>Ga0316230_1000008_pt1 | contig 418078 bp, 380 predicted proteins | sample TBH18025metaG_FD_206004 | JGI IMG/M metagenome (GOLD analysis project Ga0316230, IMG submission 206004) | Freshwater microbial communities from Trout Bog Lake, Wisconsin, USA - TBH18025 | ecosystem: Environmental > Aquatic > Freshwater > Lake > Hypolimnion/Profundal zone | place: USA... | reverse complement strand
CCGGCCGAAGCCGCTTTCCTTTGACTTGCATGTGTTAGGCACGCCGCCAGCGTTCGTCCTGAGCCAGGATCAAACTCTCCGTTGTAGAGTTTAATCTGTTTGATCCGGCTAAAAAATACTTTGAGTCGTTCGACCCAAAGAAATTGACTTTGGCGTATTCACTTAGCAACAAATTCAAAGAACTTGACCGTATGCGATCAAGGGAAACCAATGTACATCTTTTCCTGGCTTCTGCAAAATCTTTTTTCTTTTTCTTTCAGCTGCAAACCCATCTTCATAGGCCTTCAGCCAAACCTCTGCATCTCGCTTTTCCCTTCATCTCATTACCGCCAAATAACATGCCATCTTTCAGGCTTCCCCCACTGCCAACCTCTCTTTCGATCATTCTTCAGTGGGCTCCCAATGTATCACCTCCCCTCATCACTTCCAAATTCTTTCTTCCATAGATCTCTTTAAAAACTTAAAAAAGAGCTTTTATTGTGCCGATTCATTCTCTGCTGGAAGAAAGGAGGTCATATCCACTGTAAAATCAAGCTGATGAGTTCCTTTTGCGTGCTCCTTGGCTGCCGCCACAAAGCCATGAAACAGGGGATGCACTTTCTGTACCCTCGACTTAAGCTCCGGATGAAACTGTACACCGACAAACCAGCGATGGCCTTTCAACTCAATAAGCTCAACCAGTTCTCCGTTTGGAGAAGTACCGGAAAAGATCATCCCGCCATCCTCAAAGTTTTTTCGATAAACATTATTGAACTCGTAGCGATGGCGATGCCGTTCATTGATCAGAAACTTCTGATAAACATCATGTGCCTTTGATCCCTCCTTGATAATACAGGGGTAACTGCCGAGACGCATGGTGCCTCCTTTCTCCTTGACCTTTTTCTGATGCTCCATGAGGTCAATGACGGCAAAGCGAGTGCGCTTGTTAAACTCTGTTGAGTTAGCGTCCTGCAAGGCGCATACGTTACGCGCGAATTCAATTGTAGCACACTGCATGCCAAGACAGATGCCAAAAAAGGGAATATTCCGTTCCCGTGCATGCTGGATGAACTTTATCTTCCCTTCAATGCCGCGATCTCCGAAACCGGGAGCAACAAGTATACCGCTGACCCCCTCAAGCTCCTTTGCAAAACTGAATGTCTTCAGCTCGGCATCTTCCGCTCTGAGCAGCTTGACGTTAACCCTGACGTTGTTGCTTGCTCCGGCATGAATAAATGATTCAAGGATAGATTTGTACGCATCGGGGTATTCTGTGTACTTGCCACAGATGCCAATGGTGACCTCGCCGTCCTGAGGGAATTTAACCTTGTTGCAGAAGTCTCGCCAGTAATCAAGGCTGGGTTCTTTGTATCTTTTGAGCCCAAGCTTTTTCAGCACGCGCAGGTCCAGCTTTTCCTTAAGAAGCATCAGCGGTACTTCGTAAATGGTATCGCAGTCGTTAAGACCGATAACGTCATGTTCGTTAACGTTGCAGAAATGACCGACCTTGTTCTTGATGTCGCGTGATAAGGCTTTTTCGCTGCGGCATACAAGAATATCGGGTTGTATACCTACTCCCAGGAGCATTTTAACGCTATGCTGGGTCGGCTTTGTTTTCAGTTCACTTGCAGCCTTTATATAGGGGACAAAAGTAAGATGGATGTTCAGCAGGTTGCGGTCGCCCATTTCAAGCTTCATCTGCCTCATGGCTTCAAGAAAGGGAAGTGATTCAATATCACCGATGGTACCGCCGATCTCGGTGATAAGTACATCAAGGTTGCTGTTTTTGGCCTGTTCAGCCATTCGATCCTTGATTTCATCGATCACATGAGGCACAACCTGAACAGTGGCGCCAAGGTATTCTCCGCGACGCTCTTTGTCGATAACCGATTTATAGACACGACCCATTGTCAGATTGGAGGCCTGTGTTGTCGACTCGTCAAGAAAACGCTCGTAGTGACCAAGATCAAGATCAGTTTCAGCGCCATCATCGGTAACATAGACCTCTCCATGCTGGTAGGGAGACATGGTGCCGGGATCAACATTGATATAGGGATCATATTTCTGTATGGCCACCCTCAATCCACGCGACTTGAGGAGCATTCCGAGAGAGGCCGACAGAATTCCCTTGCCGAGCGAGGAAATCACCCCGCCGGTCACAAAAATATGCTTCACATTTTTCGGTCGAGCCATGACAGCGTAAGTCGTTGATTAATTGGTAAAATTTGGTTATTGCAGCGTTTTATGGGTGCCATCGCAGAAAGGAAGGTTGGTCGAGCTGCGACAACTGCATATGGCAACGGTTTTTTCCTCATCAATTTCCACCTTATCAGGGTGAAGACCGCTGCCTTTATGAGCCCCATCGCAATAGGGCAGATTCTGCGACCTGCCGCAGGCACAGTAATATTTTGTTCCCGGCTGTTCCGTTATGATGTATGGCTTTTTCTGTTCCATTGGTTCTCCATGAGATGATGAAAAAAAAACTTTCTCAGACAAAAAGATCAATCTGACCGTCCGGATCCTCTATAGGAAAATCGGTATCAACATCCTCATCGCTTTTCGGAACTCTCGCAAGAGCCGAAATGAGATCACCGGCCATCAGTCTGACAAGACGAACCCCTGAAGTGTTTCTTCCTGTCAATCGAATGTCAGAGACGTGCTGACGATTCACAATACCGTGTGTAGTAATGATGATAAGATCATCGTCGTCATTAACATCAAGCAGGCCGATAAGTGCACCGATTTTTTCATGAGCCTTGAGTGTAATAACCCCGCGTGCACCGCGTCGCGTCAGGCGATAGTCCTCCACGCGACTACGCTTGCCGAATCCGTTGTCAGTGACCGCAAGCAACGCAGTGTCAAAGCGCTTTGTGGTTACCATGGAAATACATTTTTCGCCCTTGTCGAGAGTGATTCCCTTGACGCCCATGGCTGTGCGGCCCATAGCACGAATTTCAGCCTCGGGAAAACGTACAACAAAACCTGAGCTTTTGGCAAGAATAATCTGATGTTCACCATCGGTCAGACGGGCATCGAGAAGTTCATCGTGTTCTTCGATAGTAATGGCCGCAATACCATTTTTTCTCGGATGGGAAAATTCTTCAAGTGAAGTTTTTTTCACGATACCATTGGTCGTGGCCATAACGATAAAGCCCGGGTCATCAAAATTCCTGATGTTGATGTAGGCCCTGATCTTTTCGCCAGGCTGGAGCTCCATGATATTGGCCAAAGCCCTTCCCCTTGCAGCACGTCCTGCCTCAGGAATTTCGTAAACTTTCAACCAATGGCAACGCCCTCTGTTGGTGAAGAAAAGAATATGGTTGTGCGTTGAGGCAATAAACATATGCTCGATAAAATCATCATGCTTGGCCTGCGCACCGGTTACACCTTTGCCGCCTCTTGCCTGGCGGCGGTATCCTGAAACCGGGAAGCGTTTGATAAAGCCATCGTGGGTGATGGTAATAACCACATCTTCCTGGGCGATCATGTCCTCAATGGAAAAATCCCCTTCCTGGGGCACAATTTCGGTACGGCGGGCGTCTCCGTAGACCTCTTTGACTCTCAGGAGTTCCTCCCTGATAATCTGCATCTGCTTCTCAGGACTGCCAAGAATAAAACGGAGCTCTTCAATAAGGGCAAGAACCTCTGTGTACTCTATATCGATCTTTTTACGCTCCATGCCGGTCAGACGCTGCAGGCGCATCTCTAAAATAGCTTTTGCCTGTATTTCTGACAGTCCGAATCGCTCAATGAGCCTCTCCTGAGCTGTTGAAGCATCGGGAGATTCCCTGATGGTGGAGATCACCTCGTCAAGATTGTCGAGACAGATCTTCAGTCCTTCAAGAATATGTGCTCTCTTTTCTGCTGCAGTGAGGTCAAATTGCGTACGGCGCAGGATTATCTCGTTGCGATGCTTAAGGTAATACTCCATCATCTGCTTGAGATTGAGCACCCTCGGCACACCATCAACCAAGGCCAGCATAATAACCCCGAAAGTATCCTGCATCGGGGTATGCTTGTAGAGATTGTTAAGCACTACCTTTGCAACTGCATCGCGCTTCAGTTCAATCACCAGTCGCATACCATCACGATCGGATTCATCGCGTATATCGGCAATACCTTCAAGTTTTTTATCGTGAACCAGTTCCACAATTTTCTCGATCAACCGCACCTTGTTGACCTGGTAGGGAAGTTCAGTGACTATAATGGATTCCCTGCCGTTTTTCTGAGTAACCTCCACAATGGCTCTGGCTCGGATCACAACTTTACCGCGTCCTGTCGTATAGGCTGAACGAACACCTTCATAACCATATATAATACCACCGGTAGGGAAATCAGGGGCAACAACGTATTTCATGAGATCGCTGACCTCCAGTTCCGGATTAGCGATCAGGGCTATCATGCCATCAACAACCTCTCTGAGGTTCTGGGGAGAAATATTGGTGGCCATTCCGACCGCTATCCCTGACGATCCGTTTACCAGCAGGTTGGGAATCGCAGATGGAAGAACCGTCGGCTCTTCAAGAGAATCATCAAAGTTCAGAGAAAAATCCACAGTTCCTTTTTCGAGATCCTTAAGCATTTCGCCGGCAATGCTTTTCATGCGAACTTCAGTATATCGCATTGCAGCAGGTGAATCGCCGTCAACTGAGCCAAAGTTACCCTGACCATCAATCAATGGATAGCGCAGCGAAAAGTCCTGCACCAGACGAACAAGACTGTCGTAAACAGCAGTGTCACCATGGGGATGAAACTTTCCAAGAACTTCACCAACGACGCGTGCAGACTTTTTATGCGGTTTGCCTGCCTGCAGACCAAGCTCGTGCATACCGAAAAGTACCCGTCGATGAACGGGTTTCAGACCGTCCCGGACATCGGGCAGCGCACGGCTGACAATGACCGACATTGAATAATCGAGATAAGAACCCCGCATTTCTTCTTCAATACTGATCGGGACAATTCTTTCACGCTGCATAGGTAAATCCTGGGTGATAATTGATATAAATAACTCAATGGGGTAATGTATAAAAATCCGTCGAAAATCTTACCGACGGATTATGTATTGAACAGAGGAAAAAGTGCAGATCGTGACTCAGAATATCAACTTATCGGAATGACCGGGGCGTCGGACCACAGTGATTCAAGATCATAAAAACGACGTTCGTCAGGCATAAAAATATGCACAACAACATCAATATAATCTAGCAGAATCCAGTGCATGGAATCCATACCTTCGATATGCATTGGACGTTCCCCATCCTCCTTAAGTTCATCAATGACATGCTCTGCCGCCGCCTTTGCCTTACGTTCGGAATCAGCAGAAGCAATCACAAAAAAATCCGTGACTGATGTCAGGCCCCTGAGGTCCAGGATTTTAATCTCTTCACACTTTTTTTCAAGCGCAAGTTCTGCACTTCTCTTCGCCAGCAATTCACTGATTTCCACTTCCTTTCCATGGTTCGCTGTATAGGTATCTTCTTTTTTCAGATTGCTCATAAACCTCCGTTCTTCATAGTTTGACTATACTTTATAATAACTTTTACCGCAACAACCCAACATAATAGCCTCCTCAAGGATACCAGATAACATCAGGCGGCACTTTTCAGCTCATTCCATACCGCTTCAATGATAACCTCTGCGGCACCGTCCGGGTTATCACCATAAAATATGTTGTAGGTCTCACCATACTGAGTAAGAGCACAGGCTTTCATCAAGGCATCATTGCCGTCAACCAGTCCGAATTTATTGCGGATATAGACGCCCAAGCCAAAATTGAACTTCGCCAGTTCATCCTTTTTAGTCACCAGAAAAGTTCGCTTGTCTTCTTCGCTCATCTGAGCGATGATGCGTTCTGTCGCATTTTTTATCGTTTTTGGCCAATGTGATTTTTTAGGCATATCTGTGAACAGAGTTTATTGTCAATGTTTTAGTCTCGTACCAATTGCACGGTTCTGTGCCTGAATGTGGAGAAGACATGAACTGCAATATAGGATATTTCGGACGTAATTTTATGGATTTTTAAATCGATACGCCGACTGCTTTTAAGGGGAAAAAGAGGAGCATCATGACTCACCCTTTCCCGACATGAGGATTAAACATTTGACGATAATCGGGAACTACACTCTCAAGCCCTGCAGCATCCACCCCCTCATAAAGCCTTTCAGCTGCCTGAAAAAGGGAGCGGGCTGAAAAAAAAACTGCCGTTGCATACATGACACCGAGACCGGCAAGCAAAGGGAGAAGTTCATCGAGCTGACGACCAACAACAATACTTCCTGTCTTTGCCGCTGCAGCAGCAACATCTGCGGCTGACCCTCTCTGAATTTCATCATGCCAGACTCCTGACGAGAGCTTTTCCGGACTATAGCGGGCAAAATAATATTCCCCTTTTCGAGCCTGAATAACGCTCATGACCGTGCATGCTCCAGCCGGGAATGATGCTGCCAATGCCGGCATTGTGGGAACTGGAATCAGGGGGATTCCAAGACCATAAGCAATACCTTTGGCAACAGACATGCCAATACGTAATGAAGTAAAAGAGCCGGGGCCGGATGAAATCGCAACAAAGTCCAACCCATGCTTATCGAGACTGCTTTGCACCATAGCTTCCTCAATAAGCGGTACAAGCGCTTCAGCAGCCTTCCGCCAATCAGCACTCTTAACCTCGGCAACAGCGCCATTCTTCTTGACGGCAACACTCAGTGCAGCATGAGTGCACTCTATAGCGAGAATATTCATATCATGAAATGATTCATAACAATTCTGCGACGGTCATCGCCTGCATATTCAAGAAAAACCGTTGCAGTATAAAGTGCAGCATATTCCGGAAAACGGTCGCCCCACTCCACAAAGGAAAGATATCCGCTGGTCAGATATTCATCGAAGCCTAGAGCATCAAGCTCCTGATGAGACTGAATTCTGTAAAGATCGAAATGATGCAGTGTGACCTGTTCGCCCCCCAGGGATCCCTGATATATATTAAATATGGGAAACGTCGGGCTCGATAGCTGGTCGTCACAGTTGAATAACTCAGTAATTCCCCTCATGAACACGGTTTTACCTGCACCAAGCTGACCGGCAAGAGAGACAATTTCTCCGCGTTGCAACCCCGATGCAAACTGCCGTCCAAACCGACGGGTCTCTTCAGCAGAGGAAGAGAAGAACTCTTCAGTCATAGTGGTTCATTCGAGCGTATTGAACAGAAGACCTGTCATAATTTTCGGGTAAAAAAAAGTAGATTTCTGCGGCATGACTTCACCCGTTTCCGAAACGGAAAGCACCTGATCAACTGTTGTCGGTTTGACGACAAATCCGACCTGCACCTTTCCTGATGCAACAGATTCGAAAACCTCCCTGTCATCCTTTACATAAAGCAGATTTGTCTGTTTTGCCATGGCTTCTGGAGAAATGCCAAGCAACCTTCCAAGCACAAGATCATGCAAAAGTACCAAACCGAGACGTTTGAGAGCTTCGGGCCGTGCAGTATCAAGAAACGGTTCCTGATGAGCTTTAAGAGATATTCCAAAAACATTGCCGGAGGTAACCACACCATAGGCATAGTTTGACGGCTCACCTTCGAGAAATGCTTTCAGGGCGGCTCTGTCATGCAGTTCGGTAACGGTAAAATATTCTTGAAGACGTACCTTTAAACCGGCTGCATCAAAACCCTCAAGACTGTGCACAAGACGGTGAATCGGAAAAATAATCAGTCCTTCATCGTAAATATTCGCCAGATAGACAAGGATAAAATTATATGGTTCCTGACCAGTATGTAAGGGATTCGCTGCTGCGCATTCGTTGCGATAGTTCACTCCGGTCTCGTAACGGTGGTGGCCGTCAGCGATATAAACCGTGCGTTCCAAGAGCGAGTGCTGAAGCTGCTCGAGAAGCGCCGCATCGGTGATCCGCCACATCTCATTTTTCACACCATGAAACGAGGCAGCAACAATTGGCTCATGGGTTTCGGCAAACGCTCTCAACAGGTGATCAGCCGTTTTACCCTCATCGGCATAGAGGCCGAAAATGCTGCTGATATTGGTTTTTGTTTTTCTGAACAGGTTTAACCGGTCAGCCTTTGGACCCGAAAGAGTCTTTTCATGAGGAATTACCTTTTTTTCCGCGAACTCATGAAGCCTCATGGCACAGAAAAAACCGATCCGTGTATGGGAGTTTCCTTCAGAATCCTGGAATGTCTGAAAATATGGATAGAAGGCCGGAACAGCGTCGATCTTAAGTTCACCATCACGCAGCCACTCGGCAAGGCGCAATGCCGCAGAGGCATAGGGATCAGACTCCAGGGGGAGTTCAAGGCGTATTGCGTTAAACGGAGAGCTCGCATAGAGCTTCTGCTGCAGGTCTTCTGATATAACATCATAAGGCGGACAAATAAGCTCGGAGGCGTTCAACAGTAATTCGGAGCTATAAAGAATTCCCTTAAAGGGCACGATTTCCGGCATAGGAGCAGACATTTAGAAGGTTATGATCTATGGCTCAACACAATTGCTCAACACAGTTCTCATGGTAATCCAGAAATCGTCATGACCATCTTTCACCAGCACAATAATTTTCCTGTTTTTACACAATTCAAGAACCGCAAGAAAGGTAACGACAAGAATGAGGCGTTCTGTAACACCCTCAAGCACCGAAAGAAAAGTAAGCTGCCCCTGATCCCTGAGTCGCGACAGAATCAGCATGGTCTGCTCTTCAACCGTTACCGGGGCATCCATGACATTCCGAGTCATGGGTCGGGGCATGCTTTCAAGAACGGATTTATAAGCGTGCATGAGATGGTAGAGCGTTGGGCGATTGACCGGCTCATCAAGTTCGTCGATAATCTCAGGTTCGAATTCCTCAAAAAAACCTCGGCAAAAAAGGTTTTCCCGAACTTCAGCAAGCTTGCTCAATGCCACTGAGGCCTCCTTGATCCGTTTGTATTCCAACAGCCGCTGGACAAGCTCTGTTCGCGGATCAAACTCATCGCTATCTGCACCATCAATTGTTTCTCGGGGAAGCAGCATTTTTGCTTTGATGCTCATCAGCATGGATGCCATATAAATAAATTCTGCAGCGACCTCAAGATTCAGGTTTCTGACATCATGGATATATCCAATAAAATCAGCGGTAATTGTTGAGATCGGAATATTATAAATATCCAGCTCATCACGCCTGATAAAAAAAAGCAGCAAATCAAGCGGCCCTTCAAATTCCTCGAGGCTGATCCTGAACATTAACGGGAGGGTATAGTGACGATATCTTATTAAAGTAAGATAGGAAAAGCAGAATAACTTGTGCAAATAAACAGAGTGAAAGCCTCTCTTCGTGCAACGACAAAAAAAAGTCACTGCTAATGTCAAAAACTATGGTAAAATGCGGGGCTGAATTCCTGTTTTATTCATTAGAGACCTTTGAGCAGGCTATCCATGAGAAGGATTTTATGTTTTATCACCATCGCAGCAGCATTTTTGCTGGTTAACATAGGCGTAACCCTGGCTGAATCTGCAAACAGCTATTTCAACGAAGGATATGAAAAACACCTTCATGGTGATCTTTCAAATGCCATAACATTATATTCCAGAGCCATTGACAACAACCCTTCGTTTGCAATGGCTTACCAGATGCGAGGCGTAGCAGAGCAGCAGCTGAAAAAATATCCCCAGGCCATCAACGACTACTCAATGGTCATAACATATGGAGAACCATATTTTAAGGCTGTGGGCTACTTTAACCGGGGGGTGGCCAAAAACATGAACGGTGATTATGCTCAAGCCATTTCCGATTTTTCAATGGCAATTGAACTTGATAAAAAAATGGGAGCTGCGTTTTTTCACAGGGGAATAGCAAAAAGCAAAACCGGTGATTTACCCGGCCGCCTGGAGGACTTCCGCCAGGCTGCCAAACTTGGCGATATCAACGCCGAAACATGGCTGAACACCTACTTTCCTGAATGGAAGCAGATGCCGCTCACTTCAGAACCTGCAGCTGCAAACCCCTCATCAATTGTAATACAAAAATAAAAAGTTTTCTAAATCGCTGTACCGCCTCGCTCCCTTGTTCTTATCCGGATGCACTCCTCAAGCTGGGTTATAAATATCTTTCCATCACCAATCTCTCCAACACCATGACTTGCAGCCTGAATAATCGTATCAACGGTGATATCAACAAACTCGTTGTTGACTGCAATATCAATCCTTATTTTAGGAATAAGATTGGGTGCGATTTTTTGGCCTCTATATATTTCAATGTCTTCCTGCCTGCCATGACCGGTTACACGGCTGACGGTAATTCTTGTTATATCAGCTTGAATCAATGCCTCGCGAACATGGTCGAGCCTGTCCGGCTGAATGATTGCTGTTATCAGTTTCATGAGAAAAAATTAGTTGAGGTTGATAAGACCATATCCATTTTCACCGTGCATGCTGTGATCAAGACCGGACATTTCATCATTTTCGCTTATACGCAGACCAATTGTTTTTTCAACCAGAAACAGAAGAATAAATGAAATCAACCCGGCATAAACAAGGGTTACTCCTACAGCAGTGGCCTGAACACCAAGCTGTTGCCAAACCGTCCAACTCCCTCCGACTTTTGCGGCTGCATCAGCCATCCATGAAGGGCGAATAAAAAATACAAGGGCAAGAGCACCAACAATACCGCCAACACCGTGAACACCGAAGGCATCAAGACTATCGTCATAACCAAGCTTGCTTTTGATCAGAATTGCCGTATAGCAAAAAATAGCGGCAAGTCCGCCAAGTGCAAATGCACCTGAAGGCTGGACAACTCCAGCAGCAGGTGTAATGGCAACCAGGCCGGCTAAAATTCCAGATGCTACCCCAAGACTGGTGGCTTTGCCATGCTGGAATATTTCAATAATCATCCAGGTAAACGCTCCTGCTGCTGCTGCCACTTGCGTGACCGTCAGTGCCCTGGCAGTTGCAAGATCGCTGGCAATGGCACTGCCCGCATTGAACCCGAACCATCCTACCCATAGCAGACCTGCGCCGATAAGGGTCATGACAAGGTTGTTCGGATGCATGACGTTATTCGGATAAGCACGTCTTTTCCCGAGGTAGAGTGCAGCTACAAGTGCTGTAATGCCTGAAGAAATATGCACAACGGTACCACCGGCAAAATCTATGGCGCCAGCTGCACCAAGGTTGAAAAGAAAACCATCAGCCGCCCATACCCAATGACAGATAGGAGCGTAGACAAAGACGCTCCAAAGTGCAATAAAGACGGCATACCCCTTAAAATTAACCCTTTCTGCAAAAGCACCGGCAATCAGAGCAGGAGTAATAATGGCAAATTTACCTTGAAACATGGCAAAAACGTATTCGGGAATATGTGTAGGCATTATAGTATCATCGATGCCCTGGAGCATGAAAAAACGACTGTCCCATCCTACAAAACCACCAAGAATTCCAGGTCCAAAACTCAGCGCATAACCGAACAGCGGCCAGAGAACACCGATAATCACCATAGCTGAAAAACTATGCATCATGGTTCCAATAACATTCTTCGTACGGACAAGTCCGCCATAAAACATGGCGAGTCCGGGAATCATAAGGAGAACCAGTGCTGTAGATGTGAGCATCCATGCGGTAGTCCCTGTATCGGTAACAACTGCTGCGGCTGCATGGACGGTACTCTGCTGAAACAACAATGCTGCTGGCAGACAGAGCATCGTTGCAATAATTCTTTTACTCATGAATAGAATAAATAAAATTAAAACGACCTAAATTATTAACGATAACTACGTATATGTAGTTATTAAATTAACCATAACCAAAAAATTATCAATTTTAATTACGTAAATGTAGGATTTTATCAGTATTATCAATGAAGGATGCATTGACTTTTTTTCAGATATGGCAAGTCACCTATGGCTGATATGCTGTAAAGGAATGGAAAAGGAAGGGTGCTTATACGGTGATTTGCAACATTCGCCATTATAGGCAGAGGCGTATAAATTTATGAGCTGCGGGTATTTTATTTTTGAAAACAACTATTAATTACGATAAATTACTCACAGAAATCAGCCAATGGTTGTCTGATCGCTATGCAGGTAATTTGTGCCTTGGTTGCCTGCCGGCGCTTCTTTCTATCAATGCACATGTTTACTGAAACTAACAATGAATATTTACATTGGCAATTTGCCTTACACTGTTACTGAAGATGATCTTCGTGATGCGTTTTCTCAATTCGGACAGGTCGACAGCGCGAACATCATCAACGACAAGTTTTCAGGACGTTCGAAAGGGTTCGGATTTGTTGACATGCCCAATGAAAGTGAAGCCCGAGAAGCCATCGAATCAATGAATGACAAAGATTTGAAAGGCCGCACTATAAAGGTGAATGAAGCAAGACCGCGCGAAGAAAGACCAGTAAGAAGAGACCGCTACTAAGCTTTTCCGTTTTTTTATAGAAAGCCAGACAGTAGAGCAAGCACTGTCTGGCTTTGTCAGTATTCCCGAGAAACGAAACACGCGTTACGACTTAACAAGAAAAACGCCAAGATCTTCGAAAAGAGCCTGCAGATCCTCTTCATGCTGGACTTCGTCCTGGAGAATCTGTACGGCAAGATTGTAGGTAACCGGGTCCTTGAGACCAATCTCTCCAATAATGCTGTTGTAGACATTAATAGCACATTGCTCACCGGCAATGTTCTGCTCAAGAATTTTTTTAACAAAGGGATCATTTGGCGCGTCATAACCGCAGTTCGACCAGGTAAACCATTCGCGGGGGCTGGTAATTGGCGTCCCGCCAAGCTGAATGATCCTTGCTGTTATCATGCCGGCATGCCGCAGCTCATCAGCTGCATGCTGCAGAAGTTCAGCAATTACTGCATCTTTCATTGGACCCTGCACCACCTTTGATCCAAGCCAATATTGGTAATAGGCAAGCCATTCGTCGGCAAAAGCCTTGTTAAGCAGTTCAAGTACGCGGGGGAGATTCTCTCCGATAATTTCCCGTCCTCTTGTACCCATGGCACACTCCTTTCTATTTGTTCGTGAAACTGTTTATTTCTTGTTTTTCACAAGATCAGCAAGTGCGTCGGCCAGCTTCGGATACCTGAAAACAAAACCTTGAGTCTGCAGTACACCTGGCTTTACTTTCTGGCCCTTCACAGCATATTCCCCACCTTCACCCATAAGAAGCTGAACAGCAAATTTCGGCACCGTCAACAGAGATGGCCTGCCAAGAGCCTCTCCAAGTCGAATCGCAAAATCTTTCATGGAAACCGGTTCAGGGCTGACAGCATTAACCGGGCCTTCGTATGATGGATTATCGAGCAACTGAAGAATGCAGGCAATCTCGTCGTCAACATGAATCCAGGAAATACACTGTAATCCGGAACCAATCGGCCCTCCAAGAAAGTAATTAAAGGGTGCAAGCATTTTCTGCAGCATCCCCCCTTTTGTTGACAGCACAATACCCGTTCTCAGAAGCACAAGACGCACGCCGGTCTTTTCAGCTTCATACGCCTCCTTTTCCCAGTCAATGCAGATTTTTGCAAGAAAATCTCTGCCTTTCGCTCCTGTCTCAACAATATATGGAGTATCATCGCAGTTGTCAAAGGAGCCATAGTAGCCTATGGCTGATGCAGAAATAAAAACCTTTGGTTTTTCTGACGCACTGGCGATAGCAGATACAATATGCCGGGTACCGAGAATTCTCGAATTATAGCAATCTTCCTTGTGCGCTTCACTCCAGCGACTTTCAAGCAGAGGTTTTCCCGCCAGATGAATCACAGCTTTTGCCCCGTTAAAAAAACCAGTCCATTCACCGGTTTTCATATCTGAGTCCCACTTGACATACCCGGCAGCGCCAGGAATTTTCTGTGCTGCACTTTCTGGCGAACGGGCAAGCAGGACAACTTTTTCTCCTCGGCCAATCAGCTTCTGGGCAAGTACAACGCCTATGACACCAGTAGCACCGGTAATAATTATATGATCATGCATAGACTTTTTCAGTTGTAGTGAACAAACTCGTTACCTAGAAACTCAAGCTAACCGGTTACTGAACAGGCCTTTGAGAATAATAATTCCCACTGGGAAAAACTACAATGCAAGGGGAAGCTGAAACGCTTTTCCTTGCATTATGATTCAATGAAGATACTTCAGTTGGTGAGCTTCCGGGGCTATTCCACAGTCACTGATTTTGCCAGGTTTCTCGGACGGTCAACATTGCAGCCGCGGAGTGTGGCGATATGATAGGCAAGAAGCTGCAGAGGGAGTACCGTTAAAAGAGGTGTAATAGGCCCTGAAGATTGCGGAATATAGATGACATGTTCAGCCAGACGGCTGACTTCCTGATCCCCTTCATTTGCAATCGCTATAACCCGGCCTTTACGGCTGCGAACTTCCTCAATATTACTGAGGATCTTGGCGTAGGTGCTATCGCGGGTGGCAATAAAAATAACCGGCATATCCTTGTCAATCAAGGCAATAGGACCATGCTTCATTTCGGCTGCAGGATACCCTTCTGCATGGATATAAGAGATCTCCTTGAGTTTCAACGCACCTTCAAGAGCGACAGGGAAATTGTAACCGCGCCCAAGATAGAGTGCGTTCCTTGCATCCTTGAAGCGTTCGGCTATATCCTTTATCTGACTTTCGAGTTCAAGAATACGTGTGGCTTTTTCAGGCAGACGTGAAAGTTCTCTAAGATTAAGGGTAATCTCGTCCTGGGAAAGAGTTCTTCCTCTGCTGAGTGCCAGTGCAAGCATGTAGAGCATGATCACCTGTGCTGTAAAAGCTTTGGTCGAGGCCACGCCGACCTCCGGTCCGGCATGGGTATACATGCCGCAAAGGGTTTCACGGGCAATAGTTGAACCGACAACGTTACATATTCCCATCACAAGGGCACCTTTTTCCTTGGCAGTGCGGAGGGCGGCAAGAGTATCGGCAGTTTCACCCGATTGGGAAATGAGAATGACCACATCCTCAACACCGACAATGGGGTTCCGGTACCTGAATTCCGATGCATAGTCAACTTCTACAGGAATACGCGCAAACTCTTCTATAAGATATTCACCGATCAGAGCAGCATGCCAGCTTGTACCGCATGCACAGATGACTATGCGTTTTGCATGCTTCAGACGGTCGAGATAATCCTCTATCCCGCCAAGGCAAATCCGACCTTCCTCAAGGCGTACTCGACCTCGCATGACATCATGCATGACGGCCGGCTGTTCAAAAATCTCCTTGAGCATGAAGTGCTCAAACCCGCCTTTCTCTATTTTTTCAAGCGAGAAATCAAGTTCAGTGATCATCTTTTCCTGCTCGATATTATCAATCGTCTTAACGACGTAGCTATCCTTTTTCACGACGGCAAGTTCGCCGTCAGAGAGATAAACCACTTTATTGGTATGCTCGACAATCGGAGCAGCATCAGAAGCAATAAAATATTCCCCGGTGCCGATACCGATCACCAGAGGACTTCCCTTGCGTGCAACAATAATCTTGTCTGGTTCCCGCGAAGAAATCACGCAAATACCGTATGCGCCATCGACATGACGAAGAGCGTTGCGGGTGGCCGATTCAAGGTCAAGCGAGGGATCACTCTTCCATATCCGGTCGATCAGGTGAACCAGCACCTCGGAATCGGTATCGCTTGAAAATATATAGCCTTGGGAAATCAGCTCCTGTTTGAGCACTGAATAATTTTCGATAATGCCATTGTGAATAACAGCGATATCACCTACTGTATTCTGGTGGGGATGAGCATTGAGGTCACTGGGTTCACCATGAGTAGCCCACCTGGTATGGCCTATGCCGACCGTGGCCGCCTTCATTTCCACACTGAGCCCCTCAGTAGCAACTTCAAGGCTGGTGACACTACCCTTCTGCTTCATAACCAGAAGACTTTCATTCAACAAGGCGACCCCTGCCGAATCATAACCTCTGTATTCAAGCCGCCTCAAACCCTTCAGAAGCACTGGAGCTGCTTCGCGCCAGCCTATATATCCGACAATTCCGCACATAACTTTTTCCTGTTTTTAGAGATGGTTAAGAACCACGCGATAAAACACTCTTCATTTCATCATGAATTTTTGAAGCCTCTCCGGCAACTGTCCGTTCGTAATCATCAACGTCTGAAAATGAGCCGGAAGGGTAGATTAAACTCCTGCTGATGTTGATAACAGCACTTTGCCGTTTACCATCAACACCAAAATTCACCGCGTCTTCAAGTGAGCCGCCCTGTGCGCCAACCCCTGGAATCAGCAGAAAAAGACCGGGAAATTCACGGCGAATCTCTTCAAGCAAGGTGCTTTTTGTAGCACCAGCCACAACGCCGGCGTTTCCATTTCTGCTCCATGATGCAACCTTGCCAAGCACTGTGCGATAGAGGGGCAATCCGTTCTGCATCGGCTGTTCTTCGAAATCTTCCGAACCCTTATTCGAGGTAAGGGCAAGGACAAATATCAGCTTATCCTCATAGGCGAAAAATGGCTCGAGGGAGTCAAACCCCATGTATGGAGCAACCGTCAGCGCATCAAAAGGCCAATGCTCAAAAAAAGCTTGCGCATACATCCTGCTTGTGTTGCCAATATCAGCCCGTTTGGCATCGGCAATCGTCATGACTGTGTCGGGAATATTTCGAAGTGTTTTTTCCATATCCTGTAATCCCGAAATTCCTCTGGCTTCGTAAAAAGCGGTATTGAGCTTATAGGCTACGGCTACATCACAGGTCGCTCTGATAACTGAGCAGTTAAACTCAAGAACAGGGTTTTCATACTTAAAAAAAACCTTGGGGATTTTCTCGGGATCACTGTCAAGCCCGACACACAAGAGAGATTGTAATGCTGTTATCCTGCGGTTTGTCTTATCCCGTACTGCACTCATTAACTTCCCTGCCTCTCTGTGTTTTTTAAAAAGCTGTTTAACGAATATTATTCTGGGTATAAAGCTGATAAATCAGCAAAAAGATACGCTGCGGGCCTGAGTGAAACTAATAACTGCAGGAATACAGTTTAGATGATTGTAATATATACTATGTTTTCTTGTGAGATGCTTCTTTAAATGGAAGAATCCCGTAAATTGAAATTCCTGAATCCGCGAACGGTGAACACTGGGCTGAGTCGCATTATTATAACCATGATTGATGATTGATGGCAAAAAAACTGAGTAAACCTTCAAATCCCTATAAAAATCTACCGGAAAATAACGTACCGCGTCCGAAATTCTCGATAATGTATTATGTGGTCGTTATTGTTCTTCTCATAGGAGTGCAGCTTGCGTTTTTCTGGTCAGGCTCCACACAGGAAATCCCTTACAGCACATTTCGAAAACTCATTGCAGAAAACAAAATTGAATCAGTAAAAATAGCACAGGAAAGGATCTATGTCAAGCTCAAACCGGGCATGAATAGTGGTGTAACACAAAAAGAACAGCAGAAAGACGGCCCGGGCATGTTTCTTCCTCAGACCACATCCAAACAGGATGAGATTTTTGTCAATGCAGTGCGTGATGAATCACTGATAGAACTCCTTGAAAGCAAAGGAATTAAATACCAGGGAGTGCCAAGCAGTACCTGGATTAGTGAACTGCTGCAATGGATACTTCCGTTCGGCCTGATGATCGGCATATACTTTTTTGTTTTCCGCCGTATGGGCGGGCCAGGCTCCCAGTTCATGAATATCAGCAAGAACAAGGCCGCACTGTATGAAAACCTGGACGAACACACCCGCATCACTTTCAAAGATGTAGCAGGCCTCGATGAGGCAAAGGCTGAGGTCATGGAGGTAGTTGATTTCCTCAAGGATCCGAAAAAGTATACGACACTCGGGGGGAAACTCCCCAAAGGAGTTCTGCTGGTCGGCCCTCCGGGTACAGGAAAAACCCTGCTTGCAAAAGCTGTTGCCGGTGAGGCTGATGTACCGTTTTTCAGCATCAGCGGCTCCGACTTTGTTGAAATGTTTGTCGGCGTCGGTGCAGCCAGAGTACGGGATCTATTCAAGCAAGCCAAGGAAAAAGCACCCTGCATTATCTTTATCGATGAAATCGACGCTGTTGGCCGCAGCAGAGGAAAGGGCGCTATGATGGGCGCAAATGACGAACGTGAAAATACTCTCAACCAGCTGCTTGTTGAAATGGACGGCTTTGCAACGGACAAGGGCGTCATTCTGATAGCCGCAACCAACCGCCCCGATGTTCTTGATTCGGCGTTGCTGAGACCGGGCCGTTTTGACCGTCAGATCATGGTCGACAAGCCTGACCTGAAAGGACGTATCGATATTTTCAAAGTGCACACCAAGGAGCTCTCACTTTCAAAGGATGTTAACCTGAAAGCTCTTGCCTCTCAGACACCTGGATTTGCCGGTGCGGAAATTGCCAATGCCGCCAACGAAGCCGCGCTGCTTGCCTCTCGCCGCAACAAGCTGAGCATTGAGATGAAAGACTTTGAAGATGCCATAGAGCGCGTGGTAGCCGGACTTGAAAAAAAGAACAAGGTCATCAATCCACGAGAGAAGCAGATTGTTGCCTATCATGAAGCTGGGCATGCAATTATCAGCTGGATGATGGCAGAGAACGATCCTGTTCAGAAAATATCTATCGTCCCAAGAGGAATGAGCGCACTCGGCTATACCATGAACATCCCGCTTGAAGATCGATATCTCATGACGAAAAGCGAGCTTCTTGCCCGAATTTGCGGTCTTCTCGGCGGGCGCATTGCTGAAGAGATTATTTTCAACGAAATCTCGACAGGAGCACAGAATGACCTTGAAAAAGTTACGAGTATAGCTTATAACATGGTCATGGTTTACGGTATGAGCGAAAAACTCGGCAACCTTTCCTTTTTTGAAAGTAACAATCCCTATTACGGAAGTCCGGGTATTGACAAAAAGTACGGTGAGGAAACCGCCCGACTTATCGACAGGGAGGTCATGGCTATCGTAGAATCATCGCGTCTTAACGTGATAAATTTACTGACGCTGAACCGCGAAAAGCTCGAAAAGCTTGCAAATGAACTACTGTTGAAGGAGATGCTACAATACGCTCAGATCGAGGAAATTCTGGGGAAACGTCCAGAGAGCCTCTTTCCTGTTCATATCGAAGAAGAAAACTCAGACGAAAGCAATGGGAAGAGTTATGGAACTACGGTCACTCAAGGAAATACAGACCAACTCAGCGAGAACGAGCAAGCTGAGCTTGAAGCTGCTGTTGCAAGGCTTAGAGAGGTGCGGAACATTCCGGAAAATTGAACGATTTACGGAAAGACACAATAAAAGGCAGGAAATACCTGCCTTTTATTGTGTCTCGGATAACAAGAAGATGTGGGTCCCGAGGGATTCGAACCCCCGACCTACTGGGTGTAAACCAGTCGCTCTAACCAGCTGAGCTAGGAACCCGTCATAAGGCCACAAATGTAATATAATTTCAGGGGAATACAAAAAGAAAACATCCCTGTTTTCATTCGGTCGCTATCAGTTATTTGTAAGCCTTCACTAAAAAGCATAAATTCACCCCGATAATTAAACCGCAAGCCTGATAATTTTTTTAACTCATTATGAGATCACTAACCATCCTCGGATCTACAGGTTCAATCGGGCGAAGTACTCTTGATGTCGTCAGGCAGCACCCGGATAAATTCACTATATCCTGCCTTGCAGCCGGCCAGGATGTAAACGTTCTGGCGGAACAGATCAAGGAGTTCCGTCCTGAAGCGGTTTCTGTCATGGATACAGAATCAGCAATAAAGCTTGAGGCACTGCTTGGGGATTACAAGCCGGATATTTTATACGGTGTTGAAGGAACCTCCGCAATTGCCGCATCTGATGGAGCTGATATGGTGGTATCCGCCATTGTCGGCGCAGCCGGACTTGTACCGACGGTTAGTGCTATAAAGGCAGGAAAGCATATTGCCCTGGCAAACAAAGAAACTCTTGTAGTTGCAGGACAACTGGTTTCTGATCTGGTAAAAAAACATAATGTCCGCCTGCTCCCTGTTGACAGCGAGCACTCGGCAATTTTTCAGTCACTTGAGGGTCACAGGAAAGAAGATGTCGAACGCATCATTCTTACTGCTTCAGGAGGACCGTTCCGCAATACTCCTGAAGAAGAGCTGAAAAATGTCAGTCTCGAACAGGCACTGAAACACCCGCAATGGTCAATGGGCGCAAAAATTACCATAGACTCCGCAACAATGATGAACAAGGGTCTTGAGGTGATTGAAGCACACTGGCTTTTTAATATGCCCGCTGAAAAAATCGGCGTTGTTGTGCATCCCCAGAGTATCATTCACTCTATGGTTGAATATATTGATGGCTGTGTCATCGCCCAGCTTGGCGCTCCCGATATGCGCGCACCGATTGCCTACGCCTTATCCTATCCTGAAAGATGCGAAAGCGGCATCCAGAAACTAGACCTGATCAAGGTCGGAACGCTGACGTTCCAAGACCCGGATATGGTGCGGTTTCCGGCTCTTCGCCTGGCATTTGATGCGTTGAAAGCCGGCATGACCTATTCTGCTGTCCTCAACGCAGCAAACGAGATAGCCGTAGCTGCTTTTCTCGATAAAAAGATTGGATTTACCGAGATCGCAGCGACCGTTGAAAAAACCATGCAGGCTCATGTGGCATATACCCCTGTCGAACTTGATGAATATCTTCAGGCTGACCGATGGGCTCGTGAAACCGCACAAAAATTTATTGCTTAAACCTGTAAACCAACCTGAAAAAGAAGCTGTAAGCTGTTACAGCGGCTTTACCACTTTTTTTTACTGAAACGAAGGATTGTTATGGATTTTCTCAGTTCGACATTTTTTTTCATTGTTGCCATTTTTATTCTTGTCACTGCGCATGAACTCGGGCATTTTCTGACCGCAAAACTGTTCGGCATGAGGGTTGACAAATTTTACATCGGTTTTGACTTCTATAATCTGAGATTCTGGAAAAAGAAGATCGGCGAAACCGAATATGGCGTCGGCGTTTTTCCTCTAGGCGGTTATGTCAAAATAGCAGGCATGGTTGACGAAAGTCTCGACACCAATTTTCAGAGCTCAGCGCTGCAGCCATGGGAGTTCAGGGCAAAACCCGCCTGGCAGCGCCTCATTGTTCTTGCTGGAGGAGTAACGATGAATCTGATTCTTGCCGCTGTGATCTTCATCAGCATAACTCTTGTTCTTGGTGAGCCTCGGACAAGCCTCAATAATCCGGCATTTGTTGAAAAGGGATCGGTCTTTGAAACAATGGGCATGAAAACCGGCGACCAGATTTTGCTTGCAAACGGAAAGTCACTCGCAAGCTGGGAAGAAGCACTGGATCCCGAACTCTTTACCGCAAAATCACTCAAATACACCATTCGTCGCAATGGTAAAACCATCACCCTTGATGCACCTTCGAACATCATGTCGAGGGTAAACGATAATCGCAGTCTTGGCATACGACCGACCATACCGCCGGTCATTGACGAAGCTCTTGCAAATCAACCCGCCCGGCAGGCCGGCATTAAATCCGGCGGACTTATTACGGCAATCGACGGCAATACAGTCTCCGACTGGACGGAAGTAGTGGGTATTATCTCCTCACATGCAGCGAAACCTATCACTCTGACATGGCAATACCTCGAACCTGTTTCAGGTCGCAAAATCACTGCAGAAAACCTACTTTCTGAAGGCAAAACGTTTATCACCACTGTTGTGCCAAGCAAAGCTGGTAAAATCGGAATTTCGCTGAAACAGACAATTGTGACCGACCGAAGAAAACTTGGTGTCGGCGGCGCCATACTGAGCGGAATTGGCCAGACCTGGAAAATGAGTGCCATGACAGTACAGGGATTCGTAAAAATTTTAACCGGCCAGGAGGATTTCAGGAAGTCAGTCGGAGGCCCGATCAAAATAGCTAAAATAGCAAGCCAGAGCGCTGGGCAGGGGCCGGTAAGCTTTCTCTATTTTCTGGCTATGCTCTCTATTTCTCTCGCGATCATCAATATTCTTCCAGTTCCGGCACTTGATGGAGGTCAGTTTATGCTGAATGCTGTTGAAGGTGTGATCCGGAAAGAGATTCCCATTGAGATCAAAATGCGTATTCAACAGGTCGGTATGGCCTTGCTCCTTGCGCTTTTTGCATACATTCTTATCAATGACCTTTTTAATTTCTGAGGCTGACGCCCTGAATCAATGCTTGAGAAACTGCACTCCATAAAAGAAAAACATCTCGATCTTGAACAGCTGCTTGCTGACCCGAAAGCAGCAGCCGATCAAGCCCGCTTCAGAAAACTAAACAAGGAGTACAGCGACCTTAAGGAAATTGTACAGGCCTATGACCGTTACGCTCAGGCAAGAAGTGAGCTTGATGAATCACTCCATCTGATGAAAATTGAGACCGATCAGGAGATGAAGGAACTCGTGGAGGCTGAAATTAATGCGCTGCAGAAAAAACTGCCTGATCTTGAACAGAAGTTAAAAATACTCCTGCTGCCAAAAGATGAGGCAGATTCTCGTAATGTGATTATAGAAATCAGGGCCGGAACAGGCGGAGAGGAAGCCGCACTTTTTGCAGCTGATCTGACGAGAATGTACCAGCGATATGCTGAAAAACAGGCCTGGCAGTGCGAGGTGCTCCATTTTAATGAAAGTTCCATGCCCGGCGGATTCCGCGAGATAACTCTCGGCGTGAGCGGACACGATGTTTATGGTACCATGAAATATGAAAGCGGCGTCCATCGCGTACAGCGAGTTCCAGACACTGAAACGCAGGGGCGTATCCATACCTCAGCGGTCAGCGTGGCAGTCCTGCCGGAAGCCGAGGAGGTGGATGTAGAGATCCGCAGGGAAGATCTGCGTTTCGATACCTACCGAAGCGGAGGAAAGGGGGGCCAGAACGTCAATAAAGTTGAAACCGCGGTACGAATCACCCATATGCCGAGCGGGATTGTTTCGGCCTGTCAGGAAGAACGCTCCCAGCTGCAGAACAAGGAACGAGCCATGAAAATGCTCCGTACGAAACTTTATGACATCCAGCTTGCCGAACAGCAGCAGCAAAGAGCCGATTTGCGCCGATCGATGGTAACCACCGGAGACCGGAGTGCCAAAATCCGAACCTACAACTACCCGCAATCGCGTGTAACTGACCACCGTATCGGCTTTACAAGCCATGCTCTTCCCCAGATTCTGCAGGGAGACCTGCAGGATATTATTGACGCACTAAAAATGCATGACCAGGCTGAACGTCTTCAGGCTGAACTACTGTAATCAGGCAATCTTCCATAAAGCGATCTTTTGAAAGGATTGGTTTTCACAGATTCTCTTTATATTTGTCAGTTACAATCGCATGGAAGATTTTCCAGCCCTCTCCAATAAAAAGAAACCTATGGAACGCTGCCAATGGAAATGCATGCTACAGGAGTAAGCAAGGGAGAGTGGATATTCTTTGCTGAATTTAACCGGACTGCAACCTATCTTTCTGATCTCAAAAAAATATTAGGGTTCAACCCTTTCTGCCACAGTGTAGAATTAACCGACACTGAAAATGTCTATAAGTGGAATTTTCGGGTAACTGATCCGCAGAACAACCCTTTTGATATCGTCTTTTTTGTTGAACAGTCTGAAGAACTGCAGGTAGAGCTTCCTGACCACATCGAATGCGCTGACCCTGACGATCTCACCGATGAAATGATCAAAAGCTATACTGTCCGCAAAAAAGTTCGCTGGAAGCACCACCCTGTAGGCCGTAAAATTTCCGATCCTACAAAATATCTTTTTGAAGGAAAAGTCTCTGGAGATATGGATATTCATCGCGAAGGAGACAACAAAACCAAGGTTCACTTCGAGTTAAGAGTCGATGTCCGTTTTCTCCTTTATCCTGCATTCAGGATCGTTCCCAAAAAAATTGTCCGAACAATGGTCAATGGGGGGATGACGTTTATTATGCAGACTGCTACAAACAGTATGTTTCACTCCATGTCCAAAGATTTCTGCAAAATTCATAAGATCTGAAAAAAGGAAGTACTATGGACTTTTACGACCTTGTCATCAAGCGTTGCAGCATCCGCAGCTTTGAACGGCACAGAACTATTCCCGAAGAGGTTCTCAACAGAATCCTCAACGCAGGAAGAATGGCGCCTTCGGCCAGTAATCTTCAGCCATGGCGATTGCATGTGATCAGATCGCAGGAAATACTCGAAAAGATCTACCCTTGTTATAAGCGTGACTGGATACAGAGCGCACCCTGCCTCCTTATTGTTTCAGGCGATCGGGACGACGCATGGGTGCGACGTCTCGACAACTACAACTCAATCGAAACCGATCTTACAATCGTCATGGATCACCTGATTCTTGCTGCAACGTGGGAAGGGTTGGGAACCTGCTGGATTGCAGCTTTCGACCCTGAGATTATTCGTAAAGCGCTGCAACTCGATTCCAATATTGAGATTTTTGCATTGACGCCCCTTGGGTATGCAACTCCGGATGCACTCACCTCAACGAAAAAGCGCAAAGCTCTTGAAGAAATAACATCCTATTATTGATTGGACATAGGGCCTATAAGACTAATACGACCTATAAGACTTATAAAAAAAGTCTCCCCTTCTCCTCCTCTCAGGTTGATTTCATTGGCATTGAAAGAAATAATTGCTGATCTTTGGGAGGGAAAACTTTTTATTGCATGAACAAACAACTTTTACTGGGAGCTGAAGCAATTGCTCTCGGTGCCCTTGACGCAGGAATATCAGGCGTCTACGCCTATCCGGGAACCCCCTCGACCGAAATCACCGAATACATCCAGAAAAACTATGCCGACCGGTTACCCCCGGTTCGTTCTTCCTGGTCAGCCAACGAAAAGACTGCCTATGAGGCGGCTCTCGGCATGTCCTATGCTGGAAAACGAAGCCTTGTGTGCATGAAGCATGTCGGTCTGAATGTGGCGGCTGATGCATTCATAAACTCTGCCATTACAGGAGTCAACGGTGGGCTTGTCGCAGCGGTAGCTGATGACCCCTCAATGCATTCGTCTCAAAACGAGCAGGACAGCCGGGCATACGGCAAATTTGCCATGCTGCCGGTCCTTGAGCCCTCTTCACAACAGGATCTGTACACTGCCACCAGAGAGGCTTTTGACCTCTCTGAATCCATCAGGCTTCCGGTGCTGCTCCGGCTTACCACAAGGCTTGCACATTCGCGTGCAGGAGTTGAGTGTAAAAGCGCACGCATGCAGAACCAACTCCATGCCATCTATGCTCCTGAACAGTTTGTACTGATTCCGCAGAATGCCCGTCGTCAGTACAATGTGTTACTTGGGCTGCAGGATAAACTAGAACACCTTTCAGAACAGTCATGGCTTAACCGGCTTATCGCAGGAACAGGTTCCCATGGGGTTGTTGCCTTCGGCATTGCCTTCAACTATATAATGGAGGTACGCCAGACGTTTGGACTGAGCTTTCCTGTCCTTCAGATCGGACAGTATCCGCTTCCGAGGAAACTTGTAGAAAGCCTTTTCAAATCCTGCGAGACCATTCTTGTCGCCGAAGAGGGTTACCCTGTCTACGAAGAGCTGCTGAGAGGTTATTTTGGCAGAGAGACCATTATGGGGCGTATGGATGGAACTTTGCCTCGAGCAGGAGAACTCAATGCTGACATTATCGCCAGGGGACTTGGTCTTGAAGCAAAAGCAGTAATGCCGGTTCCGGATATTGTTGTTCATCGGCCACCGGCTCTCTGCAAGGGGTGCGGCCACCGTGATCTTTACGATGCACTTAACACGGTTATGAGGTCATTTGACGATCACCATGTTTTTTCAGACATCGGCTGCTACACACTTGGCGCACTCGAGCCATTCAATGCCATTCATACCTGCGTCGATATGGGCGCATCCATAACTATGGCGAAAGGTGCCGCCGATGCAGGGCTCAGACCGGCAGTATCGGTGATTGGTGATTCGACGTTCACGCACTCCGGTATGACCGGCCTGCTTGACGCCATTAACGACCGGTCACCACTCACTGTTATCATCGCGGATAATGACACCACCGCTATGACCGGCGGCCAGCAATCGTCTGCAACCGGCTCAAGACTTTTGAATATATGCAGGGGGCTCGGCGTTGAGGAACAGCATCTTAGAACCATCATACCGCTGAAATCAAATCTCGAAGAAAACATAAGAGTTCTCAAAGAGGAAATTACCTACGAAGGGTTATCGGTGGTGATTGCGCAACGCGAATGTATTGAAACCGCAGCACGAAAAAAACGAAGCAAGGTATCCGGCACGTAACAACATATTATGCAGAGCAACATTATTCTTGCAGGAGTCGGCGGACAGGGAATACTCACTATTGCGGCAGTAATCGACCGGGCTACCCTGCAAAGCGGCCTCACCATCCGTCAGACAGAAGTGCACGGTATGAGCCAGCGTGGCGGAGCTGTGCAGTCACATCTCCGGATATCAAACAGGGAGATTTATTCTGATCTTATCGCTGAAGGAACCGCAAACCTGATTCTTTCAGTGGAACCTCTGGAAGCGCTTCGCTACCTGCCGTTTCTTTCTCCCGAAGGCATGGTTATAACATCTATCGACCCATTTATCAATATTGAGAACTACCCGTCAATTGAAGATATACTCACTGAACTGCACCGCACAAACCGGCCAATTCTGGTAAACGCGACAGAACTTGCCCGTGAGGCCGGCAATTCAAGAACATCCAACATGGTGATGCTTGGTGCCGCCTCAAGGAACATCGGCATTGACGAAAAACAGCTTGAAGCGGCTATCGGGGAGCTTTTTCATGGAAAAGGCTCTGATATTGCTGCCGTCAACATCAAAGCATTCAGAAAGGGACAAGAATTATCTCAAACTCAAGCGACAGCGACATGATCTGGAATGAGCATTACGAATGCATGGAGCGGGAAAAGCTCCTGAAGCTTCAGGGTATACGGTTGAAGGAAATGGTGAAACGTGTCTATGACACGGTTCCGTACTACCGCAAAAAGCTTCAGGACAAGGGGATCGAACCTGACGACATCAAAGGAATGGATGACCTGAAAACACTCCCCTTCACAACAAAACAGGATCTCCGCGACAACTACCCCTTCGGACTTTTTGCCGTGCCTCAGCCGGATATTGTTCGATTTCATGCATCGAGCGGCACCACCGGAAAACCGACAGTCGTCGGATACACGCATAACGACATTCAAATGTGGAGTGAAGTTGTTGCCCGTTCGCTCACCATGGCTGGCGTTACCAAAGCTGATATCATTCAGGTTGCCTATGGCTACGGGCTCTTTACCGGAGGCCTTGGCCTCCACTATGGGGCGGAAAAAGTAGGGGCATCAGTCGTTCCAATCTCAGGCGGCAACACAAAAAAACAACTCCAGCTCATTGAAGATTTTGGTTCTACCGTCCTTGCATGCACTCCTTCCTATGCGGCTTTTATTGGAGAATCCCTTGTCGAAGAAAAAATTGACCCGAACAAGATAAAACTCAAAGCCGGTGTGTTCGGGGCCGAACCATGGACACAGGAGATGCGCATGCAAATTGAGCAGGTGCTTGGTATAAAAGCTTACGACATCTACGGTCTGACTGAAATCATCGGTCCTGGCGTCTCGATGGAATGCCAATTTCAGCACGGCATGCATATTTTTGAAGACCATTTTATCCCAGAAATTATCAACCCCGATACCTGCGAAGTACTCCCTTATGGTGAACTGGGAGAATTGGTATTCACACCGGCAACCAAAGAAGCAATGCCGCTTATCCGCTACAGGACACGCGACCTGACCCGCATTCATGCCGAAAAGTGCGAGTGCGGCCGGACTCTTGTGCGCATGGAAAAATGCGTGGGACGTTCGGACGACATGCTCATTATCAGGGGAGTCAATGTTTTCCCATCACAAGTGGAGTCGGTACTGCTTGAAATGAGTGAAACAAAACCTCACTATCTGATTGTTGTCGACCGTGAAAACAATCTCGACATTATGGAAATCCAGGTGGAAATTGAAGAAGAGTTCTTTTCCGATGAAGTGAAAGAGCTGGAAGGACTGCGACAGCGTATCAAAGCCAATATTGCCAGCACCCTCGGCATCAGCACCAGTATCAGGCTGGTCGAACCCGGAACAATCGAGCGCAGCATGGGCAAGGCAAAACGGGTAATCGACAAACGAAACTTACATTAACAGGAGGAACTATGATTATCAAGCAATTGTCGGTGTTTCTCGAAAACAAAACCGGAAGGCTGACTGAACTGACAGGAATTCTTGCTGACAACGACATCAACATCTCAGCCTTCAGCATTGCCGATACGGCTGATTACGGTATTCTGCGCATGATTGTAGGCAGACCTGAACTTGCCGCAGAGGTGCTTAAAAAAAATGGGTTTACCGTAAAAATTACCGACGTTGTCGGCATGATTATTCCTCACAGACCCGGAGGGCTGCACAAGGCGCTCCAGATCATTTCAGACAACAATGTCGCCATAGACTACATGTATGCCTTCGCTTCCGGGGATTGCAAGGCTACGGTTGTTATCAGGGCGGAATCCCTCGATAAAATTATTGATGTCCTGCAGGGGCATAAAATGGAGCTCCTCAAGAAAGGGGATGTCTATCAGGTGTAACAATCTATACTGTAATGCCAAGATTTTCAAAAGCAGTTTCATCACTTCGTTCCTCTGAAATCCGGGATCTCATGACGCTGGCCTCAAGACCCGACATTATATCCTTTGCTGGTGGAATGCCCGGAAATGAACTTTTTCCTGTTCAGGAAGTGGAAGAACTTTATCGGGTACTTGATAGCAAAAAGAAACAGGCTGCGTTTCAATACGGACCGACACCCGGCCTGCCATCGCTTCTTGAATCACTTGAAGGGTTCCTCGATAAAAAGGGTTTGCCTGTTAAGGAAAACAGGCTGCTCATAACGACAGGATCCCAGCAGGCTCTTAACATTCTTGCAAAAGCTTTTATTGACCCAGCAGAACCGGTACTTGTCGAAAACCCCTGCTTTATCGGTGCGCTCTCCGCTTTTCGTTCTTATGACGCTGAACTGAGAGGGATTGCGGTCGACCGTGACGGCATTTCGATAGAAGGACTCTGCCTGGAAATTGACAGAAAAGAGAGAGCCAAGTTTCTCTATATCACGCCATATTTCCATAACCCTGCAGGAGTGCTCTACTCTGTCGAACGCAAACAGCAGCTTATAGCGACTCTTCAGGGAACCGATATCCCGCTCATCGAGGACGATGCTTACGGGGATCTCTATTTTTTCGAAGAGGATCTTGATCGCCTCAGACCAATCAAAGCGATTAATCCGGACGGTATTAATGTTTGCTATACAGGCTCGTTCTCAAAAATTCTAGGCCCCGGTCTGAGACTTGGATGGATGCTTGTGCCTGAAAACATTTATGCTAAATGTGAACTGATCAAACAGTCTGCTGATGCCTGTTCACCGAGTTACACTCAGGTGCTGGCTGATGCATTCATCCGGTCCGGCCAGATTTACAGCTATGTTGCCAGTGTCCGTCAGGAGTATAAAAAAAGAGCGGCTGCCATGGTCTCAGCCCTCAGGGAACACCTTCCGGTCTATGTGCAATGGAATGAACCTCGAGGGGGATTCTACATCTGGCTCACCCTGCCGGAAGGAACTGATGCGACCCGTATCATGACCCTGGCCATCGAAGGAGGAGCTGTGTTTGTTGCAGGAAAAACGTTCGATCCTGCAGGCAGACAAAACAACTCGCTGCGGCTCTCATACTGCAACAACACACCTGAACAGATCGCAGAAGGTATCCCGATTGTTGCGGGCGCTATACGGAATATCTGCGGCTGACTCAACCTCAAGCCTTTTCGGCATCGCTATGCGCTTCGATAAGTTTTCGGCGAAGCAGTTTGCCTATCGTTGATTTTGGAAGAGCAGTCGTAAATTCAACATGTTTCGGAACTTTATATGCGGCAAGATCTTTACGGCAGTGCTCCTGAAGTTCTTCGGCGGAAAGTTGCTGACCTTCACGCAGAACAACCCAGGCCTTGACAGCTTCTCCCTGATAGGCATCAGGTACTCCTGCAACACCAACTTCGAATACTGAGGGATGAACGGCTATGACCTCTTCAACATCCCGAGGCCAGACCTGGAAACCGCCGGGTTTGATGACATCCTTTTTACGGTCAACAATGAAGAGATAACCATCTTCATCGAGATAACCAAGATCGCCGGTATAGAGCCATCCATCACGAAGTACAAGTGCTGTTTCAATCGGGTTCTGCCAGTACTCCTTCATGATCTGGGGAGCCCGCATGATAATTTCTCCAACTTCAAGCTCAGTAAGAAGATCATGACCGTTCTCCGCTTCAACTATACGAACCTCGACATCCGGAACAGGAATGCCTACCGAACCATACTTGTAAGTACCTAATATCGGAGTGAAAACCGACGCAAGTGCAGATTCGGTAAGACTGTATGCATCGATAATCCTGCCTCCGGTAAGCTCTTCAAAACGCCTCTTGTTTTCAAGCATAAGGGGAGCTGCACCCGACACACTGAGTTTAAGTGATTTCAGGATTGAACCGTCCCGCTTGACTTTTGGATGATTGATCAACGCAGTAAACAGGGTTGGCACTCCTGGCAGCACCGCTGGTTTAAGGGTCTTGATGGTATGCAGCAGGTCATCGATATCACGCGGATTCGGAACAAGAGCAAGAGGGTAGCGCTGCATTAAAGCCGCAGACATAATCCCAACCTGGGCATAGACATGAAACAGCGGCATGTTAAGGAGAATAACATCTTTTCCTTTTTCGAGAATGACACTGAACCAGCTGGCAATCTGCATACCTGTAATCACAAGCCCATGATGTGTAATGACAACACACTTGGGATTACCGGTTGTTCCTCCTGAAAAGAGAAAAAGGGCCGGATCGTCATGCTTGATGAGCATCGGAGTAGATTCACCCCCAAAATGAGCCCTTATCAGATCGCCCAGCCAGTGATCGCCAGGCTTCAAAGTTACCCTGTGCCCATCCTTTTTTTCTTTAAAAACCGAAAAAAGAAGTGTGCTAAAAGGGGAAAGATACTCCTTGATATTTGTCGCAATAATTCTTTTCAGACGTGAATCCGGCTGAACATTCTTGATTTTCTTATAAAAAGAAGTCAAGACAATCGCGGTTTCGGCGCCGCATTCATTGAGTGCGTGCTCAAACTCATTGAGGGTATAAAGCGGATTCATGGGAACCGCAATAGCTCCTGCTTTCCATATACCGAACTCACTTATCAGCATCTGAGGAGAGTTGGGCATGACCAAGGCCACGCGGTCACCTTTGCCGATACCAAGTGAGATTAGAGCCACGGCAAGGGCATTGCTTTGCTGTTCGAATTCCCCGTATGAGACAGATGCACCCTTGAAGAACATCATGGTCTGTTTCGGAGACTCTTCTGCCGTTGTTCGAACGACATCAATTAATGTCTGTTCCGGATAAGGCTGAAGCGTGTGGGGCACCCCTTTGTCGTAATGGCTGATCCAGGGTTTAGGTCTCATTGCGGTGTTTGACTTTTAAACATATAAATCAGATAAGACGTGATATAGAAAACTCCAATATACTCCAAAACAAAAACTACTGCATTGTTTTAACAACGTCGCACACAGCTGCAGTCAATATTCTGAGTTCCTCATCATGCATAATAAAGGGAGGCATAAGATAGATCAGTCGTCCGAATGGACGAACCCAGACCCCTTTATCAACAAATTGCTTCTGAACAACAGCCATATCTAGCGGGCGGTGCAGTTCAACAACCCCGATAGCGCCAAGGACACGGACATCAGAAACATTTGTTAACTCCATGCAGGAATCAAGCCCTTGACGGAGTCCCGCTTCAAGGCGAAGTACCGATTCCTGCCAGTCATAGCTGGCCAGCAGACTAAGGTTTGCCGAAGCAACAGCGCAAGAAAGGGGGTTTGCCATAAAGGTCGGGCCGTGCATGAACAGGCCGGGATTACCAGAACAGATGGTATAAGCAACTCTGTCTGTTGTCATAGTAGCGGCAAGAGTCATATACCCGCCGGTCAACGCTTTCCCTACACATATAATATCCGGCACAATACCGGCATGCTCAAGGGCAAACATCTTTCCCGTTCGTCCAAAACCAGTAGCGATTTCATCGAAAATCAAGAGTACATCATAGCGGTCGCACAACTCCCTGAGCCTCACAAGATAGTGTGGAGCATAAAACTTCATTCCTCCTGCTCCCTGGACGACAGGCTCAATAATCACTGCGGCAATCTCCATGTGGTGCTGTTCAAGCATCAAGCGAATATCGGCAAGATCCCTATCGGTACAAGGCTCATGAAACCGGCATGCTGGAGCTTCAGCAAAAAACTGTTTCTGAATCGTACCTTTGAACAGAGAGTGAATGCCTGTTACAGGATCGCAGACAGACATTGCAGCAAAGGTGTCACCATGATACCCTGAGCGGACGGTCAGCAATCGGTTTTTGGAGAATTGTCCCGAAGCCGCCCAGTACTGAATAGCCATCTTGATGGCAACTTCAACCGACACTGACCCTGAATCACTGAAAAAAACTTTCTGCAGAGGCTGAGGTGTCAATGCAATCAGCTGTTTTGCCAGATTCACTGCAGGTTCATGGGTCAGCCCTCCGAACATGACATGGCTCATTCGCTGCATCTGTGAGACTATTGCCTCGTTGAGCACCCTATGATTGTACCCATGAATGGCTGCCCACCAGGAAGACATCCCGTCAATAAGTTTTCGGCCATCCTCAAGCTCAAGAAAAACATCATATGCACGGAAGACAGGGTAGACCGGCAAAGGATTGTTCACCGAAGTATACGGATGCCAGAGATGATTGTGGTCGAAATCCAGATCAATGGAATGAGACGATATGGCCATAGCTTTTGACTTCATAACTTTAGGTGACGCTGACCTCTTTTTAAAAGCAGAGACCGACGAGCTGCTCTCCTTCGAGCGATCCATCCTGAAGGTCTATGAGCGGCGCTGCTGATCCCGCTTTATTAAGGTAGTAAAGGATAACCTCACGAGTATCATCAGCTATAACCTTATCGATGTTCTCAAAGAGGTTATAGATTACTCCCCTGATAACGATTCCCCGTTTCACACAGGCTTCAATCGAGAGAAGCGTATGGCTGATACTGCCAAGCTTCGGGCCAGTCACAAGAACAAGCTCGTATCCGGCATCGCGAATATAGTCGGCAAAAAGCAGATCAAGAGAAAGGGGCACCAATAACCCGCCAACCCCTTCCAGAAGAACCAATTCATAGCGTTTCTGCAAAGCAAAGGTCGCTCGGCGAATGTGCAGGACATCAATCTCGACTCCTTCCATACGACCCGAAAGGTGAGGCGACGCGGGATGATGGAAAACGTAGGGAGAGGTTAACCCCTCCCTGTCAACATCCTGCAGGCCAATGCCCATAAGACGTCGGTGTTCCAGGATATCTTCCGCTACGCCTTCACAGCCAGTCTGGACAATTTTCTGGGTTATGACGGCTTTTCCCTGCTGAAGCAGGGCTTTGGCTATCAGACCTGTCGCATAAGTTTTTCCGATTCCGGTATCAATACCTGAAACGGCAACAACGGATCCTTTCATAACAGCTTCTTTTTAAGACAGCAATAAACAGGATGATAAGTCAGGTAGACACCGTTTTCGCAGGAAAACAATCGCTGGTACTCTGCAAGGAAATACTGATACCTGCTTTTTGTCCAAGACCGGCGCAGAAGACCGTTGACGCCAGTCTTTCGTATATGATGGAGCATCGCATCAGGCGTACTGAATTCAATGCGTTGTTCATCTTCCCTGCTGAAAGTAAGATCAAAATACCGTCCAGCCAGTATTTCAAGTTCATCGAGAGTGTGATAACAAAGTCCGACATCCTCGATACTTGCGATTTCCTGCATATTTGAGGTACTGAAGGTACTGAAGGCCAGAAGACCCCCAGGCCTGAGATGAATGGACATTGTTCTGAAAAAGTCATCAAGATCATCAAGCCATTGCAACGTGGCATTTGAAACAACGAGATCAAGCTCTGAAGGCAGAACATCGCTGCACTCTATATCCCCGGCAATAAAATGAAACTTCTCAACAGCAAATCTTTCGAGTACCTTTCGAAGGCAATAAAGGCTCTCTTCAACAAGATCATTGGCATAATAGCTCTTTACTGAGCAGCGGTTAAGCAGCTCAGCCATAAGTAAACCCGATCCTGACCCAACCTCTAGAACGCGTTCGAATGCGCATGCCGTCATCTCCCGACAGATCATTTCAGAAAGTTCTGCCGCCATGGTTTTCTGCACGACTGCATTGCCGCTATAGCTGCTGAGGGTTCTGCTGAACCTTTGACGCACAAGCTCCTTATCTATTTTTATTTTCTGCAGCATGCAAGCACCTCCTGCAGATTAATGAAATGAAAAAAAGGAAAATGTGGCATATCGGCAATAACAGTTTGAGGAACACCTTTCCATGCAGTGAACTGCTTCCGTGCTGGAAAAACAAGATCTCTTCCGCCTATGACAGCATGATTGTACTGCCATGCAGCAACATCATGCAGGTATCCGGTCTGCATAGACTCCTGCAGCCGTTCCAGCTCTTCCAGTTGGTCCGAAGTTTTGCGATCCGGGGACATTGTGGAAAAAAGGGCAAGGGCTTCTCGGCTTCCGCACATCCTGCGATTAAAACGATGACGATTTTCTTCAGAATAGGTTGAAAGAGTTGCATGAAACAACTCTGGCGGAATACCCAGCTCGGCATCTACCGGATGCAGGGTACCGTTGATGGCAATGGCACGCTCTACAACGGGAAGTTCAGTAAGCTGTGCCACCCAGACACCGAATGACCAGGCAACCACCGTTATGCAGTCATAACGGCTGATCTCTTTTATAAACCACGAATCAGGCTCCAACGTACGGTAATCGTAACAGACCAGGAAGTCCGGTGAAAAATCTGCGGCGAGCGATTCATGCAACAGATGAGCGGCGATACGATGGTCCATACCCCAACCATTGAAGAAAAGCAAGAGCTCATCGGCTCCCTGTTTTCGAAGCCATACTGTTTTCATGATATCGTTATCCTCGGATAATTTCAGGTATTCGTGCAATATCTTCCCACTGCAGTGTTGAGCGGAGAGAAATGCGGATACGGGCGGCATTTTCAGGAACGGCAGGAGGACGCACCGGCATACAGAGAAATCCTGCACTTCTCAACCGGGCAGCCAAGGCTAAGGACAAGTCATTACCACCTGTAATTACTGGAATAATATGACTTTCGCCAGGGACATCAAAGCCACACGAGATCAGTTCGCTACGAAGTCTCGAGGCAAGCTTGAGGAGTGCCACTCTGTCAGGAAACATGGTAGTCTGCCGATTCAGAGTCAACAGGCTCCATCCAAGAATAGCCGGAGGCAATGCCGTGGTAAAAATAAATGACCGCATGGTATTCAGCAGATATTCTCTTACCAGAGAGCTCATCACGGCAAAAGCTCCAGTTGAAGCCAGAGCCTTGCCGAATGTTCCGGTTATGATATCGATCTGCTGTACCATCCCTGCTGTTTCACATAACCCGAGACCGCGCTCTCCAAATACCCCCACACCGTGCGCTTCATCAACAATAAGGAAAGCTTCGTATTTCTCTTTCAAAGCAACAAGCCGGGAAAGATCTGCAAGATCCCCGTCCATGCTGAACACCGATTCAGAAACAATAAAAATCTGGCGGTACTTGCCCCGTGCCTCCGAAAGCAGCTCTTCAAGATGTTCGTAGTCCCGATGACGATAACGCTGATAGGGTGCTTCGGCAATTTTCATTCCGTCAATAATGCTGGCATGATTCAGTCGGTCACTCAACACAAGATCATGACGGTTGCACAAAGCGGGAAGTATGCCGATGTTGGCATGATACCCGCTGTTGAAAACCATAGCCGATTCCCGTCCGTAGAGTAATGCCAGGACTTTTTCCAGCTGATCATAAAGGGGGTGATTTCCCGTCAGCAGGCGGGATGAGGAACTGGTCATGGCATGAGAACTCTTCCTGAACTGACTGCCGTACCCTTCAAGCATAGCCTTGTCATCACCAAGACCAAGATAATCGTTCGAGGAAAGGTTCAAAAGCAACTGCCCGTTTACCTCAATATCCTTGCCATTTCGAGCGGAAATGTCAGGAAGAACCCTGTACCGGTCAAGACTCTTAAGCCCATAAAGCTCTTCACGGATCCGTTCATAAAACTGCATTGACAGGCTCCATCAGTTAAAACTCGCAATCTGACTTGCAAACCTGCGGTCATCAGCAACATCCCTGCCTCTCGTGGTCAGATAGCCTCCGGTAAGATAACCGTTTGCTCCGGAAAGCATCAAAAGACCCTGAAAATCCTTCATGATCGTTTCGCGGCCAGCAGCAAACTTTATGATTTTGTCGGGATGCGCAAGACGGCATATTGCGAACGTTTTCACAATATCAGCGACAGAAACCGGTTCACTTCCTTCAAGCGGTGTCCCGTCTATCGGTACCAGAACATTGAGCGGAATAACGGAAACATCGAGCTTCTGGAGTGTAAAAATCATATCAATGCGATCCTGCATCGACTCCCCGACGCCCATAATCCCACCGCAGCAGACGGATATATTGTTCTTTCTCAACAGCCTGATGGTCTTGATCCGATCTTCGACCGTATGCGTATCAGCAATAAGGTCATGGTATCTGTCCGGCGCAACCTGAATATTGATGTTGTAATGAGCTATCCCCTGAGCAGCAAGAGCTGCGGCAGGCTCCTCACCCAGAACGCCAAGTGAAGCACAGACATGCAGTTCAGGCAAATCCCTATGCAACCGGTTGATCATAGCAAGCACCCTCTGATATTCAGGAGTTATCTTTTCATAACCGTAACCGCTGGTAACGATGCCGAAATGGGAGACGCCCTCCGCTACGCAGTTGCGCGCTTCGATAAGGACAGACTCTTCATCGACAAGACCATAAACCTCAATATCTGCCCTGTTGTGCCGTGACTGAGCACAAAACTTGCAATTTTCGCCGCACACTCCCGATTTTGCATTCATTATTGAACATGCATGAAGCGATTCCGTTCCACTTGCATACCTGTTTTTGACCTTGTTTGCCAGAGCTGAGAGATCAAGCGCAAGCTCACCCGGAAGATCCGCCAGCAGAGAGGCTTCAGCCCGACTGATCGGTTCACCGGTTTCAAGTACCCGATATGCTGCTGTAATTTGAGGATGGAGCAACTTTGTATCCATAATAAATCTAAATGTTTTAATTAGAATGTGTCTTTACGCAGATGAGCTTCACCAGATGAAATAAAAAGCACTTGCCCATCTGAACTCTCAACCTTCAGCTCTCCTCCCCGCGAAATCCCGGCAACTTTTCCGCTCACTTTTCGTTTAAACTGATCAATTGTAACCTGCTTCGACTGAAGAAGTGAATACCTTTCGAGATAGGGAAGAATAAAACCGAGATCGTCCTGGAGAAGCCATGCATCGTAGAGTGGTTCGAAATGATTCAGAACAGAAGCAAGAAGCTCAGGCCTCGAAAATAAACGCCCTGTCTCCAGAAAAAGAGAGGTCGCCATATCCTGCAGTTCAGACGGCATCAGAGACTGGTTGACATTGATACCGATTCCAACAACAACAAAGTGCGTCAGATCTGGCTCAGACTGCATTTCGCAGAGTACGCCGCAAACCTTCCTGCCATTGAGAAGAATATCGTTCGGCCACTTGATCAACGGTACAAGATCGGCGGCAGCACTGCTCAAGGCTTGATGAACAGCTGCAGCCACCAGCAGCGTAAGCTGAGGAACACGGATCAAAGGAACCCCTGGACGCAGAATCAGCGAAAAGTAAAGATTGACCCCCGAGGGAGACAACCAGATTCGACCCATTCGACCCCGACCTCCTGTCTGAGAATCAGCAACGACGACACTCCCTTCAGGTGATCCATCGTTGGCAAGTGCCTTTGCAAGAAGATTTGTTGACGCAGTGACACTGTGATAGAACAGGTTTCTGCCGAACCGTTGACCGGTTAAAAACGGTGTAACCTCGGCTTCGACAGGTCGACCTGTCAGGCCCGATAGTCGATACCCCCTGCCTGTTACCGCATCAACATGGTAACCCTCTGCTCGCAACAGCCTGATATGCTTCCATACCGCACTTCTGGTCATCCCAAAATCACGAGAGAGCTCTTCACCCGACAAAAAATCACCGGCTTTCGACAATCGATTTATAATCTGAGCAGCAACATCATTCATAAAAAAAGAGTAGTCAAGCAAAAAAAGATTTGTCAACCTAAATCAACGCCAAGGTTGACAACTTTATAATATAAAAAAAAGCACATATCCGCGCGTCTCTTTCAACATCTCTTTTGTCACTCCGCAAGAGATGCCCTGCTGGTTGTTTCGTAATTCTTGCGATAGGCCTGCACACCCTTAAAAATACCATACGCAACTTTTGTCTGAACCTGACGATCTCGAAGCATTCGCTCCTCCTCAGGATTGGATAAGTAGCCGACTTCAACGAGAATGCTTGGCATCGAAGGAGTCCACAACACCATAAACCCGGCCTGACGAACTCCACGAGCATTATTGACTGACGATTGCCGGTCGACAGGCCTGATAATGTATTGAGCCAGGGAGGTTGACTGCTTGGCAAATGCATTCTGCGCCATGCTGCTCATGATAAGATGCTCCTCGGAAAATCCTTTGTACTGCTCCTGAAAATCTTCTTCCTGGCGAATGACCGAATTCTCAAACATTGCAACATCAAGTGCTTCCTTGTTTTTATGCAGCCCGAGAATATATACCTCCGAACCTCGAGCACTTCGATTGGGACTGGAATTGCAGTGTATGCTTATAAACAGTTTGCCACCGCTTTGGTTTGCTATTTTCCCGCGTTCATGCAGAGGGATGAAACGATCGTCTTTTCTTGTATAAATCACATTCACATCCGGCCATTTCTGTGAAATAAAAGTCCCGAGATCGTGAACAATGTTCAGCGCAACATCTTTTTCACGAGTGCCACCGAAGCCAATAGTTCCTGGATCCTTTCCTCCATGACCGGCATCAAGCACAATGGTGTTAAGCTTCCACTTTTCAACGTCACGGCCGATTACCTGTGCGTTCTGCTGTTCAATTTCTTTTTTCCGGATTTCCTGCACATCAGCATTACTGCGAACATAGAGCACATAACGGTTCTTTTTTTCATCACGATGAAACTCAACAGAAGTAATCTCAAACGACTTATTGTCAAGAGCGACAGTAAATTGCAAGCCGCCTTCATCAAACTGTTTCGGGGTAATTGCCTTGACGACTCCCCCGCTGTATATTTTTGACAAGGTGTTGACATCGCACGATGCCTTTTCAAGAGAAAAATAAACAAATCCTTCAGCATCAGGCCTGAGCAGTGAAGATTGGGTAGGGTTACCGGATGCCAAAAAGCTTATGATGACTCCATTCTCTCGTTTTTCAATCTCAATGCCGGTTATCACCGTGGGAACCTCATCAGCATGCCTGCTGTTCCCCTGAACTGTAGGTTGCTCTTCATCCTTTACAAGTCCGATAAGCCCGACCGATTCTCCAAAACGTTTCCTGTTCAACCATGCATTCATCATCCCGCTGGAATAATTATAGACAACTTCCCTGTCAAGCCATACGGTAAAAAGTCTGCACGCTTGATTGACTGGTAAATAGATCTTTGATTGTATTGATGCAGGCGCAGACTGCAACTGAACAATCCTTTTTGGGTGCCCGGGATCCTTTGAAACAACTTTCGCAAAATTATTATTGATCATCACCATGCAGGAACTGCCTGGAACTCCGAGAGCTTCATCAAGAACAAGCACCCCCTGATCATCTCGAAAGCTCAACCGCAACGCCCTCGCCATTGATTCAAGGTCAATCATAAGGACACTTCCTTCTCTTCTCGCAAGTACCTTGATAGTATAACCCTGATCTTTTCCTGTAGTGACATGGAGAGGCACTGTTGTCCGTCCCGCCTGAGCTTGAGGCTCAGCTGAAAGAGTCCTGAAAGAAAGCATCAAGAGCATCAAAACGGCAATACAATAAGAAAAACGAGGTGAAGAGTGCTGCATGATTGTCGAATGCATTTTATTTCCAGTAACATTAAGGATGCTCTTAATAATAATAAAATATATTTGTCTGCCCCGTAAAAGCAGTTTTTATAACAGAAAAGGAACTATTCCGGCACATTAAGAAAGGTTTATTAAACTGCGCAAAATTGGTAAAATTTGTTTTTTGCTCTTCAACACCTATCTTTTTCAAAATTTAATCGTAACGCTCTTACTCCGGGGACTGATCAATGGCTTTAAAAACATCAACTCCATCAGCCAGGAACAGTACCCTGATTGTTGTCGAATCCCCCTCAAAGGCTAAAACCATCAATAAATACCTTGGGGATAAATATACAGTATTCGCATCAGTAGGTCATATCAAGGAACTGCCGAAAAAGGAGATTGGCCTTGATTTTGACAATCATTACGAACCACGGTATGAAATCATACCCGGAAAGGAAAAAGTTGTCCGGCAGTTAAAAAAACTTGCCGCTGAAGCTGACGAGATTCTTATTGCCACTGACCCTGACCGCGAGGGAGAAGCCATCGCATGGCATATCTCCAACGAAATTGGAGTGACAAAGAAACCTGTATTCCGGGTTCTTTTCAACGAAATCACCAAAAATGCCATCATCGCAGCTATTAAGGAACCGCGACAGATCGACTACCGGCTTGTCCGTTCCCAGCAGACACGTCAGGGCCTTGATAAAATAGTTGGCTACAAGATAAGCCCTTTTCTATGGAAAGTAGTTCTGCGCGGGCTTTCTGCCGGGCGGGTTCAATCCGTCGCACTGCGCCTGATCTGCGAACGCGAAGCCGAGATCAACTGTTTCCAGATACAGGAATTCTGGAGCATTGCAGCTGATTTTGTCACCCCGGGGAAAGAATCTTTCAGAGCAAGACTTGTCAGCTTTGAAGGTGATAAGCCGGAAATAACCAATCAGGATACAGCTGAGGCCCTAGCCGTTCTCATCAGAAAAGGGAATTACTCCGTCACTGAAATCGCACCCCGCACTCAGCAACGCAAGCCTCCACTGCCATTCACGACATCTCTACTGCAGCAGGCCGCATCAAACCAGCTTGGTTTTGGATCGCAGAGAACCATGCGCATAGCGCAACAGCTTTATGAGGGAATTGATATCGGCTCGGAAGGCGCTCTAGGTCTCATTACCTATATGAGAACCGACTCAACACGCATAGGTGCAGAAGCAAAAGTTCAGGCCAGGGAATATATAGAAAGACAGTTCGGAAAAGAGTATATCGGATTCGGCGGAGCAGCAAAAGCAGGAAAGAATGCCCAGGATGCCCACGAAGCAATACGACCGACCTCGATTTCAAAAAAACCTGAACAACTGAAACAGTATCTGTCAACCGATCAGTTTAAATTATACGAATTGATCTGGAAACGTTTTCTTGCTGCCATGATGTCTCCTGCCAAAATAGAGCAGACAAGGGTTGACGTTGAGGATTCCTTACAGAAATTCCAGTTCAGGGCAACCGGCAGTAAAGTATTGTTTCCCGGATTTATGCGTGTCTTCGACGACCAGAAGGAACTTGATTACGAGGCCCAGGTCTCAACCAGAGAAGATATAGAAAAAGAGCCGGCCGTAAAACTGCCCGAACACCTCTCTGTTGACGACCCTGTTGACATTGCAGACCTCGAACAGAAACAGAGCTTTACCCGTCCTCCTGCACGCTACAGTGAAGCTACGCTGGTAAAGGATCTCGACCATTTCGGCATAGGGCGCCCATCAACCTATGCCTCAATTTTTTCTACGCTTCAGGACCGCCGCTATGTGGAGCTTGAAAAGAAAAAAATAACTCCGACAGAACTTGGCAAGGATGTATCATTGATACTGGTTGCCAATTTTCCCGAACTTTTCAATGTCGGTTTTACCGCTTTCATGGAGGATGAACTCGATAAAGTTGCCAGTGGAGACGACGAATACGAAAAGGTGCTCGACAGTTTCTACAAACCACTTGAAATTGCACTCAGTCTTCGCAAAGACGACCCTGTTATTCCTCAAAACAGCGAAACCACAACCTGTGACAAATGCGGAGTGGGCCAGATGACGATCAAATGGACGGCCAGCGGGAAATTTCTCGGCTGTTCATGCTATCCGAAGTGCAAAAACATCAAGGCAATAAGCTCGAACAAAGAAAAACCGAAAGATACTGCCGTACTCTGCCCCTCCTGCAAAGATGGACACATGCTCCTGAGAAAAGGTCGGCTTGGTGCTTTTCTCGCCTGCTCTAACTACCCGAAATGCAATACGCTGCTGAATCTCAACAAACAGCGCCACATCGAACCATTGAAAACTCCGCCGGTAATAACAGACCTTCTCTGTCCGAAATGTGGCTCGCCGCTTTACCTCAGAAGCGGAAAAAGGGGGCTCTGGCTCGGCTGCTCAAAATTTCCAAAGTGCAGGGGACGGCTTGCATGGAGTACGCTCGACGAAAGTACCCACACCCATTGGGAATCGATCATGGCCGACCACCTGAAAGCTCACCCTGCAGTAATGCTCACCATGAGGGATGGCAAACCGGTACCTATGACCATTCCTGTAGACGATATTATTCTTAAAGCAGAAGAATCCGGTTTGATTTCCATGGCTGCTGAAGAGCCCTCCGAAGTCACGGCATAAGCATGGCTAACCGGTAGACTGCAAAAGAGAATATCCAGGCTACCGATAACGAGTACGCTGAATAAAGAAGCACAGGACGCCATCGCCCGACCTCTTTTTTCATCACACCGATTGCTGCCACACAGGGAATATAGAGCAGAACAAACACCATGAGGCTTAAGGCAGTAGCTCGACTGAATGAAGGATCATTCCTGAGAATAGATTTCAGCTCCTTCGGTGCTCCATCACTCTGCCCTATTGAATAAATCGTACCCATGGTGGAAACAACCACCTCTTTTGCAGCCAGCCCCGTTACAAGGGCAATACCAATCCGCCAGTCAAAACCAAGCGGCCTGATCAGGGGTTCAAGCACTTTTCCCGCTCTTCCAGCCAGGGAGTATTCGAGCTGTTCGGACTTGATGCGAACGTCAAGCGCCTTCGTCCTGGCATCTTGTTCAGCTGCATTCCTACTGCTGCCGGCAATACGCGCTGTTTCTTCCGAAAGCATTGCATCAAGAGCCGACTGGCGGGGATAGTTGCTCGCCGCCCAGATAATCATAACGGCACTTAAAATCAGCGTCCCTGCTTTTTTCACATACATCAGCGCCTTCATCTTCGCCTGAAAAAATACTGAGGCAAAAGTCGGCCAGCGATAGGGAGGCAGCTCCATCACAAACGGCTCTGAATCGATTTTAAGAATAGTTGATTTCAGAAGCCAGGCCGTCCAGAGACCAACAGCAATACCAAGGAGATAAATACCGAACAAGACGTTAGCCGCCACAGATGGAGCAAAAAAAGCGGCAGTCAGCATGACATAAACAGGAAGTTTCGCTCCGCAGCTCATAAAGGGAATGATCATGATGGTGACAAGCCTGTCTGTCGGACTTTTAAGTGTCCGTGTAGCCATGATAGCCGGAATCGAACAACCGAACCCGGTAATCAGTGGTATAAATGATTTGCCATGCAGACCGAAACGATGCATCACCCGATCGATCACGAAGGCGGCGCGTGCCATGTAACCGGAAGCCTCAAGAAAAGAGAGTCCAATAAAAAGAAGAACAATATTGGGAAGAAATATCAGGACACCGCCAACCCCTGCGATAACACCGTCAACAATAATGGAACGGAGAGTGCCATTCGAAAGGAACGGTCCGATGAAGGAGGCAAGTGAACTGAAAAAAAAGGAAAGCCAGCCGGTAAAAAGTGAACCAAGTGTAAAAGTCAACTGAAATATCGCCCATACCACTATTAAAAAAAAGGGCAGTCCAAATATCCTGTTGAGCACCACCATATCGATATAGTCTGTTACCGTCGCCTTTCCTTCATCAGGTTGCCGCACACACTCCTTCATTGCGCCACGGATAAAGGCATGACGATCTTCGGTAATGAGAACCTCAGGTTCCGAATCGTGCAAATGTTCAGCTTCCCTGATTGCATCCTGCAGGGCCAGTTCAACTTTCACCCATACCGGATACTGCTGAACCTGGTGATAAACCTCCCTGTCATTCTCCAGAAGCTTGATGGCCAGCCATCTGGGATTGAAAACACCAAGTTCCTTCTGGTGTGAAAGAAGTGTCGTGATTTTCTCGACCGAACCCTCCAGTTCAGGACGGAAAAAAAGCTTGTTTTTACGAATCCGGATATCCTTCCGGTAAACCCTGATGACATGATCAAGCAATGACTCAAGCCCTGTCTTCTTTTTAGCCGAAGTCGGAATAATATGACAACCGAGAAGTGCCTGCAACTGCTTTATTTGAATTACAATACCCTTTTCTTTCACTTCGTCGATCATATTCAGTGCAACAATGAAATCAACCTCAAGCTCCATAAGCTGCGTTGTCAGCAGGAGGTTCCTTTCAAGATTCGGCCCCTCAAGCACATTGACAACAACATCGGGACGCTCTTTGATAAGATACTCCCTTGTGACTATCTCTTCCGGAGAGTAAGGTGTCAGCGAATAGGTCCCAGGCAGATCAACCACCCTGATTCTATACCCCTTGTAGTCGAGATACCCTTCATGCTTTTCAACGGTGACACCAGGGAAATTTCCAACTTTCTGATGCGCACCGGTAAGCGCGTTGAACAGAGAGGATTTCCCGCAATTCGGATTACCAGCAAGCGCGATACTGATCTCTTTTCGGTCACTCATACCTTGCCTCCAAACCGCCAGAACTGTTTTGCTGCCGGACATTGAGCACCATCACCGACTTTACGCACCATAACCCCATCCGCTTCATTTTTTCTCATGGCAAGATAGAGACCCTTGAACACAATCTCCATCGGATCGCCGAGCGGAGCAACTCTAAGCACCTTGAATCTGGTGCCTTTGATCAGCCCCATATCCATAATCCTCCGCCTTACAGCACTCTCTGCTTTTACCGCAGTAACTTCTGCTTTATCACCAACTTTCAATTCCGATAACCGCATACGCAAATCTCCTGCAAAACAGTAAAAAAAATAAACAGAATTTTAACTATAGCCTGAATAACAATCAGTGCACAGGAAAAATTGCAGGCATCTTCTCCTGTGCGCATCATTAGAGCCCGGTAACGGATTAAAGTACAGTGGAAAAGGGAAGGAACGGCTATCCGTGAACAGCAGCCAAACCAGGGAAGGGAGGCCAGCCCATCGTGCTTCCTCCTGTCAGGTGCCCATGAATATGAAAAACACTCTGCATGGCATCCTTCCCAGTATTAAAAACCAGTCTGTAGCCGGATTCCCTGATACCAAGAATTCCAGCCACTGTTCCGGCGGCAAGAAGAATATGCCCGGCTATAGTCTCATCTTCATAACTGAGATCGTTCAACGAGGGGATATGCTTCAGGGGAATGATCAGGACATGCTGAGGAGATACCGGCGTGATATCCCTGAATGCCATAACATGATCGTTCCGGTAGACAATGGTGGCAGGGATCTCTCCTCTGACAATCCTGCAAAATAAACAGTCAGATTTCTGTTGTGTCATATTCTCTCTTGCATCTCTATAATTCAATGCCCTTTAACAACAGAGAGCGAGGCAGTTCCGTTACCTGTTATAATAGTAACGTTAAGCTTTTCCTTCGTCCCCGATACACTTCCACCCTCTGTGTTATCAGAAGTCAAAATTGTCGAAACAGTTTTAAATCCGCTGCTTTTAAGCTTCCCTTCGTAATCCTTGACAATGTTTCCCGGAACACTCTCACACACAACAGTCCAGCTCTGCCCTTCAGGCATCTGGGCTCTTGTTACTGCCTTTATCTTGCCGTATGAAAACTTCGGTACATCAGCCGGCATATCAGCTGGCCAAACCCCACTATTGCCCTGAAATTCAATTTTCTTCCCCTCGGATTCAATGGTTATATTCTGGCCGCCGGATTTGATATCAACCTTCTTACCCGTCGACTGCTCTATAACTTTTTCAGCAACCATATCACTGATTTTTTTCTGGCAGGAAGAGAGGATTGCGCTCATCGAAAATATTGCAATAAATATTGCAATAGAACGAATGTTTGATTGAACAAGCATATAATAATTGTTTATGTCATAAAATACATTCAAACAAAATCCACCATTTATAATGTAAGCAATAGCAGGGTAAGGGAAAATATTAGTATTCCCTTTTTTTACCTGGAAAAAGAATCCATCAAGAAGCTGCAACAGAATCTTCAGTGTGCCCGTCAGATGGCTTTGAAGCTTCCGTCAACCTTGAGGCCAGCACCTTATCAATCCTCTGACCGTCAAGATCCACTATCTCAAGAGTCCAGTTTTCCCAGGTCATAATGTCGCCTGTTCTCGGCATACGCCCGAGCAGCCACATCATAAGACCACTGAGAGTATGATATAGTCCTTTATCTTCTTCCGGGACAGATTTCAACTCAAGCGTGTCTTTAAGTTCAGGAACAGGAATGAGCCCGTCAAGCAGCCATGAACCATCCTGGCGCTGGATAGCCCATGAATCCTCAAGGTTGCGGGGAACAAACTCACCGGTAACCGCCTCAAGCATATCCTGAAGAGTAACGAGTCCCTGAATTTCACCATACTCATCAACGACAAAGACCATCTGGGTGCCGGAAGTTCTGAAATGGTCGAGAAGTTCCATGCCCGTCAGAGTTTCCGGCACATAGACACAAGGCTGCAATTGCGAGGTAAATTCCGTAAGACCGCCTTTCAAGGTCTTCGATAAAAGCTGTTTTGCATTGACAACTCCCAGGAGAGATTGAAGCCCACCGTTGCAGACCGGAAAACGTGAATGTTCCGATTCTGTCACTCTGCTGATATTTTCTTCCAGCGGCCGGGAAACATCAAGAAAGATAATGTCAGCTCTTGGAACCATCAGAGTGCCGAGTTGACGGTCATCAAGACGGAACACATTACGGACCATCTCATGCTCATGCTGTTCAATAACCCCTGCCTCAGAACCCTCCTCAAGCATGGCATGAATTTCTTCCTCTGTAACACTCGGCATGGCCTGCGGGTGCTTCCCCATCAGCCTCAGAATAGTATCTGTCGATGCCGTAAGAAGCCTGCCGAAGGGACGGGTCATCGTCGAAAGCGTACGCATCGGGCGGGCCACCAGACAGGCAATTTCTTCCGGATTGAACAGACCAAGCCGTTTTGGAACAAGTTCGCCGATAACAATAGTGATATAGGTAATCGAAAGCACAACAACCACTGTAGAAACAATGTGACTTATTTCCGGATCCATACCCAGAGACTGAAGCTTGAATGCCAATGGACTGGCAAGAGCTCCTTCCCCGACAATACCATTGAGAATCCCGATGGAAGTAATGCCAATCTGGATGGTCGAAAGAAACCTGGAAGGTTCCTGTCCAAGCTTCATGGCAATCGCCGCAGCTTTTTCCCCATCCTCTGCAAGTTTTGAAAGACGGGAGCGCTTTGCAGTTACCAGCGCTATTTCCGACATTGCAAAAAGACCGTTAATAATAATCAGAAAAAAAAGTAAAAGTACTTCCATACATTCGGTTTTGAACCTTCAGGGACCAGAAATCATCATACGCGACTGCCATAACCACTCATACGGCAGAATCCCTCAACGCTCTGTTCTTATGCCATTAATCTTGAACTCTATGCTACCAACTACAATTTTATTCTGCTAATTCCAAACTATTATCAAACTGTTCACTTTTGAACAGAAAAAAACGTTTTAACTTTCGCAATAAGCTGATTTTCTGTCAACCGCTCACAAGCTTCAACGGTAACTTCTTTTTTGTGCAGCTCAGCTGCCTTTCCAATCTCTTTCGCTAACTCGATTTTTGCCTCACCCGGACCGAAAACCGCAAGTTTCGAAGAATCTCCAAGCAATCCGATCACCTTCTGATAAAACGCATGATACTGGTGTCTTCGACGCTCTTCATCAACATGCTCATTAGAGACGCTCTGCGCGACATTCGTTCCAGCTGATTTCCAGCCGCCAGATGGTTTATGATGGCTTTCGGCTCCCGATTCAACGCGCTGAACAACAGTTTCGTCGCCTTCAATTGAAACCAGAATAGCTTCTTTGTGATCAATCCAGAGTCCTGTGTTTTTTTTCATGGCCGTCGTCCTCCCTCTGTGATTATTTTCATGAATGAATCAAACAATTCTCAAAAACCGGCACACATTCTTTTACAAAGATAACCAATACTATCTTTTTCTTGTATTGTTTCGATCACTCTTCATCAGCTAAGAATAAACCAATACTAATCTCTTTCTTTTCATGAATCGGTGAAAGAGAGTAATAAAAAACTGCATCAAAAGCATCAGCAGAATGAGGTTCTGGCCAGGGTAACGCTCCCTTCGAAAGCAAGGCCTCAATACCTCTTGAAGGAACTCCCGTTGATCGCACATAGACAGGAACCAGCTTGAGCTTGTCCAGTTGTTCAGTTGCACCAGCCCATGTTCCTCCCTTATTGATATCAGAACTTACAACCAACGAGGCATCGCATAAAGCATAGATCAATTTATTTCGTTGCATAGCATGACCAACATTAAAACCTGCGCTTGGATCATACGGCGAAATCAGAACCAACTGTCCATCGATAATCAGATTGCGATGTTCACGATTCATTGCGGTCTTTTCAAGGTGGTCAGCAAGAACTCCAATGACCTTGCCGCCAGCTTCAAGCGCACCACGCATGGCAGCTTGGTCGATACCCTTTGCGCCCCCGGAAATTATAGTCCTGCCTGCACGAGCAGCAAGTTGACCAGTTGCTATAGTATAGTCAATCAGCTCATTATCCACATGCTGTGATCCAACAACAGCAAGGCCGACGGTTTCCAACAAATTGATATCTCCGCAACCGTAAAGCACAGCAGGTGCACTGTCCCGCAATCGCGCCTTGATACGCCGGGGATATGCAGCATCAGCACGGCTGACCACCCAGATAGCACGTGCCTGCCAATGCTCAACAACCTGACTGAGCAAAAAACCACGCCCAAGCAGGCTTTGCATGCGTTTTTCATCAACAACATCCTGGCATGCGCGATACAAATTTCCCGATTCCTGAGACAATAGATCAGCTGGCTCGCACTGCATTGCATGGAGGTGACGAGCCAGCCGATTGTACTCTCCCGGAGTCAGCATGTCTGGCTCAGAGCTGGCACGTCCAGTACTTAATGGTGCTGTCAGCAGAAGAATTGCTTTTGTATTCACAGAGAGTTTCTGCATCGTTATTCATATCCTGATTGAGCAAGTACTATAGGCCAAACCTCACCGCTTCCATTTTGTCTCAAAAGCCATGCAGATACCGTCAATGTCCAGCGAGAATCAACCATATCATCAAGCAGAAAAACAGCACCTTCAGTGAGTGCCGGTACAGTGACTGCGAGTGATCCATCAATGTTACGTGCCTGTTGTGTACTGTTTGCCATAGTTTTCTGCTCTGGCCGATTGTCTGTCTTTGCAAGCACCAAGTGGAATGTCAAGTTCAGAGCTTCAGCTAAACGTTGCGCAAAATCAGGAACGAGATCAGGGTGACGCAACGATGGAACACAAGTTACCCTCTCGGTGCTGGTTCTGGATTCCATGGGTGAATCATAGCAACGCAAGCTTTAACCAAAGCTTCAGAATAAAAGTTGTCATTGCACTTGCCTTGTTTTACGAGTTCTCCCCATCCAGCATCACCCCAAACGCAAAGTGCTTTGCCGGATTGAGCCTGGAGATCTGAAGAGATGTTTCCTTTTATTTGATATTATGGCATACCACCAGCAGGCCACTGGAGTCTCGATTAGATGAGCAAACTGGAGCGACGCAAAAAAGCGACCGCCTCACGAACAAGAGCTTCATCAACGGTTATTGGCAACGGTGGCAATAAGGGAAAACTAACAGAGTTCGGATCGCCATCAAGTGCCTGAATAAGAAACCCCATGTGTTCAGCAAATGGCAATTTGAGATAATCCTGCATTTGTCTTTGTTCCTTAAGACGTAACGCGGTAAGCCGATCCGCACGTTCCCAAAAACCTTCACCAAGCTTGGCTGTTGTCAATTGCCATTTACTCCCTTGCCTGGCTATAGGTGAAGGTGATTCCAAAGAGAGCAAATCAATAATCTTTTTGATACGTCCCTGAGTTAAATTAACCTTCCCCATAAGTTCGGGAACAGACAACCCGGCAGGCTCATTCTCAAGCGTATTGATAAAATCGTCTACTTCCTGTCGAGTCGGAAAAGCGCTGTTAATAAACCAGTCAGTGATATCCGCCTCTTCTTTACCACTCAGCAAAATGCCGTAAGCAGATTCCAGAGCACGACCTGCACGTCCAACCTGCTGATAGTAAGCGACAACTGATCCTGGCATCTGATAATGGATCACAAATGCCAAATCCGGCTTATCGAAGCCCATTCCAAGTGCGGAAGTCGCCACAAGAGCTTTTACTCGATTATGAAGCAGTGCCTGCTCAAACTCTGGCCGGCGATAACCAGTTTCGCCTGTATAGGCTTCAACACCCAAACCACGACTTTTCAGCCAGCTTGCAACCATGTTTGCATCACGCACGGTGAGCGTATAGATAATTCCATGGCCATGAAGGGTCGAGAGCTGTTCTGCCAGCCAGGCAAGGCGCTGGGCTTGATCAGGTAAATATATGGTTTGCAAGGTAAGTGAAGGGCGATTCAAATCACCGCGTAATACCTCCAGATTTGGCCCAAGCACTTCTGCGAGATCCTTCATTACTCGATTGTTTGCGGTGGCTGTAGTTGCCAGAAGTCGCAGGTTTGGTGGTAAAGTTTTAACAATCCGCTCCAGCAATCGATAGTGAGGCCGAAAGTCGTGGCCCCAGTCAGAAATACAGTGCGCTTCGTCAATGACCAACATCGAAATCTGCGCAGCAATTCGAGCCAGAACATTTTGACGAAACCGTTCATTCGCAAGCCTTTCAGGTGAAATGATCAGAATGTCAATCTCATTGCGACTAATACTTGCTTCAACATCAATCCAATCATCCGGATTGTCTGAGTTAATCGTAGCAGCATGCACACCCATACATTCAGCTGCCTCAATCTGGTTTCGCATTAAAGCGAGCAGAGGTGATATCAGTAGAGATGGCCCTTTGCTTTCTTCACGAAGAAACTTGGTAGCAATAAAATAGATAAAGCTCTTACCCCAACCAGTCTTCTGGACGATCAGCAATCGTCCTCGGCCTTCAACGATGTAACGAATTGCTTCCTCCTGGCTGTCACGGAAAGCCGCATCGGGATAACCAGAACCGATCCGTAAAAGCTCCAAAGCCCTGGTTGTCGTATAGCTCATTTACCTCTTTGGTCAACCTTCATAAAAAGGAGAGGCCGGCTCTCAGACACGACCTGTCGTGCTGCAAACTGCTCTTTGTCCTTCTGTTCAGAATTTGACAAGCCGTCAATTGTATGAAGAGACCGCTGTATCTTGTCATGCTCAAGTTCGGACATGCTTACAGGCACTTAAATATACAAATATATTGCGCTGTTATAATTTATTTTTACACCATTAACACTATTGAATGGCTCAAATGTAACCAGCTCGGACATGAATGCCCCTGAGGACAATTCAACCCCACTTTTTTTTCCAACTTAATTTGTTATATGGCTATTATTGGTTAAGCATGAACCCAAAAGTCAAGACCTTCAAGGTTAGAGAAAGTATGACATACTCTCATAATCTTTCTACAAGGGGTTACCTGACTGAAAGTCCTGGACAAGAGCGGCTTGTGCTGTTGAGGTAAAAATAGCGTGACTGATGGCGAATATTCCTTTTTTTGCAGTGAGACACTCAATGCCATTGAAACCAGCCCTATGCGGTGAAGGGAGCATTGGGCCGGTTCTCTATTTTAGAGGGAGTCCTGAATAATCTTTTCCTTTTCAGCAAAAAGTTTTGAACTGAGAAACCCCCGGTTCATGCGGGCAATATTGGAGACTGAAATCCCTTTGGGACATTCCGCCTCGCAGGCATAGGTATTGCTGCAGTTGCCGAAACCGAGATCATCCATACAGGCAACCATCTTTTGTACCCGTTTGGCAGCTTCCACTTTTCCTTGGGGAAGAAGGGCGAGATGCGATACTTTTGCCCCTATGAAGAGCATGGCTGCGGCATTGGAACAGGCTGCCACGCATGCTCCGCAGCCAATACAGGTTGCCGCATCAAAAGCAGCATCAGACTTCTCTTTTTGTACCGGAATAGTATTGGCATCAGGCACGCCGCCAGTATTGACAGAGACATAGCCTCCTGCCTGAATGATCCTGTCGAATGCACTCCGATCGACAATGAGATCACTGATGATGGGAAAAGCTTTTGCCCTCCATGGTTCAATATGGATGGTGTCGCCATCCTTGAAGGATCGCATGTGCAGCTGGCAGGTAGTAACTCCTTTGACAGGCCCATGAGGACGTCCATTGATGTAAAGACTGCAGGTGCCGCAGATGCCCTCCCGGCAATCGTGGTCAAAAGAAACAGGATCCCCGCCATTCATGATGAGCTTCTGGTTCAGGGTATCGAGCATTTCGAAAAAAGAGCTGTCGGGCGATATTTCTGATACATCGTATGAAACCATCTGCCCTTTAGCTGTTGCATTTTTCTGTCGCCAGATCTTCAGCGTAAAATTCATAATAATCTGTTATTTGTAGCTCCGCTGGGAGAGCTTGATCTCTTTGAATTGGAGTTCCTCGCGGTGCAACTCAGCAGCATCACGCCCCTTGTATTCCCATGCGCCGACAAATGCGAATTTATCATCCCGTCGAAGTGCTTCACCTTCGCTGGTCTGGTACTCTTCTCTGAAGTGTCCTCCGCATGACTCCCGCCGTTGCAGGGCATCACGTACCATGAGTTCACCAAGATCGATAAAATCTGCAACTCTGCAGGCTTTCTCAAGTTCGGGATTGTATTCGTCCATGCCTCCGGGAATTTTAACGCCTCGGGCATACTCGCTGCGCAGCTCTGCAATGAGATAGAGCGCTTCGTTAAGTCCTGCCTCGTTTCGCGCCATTCCGCAATACTCCCACATAATCTTGCCAAGTCGACGATGGAAATGGTCAACAGATTCCTTTGCGCTTGTGTTCTTTATGGCCTTCAGACGGTCCGTGACGGCTTGTGCCGCAAGGTTGAATTCAGACGAGGCGGTATCAAAACGGGGTGAATGGATTTCAGCCGCAAGATAATTGCCGATAGTGTAGGGAAGCACGAAATAACCGTCTGCAAGACCCTGCATAAGTGCTGAAGCACCAAGACGATTTGCACCATGATCGGAAAAATTGCATTCGCCGATAGCATAGAGACCGGGAATGGTGGTCATCAGTTCATAATCAACCCAAAGACCTCCCATGGTATAATGGACAGCCGGATAGATCATCATCGGGGTTTCATAGGGACTCTCCGCCACAATCTGCTGGTACATCTGGAAAAGGTTGCCGTAAAGGGAGTCAATGGTTTCGTGACCCTTGCGCTTTATCGCGTCGGCAAAGTCAAGATAGACAGCCACCCCTGTAGAACCGACACCGAAACCGGCATCACAGCGCTCCTTGGCAGCCCTTGAAGCCACGTCCCTTGGTACAAGATTACCGAAAGCGGGATAGCGGCGTTCGAGATAGTAATCACGGTCAACCTCCGGAATATCGGAGGGCTTTACCTCTTTGTTCCTGAGCCGTTCGACATCCTTTAATTTGGCTGGCACCCATATCCTGCCGTCGTTACGCAGGCTTTCGCTCATCAGGGTAAGCTTCGACTGAGCATCGCCATGCACCGGAATACAGGTTGGGTGAATCTGGGTAAATGAAGGGTTGGCAAACATCGCCCCTTTTTTATAAGCACTCCATGCAGGGGTTACATTGGAGCCCATGGCGTTTGTGGAGAGGAAAAAGACATTGCCATATCCGCCATTAGCAAGAACCACGGCATGAGCTGCATGACGCTCTATTTCACCTGTAACCAGATTTCGGGCAATTATCCCTCGTGCTTTACCATCCACAAGCACCATGTCAAGAACGTCGCGGCGGTTGAAGAGTGTCACATTGCCTGCTGCTATCTGGCGGCTTAACGCACCATAGGCGCCAAGCAGGAGCTGCTGGCCGGTCTGCCCCCTGGCATAAAATGTCCTCGAAACCTGTGCTCCGCCAAACGAGCGGTTGGTCAGAAGACCGCCATATTCGCGGGCAAAAGGCACTCCCTGGGCTACACAAAGATCAATAATCTGATTGCTGACTTCAGCAAGACGATAGACGTTGGCTTCACGGGCGCGGTAATCACCACCTTTGATGGTATCGTAAAAGAGCCGATACGCGCTGTCTCCGTCATTCTGATAGTTTTTCGCCGCATTGATTCCCCCCTGTGCTGCAATGCTGTGAGCACGGCGGGGAGTATCCTGGTAGCAGAAAACCTTGACATTATACCCGAGTTGCCCGAGCGATGCTGCGGCTGAAGCCCCCGCGAGGCCTGTTCCGACAACGATGATATCAAGTTTGCGTTTATTGTTTGGGTTTACCAGCTTGCAGCTCGATTTGTAGGCAGTCCATTTTTCAGCCACCGGCCCTTCAGGGATTCTGGCGTTGAGGCGTGTCATTGAAGAGTGTTCTGAGTGTTTTTTACGGCGAATAATACAGTCGTCATAAATTATTAACTTATTTAAATAATAGGAGATAAACAGGAATAACACTGAAGCCGACAGTAATAAGTATCGAATAGGCTGAGCCGATAAACTTAACCGCATCCATATATTTGCTGTGGTTCCACCCGAGGGTCTGAAACCCCGACTGAATGGCATGATTCAGATGAATACCGAGAAAAAGAAAGCCGATTATATAAAGGATTGAGTAGAGCGGTGATGAAAACAGAAGAAGTGTACGATGATAGAAATCGTGGCTTGCTATGCCGGGAGGAGGGGCTACAAAGCCGATCTTGATGAAGTAGAAGTCAATAAAGTGCAGGACAAGGAAGATGAAAACAATGATCCCTGTATGGAACATGTACTTTGAGAAGAACGATGTCTCAGAACTGTTGCTGCAGGCATATGCGGTTGGACGTGCAGCCCTGTTCTGGATGGAAACCAGGATACCGAAAAGAATGTGCAACAGAAATCCTGCAAAAAGCACAATCTCGAAAACCTTGATGAGTTGATTCGTGCCCATGAAGGTTGCTGCTTCGGTGAACATACGACCCCCATCATCTTTCAGCAGCATCAGATTGATGCCGAGATGCACACATAAAAATGTAACCAAAAAAAGCCCTGCAAGTGCCATGAGCACTTTTCTGGTAAGAGAGGAATACAAAAGCATGGTGTTCATACTATGGTTAGTTCGATGGGAAAGAACAGAGGATTTTATCCTGAGGCCCACAATGTAATGTCCTCTTTTTTAACTTCCAATAAAAAAATCATGCATGACCTTTCTCATTCACAAAAGCAACGGCTCTAAGGGGTGAAGCTTCTGCATGTGCAATTTTCAGCGGGAAGCAAAAAAAAGTAAAGGGGAGGTCTAAAAGCGGAGAGAGATCTGCAAGATTTTCAATAAGGAGTATCCCGTTCTCAAGGAGAATCCTGTGAACAGGAAAGTCACCAGAATCGGGCGAATCAACTGAAATCATATCTGCACCAATACCTTTCAGATGAAATCCGGCTAGCCAGAGTGCGGCATCAGTGGAGAGTACCGGATAACCGGTATAATAATCAGAAGTCCCCCAGTACCGATTCCATCCGGAATACAGCAGCAGAAACTCGCAATCTTCAAGGTGAGCCTCGAAAACCTGAAGCGCATCGATGGTAATTGTTTCGGCGACAGAACTGCGGAGATCAATGACGATGCCCTTTCCAATAAAGCGGTCAAGAGTAAAAGCATCAAGCGAGCACCCTTCAGGAAGGATGTGGGAAGGCAGGTCAACATGGGTTCCGGTATGAGAGGAAAAAGTAAGCTGCTGTTCTGCAAATCCATCCCGTTCGATGGAAGAAAGTGAGTGAAAGAACGGTTGCGGAGTACCGGGATAACAGGGCATCCCCTGTTCGATGGTCTGTGTTAAATCTATAGCCCGCATCAACAAACAGCAGAAGATTTCCGAGCGATCCTTGCGAATACATAGTCGATAATCGCATTAACCGCCTTTTCCTTTTCGCAATCACAAAAAGTCTGATGTTCCGAACGTTCAAGCCACATGATGGATTTTTCTGACGGATCAGTAGCAATGCTGTCGCTGAGTAAGATTGCACTTTCGGGCAGGACAGTGCTTTCCTTACGATTATGCAGAATAAAAACCGGAACTTTGATATAACCAAGCAGCGGGATGCTTTTTTTTATCAACTCAAAAAATGAAAAGATAGCGTCTGTCGGTACCCAGGCATAGTGTGGAGTACAGCCTTCATTCCTCTTATCGGCAAACTCAGGTTTCAGCTCCCATTTTTTTATGACCCGACTGACAAGGTACGCCGCAAAATGCAGAGGACGTCCGGGCGCAAGCAGAGAAGCAAGCTTGAGGGCCGGAGCAACAAGCACAAGTGAATCAACCTGGCCCTCATACAAGACGGCAAGATTCAGGGCTATGAGAGCGCCCATGCTGTGACCAATAACGATAACTCGCTCTGCCTCATTTCGAAGATCCTGAAACGCCAGGCCGGCATCAGACACCCATTCCTCCCATGTAACACCTCGAAGTGCCTCAGGTGATGAAGCTCCATGTCCTGCAAGCCGAGGCATCCGAACGGGAATTCCAAGCTCCTTGAGAGGCATATATAAAGCACTGACACTTTCGAGCGTCGCCGTAAAGCCATGAATAACAAGAACGCCCAAAGGGCTTGGCACATTGGGTTGCTCAGCCATAAGATCTCAATAAATCTGCCGCTTCAAAATAAATGCCGAAATCCTGAGTGCCGACAAACGAAACATACAGGTTATCAGGGAATTTCTCGTAAAATAGCTATGTTTAAAGCAATTCATACACTATGAAAAAGATGACGCGAAATATTATTCTGGCAGGATGTGTCCTTTTCCCCTTGGCACTCAGTTCGTGCACATCAACCCGCACCCCTTTTTCAAAGCGGGACTTCAAAGGCATTTCACCGGAGGAAGCCTATCGGCTTGGCAAAATCAAAAACACCCCATACATTGTCAATGGCAGGGTTTATGTACCTATGAGCTACGAAGAGGCTATCTCCTATGAAGAAACCGGCATGGCATCGTGGTACGGCAGGGAAACCCTCGACCAGCATAACGGACAGCCAACAGCATATGGGGAAACATTTGATCCATCAATGCCAAGCGCCGCTCACAAATATCTTCCCCTCCCTTCCCTTGTAAAGGTAACGAATCTTAATACCAGAGCATCAATTATCGTCAGGGTCAACGATCGTGGGCCATTTGTTGATGACCGTGTTATTGATCTGAGCGTCGAAGCCGCTAAACAGCTGGGGTTTTTCGGAAAAGGCACGGCAAAAGTCAAGATTGAGGTTATCTCCCGCTGACAACAATTTTTCCAAGAGTGTCTACACCGTTTGACAGCAGGATGATGCTTAACCAAGGTCTCGATGCCGTTTATTTTTTCATGACCGCTGCATCTTCCATAAACTTTTTAAGCCCGATATCGGTCAGCGGATGATTGACAAGCTGGCGGATAACGCTGTAAGGAATGGTGGCAATGTCTGCGCCAATCATTGCTGAATCAACCACATGGAGCGGATGGCGCACGCTGGCTACAATCACCTCGGTCGGATAACCGTAGTTGTCGTAGATGGTGACAATCTGCTCTACGAGCGCCATGCCATCAGTGCTTATATCGTCCAGTCTTCCAACAAACGGGCTGACATAGCTTGCCCCGGCCTTGGCGGCAAGCAGCGCCTGGTTCGGCGAAAAAACCAGTGTGGCGTTGGTGCGGATTCCCTGTTCTGAAAAATGCCTGATGGCTTTAAGACCGTTGAGAGTCAGTGGACATTTGATGACCACGTTTTCGTGAATCGCCGCCAGGTCCTCTCCCTCCACAATCATCTCCTTCGTTTCCAGGCAGGTCACTTCGGCACTCACGGGACCATCGACAATATCGCAGATCCTGGCGATATGATCCTTGAAATCCTGATAGGTAAACCTGGATGGATCTCCGACAATTTTCGCAATAAGCGAAGGGTTTGTCGTTACACCGTCAAGAATGCCAAGCTCTTTTGCACCCTGAATTTCGTCGAGATTGGCTGTATCAATAAAAAATTTCATTTCGTCTCCTCAGACGTTTACCTGTTGACGATCCAACAGAGCGTTAAAGTTTTTAGCCTGACGTCCTTCCCAGTTGCGTTTATGGTAGGCATAGCCGGCAATAAGCGGAAGAGCAATGGTTGCTTCGGCAAAAACCATCTGTTCATAAACTGTATCAACCTTGCCCCAGGAGCTGGCCTCTTTGAGGGTAGATCCTGAAAGTGCACCGTCACGCTCATCAGCAACCGTAATCTGTACCGCGTAAGTGTGCATGGAAACATCTTCGTACCCGAGCACCTCTGCAGCAACAACAATATCCTGTGTAAAGTTTTTAGGGACACCTCCGCCAATCATGAAAATACCAGTCTTGTCGTTCTCGATTTTGATTTTTGTCAGTTCACGAAAATCCTTCACCGAATCAATCGAGACATGCTTTTCAGTGTTCTTCCATTGATGATGAACCAGACCGAACCCGGCAGAGCAATCGGAAAACGCAGGGCAGAAAATCGGCACACCTTTTTCGTAGGCTTTATAGACAATGGAGTTTTTATCACGATTATCAGCCTCGATATATTTTCCCATCTCGATAATAAATTCACGGGAAGAATAAACTCCGGGTTTCATGGCGCCGGCAATGACAGCGGTGGTATCATCACAGACCCGAAGATCATCTTCATCGATATAGGTATCAAAAATGCGATCGATATGCAGCTCCCTGAGCGTGGCATCTTCGATAAACGGAGTACCCTGGTAGTGACGGAACCCAAGTGCTTCGAAAAAGTCCTGATCAACAATATTAGCCCCGGTGGAGACTATGACATCAATCATATGGTTGTCGATCAAGTCAATGACAACCTGTTTTAATCCTGCACTGATGAGCGAACCTGCAAGGGTGAGAATGACTGCGCACTCCTTGTCCTGTTGCATAAGGTCAACGATGGAGGCCGCTCTGGCCAGATTTCTTGCCTGAAAAGCTGTACCGCCCATCTGCTCGACGAGAGAAACAATATTCAGTTTTTTTATATCGATATGGCAAACCGGCGTGCTTAATAACTTTTTTTTTCTCAATTCTGTCTGCATGCCCGCTCCCGACCTGTTAAAAGTGACGAAATAAAAAAAGAGAGTAAGCTTACTATATCACACACTCAAATTACCGGATGCTGCTTCCTTCCGGATCTGACATGGTTGGGCAACTGAGTGTTGTATAGGACTTACTCCCCTAATATATCGGTTTTTGATTGCTTATTGTAATCAAGAAATCAAAAACAAGTTTGTTAAGATAACGCTATGAAAACAAAAAACAAATAAATGCCTTTTATCTTTCTTACAACTGTTATAACTTCTTGGGCATTTACAAACGAACCCCCCGGTGGAAGCGGCAATAATTATCATTATGGCAGTACAGCGAATTTTAAGCGGGATGAGGCCTACAGGGCAACTCCATCTCGGGCATTATACCGGAGCCCTTGAAAGTTGGGTTCAACAACAGAATCTGCTTGACGCAAATGGTTCAAAGGTCTATGAAACCTGCTTTCTCATTGCCGATTATCATAACCTTACGACATCTCTTGAAACCGCCGAGATTTACAGCAACACTCTGGACATGCTCATTGACTGGCTGGCAGCTGGAGTTGATCCCCGAAAAAGCCCGGTATTCCGACAGTCACAGGTCAAAGAGCATGCTGAACTCTTTCTGCTTTTTGCCATGCTGATCACCTCATCCCGCCTTGAAAGAAACCCGACTCTGAAAGAACAGGTGCGCGATCTGAATATGGAATCACTGATTTACGGTCATCTCGGCTACCCGGTTTTACAGGCCGCCGACATTCTTCTTTACAAAGGAAATGTTGTCCCTGTGGGAGAGGATCAGATTCCCCATGTGGAAATCACCAGGGAGATCGCCCGTAAATTCAACAATCACTACCCTCATCCTGTTATCGGCGATGTCTTTCCTGAACCAGAGCCTAAAATTACAAAATTCTCACGCCTTGTCGGTCTCGATGGCAAGGCTAAAATGTCAAAGTCTCTGGGAAATACCATTCTGCTTGCTGACGGGCCTGAAAATGTCCTTAAAAAAATGCGCACAGCTGTGACCGATACAACAAAAATCCGTAAAAACGATCCAGGGCATCCTGAAGTCTGCACGGTATTCAGTTATCATGGAAAGTTTGCTTCGCCGGAGCAGCTCATAAGCATAGAGGCAGATTGCCGGGCCGGCTCGCTTGGATGTGTTGACTGCAAAAAAATGTGTGCCGCGAATATTTCATCGGAGCTGGCGCCACTGATTGAAAAACGGCATTACTACGCATCTCACTTGGATCTTGTAAAAAACATTCTTTTTGAAGGAGAGGCAAAGGCAAAAATCATTGCCAGCCATACCATGCAGGAAGTGAGAACAGCCATGAGACTTGGCGAAATAAACTGATGAAAAAATTTTTTACCTGAATGACAAATGATAACAAAAGCGCCTTTATTTTTGATATGGATGGGGTGCTGACCGATAATATGCGATTTCATGCCGACTCCTGGGTGGAACTCTTCAAGGATTTCGGGCTGGAAGGGCTCGATGCCGAAAAGTACCTGGTAGAAACGGCAGGAATGAAAGGCCATGATGTGCTTCGCTACTTTCTCGACCCGAATATCAGTGAAGCTGAAGCCGGGCGGTTTACAGAACTCAAGGATTTCCTTTACCGGGTCAAGTCACGCGACCTCATCAAGCCCATGCCCGGCCTATGCGAGTTTCTTGATACTGCAGATAAAAAAAAGATTCGCCTTGGCATAGGCACCGGTGCCGGTCCTCGAAATATTGATTATGTGCTCGACCTGTTGAACCTTACGGACAGATTCCAGGCCATTGTGAACCCCTCTCACGTTCACAGCGGGAAGCCTCATCCTGATATATTTTTGCGCGCCGCCGAACTGCTGGATGCAGATCCTTCCGAATGTATTGTTTTTGAGGATGCTCTTCCGGGAGTAGAAGCAGCCAGAAGAGCAGGAATGAGATGCGTTGCCGTTACAACAACAAACAGCGCAGATGCATTCAGCGGATTCGACAATATTGTTAAGATTATTAATGATTTTACAGAGTTATCTGTGGATGTTCTTTGTAAAACTCCCTATGAAAAGCAACCAGTGACACTTTTATACAATAAGCAGCATGCATGAATTTTTTCTTCCTGTCATCAAAAGCGCTCTGCGTTCGACAGGTATTGAAACCGATAAACAGATTATAATCGAACAGCCTGCGGACAAGAAATTCGGTGACTTTTCGACCAACATAGCCTTGCTTACAGCAAAAGAGTGCAAAAGCAATCCTCGTGAACTTGCCCATCAGATTATTGAACATCTTGTTTTTCCGCCAGATACCATTGCTCAAATCGAAGTGGCAGGGCCAGGCTTTATTAACTTTCATTTTACCTCTTTTTTTATCATGCACTCTGTCCGGCAGATACTGCATGAAGGAAATGCCTATGGAAAAGGATCTATCGGAAAAGGAAAGAGGGCGATTGTGGAATATGTCAGTGCCAATCCTACAGGTCCGCTGACTATCGGACGCGGTCGGGGTGGAGTGCTCGGAGACTGTCTTGCAAATCTTTTTGCAGCCCAGGGGTATGAAGTCACGAGAGAGTACTATTTCAACGATGCCGGTCGGCAGATGCAGATTCTCGGAGAATCAGTCCGACTCCGCTATATGGAACGCTGCGGCAAAGAGATCGTGTTCCCTGACACGCATTACCAGGGCGATTACATCCGGGATATTGCTGAAAATATATACAATCAGCATGGCGCAGTCCTAGCTGAAAGCAGCGACGTGATGACCTTTAAAAAAAGCGCTGAGGCCATCATATTCACCTCAATAAAAAAGACTCTCGAACGGCTCAGCATACGTCATGACTCTTATTTTAATGAACATACTCTTTACACGCCCGATGAAGCCGGTATATCGGCCAACCAGAGAGTCATTGATGCACTGAAAGAGAAAGGATTTATTGCTGAATACGATGGCGCAACATGGTTTCTGACAACGAAGCTCGGCCAGGAAAAGGATAAGGTACTGATCAAATCTTCCGGAGAACCGAGCTACCGCCTGCCCGATATCGGCTACCATATCTCAAAGTTTGAACGTGACTTTGCAGTGATGGTCAATGTTTTCGGTGCCGATCACATCGATGAGTATCCTGATGTCATTGAAGCCCTGAAAATACTCGATTACGATACCAGCCGGATCAAAATCGCCATCAATCAGTTTGTGACGACGACAGTTGACGGTCAGACACTGAAAATGTCAACAAGAAAAGGCAATGCGGATCTGCTTGACGATTTAATAGATGATGTCGGCGCTGACGCAACAAGACTGTTCTTCATCATGCGCAGTAAAGATTCACATTTGAACTTCGATGTCGAACTGGCAAAAAAACAGTCCAGGGAAAATCCTGTCTTCTATCTGCAGTACGCCCATGCACGAATCTGCAGCCTCTTGCGTATGGCAATGCAGGAAACCGGATTTGATCCTGCATCCAGTGAAGATTACAGCCTTCTGGAACTGCTCACCTCTCCTTCAGAACGTCAGCTTGGATTTGCTCTCCTTAACTATCCGGATATGATAAAAGCAAGCGTTCGCCTGCTTGAACCACAAAAAATGGTGGAATATCTTCACTCAGTGGCTGAACTTTTTCACAGGTTCTATCAGGAATGCCCTATTATCAAAGCAGAGCCGGATATCTGCAAGGCGAGACTCTTCCTTTCGCTTGCAACACGCCAGATACTGCAGAATGGATTCAGGATTCTCGGTGTCACAGCACCTGAGTCAATGTAGCAAACCGTTTCTACCGGTAAAGAGAGTGCTCAATGATATAACGATGCACTGAAGGTGGAACAAGTCTCGATACACTTTGCCCGGCGGCAGCAAGATCCCTGATCTCAGTTGATGAAAGCTCATAGCTAAAATCAAAAACCTCTATAGATCCTTTGCGCTTCAGAGAATCAGGGTGCGCTGCACTTGTCTCGGTTGACGCTCTTCTGAACACCACAATATCACATAAGGAAAAGAGCTGCTCGTAATCCTTCCAGGAGTGAAATTCTCTGAAGCTGTCCTCACCGACAAGCAGGGTCACTCTGTCATGGGGATAGAGCTGGTGGACATACTTCAGGAGATCAACAGTGTACGATGGCTGCTGTTTGTCAAGTTCCCATCCGCTGACCTGACTGCAGGATCCAGTAAGATTGATTTCCGAAGAGAGGCACTCTGCCATGCGCTTTCTATGTTCATCAGCCGCGCACCTTTTTTGCTTAAAGGGATTATTTGAAACCGAAATAAAAATTTTATCGATTTCAAGGCGCTCTCTCGCATACAGACAGAGTGCGAGATGACCATTATGAGGCGGATCAAATGTTCCGCCAAAAACCGCCAGATGCACTGGTAGCCTCCGGTCAGTTGTTTTTAAGATTTTGATTGATTTTCTCTCTTATCCCTTTCATCTCCAGCTGCTTGCCAGGGTAGAGCTGCACAAACTGATCAAGCACCTGTCCGGCTTCAAACCATTTTTTACGCTTTATCAAAGCATCTATTTTTCCTGCCCATGCCTGCTGTACATATCCCGTATCAGAATAACGCTTTATAATCTCATCATAAAAAATAACAGCGGCCTTGTATTTTTTAAGCTGAACATACTGCCGAGCAATGAAATAGACATTTTTTGCCAGCTTATCTCTCAGTGCCGGAATTGCCTTTTCAGCATACTTCAAGGAATCGATCTTGCCAAGTTCAGCGGTCGCCTGAGCGTACCGCTTTTTATAGTCAGGATTCTCCGGATTGAGTTTCAGCAGCTCCCTGTATGTCTCAACATCGCTTAATATCTTCGAGTCATCCGGTGAGGGATAAAGATCCATATAGACTGAGAATTGATCAATGGCTTTAACGGTTTCCTGTTGGTCGAGCTCAAAATGAGGAGAGAGCTTTTCATGCGATTTTGCAATAAGAAACTGAGCAACAGGGGCATAAGATGTAGAGGGCACCTGCTTTAACAGACGTGTAAATATTTCTGAAGAAAGCAGATACTGTCCTGAATGATAATAAGCCTGCCCGAGAAGAAAAAGCACACGATCCTCAAGCGCAGTTGCCCGAGAGCTGACAAGCAGTGATTCAAGCGTCAGGGCTGCGCCATCATAATCCTTATTTGCATACATCTTCTCAGCTTTTGCAAATCCTTCACTGACAATGACCGTTGCCGTGGGAGCGGCTTCAGGCTTGGAAGAAGAACAACCTGAACTCATAAATAATCCTATCGTAAACAGCAGCAATACAGAACGTGAAACAAATCTGGCAACCGGCATTGATCAACTCCATTATCTTTTTTTTGAACCCTGAACCGTATACAATACTGCATAACAAAATGTGTTGTGGAGCTTAGGGGAGTCGAACCCCTGACCTTCTCATTGCGAACGAGACGCTCTACCAACTGAGCTAAAGCCCCAATTTCCTGCTGCTGCAGATTTTTGCATCGCTCCCAATTATACAGCAAAATAGTTAAAAAAATAGCCTGCTTTTGCAGGCTATTGACATTTTGAAGCCGTAAGGCAACATGAGAGATTATGCCTTGCAGCTGTAAGGGCTTGCCTGAATCTCTGAAGCTGATGACTGATGCTGCCATCAAATATAGTATCGCCTATTTTTACGGAGACACCTCCTATGAGGCTTTCATTGATAGCTATGCTTGCGCGAATTTTCTTACCGGTATAGACTTCCAGGCGCTTGACCAGTTCATTGGACTGTTCGTCTGAAAGTTTAACTGCACTGGTAATCTCAACATTGATTATCCCTCTTTTTTCGTCAAGAAGAACCTGAAATTCGTCAATAATTTCAGGCAGAAGCCCTGCACGTTTTTTTCTGGCAACCAGCTTTAAAAAAATAAACAACTTTTCGCCGATGGAATCCTTGAAGATATCCTCAAGTATGTGAATTTTTTTATCGCCTTTGACAAGAGGACTGCGCAAAGCTTGAACAAGATCACGGGAATGTTCAAGAACAACCTTGATCACCTGAAGCTCCTCTACAATCTGTTGAAGAAAATTACCCTCTTCAGCTGCTGAAAGAAGAGCGGAAGCATATCGTCGGCTTGTGATTACACTTGACATGTCTTGACCTTTTTCAGTTACGGTTTGTAGAAATATCCTTAATCATGCTGTCAACGATCCTTTTCTGAATATCAGCATCAAGAGTGGTCCTGATAATTTTTTCAGCTCCCCTTACGGCAAGATCAGCAACCTCATTTCTCAGAACATCAAGCGCACGGCGCTTTTCCTGCTCAATCTCCTCTTTTGCAGAGGTAATCATTTTCTGGGCTTCCGCCTGAGCTTTTTGCGATATATCAGCACGGAGTTTTTCGGCAAAGTCCTTTCCTTCACGGATAATCCTGTCGGATTCAGCATCGGCTTTTGCAAGCAGTTCCTTGTTTTTACGCAGAATAGCTTCAGATTCATCCTTTGCCTTATGCGCTCGGTCAATGGATGACTGAATGCCCTTTTCCCTTTCTTCCAAAGCAGTGAGAATCGGTCCCCAGGCAATCTTCTTGAGAATAAGCAGCACAATCACAAATGTGATCGCGGTCCAGAAAATAAGACCGGGATTCGGGCTCAGAAGACTGCCGGCAAGAAGTATAATTCCTGACGTAAGCATGAACATTGTTTCCGTTAACGGTTAATAAAACCCGATTGCGACACGAACAAAGTTCAGCCGCAATCGAGATATCTTCTGTATTAAGTCTTTACAAGTGCTCACTCTTACTTAAGAGCAAGAAGCACACAGATAACTTCGCCGAACAATGCAACACCCTCGATAAGAGCCGCGGCAATAATCATGGTAGTACGGATATCTGAAGTAGCTTCCGGCTGACGGGCAGTACCCTCAGCAGCTGAAGCTGCAATGTTGCCAATACCAAGACCTGCACCAATAACAGCCAGACCGGCGCCAAGACCTGCACCTAAATAAGCTAAACCTAAACCTTCCATCTTGTAATTACCTCCGTTTATTTGTTGTAAGTTTTTTGCTAAACGATAATTAGCAATTTTAAAAGCGTTTATTCAAAAGCATCAAAATAAGAGTTATTCGTCAATATTCCTGATTTGATTTTAATGATGCGCAACTCCGGCAGCAGGCTTTTCATGCCCTTCGTGCGCTGTTGCAAGACCGATGAAAAGCGCGGAAAGCATGGTGAAAACAAATGCCTGCAGAAACGCGACAAAAAGCTCAAGCAGATCAATGAATATGGCAAATGGAACCGAAACAGCTGCAGCAACTATGTAACTTTTCAGAATGAAACTGATGAAGATCAGACTGAGAATAATGATATGGCCAGCCGTCATGTTGGCAAAGAGTCGTATGGTAAGCGCAAACGGCTTCGTAAACTGACCGATTATTTCAATGGGAACCATGATAATCCAGAGAGACCAGTGCGTCCCTGCTGTAAGGTGCTGAAGATAACCTTTCACACCGTGTGCCTTGAATGCTGCTATCTGGGTGACGAAAAAGGTAAAGATGGAAAGGGTGAGAGTAACGTTGACGTTACCGGTAGCAGTTGCCCCGTAGGGAATAAGACCAAGAAGGTTACAGAACAGGATAAAAAAGAAAACCGTCAGCAGGTAAGGAAGATGCTTTTCATAGCCATGCCCAATGTTCGATTTTGCTACATCAAGCCTTATAAACTCAACAAGCGCTTCCATGGCATTAGCAAGCCCTTTGGGAGCATTACGGGCAGTCATGTTCTTGTATTTGCCCCCCACTACTGAAAAAACTATCAAAAGAAGCGCCGATACCAGCCAGAGCATCACCACATGCTTTGTGATGGAAATATCAAACCCGCCGATTACTATTTTCGGAAGATTGACTGACCCGAACGGTTCGAAAGCAAAAACATTGTTATCGAGAATGTGATGCATAATAACATCACCTGCCTTTTCCTCTCCTTCAGAAGCTTCAGCACCATGAGCGGATTCAGCTGCAGGAGCGGAAACTGCCGCCCCTGCAACTACGGCAGCACTGTTTTTTGGAACGTCTGACGATTGTCCTGACGCTGCAGAAGCAAGCCCGTTCACATTGAAGAGAAGTGGAAGAAAAATCGCAATAACCTTGAGAAGAGCCTTAGGCTGTATGACGTTTACCCGTTTCATGCAGTTTTTTTTTCTGTTTGTTTTTCTTTTGATAACCGAGAATTTCAACAATCACATAGATACAGTAAAACGCGAAAAATGAAAAGACAAAGTCATTGACAACAGCAAAATTCCTGATAATGACAACAGCAACAAGCACCATCAGCATAAGTAACCGGAGAGTCAGACCGCCGAAAACGAACTTGGTGAATACCGCTGATTCCTTATCAAGTGCGTAGTCAAAAAGAAGATAACCGGCAACAGTATTGGTGACCACCATTATCCAGGCAAGAAATACCGAGTGATAATCAACACTGACGTGATTAAGTCCTGCAAAAATAACACCCCATAAAATGACGGACAAGATACATAACTTAATAAAAAATTCAAACAACGGCTTCATATCTACCTTTTCTTTCTTTATTAATAACAGCATGACAGCGACATGCTTTATTTTTTTTTGTTAGCCTGGCGCACTACTTTCATAAGAACGAGGGCCATGCCGGCCATGCCAAGAACAACACCTGCAAGAAGCAGAAGTGGTGAAGTACCAAGCCTGCTATCTGCCCAAAAACCAAGAAATACAAAAAAAGCAAAGCTTACTGCAATCTGCAAGCCAATACCCATGTAATCGGAAATCGCTCGGACAGAACGCCCTAATTGATCCGTAAAGCGCTCTTCATCAGGTTTTCTCATTGTGGAGCGTCTTTGTTTACCTTCAGACCAGCACCACGTTCTGCACAAAACAATCATCCAGGTGAGGCAGAAGTGATACGTCATGAGGTGGAAGATACTATCTCTTCGTGAATTAATGAACCCTTGCAACCATTCTTGCTGATAAACCTGATAAACCCTACAGATGTGGCACCAAAATATATAGTTCCTGAGTGTTTCCGCGAATTCAGCGACCTCATCGCTCTTCAGAGCACTAGAACAGGGGGAGTAAGCGAAGGGCCCTATTCCTCTCTGAATCTTGGCATTAATACCCTGGACACAGCAGAAAGAGTTCATGAAAACACTCTGCGGCTCTGCGCATCAGCCGGTATCAATCCCACGAGAATTGTCAGCTCCGTCCAAGTTCACGGTACTGAAATACTGACTGCTGAAAACCCTGGAAGTTACCATGGTTATGACGCATTCATTACAGACAAAAAAAATCTTTTTTTATGCATCCTTACAGCGGACTGTTATCCAGTGCTGATCTTCGATCCGCGGCATCAAGCCACAGGAGCGGTACATGCGGGCTGGAAAGGAAGTGCAGGACGGATTGTTATGAAAACCATTGCCGCCATGCAGAAAAATTTCAATTCGCTTCCTGCAGAGTGTTTAGCCTATATAGGAACCGGAATTTCATCAGATATCTATGAAGTTGGAGATGAGATTGCAAAGGAGTTTCCTCCAGAGAACTCCCGGCGTTCCCTTTTTTCGATGGAAGACAATAAATATATGCTTGACCTCGGCACAGTAAACTTCCAGCAAATGCTTGACTCTGGTATCCCAGCATCAAATATCGAACGATCTCAATTCTGTTCATACAGAGACAGCGGCATGTTTTATTCGTACAGGCGGGACAATGGCACAACCGGACGCATGGTCAGCCTGATTGGTGTACGGACACTGTAGATTTCGAACTCTGTCGACAAACCGAATATATTACATATACCTCTTGCCGTATGAGCCATAGAGCTCATGTGCCTGACGAGAGATATCCTCCCTGAAATCCGGATGAGCTATGCTTGCAAGCGCTTCAGCTCTTTGACGGAGATTTTTGCCATGCAGATTAACGATTCCGAATTCGGTGACCACATACTGGACATGAGCTCTGGTAGTAACAACGCCAGCCCCCGGCTTAAGCTGCGGCACAATCCTCGACACCCCTTTAGCTGTAGTCGACGGCAGTGCAATAATCGGTTTACCGCCTTTTGAAAGCGCGGCACCGCGTATAAAGTCCATCTGACCGCCAACACCTGAATAATATTTCTGCCCGATCGAATCAGCACAGACCTGCCCTGTCATGTCAATTTCAAGGGCACTGTTAATAGCAGTTACATGGGGATTTCTCCTGATTTCACGGGTATCGTTGACATAATCGGAAGGCAGCATGGCAACGAGTGGATTATCGTCCACAAAATCATATAACTTCCTGGTTCCGATAATAAAGCTGGCCACAATAATCTCCTTATGGCTCCGTTTTTTACGGCCGTTAATCACACCTTTCTCCACCAGGTCAATAACCCCGTCCGAAAACATTTCGGAATGAATACCCAGATCCTTGTGGCCGGAAAGCGCAGCAAGTGTTGCATCTGGAATAGCGCCTATCCCCAGCTGCAGCGTAGCCCCATTCTCAACGATAGAGGCGATATGGTTACCGATGCGGATTTCGATATCACTCAAAACATGTCTTGGTGTTTCAATTATAGCATCAGATACATCAATCATCGCATGGATTTTGCTGGTATGAAGCAATCCTTCTCCATGTGTACGAGGCATGTTCGGATTGACCTGGGCAATAACAAGCTTAGCTGAGTGAACAGCCGCAAGGGTGACATCGACCGAAACGCCGAGAGAACAATAGCCGTGACGGTCAGGAGGAGAAACATGCACAAGAGCTACGTCAAGCGGAAGGATATGGTTCTGGAAAAGGGAGGGAATATCGCTCAGAAAAACCGGAATCGCATCACCGTAACCCTGCTGTACCGATTGACGAACATTTTTACCTACAAAGAGGGCATTCAATCTGAAACTTGAATGATATTCCGGCCTTGTATAGACAGCATCACCCTCCGTATGAAGACTGACAATCTCAACATTTTTCAATTCAGCTGAGCGCTGAACCATCGCTTCAATCAACCGCTGGGGTGTTGCTGCAGCAGTATGTAAAAAAACCCTGTCACCCGATTTGATTCTTGCTACCGCATCTTCAGCGGAAAGCGTACAATATTTCATTTAATCCTTAACTTCATTTATCAAAAAAAAAGAGAGTCAGATTCCGGTGTTCTTCCGGCGAAGATAAGCTGGTGTATCTGTTAACCCTTTCTGTATTTTATCTTCGTGCTCTGCACTACCTCCTGTAATCAACGGATTATAATCGGCATCCCGCAGAGTATTTTTTTTATTCACCGCCTCACGCGGATCATGAATCGATAACTGTCTTCTGATATAAGCAGGAATACGCATATCCTCTTCCTGGCGCTCTGGATGCATAGATGCTGTCTGTCTGACAGAGGGGGAGGCCTGACCTGATCGAACACCCTGCATTGGAGTAACTGGCCGTCGAACTGCAGGATCTTTTCCTTCCGTCTGTTCTTTTCGCTTGAAGCCGGTCACGATAACAGTCACTCTTATTTCACCCGATACCTGGGGTTCATCCACATAGCCATTGATAATCTTGGCATCACTGCCGACCTGCTCCTCAATATAGTTCATCGCGTCCGACATGTCTCTCATAGTGACCTCGCCGGTAATGTTGACAAGAACGCCTTTCGCCCCTTTAACCGACACGCCTTCAAGAAGAGGACTGTTGAGGGCGTCCGATGATGCTTTCAGTGCACGGCGATCACCTGCTGCAGCGGCAGAACCCATAACTGCATCTCCCGCACCGGACATGATACTTCGGACATCGGCAAAATCGACGTTGACATGTCCATGACGGGTAATAATATCGGCAATGCCTTTTGCCGCCCTGTACAGGACATCATTCGCCATGTTGAACGCTTCTGTAGCGCTTACCCCCTCTTCGGCAATACTCAGTATCTTTTCATTTTCAACGAGAATAAGAGTATCGATATATTTTCGCAGTTCCGTGATCCCGCCGTCCGCAATCTTCGCCTTGACCTGGCCTTCAAAGTTGAACGGTCTGGTAACGACTCCAATGGTCAGTATGCCCATATTCCTTGCAATCGAAGCAATGACGGGTGCTGCGCCTGTGCCTGTACCCTTACCCATCCCTGCAGCAATAAAGACAAGATCTGCGCCTCTTAGCTGAGCGGCAATGATTTCGCGGTCATCATCAGCAGCCTGCCGACCCTTGGCAGGATCAGCTCCAGCACCGAGCCCGTTGGTCGCTTTCTTCCCGATCTGCACCCTGAGAGGAGCTTTTGAGTTAAGGAGTGCCTGACGGTCTGTATTGAAGACGATATATTCAACGCCGCTTATTTTCCGGTCAATCATATTGTTAACAGCATTGCCGCCACAACCGCCGACCCCAACGATCCTTATGGTAACCCCTTTACCCTGGTCACTGTCGAACAGCCCGGGATCCAGCTCAAATGCCATTGGTCAGTTCTCCTTTTTAAAAGGCTTTGCGTGTTATTCCCATCATAGATTATCCCAGAACTTTTTCATCCGCTCCACAATTTTTTTCCCGGCGGGATTCGGCACCTGCTCCTCATGTTCCTCCGGGATGTGTGCGGGAATATCAGATGGAATCACCTCTGCATTCGACGCAAAACTATGATCTTCTGATAGGATATTGTTCTGAAATGCATGAGCTACAAGCCCCATAACGGTGGCATACATCGGGTTGTTAACGGAACCCTTGATTCCGCCCGACACTCCTTCAGGATAGCCGATTCGAACATCAAGCCCCAGAACATCATGGGCAAGATTCACGGTACCAGGTAAAAGGGAACCTCCACCCGTGATTATTGCACCGGCATTGATATATTCATAATATCCTGATCTTTTGACAGAATCCCTTACAAGCTCCAGAATCTCCATCATTCTTGCTTCAATGATCATAGTCAACGAGCTTTTCGGAAAGGATTTCTGCGGACGCCCTTCAATACCTTCGATAAGAATATCCTCATCCTGACCGCTGATCGGACTGTATGCGCAACCGTGTTTTATTTTCAGTTCTTCTGCAACTTCGTAAAGCGCTTTCACACCATGAGCAAGATCATGTGTGACATCGTTTGCGGCAACTTTAATAACCTCTGAATATCGGATTGCTCCGTCAATATAGATTGCCACTTCCGTGGTGCCTCCTCCGATATCAATGACAACCACGCCGCTTTTCTTTTCACGCTCTTTCATGACTGCCATACCGGACGCTACCGGTTCAAAAGTAACCGCACTGATCTCCAGCCCTGCCTTCTCGACACACTGCTTGATGTTACGGATTTTTGTTCTCAGACCGACAACAATATAAGCGCTTCCTTTCATTGTTGTCCCGGCCATTCCTATCGGATCCAGAAGTCCTTCCTGATCATCAACAATAAATTCCTGCGGAATGACATGAATAATTTCATGATCGATATCCAGATACCTGATATTGGTCTTGGCCTTTTCCAGAAACCGCTTGACATCGGAATCATTGACAATCCCTGTCTGGTTGATGCTGATTTCCGAATTACTGTGAATACAGTGAACATGTGCGCCGGATATTCCGACATTGACACCGATAATACGAATGGACGACTCCCTCTCGGCATCAGCAACGGCTGCCTTTATCGCTTCTACGGTCTTGTTGATATTGACAACGGTTGCCCGCTGAAGACCATCGGAACTTGATCGTCCTTTTCCAAGAACATTGAGTTTTCCTATTTCATCTTTTTCGGCAACAACAACACAAACCTTGGTTGTACCGATATCAAGACCTACCGCGATATTGCTTTTCGGCATTTTTCAATTCCTGCATGATTGTCACTGAATTGTTTCCTGCGTCATCTCCGGCGTGACGAAATCCTTGGTAAAGATCCTCTCACTGAACCTCAGATCCACAGTTTCATAAGAACCAAAACCTTTTTTGGAAATTACCTTTTGCCAGAATATCTCAAATTTTTTCAACTTTTCCTTAAAATTACCATCATTGCCGATAATAAAACGAGTAGGGGCCTGAACCGCAATAAAATACGTCATATTGTTTCCTGCCAGGTGGAGTTCGCGAATAAGAAGCCTCGCATATTCGCTTGCAGCAAATGCCTCAAGAAACTGACGAAGCAGTTCAACTTCACGACTGTCAATCTGCCGCTGGTTATTCCCTGCCGTTTTCAATGGGCTTATTCCTGAAACAAGGAGCAATTTCGGGAACTGCGCTGACATCTTATCCCGCCAGGGAAAAAGAAATCCATCATTGTCAATAGCCAGAATCAGTCCATCCATTACCGTTAAGACTATCGGCACCCGCTCGGCAACCCTTATACGGACAATTCCATTCAGCTCCTTGCTGATCACCGCATCCCTGACATAAGGAAACAGCATAATCCTTTTTTTTAATTCTGCCGGATCAAGTTCCTGAAGATTTCTGCCGTTATAGATTTTCATGCTTGATGAAACATCCATTGCGACAATACTTGAAACACCCTCGACAACAACATCCCTGACAACAACATCTCTCTTCCATTGCGACGAATAAAAAGCCAGAGCGGCAAGAGCGCCAAGCGCTATTACTACAATAAATACCCCGGCTTTCCCGCTTACGGAATTACCCGATGCAGGGTCATATCGATATTCACCCTCACCGGCACCTTCAGAAGATGCCTGAGTGGCAGTATCAGGGGAAAAAACCTGATCTTCCTTCGGTTCGGAATCAGGCATAAGCGAAAGCTTTTTGAGATATTTTCATAGCGCATCTGCCTCATTAACCAATGGATTTCTCCCGGCATGCCTTGGCAAATCCTGATGCAAGGTGAGTAATGTCACCGGCACCCATGAAAAGGATCATATTCCCATTGACCCCATGCTCAACAAGAGCTGAAAAGAGGATATCCCTGTCGGCAATAAACTCGACATGCTTTCCGCCAGCCTTTCGAACAGCAGCTGCAACCATCTCCCCGGAAACTCCCGGATAATCCAAAGCTTGTTCACGTGCTGGATAAACATCGGCTACATACACAATGTCCGCTCTGGAAAGCGCCCATCCGTATTCATCAGCAAACTCCCTGGTCCGGGAAAATAAATGCGGCTGAAAAACAGCAATAACTTTGGAATCTACCCAGCCGCTTTTGGCCGCTTTGACGGTCGCCTTGACTTCGGAGGGATGGTGAGCATAATCATCAACAACCATAAGTCCGGCTCCATTATCGTATTTCACCTGGAACCTTCTCCTCATGCCGTTATATCTGCCAAGTCCGGCAATCAAACGCTCAGGCATAATCCCCAGCTCGATTCCTGCTGAAAAAGCAGCCAGAGCATTAAGGACATTGTGCCGACCGGGCACATTGAGGCATACATCGCGATACTCCCTTCCATAGGCCTGGAGTGTAAAAATGGCTCGTTGTTTTTCAAGCACAATATCCGTTGCCATAACATCAGCAGGCTCGTCAATCCCGAAGGTGGTATAAAGGCGGTTCATAGACGGTATGATCCTTCTGATCTCCGGCCAGTCAACACAACAAATAACCCGCCCATAAAAAGGCACTTTGTTGACAAACGCAATGAAGGCCTGTTTCAGTTCATCAAGCGTACCATAGGTATCCATATGCTCGGACTCGAGACTGTTGACAACAGCAATGGTAGGCGTAAGTCTTAAAAAAGCACGATCATACTCATCGGCCTCTATAACCATATACTTCCCCTCACCGACAACTGTACTCCCTTTCAGATAGTCTGATATCCCGCCAATCATGACAGTAGGCGACTCTCCCGACTCGATAAGCATCGTGGCAATCATGGCTGTAGTGGTTGTCTTGCCGTGTGTTCCGGCAATGCATATCCCGTATTTGTAACGCATGAGCTCACCGAGCATCTCATCCCGTTTAATCACAGGAATGCCTGCTTTTTCAGCCGATATGATTTCAATGTTCTCTTCCGGTCTGATCGCTGATGAGTAGACAACGACATCGCATGAAGCAATCTGCTCGGCACGATGTCCCCTGTAGATTTTGGCTCCATGCTCGGCAAGTTTCTCGGTCACCTCACCAGAGGACAGGTCAGATCCGGAAACCCCGAATCCGGACTTCAGAAGCAGTTCTGCTATAGCACTCATTCCAGCGCCACCAATTCCAACGATGTGAACGCTTTTTGTTTTCCCCAGTTCCATGTGTGAGCTCTTTTGCTTAGTGTTTATATCCCAGACCGATTATTCTGAGAGCAAGTTGACGGGCAGCTTCCGGATATGCCAGTTTACCGGAAGCAACCCCCATTTTTTTCAGTTTTTCCTGATCATGCAGCAGTTCAAGAACGGCAGTTACCGACCTCTGCTCACTGAGGATGTCATCATCAATCATAATCGCAGCCCCGTTGTTGACAAGCGCCCTGGCATTATAACGCTGATGATCTCCAGTGGCGTACGGATAGGGTACAAGAACCGAAGGCTTCCCAAGATTCGTCAATTCAGCAATCGTCGATGCACCAGCCCTGCACAACACAAGATCAGCTGCAGAGTATGCTGAACCCATATCTTCAATGTATGGTCCCACCCAAACATATGGGGATGGCGCAACCTGCATTTTTATCCGTTCGAAGTCAAGTGCACCTGTCTGCCAGACAAGATTTGCCGAAACGGTAATATCGTTGAGCCGCTGAAGCACGGCATTGTTTATCGAACGAGCCCCCCGGCTCCCTCCAAACACAAGAAGAGTGGGACGCTCTTCGTAAAGACCGAAGCAAACCCTGGCAGCTGACGAATCCTTATGCTCAAAAAAGCGTGCAGGGTTGCCGGATACAAAGACACTCTTTTTTTTTACAATAAATGCCCTGGCGTCTTCAAAAGAAAGATGAACTTCGGAGGCAAGTGTTGAAAGCAGTTTTGTCGTTACACCCGGAAATGCATTTTGTTCCTGTATAAGTGTTTTTTTTCGCAGAAGCTGAGCCGCAAGAAGTAAAGGAGCACTGACAAATCCACCGGTACCTACTACGACATCAGGACTCTCGTGATGAATGAGTGCAACCGCACGCAACAAAGCCACCGCAAAATCGATAAGGACGCTGATATTCACAACCAGATCGGTAAGTGACCGCCCTCTCTTCAAGCCTCTGACCGGAATGAGATGGAGCTGAAAGCCAAGTCTCGGCACTTCATTCGCTTCTATACCTCCGGCAGTACCGGCAAATGAAATACCTATATCGGAAACAAGCTTCTCAAGTTCTCCTGCCATAGCTACGGCCGGGTATAAATGGCCACCCGTTCCGCCACCAGCAAAAAGCACTTTCATACCATACCCCTTTCTGACACATAGGGTTGAATGCTCTTTTCCATCACCCGTTTCTTGTAGCGTGATATGCTTAAAAGAATACCGACTCCAAGAGAGTTGAGCAGGAGCGCAGTACCTCCGTAACTGATAAACGGAAGGGCCACGCCGGTGGTCGGTATAAGGTGACAGGCTACTGCAATATTGATAACGGCAAAAAGAGTAATTGCCATGGTGATGCCAGTGGCAACGTATTTTCCGAAATTATCGGGTGCGTGCTTGGCTATTATAAGACCACAGACCAGAAAACCTGTAAAAAGCGCAATGAGAGCAACAGCGCCAACCATCCCATACTCCTCGCCGATAACGACAAACACCAGATCATTATACGAAAGTGGCAGATAAAGCTGCCTTTGCCTGCTGGCTCCAATGCCGAGGCCGAACAACCCTCCATTTCCCAGACCAATCAAGGCCTGCAGAACCTGATAACTTATCTCTTTTTCATTCTTACTGTTAAATGAGAGAAGACGTGCAAGCCGATAGGGCGCAGCTATGGCAAAAACCCAGGCAATTGGAATAAGCAGCAAAAAAGTCGTGAGAAGATGGCGAATATTGACTCCGCCAATAAACATAAGCATAAACCCTATCAAGGCAATAAGCGATGCCGTACTGAAATTCGGCTCAAAGGCCACAAGAGCTACAACGGTCATAAGGATAGTGATCAGAGGATAATAAGAGTTATTGAGGTCTCTTATATAACTCTGTTTTTCGCTTATGAGCCTTGAAAAATGAAAGATAAGAGCATATTTGGCAAAGTCGGATACCTGGAATGTAAACGGTCCGAATCCTATCCAGCGAGCAGCTTTTGAAATACGTCCGCCCGCTTTCAGAACAAGAAGAAGAGCGAGCAGTATAATGCTGACCAGAAGAATAATCTTGCTGGCCTTACAGAAAATATGATAGTCAAGCCGAGCAACCAGTATTACCGTAATAATGCCAAGTGCAGAGAAGGCAAGCTGACGCCATAAAAAATACTCAGAACTTGAATATTGTTTTTTAGCCCACTCAGCTCCGCTGCTGTAGACTATAACTATCCCGATGCACATCAGAATGGCAACAATGAGCATCATTAATTTCCCGGCAATTCCCTCTCCCCGTGAAGGCAGCGAAAGAGTTTCCGAAGAATCGGCCTTTATAAAGCAGGAAATTTTATCGCTATTCAGCATGGTTGTAAGTGATAAACACATTGTTTGAACTTTATACCACGGTCCTCGTAATTCTCAAACATGTCAAAGCTGGCACATCCGGGAGAAAACAGCACAGTCTGTCCTTCACCCGCTGCCCCATAGGCAAAAGAGACTGCATCTTCAAGTGACAGAGCCTCATGAACAGGTACAATACCCTCAAACGCTGTTGTGATCTTGGTTTTCGACTCACCCATAGCAACAAGGAGTGAGACTTTTTTCCCGACAAGTCCCGCAATAGAAGTGTAATCGTTGCCTTTATCACGCCCTCCGGCAATAAGAACACAGGTTCCCGGAACAGCTTCAAGCGCCTGACGCATGGCATTAATGTTCGTAGCTTTTGAATCGTTGACCCAGCAGGCTCCGTTAAGCGTCATAACAAATTCCTGACGGTGTTCAACACCCTTGAATTCTTTGAGAACAGAACGGACCACTTCATAACCGATACCCAATGCCCTTGCCGCTGCAATAGCTGCAAGCACATTAGAGATATTATGGCGACCTCGAAAACTGTCTTTCAGAAACTCAGAGATCAAGATCACCTGCTCTTCCCCATTTACAGTACGCACAACAATCCTCTCCCCGTCTGCAACTGCAATGCGTCGATCATGACAGCCTTCAGGGACAGACTCCATGCCAAACGGGACTATCTTGAACGGAAAATGCTTTTCTGCAAAATGTTCACTGAGCAGAGGATCATCCTCATTATAAATAAGCGTATCTCCCGCGCCCTGATTCGCATAGATCCTGAATTTGGCCGCAGCATACTGAGGCATAACACCATCATAGCGGGATAGATGATCCGGCGTAATATTAGTAATGACAGCAACATCCGGCTTGAAGAAAAAGCAGCGTTCCAGCTGATAACTGCTCAATTCGACAACCGCTACATCCTCAGGTTTCATATCCTGCACCTTCGAAGAGAACGGCACCCCGATATTGCCGACGCTGAATGACCGGTAACCATGCTGAAGAGCGTCAGCTTCACAGATACGATGAATAAGCGTCGATGTGGTGGTTTTACCATCCGTTCCTGTTATACCGACAATTCTTGCCTTACAGAAAAGACTGGCCAGCTCTATTTCACTGATAATGTGAATCCCTTTTGATTCAAGAGTTTTCACAACCTGGGCATGCGGAGGAATTCCCGGGCTGATGACACAAAAATCAGCATCATATACCCTCTCTGAATGCCCATCATGTTCGACGGATATCCTCTTCTTCTGAAGTCGCAGAACCTCATGTTCTTCAATCCGGCCAATATCACTGAGCAGCACATCAGCACCTGCACTGCTGAGCAGTTCCGCTGCTGCAATACCGCTCTTCCCTGCACCGATAACCGATACCTTTTCACCCGATAGATCCATATGCTTATCTGAGTTTTAAGGTCATGAGACTGACAAGAAAAAAGAGAATAGCCACAATCCAGAATCTTAACACGATCTTTTGCTCAGCCCACCCTTTCAACTGAAAATGGTGATGAAGAGGTGCCATAAGAAAGATTCTCTTTCCATGGCCAAACCGCATTTTCGTGTACTTGAAATAGAGTACCTGCAGGGAAACTGAGAGTGTTTCAACCATAAAAACGCCCGCAATCACCGGCAGAAGCAACTCCTGTTTGATCAGAAGAGAAATTACGGCAATAGCGCTGCCGAGCGCCAGAGATCCGGTATCACCCATGATAATCTCGGCTGGATTTGAGTTAAACCACAAAAAACCGACGCAGGCCATGACAATCGCCATGCTGACAACAGCAACTTCACCGCCTCCGGGAATAAAAGGAATATTGAGGTATACTGCATACACCGCATTTCCAGCGAGGTAGGAAAAACCGCCAAGACCCGTTACGACAATAGCAGAAGTGCCGGCTGCAAGACCATCAAGCCCATCAGTAAGATTCACTGCATTCGACACCGCGGTAATAATGAATATGACAATTGGTATATAAAAAAAACCGTAGTCAAGAGTCAGGTTTTTAAAAAACGGAACGGTCGTCGTCGAAAGCAGCACCGAAAAAGCCGGATCAAACCAGGTATAAAGCCCGATTATAAGGCCAAGAGAGAACTGCCCGATAAGCTTGTAACGGGCCGAGAGGCCACCTTTGATTTTCAACACTACTTTTCGGTAATCATCAATAAAGCCGATGCCTCCCATCCAAAGCATGGCCAGCATTATCAGCCAGACATGCGGATCATTGAATTTTGACCAGAGAATCACAGAAATTTCGACGGAAAATATGATAAGCAGCCCTCCCATGGTAGGCAGCTTTTTTTTCTTTTTATGTTCCGGAGGCGCTTCCTCCTTGACCGGCTCAATAAAACGGGTTTGAAGATATCTGATAAAGCCAGGGCCGAAAAAGAGCGTAATCAACAGCGCCGTAATCGCGGCAGCGCTGGCTCGGAAGGTGAGATACTCAACAACACGCAGCACTGGAGGGTGAAATACATCGTTGATGTACTTTAAGAAATAATATAACATGCCCTTCTTACCTGGTTATTGTTCGTGCGTTGATAAGCGCTTCGACAACCTGTTCAAGCTTCATACCCCTCGATCCCTTGAACAGCACCGCATCACCTTCATGCACCACATCAAGCAATGCATCCAACAGTTTTTCGCGGCTCTCAAAATGACCAATACAGCAGGACGGGGCTTCCCTGCAGATCAGCCTTGACTTGTCTCCATAAGTAATCAATATGTCTACAGCACTCCTCTGAATATACCTGCCAATTGTTTCATGTTCAACATCTGCCGCCGCTCCAAGTTCAAGCATATCACCAAGAACGGCAACTCTTTTACCACTGCACCGCATGTCACAAAGGGCGTTGATCGCAAGGCGCATAGAATCTGAATTGGCGTTATACGTATCATTCAGAACCCTGATGCCGCAAGAGTCAACGACCTCAAGCCGTTTCCACCCGGCAGCGGGAATGAGGCGCTCAAGCCCCTCCCTGAGCTGAAACATCGAAAGTCCGAAATGCCGTCCGACTGCGGCAGCCGCAACAGCATTGATAACATTATGCTTACCGGTAAAATTCAGGGTAACCTTTTCTGAACCGGAAGCTGAACATAACATGAAAGAAACACGACCATCACTCTCCACTGAAATGTCCCGACTCCAGCAGGTATTGCCGGAACCGTCTCCGCTTCCATACCTTATGCTTCCAGCCAGACCGACTCCAGCCTCCTTCAGCCTGGGATCATCAGTGTTGACAAAGATGATGCCTTCACGCTCCTTAAGGGCCTCGAAAAGCTTCAGTTCAGCTTCGGCAACACCATCAAGATCAAAAAGAAACTCAAGATGCTCATGTCCGATATTGGTCAGAAGACCGTGTGTCGGTTTCCCGATTCCGGCAAGCAATTCCATCTCTTCCGGATGATTGATCCCCATCTCGACAACTGCAATACCGGTATCCTGCCGGAGCTGCAGAAGAGTGAGGGGTACCCCAAGATGATTGTTCCTGTTCCCCCTGCTCATCTGCACCTTGAACCCGTTTTCAAGTACTGACGCCACCATCTCCTTGGTTGTGGTTTTTCCATTACTGCCCCCAATAGCTACGACAGGAATAGAAAATGTACCACGGTATATCCTTGAAAGCTGCTGCAACCCTGTTACCGGATCGCCTGTGACAATGAACCCTTTTCCCCGGGGGGGCCTCACTGAACCCTGCGCCTCATACCACTCAAGGCTGACCATAGCCCAGTCTGCACCTTTCTCAAAAACGCTGCCGACATAACTGTGCCCGTCTTTGTTTTCCCCTTTAAGAGCAATAAACAGCTCTCCGCCTGTCACCTCTCTTGAATCAATAAGCACTAAAGGATCCGCAATTTCCAGGGGCGGGGAGATCTCTGCTGTAACAACATGCCCGACAGAGCGAAAATCATTAACCGTCAATACCCCTTTCACTTTTTCTCCTCCTCCGAATAACCGGAACAATGCTGCTGCATATACTGTTTAATAAGCTCCTGATCCGAAAAGTAATATTGCTTGCCGGAAATCTCCTGATACTTTTCATGACCTTTCCCTGCCACAAGAAGAATATCTCCCCTAGTGAGCATCGACAGTCCAGTCAGGATGGCTTCAGTCCGGTCAATGATTCTCGTGTAATGACTCTTGACAATACCTCTTGCGATATCATCAAGAATAGCCTCCGGCTCCTCATCCCGCGGATTGTCGGAGGTTATAATAACCTCATCGGCTAATTCTGAAGCAATACGTCCCATTTCAGGCCGCTTGCCCTTATCCCTGTTGCCTCCGCACCCGAAAACCACGACAAGACGGGAACCCTCAGGCTTGAGGCCGCGCAGAGCATCTATCGCCTTGAAAAGCGCATCAGGAGTATGGGCATAATCTACAAAAACACTCCATCCAATACTGCTGTCGCCAACTCTCTCCATACGCCCGTCAACAGCAGAAACTCCCGAAAGCGACCTGCAGATCTCGTCAGGTTTCAGTCCCAATCCAGCACCGACAGCTGCCGCCTCAAGCACATTCATAACATTGAAAATCCCCGGCAGCTGCACCTTCATGCTGATCAGAGCATCTGGAAAGTGAAGGGCAACCGAACTGGACGCAATGCTTCTCTCGATAATCTCTGCCTTGAAATATCTGCTGCATGACAGCAGCTGGCGAATACCATGCTGCAGGGTACAGCAGTATTGTTTTTCATGCTCCACCCGTTCCGCCATCTGACCGGCATAAGGATCATCAATATTAAACACGCCAAACCCTTCAGAACTGAGCTGATCAAAAAGCTGTTGTTTGGCCAGCGCATACTTCTGCATGGAGTCATGAAAGTCAAGGTGCTCCATGGTCAGGTTGGTAAAAACTGCAGCATGAAACCGGATACCATAAACCCGCTGCTGTACGAGAGCGTGGGAAGACACTTCCATAACCACGGCCTGGCATCCAGCCTCATGCATCTGGCTGAAAAGAGCTTGCAGACCCGTCGCCTCAGGGGTAGTCCTGTCAAGCACAATCTCCCGGTCTCCAATCCTGCAGAGATTAGTGCCGATATACCCTGAAGGAATACCGTTCGCATTGAGCATTGCCGTAATCAGCTTTGCCGTAGTGGTTTTACCATTAGTGCCCGTAACCCCGATGATCAGCAGCTTGTCAGAAACATTCCCATAAAAGATGCGTGCAGCATCAGCAAGAGCCTTTCGTGCATCGGAAACAATGATATAGAGGCAGGACGCAGCTGTTTCCTTCGGAAGCTCTTCACAGATAACCGCCTGAGCTCCGCGATGTACCGCACTGCTGATAAACTGGTGACCATCAGCACAATAACCTTTCACCGCCACAAAAAGTGAACCGGGAACAACCTCTCGCGAATCACTGGTAACCATGCGAATCGGCTCTACAGATCCGGTATTGCCTGCAAGCGCCCTGTAGGCAACCCCCCTCAGCAACTCCTCCAGCGACAGCTCCTGCCGGATCGAGCCCTCCTTCAAGGCTGCCATGAGGATGTTTTTTTCATAGTCCCTGATACCAGTGTCACCTTGATAATCTTATTCTTTTGAACCTTTTGGCCAGGGGCAATACTCTGACGGGCAACAGATCCATCAATATCTCCAGAAAAATCCATTTCAAGATTATGCCATTTCAGCAACCGCTGGGCATCACGCCCTTGAAGACCTGTAAGTTCAGGAACTGCAACTGTTGACATCGAATCAAGAGCCGCCTGTTCCGTTGAACAGAAGGAAAGCTTTTTCTGCATCTCCTCTGAACAGGCAATCATTCTTGCTGAGATGCTGGAAAAAACAGGCGCGGCAACCGTTGCGGCATAATAGGCCGTTTTCGGATTTTCTACAACAACAATAACCGCATATCGGGGAGCTTCAACAGGAAAATACCCTACAAATGAAGAGACGTAAACAGCTTTGGCATACGAACCGCCAGCTGCCCGACTTGCAGCACGCCTTGCGGTTCCGGTCTTGCCTGCTACAGTAACACCAGGCACCGCAGCATTCTTCGCAGTTCCGCTGTCCACAACCGCCTTAAAATACTCCTTTCCGAGATATCGGGCTGTTTGAGACAGCACTACCCTTCGGACTATTTTAGGGGCACTCTCCCAGACTGCTTTCCCTTCCGCATTGGTAACCCTCCTGATAATATAAGGTCTCATCAACTGCCCGTCATTAGCAACAGCCGCATAAGCCTGCAGAATCTGCAACGGTGTAGCCATAACCTGATAGCCGAATCCCATCCAGGGAAGCGTGGTCCTATCCCACCTCTCAAGTGGCCGAACCCTTCCAGGCGACTCATCAAGCAGCCCGATACCCGTTTTCCTTCCAAATCCATACTTCACTGTATAGTCATAGAACTTCTCACTCCCTACGGCCATAGCCGTCCTGGCGGCCACAACATTGCTTGAATGCATGATAGCTTCACGAAACGATATAACACCATAGGGTTCATGATCCCTGATAAACAGATTATAGATGGGCATCACCCCATTCATGCCATTCACCCTGTCTTCAGCTTTTCTTTTCAGGACTTCCGTTGCGGCAGACGCCATGACCAGCTTGAACGTTGATCCTGGTTCATAACTGTCAGCCACCGTCCGGTTACGCGACTTATCATAAGTCCATGTTGTTCCGTTGTTAAGATCAAAAGATGGATTGTTGGCCATGGCAATGATCTCCCCTGTACGAACATCCATGACAATACTTGCAGCCGCATCAGCATGAAACCTTTCAACCGCCTTTGCCAGTTCGTCTTCGACAATGCCCTGAATATCGGCATCGATGGTCAACTCAACACTATGACCTTTGACAGCTTTCTGCGGCTGGGCATCAGGAGCAGAATAACGCTTTCCATCTGCTGACTGTTGAAAAACTGTCATCCCGTCAACCCCTTTCAGCTCTTTGTTAAGCTGCAGTTCGATCCCGCAGATTCCATTGTTGTCGATATTGGTGCTGCCTATCACCTGGGCGGCCACGTTCAGGTAATACCGCTGCGGAACCTTTTTAAAAGAGACTCCGAAAATCTTTTCCTGTATAATCGGCAGTGCTTTTTCTACAGGAATTTTCTGGCCAAGCACAACGGTTCCTTTCGTACGACTCATTTTTTTGAGGTAGAATTCTTTTTTGCCTCCAATAGAACGGGCAAAAAACGTTGCAACAGCCACGGAATTATCATAAAATTTCTGCTTTCCGGTCACTTTATCAATAACCGCCCTGCCTTTGTCATTTACAACAGGCGTCTTCTTGATAGCGTTGAGATCAGCTGAGAAGGTAATGGATTCGATGCTTTCTGCAAGAATACGATCATGACGATCAAGTATAGCTCCCCTCAGAGCGCTCTCCGTTATCACGCGCTCATACTGTTGAACTGCCTTCTTCTTGTATTTATTTACATTGACAACCTGAATTTTGAGCAGCATCCCAATGATCGCCACAATAAACAGCGCAAATACCGCAACCACAATTCCAAGCCGTATACCGAACTCATGATCATTCTGATTCTCGATGTTATGTTTTTTATTCATGAGTATCCCGTTCATTTAGCAACAAATCATTTACGGATCGATCTCAACGGGAGAAACACTGGCGGGTGCAAGCCCAAGTGAGGCCGCCGCTTGTGCTATATTATTGATGCTTTGCAGTTCATGCACTTTCAACTCCTGTGTAGTGATCACGCTGTATCTCATCTGTATCTGCTCTCGAAGTCTTTCACTCTGTTTAGCAAGATTGATAATCGCAAGAGTATTATATGTCCGGAACAGAACAATCCCCGTACCGATCATGAGATACACAAAAGACATCGGCCGCAGCAATGCACCCATATCAAACTTAAGCGCATTACTGACCAGTTCTCTGAATCCTGAATCCTTGGCTTTATCTTCCTGAAATTCCGAAACACCCCCTGCATTCAAGTCGCTGCCGAAATTCATATGTTCTTCAACCCTGACAACCTGTCCCGCAGCAAAACCATTATTGACAATCACAATGATCTCCCTGTTAAATTTTTTCAATGACCCTCAATTTCGCACTTCTGGCTCTTGGGTTTGAGTCTATCTCCTGCCGGGCTGCGACGACAGGCTTCCGGGTAACAAGTGATACGGCACCCCTTTCAAGAGGCTCCCTCAAACCGACGCCTTTGGGCCCCCAGTCGCTCCGGGCCTTTTCGGCAAAAACAGTTTTGACGATTCTGTCCTCCAGAGAGTGATAACTGATGACCGCCATCCTGCCTTGATGATCAAGGCAATCGATACCATCATCAAGTGCATGACGAAGCACTTCAAGCTCACTGTTCACCTCAATTCTCAATGCCTGAAATACTCTTGAAAGTGTCTTGATAATCTTATCACGACCTGCAGCGTTTCCGCGAATAATCCCTGCAAGTTCCTCTGTCCCGGAAACCGGTCCGTTTTTAAGCCGATATGCTGCAATTGCCCTGGCAATGCTTCGACTTCTGGGCTCTTCTCCATATATGTAAAAAAGCCTTGCAAGCTCTTTCTCCTCATAATTGTTGACAATATGAGCGGCACTGAAAGATGAATCCATATCCATCCTCATATCAAGCGGCCCTTCCCTGAGATAACTGAACCCCCGTTCCGCAGTATCAATCTGAAACGATGACACTCCTAGATCAAGCAGAATACCCTGAACCTTCGGCTGTAACCCTTTTTCACGGCAGACACTTTTGACAATACTGTCTAACGCCTTGAAATTCCCTTTAACCAGAACCGTACAAGCTTCGAACTCCTTCAGATTTTCAGCGGCCGCTTGTAATGCGGCACCATCCTGGTCAATCCCTATCAGCACCGACCCTTCACTGGAATACGCATCATGAAGAGCACGCAGAATCGCCAGCGAATGCCCTCCACCTCCAAGAGTCCCGTCAACATAAATCCCCGGTTTTGTAACAAGAAAAGCGATAATTTCCGGAACAAGGACTGGTTCGTGATATGAATACTGTACCATCTGCGTTAAAAATATCTTCCTGCAAGAGACGCAAAACGCCCTGCATTCTCCTGCAGGACTGACAGAAGGCGCTCCGGATCCCAGATAATCATTTTTGTATCGGCGCCTATAATCACGACATCTTTTGTAATACCCGCATGCTCCAGAAACTCCCTTGACAGTGCAATTCTCCCCTGACGGTCGAGTTCTACAGTCTCCAGGCTTTCATACATCAAAGTCTTCAGCAGACGCTCTTCAGGATTGAAATCAGAAAGAGCAGAGATAGTTTTTCTCATGTCGGCCCAGATAAACGGCTCATAAAGCTCAAGGGAACGATCTGGCGCTTTCATAATATAAAGTCCTTCGGAATGCCCGGCAGCATTCTCATCGACATCCGCATAAGTGCCTTTACCAAAGCTCCTGCGAAACCTGGCAGGAATCATCAATCGCCCTTTCTCATCAATGGTATGTCTCTCCTTTCCAATAAAACCGGCCATGATGATGATAATTCAGTCAGTCCCCGTTATGCATGAATGCCCACCAAACCAGCTTATATCAACTGCGGCCGGCACAATAAAAGAAAAATATCACAGAGAAGAGTAAATCAACCCATTTTTTACCACAATTCACCACTTAAAATGTATAAAAAAGGATGCACTAAAAAAATATTCAGCTATTTTATCCGTTGGCAGCGATGTATATTTTAACGGCAGGGATCACCATGAGAACAGTACACCGCGAAATTGTGGTAGACGGATATAATTTAATCCATAAGCTGTTCCCTTCTCCTGCCTCAGCTTCGCTTGAAATTTTGCGCCACGAAACAGAAAAGCAGCTGTTCGCTTTTCAGCAGGATAAACTCTGCCCGATCACCATAGTTTATGATGGGAAAAGTGGCCCCAGAGAGAGTGCTTTCGGTGCTCCGCTGCATATTGTGTTTACCTCTGCCTCGAAAAGCGCCGATCTATGGATCATTGATTACGTAAAATCGTTGAACCCAAAAGTAAAAATGGTTACTATTGTTAGTTCGGACGAGGAGATTCGCCGGTATGCCGCTGCATTCGGCGCAAAGTGCATAACATCTGAGAAATTTGTGCTGCAGCTCAAAAAGACCGGCAATGCAGACTACCGGAAGAACAGACATGTTCACTCCGGACAACTCTCAGTTAAAGAGAATAAATTCAACGAAAAACTGTTAAGCGATCAGGAAATTGACCGATGGATGAAGCTCTTCACTCGCAACAAATCTTAAACTCATCCCGTCACATTTTCTAATATCGATCTCCATAAGCCTCACTTAACCACAGTCATTATGATGTCAGACAGCACAATAAACAATACCGCGCATTGGCAGGAGCTGGACGAATGGCGAAAGAAAATCGATGTCATTGACCAGCAGTTGTCCGCCCTCCTCTGCGAAAGGCTGCATTGCGCTCAAAATATCAGCTCCCTGAAATCAAGAATCGGAGAACAGGTGCTTCAGCCTGAACGGGAAAAAGAGGTGCTGAACAATGTGCTCATTCATGCCGACACACCACTGACAGCCTACACCCTGGAAAAAATCTACCGTTGCATTCTTGAAGAGAGCCGCCTTTTACAACAACAGTGGAAAAACAGTCAGCCAGGGATACATACCAGCTAACAGAGTCCCCTTACCATGACTTTTAAAAAAACATTTCCGCTTAAACTGTTGATATCTGTCGCCGCAATTCTCCTTGCGGCATTTGCGTACATGTTTTTTATGCCGGGGATCAATACAACCTCTCGAACGACACACCTTATTATTCGCCGGGGGATGGGCTTTAAACCAATTGTGGATGAATTGCACCGGAACGGCACTATCAAGAACAGGTGGCCTCTCCTTTTAACCGGTCGCATTATCCCCAGACTTCACAATATCAAGCCGGGCAGATACTCAATACCATCAGGGATGTCTAATTTCTCGCTTTTGTATTATCTGCACACCCGCAAGCAGGATGAAGTACGTGTCACTATCCCTGAAGGCCTGGATCTCCGGCATGTTGCCCGGCTCCTCTCCCGGAACCTTGATATTGATTCAACGGGATTCATGGCCGCAGCTGCCGACCGCCGACTGCTTGCCAAATTCAACATTACCGCAAAAAATGCAGAAGGCTATCTCTTCCCGGGAACGTATAACTTTTTATGGGCAAGCAGGCCTGAAGAGGCTGTGGATTTTCTTATAGGTCGATTCAGGCATTTCTATACTGCCAGATTAATATCATATGCCGATTCTGCAGGCTTGAATGAAACCGCTTTGCTGACGCTTGCCTCTATTGTTGAAGCCGAAACCCCTGTAGATCAGGAAAAGCCTCTGGTAGCAAGTGTCTATCTTAACAGGCTTAAACATAATTTGCGCCTTCAGGCTGATCCGACCGTGCAGTATGCAATAGGAGGAGCTGCCCGACGGCTCTTCTACAAAGACCTGGCAACAGACTCCCCGTATAATACCTATCGTCACAACGGGCTTCCTCCCGGACCGATATGCAGCCCCGGAGTGGCATCGATCCTTGCGGTGCTTAACCCTGCTGATACTAAGTTTCTCTATTTTGTCGCTACCGGAAAAGGAGGGCACAATTTCGCCGAATCGCTTGCGGAGCATGGTAAAAACATCAAAAAGTACCGAATCGCCCGTCGCAACATCTTGCGCTGATCTGGATGAGCAGCAAATACCCGCTCCCGCTGCCGGGTAAATTGCGGGTAAATTGATTATGTTATCGATCACATACATTAGAAGAGTAAATGTTTTTTTCAATCAATCTTAAGAGCAATGCAGAAAAAATCTCTGTCGGACATAGCAGTCAATGGCAAACGGGTAATAATGCGGGTTGATTTCAACGTTCCCCTCGACGACCATAAAAAAATTACTGACGACAAAAGAATCTTTGAATCACTTCCTTCCATCAACAAAGTTCTATCCGATGGAGGTCGCCTTATTTTGATGTCCCATCTGGGACGGCCAAAAGGAAAAGTCAACCCTGACTTTTCGCTTGCCCCTGTAGCATTGAGACTGGCCGAACTTCTTGATCGCCCGGTAATAATGGCAGAAGAGTGCGTTGGCTCCGAGGTCAAAAAACAGGTATCTGACCTGAAAGACGGGGAAGTGATCCTGCTTGAAAATCTGAGGTTTCACCCCGAGGAAGAAGCAAATGACCCGGATTTTGCCAAAGCCCTGGCTGAACTCGGCGATGTCTACGTCAATGACGCTTTCGGAACAGCACACAGGGCCCATGCTTCAACAGAAGGAATTACTCACTTCATAAAAACGGCCGTTGCGGGCTATCTGATAAAAAAGGAGCTGCTCTATCTTGGCAAAGCTCTGCATCAGCCCGAACGGCCTTTTGTTGCCATTCTCGGCGGTTCAAAAATATCAGGTAAAATCGATGTTCTTGAAAACCTTTTCAAAAAGGTTGATACCGTCCTCGTTGGCGGAGCAATGGTCTTCACCTTTTTCAAGGCACAAGGTTATCAGGTTGGAAAATCTCTTGTTGAAGAGAGCAAGGTCGAACTCGCCCTTAAAATTCTGGAAGAGGCAAAAAACAAGGGCATAAAACTGCTGCTTCCGTTAGATGTCATTCTCGCAGCTGAAATCTCGGCAGACGCTCCCTTCCATGCAGCAGACATTTCCAGTATCCCTGAAAATATGATTGGCGTTGATATCGGACCTGTCACGATAGAAACCTACCGCAACGAAATTCTTTCAGCACGCACAGTGCTCTGGAACGGTCCTATGGGCGTGTTTGAAATCGACAATTTTGCAGAGGGAACACTGTCCGTTGCTAAAGCATTGTCGGATGCAACGGCAAAAGGCGCCACAACAATTGTCGGCGGCGGCGACTCAGCTGCGGCTATAGCAAAAGCAGGTCTTTCGGATGAGATTACCCATATCTCAACAGGAGGAGGCGCAAGTCTAGAATTCCTTGAAGGCAAGGAACTCCCCGGCATTGCAGCCCTGAACGATTAACCGTTTCCGTACATTAGAGAAACACTTGAAGGAAGTAACTTTTGAGACGCTTATTCCCGCTGATTATCAGCGGGTTAAGCAGAACTTATGCAATTGATGAACTATTCCAACCAGCCATACAGTCCCGGAGGCTTTCAGGTTATACCTCCGGCAATTAAAACAATAATCTTTATTAACGTCGCAGTGTTTCTGCTGCAATTATCCCCGTTCGGCGAAACCATTCTTGCCCTTGGTTCGCTCTGGCCTGTCGGCTCCGGCAACTTCCGCATATGGCAGCCTGTTACCTACATGTTTCTTCATGGAGGAGGCGCGCACCTCTTCTTCAATATGTTCGCTCTCTGGATGTTCGGGGCTGAAATTGAAAACTACTGGGGCACCCGGCAATTCAACACCTATTACTTTGTCTGCGGCATAGGAGCAGCCATTATCAACCTGCTGGCCACCATTGGCGATCCCTATCCAACCGTTGGCGCTTCAGGAGCAATCTACGGCGTACTGCTCGCGTTCGGCATGATGTTCCCCAACCGCTATATTTTTCTCTATTTCCTCTTCCCCATCAAAGCGAAATATTTTATTGCCGGTTATGCGCTTATTGAATTTTTTTCGGGTTTCGGCAGCCGCTCTATGGGCAGCGGCAGCAATATTGCCCATTTTGCGCACCTCGGAGGCATGCTGATCGGCTTCATCTATATTTCCATCAAACGGGCCGAGTGGTCATTTTCCGGACTGACGGATAAAATCAGCTCCCTGGGTAAAAAGAAAACAGGGCCTCGCCTCCACCGGACGAACAGTATTGACCTTCCTGTTTCCGAAGCAGAAATCAATGCCATTCTCGACAAAATTTCAGCACACGGCTATGCATCATTAACTGCCGAGGAACGCCGCAAACTCCTGAAAGCCGGCGGCAAATAATCCTTCCCTGCTGTATCTCAGCAGGGACCTGTCCTTTCAAAGCATGCCACACTCTCAATATGGCTGGTATGCGGAAACATGTCGACCGGCTGCACCGATAAAAGGGTGTAGCCGTGTGCGCATATCTCCTTCCCGTCGCGTGCCAGGCTGGCTGGGTTGCAGCTTACATACACTATTCTTCTCGACCTGAGCCGGATCATCGTGGCAAGCGCCTTCGGCTGCATCCCTGCCCTGGGAGGATCGGTAATAATAACCCCGGGAATATCAAAGCGTTCAAGCGTCCCTAAAAGCGCATGTAAATCTTTGAGGTCGACCTTGTAAAAAGCTGCATTGGCAATGCCGTTCAACACCGCATTGGAACGGGCATCGCTGATGGAGCTTTCAACCACTTCAAGGCCGATAATCTGGCGGCAATGCTTTGCCAGATAGAGCGTGATAGTACCTGTTCCGCAATAGAGGTCATAGACAGTATCCTCCGCCTTAAGACCTCCAACCGCCAGAATGGCGTTGTAGAGCACCTCAGCCTGTGCCGAGTTTGTCTGAAAAAAAGAATTTGCCGATATCCTGAAATCAAGTCCGCCAAGCCGCTCGGTAATATACCCGTCGCCGCTCAGGGTAAACTCCTCATCGCCTGTGGCAACACTGTTCAACCGTTGCGTCACATTATTCAGCACCGTCATCTTCACGCCCTCCATCCCCGCATCAAGGTGCGCCCTGTATCGCTGCATGATATCTTCGTCATACCACGAAGTGACCAGGTTGACCATAACCTCTTCACGGTTCTCGCTGAACCGAACCACAAGATTGCGCAAATATCCTGTATGCGCTTTTGCCGAATAGGGCACAAGCGAATTGGCAGACACAAACTCCCTGGTCAGTTTAAGCACCCTGTTCATCGACTCCTTGGCCAGATAACAGTACTCTATGTCAATCACCTTTTCAAAATTTCCGGGCGTATGAAACCCCAGCGCAAAATCCTTGGGGCGGTCAAGCTTCTCCATCGAAAGCTCTTCCGCCAGCAGATAGCGCATGTTTGAAAACGAGAACTCTATTTTGTTCCGGTAGTGGAAAGGATCGGCACAGGCAATCGCAGGAGCAACCGGTGGAGCAATAAAGTCTCCTAAATGCTCAAGGGCATCCTTCACCTTTTTCTGCTTGTACTGCAGCTGCGCCTCATAGCGGATATGCATCAGCTTGCATCCCCCGCAAACCCCGAAATAGCAGCATAAAGGCTCGGTCCGGTCGGGTGATGGCTCAAGCACTTCAACGACAAAAGCCTCTATATAGCGCTGCCTCACTTTCTTAATCTTTGCCGATACCAGGTCGCCTACCGCAAGCATTCCGCTGACCATTACTCCCATCCCATTCTCAAGCCGCCCGAAACACTGATCTTTCTCCGCCTGATCAGTTATTCTCAACTCTATAATATCGTCTCTCTTTAATTTCGGTTGTTCCGTGATCTCCATAATACCTTGTATTTAGGTGCCTTAAGCGGCGTGTTGCCCGGCTTGGTTCAGTGCCTAGGTTATCAAATCCGCGTTCAATTCAATTTCGACAGGTGCTAAAGTAATAAAATAACTTCAGCCGAGCTATGCCCGATAAAGCGGAGTTGATTTGAGCCGATATGAAAAGCCCATCGTTTATAAGATGATAGGTATAGAAAAACGGGTTCTTGAGGCAGAAAAAGGGAGGATTTACTGGGGAGAGCATTGATCAAATGCCCTGTTAAATGACCGTTTTGCGAAATCAATATTTTCCTTTATCGGAACAAGTAAATACTGTTGCAGTATACGACACGATGCATTTCATTTATGGGAACAATGCCTCCATTTCTTCCCTGTCACAGGTGCATATAGAACTCTGTTGTAAGTCAGCAAGTTTTAACAGAGGGCGCCGTATTGATGAAGTTCGAAATGGTTTATCCAGCCCTTTTTTGATAGAACGTCAAGAGCAAGCGTAATCTGTCGTTTGGAAAACTGTTTCTTCTCATACCATGCATAAACAGATGTAATAACATCATCAATAGTCTGGACTTGTTCATTCTCTACAACCCAGTGCACAGTGGCTAACAATTCCAATCCGAAGGGAGATTCGAAGCCATCCACAAGGTCGCATACCCTATTGAAGTGCTCCTGTGTGTTGGTGACATCCTTCTCCTTGAGAAACAAAAGAGCATCATCCAGAGCCCCGGGTACAAGAGTCAATTGTTTGTCTGGTCTGTCTCCACCATCATCATAACCGGATACCAAATGCCCTTCGATAGCATGCAAAACGTGCCGAAGGTTTTCTGCATATGGACCATAAATACCCTTTGTAAATTTAAGCCGTAAATCCTGACCTGCACACTGCATGAAATACATCAGTTTATGTACCTCCAACAGGGAGATAAACGGATCCATCAAGCCGCCAAGATATCGGTGCATCAGTCCAACCAGTGCTGCTCGGCCAGGGGTTATCTCCGGAACATTGGTTGAAAGATTCAACTTTTTATCAACGAAAGTCTTATCCGGCTCAAAGATAATAACCTTAAGATCGCTAAACTCATGAAGAGCAGCTTCAATACGCTGACGAACTTCGCCCCAATTCAAGCCGCCTAACCCGCTCCCAAGCGGAGGAATAGCTATTGACCGGATATTCCTTTCCTTGATTTCTTCAGCCAAAGCAAAAAGCCCGTCATTGATATCCTCCATACGGCTTTTGCCTTTCCAGTGGCGCTTTGTTGGAAAATTAATGATGTAGTGCGGGTAAGTCAATTTACCGGTTTCAAAGACGAACATTTTCCCCGGACTGACCTCATTACGCTCGCAAGCAGCAACATAAGATTTGAAGTTCTCAGGGTAAAAGTTCTTAAACTGAAGAGCAATACCCCGCCCCATTATACCGACGCAGTTTACGGTATTGACCAATGCTTCAGCATCTTCAATCAGTATGTTTCCTTTCTTGAACTCGATCATATTGGCCCCAAGCTTTTATTAATATCAATAATATCATTCGGGCCTCAATTCAACAATAGGATTCTGACCGATACCTTGCAAAATCTCAAGGACTTGACGATGCACCCTTTGAGAGTGCACTCCTATACGCGAGACCAACTCAGGCGGAAACTGCTGCTCGACAAGAAATTCCGCCTGCTTGCCTTCTTTGCACCTCTTCCAGTTCTGAGCATTTACCGCAGCCCAGTCAATTTCATGCAAATGAGCAAGGTCGTACCTGCTTTCAACATAGTAAGCCCCTGCATTTGATAACGTAAATGCCCAGCGTCTTCCTTGTGTTTCTGCCCAAGAGACCGCCTGCTTCAGATCGGCCACCAAGTGAATAATATTTCCTTGACCACCTTGATAATCCAACCCTTCATGGTTCCCCATGTGAATCAGATAAAACATAACAGAACGAGGAGAAAAATAGAACGGAACGCATTCACCGACATGCAAATCCGGATATCTTTCAAGACATAATTCGTTGAGCTGCCTCTGTTTAATCGAACTCATGCCGATAGTAGTGCCGCCTGATGTACGCCTGCCAATTTCCGCATCAGACAATAACGATCCCTCAGCAACAATCGATGGCAGCCGGTCAACATGAACGATGTGATAAATGAAACAGCGAAAGCATTGTAGAAGATGTCACCGCTACACCACCTGAATTTAGCCATCGATTATACTCACTGATTCTACTGTATTCAGAACCATGAACAAGAAACCCTTGTAACCGGGTACGCGCCTCTATCTCCCGCATCCAGTTGCGAGTAAGGCTGGCTGGTGCCACAACAAGGAAATGATTCGGTCCATTTTCAGTGGAATTCAGATGGCTCATAACCGCAATCGCTTCGATCGTCTTCCCCAGCCCCATTTCATCGCCCAGTATCGTTCTCTTCTGAGCTAAAAGGTATTTTGCGCCAAAAACTTGGTATTGTCGCAAAGTGACACGAAGCCCATCCTTTATCAGTACCAATTTTCCTAGCCTTTCAGCTATTTCTATCGTCACCCCACCAATCGTTTTCTTATAGACCTTCGAATGAACAAGTACTCGCGCACGCTTGTAATTCAGATACTTCAAACTGGCAGCAGTAGTGTTATTGGTGTTCATCATCTGACAATAACAGAGCAGAGACTTTGTTCTTATAAATGCTGTTATAATTTGAAAAATATCGAACGAGGTGATTTTGGATTACCCGCCTCTTCGGTTGTCTTCAAACATCTCTACTGGCATTGGGTAACGTAACCGCCAGACCATCTTTATCGGCCTTTCGCTCTCATAACTTACCATTTCCACCGGTCCCAGATAGGTAAACGGGATTGAGATCGAGTTCCGCTTTTTCTGATCACGAGCAAAAACCAAAATGGTATATCCTCTTTCAACATGATGAATCAGATTTTGGCCATCACTGTGATATTGGGCGGTATTGGCTTGAGATTCCCAATGGAGAAGTTCTCTGCTGATGGGGTAATCAGCATACATGGTACTCGGCGAGAACTCTTTTTCAGTTTTCTGAAATGTGAGCAATAGCGCATAAGTCTTCACCTCGGGAAAGTGGAATACCCCAACTCCTGTCTGACCTGTTGTTGCGATATTTACCTTTCCGAATGCAGCTTGGATTACTCTTCCATTGTATTTTGCATGCAGCTCGAATGGACAAGGAAAAGGCAATTCCGGAACAAGACCACTCACTTCACTCGAGTCGATCGACCAGTTCAAGATTTCTCCTAAATCGGCAAGAATTGACGGGTTTTTCGAAAGCCGCTGTAAGGCATCTTCAAAGGATGAAATACCCAGATTACTACCTTTCTCTCCCCATAGTCGATAATAAACTACCATGGCCGATTGACCAGCAAGTGCTACTGCTTCTGCTATTGCACCTTGCGAAACTTTGCTAATTACATTTCGTAACAATGCAGCTTCCTTCGGTCCATTGATGAATGCAGCCCGAATCAAAGCTTTTTTCAGCATTACAAGATCAGGATCGGTAGGAATCGGAGCGAACTGTACCTTGGCTTTCCAACCCGACCAGGATTCTTTTGCCAGCAGTACTTCCGGTTCATATTCGTGGTAGCGAATGAAATTGCCAAAGGTCAACTCCTGCCCCGTCTCGCTCGTGAATGTCTGCAAGCGGTCTGGCACCTGCACGGTAAGATTCCTGAGGTTTTCCCTAATATTTCGGAGTACATATTCCCGTGACTGCCGGTCAAGCTGGATAGAACACCCTGGAGGTAGGTGAGGAAAATCCAACTCAACCTCACGGTCTATTGCATAGCGATGCTTGGGCAGTAATGCTCGAAATTTTGTATCCATTCGGTAGCGCCGGTGTACTTGCCCTACAAAATCGAGAACCGTGAGGCACTCTTTCTCAGGCGCATGACGAAGTCCTCGCCCTAACTGCTGGAGAAAAACGGTGAGACTCTCTGTAGGACGGAGGAACATGACAAGATTGATCTCCGGGATATCAAGACCTTCATTAAAGACATCAACGGTAAAGAGAAATCGTAGATGCCCATTCTTGAAGTCTGAGATGGCCTTATTACGCTCATCAGGTGCAAGGCGGGATACAACTGCTACAGAAGGTATCCCCCTCTCATTAAAGCGCTCTGCCATGTAGAGCGCATGGTTTATTGTGACACAGAACCCAATACCCTTCACACTGGTACCATAGTCTGGCTGATAGCGCTCTAACGCCCCAATAATTGCGTCAACTCGCCGAGAAGCATTCACTCGGTCAATAGTATAGACGTTTTCCAGCTCTGACTTGTTATAGTTGCCGTTGGTCCAGAAACGATCATTATCGGTCGCTATCGGGTCTGACACCCCAAAATAATGGAATGGGCAGAGGAGCTTCTCCTCCAATGCCTCTGGAAGACGGATTTCTGCTGCGAATGTGTTATGAAAATCGGCAGCAACAGATTTTCCGTCCATCCGTTCCGGCGTGGCGGTTAGGCCGAGAAGTATCTCTGGCTCAAAATGTTCGAAGATGGGGCGATAACTGTCAGAGGTTCCATGATGAACCTCATCAACAACAATATAATCGTAGAAACTTCCTCCAACCTGCTTCCAGAGTTCGCGATTTGTCAGCATCTGTACCGAGCAAAACAGGTGTTCCAATCGGTCAGCCGCAAAATCTCCAACAAGAAGTTCACCGAAATTCTGGTCACGGAGAACATTTCTGAAAGTTATACGCGCCTGCTCAAGGATTTCTTTTCGATGGGCAACAAACAGTAATTTTGCATTACGCTTACGTCCCTTATAAAACTCATTAAAATCGAATGCAGCAACCACGGTTTTACCGGTTCCGGTAGCTGCAATGACGAGATTTTTATAGCGATTGTGCACTTCACGCTCTCGCTTTAGGGCATCAAGGATTCGTTCCTGAAACGGGTGCGGCGTAAGATCAAAGAAAACCGATGTGGTCCCGTCTTTTCTAGTTCGTTCACGAACAATTGCATCCCTGAAACGTTCAGGCTCTTCAGTGTCAAATGGAATAAATTCTTTGCTATTCCAGTAGGTCTCAAATTCGGCAGTAAATTTCTCCAGAATATGCCCCATATCCTGAGCAGTAACCTTAAGATTCCACTCGAGTCCGCTGGTAATGGCAGCATTGGACATGTTTGCCGAGCCAATATAGGCAGTTGAAAAATCTGACTTCCGCTTAAAATGATAGGCCTTTGCATGAAGCCTCGTGCGTTCGGTATCGTAGGATACGCGCACCTTAACGTTCGACATTTCAGCCAGCCATTCGACGGCAGGGGCATCGGATGCTCCCATGTATGACGTTGTGATAACCCTAACTGGTATCTTACGCAGAGACAAATCCTCAAAAGCTGGCATCAGCAGACGCAAACCGGACCACTTGATAAACGAAACCAAAATATCAACACTGTCAGCAGACTTCATCTCTTCAAGCAGTTCATGTGCAAGTTGAGGCTCTTGCGGCGAACCGGTAAATATACTGCTTTCAGTTAGAGATGTCTGGGGGCGTGGGACTCTTGATGACCCATAATTGGATGGGGTGATTTCAAGAAGTATTGGTTTTTTTTCTTGTATAAGGCGACGGTTAGCGAGGTGACCTAAGCCCGGTTCACTGGCAACCTGACCAAGAATCCGATTGCAGATCTCCAGCCGTTTTTCTGGGTCTTTCTCTTCTCGCAATGCCTGCTCAATTACCTTGGCAACAAATGATGCATAGATGGCTGGCTGCTCTTCTTGATCGATTTTACCAAAGACACTTCGTAACTCTGGGTGCTGATCTAAAGCCTCTTGGAGAAGCTCATCGAGGAGTGCTTCGTATATACCAAAAGCAAGTTGGCTCATGAGACATCTACTCTATTTTCAACAAGATAAGACTCTATTACCGGTAAATCGGCCTCAGCCCATTCGAGAGAATGAAGGTTATTAGGTGCTAACCAAGCGATGGCTGCATGTTCATTGAGAACTATTTCACCCGCCTCAATTGAACAGATAAACGGATGAAGGGTAACAGTGAAAGTCGGATACTGATACGAGCTAATTGGAAGAGATTTTCCTACACTTACCTGAATACTCAGCTCTTCAAATAACTCACGTCTCAAGCACTCTTCGGTTGATTCACCATGATTGATCTTACCTCCCGGAAATTCCCACTTAAGCGGCAAACTCATAGCTGCACTCCGCTGTGCAGCGAGAACGAGCCCATCTCGTTCAATAATAGCGCATGCTACTTGAATTTGATCCATGTTGCCCTTCTCTTCATTATCTGGAACCTCACAGGTAACAGGCAAATAAACTTTTCAATCGAAAGAGCGATTCGAAATAACCTCCTTTTATTTTACCAAATAAACCCGTCAAATGAAAATAATAAAGCCATTTACAGCTTTTCAACACAGGTTCCGTTCATTACTGGATTTTCTTGTAGAGTGTTTCCTGTGCTATGTCAGCCCCATTCGGCCATGACATTGTTCCCCCGTCTATCGATATACCTGCAAAAAAAGCTTTTATCCTTTATCCTTTAATGGCTCAAATATTGGCCCTTTTGAACGGATATTCGGAAAAATCAACATCTCAGGGTTCACGCCCTATTTCCATCCGCCTCCCAATGCTTTATAGAGGTCAATCCGGTTGGTCAGATTCTGCTGACGTACCATAATCTCGTTCTGCTGCGCCGCATAGAGAGATCGCTGGGCATCCAGGAGGACAAAGTAACTGTCGATGCCATGGGCGTAACGGGCCTTCAAGATCGTATAGGCCTGTTCGCTGGATTTGACAAGTGCTTGCTGGGCGTGCAACTGCTCTGTGTAGGTTGCACTGGCCACCAACGCATCCGCAACTTCCCGAAAAGCAGTCTGGATGGTTTTTTCGTATTGTGCGATGGCAATGTCGCGGTTGGTTTTTGCCAGTTTGAGGTTGGAGATCAGTCGCTCTCCCTGGAAAATCGGCAAGTTCACCTGAGGGGAAAAGCTCCAGACACTGCTCGATCCCGTCACAAAGAGATTGGTAAGGCTGCTGCTGGCAAACCCTGCGGAACCGGTAAGGCTGATGCTCGGGAAGAAGGCTCCCCGTGCTGCCCCAATATTGGCGTTTTCAGCTTTCAGTGCATATTCAGCCTTGCGGACATCCGGTCGGTCCAGCAGAACAGTGGATGGAATTCCCACGGGGAGCACTTCCATCAGCTGAACAGAGCTGAGACTTTCGGGCTTGAGGAGTTCAGGATCGATTACCTTGCCGACCAAAAGGGTAAGGGCGTTTTTGTCCTTTTCCACCTGACGCTGATATTGGGCGCGGTTTGCGCGGGCGGTTTCAACAAGGGTGCCGGATTGTGACACCTCCAGCTGAGACTTCGCTCCCAGATCGAAAGTGCGCTTGATGAGATCGAATGATTCTTGCTGGGTCTTGAGTGTGTTTGCGGTCAACTGGAGCAGTTCACTATCGGCAAGATAGGTGAGATAGGCATTGGCCACCTCGGCGATCAGGCTTGTCTGGGCAGCCTTACGCCCTTCTTCCGTTGCAAGATACTGGTTCAAGGCGCGGGTGCTGAGGCTGCGGACGCGTCCGAACAGATCCAATTCATATGCGGTGACACCTATGCCGGAGGTATAGGACGAGATCGTTTCCGAAGTTCCGGAAGTGCTGCTGTTTTCCGATAACCGTTGTCGAATGGCGCTTCCCGACGCGTTAACCGAAGGCACGAGATCTGCACGCTGTATGCGATAGGTGTTGCGGGCAGCCTCTATGTTGAGCGTCGCTATCCGGAGGTCGCGGTTATTGGCAAGTGCGGCTTCAATAAGGCTCAGGAGCTTCGGCGATGTGAACATGCTCCGCCATCCGATATCAGCAACATGCGGTTCTCCTGCAGCTTCCAAAGCCGGCACGGGCCCAATCCCCGCAGAGGTCGGCCATTCTGTGGCGACAGGCGCCATGGGGCGTTCATAGCGTGGAGCCAGTGAACAGGATGTCAGCATGGCGGCAGACAGGCAGACAGGGATCAGCAGCTTAATGGTCATGGTTCGATCCCTTATCTTTTTGGTTTTCGGTCTTTTCGGTTACAGGCTTCCCGGTAAAAAGGGATTGTACCAGAATGTAAAACAATGGAACGAAGAATATTGCCAGCACCGTTCCCGACAACATCCCTCCGATGACGTCGATACCGATAGCGTGCTGGCTTGCCGAGCCTGCTCCGGAAGAGAATGCCAGAGGCGTTACACCGAGAATGAAGGCCATGGAGGTCATGACAATCGGGCGTAAACGTTGTCTGGCGGCAGTCAGGGCAGCCTCCTTGAGGTTAACACCTTGTTCGTTGAGGGATTTGGCGAACTCCACGATAAGGATGGCATTTTTTGCAGTAAGGCCTACCGTGGTCAGCAGGCCCACTTTGAAGTAGACATCGTTTGAGAGACCTGCAAGGGAAGTTGCCAGAACCGTTCCAAGAACACCAAGCGGCACCACCAGCATGACGGCCAGCGGCACGGTCCAGCTTTCATAAAGAGCAGCAAGGCAGAGAAAAACAAAAAGCAATGAGAAAGCATAGAGCAACAGTGTTTGCTGGCCGGCTGCCCGCTCTTCGTAGGACAGACCAGTCCATTCGATACCAAATCCTTCAGGAAGCTTCAGTGCCAATTGCGTCAACACAGCCATCGCATCACCTGAACTTACACCTGGAGCTGAAGCTCCCTGGATATTGACCGACGATATGCCATTGAAACGCTCCAGCTTCGGCGAACCGAAACTCCAGCGGCCAGTGGAAAATGCAGAGAAGGGCACCATATCTCCATTGGCGTTCCGGATGTGCCAGCTGTTGACATCTGCAGGGTTCATGCGGAATGGAGCATCACCCTGCATGAATACCTTCTTGATGCGGCCATCATGAATAAAATCATTGACATAGGAGGATCCCCATGCAGTCTGCAGGGTGGTATTGATGTCAGCAATGGAAAGACCGAAGGCGCTGGCCTTTTCGTGGTCGATGTCAATCTTGTATTGTGGAACATCTTCAAGACCGTTGGGTCGCACTCCGATCAGTGCGGGATTTTTTGCAGCCATGCCCAGTAACTGATTTCGGGCATTCATCAGCGCCTCGTGACCTTTGCCTTTACGATCAAGCAGTTGGAAATCAAAACCTGAAGCATTGCCAAGCTCCATGACGGCGGGCGGGTAAAATGCAAATATCATGGCATCCTTGACACTTGACAGGGCTGCCATGGTCCGTCCGGCTATTGAGGCGACATCTTGTCCCTTTTTTTTGCGTTCACTCCAGTCTTTCAGTTGTACGAAGCCCATGGCCGAGTTTTGGCCCTGACCGGCAAAACTGAAGCCTGTGACACTGAAAATGCTTTCAACGACATCTTTTTCCTGGTTGAGCATGTACTTTTCCATGACTTTCACACTTTCGAGTGTCCGTTCCTTCGTCGCTCCTGATGGGGTGGAAAGCTGAACGAACATGAACCCCTGGTCTTCTTCAGGCAGAAACGAGGTCGGAATACGCCATAAGACGATGCCCAGCAGCAGCACGACCAATATGAAAGCTGACAGCGAGCGTTTGACATTGCCGGTCATGACCATCGCTCCTTTGACATATCGTTCGCGGTTGACATTGAACAACGCATTGAACCAGGCAAAGAAACGTCCGACGATGCCTTTGCGGGATAGATGCTCGCTCTTTGGCTTCGGCTTGAGGAGGCTGGCACAAAGGGCCGGCGTCAAGATCAGGGCTACCAGAACAGAGAGGAGCATGGCCGAAACGATGGTAATCGAGAACTGACGGAAAATCGTGCCGATGGAGCCTTTAAAGAAGGCCATTGGCACAAATACCGCCGAAAGCACAAGGGCTATTCCGATCAGGGCACTTGAGATCTGCTGCATGGATTTTCTGGTGGCCTCCAGAGGAGAGAGTTGTTCCTCCTCCATAATGCGCTCAACGTTTTCGACCACAACAATGGCGTCATCCACCAGCAATCCGATAGCAAGCACCATGGCGAACATGCTGAGGGTGTTTATAGAGAACCCGAAAGCTGCCATGACTCCAAAGGTACCCAAAAGCACAACAGGCACCGCGATTGTGGGAACCAGAGTCGCACGGAAATTCTGTAGAAACAGAAACATCACGAAGAACACAAGAATAATTGCCTCGAACAAGGTATGAACCACCCCTTCGATCGAAGTCTTGACAAAGGGCGCCGTATCGAACGGGAAAACGACTTGAACTCCGGGCGGCAGCAACGGCTTCAGTTCTTCCATTCTGGCTTTCACCAGGTTTGCGGTATTCAGGGCATTGGCCCCGGTCGCAAGAGTTATTGCCATGCCGGCTGCGGATTTGCTATTGAAGCGTGTTGTCATATCATAGTTCTGCACTCCAAGTTCGATGCGAGCGACATCCTTGAGGCGAACCTGGGAACCGTCGGTATTAACCTTCAGCATGATTTTTTTAAAATCATCAACGCTTTTAAGTCGGGATTGGGCTGAAATTGTGGCGTTCAGCTGTTGTCCCGGTACCGATGGCGTTCCACCCAGCTGACCGGCAGAAACATCAGCGTTCTGGGCGCTTATCGCCGCCTGTACCTCGGTGGTCGTGAGGTTGAAACTGGCAAGCTTGTAGGGATCAAGCCAGATACGCATGGAATAAGGTTGACCGAACACCTGAATATTTCCTACACCGGGGACGCGGCTCAGCGGATCAAGTATTTTGGAGTTCAGGAAATCGTTCATGGTGAATTCATCGACGCGACCATCGGCCGAGTAGACACCGACAACCATCAGAAAACCGGTGTCCCCTTTGGTGACTTTTATTCCTTGCTGCTGGACTTGCTGCGGGAGGTTTGACATGATGGATTGCAACTTGTTCTGTACCTGAACCTGGGCTATATCAGGGTTGACTTCCGGCTCGAATGTCAAGGTAATGGTGACATTACCGTTTGAATCGCTGCCTGCACCAAAATAACGGAGATGGTCAAGGCCGGTCAGTGCCTGTTCAATAACCTGCGTCACGCTGTTTTCGACCGCTTCGGCAGAAGCTCCCGGGTAGGAAGCGTTAATGTTGATGGTTGGCGCCGCAATGCGTGGATACTGTTCAACCGGAAGGGTCTGAATGGCAATGAACCCCCCCAGCATAATACAGATGGAGATCACCCACGCAAAGACTGGTCGGTCAATGAAAAATCTGGACATGAGCGAGAGATTACTTGAATGAATGAAATTATCTGACAGGAACGGCAGGTTGTGCAGCCTCTACTGTTTTCACCTTCATGCCTGGTTGAATTTTCATGATACCTTCATAAACGACCTTCTCACCGGACTTGAGTCCACTCGTGACCATCCATTTGTCTCCGATGATTTCCGAAACTCCGATCGGACGTTGATTCACCTGGCCGTCTTTCCCGACGACCCATACCGAAACTGTGCCGTCAACATTTCGGCTCACCGATTTCTGTGGAACAAGAATCACCTGTTCGTCTTTCCATTGCTCCAGACGTGCATGGACAAACATGCCGGGGAGCAACTCGTGGTTGGGATTGGGAAACAGCACCCGAAGCAGAACCGTTCCGGTGCCCTGGTTGATCGTCACATCCGAAAATTTCAGCTTGCCCGGCTGGCCAACTGGTTTGCCGTCTACCAGAAGGCGAACGGGCGCCCCGCTCTTCAGGTCCGGATGATGCTTTCGCAGGAGCATCAGTTCCTCACTCGACTGGGAAACGTCCACATAGATCTGGTCAAGCTGCTGTACAACAGCCAGAGATACAGACTGATTGGCATTGACCAGCGCCCCTTCCGTCACTTTCGATTGCCCGATACGTCCGGAAATCGGAGACATGACTTTGGTATAGTCAAGGTTGATTCTGGCAGTCGCAACATCAGACTTGGCGATGGCGACATCGGCCTGGGCCTGGGCAAGGCTTGCCTTTGCGTCATCATACTCCTGTTTGCTGACCCCGCCGATTGTCACCAGCTCGGTATATCGAGCTGCCTTAGCCTGGACCGACTTGACGTTTGCTTCGGCTTTGCCGAGGTTGGCGCGGGTGCTGTTATAAGCTGCCTGATACGGAGCGGAGTCAATCTGATAGAGTTGCTGGCCTTGCTTGACCAGACTGCCTTCCACGAAAAATTGCTTGGTGACAATACCGCTGACCTGAGGGCGTATCTCCGCGACCCGTATGGCCGAGGTTCGGCCCGGAAGGTCTTTGGTCAATACCACAGGCTCGGCCTTCATGGTTACAACACTGACCTCCGGTTTAAAGTCTGAACCCATGCGGTTGCCTGGCGAACTTTTCTGCCAGAGGAACCAGGCGGCAATCGAGACGACAAGCAAGCCTGCAATGATGATATAAGACCTTTTCATGATGGAGCTTATCCTTTATGTGGTGTGTGTGGTTGGTGCTTGACTCTCGGGATGACTTGCATACATCGCCCGGATACCCTCCAGGAACGAATACCGCTCCTGGCTGCTCCAGTTGACCAGGCCGAACCATTCATGGCAATTAAATCCGATCAGGGTAAAATAGACTATGCGGGCAGCTTCAGGTTTTTCTCCAGCTTCCATGGCTTTCAGGTCATGAACGGTCCATTCCCGCATCTTCCGCTGGAGAGAGACTTCACTTGACATCGAGGAGGATACGGCCATTGCAACTGCTCGTTCAATGTCATCCGGAGCTTGCTCTGCCAGTTTGATACGTGCGAAAAGCTCAGGATGGGGAGATTCGGCACATTCCCGGACAAGCATCCCGATACGCTCTTTATCCCTTTGAAACTGACGATCGATAAGTGCTTCAAGAAGGGCCGTTTTGGATTTGTAGTCATACACAACTCGGGATTTACTGATTCCCGCCTCCTGGGCCACAGCATCAATAGATAAGCGTGATACCCCGAGCTTGACGACAACCCGCTCAATTGCATCCAGTATTTCGTGTGTGGTGACTTTCTTGGTTCTGGCCATGATACGGTATCCTTGAATGATTGGCATTAATTTAAGAACGATCGTTCTTTTATGCAATTTATTTTCAGCATGTTTGCCGTAACCATTAAAAAAATGCGTGGGGATTGAAAAAGTCCTGGATTTATATCCTGCCGGAAGAGGCAAGCAACGCGGCGCCGAAAACACCGGCACTGTCGCCGAGAAGAGGGCGAAGGAGTGGAATTCTGAGTTCGCTGTTGAAGAGATGCCGTTCAATGGCTTTTACTGTTTCTTTTGCATAGAGCTGTTCAACCTGCCCTGCCCCGCCACCGAGAATGCAGACATCAGGATCAAGGATATTGAGCACCTGTGCCAGTGCTTTACCGAAATAAATGAGCAGGCGTTCAATCGTTTCCGCTGCCGCAGGATCAGAACGGGCGTCTGCAGAGATTTGCTCCAGCGGCTTGAAGCTTCCACTGAGTTTCTGATAAAACCGCTCAAGCGCAGGGCCCGCAATAACCGTCTCCACACATCCGCGCCTTCCGCAATAGCATGGTTCTCCCCCCGGAATCAGCTCATTATGCCCCCATTCACCGGCAATACCATGAGCACCGTGCCGCACATTCCCGTGGCAGACAATTCCTCCGCCAACACCGGTACCGAGAATAATGCCGAAAGCTGTCTTTGTTGTGTCGCGCATGAGTGGTGCAGCTGTGCCAAGAAGGGATTCTGCAAGGGCAAAACAGTTGGCATCGTTTTCGATGGCAACTCGTCTTTTTAGAACCCCTTCAAGATCACGTTTCACATCGCAGCCATTCAGGCATACCGTATTGGAATTTTTCATGACGCCCAATACCGTGTCATACCGGCCGGGGGTGCCGATGCCGATCACCTCCGGGAGCGCAAAGCCCGATTCCTGAGAGATCATCCCAACCAGCTGCCTGATGCGCTCAAGAATGTGACGGTAGCCTCCGGAGGCTTCAGAAGGAATCCGTCGGCGTACAAGAGGCTTCATGGATCGGTCAATCACCACCGCCTCGATTTTTGTGCCGCCAAGATCAATTCCCCAATACTCTTCAGCCATTGCTGCAGCTCCGTTGACGCTGGAAACGGGGCTGGATAAGATTTTTCCACAACCACGTAACCGCGAGATAAACAATTGCAGCGCTGCACACTCCGATCACCATGCCCCCAAGGACATCTCCGGGGTAGTGGACGCCTACATAGACACGAGAAAACGCAACAGCAAGCGCATAAAATATCATGGTGAGGGTAAACAGCTTTTCAACAAGGAGACCCCTCTGAAAGAATATCCAGGTTATTAAGGCAACCGCGGCGGAATTGGCAGCATGGGATGAGGCAAACGAATAACTTCTCTGCTGGTCAATAAGCAACCGGACATGCTCAAGAGCAAAACAGGGCCTGGTACGCTGCAAAAGAGGTTTAAGAATGCCCGATGCAGTAAAATCAGAGAGTCCGACGGCAAGAAGTGCGATACATATAATTGCAAATCCCTCCTTTCCCCTCCTGACAGCAATAAACAGAGCTGCGAGTAAAAAAATATGTCCGGACAACCTCTCTCTGGTCAGAAACACCATGAGATCATCGGCTGCCGGATGAACCAGATGAAGGTTCAGCAGCTGGAACAGCCATACATCAGCCTGCTCAATCTGCGCCATATTGTTGTTTTACTTTTTAACTCCCCCTTTTTTCTTTTTCGAGGACGAGCTGGAAGAAGTCCCGAGGTTTACTTTCGGCAGATCGTCTGCTGTGGTGGTTTTATTGATATAAAACTGCTGGGCAACACTGAAAATGTTAAACATCAAATAGTACAGGCCAAGACCAGCAGGCATATTATTAAAAAAAAGCAGCATCATGGCAGGAAAAATGTAGATCATCACTTTCATCTGCTCATTAGTCTGGGTCGTAGGAGTTATTTTCTGCTGCACAAAGACGGTCGCTGCCATAAGAATCGGAAAAACTGCGATATGATCGCCATACATTGGAATGCTGAAGCCGAAATCAAGAATTGAATCAGGAATAGAGAGATCCTTGACCCAAAGCAGGCCATGCTGACGCAGCTGAATTGATGACCGGAAAACATAAAACATGGCATAGAGCAGAGGCATCTGCAGCAGTACAGGCAAACACCCGCCAAGCGGATTAACGCCGGCTTCCTTGTAAATCCTGCCCAGTTCACTCTGCAGTTTGGCAGGATTATCCTTGTACTTCTCCTGAAGCTCCTTAAGCGCCGGCTGCAGGGCCGACATTTTTTTCATTGACTTCGTGGAAGCCATTGAAAGAGGGTATGTTACCAGTTTTATCAGCAGTGCGAAAATGATAATAATAAGGCCGTAATTACTGATAAACGTATTGAGCCAGCTGAAGACCGGCAGAATGATAAACTCAGCAAACGGTCTTGTCAGCCAGTCCCAGCCGAAATCCATGATCTTTTCAAGATCCACTTTCTGCGCCTTGACGGTATTATAATCCAGCGGCCCGAGATAGAGACTGAACTTGTTATCGACAACATTGCCTGCAGATGGAACGCCCATTTTCAGGGCAACAACATAATCAGCAAAATCATCAGCCTTTTTCTTTCCATCAAGAAAAATTCCTTCTGTGCGCCCCTGAGGGATCAGTGCTGCAACAAAATACTTATTGCGGACAGCAACCCATTTCGCTTCCCCGGACTGCTCTTCACGATAAGCCTGATTCTCTTTGCTGGCCGCCAGCTTTACCACACTTCCACCAAGATATGCACTGGCTATGGCACTCTGCGCCTCATCCTTTCGGTTTTTTTCAGAGTAGACAAGACCTCCATCCCACTGCAGCTGGTACTCATTGCCTGCAAGTGCTTTGCCGAATCCCGTCAGCTTGACGTCATAGTCAACCTTATAGCTGTTTCCGCCGAAAAGATAGGTAATATCAACAGCCTGCTGTGGAGCAACATCAAGGTGATAGCGTACCGCATAACTCTCCTTTCCGCCGATTGTCCGAAGTGTATCAAGTGTTACGCTTCGAAAATAAAGATCGCGCGTATCAATTTTTTTACCTTCCTTTGTCAGAAAAAGAAGAGAAATAGCACCATTTTTCTCATTGCTGATCAGGTCAAACGCCTTGTGATTGCTGTCCAGATGCTTTTTCAGCACCAGAGACTTCAATGTTGCGCCTTTTGAGGAAAGTGTCGCACGAAAAAGTTCATTGTCGACCTTCAGTAATTGCTCTTTTCCAGCGGCAGCCGTTGCAAAAGCGCCAAAATTTTCGGCAACGGGTACAATTGAAGCCTGGGCTGCTTGTGCAGGAAGTTCGGCCTTCTCCGTTTTCACCGCAGTTATCGGCTTCACCAGCTTTTTCTCGGGCGACATAAACTGAAGCCAGACAATCATGATCAAACCAATAAGCGCAAGACCGGTTACTGAATTTCTATCCATTACCACACACTTTTATTTTAACTGTTAAACTCTTTTTTACTTATGGGCACAGGATCAAATCCTCCCTTTGAAAAGGGATTACAACGCAGAACGCGCCACACTGTCAAACATGATGCGTAAAAAAAGTTATGTCGTTGAAAAGCTTCAAGAGCATAACTTGAACAGGTAGGAAAATATCTGCAGGACGGTCCAAGCAATGGCGATATAAACGCCTGATACAATTTTATCACCGCAATCGGGACCTGATTAAAAAACAGCCAGCTTCTCATATTCTCTTATCCTTTGTCATCTCTTCTGCAGCCTTTCATGAAAGGCTCATATTCCGCAATAACTTGCTGACTTCCCTCCTGAATGCCTCAAGACCCGGAAATTTTTTTTTTCTGCCCATGTAAAGAAAAGCAATGCAAAGCTGTCCAGGAACTCCGCCTGCGTTCAGAAACTCCAGTCTGCGCTCATCGCTCGATTTCTCAAGCCTGTAAGCTTCTCTCATCATTCTTTTTACCCTGTTGCGCTGAACAGAAGATGGGACTGTTTTTTTACTAACAGCAAACAGAATAAACGGAAACCCCGATACGTCTTTGTTTTCAGGATTGAGAGAGGCATACACCATTTTTAAAAAATCCCCTTTCAAACTATTTCCTCTCCTGAACAACAGTGATATCAGTATTTTTTTCCTCAAAATCTCATGCTTTCGCAGAGAATGGACGTGTAACTTATTCAAAGCGTGAAGAAGCAATTATATTTCATGAGTCAACGCGGAATGTTGACACTGCGATCACTTACTGACCTGCCGTACCCATAGCACTGCTTACCGAAAGAGAGTGACGTCCTTTGGCTCTTCTTGCTGACAGCACTTTCCGGCCATTCTTGGTGGCCATTCTCTGTCTGAAACCATGCTTGTTTCTTCTTTTTCTATTCCGAGGCTGAAATGTTCTTTTCATCGCTTAAAGCTCCAAACTTAATAATATTTCAAAATACATGGCGCGTAATTTAGCATAATGAACTCTCATTAACAAATTCCTCCATAACCTGCAGGATATGCACCGTACAATGTCATACCTTTTGAAATAATGCCGTATGTCGTAATAAATTTTTTCAATGCAACAAGTTATCCACAATGTTGATAACTTGTTGATAAAATAATTCAACAAACCCAAACCTCCCACAAACCATAGCACTGAAAGAATCAACATATGTTGACAACTTCTCTGTTCAAATACAATAAAGCATACAATAACAACAATTTAGCCTGTTGAAAACTTGGCAGCATCATACCTGACCATAACAAAGCATTTTGGCAAACGAAATTGTTTTTTATCCACTTAAAACACTAACTTATAAACAGTAAATGTTGATAGTTTCAACAATCCTGACCTACACCTCTCAAAAACCTTTCGTTTATGCTCGAAGTTACGTCAAAAGTATTTCCGGAATATCAGCAGACAAATACAAAGAAAGGCAGCTCAATGTCACAACAGGTCTGGGATGCATGTCTTCATATTATCAGAGAAAAAATAAACCCTCTTGCATTTAAAACCTGGTTCTTTCCTATCAGACCGTTAAGCTTTAACAGCAGTGAACTGACTATTGAAGTTCCCAGCCAGTTTTTTTATGAATGGATAGAAGAAAATTACTCTTCCTTTTTAAAAGATGCCCTTAAAGAGGTGATCGGCCCCGAAGCAAGGTTGATGTATTCAATAGTCATGGATAAATCACAAGGGCAACCTGTAACTATAGAGTTACCTCACCAGAACTCAATGAGCGGTGATTTCATTGCATCAGGCATTCCAACTGCTGCCCGCTCCAAAACAAGAGATGATTTTGAACGCAACCTTGCACGCTTTGAAACACATCTCAACGTAAAATATACTTTTGATACCCTTATCAGGGGCGATTGCAACTCACTGGCTTTTGCGGCATCAAAATCTGTTGCGCAAAGTCCTGGACAGAATGCCTTTAATCCACTTGTAATTTATGGTGGTGTAGGACTTGGTAAAACCCACATTATGCAGGCTATCGGTAATAGTGTCAGAGAAAACAGACTTTCGGAAAGAGTGCTCTATGTGTCGAGTGAAAAATTCGCTATCGATTTTGTCAACGCAATCCAGAACGCTAAAATCCAGGATTTTTCCTCATTCTACCGCTCTATCGACGTGCTCATTATCGATGACATTCAATTCTTTTCAGGCAAAGAAAAAACACAGGAAGAAATTTTTCATATTTTCAACACCCTGCATCAATCTAATAAACAAATTATACTCTCGGCTGACAGACCCATAAAAGAGATAAAAGGCATTGAAGATCGACTGATATCGCGCTTCAACTGGGGACTTTCCGCAGATATTCAGCCTCCTGATTACGAAACACGTAAAGCAATTATTCTTAGTAAGTTACACCAGAGTGGCGTTAATCTGGATGAACCTGTTATTGAATTTATAGCAACAAATGTTACAGATAATGTCAGGGAACTGGAAGGATGCATTGTAAAACTTCTTGCTGCTCAATCTCTTGACAACAAGGAGATAGATCTTGATTTTACTAAATCTACCCTTAAAGACATCATCCGACATACAACCAAACGACTGACTCTTGATACTATCGAAAAATCAGTTTGTTCTTACTTTTCAATCACACCTAATGACTTAAAAGGAAAATCCAAAAAAAAGGAAATAGCCGCAGGGCGGCAGATCGCCATGTATCTTGCAAAACACCTCACAGAATCGTCATTGAAAACAATCGGTCTTCATTTCGGCGGAAGAGATCACTCGACAGTTATTCACGCAGTGAATACCATTGCCAAACGTGTGGAATCCGTAACAGAGGACAGGAAGAGGATTGAGGAGATCAAAAAAAGGATTGAGATAAGTTCGATGTAATTCAGTATGTGCACAAGGTGTTGGCGGGATGTAGACTACTTCTTGACAACCCGCACATTATCAACACTATTGAAATGAAACAGTAGTAATCAACATACCATACACAAGCTTTAATAACCTGTCATACAAGTTATCAACAATCAAGACAGAAAAGATATTGATTGTAACTTATTTAAATAAAATGAAATAACAATCAATCACCATAACTTATCCAGATATCAACACAAACAACAACTACAACAGAATTTTATAAAATTTAAATAGTAAAAGTTGCAACCGATGAAATTAACTTCCTCAATACGTCAACTGCAGGATGCTGTCAGTAAAGTCGCACAGGCAATTCCAGCAAAAGCCCTTGATACGCGTTTTGAAAATGTTCATTTATCAATTGAGTCTGGTTCACTTACTCTTTTTGCTACAGATGGAGAAATTTCCATCACCGCAATAAGTGATGTTGAAACTGACGACAATGGAAATATCGGTATCAAAGCAAGAACATTGCAGGATTTTCTAAGAAGCATGTATGATACTTCTGTTTCGTTTGTTATTGAACGGCAGGAAATCAGCGATCATGGTACCGTCCATATTTCTACTGATAAGGGCAAATATAAAATACCCTGCCAGTTTGAAAGCAAGCAGGAAAAAAGCGAAAAAAATTATGACATTTCACTTGAACTCGTAACCGCAGAACTGCTGGACCTTATTCAGAAAACACTTTTTGCCTGCAGTGTTGATGGTATGAGACCAGCAATGATGGGAGTATTGTTTGAACTGGAAGGAACGCATCTAACCGGTGTGTCTACCGATGGTCATCGATTGGTAAGATGCAGAAAGAATTCATCGATAGAGGTCGCTGAAAAACAGAAATTCGTGGTTCCTGCGAGGGTGCTTTCCATTATTCAGAAACTTCTTCAGCATGAATCTGTTACCATGTGCATTGATGATGATCGCAGGTTTGTGCGTTTTATCAGCGGTAATATAGTTCTTGATGCAGCACTTATTGTTGAGCCGTACCCGAATTACGATGCGGTTATTCCAGTTGAACATGATAAACATCTTATTATTGACAGATCAGTAATCTACGATTCTGTAAAGCGTGTTGGACGTTTTTCCAGTATCGGTGATATCAAGATGGTCATTGAGGGACAACTCCTCAAGATTATGGCCGAAAACACAAATGAAGGTGAAGCTGCCCAGGAAGAATTGAACTGCACCTACAGCGGAGACAATATTACTATAGGGTTTAATTCAAGATTTATCGAAGCCGCACTGGCACATCTTGATGATAATGAGATTCGCATTGAGCTTAAAAGTCCAACGACGGCTGTAATTTTCAAACCACATAAGGAAGAGGATGATGACAAACTAATCATTCTGGTTATGCCTGTAAGAATAAATAGTTGATGTGTGGAGGAAAAGATTGAGACTGAAAAGCATAACGTACGAAAATTTCAGAAATCACCGGTTTTTGAGGTTTAATCCATCTTCAGGAATTAATCTTTTATATGGACCAAATGGATCTGGAAAAACCTCTATTCTCGAGGGCATACATTTTTGTGCGTTGACAAAAGGATTTCTTGGCTCACCAGATAATGAGTCTCTCTCTTTTTCAAAAGACTATTTTTTACTCAACAGTATTTTCTGTGATGGTAATAACAGTGATATTAATGTAAAAATAATTTATACAAAAGAAAAAGATAAACAGGTTATAGTTAACAGCAGTGAGATAAAACGATTTTCACAACATCTCGGGAGGATACCATGCATCACTTTTTCTCCACAGGAGATTGTTATAGTGCATGGTGCACCAGCAGAACGAAGACGTTTTATCGATAATACAATCAGTCAGACTGATCGAAGATACCTTGATGACCTTTTGGCATACAGAAGGGTTCTTCTGCAGAGAAATGCTTTGCTTTTGCATTTGTATGAAATAGACGAGCGCAATAGTGACATGCTCACCATAATGACTGAACAGTTGGCAAAAATTGCGGCCTCTCTTATTTATGCAAGGATAAAATTTCTATCTCTTTTTTTTTATCACTTCAAGGCACTTTATTCCCTTCTCATGATCAATGAAGATCCTGCAATACTATACCGGTGTTCTGCAGGGAAAATCAGTGAAGATCCATCACTCGAAGAGCTTTATTCTCTTATAAGCTTAAAATTTAAACAGATAAAAAAACAGGAAATAGCCCGTACACAGACGTTGATCGGTCCACATCGTGATGAACTTGTATTTTTGCTTAATGAGAAAGAAATAAAAAAATATGCATCTCAAGGACAAATGAGAACATTTCTTATATGCCTCAAACTTTCCCAGCACCGTTATTTATCAGAAATCACAGGAGAAGAGCCCCTCTCTCTGCTTGATGATGTATTCAGCGAGCTCGATGAAAAAAGGACAGAAGATATATTGGGGATACTTGAAACATACGGCCAAACCATTATTACATCTGCATCAAAAAAAGAGCATTCAAATATAACAGCACTCTCTATTGACTCTTTTGAAAAAAATAGTTCATAATAATCATGTCAAGAACCAGCGATCCAAAAAAAATATCTGCTGTCCTTGTCGAGATGTGTTATACCTTAGGGTTTGATGAGGCATATCAGCAGTATCAAACACTTCAGATATGGGATTCAGTTGCAGGAGAAACAATAGCACAAGCAACAAAAATAGAGCGGTTTACCAATGGACAGTTGTTTATTAAAGTTAAAAATCCCTCATGGAGAATGGAGCTGAATTTCCGTAAAAAGGATATCATCATCAAACTCAACAAGGCTTTAAAAAGTCAGATGGTTAACGATATTATCTTTAAATAAAAAGAGCGGTAATGCATCAACACAGCAGCTCAAAATTCAAATTCTTTCAAAGGTCACAGCTCAGCTGATACATTTCAATCATTTTTTCAGCAAAGGCTTTCCCGAAAGCGTTGCACTGTGCAAATTCTTCATCATGAGGTTTAAACTTTATTCTGACGTTCTGATCAAAAACCTTAAGCTTCAACATAGAAAAATTAGTTTCGATCATCTTGACTGCCTCGCCGCTCCATCCAAAAGAGCCGAATGCGGCACCAAGCTTGCCCTTGTCGCGAATAGGATTAATTGCAGCGAAGAGCTGATAGATCTGAGGCAGAATATTCTGGTTTATTGTCGGAGACCCTACAATAATGCCTGAACAGTGAGCAAGTTTATCCTCAAGTTCTGCAAAGGATACTGCTTCTATATCACAGATATCAATATTGAAGTCACACGATTGCCTCAAACCGTCAGCAATCTTTTCAGCCAGCATGCCGGTGTTTTCGTAGGCAGAGACATAGGCTATAAGGATATTCTTATCTTGAGGTAGTGCGATAGCAGTTGTTGCATACGTAAAAGAAAGATCAACGTATTTTTTCCAGAGACTTCTCAGGATAGGGCCATGGCCAGGGCAGATGATCTTTATATCAAGGGATTTGATTTTTTCAATTGCCTGCAGCATGTATTTGCTGAAAGGTCTCAATATTGAATCAAAGTAGTAGGTAAAAGCATCGTCAAAATTACCTACAGCATCATCATACATCTCTTCATGGCAGAAATGTGATCCAAAAGAGTCGCAGGTGAAAAGAACCTGGTCTTCTTCAAGCCATGTGTAGATCGTGTCAGGCCAATGCAGGTTTGGAGCAAGAACAAAATGCAGGGTTTTATTGCCGAGACTGAGTGAATCACCAGTTTTAACAACAATCGACTTAAAATCATGCCCTGTCTGATCGCGAAGAAATTTGATGGCGTTTCCGCTTCCTACAACAGTGGCGTTTGGCGCTAAAGCAAGCAGATTTCTGACATTTCCGGAATGATCAGGCTCGGTATGGTCAACAATGATGTATTCTATAACAGCAGGATCAACAACTTGTTTTATTTTATCAAGATAAGCTGGCCAGAACTTTTCCTTTGTTGTTTCTATAATTGTTTTTTTATCGGCATTGATAAAATAGGAATTATAGGTGGTTCCATATTTTGTCTCCATCACAATATCGAAAGTGATAAGACCGGGATCCAGAACACCTATCCAGCTGACATCACTTGTAATGGGAAGTACTCTATCGTCTGACATTTTGATTTCTTGGAATACATTAAAAAAAGACATTTTATACTAATACTACCAATATTGGGTCTTTACAGTTCCTGTATTCTATGTTCAACTGAATAACAGCCTATGCACGTTAAAAAGGAACATCACCACCAATATCACTTGACTCTGTATGCCTGATTTCCCTCAAAAGCTCAATGCCTTCTGCAGAAAAAGAAAACAGTGTATCGGCTGAAAAAATAGTACTGTAATCCTGTGGCTTGAAAAAAGGAAGAAACTTCTGACAGTGTTCATCAAGGCGTTTAAGATAGAAATATGTGTTTTCGTCGGGCATCTCTTTTTTCCAGACAGAAGCAAGTTTTCCCTTATCAAAAGAAGAACTCCCTGTACCGCTTCCTGAAACATAATAGGTTATCCTGTCGCCTTTTGTAATTTCTAATCCTGTTTTTATAGCGATTTCATAAGTTATTGATTTTGATCTTTTTCCGTTTTTTACATCAGTAAGATATTGTTCCAGAGAGTTTTTAAGTGTTTCCGTTCTTGAAAACTCTGAGACATCAAGTTCATGATTGAGTATTTTATTTCTGTACTCTATAAACAAATCATGAAGACCATTGACATCTTCCGTTAACAGTGTTTCAAATCCTCTTCGAACAAACTCTCTTCCGAATTTTTCCCCGCTTCTGCTTGTAAGAGAAGAGCCTTTAAGCATCATGATGTCGTCATATCCAAGAAGGGCATAGTTTTTCTTCATATAGGAGATCATTTTTTTGTATCTCCCATCAAAACCAATATTGATTCCCTCCGGCATAAGCAAAGAAACATTTTGAACAAGTTCTTTTTCGGCTGATTCAGTACAAATGTCAGGAGGAGGGACAAATAGAATACCATCAGTATCGACTTCGATAATCTTGCACCCTCTTGTTTCAAATTCGTAAATCATTTTTTTAGCAATACTTTGTCCTGTTGATGTTACCTTGTCAGCTTCGTCGAAATCATTAAAAATACCGCCGCCATATCCTAAATACCCATACATGGCATTGATCAGAATCTTAAAAGAACTCTGCATTGCATCAAAATTATTGGCCAGAGAGATGTTTCCGCATTTTATTTCTTCGCGTGCCTTTTCTTTAGCCTTGAAACGAAGTTCTTTCAAATCGATAAGAATGCCAGGGAACACTTTCAGTGTATCACTTTTCGGGCAGATATTATACGAAAGCATGATTGATGGGTAGAGGGATTCTACATCTGCATAGACTATCGGTCCGAGAATGCCTTTAAGAAATACCTCTGTATAACCCCCGGAATGCTGTTGACCTGCAGAAGGTTTAGGAATTGATTGTTTACGACGAAGATATTCTCGTATTAAGAGTACCTCTATTTTAGCGGCCTGCCCTAATCGTGAAGTCATGGCGTATGTATAAGGAAGCATTTGCGATAGATAAAAATTACTTCCAGACAGCAGTGAAGACAAGGATCTTGTTTCCCTTACATCATCAAGAGCATAGGCCAGCAGTTTTTCATGATTATTGTTCCATAAAGAAGCAATATCTTCATAATCAACATACGTTCTTTCAGGTGATGCGAAGCCGAAATGCTTTGCAACGGCTTTTAAACCATAACTCTGCATTGAACGTTTTGAGATATCGTAACTCTGGACAAGAAAAAGTGTATCTATTACGTGTCTTCCGGGGATATCACAAAAAGTATAATCTATACTTCTTTCTGCAAAACGGATACTTGTAGGGTATGTTTTCGGTACAAGACCGTTTCGACCTATCGCAAACGGTATCCTGTGGTGTTCACATCTGCGAAGAAGGTAGGGAAGGTCAAAGCTGAAAATATTATGTCCTTCAATAACATCAGGATCCATTTCTCTGATCAACGCAATAAGCTCCTCAAGTAATGCTTTTTCAGTTCTGCCCTTAGAATGTATCACTGACTCCCATCCTTTACTGTCACTGAGTGAGACAATAATTATTTCATCCTCTTCACAGCCATGATTCCCTGATTTATTTCTGATAGGATTGTAATTTGTTTCGATATCGAGTTGTATTCTGTAAAGGTCATCAAAAATCATTCCTTTGAACAGGGTTTTTCCCGTCTGAAGAAAATATTGCGTTACAGCATCTCCTTTGTTATAGATATGAGAACTGTTATCGAACCAGGAATTCTCATTGATCGATTCTGCACTCTCGCCATTCGTTCTGCTGGTTAAATACACAAGTGCATCTCTGTATGTATTCCAACTCTCGAATATGGCGAGGCATTGGAAAAAATTAGAGCCTCCCAGTTTTACAAGCCAGAATTTATCCCTTTTTTCCGGAACAAACCCGTCAAGAAGAGTACTTTCAGATATGAAAAAAAACGGGAAAAAAGGGTCGTCATGAAAACGCACAGTGTCACCATCGCGATTAAATACTCTGATACGGTTATCAGAAAGTTGGTAGGCGCCCACGATACTCTTCTCTTTGTCCTTGCCGAATAACAGGTCGTTGTTTACAATTTCATTTATAATGCTCTTCATAAGTGCACACAATAATTAATAGCAGAAGTAACAGAAATAAGAATGTTTCACGTGAAACAAAACATGCGAATCAACGGCCAAGACGTATCATCAGAACAGAAATATCTGAAGGTGAAACACCGAGAATCCTTGAAGCCTGACCGATAGTATCAGGACGGTGTTTGATTAACTTTTCTCTGCCTTCGTTTGAAAGACCTGAAACACTGTCATATTTGAATGATGACGGTATCTGATGAGATTCAAGACGAATAATTTTATCGGTCATCATTCGATCGCGGTTGAGATAACCATGATATTTCAGGTCAATATCCACCTGCTCAAAGATAGATGCGTCTTCAGTGATCGAATGCACGGCATTTTTGAGCGACGATGATGTTTCAAGCAGCATGTGAAGGTAAATACCGGGTCTCTTTAGAAGCGCCGATGTATTTTGAGGGCTGTTGACAATGGGATATCCAAGTTTTATAAAAATGGGATTTATTTCTGAAGATGACAGTTTTGATGTCAGGCAAAGTTCCTTGAGCATCTCGATACACGATATTTTATTATTAATAGCTGTAAATGTTTCGCGGTCAAGAAGGCCAGAACTATGACCAAAAGTATGCAGTCGTATATCTGCATTGTCATGCCGAAGAAATAGACGATGCTCGGCAGATGACGTAAACATTCGGTACGGTTCATTGGTTTCCTTGGTGATGAGATCATCAATGAGCACTCCAATATAGGCGTCAGAGCGTTTCAGATGAAGCGGTGAGCGATGCTGCAGTTTAAGCGCTGCGTTTATGCCGGCAATCAGTCCTTGTGCTGCAGCTTCCTCATAGCCCGAGGTTCCATTAATCTGCCCTGCGAAATAGAGATTTTCAATATTTTTTGTTTCAAGACTTCGGGTAACCTGGTATGGAAAGAAATAGTCGTATTCAATTGCATACCCCGGTCGGATTATTTTTACATCTCTCAGGCCGGGAATAGATTGCAGTCCCTCAAGCTGGATATCTTCCGGTAAAGATGTTGAAAAGCCATTGACATACATCTCATTGGTGTCGATTCCTTCAGGTTCAAGAAATATATGATGACTTAACTTGTCAGGAAATCGACAGATTTTATCTTCAATTGATGGACAATAACGTGGTCCCGTTCCCTTGACTTTTCCCGTAAACAGCGGAGACCTATCAAATCCCTTTTTTAGGATTTCATGGGTATCAGGTGTAGTTTTAGTTACAAAGCAGCTGATACGGTTTCGGGTAAGAGCTGGTCGTGTTCTGAATGAAAATACGACAGGCACTTCGTCACCTTTCTGCTCTTCAACAAGAGAATAGTCTACACTGCGTGCATCTATTCGTGGTGGGGTGCCGGTTTTCAGTCTGCCAGAAGAAAAGCCAAGATTGACAAGACTTTCTGTAAGACCATGAACAGGTGGCTCTGCAATCGTTCGACCGCCATGGTAATGATTCATGCCGATATGAATCAGTCCATTCAGAAATGTTCCGCAGGTCAGAATAGCTGCTCTTCCAGATATGATCCGCCCGGATGACAGGATTACCCCCCTGAAAACTTCAGAAGAAGAGTCAATTCCTGTAACAGTATCCTGGAGAAGATCGATATTCTTCTCCTTCTCAATAACTCTGCGCATATAGAGTGAGTACAACGTTTTGTCGGCCTGCGCTCTTGGCGAGTGCATGGCTGGACCTTTGCTCATGTTGAGCATTCTGTATTGAATGCCAGTTGCGTCTATCGCTTTTGCCATTTCACCGCCCAAAGCGTCAATCTCCCGTGTGATCTGACCTTTTGCCACTCCACCTATTGCAGGGTTGCAGGACATACGCGCGATAGCTGTTAGATCCGAAGATACAAGCAGGCATGAACATCCCATTCTCGATACGGCTAATGCTGCCTCGCAACCGGCATGGCCTGCACCGGCAACTATAATGTCATACATGGCTTGCAATTTGTTTCACGTGAAACATTGTTTGAAAGGTTAAAATGTCAGTAATAAAGATACGAATAATAGTACTTTTCCGTCTCATTCGTATCGAAGTCTAAAGTAATGCGGGGAGTGTATATTATTAGTAATATTAGTTTATTCAAGTGAACATATCGATAAAGATGGGTGAAAACAAACGGCTGCTTTGCGCATTAGTATTATAATATAGGTTCTTGTTTATAGAATAGATGTACAGAGTATGGTGAAGCAATTCCTCTTGTCTGCGATATCTGTAATCAGTCAGTATCTGCGCCCTTTAACCGGGGGTTGATTGTTAGATAATCAATACCCCATTTTATATATTGGCTGAATTATTTCTATTCGAGCGAAAAGCTATGCTATCAATGAAAAATAAACGTTTTAATCTTCTTCTTATTGCGGCTGTTACACTTGTGGCAGCCTGGTCATTATGGCCTACCTGGCGCGATTACTCCCTCTCGCAGCAACTAAACAGTTTAAGATCAGCACCGGATAGTCTTAGATTTTCTTTGAGTAATCGTGATGAGATTGAAAATGCCCGTAAAAAAAGCCTGAAACTGGGCCTTGATTTGAAGGGGGGTATGCATCTGGTTATGGAGGTTGACCAGGTTGATCTGTTTGAACAGAAAGCATGGAATAAAGATGCCAAGTTTATTGCCATTATGAAGAACGTAAGGGCAAAGGCCTCGCAAAGCGATGCACGCGTGCTCGATATTCTTTACGGCGAATTCAAAAATGAAAATATGCGCCTGAGCCGCTATTTTTACGATATCCGCAACTCTGACCAGGAAATTGTAAAAAAGCTTGAAAAGGAGTCTGAAGATGCGCTGAACCGTGCCAAGGAGATAATCCGTAACCGTATTGATCAATATGGTGTAGCAGAACCGGTCATCACAACGCAGGGCAGCAGAAAACTTATCATAGAACTTCCAGGTGTTTCAGATGAAAACAGGGTGAGAAATCTGCTCAAAGGAACCGCGAAGCTGGAATTCAGGCTGCTTCGCGATCCTGAAATACTGGTCAGGACACTTGACAGGCTCAACACCTATATAGTCCAGAACAGTACAGCACTACAGAGTACCTCTGATTCGAATGCTGCGTCTTCAGTTTCTTCGCAGCTTAAGGCACCAGTTCCTGCAAAACCTGCCAGTTCCAGATCATTATATGATGATATCCGTGTTTATCAGAATGGTACAGCCTATACAACCGAGCACTCCAGGGATTATGTTGTCTCCCTGATTCGTCGGAGTGACATTCAGGCACTGCTTCCTCAGGATACTGAGCTGCTTCTTTCAGCTAAATCTGATCTTATTAATAATGAAAAGCACTTTACTCTTTACCTTGTCAAAAAGACTCCAGAGTTAACGGGCGGTGTCATTACCGAAGCAAAAGCCACTTTTGGTTCACAGGGCGTACAGCCGGAAGTGCTTATGGCGATGAACTCTGAAGGAACATCAAAATGGGCTCGCATCACTGGTGCAAATATCGGCAAGCGAATTGCTATTGTTCTTGACGGTGCAGTCTACAGCGCCCCTGTTGTCCAGTCAAAAATCCCAAGCGGTAACTCGGTCATCAATGGTATTGAAAGTCTTGAAGAGGCGAAAGATCTTGAAATTGTACTCAAGGCAGGTGCCTTGCCAGCTCCCGTCAGGATTATTGAAGAACGTTCAGTCGGACCATCACTTGGAGCTGATTATATTCGTGCAGGAGTTCTTTCTCTTGCCTGGGCTTTTTGTGCGGTTTCTGTTTTTATGCTCGTCTACTATAAAAAAGCAGGTATTGCAGCTGATATTGCTCTTGTTCTTAATATTGTCATCGTCCTTTCAGTACTTGCAGGGTTTAATGCATCCCTTTCATTGCCTGGTATTGCGGGTATTGTTTTGACGATTGGCATGGCTGTCGACGCAAACGTACTTATCTATGAGCGAATACGCGAAGAGCTTGATGGAGGCAAGGTGCTGAAATCTGCTATTGAAGTTGGCTATGATCGTGCATTTTCGTCAATTTTTGATTCTCATGTTACCACCCTTTCTGCAGCATTTCTTCTCTATACCTATGGAATAGGACCAATTCAGGGATTTGCCCTTACCCTTATGATCGGTACTGCAGCAAGCCTTTTTACCTCGATTGTGGTAACCAAAGAGATATTCTCGTTCCTGCTGGTAAGGAACCTTATGACACAAAAAAGTTTCGGTTAATTATTCAACAGGTATGAACCAATGAGGATTTTTCATAAGACCAGCTTTGATTTTATAAGATTCCGTAAAATTGCCTACGGCTTTTCACTTGTTCTTCTTGCATCAGGGCTGATATCACTGGCCGTTAAAGGTTTGAATTACGGTATTGATTTCAGGGGCGGATCGGAAGTGCTCATACGCTTTGAGAAAAATATCGATGTCAGTACGGTACGTACCGTTCTTGATGCTGCCGGAGTTTCAGGATCACTCAAACAGTATGGTCTTGATCGTTCTTTTCTTTTCAGTACAGTTTTCAATGGTGAGACCAATGATTTGAAATCACTTGTTTCACATGCCTTGAACGACCGACTCAAGGGAAATCACCATGAAATTGTCCGTATTGATGCTGTTGGTCCAAGCATAGCATCCGATTTAAAATGGTCCGCGGTAAAGGCACTGATCGCGTCGCTGTTGGCGATTCTGATTTACGTCGGATTCCGTTTCGAGTTGAAATTTGCTACGGCAGGTGTGGTTGCCATTTTTCATGATATCCTGACAGTATTGGGGCTCTTCAGTATTCTGGGAGGACTGTTTGATTTTATGCCGCTTGAAATGGATCAGAGTATCATCGCTGCATTTCTGACCATAGCGGGTTATTCCATTACCGATACCGTTGTTGTGTACGATCGTATCAGAGAAAGGATTCGGGGACAGAAACCCGCGGATTATGAAAGGATTTTTAACGAAAGCATGAACCAGACCCTGAGCAGAACGATTATCACTTCAGGGACGGTCCTGCTCTCAGTTCTGGTTCTGTTCATTTTTGCCGGACCTGCAATCAGAGGTTTTGCTTTTGCGGTATTTATCGGGATTCTTATCGGAACCTATTCATCGATTTTTGTAGCTGCACCTCTTGTCTTCGACTGGCTAAGGCTGTCGAAAAGCCCTGTTCATCTTAGAGGAAGCAAGGTATCCTGAGACATAAGCCACTGTGTGTGGCCTGTTAAACAATATTTTATACGTAAGGAGTGGGGATGAGAAAAGGATTGATGAACGCAGTGCTGCTCTCTTTGGTCGGTTTGCTCTGTCTGCAGGCGTCTGCTGGTGCTGTTGTTGCAGACAGGGTTGTTGCTGTTGTCGGAAAAGAGGCAATTTTTAAGTCGGATATTGATAGTCGAGAACTCATGGCCCGTATGCAGAATCCAGAACTTGCTCAGGTCAAAGGGCTCCCACGCACAATTCTTGATGGAATGATTGATCAGAAAATCATTCTTGCAAAAGCTAAAATTGACAGCATTAAAATAGATCTTAATGCCGTGGAAGCGGCCTCTAATGATCGTTTCCAGCAGCTGAACACAAGGTTCTCTTCACGCAAAGAGATGGAATCGAGATTTGGCAAGTCTTCAGCCGCTATTCGCGAGGAGATTCATCAGGAATTGCTCAATCAGGAGTTGATTGATACACTTCGACGTAAAAAATCTGCAGGGGTGACCGTTACTTATGCAGAGGCAATGGCTTTTTATAAGGAAAACAAGGAACGACTCTCTAATATTCCGGATGCTGTTGCTGTGGGGCAGATCATCAAATATCCTTCAGTGACGACTGAAAGCAGAGCTCAATCACTTTCCCTGATTCAGCAGATTAAAAGTGAGCTTCAACGTGGTGCGGATTTTGCCGAATTGGCACGCAAATACTCTCAGGATCCGGGATCCGCTAAAGTCGGGGGAGATCTCGGGTATGTTCAGAAAGGTGAACTGATCAAGAGTTTTGAGGATGCTGCTAATTTGCTGAAAGATGGTCAGGTGTCCGATGTCGTTGAGACCCGATACGGGTTCCATCTTATTCAGATGCTCAATAAGGATCTGAATTCAATTCATGTCCGCCATATTCTTATTGGATTTGACCGCTCAAAAGCTGATGTTCCGGGAGTAATCCAGCAACTTAATGCCATTCGATCCGATATTATCAGTGGAAAGGCAACGTTTGCTGATATGGCCAGTAAATATTCGGATGATCAGATGTCGGCAAAACTTGGCGGATCAATTACCTCTGCCGGTTCTAACAATTTGATTTTTTCTCCTGCGACTTTACGTCCCCAACTGCAGACGATTATCAGTTCGCTGAAAAACGTCGGAGATATCAGCTCTCCACAGAAAATAGAACCGCCCCAGGGTGAACCCTTTTATGCGATATTCATTTTGAATAACAGAATTCCTGCACATCGTCTTGATGCCGAGAAAGAGTATGCCCTTCTTGCAGATATGGCTCTTGAGGATAAATACCGTCGACTGTTCACCGAGTGGGTTCAGATGCTCCGCAAGGAGGTTTATGTCCGCGTCTCAGACATCTAATCGGCGGACGTAACGGGCATTTTTTTCTATAAAATCCCTTCGCGGCTCAACCTTGTCGCCCATGAGCGTGGAAAAGACATGGTCGGCTTCCATTGCATTCTCCACGCTTACCAGCAACAGTGAACGGTGAGCAGGATCCATTGTTGTACTCCAGAGCTGTTCCGGGTTCATCTCTCCAAGACCCTTGTAACGCTGGATATGGATATTTGCTTTTCCTTTCTGCATTTTTTTCATCGAGTCCGAAATGCTGTTGCGCTCATCGTCGTCCCATGCATACTGCTGCTCTTTGCCTGATTTCACCAGGTAGAGTGGCGGCTGCGCAATAAAGACCCTTCCTGCATCAATCAGTGCACGCATGTGGCGGAAGAAAAATGTCAGGAGCAGCGTTCTTATGTGTGCGCCGTCAACATCAGCATCAGTCATGATAATGATTTTGCCGTACCGCAGTTTTTCTGTTGAAAACTCCTCTTCTCCGAAGCTTGTGCCGAGGGCAAGAATAATGGTTTTGATTTCCTCGTTTTCAAGCATTTTATGGAGACGGGCCTTCTCAACGTTCAGAATTTTTCCTTTCAGCGGCAGGATGGCCTGGAAGCTCCTGTCTCTTCCCTGCTTGGCACTGCCGCCTGCCGAGTCGCCCTCAACAATATAAAGTTCACAGTGTTCAGGATCGTTGATCGAGCAGTCTGCCAGTTTTCCGGGAAGTCCCGAGCTTTCAAGCACCGATTTTCTACGGGTGAGTTCTTTGGCTTTACGGGCAGCTTCCCTCGACATAGCAGCACCTTTGACCTTCTCAATGATCACTTTAAGCACATTCGGGTTGCTCTCTGCATAGTCCGATAGCTGTTCATTGAGAATAGTTTCGACAATGCTCTGGGTTTCAGAGTTGCCCAGCTTTGTCTTGGTCTGGCCTTCAAACTGCGGTTCCGCAACCTTGACCGATATCACAGCTGTCAGACCCTCTTTAAAATCATCTCCGGTCAGAGCGAGTTTCAGATTTTTCAGAAGTTCGTTTTTCTGGGCATAAGCATTGAGTGTTCTTGTCAGCGCCTTACGGAACCCAGTGACATGGGTGCCGCCTTCCTGTGTATTGATGTTGTTGACATAGCTGAAGACATTTTCCTGGTACGTGTCGTTATACTGGAGTGCGATTTCAACAATAGTGGTATCTCTTTCGCCGTAAATATAAATCGGCTCCTTGAGAAGACTCATACGGTTCTGATCGGTAAAGAGAACAAACTCCTTCAGGCCGCCCTCAAAATGAAAAATCTCCTGCTCTCCCTCTGGATCCTGTACTGTTATACTGAGATTTTTATTGAGAAACGCAAGTTCACGCATGCGATCAATAATGATATCCTTGCGGAACTCGGTTGTCTTGAAAATAAGATGGTCGGGCATGAAGGTGGTTTTTGTGCCACGCTGGTCGGACAATCCAATAGCCTTGACATCACCCTGAGGAACACCGCGTTCAAAGCGCTGGAAATAGACTTGCCCATCGCGGTATACCTCCACTTCGCACCATTCCGACAGAGCATTGACCACCGAAGCGCCGACACCGTGAAGACCGCCTGAAACTTTATAGGCGCCTTTGTCGAATTTGCCGCCAGCACCGATCACGGTCATAACCAGTTCAAGCGCTGATTTCCCCTTTTCCGGGTGAATATCGACAGGAATGCCTCTTCCACGGTCGATAACGGTAACCGAACCGTCAGGATTCAGGGAGACAAAAATATAGTCGTTAAAGCCGCCGAGAGTTTCGTCGATGGAGTTGTCAACAATTTCGTAGACAAGATGATGAAGCCCTCTGCTGTGAATATCACCGATATACATGGCAGGACGCATCCGTACATGCTCAATGCCGTCAAGAACCTGAATATTGTTTGCTCCGTAGCTCGAAGGGACTGGAATGGTCGATTGAGTAGATGGCGTCGTGATATTGATATCGGCTTCCTGCATAAGTATCAGCTATAACTTGTGTGAATAAAACTGTTCTCCAAGATAATAAAAATGCTATCATTATACTTGCCTTATGTGCTCAGGAGGTCGCCCAGAATGCGTCGGGAAAATGCTCGATAACATAGGACATGAGAGGGTTCTCATCCATGTTTTCAACTTTTACTGCAACGACATCGAACCGGCAATCTCTTTCATTTTCGCCGGAAAAAGCAAGGTAGGCCCGTGCGGCCTTGATGATCTCCCGCTGTTTTGATTGGGTTACGGCTTCTGACGGATGCCCTTTTTCAGCGGTGGAACGGGTTTTCACTTCAATGAAGCAGAGTGTCTGGTGATGCAGGGCAACAATATCGATTTCGTTGCGGTGGTAGCGGTAATTGCGCTCAACGATACGGTATCCTTTTGTTACTAGGTAGTCGGCGGCAAGCCGTTCGCCCTCTTGTCCGAGCTGATGGGGCTCAAGCATGGCAGATGTTATTTTTCACCAAGTTGTCTGATTCTGAAACTTATACGGTGAATAGGGCAGCGACCATACTGCATGATGGCCCGGACGTGTTCTCCTGTGCCATAGCCGACATGACGATCAAAACCGTACGCAGGCCATATTCTGCTGTATGCGGTCATAAGCTCGTCCCTATGGGTTTTGGCAAGCACAGAAGCTGCGGCAATTGAAAACACCATCGAGTCTCCCTTCACAATCGTTGTATAGGGAATCCCGAGGCCTGTCTTGAACCTGTTGCCGTCAACAAGCAGAAGATCCGGCCTGACTGAAAGCGACTCAACCGCATTGTTCATGGCAAGCATGGTAGCCTGCAGGATGTTTATTCTGTCAATAGTTTCCGGTTCAACAGCTGCAACCGCCCAGCCAAGCGCATTTCTTTTTATTTCAGGAACAAGTTCAGCCCTCATTTTAGCTGACAGCTTCTTGGAGTCATTCAGTTTTTCCAGCACACTTCCTTCAGGCCTGAACCTTCGGGGAAACACAACCGCTCCGGCAACCACCGGCCCGGCCAGAGGCCCCCGGCCAACCTCATCAATACCGCTGATGATTTTGATCGTTTCCCATAAGGGGAATTCATAGTCTGTCGTCATCGAAGGCCTTTTTTGTGTCAATCATGAGTTCAGATAGAAGCCGGAAAAAAATATGCAAATAAGCGAAAAGCATAAACAAAAATATATACTTCCTTTGCACGGTGGTGAAAGATACAATTGATCTGAATAAAATCAGTGTATTTTGCTCAAACAGTTCTCGCGGTCTCCATGGTGCTGCAGTGGCGGTTTTGCTGTTTCCTTATTATAATTTCTTATCTTAAATATTGTTTTACAGGTCCGTTTTTCTTCCGGTCTGCAGGTTTTCCTGTTGAAAAGCCCTGTTGAAAAGCATTTATAGGGGCTCTGTTCCCCCTGGTTCTTTCCATTATAAAAGAGTGAGCGAATGAAGAAGAGTTCGAATAAACAATTGTTGATGAACAAGACCGGTGACGAGATACAGGTTGCACTTGTTGAAGAGGGTCGTCTGGTCGAATTGATTATTGAGCGCCCTGAAAGCAAGCGAAGTATAGGCGATATTTATCTTGGCCGGGTGCATAAGGTTATCGAGGGACTGAAAGCAGCTTTTGTTGATATTGGACAGAAGTCTGACGGGTTTCTCCATTTTTCCGATGTAGGTACAACCAGTGAGGACTACCGTGCGCTGATTGAAGATGATGATGATGATGAAACTGCTGCAGGGGTTGATGATGATACTCACGAGAACGGGCTTTCGGTTGAACTTCCTGTTGCTGAGCCGAGTGTCAAAGCCTCTGCACGCAGCGGCGGCAAAAGGCAGTCCGGGGATGCAGATGAAGCGGGTGAAAAACGCCAGTCGTATACCCAGATTATTGCCGGGAAACTGAAGCCGAACGACTCCATTCTGGTGCAGGTAATCAAGGAGCCAATCAGCAGCAAGGGTTCTCGCCTTACTTCAGACATTACCATTGCTGGACGTTTCATGGTGCTTCTTCCTTTTGGAGGAGGCCAGGTCGCGGTTTCCAGAAGGGTTATTGCACGCAAGGAGAGGGCAAGGTTGAAAAAACTGGTTCGTTCCATGCTTCCGGAAGGTTTCGGGGCGATTATTCGTACGGTTGCCGAAGACCAGGAGGAAACCCTGCTGAAGCAGGATCTTGAAAAGCTTCTGGCCAAGTGGAAACAGATTGAGGAAAAGCTTCAGGATGCCGCTCCGCCTCAGCTGATTTTCAAGGAGGATACGATTATATCGAGTGTGCTGCGTGACTCGCTGAATTCCGATGTCAGTGAAATTGTGGCGAATTCACCGGTTATTTATAAAGAGACGCTGAATTATATCCAGTGGGCAGCGCCCGAAATGGTGAAAAATGTCACGCTCTACCAGGGCAAGCTTCCTCTGTTTGAAGGTTATGGTATTGCCAAGGATGTTGAATCAATCTTTTCGCGCAAAGTATGGCTCAAGTCAGGCGGATACATTATTATCGAGCATACCGAAGCCATGGTGGTTGTGGATGTCAACAGCGGCAGGTATGCCGCTAAGCGGGAGCAGGAGGAGAACTCACTGAAAACCAACCTTGAGGCGGCGCGGGAGGTGGTGCGCCAGCTGAGACTGAGAGATATCGGCGGCATTATTGTTGTCGACTTCATTGATATGCTTGATCAGAAAAATGCCAAGAAGGTCTATGACTCCATGAAAACCGAACTTCGCAACGATCGGGCGAAATCAAACATTCTGCCCATGTCCGATTTCGGAATCATGCAGATTACCCGTGAAAGAATACGTCCGAGTCTGATGCAGCGTATGGGTGATCAGTGTCCTGCATGCGGGGGAAGCGGAGTTGTACAGGCAAGGTTTACGACCATCAACCAGATTGAGCGGTGGTTGAGAAAGTATGCGCTTCAGCACTCCATGAAGTTTCAGCAGCTCGATCTTTATGTGAGTCCGACGGTTGTCGAACCGCTTCAGAACAGTGATATGAAAACAGAGCTGAAATGGTTTCTTCAGCACATGCTGTTTGTCCAGGTGAAGGCGGATGAAAGTCTGAGAAGCGACGATTTCAGATTCTACAGCAGAAAAAACAACAAGGACATTACCGCGGAGTACGGCGATATTTAATTATTTGATAGAGTGTTATGGGACAGTATGATTCATTGAAAGAGAGTATTCTTGGTTTTTCATTTTCAGGAGCGGCGGCTCTCTGGGAAATTCCGGAAGCCCGCTGTGTGTTCGATCAGTTCAAACAGCTGCTCAATGCAGGTCTGGTGAGGGCTGCAGAAAAATCTGGCGGGGTGTGGGTGGTCAATGCCTGGGTGAAGGAGGGTATTTTACTCGGTATGCGACTTGGCAGAGTGCAGGAAAGTCATGTGTCGCTTGATGGACAGGAAACCGGGTTTACCTTTATTGACAAGGATACTTATCCCCTTAAAAAAATGACACTTGACAATAATGTCCGCATTGTTCCCGGAGGATCTTCGGTACGGGATGGCTCATATCTGGCACCTTCGGTTGTCATGATGCCTCCTGCTTATGTCAATGTGGGAGCCTATGTTGATGAGGGAACCATGATAGATTCCCATGCCCTTGTCGGCAGTTGTGCGCAGGTTGGCAAAAAGGTGCACCTTTCGGCAGGTGTTCAGGTTGGGGGTGTGCTTGAGCCGGTTGGAGCAATGCCGGTCATTATAGAGGATGAGGTCATGGTTGGCGGCAACTGCGGTATTTATGAAGGAACCGTTGTCAGTGAACGGGCGGTTATCGGTACAGGGGTCATTCTCAATGGTTCTACACCGGTTTACGATCTTGCTCTGAATACCGTTTACAGAAAAACAGCCGAGACTCCTCTTGTCATTCCTGCAGGGGCTGTTGTTGTTGCCGGATCCCGCAGGATAAAGGGCGATTTTGCTTCGGAACACGGGCTGTCAATCTATACGCCTGTTATTATTAAATACCGTGATGAACGGACCGATAGTGCAACAGCTCTGGAAGAGGCTCTGAGGTAAATCATGCAGAGTCACGTCGAGAATAATGGAGGCCAGCGGCGGCCTTTTTTGTTGAGGCAGAGGATGGCGGGGGCTCTCCTGGCTCTTTTATGCTTCTGCTGTGTTCCTTCATCCTGTCTCTATTCGGCAACTGCTGATAACGGCAAAGAGTATTTCGATATTTATAAAAGTATCGACCTTTTCGGTGAGGTTTATCGGGAGGTTTCAAAAAATTATGTCGATACGCTCAATGTCAGCAGGCTGATCTATGCCGGTATCGATGGTATGCTCAATACCCTAGATCCCTATACGGTTTTTCTGGACGAAGATGATTCGGGTGATCTTGATGATATGACAAACGGACAGTATGCCGGCATCGGTGTTATAATTTCGCCGCTTGATGGTGTATTTTTTGTTACATCTGTTGTTGACGGCAGTGCTGCAGCAAAGGCGGGTATAAGGGCTGGGGATGCGATTGCTGCCATTGACAGCAAGAATGTAAAGAAGTCATCGTTTGACGAGGTCAAGTCGCTGATGAAGGGAGCTGCCGGTACTCCCCTTTCGCTCATGCTGGAGCGAGAGGGGTTGCCACCCTTTTCTGTAAGGGTGATTCGGGAAGAGGTGCGGATCAGTCCGGTAAGTTATTCTGCTCTTATTGGGGGTATCGGCTATGTCGAGATGAAGAATTTCAGCGCTCATTCGGCAGAAAATCTGCGCGAGGCCATTATAGGCCTTCAGCGTCAAGCATCGGAGAAGCATATTGCGATGAAAGGAATTATTCTCGATCTGAGAAACAATCCCGGGGGACTTCTTACTGTGGCTGTTGATGTTGCCTCGCTTTTTGTCAATAAAGGCAGTCTGGTTGTTTCAATTCGCGGGAGGATGCCGGATACCGCCAAAGACTATGTAACAGTGACCTCTCCCATCGATGCAGCACTTCCACTTGCAGTGCTTATCAATTCCGATAGCGCATCTGCATCTGAAATTGTCGCTGGCGCGATTCAGGATTTCGACCGCGGTGTTATTATCGGTGAGCGTTCCTTCGGCAAAGGCCTGGTGCAGTCAGTTATAAGGATTTCCTACAATAATACCCTGAAGCTTACAACAGCAAAGTACTATACTCCCTCTGGCCGTTTAATCCAGAAGGAAAAAGAAACGCCTCACGATTCCCGCAAGGTGCTGCACAAGGCAAAAGAGGATACTGCAGTTAAGGTTTTCTATACCAGAGGCAAAAGAAAAGTCTATGGCAGTGGGGGGATTATGCCTGATATCCATATAGCAGATCCGGCTAAGTCACCATATCTCACTGCACTCCGTAAGAAGGGCATGATTTTTCTTTTTACCTCATTTTACTGTTCATCTCACACCGTTTTGCCGCCGCAACCGTTTGATCGCCAGGCATTGATGGCTTCATTCAGTGATTTTTTGCGCAGAAAGAATTTTGTTTTCACGTCTGAGACAGAACGTCGCTTCAATGAGATGAAGGAGAGTATGAAGAAAACCTCAGGGGATGATTATGGCGAATGGATGAAGACGCTTGCCGGACTGCAGCCGGAGGTCAACAGATTTAAGGAGCATGAGATCGCCAAAGAGTCCGAGATTGTCGGGCAGATGCTTGAACAGGAGATTATTCGCCATTATAACGAGCGAATTGCCCGAAAGGCAGAACTCGATCATGATATGGTTGTTAAAAAAGCGCTTGAGGTGCTTTCCGATTCCCGTCAATATTCAGGGATTCTTCATCACTGACCTTTCAGCATCAGCCCCGCCTCAAACTCACGGATTTTACGATGCGCACCAATGGCTATCATGAGATTGCTGACGGTCAGCAGGCTTTCAGCAAGTCCGTGAAGCAGGTCGTCGTGTGAAAGTGTCGGATAGCCCCGAACTACAGTAGCAAGGTAGATACAGTAAACAGTCACCGAGATAAAGACAAGTACAAACCAGAATCCGGCAACAGTAAGTGCTGAAAAAATAGTCCGGTCACGCCTGAAGAGAACCAGCAGCAGTACCAGAAAGGTGAGATAGACGACACTTGACAGCTGAAGAATGGTGTCAAAGATATCCGCACCCATATAGGATTGCGGCTTTCCGGTAAATATGATTGCTATACATGCGGCTCCATAGACCGCGGCTGGACTTTTTCCGGTTGTTTTCAGGAGGTTCAGGGTCGCCCACAAGAGGGAAATGCTGCCGAAAAAATTGATTACCTCCGACAGATCAAGAAGGAGAGGAATGGAATCCGTTGAGAGGTGATAACCAAGAACAAAGAAACTGCCGATCCAGTGCGGCAGCATGGCAAGGCCGAAGAGGCGGATGTTGCGCTTTCCTGTCAATGTGCCGTATCGGAAAATCAAGGCTGCGCCTATGCCCCATTCAAGGGCAGAGGAAATATGAATAAACCAGTTTGGAAAAGAGAGAAGCATTTAAGAGCCCTTGATCAAATGGTAGATGTTTTTGGAAAAGATTTTCATCTGGGTTGACCAGGGGGCTGGAACCATTTTTTTGTAGAGATAGGAGTCAAAGGTGATCTGCTGCACGTCATCGTCGGCGCATATTGCCACAAAGCTTTCTCTCAGCCGATCATTTCGGTAGTAAACCGCCTGCAGCACTTCAAGCCCGAAAAAGATCGGTGCATAGAGTTTGCGGAACTCATCTTCATAGCTCTTGAGTGGAGCATTATTTTTGAGGTGCTCGATCATGGCCCGTGCTCCAAGCTTTCCTGAACGCATGGCGAAGAATATACCCTCTCCGTTAGCCGGTGTCACCAGCCCTGCAGCATCCCCGATCAGGATGGACCTCTCAGCAGTAAATGATTTCCGCGGCTTCATCGGGATTTTAGCTGCCTCGTCAAGATAGGGTCGCTCAGTAATCCCTATCTTTTCAATAAAACGCTTCTGAAGCGTCTTGATATTGTGCCGGTTGTCCTCCGTGCCGGTACCGATGGCGAGGTGATCTGCCTTGGGAAAAATCCAGCCGTAAAAGTCGGGAGATACTTCACCGTCAAACCAGATTTCAACAATATCACTGAATTTCTTGATGGCAGGCGTGTATTTGAATCGCTGCTGCATGGCAATGACTTTCAGCTCATTAGGCGGAAAGTGCAGTTCATCAGCGGTTTTAGAGTTCGCCCCGTCAGCGCCGATAATTCGATGAACTTCGAGAGGTGGTACCTTGTTGTTGAGGGTGTTGATGAGAAAGCCGCTGCCCGAAGGCTTGATGGCAGTAACCAGTCCTTCAATAACGATTGCACCTGCCTTTTCAGCTTCTGAACGAAGATGGCTGTCAAAAATTTCACGACGTACCATGCCGACATAGCCGTTCGGCATACGCATTTCAATAATTCTGCCTTTCGGAGATCGAGCTCTCATTCGTGAAAGCTTTTTTTCCACAAGGACGGAAGGTATGTTGAACTCTTCGATAAGTCCAAGAGGAATGGCGCCTCCGCAGGGTTTGACATTATCAAAGTTTCGCTCAAGAAGAACCGTTGAAACTCCTCCCCTTGCCAGTTCGGCAGCAGCAACAGCACCTGAAGGGCCTCCTCCTATGACTGCGACATCGTAACGCATTGTTATAAAAAGTAATTAACCATCATTGACGCTCCTTAAACGAGCTTTGAAGCGAGAAACTCTTTGACTCTCGAAAGGTCGATTCTCTCCTGCAAAGCGCTGTCGCGGTAACGCACGGTTACGGTGTGCTCTTCAAGCGACTGGTGGTCCACTGTAATACAGAAGGGTGTGCCTATTTCATCCTGCCTCCGGTAGCGTTTGCCGATAGAACCTGCATCATCATACTGGACAAGGAAGTCTGTGGAAAGTTCATCATGCAGCTTCGCCGCTGCCTCACCCATTCCACCCTTTTTCATGAGTGGCAGTACTGCAGCTTTTACAGGCGCCACTTTCGGCGACAGTCTAAGTACCACGCGCTCTTCACCGTCAACGGCATCCTCCGTATAGGCGTCCGCAAGAAGAGCAAGGAAGAGTCGATCGCATCCGGCTGAGGTTTCAACGACATAAGGGAGGTAACGTTCGTTGGTGAGCTGGTCGATATACTCCATATTTTTGCCCGAGAACTCCTGATGCTGTTTCAGGTCAAAATCGGTTCTCGAGTGGATTCCTTCGATCTCCTCGATACCAAACGGGAACTCGAACTTGATGTCGTAGGCAAGGTCGGCGTAGTGAGCCAGCTTGTCGTGCCTGTACCAGTGAAGTTTCTCTCTGCTGATCCCAAGAGAGCTAGTATACCAGTTGAAACGCTCTTCTCTCCATGCTTCAAACGCTTCAGCCTGTGTTCCGGGTTTTACAAAGAACTGCATCTCCATCTGCTCAAACTCAACCATGCGGAAGATGAAGTTCCCTTTCACTATCTCATTCCGGAAAGCCTTGCCGATCTGCGCAATACCGAATGGTACCTTCATACGCGAAGATTCACGCACGTTATGGAAGTTTACAAAAATGCCCTGTGCGGTTTCAGGCCGCAGATAGACAATACTTGATGTATCGGCCACTGCTCCCATATTGCACTGGAACATCAGGTTGAACTGACGTACCTCTGTCCAGTCGCCCGATCCGGTATCCTGTGCCTTGATTCCCTCAGCCATGATCATCTCATAAAGTGCCCGGTTTGAATCCGTCGCTCCAGCAGCAGCTTCGTAGGCGGTCTGTACTCTCAGGAGATCCTCTTCTTTCCCCTCACGGCGCAGTTTTTCAATATGGTTTTCAATCAGATGGTCGGCTCGGTAGCGTCTTTTGGTAGTTTTGTCATCAATCATCGGATCGTTGAAACTCGACACATGTCCTGAAGCCTCCCAGACTCTCGGATTCATCATGATCGAGGCATCAATGCCGACAATATTGTGGTGGCGGCGTGTCATCGAGTTCCACCAGAGATCCTTGATATTTCTTTTCAACTCACTGCCCAGCGGTCCGTAGTCAAAGCAGGAAGAGAGGCCTTCATATATCTCCGACGAAGGAAAAATAAACCCTCGTCGCTTGGCAAGTGAAACCAGTTTATGCATGACTTTATCAGGCGGCAGATTCAAACTCTGTACCCGTTTCTGTTCAGAATTGCTCATGTTCATCCAAAATTTTGTGAAAAAATCCCGCTGGATTCCTGTTCAATTGAAAACATTGAATATAAGAAACAAAGGAGGATTATTTGCCAGAAGAGGAGGTTGTGTCGTTTGCCAACGCCACTTCTTGTCATCCCGTCTTCGTTTTGTGTCATCCGTTCTCCGGTTGTTGTCATCCCGATCGAAGAGAGGGATCTCATGAAGTTCCATTAGATTTCTCACGATGTTCGAAATGACACGGGGTGATATTCGAAATGACACGGGGTGATGTTTGCAATGACACAGGAAGATGTTTGAAATGATGCAGGGTGATGTTGTGAAAGTTATTGTTGATGAAAGGCAAATTGCCATCCGTCCGGATTATTTTCTCACCCCGTCTGGATTTCGGTTTTAAGGGCGATCTCTTCAAGAATTGAGCTGACCTTCAGGCAGTTGCTCATGGGGCCGAAATAGACAATGCTCCGACCGCGGGTGTGAACTTCCCATGTGCATCGTTCTGCTTGCTGACGGCTGCATTGCGTGGCTTTTATGATCTGTTGAATTACCTCGTCGAAGGAGTGCTCTTCATCATTGAACAGCACAACTCGGTATGAATCAAGGGTTTCTGTGCCGGATTTTTTTTCGGACTCTTTTGTACCAGGCACCGGTAAGGATGCTTTCAACCTGGTCAGAAGGGAGAAGTTCATGGTTATACCGTGCTTGCTTTTTAAAACCGTAAAATAGGAAATGCAACCCCATAGATGCAACAGGGCAGGCTATTCTTCAATAACTGGTTCGAGTGCTCCAAGTGAAAATGTGCCTGTCGGTGAAATCTGAACCCTGAAACGGGCTCCGACGGGGAGAGTCATCAAATTAGAGATATGGCCGTAAGAAATTCCGGAGAGCACCGTTGCGTGCTTGTTGAGTGTGCTGTAATAGTCAAAGACTTTTTTCATTCGTTCATTCTCTCCTGTTTTCCCGGCTTCACCTGAGAACTGGCCGAAAAGAAGAGCACTGCAGCCAGCAAGAAGGTTCGCATTGGAAAGGTGCGAGAGCATTCGGTCGATCCGGTATGCCGGCTCGTTGATGTCTTCGAGAAAAAGAAGGGTCTCTTTGAAAGATGGTATAAAGGGGGTGCCGATCATGGCGGAGAGTACCGAAAGGTTTCCTCCGATGAGCTGGCCTTCAGCTGTTCCTGCTCTGATGCAGGTAACCGGATGACTTGGATGGTTCTGAAGGGAGAGTGCAAAGTTCGGAGCGGTGAGCATGCCCCAGAAATGTTCTTCGGTATAGGGAGTTGGCGAATAGAGTTCTGTGGCAAGCATTGGTCCTGAGAAACTGATCAGGCCGGTTTTTGCGTAGAGGGCGAGAGAGAGTGCGGTAATGTCAGAATAACCGGCAAGGATTTTCGGATTTGCGGCTATAAGGCTGTAATCAATATAATTGAGCAGGCGTGCGGCGCCGGCTCCTCCCCTCAGGCAGAATATTGCCTGAACGTAAGGGTCGCTGAACATGTCGTGAATATCATGAAGCTTTTGTTTGTCGGCAATAGCGGGGTCTGGATCAATACGGTTCAAATGGACGGAAGGCTTAACGTTATAGCCGTTATTTTCGAGATAGCTTATCGCCTGCCCGATTTTTTCAGGATAAGCGCAATGTGACGATGGGGAGATTAGCCCGATTGTATCTCCCTTGCGCAGGGCTTTTGGGGTAAGGTTTTTCATAGAACCAAAAAACATCAGCACCCTTAAAGATGCTGATGTTTTTTATTCATGGGCATGAAATCAGGAAATATTTTCGGTCAGGAGAATAGCTTTGTTGCTGCTGACTTCCAGAAAGCCGTCCGAGATGGAAAATGATTGTTCGGTGCGATCTGCCAGAGCAAGCTTGACCTTGCCTGTTTTCAGTGAGGAAAGAAGGGGAGCATGGTTTTTCAGTATCTGAAATTGTCCGTTCTCTCCCGGTGCTGTAACACTGACAACCTCCCCTGAAAAATAGAGCTTCTGGGGAGTGACGATCTCTATTTTGAACCCTTTATCGGAATTCGCCATGATTCTTGCCTGGTTTAGAGCGTTTTTGCTTTTTCAATAGCTTCCTCAATGGTTCCGACAAGGTAAAATGCGTTTTCCGGCAGATTGTCATGACGGCCAGCGATTATTTCCTTGAAGCCTTTGATGGTTTCCTCAAGTTTGACATACTTGCCGGCAAGACCGGTGAAAGCCTCCGCGACAAAGAATGGCTGAGAGAGGAAGCGCTGAACTTTTCTTGCTCTGGAAACTACAAGTTTATCCTCATCACTGAGCTCATCCATACCAAGAATGGCGATGATATCCTGAAGATCCTTATAGCGCTGCAGAAGCTGCTTGACGGCCTGAGCTGTGTCATAATGGTCATCGCCGACAATGTTGGGGTCAAGAATACGTGACGTCGAGTCAAGAGGGTCAACAGCAGGGTATATACCAAGTTCTGCAATAGAACGGGAAAGCACAGTCGTTGCATCAAGGTGGGCAAACGCAGTGGCAGGAGCCGGATCGGTAAGATCATCTGCAGGTACATAGATGGCCTGTACCGAAGTAACAGAACCTTTCTTGGTGGAAACGATTCTGTCCTGAAGTTCACCCATTTCCGTAGCAAGGGTAGGCTGGTAACCTACAGCACTTGGCATACGGCCGAGAAGTGCTGACACCTCCGAACCTGCCTGGGTAAACCGGAAAATATTGTCGATGAAGAGCAGCACGTCGCGGCCTTCTTCATCACGGAAATATTCGGCAATACTGAGGCCGGTCAATGCAACCCTCTGACGGGCGCCTGGAGGCTCGTTCATCTGACCGAATACCAGGGCTGTTTTATCGATAACGCCTGATTCCATCATTTCGTGCCAGAGATCGTTTCCTTCACGGGTACGCTCACCAACTCCGGCAAATACGCTGAAGCCCGACTGCTGTTTGGCGATATTGTTAATAAGCTCCATAATCAGAACGGTTTTGCCTACACCGGCTCCACCGAAAAGACCGGTTTTACCTCCGCGGGAGTAAGGCTCAAGCAGATCAATAACCTTGATGCCGGTTTCGAACATCTCAGCTTTTGTGGAGATCTCGTCAAATTTTGGAGCATGACGATGAATCGAGTAGGTTTTTGCCGTATGAACTGCTCCGCGTCCGTCAATCGGTTCGCCGACAACGTTCAGCATTCTGCCGAGAACTTCCGGGCCGACAGGCACCTGTATCGGTCTTCCTGTATTTGTGACGCTGATCCCTCTGACAAGACCGTCGGTGCTCTCCATTGAAACAGTACGCACGCGCTCTTCTCCTAGATGCTGCTGTGTTTCAAGAACCAGCTTTGTGCCGTCAGCTCTTGTAATGGTTAATGCATCCAGAATTGACGGCAGTTGTCCTTCAGGAAAATCTACATCAACAACTGGGCCGATGATCTGGGAAATCTTACCTTCTTGCATAGTGACAGTGTGGATAGGATTTTATAGAGTAATCAAACGTTCAGGCTTCAATTTTTCAGTGCTTGGGCGCCCGTTATAATGGCATTTCAGGTTACGAGCCACCTGCGGGAGTCGAACCCACGACCTACTATTTACGAAACAGTTGCTCTACCAACTGAGCTAAGGTGGCTAAGCATATAAAAAAATCGAGTTGAAATATAATTTTTTTGATAAAGAAACACAAAGATAAATACATCCCATTTATAGTCTTCAAAAAAAAGAAGAATTGTATATTAACAGTTGAAGGTGTCAGTGATGTTGCTTTTTTATTAACGGGAACTGAGTAATACAATGATAAAGATGGTGAGGTATGCTTTACGGGCAGTTATGGTGAGTTGTGTTTTGTCGTGTGGTCTGGCCTGGTCGCTGTCTGCTGAACCTTCTGCAGATGCTCAGCCGCCGGTGCCGGCGTTTTCGGTAGTCTCACTGGATCGAAAACCAGTAGGTTCGGCAAACCTTACCGGTACAACCTATATCGTGAATTTTTTTGCTTCATGGTGTCCTCCCTGCCGTTCAGAAATTCCGGATATGGTTGCCCTTCAGCATCAATACGGTCGCAAAGGCTTTACGTTTATAGGTGTGGCGGTTAATGAAACCGAACCGACTATCCGCGAGTTTATCAAAAAAAACAAGATCACCTATCCTGTTGTCATGGCTAACGAGCAGATAGTCAATGCCTTCAGCAGATATGTTGATGGAGGTATACGTGCAATTCCCACCTCTTTTGTTGTTAACTCTTCAGGCAGGATTATCCAGGTCATTACCGGCGCACGAAGTAAAGAGGTGTTTGAACAAATTATTCTTGATGCTCAAAAGAAACGCAGGATATCTAAATAAAGCCTTCATCACATGAATGATGGTTGTCAGCCCCGGATGGTAATAACAATCCGGACATAATTTTATTCTTATACGTCTGCAGTCAGTGATGGTTGCGGACGTTTTTTTTGTATAACCTTTAGACAATGAAAGAAAGATCATGACGTTACTTCAGATTAATCCTCCGGATTATGTGAAAAACAAAAAGCTGATTCAGTGGGTTCAGCAAACCGCCGATCTCTGTCGGCCGAGTTCTGTCCACTGGTGCGATGGCTCTCAGGAAGAGTACGATACCCTCTGTCATCAGATGGTGAAGAGCGGCACCTTCATCAAACTTTCCGAAGAGAAACGTCCGAACAGCTATTTGTGTCGTTCGGACCCGAGTGATGTAGCAAGGGTTGAAGACAGGACCTACATCTGCAGCCTCCGTCGCCAGGATGCCGGTCCGACCAATAACTGGGTTGCACCCAAAGAGATGAAAGAGACTCTCAATGAGCTGTTCACCGGCTGTATGGAAGGCAGAACCATGTATGTCATTCCTTTCAGCATGGGTCCTCTCGGGTCACATATTGCCCATATCGGAGTTGAAATTTCCGATTCTCCTTATGTCGTGACCAACATGCGTATTATGACGAGAATGGGGCGCAGCGTCATGGAACTGCTTGGTGAAACCAAAGAATTTGTGCCTTGCCTGCACTCTGTCGGTGCGCCGCTTGAGCCCGGTGCGATTGATGTTGCATGGCCCTGCAATGAAAAGAAATATATCGTTCATTTCCCCGAAGAGAGGTTGATTGTCTCTTATGGCAGTGGTTATGGCGGTAATGCGCTTCTTGGAAAGAAATGTTTTGCGCTGCGTATAGCCTCTTCCATGGCCCGTGATGAAGGCTGGCTTGCTGAACATATGCTGATTCTCGGTGTTGAATCTCCTGAAGGTGAAAAAACGTATATTGGCGCAGCATTCCCGAGTGCCTGTGGTAAAACAAATTTTGCAATGCTCATTCCGCCCCACTCTTTTGAAGGCTGGAAGGTGACTACCATCGGAGACGATATTGCCTGGATCAAGCCCGGTGAGGATGGTCGCCTTCATGCTATCAATCCGGAATATGGCTTTTTCGGTGTTGCGCCCGGTACCTCGGATCAGTCAAATCCGAATGCGATGGCGACTCTCTCAAAGAACTGTATTTTTACCAATGTCGCCATGACCCCGGACGGAGATGTCTGGTGGGAGGGAATGACCAAGGTTCCGCCCGATGAACTTATCGATTGGCAGGGTAATCGGTGGACTCCCGATTGTGGAAGGGTTTCATCGCATCCCAATGCCCGTTTTACCTCTCCTGCAAGTCAGTGCCCTTCGCTTGATCCCGACTGGGAAAACCCTAAGGGCGTGCCGATCAGTGCCTTTATTTTTGGCGGGCGTCGTGGTGATACGGTTCCACTTGTGTATCAGTCTGCAAACTGGAATTTCGGGGTCTATCTTGCAGCAACCATGGGTTCTGAAAAAACCGCTGCTGCAGCCGGAACGATCGGCGAAGTTCGCCGCGATCCTTTTGCCATGATTCCTTTCTGCGGCTATCATATGGGCGATTACTTCAATCACTGGCTGCATGTAGGGCGTACTCTTCAGGAACCGCCAAGAATTTTCGGTGTCAACTGGTTCCGCAAAGATGAAAACGGCAAGTTTCTCTGGCCGGGTTTCGGTGATAATATGCGTGTGCTGAAGTGGATTGTCGGACGTGTGCGTGGACATGCTGCTGCGATTGAAAGTCCGCTGGGGTGGATGCCAAAGTATGAGTCGATCGATTGGAGTGGTCTTGAAGAGATGACGTCAGAGAAGTTTTCAAAACTGATGTCGGTAGACCGTGAAGCATGGAAGAAAGAGCTTCTTTCGCATGAGGAGCTTTTTGCCATGATTTATGACCGGCTTCCCAAAGAGTTCACCCATATCAGGGAGCTTATGCTTTCCACTCTCTGGCTTTCTCCAGAGCACTGGTCACTGGCTCCGGAAGATTATTCCCTCGACAGCTGATAATCGTGTCGTGGAAATAACAGAAAAGGCGCCTTTAAAAGGTGCCTTTTCTGTTATTATCCTGTTGTTTCGATCAATGTTCATCAAGGGTGAAGCCGATTTTAATGGTCACCTGCCAATAGGCAATTTTCTGGTTCTCAACATGACCGCGGGTTTCTACTACTTCAACCCACTTGATATTTCTGATTGACTCAGAAGCTTTTGCAACAGCATTATTGACGGCTTCTTCAATGCTTGTCGGCGAAGAACCTACAATTTCTATTTTCTTATAAATGTGAGCGCTCATGGCGTATCATGGTTTAAGTGCTTGAAAAAAGAAGGAACACGTAAGGCGACGCGTGCTTCAGGTCAGCTGTTATATTAGCAATTCATGAGAAATCTTCAAATAACCTTTCTCTGTCCATATGTTGTTTTAAAAAGGATAATCGCTGAAAGTCCGTGGCGTTGCAAGGGGGTGGGGGCGGCCCGAAACAACCTAAAAACCGATGGTTGTTTCGGGCAATAGAGGTCGGTTGTTACACTCCAAGAGAGTGGAACAGAAGCGGCAGAGCGCAGAGGGCGATTGCAATATTGGTTGCGCCGCAGATTTTTGTTATGAGTGTATTCTGTTTGTACCAGGCAAACGGAAGCAGGATAGTAAGGAGGTTGATCAGCAGCAGAACAGTGCCCAACGGCCATATTTTCCCCATCAGGATTGCTTTGTAGCTGAAGACCGCCGTCATGAAAAAGATGCCGAGAAACAGGTGAGCGTAGATTTTCTTGTCGCCGGGGTTGTAGAAATGCATGGCGACGACAACCCAGAACAACCCGTAGGTAGCAAAGATGGTCCCGACGTAAATTCTTGCTTCAGGCGGCATCCCGACATCGAACAGGTAGAGGCAGGCAGCGGTGAAAAGCTGGGCAGCACCGCCGAAATAAAGGGCGATATGGGCAAGATTCCTTCCCAGCTTTGCATGATCAGTATTCTTGTCAAGCCCGAATCCCAACTGCTCAAGGCCGAACACCCAGACAGTGACGATAAGTCCAAATAACCCGATAGCTTCCGGATTAACTACATTCATCGGTAGAGCTCCTTTTTGTTTTAGTTGATAACGGTTAGCGCCGTCGCAACTGTAACGGTTTTCGCAACGGCTGCGTCAATGTACTGCTATTATTTTTTAAAGAATAACAGTATTGTTTTAGTTGCAATAGCATCACGTTTTCGGCGTTCTTTTAATACCTTTGAGCTTTGATGAAGAAGATAAATGAAGAAGTTTTGCTGCGATGACCATATCTGTTGACGACTCTACGATAACAAATCCGGATAAGCTGGACCCTCAAAGGAAAAAAGGCGTTTTACGGCAATTGCTTGCAGCTTTTCCTGCATTTCGGAGCCGGAATTTTCGACGATATTTTCCGGGCCAGGTGATTTCCATGATTGGGACATGGATTCAGATGGTGGCTCAGGGTTGGCTGGTGCTTGAAATTACCGGTTCAGCTTTTGACGTTGGAGTTGTTGCTGCGGCCTCTACCCTCCCGACACTATTTCTTTCTCTGTTTGGAGGTGTAATAGTTGACCGCTACCCGAAGCGCACTATTCTGCTATGGACTCAGTCTTCTGCAATGATACTCGCCTTTGTCCTTGGTGTTTTTGCAATGACCGGCACGGTAACGATCCTGATCATCATTTTACTTTCGTTTCTTCTCGGGTGCGTCAATGCTCTCAATGTCCCTGCCCTGCAGGCTTTTCTCAGTGAAATAGTCGAGAGGGAGGAGCTTGCATCGGCCATTGCGATGAATTCGGCTATCTATAACGTATCAAGGGTTATAGGGCCCGCTATTGCAGGATTTCTTATTTCATCCACAGGGACGGGCGTTGCTTTTCTTGTTAACGGAGTAAGTTTTTTTGCCGTGATCATTTCCCTCCTTTCCATGAAGGATCTGTCAGAACAGGTTGGGGCGAAAGTTTCCCTCCATCCATTGCAGGCCATCAGGGAAGGATTGAAATATTCATGGGAGCATCCGTTGATACGAACCATTGTGCTTTTCATCGCCGTTATTTCAATTTTCGCATGGTCCTACGTGACTATGCTTCCGGTTATAGCAAAACACAGGTTCGGGATGGGTGCATCGGGTCTTGGATATCTGTACGGAGTTTCGGGTCTTGGTTCCGTCGTTGGTACTGTGGTTGTGTCCATATATTCCAGAAAAATCGACCGGCTGGTTTTTATTGCTGGTGGAAATATTCTTTTTGCTCTTGCATTGATCGGGTTTACGTTTACAATGCTTCTGCCGGTCGCGTTTTTCTGTCTTTTCATCGCAGGCTTCGGGCTTGTCGCCGCTGTCTCAACCATGAGTGCAACCATTCAGAGTACGGTAGACGATCGTTTCCGGGGAAGGGTGATGAGTCTTTATATGATGGTTTTCATGGGGTTCATGCCGATCGGGAACCTTGAGATAGGTTATCTTTCGGAACACTTCGGCACAGGGTTTGCCATTCGCATTGGATGTATCGTCACAATCCTCGCCTCTCTGGTTCTGGTTTACTCCAGCGGGAGTGTCCGTTCAGCATACAATCGTTACAAAGCACTGTGAAGGTCTGACACAAGCAGTGTGGTTTCTTTGAGGGATTTGCTGTTAAAGGAACCCTTTTGCGTGGAGTCGCGTTACAACCCTCAGAAAGAGAATATTATTTTTTATTATGATGAAACAGCTCTGTTTTCTGTTGCTTGTGTTTGCTCTGCTGCTGTACTCTTCTACAGCACCTGCGGAAAAAATTCAGACCGTTAGAACCATGGAAAAGCAAGACACCTTCAATCCCTATTATTCCCGTACTGATACCACGAAACTCAATCTGTCGGATGCAGAGTGGAAAAAGGTACTTTCTCCGGAAGTTTATGCCACAGCCCGTCAAAAAAAGACTGAACTTTCGTTTACCGGCAAGTTCTGGGACTATACCGGTCAGGGCACCTATTACTGTGCTGCTTGCGGGAATGCCCTTTTTCGCTCCGATGCGAAATTTGCTTCGACCTGCGGCTGGCCAAGTTTTTTTGAGGAGGTTCGAAAAGGCAGTGTGACCTATCTTCCGGATCGTTCATATGGCATGGTAAGGACTGAGGCACTCTGTGGAAGGTGCGGCTCACATCTTGGCCATCTCTTTGATGACGGGCCGCCTCCAACAGGAAAACGGTTTTGCATGAATTCGGTTGTACTTGATTTCGTCCCGGACATTCAGGGAACCAGAAAGATGCAATAGAAATCAGTGCGACGATGAGAGGTCGACCTTTTCCCCTTTTGGAATCCTGATTAGAAGAAGCAGAGGCAACGCGAGCGCAAAGAGGAGAGAGATGAGCATAAATGCATCCATGTAAGCCAGATGGTGGCTTTGAACGAGAACGGTTCCTTCCAGTGCTTTTATGCCTGCGAGTTCAGCCTCATGCTGTGATAAACCTGCTTTCATGGTCGCAAGCTGCTGCACGCTGTCAAGCCTCGTGACCGCAGGGGTATCATAGGGCGAAAGGTGGCTGAGAAGCTCCACCCTGTGAGCAGCAACCCGCCTTGCGATATAGGTATTGGTAATCGCAATGCCGAACGAACCCCCAAGCTGCCGTACCATGTTGTTGAGCCCGGTAGCCTGCCCGATGTCTTTTCCGTGCAGCCCTGCCACAGCGAGCATGGTAACGGGAATGAAAATAAAGCCAAGCGCGAAACCGCGAAGAAGCAGTACCAGGAAGAAGTTTTCCGCTCCCGACTGCATCGTTTGCTGACCGAGTTCCCAGCAGAAAAATGTAAAGCACACCATACCGACAGCCATAACCTTTTTAGGGTTGATGCCTCGCTGCATGGCGATGCCCAGCGGAAGCGAGATTATTCCTGTCACAACACTGCTCGGAAAAAGAACCAGTCCTGTCATCAGCGCAGTAAAGCCGAGCAGCCGCTGCACAAAGACAGGAAAGACAAAGAGCGATCCATAGAGGCCATACCCTACGATAAAGGTAAGCGTTGCGCCAATTGCCAGGTTCTTGCTTCGGGCCAGTACTCGCAGATCCACGGCGGGTTCTTCGGTATGCAGCTCCCACCAGACAAAAGCAATGAGCGAAACAGCTGCGATGATGGTAAACCAGATGATATAGTCGGTTTCAAACCAGTCTTTCGCCTCTCCCCGTTCGAGAATGAACTGCAGCGATCCAATGCCGACAGCAAGAAGCCCAATGCCGGTCCAGTCGATTTTGGAAACGGCGTGCTTCACTTTCGGTTCCCTGAGAAAGGTGAACGCAGACCATGCGGCAAGCAGGCCGACCGGAATGTTGACGAAAAAGCACCACTCCCAGGCAAAATAGTCTACAAGAAAGCCCCCGAGAAGCGGTCCTATGGTAGGGCCGAGCACCAGTCCCATGGAAAAGATGCCGGTCGCCTTGCCACGCTCTTCGGGCCGGTATGTTTCGTAAAGAATAGCCTGTGATGTCGGCAGAAGCGCACCGCCCCCCAGGCCCTGAAGAAAGCGGAAAATCACCAGTGCCCAGATGTTTGGGGCCATTCCGCAAAGCAGAGACGCAAAGGTAAAAAGAAGAATCGAACCGATATAGTAGTTTCGCCGTCCGAGCAGGTTGCCAAGAAAGCCGGAAAGGGGAATTACAATAACGTTGGCAATGGCGTAACTTGTAACGACCCAGGCGACATCATCAATACTCGCACCAAGATTCCCGCTGATCTGCGTGAGCGCCACATTCACAATGGTCGTATCGATCAGTTCAAGCATGGCCGACACGATCACTGTCAAGGTGATGATTATTTTCCTGAATCCGGTGTCATAGGTATGCGCTGGATTCGGCAGCATTGCCGCGACCGATACACCATTCTGTTGTTCAACTCTTGCCATTCGTTGCTTTTGCTTAGGCTGTCTTGTCAGTCATTGTTGAGATCCCTCACCCCGCAAGGGGGATTCGGGATGACATTTACTTTTGCTTACGCTCTCTAGCCAGTTATTGTTGCTCTCGTGCGTTACCTCCAGGATTCATCTTTTCATTCATGTATTTTTGTCATTCCGAATCCCTCTTGCGGGGTGAGGAATCTGCCTCAACCATCTTATTTCACCTTAACATCCACAACCACGTTCATGCCCGCGGCAAGCTGATGATCCTTGTCAGGCTTTTCTGTAAAGACGATTTTGACTGGAACACGTTGCGTAACCTTTATGAAGTTGCCGCTTGCATTGTCGGGTGGAAGCAGTGTGAATTTTGCGCCGGTACCCGATGATAGAGACTCCACCTTCCCTTTGAACTCTTTATCAGGAAATGCATCAACTTTGATAATCACAGGCAGTCCGGGATGTATTTTTTCAAGCTGGGTCTCCTTGAAATTAGCCACAACCCAAAGCTCCTTGCTTCCGACAATTCCGATGAGCTGCTGCCCTGGAGCTACATATTGTCCGGGTTGCACATTTTTTTTCGAAACCTGACCGTTGGCCGGAGCCGTAATCGTCGTGTATGATAACTGAAGCTCGGCCTGGCGCAGTTCAGCTTCACGTCTTTTAACTTCTGCTTTTTGCAGCGGAATCTGGGCAAGAGCAGCCTGATACTGGTTCCCTGCAGCTGAATATTGTGCTGAAGCAGCCTGTGCTCCAGCACTCACACCATCGAACTCTGCCTGTGAAATGACGTCCTGTTGCCGGAGATTTTCGCCCCGGCGAAGGTCTGCCTGCTGTTTTCTGCTTGTTGCTGCAGCAGCGTTTGCCGAAGCACTTGAGGCATTTGCCTGATTGGTCGTTGCCTTTACAGCGGCCTTGGCGCTCTCCACAGCAGCAGCGGCAATGTCCCGACGCACTTCATAGTCAGCTGCTTCAAGCCGGATAAGGGTATCACCCGTATGAACCTGCTGGTTATCCCTCGCAAGAACCTCCTGCACTTTTCCGGGAATTCGTGAAATGACCGGATAGACATCACCTTCTATCTGAGCGTTGTCCGTATCTTCGTACTGGAAAGAGTGATAAATGCTTGTACCTCCCCAGATAAGTACGACCGCAATAAAAACACCTGCAATAATGATTCGCAGCGGATTCGAAGCCTTCGTCGTGTCTTTTTCGGAGTTCTTGTTTTCTGGTATTGTTTTTGATTCAGGCTGTTCCATATTATTTCTTGTTGTTGTCGTGAAAAGTATCGTTGCGGAACCTTTTATTCTGCACTCTTTAAGTTGATCGTTGGCGTTTTCAGAATCACAACGGGGCAGAATGCCTTGCGCATCACAGTTTCTGCTGTGCTTCCCACCAGAAGGCGGGCGATATCAGTTTTCCCGTGGGATCCGAGCAAAATCATGTCTGCGTTATGCTCTTTTGCATAGCCAAGAATGCATGTTGCCGGTTCGCCGTATTGCACCTCAAAAATGGCTTGGACATTGTTTTGAGAAAGCATTTCACTGTATCTCGAAAAGTCATGCAAGCGTGTCCTTAGAAGGTGATCATCACAATTGATTTCTGGTGCAATATAGAGTATGATGAGCTCCGCACCTGTACAGTGCATTGTGGCTGCATAGCGCACCACAGAATCTGAAGCCACGGAAAAGTCAACCGCGCAGATAATTTTTTTGAGTGATATTGTCATGTTACCAGAATATTTCCCCGGTTGCTCGTTTCAGGGTATAGTTGCTCATCACATAGGAATAGTCAGCTTGAAGTTTCGCAAGTTCTGCCTCCGAGAGAGATGCTTCGGTAGTAAGGAGGTCAAGTACCGTAGCCATGCCGTTTTCGTAACGAACCCGTGCATGTTCGGCGGCAAGTTTGGCCTGCTGAACCTGTGTTTCGGTCGCTATGATCTTTTCTGATGAGCTCTTGACTGCATGAATCGTCTCTTCAATATCACTTCTCACTTGCTGTTCCGTATCGAATTTTCGCTGAGCGGCTGCGTGCATGAGGGCTGTCGCCTCCTGGCGTTCAGCACTGGTTTTAAATCCGCTGAAAAGAGGTACCTCCAGTTTCAGGCTTCCAACAAAATTCTGACGTATTTCATTAATATCGGGCAGAAGGCCATTCGTGACGCCGTACGATGCGCTCGCTGACACTACAGGCAGTCCGTCTTTCATGGCAATGGAGCGCCGCTGCTTGGCGGCTTTTTCATTTTCAATGGAAAGTTTCATCTCAAGACGCTGCTCCAATGCCTGTGTGAGAAGTTCGACATCTTTGCGATCTACAGGAGTTATAGAAAAAGAACCCTGAATTTTGAGAGGCGAATTGTCTGCTATGCCGGCCAGATGCCGCAGGGTCAGTTCCTGACGGAGCAACTCCTGTTTTAAGTCGAGCATTTTGCTTCTGGCAGCGGCGATTCGAACTTCGGTGGACAAAACATCAAATCTGGTTGCAGCGCCTGTCTGGTAACGTTTTTTAGTGAACTCAAGAGCCTTGCTGAGTGCGGTTATCTCTTTCTGCTCCACCGTTATGTTTTCCCGTAAAAAAATAATGCCGTAAAAGAGCTGGACAGCCTGAAACGAGAGATCTCTTCGGGAGATTTCCAGTGATTGTTCTGCAGTTTTTTTGCCTGTCAACGCAAGGTTTACAGTAGAGCCTCTTTTTCCGAAATCGAACACGATTGCCCGTGCAGTGACTTTGGCTTCATAGTTGTCATTAGGTGCAAACTTGAGCATGGGGCTTCCAAAGAGACTCATTTCCGAGACAGGGTCAAGATAGGTATATCCTGCGCTGGCAGATATCTGTGGAAGATATGCACTTCTGCTCTGGGTAATTCGAGCCTTCGCAGCCCTTACTTCGTCTGCTCCTGCCTTGAGGAGATGATTGTTTTCCTGGACAAGTCGAATCGTTTTTTCAATCGTAAGCGCCTCATCTCCTGGCGCTTCAGCAACGGCCGCCAGTAACGGACAGGCAAGCATGATTACGGTTGCTGCGATGCCGGCAGTTCTGGTCAGAATTCTGTTCATAATAGCTCGATGATTTGTTCCGTTATTGTGCCGACACATCAAAAAAAACATCGGGTTGCACATGTCATGAACACTTAATCTGCAATTTGAATGCCAGATAGCCGCAAACGGGCAAATAACAGCTGCAATCCTTGCTGTGTATGGATGTTCAATTTTTATTGTGATTTCAGTATTCCGAAATAATCAGAAAATTCTCTATACTGTATTCTTAATATTTCAGAATATCCTGACTTTGCTATACTGTTATGATTATTTCTTCTGTTCATGAAGCCCACCGTCTCATGCAGTATATCAGTGATGCTGTTGGCTCAATTCGCGATCCTGACGAACTTTTTCGCATTGTTACAGACAAGCTGCGCCTGGTATTTGAATTTGATTCTGTCGTGATTATCACTTTCGACAAGGAGCGGCGGTACAGCAATGTTATTTTTGAAATGCTGCGATTTCAGGTTCCTGAAGGAATTGAGCGCAAAAAAAGGCCAATCGCCGGGTCATGGATTGAGCCGCACATGGCCGATTCGTCTGTTTCTGTTTTCACCATTAAAGAGGTTCTTGATCGTTATCCTGCAGATTTTCCTGTACCGCATGTTCTTTACGATGTCGGTATGCGTCAGGTTGTGTTGTCGCCGCTTCGGACAGGTGGAAAGATTGTCGGGTTTCTGAATTTTGTGTCAAAAGATGAAAAAAACTGGTCTGAAAGCGATAAAGAACTGCTTTCCACACTGTCATCGCCAATTGCTGTCGCAGTAAGCAATACCCTGGCCTACGAAGAGCTCCGTCTTCGTGAAGCACAGACTGTTATGCAGCTTGCCGTTAACAACGCCCTGCTTACCATAAAGGATAGGAACCGGATGCTCCTTGCTGTCTGTGAGCAGATCGATAAACTGGTGCCGTGTTCTTTTCTGGGTATTCGTGTATTGGGCGATGATGGCAGGTTTCGTCTTTACGATAATTTCATGCGCGAAGATGGCAGTGGATTTTTTCCGGTTTCTTCGGCTGAAAAGCTTGATGTTACAGATTTTGAAGAGATCGCAAAGGAGAGTTTTTCATTGATTACAAATCCGGGGTGCTATGGAGGAGAGGCTTTCCTTCGGCTTTGTTCAACATACCGCATACTTGCGATTGCCAGAGATAAATTTGGTGTATGCTCCCTGATAACAGTTCCGTTATGGGATACTCCCGGAAGTCGGGCAGGTCTGATTATTTCCGATACGTCACGCTCTTTTGATGAGCACGACCAGGCTACAGTTAACCTGATTGTACCGCAGCTCTCCCTTGCGCTGCAGAACTATCTTGCATTTGAGGAGATCGATGAGCTCCGCCGTAAGCTCGAAGGGGAACGTACCTGTCTGATTGAGGAGATCAAGGCCGATCATAATTTTGAAGAAATCATCGGCAGCAGCGCTCCACTTGCGGCGGTATTGCGACGGGTAAGTCAGGTTGGATCTACCGATGCCACCGTGCTGATTCAGGGAGAAACAGGTACAGGAAAAGAGCTGTTTGCTCGTGCGCTTCACAATCTTTCAAGCCGCCGGAAGCGTGCATTGATCAAGATTAATTGTGCAACATTGCCCGGAACGCTTATTGAATCGGAACTTTTCGGTCATGAAAAAGGAAGTTTTACCGGTGCTATAGAAAGGCGTATCGGCAAGTTTGAGCTGGCTGAAGGAGGTACTGTTTTTCTTGATGAAATTGGTGAGCTGCCGCTTGAACTGCAGGCAAAGCTGCTTCGTGTGCTTCAGGAGCGTGAGTTTGAAAGGCTTGGCGGGAAAATGGTGATCAAGGTTGATGTGCGTGTTATTGCCGCCACGAACCGTGATCTTGCCAAGGAGGTTGCTGAAGGCAGGTTTCGGGAGGATCTTTTTTTTCGTCTCAATGTTTTTCCTCTTACCATCCCGTCACTTTGTGATCGGCGTGATGATATACCAATGCTTGCCACACACTTTGCAGCAAAATATTCAAGGGAATTCGGCAAACCTCTCCTCATGTTCAAGGAGCGTGATATGAAGCATCTGGTCACCCGTGAGTGGAAGGGTAATATTCGCGAACTTGCTCATATTGTGGAACAGGCTGTCATTGTTTCAGCAGGGTCATCGCTTGATTTTTCAACGATTTTTTCTTTTCCTGAGCTTTCCGTTGAACGCTCCTTTGCAGGTGAGGCTAAAACCATGCGTGATTTTGAACTTGATGTTGCCTTGATGGAAAAAGAGCTGATTGTTGATGCGCTCGAACGTTCAAAAGGTCGGGTGAGTGGTGCCGGCGGAGCGGCGGAGCGGCTTGCCATGCACCCGAAAACACTCTACTCCCGTATTGAGAAGCTCCGTATCGAAAAGCGATATCAGTAGGGTATTTTCTCCTTTTGCCTTCGCTACTTTTTACTCATTCAAATGAATTGTTGAAAAGTTATAAATCCCTTAGCTTTTACAACATGCTATCTTTATGAACAGATTAAGTTTGAAACAAGAAACAGAGCGCATCAATGTAGTTCGAACGATTTTTATGAAGGAGTTTCACTATGATCGAAACAATGACATTTGAAGTATCCCAGGATTTGCTGGCCTCGCTCAAGATTGGTATACAGGATTTGGCACAAGAGATTCGTCTCATGGCGGCAATAAACTATTTTCAGGAGAAAAAACTCTCATTGGGAAAAGCTGCAGATCTAGCAGGATGTCATCGGATCAGTTTTATGGATATTCTTGCGCAAAAAGGGATTGTTATCTTTGATTATGATGAATCAATTGTGGAAAGGGTGAGGGTTCACTTCTGCTGTTGAAGGCGTTCACCAAGCCATATTTTTATCACCGACTGGTGCGATACCACAAGACGGGTTGCTTCCTTGTCAAGCGAGTCAATCATCCAGACTGGAAAATCCACATTCACCCTTTTATGCTGTTGCTTTATGCGACGTGCCTTGTCAAGATCAAGGTAATGTGTGATATCTGAACCATCATCAAATGCCTTGTCAAATTCCTCGGTTTTCATGTATCGCCACCTCCTCAAGGCGAGATATCTTTACGGAAAGTATATTAAGAAATGCCCGAAGGAAAAAAGGAGAAGAGATATAGAATTGCATAATAAAAAGTGAGTGCGAAATGGCGATTCCAGATTTTCAGAGCATCATGTTGCCGTTGCTCAGGCTTTGCAGTGACGGGCAAGAACACACCAACGGGGAAGTGATAGAGGTATTGGCCCGCGAATACAGATTGACTCCTGACGAGCTTAACAAAATGCTGCCGAAAGCATCACAACGTGTTTTTTATAATCGTGTTGCCTGGGCAAGGGCACATATGAAGATGGCGCTTCTTCTCGATAATGTCCGGCGTGGTGTTTTTCGCATTACTGCAAGAGGGAAAGCTGTTTTGGGAGAGTCACCGAACGAAATCAATATTGCTTTTCTTCGCAAGTTTCCGGAATACCGTCCTGTTCGTGAGTCACAACAGAATAACCAGTCCAATGATGATCTGCATCCAAAAGAGCAGGAGATAAAAACACCTGCTGAACGCCTTGAAGATGCGTACATGGCGCTTCGTGAAAATCTTGTCGATGAACTTCTTATTCAGTTAAAATCATCTCATCCTGCTTTTTTTGAGAAGGTTGTGATCGAAGTTCTGGTAAAAATGGGGTACGGTGGATCGATAAAAGATGCAGGTGAAGCTGTTGGCGGGAGTGGTGACGAAGGTATTGACGGTATTATCAAGGAAGATCGTCTTGGTCTTGATATCATCTACATTCAGGCAAAAAGATGGGAAAACACCGTCTCACGGCCAGATATCCAGAAGTTTGCCGGGGCGTTGCAGGGCAAGCGTGCCCGTAAAGGAGTTTTTATTACCACATCTGATTTTTCAAAAAGCGCGCATGAGTTTGTGTCTGCAATTGAGAGCAAGATCATCCTGATTGATGGACGCCAACTTGCAGGTTTAATGATTGATTTCGGGGTTGGGGTTGCCACTGATGCTGTGTATGAACTGAAGCGCCTCGATTCAGACTATTTTGAAGAGAACTGAGAAAACGGTTCTTTTTACAAGTCAGTTCAACTGATTCGTACCTGGCTGATTTCCAACCAGTAGTTTTTTTGCAGGGCCGCTGTATTCAGACCATGTATCTATTTCCCAAGCTATGCCATCTTCTGCCAGTTGTCTTTCCTCGACAGGATCAAGTTTTGTACACTCTTCGACAAGCCGGTCAATTTTTATGATGGCTTGTGCATCCTTGGTTATTGCTGTCATTGTTTTTCTCAAAGTTTTATCCGTATGAGATAATTGTTCTAACTTTCATTGTGGTGATTGCTTTGGATTATAACAAAGGGTATAGATCAAGAAAATTCACAATCTTTCATGACCTTCGATGAACTGCAGAGTCTTCTTGAACAGGAGGCTCAGTCGATGTTACATTTACACCAATCCGATGACCCTGCGGCATTTGCCATGCAGTTTCATGACAGGAAGGAGTTGCCGGTGCGGGCGATGGCGGAACAGATTGGGTGTCGTCAAAGGGCTGCAAAAAAGCTGCCTGCACTTTCACAGCACAACCTGCTTTATACACCGTTGGCACTTGAACAGTCCTCCGGGCAGAGAGCTGCAGAGTACAAGGCTTCTTTTATGTCGGGGAAGAGGGTGATTGATTTGAGTGGGGGGTTGGGTGTCGATACGATGTTTTTGGCAAGGGTGTTTCTGGAGGTGGTTTACTGTGAGCGTGATCAGGTGCTTTGTGCTGTGGTGGAGCATAACTTGAAACGGTGCGGGATATCCAATGTGAAAGTAAAGCATAGTGACAGCATCGAGTTCCTGTTGTCTTATCCGGATGATTGTTTTGACTGGATCTTTGTTGATCCGGCACGTCGGGAGCAGGGGCGTCGTTCTATAGCGCTTGAGGCGGCGAGTCCGGATGTTGTGGCTTTTCATGATATGATGCTCTGTAAGGCGAGGTGGGTATGCATCAAGGCATCACCGGCTCTTGAGATAAGTGGATTGAAAATGCTATTGCCTGCTTTGCATACGATTATTGTGGTTTCGGTAGACAATGAATGCAAGGAGATTCTTCTGCTGCTTGATCAGGAGGCTCGCGAGAAAGCGGTGATGGTCAAGGCGGTCTGCCTCTCGTCGGATTCGGAGGTTGTTAATGAAATAGTGGGAGATGGTGTGGTTGGGCGACCTCTTGCCTCTTCGGTAAAGGAGTATATTTATGAACCTGATCCTGCAATTATCAAAGGGCGGCTTTCGTCTGTGCTTGCGAGGGATTACAGCCTTGAGTTTGTCAACAAAAGTGTTGATTATCTCACCTCTGAGTGCAAAATAGAGGCTTTCCCAGGGAGAAGTTTCCGCATGATAGAGGTTGTTCCCTACAAGCCGAAAAGCTTCAGGGGTTTTCTGGAGCTTCATGCCATTAAAGGGGCAAGCATTCAGCGGCGCGATTTTCCTCTTTCACCGGAAGAGTTGAGAAAAAAATATCGGCTCCTTGAAAGTGAAAGAGCCTTTCTCTTTTTTACCCGGGACAGGGAAGGCCATCCAATCTGCATATATGCCCTCAGATGTTTTCCTGGAGACGAAGCAGCTCTTTCTGTGCAAGACCGAAGCGCAGCCCCTGAATGCTGACACGGATTTCTGCTACCCCAAGCAGGCGCATGAACTGATGCAGGATAAGGGTTCCCATAGTGATGACGTCGGCTCGCCCATCGGGGATGCCGAGCTGGATGATCTGCTCAAGGTTGCTCTTTTTCAGATGTTCGAGAAAAGCGCGCACCTCATGGAAACTGAGGGGATAGTTGTGCACTTTGAAAGCATCAAAGCGTTTTAGTCCCTGGCTGACTTGGGCGATGGTGGTGAGAGTGCCTGCAACGCCATAGACATGCTCTCTTGCGGCGAAAAAGGGTAGAAGGCTTGAAGTGAGGAGATCGTTAATGCTCTTTTTGGCGGCATCCAGCTCTTGTTGAGGTGGAGGCAGTGTTGTGAAAAACCGTTCAGTCAGTCTTACTGACCCGATATTGAGGCTTACGCTTTTTTCCAGAGCATTGGCCGAACCCATAGAGATTTCAGTGCTTCCGCCTCCGATATCGATGACGGTGAAGAGGTCGGGAATGTTGCTTATGCCGCCAACCGCTCCGAAAAAAGTCAGTTCAGCCTCTTCATGTCCGGCAATGCATCGTATGGTAATACCGGTCTCTCGGGCTACCCTGTTTATGACCTCAAAGTGATTTTCTGCATCCCTCAGGGCACTGGTGCCTGCAGCAATAATCTTCTCTGCATCATATTCATCGCTGATCCGTCGGTATGCGGAAAGGCAGTCGATGAGTCGTTGCAGTGCCGCTTGATCAATGATTTTCTCTGCATCCACATTTTTTCCAAGCCGTACAATGGTCTGCTGGTGGCAGACCGGATGAATGGTACCGCTTTCGGGTTCAAGGTCGGCAATCAGCAGGAGGGCAGTGTTGGTGCCGATATCAATGCATGAAACTCTTTTCATAGTGGTTTTATAAAGCTTGAGAGCCATTCGTCCTCATAGATGTTTTTTTCAATCGTGTAGTTGAGGCGTTTGATCAGTTTTTTCAGCCAGGGTTCATCGTAAACAAGGATTCCGGAGAGCAGCACTGGTGCCCGGGGTGCGTATTTCCGGATAACGGGCAGAATTCGGTCGATCACGTTTTTATTGATATTGGCAAGGATAAGGTCGTAGCCCTCTTTGAGATTTACAACAAGATCTTCTTCTGCATCGAGGAGCTTGATGGTGATATCCTGAGCATTGTTCTCCTTAATGTTTTCAAGGGCGTTTTCGACAGACCAGGAGTTGTTGTCGAATGCGAGAATGGGCAGGCTGTTGCCGAGTTTACGGGCCGCAATGGCAAGGACGCCGGTGCCGGTGCCGATGTCCATTATTTTATTGTTTGTCAGGTCAAGGGTTTCCATCTGCCGCAGCATCAGTCGTGTTGTGGCATGATAGCCAGTACCGAAAGACATTTTTGGGTTGATTTCAATGACAATCTGTCCGGATTTTGGTGTGATTTCACTGCTTTTCTGGACAATCAAAAGGCGATCGGAGATTTCGATGGGTTGCAGGGTTGCTTCCCACTCGGCATTCCAGTTTCTATCGGCCATGAAGGTTGCCTGATACGGGGGAATGGTTCCAAACCTATCCATCAGAATGGTACGAAAGGATTGCTCCCTCTCTTCAGTCCATTCGGTTTCCGGCAGATATGCCAGGAGCTTGTTGTCTTCTTCCTGAAAATATTCTACACCCTCTCCGATAAGCTGGGCAATATAAAGTTCATGGAGGGTGGAGCTTATTTCAAAAGCCAGTTCAATAAAATGGTGTGTTCCTGGTTGGGGCATAACAACAGTTCGGCAGATTAAAGGAGATACGCTGAACATGAATATAGGGTTTTCCCTGGTGAAGGACTCACTCTGTCGTTATCAGATGGGATGCACAGGCGTAATGGAGGCTATAATACCGATCCAGAAGCAGGTTGACCATGATGCCGCCAGTTGCTGCATGAGCAAATCGGTTTTCACCGATAAAGATGCCGACATGGTCGATTCTGCTGCCATCACTGCTGAAAAAAACAAGGTCGCCGGGTTGCAGGTGTTGTTTCGGCACCATAGTGCCGAGCAGTGCCTGTTCTCCGGAAGTACGCGGCAGGAGCATCCGGAAGTTTTGTTTGTAGAGATACTGCACAAATCCCGAGCAGTCGAAGCCTTCAGGGGTTGTTCCGCCTGGCCTGTAATGGGTGCCGAGGTGGTCATCAATTGATGAAAAGAGCTGTTCAAGCGATTGTTCCGTCACCTTTAACGGAAGGTGTCTGGCGACGGGGGAACTGCTTCCTTCCGGTATACAGGAGATATACGATTTTCTTTTTTTTAAACTATATTTGCTCTCCATATTGTACCCTGAACCTGGCCGGAAACTCTGGCAGCCGCTTACGCTGAACAGAATCCATATCAGGGTGCCGAAAAGGAGAGCAGTTTTACACGGCGTACACAATGACGGCATTGATGCCTTAAAGCGGTCGCTTTGTATCAAGAGATTTTGCGGTTTTATTAAAAGATATTGAGTGCTCAAGGATTGCTGTCATGAGTAATCATAAGTGAAGCACACAAGAGTAAGATAACAGTTAACTCATTTGTTTAATAGATATGGCGGTGATGAAATTCGGTGGTACCTCAGTCGGATCTGCTCGGGCTATGCAGCAGGCTATTTCGATTGTGGCTCGGGAACAGAAGAACGCGGTGCCGCTGGTGGTGCTGAGTGCATGCAGCGGTATCACGAATAAGCTGGTTCACATTGCCGATGCTGCCGGGCGTGGTGCTCTTGATGAGGCGATGGGACTTGCTGCTGAGGTGCGAAGTTTCCACTTTGCTCTGCTTGATGAACTGATGAAAAGTGAGGTATCGAAAAAAGAGGCTGCTGTCAGGATTGAAGAGCTTGCCGGACGTCTTGAAATGCTGATTAAAGGTGTTGATATTGTGGGTGAGCTTACCGAGCGTTCCAGGGATATGTTCTGTTCATTTGGAGAACTGCTTTCTACTACGGTGTTTGCTGCGGCCATGAAGGAACAGGGATATAATGTTGAGTGGATTGATGTCCGCACGGTTATGATTACCGATGATAATTTCGGTTTTGCCCGTCCCATCAACGATGTGTGCGAAGAGAATGTCCGCAGGATTATCAGCCCATTGCTTCAACAGGGAAAAGTTGTCGTTACCCAGGGCTATATAGGAGCAACCAAAAGCGGAAAGACCACAACGCTTGGCAGAGGCGGTTCTGATTTTTCAGCAGCATTGCTTGGTGCATGGCTCAATGATAACGCGATCCAGATATGGACCGATGTTGATGGCGTCATGACCTGCGATCCGAGGCTGGTGCCCGAAGCGAGAAGCATCAGGGTGATGACTTTCTCTGAGGCAGCGGAACTTGCCTATCTTGGAGCCAAGGTATTGCATCCCGATACCATTGCGCCGGCAGTGCAGAAAAATATACCGGTCTACGTTTTGAACTCGGTGCATCCTGATGCCAGAGGGACCATTATTACCAATGACCCCGAAAGACTTTCGGGTATGAGTTACGGCGGTCTGGTCAAATCAATTGCGGTTAAAAGAGGGCAGTGCATTATCAATGTACGTTCCAATAGGATGTTTGGCCGTCATGGTTTCATGAATGAATTGTTTGGTATTTTTGCCCGTTACGGGGTGTCGGTGGAAATGATCTCCACCAGCGAGGTTTCGGTATCTCTCACTGTTGACGAAAAAAGCTTCAGTGAAGAGCTGATTCACGATCTGGAAAGTTTTGGAGAGGTTGACAGAGAGCATAATGTTGCAACAATAAGTGTTGTTGGCGATAATCTCCGCATGTCGAGAGGTGTGGCAGGCAGGATTTTCAGTGCATTGAAGGATGTTAATCTCAGGATGATCTCTCAGGGTGCATCGGAAATAAATGTCGGGTTTGTGGTTGAAGAGCCTGAGGTTGGTATTGCGGTCAACAATCTGCACAGGGAGTTTTTTTCCGGACGGCAGAATGAGGGCATTTTTGAAGCACCGGCAGGGAGCCTGCAGTGCGCAGCGGTTGTAAAAGAAAAATAACAAGGGGTAGGGAGAGAGACATGGACTATAAAAAAGCCGGAGTTGATATCAATGCAGGCGAAGAGTTTGTCCGCATGATCAAACCCCAGGTTCGTCAGACGTTTACCTCCGGCGTTATCACAGATATCGGAGCTTTTGGAGGTTTTTTTCAGCCTGACTTCTCCCTGTATAAAAAGCCGGTGCTTGTCAGCAGTATTGACGGTGTCGGTACGAAACTCAAGATTGCCATTGAACTCGGCGTGTATGATAGTGTCGGTTCATGCCTTGTCAATCACTGCACGAATGATATTCTCGTCTGCGGGGCAAAACCGCTCTTTTTTCTCGATTACTACGCTTGCGGAAAGCTTTCTCCAGCCAATGCCGCTGCAGTGGTTACCGGTATGGTGAGTGCCTGCCGCGAAAATGGCTGTGCACTTATCGGCGGTGAAACTGCGGAGATGCCGGGGCTTTATCATGAGAGGGATTTTGATCTTGCCGGCTCAATCGTGGGGGTTGTCGATCATGAAAAAATTATCAACGGTTCTGCAATCAGGGCGGATGATGTGCTTATCGGTCTTCCTTCGACCGGTCTCCATACGAACGGGTATTCTCTGGCAAGAAAAGTTTTTGAGGGGAGGATGCAGCAGACTTATACCGGGCTTGACGGAACGGTTGGCGAAGAGCTGCTGAAGGTTCACCGCTCCTATCTTTCGGTTATTGAGCCCTTCTTTGGTTCACCTGATATCAGAGGGTTGTCGCACATTACCGGCGGGGGGCTGATGGGTAATACCATGCGCATTGTGCCTGAAGGTTTGATGCTTGATGTTGACTGGAAGTCATGGCCGGAGCCGCTGATTTTTGATATTATCCGCAGGGAGGGTCATGTGCCTGAAGAGGATATGCGCAGGACGTTCAACCTCGGTATTGGACTGGTGATGATTGTTGAAAAAAAAGCAGTTGACAGAGTCGTCTCCTGCTTGAAATCACAGCAGGAAAATGCGTACATTATTGGTTATGTAAGCAGTAGGTGATAGCTATTTCTTTTTTTTCTTGCAATAAAGTAATAATCAGAAAAGTTTATGCTGACTTTACTTGCTATTTTAGTGGTGAGCTACATCATCGGCTCCATTCCTACCAGCATTATTGCGGGAAAAATGCTCAAAGGAATTGATATCAGGAACTTCGGCAGCGGTAATGCCGGTGGTACCAATGCCTTCAGGGTGCTTGGCTGGAAGCCCGGACTTGTTGTAACGTTAATTGATATAATCAAGGGCGTTATTGCTGCGGTCTCTGTTGTTGCCTTTTTCAGAAATCACCCGATCGGTTCATTTCCTGACATGAATGAGGTAGCCCTGCGGCTTCTTGCCGGAATGAGCGCCGTCATCGGTCATGTGTTTACTCTTTTTGCCGGATTCAAGGGGGGCAAGGGTGTCAGTACCGCTGCGGGTATGCTTATCGGGATTGCTCCCGTAAGCATGCTTATGGTTGTCGGTATTTTTTTCATGACGGTCTATATTTCCCGCCATGTTTCTGTTGCTTCAATGCTTGCGGCAATCGCCTTTCCCCTGATTATTGCCATCCGAAAATATATTTTTGAGCTTGGCGGCGGCCTTGATTATTATATCAGGCTTTTCGGTTCGCCCGTCTCTTTTCATGACAGTCTTGATTATCATCTTATGATTTTCGGGCTTATTGTCGCTTTTGCAATTCTTTACACTCATCGGGCAAATATCAGAAGGCTGATTTCCGGTACAGAAAGCCGTGTGACCTTCGGAAAGCATTCATGATTTCCTGACATTTGATGAATATTGGCGTATTGGGTGCCGGAAGTTGGGGAACCACGCTTGCCGTGCTTCTTGCAAAAAAAGGTTATCAGGTGCGGCTTTGGGCTCACAGGCCGGAATTTGCCGCACTGCTTGAGGCTGAACGCGAAAATATCCGATATCTCAAGGGTGTCCATTTTCCTGAAAATCTGCAGGTCGTTGATCATTTGCGAAATCTTATTGCATGGTCGCAGATGATTGTAACCGCGGTACCTTCCCAGGCACTGCGCGAGACGCTTCTCGGGTTCAGAGATCTTCCTCTGGATGGAAAAATCCTGGTCAATGTTGCCAAGGGGATCGAGATTGGCAGTGGAAAGCGCATGTCGGAAGTGTTGCTTGAAGTGCTGCCTGCTCTGCAGGCAGCACAGGTTGCAGCCTTGTACGGACCAAGCCATGCCGAAGAGGTTTCCAGACAGCAGCCTACCACCGTCGTTGCCTCCTCTCAATCGCTTAAAACCGCTGAAAAAGTTCAGGAGGTGTTCCATACCAATATGTTCCGCGTCTACGTCAATACCGATATTATTGGTGTTGAAATTGCCGGTTCGGTCAAAAATATCATTGCTATTGCAGCAGGAATATCCGATGGCATAGGATTTGGCGATAATGCCAAGGCGGCCATTATTACCAGGGGACTTGCAGAAATATCAAGGCTCTGTTTAAAGCTTGGCGGTGATCCGTTGACTATTTCCGGGCTATCGGGCATTGGTGATCTTGTTGTCACCTGTTTAAGCCGGCACAGCAGGAACCGTTATGTTGGAGAAGAGATCGGCCGGGGCCGTTCGCTTGATGATGTCATCAGCCAGATGAATATGGTTGCCGAAGGTGTTCACACATCAAAAGCAGTTTTTGAGCTGAGCAGGGCTGTCGGAGTTGACATGCCTATTACACAGGCTGTCTATGAGATGCTTTTTGAAGGCAAGCCGGCTGAGCAGGCGATTTTAGATCTCATGACACGGGATCCGAAACAGGAGCGATACTAATCGATTAATGGTGTTTTTTGGGGAATTCATACCAGACAAACTTGCCTGTTTTGCGAGCTGCATCTCTCCACGATTCGACAGACATATCAATTCGAGCCACGCCGCAGGTGACCATACTGTCGATGTGGTTTCCTGATAGCAGGTTGGAGAATTCAGTCATTGTCGGGTTGTGCCCGAAGAGCATCACTGTTTTGCTGCTGTCAGGAAGCTGTTGAACGATGTTCAGCAGATTGCCGGTTCCCCCCTCATATATTTCAATTCTTTGCTGGATAAGTTCTTTCGGGTATCCGAGGATTTCGCAAAAGATCTCTGCTGTCGTGACTGCCCTTTTTGCGGGACTTGTCACGATCAGCTCGGGGATGACCTTCTTTTCTTTCAGGAGGGTTGCCATCAAGGGGGCGGATTTCAGGCCGCGCTCGTTCAGCGGCCGGTCGAAATCGCCGGTCTCTGCATTCGCCCAGCTGGATTTTGCATGACGGACAAGGTAGAGGGTTTTCATCTTTTTCCTGAAAGATAACGGTTTTTGAGTTCCATGATTCTTTGATATGACTGGTCGATTCGTTCCGGTGTAATGATTTTTTTTTGAAGGAGGGATCGGATTATTTCTGTTGCCTTTGAGGCAATGGCTGGGTCATAGGAGGCATTGTTTCCAAAGAGCAGCAGATCGACACCTGCGTTAATGGCAAGTTGGATGGCAGATTCAAGCTCGTAATGGTCGGCAATGGCTTTCATCTGCATGTCATCACTGATTATAACTCCCTTAAAGCGGAGTTTATCACGCAGCAGGCCAGTGAGCGTTTGTTTTGAAAGTGTTGCCGGGTAGAGAGTGTCAAGTTTTCCATTGAAGACATGTGCGGTCATGATGGCATCAGGGTAACCCGAAGCAATAAGTACACGGTAGGGCTCCAGCTCCTCTTCTGACCAGCTTGCTGTTATGTCTGTAAAATCAAGGTGTGTGTCGGAAGACGAACTGCCGTGTCCGGGAAAATGCTTCAAGGTGGCAATAATGCCATTGATATGATATGCCTGGATGATCAGTTGAAGGTTGCTGATTACAACTGACGGGTCAGGTGAAAAGCTTCTATCAAGCTTGCCGATAACAGGGTTGTCGGGATTGGTATTGAGATCGGCGACTGGGGCAAGATTCATCCCGATATGCATGGTTTTGAGTGTTCGGGCGGTCTGTGAGGCAGCTGAAGACGTGCTGTCGGGATTGTTCAGCCTGCCAAGATACGCAGCAGAAACGCTGGGAGGAAATCCTCTGGCTTGTTTAAGACGGTTGACTTTTCCTCCTTCCTGATCGATGGCTACAAGAAGCGGAATGTTCGCCAGCTTCTGCAGCTCAAGTGTCAGGCGGGCAAGCTGCTGCGGGCTGATGATGTTCCTTGAATGAGAGTGAGCTGGAACGTCAAAGTCAAAGAGGACAACCCCGCCGATACGGCGCTTTGTTATATCGGCGGCAATTTCCGGAGCATCCTCAAGAGTGGTTCCTCTGAAACCGATCATCAGCATCTGGCCAATTTTAACAGAGAGGCTGTCTGACTGTTGTGCAGCAACAGCGGGTCGGGAAAAAATGAAGAAGAAGAGCAATCCCGCCGTTGTCAGTGATTTTATTGTCATGGTTATTTTATGCCGCACTCTTGACGACGGCGATTTCTCCACCGGACATATCAATGGCGACGGCCTCCCCCTCTTTTACCCTGCCTGAAAGAATAAGTTCAGAAATCTTATTGGTGATTTTACGCTGCATTACCCGTTTGAGCGGCCTGGCTCCGAAGGCGGGATCAAAACCGGCATCGGAGAGCCATGCTACAGCAGCCTCAGAAATCGTGAGGATAATGTGCTGGCGCATTGCTGTGGCCTTGATATGGTCGAACTGGATCAGAACAATTTTTTTCAGGTCTTCTCTGGTAAGCGGTGTAAAGAGGATGACTTCGTCTATACGGTTGAGGAACTCAGGTCGAACCTTCTGCTTCAGGAGTTGGAAAAGTTTTTCCTGCAGACCTGAAAGCACGATCTCCCGTTTCATACCATCCATTTTTTCCATTTCAGACTGAATCAGCTGAGCACCGATGTTGCTTGTCATGATGATGATTGTGTTCTTGAAGTTCACCGTACGGCCTTTGCTGTCGGTGAGCCGTCCGTCGTCAAGAATCTGCAGGAGAATATTGAAGACATCCGGGTGAGCTTTTTCTATTTCATCAAGCAATACAACAGAAAAAGGTTTGCGCCTTACTGCTTCTGTAAGCTGTCCGCCCTCTTCATAGCCAACATAGCCTGGAGGTGCTCCAACAAGACGGCTGACCGTATGTGCTTCCATGTATTCGCTCATGTCGATGCGGATCATTGAGTCCTCGTCATCAAAAAGATAGTCAGCGAGTGTGCGGGCAAGCTCTGTTTTTCCAACGCCGGTCGGTCCAAGAAAAATAAAAGAACCTATCGGTCGTTTTTCATCGCCCATGCCAGCCCGTGAGCGTTTGACGGCTTCACTGACGGCGCTGACCGCTTCTTCCTGCCCGATCACCCTCTTGTGCAGCTCATCTTCAATAAGCAGAAGCTTCTGCCTCTCTGACTGAAGCATTTTGCTGAGGGGTATGCCAGTCCATTTAGAGACGATATCGGCAATGTCCTCGGCATCAATCTCTTCTTTCATGATTAAATCGCCCGAAGCTTTTTTCTCTTCGATTTTCAGGCGGATTTCTTCAAGTTCACGTTCAATCGCCACAGTTTTTCCATAGCGAATTTCAGCAACCTTACCGTAATCACCCTGCCGCTCAAACTCCTCGGCCTGAACCCGGAGTTGCTCAAGTTGCGATTTCAAGCTTCGTGAAGATTGTATCAACTCTTTTTCGCTGTCCCATTTGGCTTTGATGACTGTCTGTTCTTCGACAAGATTTGCAAGCTGTTTTTCTATCTCATCCAACCGATGTTTCGTGTCAGCGGTACTCATACTTTTTTTGGTGTTTGATTACGGAGTGTGAATAAGAAATTTTGTTGTAAATTTAAGGTTTATAAACTTAACATTCATCATCGAGACCTCCTTTTCAGCATAAGCATAACAGAATAACGGATAACAAGGTGCAAAAGTTCTCTATCGGTTCCCTGTCAGTTCCTGATGACATCAGCCCGCTTTTCATTGCCGGCCCATGCGTGATTGAAAGTCGGGCCATGGCATTGGAGACAGCTGAAGAGCTGCTGCGCATAACAGAATCAGAAGGGGTTCGATTTATTTTCAAGGGTTCCTACCGCAAAGCCAACCGCACTTCAGCATCCTCTTTTACTGGTATCGGGGATATCGAGGCGCTTGAAGTGCTTGACGAGATTCGCCGGACCTATAAGATGCCGGTGATTACCGATGTTCATGAAACAAAGGATGTTACCCTTGCTGCCCGGTATGTTGATGTTCTGCAGATACCGGCATTTCTCTGTCGTCAAACGGAGCTTCTGGTTGCTGCCGGAGAGAGCGGTCTTGCCGTCAACATCAAGAAAGGGCAGTTTATGGCTCCTGAGGATATGGTGCTTGCGGCTGCGAAGGTTGCAGGAACAGGGAACAGGCGGGTTATGCTGACCGAAAGGGGATCAAGCTTCGGTTATCACAATCTTGTTGTCGATTTCAGGGGGCTTGCTAAAATGGCCGAATCGGGATATCCGGTGCTCTATGATGCTACACACAGTCTCCAGCTTCCCGGGGCGGGTCATGGTGTTTCCGGAGGTGAGCGCCAATATGTGATGCCCCTCGCCAGGGCGGCTGTTGCGGTTGGTGTGAATGGATTGTTTTTTGAAATCCATCCCGATCCCTCAAAAGCACTCTCGGATGCAGCCACACAGGTAGCTCTCGCTGATTTCAGCACAATTATTAAACATCTGCTCCATCTTTACCGGTGTGTGCACTCTCATCATTCACTATAAATCTCTACTTTTTTGGCCGGTTTTCAATATTTTGGAATGCAGCCTTCTCAGGCCGATCCATCTTCAAGGATAGAGTTTGCGCTCAAATCAGTCAGGGCGCTTATTTTTCCGGTTGATGGCGTGCTGAACGGCGGCCGGATTACGTTTGACAGCTCGGGGGGGGAAATATGTTCACTTTCAGTAAGGGATGCCGTTGCCATAAGGGAGGCGAGGAAACAGGGACTGTATATCGCCGTGGTTTCGGACAGGGATACGGAAGCCTACCGTCCCCTGCTTGAAGAGCTTGGTGTTCAGGATCTCTATCTCGGTGAGGGCAATCTCCTTGACGCCTATGAAGCTTTCCGTGAGCTTCATGATCTTTCTGATAACGAGTGCGCCTATATCGGTGATGATATTGGTGACATTGCGGTGCTTGCAAAAGCAGGCTTGCCCGTTACCCCTATTGATGGAGCTGATTATCTCCGGAACCGTGTCGGTTATATCGCAGGGTACGAAGGTGGAAAGGGGTGTGTGAGGGAAGTTGTCGAGATGATTCTTATTCACCAGAATAAATGGCCCTACATAGAGCGCCCTGACACTGAAGAGTAAATGTATGGGGTTCCGTTTTAATGTTCTTGCGGCATAAATTCAGGGTGAAGGAGAGGATTCATGAACTCTGCTGTTTCTGCCAGTGAGAGCATGCCGACGATATTGGTGCCATGGTTGGGTTCCACATGTACATCTCCCCGGTACTCACTTCCATTCTCAAGAGCTTTCTCAAGCGCCTCTATTTTACCGCAAAGGCTGTATGCTGCTGATTGCGGTGTTGAGCAGGATACAGGGGGATTCTGCTCTCCGTGCAGAAAATAGCCTGCGGGCAGCAGTTCGCTTTGCGGATAATCATGCCAGTGGGTTATGGAAGCTCCGAACCGTGCAAGATGGCGGGGAAAGCTTGTTTCCGGTCTCAGTGTCATCAGGATACTTGCTGCAAAGGCATTGCCCAGTGCATGTGCCAGAATGGTCAGGGTGTCGAAGGATGGTTTGGCTGTACTGGTCTGTGAACATCCTTCAGGTGTCTTCAGGTACACCCGATTCCGATCATGACCCTGAATAAGCCCGATTTCCACAAGATCTTTTTTCGGATTAAGGTCATGTTTTCTGCATCCTGATCTTGTTGTGATGACACTGACGTTTGGTACGTGAACAAGAAGAGAACTCTGCTGCATTCTGATTTCTACCTTGCCTGTCGACTGGTTCATGCTGTGCGCCATTGCATCTGCACTTCCGGAATAGAAAGCAGGCTGAACCGCGACCGGAAGCTGGCGCGCAAAGAAGCCGTAGCTCATGCCGCTGCGCTGGTCGAGATACCTGGCAACAATCCTTTTGTAAAAAACGCTGCGATATTCAAGCCCGGATGTTGAGGTATGCGTTAAAAGAGATGAGTTGCCGCTCCACAGGACGCTGCATTGCAGAAAATCATCAGCAACAGCGTTAAACTCAGGAGTGTCGGTTTTCAGCTGGCCGTATTCTATGTCAAGCTCTTCCGTTCTTGGAGGAACAACCTGTGCCGTGAGTTTCGGAACCAGTGTGCAGCGGACATCCTCCCTGGAAGGATATGGAGTGTTGAAGGTCACGACTCCACCGTTCATGGTGCAGATTGTCCATGAACGGTCTGTAACAAATATAAGGATATGAACCATGTCGCGGGCGAGCCTGCCGACAATTGCGTCAAGGCGCTGCTGAGGGAGTGCGTCGGTGGTTATTGGTGCAGGTTCGTCGTAAATGCCTACAATGATATTGTTGTAGAGCGTTGCGACCCGGTTTATGGCAAGCAGGTTGTCAGGAAAATAACCCGGTGCAAAGATAACGGTACCGGGCGCAAATCGACCGTTATTTCCATAGGCCTCTTCTCCTGAAAGAACGGTTATGTCGAGCGATTGCATGGTTGTGACGAGCGCTCGGCAAAACAGCTCAAGGCGACTCGTGATAACGGGTGCCGGATAGATGAGGGGTTTGAGCCGTCTGCACATTTCGTCGATGCTCAGAGGAGTATCAGGAGAAATGCCAAGCAGCTGGTTGAGAGCTCCGGAAGAGATAGTTTTACTCATGAAAATGTTCAGCCTGATTCGTTCAAAAAGATAATCGGCTGGTTAGAGTCCGCAATTATGCTCGCGACCCCAGAGCAGTTTTGTTCGCAGGATTTCGCAGTAATTCCGGCTTTCATTAGCGACAAGATTGATGAGCTCGGCAGATTTCTTTACAATGACGACCTCCCGAGGGGCAAGAAATTTCCCGAAATGTCCGTCGCAGTTGAGCGGAAACTCTCCGTCAGGGGCATCGACAGAGACTTCGATAACCTTGTCATCGCTGATAACGATAGGACGGACGGTCAGCATGTGCGGGCATATCGGTGTTATCACAAAAACGCTTGATTTAGGAGCTATGATAGGCCCGCCGGCAGACATGGAGTAAGCCGTGGAGCCTGTGGATGTAGCTATAATAATACCGTCAGCCCTGTAGGAGCTTAGCAGTTCACCGTCCAGCTTTATGACAAATGTAGGAATACGCGGGTAGGTTCCTTTTTCAATAACAACATCATTCAAAGCTTTAAAGCGCTGAATCTCGTTGTTCACAGGGACGGATGCTTCAAGCTGCAGTCGATTATGAATTGAGTAGGTGCCGTTCAGTACCTTTTCGATAGCCCCGAACATTTCAGACTGGGTAAACTCCGTTAAAAAACCGAGGTAACCCACATTGATGCCGATAACAGGTTTTGTAGCAGCAAAATGCGACGTGAAGAGCAGTGTTCCGTCTCCTCCAAGCGAGATAAAAACGTCACAGTGCCTGCTGAGTTCCTCAATCGGGATAGATTGTGCTATCTGCAGTTTTTCTGCAGACTGTGTTTCAAAAACATAAGCAATGCCCCTCTCCTCAAACCACAAGCCAAGAGTTCGGGCAAGATCCAGCGCAGTTTCCCTTGAAACATTGACAACTATAGCGAATTTCATTGCTGGTTCATCTCTTTAAGGGTTTGATAAAGCCGATTGGCATCACTGAAGCGCAATTCAAGCTGCTCAAGGTCACCATGCCGGACGTCCTCCGACAGTTGAGCAAGTTCATTAGAAAAACGATCGAGTTCCACTGCAATGTTCTCACGGTTTGTTGCGATGATGTCGCGCCATATCTGCCATGAACTTCCTGCAAGCCGTGTAAAGGTGGCGAAACCAGGGCCTGATTTACTGATTGAGTCTCCACAGTAGGCCATCAGCAGTGTCGATAGCAACTGAGGCAGATGACTTACTTTTGCTATGATGCGGTCATGTTCATCCGGTTTCATAAAGAGCGTTGTGCACCCTGCAGAGTGAAGCAGTTCAATGAGAAATGTGCCTTTTTTTCCGGAGAGCAGGTTTTTGTCGTCACAGAGGATAACACGTCGGCCATGCAGCAGTTCCTCATGGCTTTCATGGTAACCTTGCTGCTCCTTTCCTGCCATCGGGTGCATGCCTATAAAGGGAAGGTCAAGCTCGCACGCTTTTCGGGCGATAAGTGACTTGGTGCTTGATACATCGCTGACAAGAGTCGTTGGCGGTGCAAGCTGCTTAATCTCTTCGAGGAGAGCAATATTGACTTCAACCGGCGCTGAAAGGATAATAAGGTCAGCGCTGTAGAGCGTTTTTTTATCGTCGATGAACTGTTCAAGACCAAGTTCAGTGACTCGCTGACGGTCGCTGTCGGTAAAGTTGGAGTCGAACCCCTGCAGCAGAATATTGCTTTCTATGGCCAGCGGTGAGCGCTTTATTGCTCTCAACAGTGACATTCCGATCAATCCGAGCCCAATAAACGAAATGCTTCTGATAGGTGGATGCTCAGTCATGCTGCTCAACTTTGACTGTTTGCTCTGCTTCCGGGGGCGTCGATACTCACACCCTCTCTGCAGAGTGGGCACTCTTCGGGAGTGTAGCTTATCACTTCCATTGAAAGCACTGAATAATGGTCGTCAGCAAGCCTGACTCGTCCATTACTGCGGTCAACAACTGAACCGACTCCGACGAGCGAAGCTCCGGAACGTTTGATGAGTTCAATAACCTCGGCAACCGAGCCACCGGTGGTTATGACATCCTCAATGACAAGTACCCGTTCGTTTGGTTCAAGACAGAATCCTCTGCGGATCGCCATGATTCCGTCCTTGCGTTCAGCAAAAATGGTTTTTACTTCGAGCTGGCGTCCTACTTCCGTTCCGACGACGATTCCTCCGATAGCCGGTGAGATGACTGTTTCGACGTTTTTATCGGCGAAATGCCGGGCAATTCTGCTGCAGACTGCTGTGAGGTGTTCCGGATACTGCAGCACTTTTGCGCACTGAAAGTAAGTGTTGCTGTGACGTCCGGATGTCAGCTTGAAATGACCCTCGAGCAGAGCGCCAGTTGTTTTAAAAATGTCAAGCATTGCTGAACTACTCATGAAACATATTAGCTGAAACGTTGGCGAGGAGGTTACTGATCAATGAACCTAAAGATAAAGAAGCAGTTCCGAAAAGCTAAAGGAAAAAGTAGTGATTGCGATAGCTTATCTCTATGAGTTGTTCTCTTCTTGTTTACCGATGGGTTTCAAGGTAATCGCTCAGAAGGATGCATGCTGCTGCGCTGTCGAGCCGCCCTTTCTGCTGCCGCCCTTTTCTGGAGGTGCCCGAAGCAATCAGGATGCGTTGTGCATCCCTTGATGAGTTATGTTCATTGATGGTTTCAACCGGTATAAGGGGGAACGCCTTGGAAAGCTCATCAATAAAACGGTCAACCACACCAGTCATGACGTTTTTTTCGCCAGTATTGCTGAGCGGGTACCCTACAATAATTTTTTCAATATCATTGTTTCCAAGCATCGCCTCAAGTGTCTTGAACAAACCTGACCGGTCAAAGGTGCCTAGCGGTTGGGCAAAGAGTCTGAGAGGATCGCTCTGGGCCACTCCGATGCGCTTTGTTCCATAGTCGATGGCAAGTACTCGTTGTTTCAGCGTTAAAATATGGCAGTCCCCTTGTTGATTTATATGGTTGTGTTCGTTACTGTTGTGAATAGCTTGTAGTTATGATGCCGTCATAGTTACAGTTACAAATTAAAGCCGATTTATGACAATTTCAATTTTTGAGGTGATCTCAAGTCATGAAAAACCTTTTCTCTGTTATCATTGTTTCTCTGTATAAGTGTTTTTTACAATCATGATGATTGAGGGAGGAAATTATGGGTGCATGGTCGATGGTTTTGATGACAAGTCTGATGCTTGCAGGCTGTTCGGTGCTGGGAAAGCGTACTGCAGATGAACCTCATTACAAGGTTCTTTCCCAGGAAGGGGAGATTGAAATCAGGCAATATGGTGAGATGATTGTTGCTGAAACGGTTGTTGAAGGTTCTTACGGGCAAACAAGCGGTGCTGCCTTCAGCCGTCTTGCAGGATATATTTTCGGCAAGAACCGTGCAAAACAGAAAATTGCTATGACCGCGCCGGTGCTGCAGGAGTCTGTCAGTGAAAAAATATCGATGACCGCGCCGGTGCTGCAGGAAAAAAAAGGCAATGCCTGGGTGATGTCGTTTGTGATGCCCGAAGGGTATACGCTTGAAACGCTTCCAGTTCCTCTTGACCCGGCAGTGAAACTGCGGCTGGTTCAGGGGAAAAAGGTTGGTGTTATCCGTTATTCAGGGTTGCATTCTGAGCATAATCTCCGGAATTTTGCAGAGAAACTGACCCGATGGCTTGAGAAGAGAGGTGACAGGATACTCTCCGTACCAAGAGCAGCAAGCTACGATCCGCCATGGACTATTCCCTTCTTGCGGCGCAACGAGGTGCATATTGATATTGAGTAAGAGAGCTCCGGCCAGATTAAGTGTTGTTGAACTGGTTTTTTCATGACCTTATTATTACATTTTAAAGGAATGGCTCACGTAATCAAACTCAGGGTATGAAGCCGCATTATTATTTTATCGGAGCATCTTTTTCAATACTGCTATCCATTTACGTCTTTATTTTCGGTACGGGGGTAAACCATGAGCTGATTGCAATTTTTATCGGGTTATGGGCACCGACAATAGTCTGTGTTGGTATTTTTAATACGTTGCTCGGTATTCTCGATGAGATGTGCTGTGCACACAAGCGAATAGAAGAAGGGCAAGGCGGCCATGACCGTTAGATCTTTCCTCACTGTGGCCGTGCATCCGGGGAGGTTCGGGTTATGAAACATGCAGGGGCATTGATGCTTGTCGGTACGGGCGGGTTTATCGGTTCCGCAGCGCGTTACATGGTTACGCTGATGTTCTCTCCGCTCGCACCGGGGTTTCCTTTCGCAACCTTTGCTGTTAATATTTTTGGGAGTTTTCTGATTGGTTTTCTGAGTGAGCTGGCTGTTGCAACGACATTGGTTTCTCCTGAAGCGAGACTGTTTCTCGTGACAGGTATCTGCGGGGGATTTACCACATTTTCCGCGTATATGTTTGAGTCTACAGCACTCATGAAAGATGGACAGATTTTTTATACCGGCATGTATCTTTTTGGTAGTATCGCAGGGGGGCTGGTCGCTCTCTATTCAGGAACTTTTTTTGCAAAACTCTGGACATAAGGGAGATAGTATGGAACTGAAACATTTAGAATCACTCCGGATCTTTGTCGGTGAACATGTACGATTCGGTCATCGCCCCCTCTATGAGGAGATCGTCCGTGAAGCCCGGCAGCTCGGTATGGCGGGTGCGACAGTAATGAAGGGTGTGCTTTCGTACGGTCATGACCTGCATATCAATACCGCGAAAATTGTGGAGTTCGGTCTTAACCTTCCTATGATTGTTGAACTAGTCGACTCTCCGGAAAATATTGACGGGTTTCTGCCGTTGCTTGAACAGATGGTCAGGGATTCGGCTGAACGGGTTATGATCACGAGAGAGAGTGTGCGATCGGGGATCATTGAATAACCTTCAACTGAAACTTCCGATGAAACAAAAAGGGAAGCCGCAAAGCTTCCCTTTTTGTTATAGAGCTATTCCGGATTTACTTACCGGAAGCAACAAGGGCGTTATAGTTTGCCTTGATGGTTTTTTCCAGATCTGCATCGGTGTGCACGTAGCTCGTGAACATCGCTTCAAACTGTGATGGAGCAAGGTAGATCCCCTGGTCAAGCATTGAGTGGAAGTATTTTCCATGCTTTTTAACATCTGCAGTGATGGCAGTGTCGAAGTTGACGACTGGTGTTTCTGTAAAGAAGAGGCAGGACATAGAGCCGACACGGTTCTGGACGTAATTCAGTCCGAGTTTTTTCAAGTTGTCACTGAAGCCGGCTTCAAGAATTGCAGCTTTCCTTTCGAGTTCAGGATAGGGATCTTCTTCAATGAGAATTTTAAGGGTTTCAAGGCCTGCGGTCAAAGCCAGCGGATTACCTGAAAGGGTACCTGCCTGGTAGACATCGCCGAGAGGGGCAACGCGTTCCATGATTTCCCGTTTCCCCCCGAAGGCGCCGACAGGAAGGCCGCCACCGATAATCTTGCCCATAGTGGTCAGGTCAGGGGTGACGCCATACAGACTCTGCGCGCCGCCGAGAGCAACTCGGAAACCGCACATCACTTCGTCGAAAATCAGCACAATACCTTCTTTGTCGCACAACTCGCGAAGGGCGGCAAGAAATCCGGGTTGCGGGGGGATAACGCCGGTATTGCCTGCGACAGGTTCGATGATGATTGCAGCAACCTTATCCTTGTTTTCATTGACGAGCAGCTTGACTGACTCGATATCGTTGTATTTTGCATTGAGCGTATCCATAGCGGTGCCTTTGGTGACGCCGGGGCTGTCGGGAGCACCGAGTGTCAAAGCACCTGAACCTGCCTTGATAAGGAAACTGTCGCCATGACCATGGTAACAGCCTTCAAATTTGATGATTTTATCGCGTCCGGTGTAGCCTCTTGCAAGCCGTACTGCAGACATGGTGGCTTCAGTTCCGCTGTTGACCATGCGTACCATTTCAAGCGATGGAACTATTTTACAGAGGAGTTCGGCAATTTCAATTTCCATTTCAATCGGGGTACCGAAGCTGGTGCCGATGTTTTTCAGGGTATATTCAAGCGCAGCCGTTATTCTTGGGTGCATGCTGCCGAGAATGAAAGGGCCCCATGAGCCGACATAGTCAAGATAGGTGTTCCCGTCAACGTCGGTCAGGTATGCGCCAGACCCTTTAGCCATGTAAATTGGATTTCCTCCAACGGATTTAAATGCCCTTACTGGAGAGTTCACTCCGCCGGGAATAAACTTCTTTGCTTTTTCAAAGAGTTCAGCTGATTTGGTAAGTTGAAGCATGTCGGACAATGCTGTTTAGGATTGAACAAGACGTTAAAAGAGTAAGAAAATGCTTGGTCAAGATAGAAATACTCCTGAAGATATAAAACCCCAAAAACCGGCAGCGATATTATTTCAGAAGAATTTGTGAAATGATGGAGAGGTTTTTGCCGGGCCTTGCATGGCCAAAATGCAGGGAACAATAGTCCTGCAGCAGATTCAAAAGTGTTTCTACGTCGGCGGGATCGGCCTTGATTGAGTTTCCCGAAGGAAGTCGCGTTGATGCGAAAGTGTTTAAAAGGATGACAAGCCGCATCGGGATGAGCTGTTTTTTTGCACTGCTCTCTCCTGAAGCTCCGGGCAGTGCGAGTCCGCCGGGGTTCATGACAAAATAGAGCTCTTTCAGCTTCATCGATTCAACGGCTGGCATGAGCTCCCTTCCGCTCAGTACACAGAAACGAAGTGAGGGCTGAAAGCCCAGCAGTGAAACAAACCGCAAAAGGAACCAGGTATAGAGCTGCTGAAAATGGACGTCGTTTGAGTAAAGCTCTTCAAGCGTTCCTGACAGCAATTTGAAAAGCGACAGGTTTTTTTCATGACCCTCTGTTGCATGCCGTACAAGGTCGATGATCCTGTACAGGACAGCGAATCGATCAAGGTCAGGAGCGGGAACCATTGGGCTTGAAATAAGGTTACCATCAGTGACAAGTTGAATATCACGGCTGTTTTTTTTATAGAGCACCAGATCGACAACATTACCTGCACTGAATAGCCCGGACAGCTTGTTTTTAGGGTTGCGAGCACCTTTAATGATCACTGAAATTTTGCCGAACTCGCGGCTGTAGAGAGAACAGATTTTGGACTGGTCGCGGTATTTGATTTCTCGTAATATCACAGCCCGGGTTTTGATGATCACTGCTTCAGCTTTTTTATTTTTGGAAAAAAAATTATATACCTTAACACCGCCTGCATAAGGCCTGGAGACTATTAACAATCAACTGACGAAGAACATTAACAGTCAGAAAGAGATTAATCAAGGAGAAACATAGATATGCCGACCTATCAGTATCGTTGTAACAATTGCGGGAATGAACTTGAAATTGTTCAGAAAATGTCCGATGATTCTTTGACTACATGTCCAAAATGTGAAAATGAGAGCTTTGAACGTGTTATTACTGGTGAAGGAGGGTTTGTGCTGAAAGGATCAGGGTTTTATAAAACAGACTATAACCCAAACACAAAAGATTCTGCTCCAGCGGCTCCTGCTCCCTGCTCAGCCACTACATGCCCGACCTGTCCCATGGCAAAATAGATTTCCGGGAAAAGCCTCCCCTTCAGGGGAGGCTTTTCTGTTGTTGAAACGGATTTTCATTTTCTCTCCATGCAAATTTTGACAGATTAATCTTTTTGTCACCAAGGAAGCTCTCGGGGTACTGCTTTCCTTCTACATTTCCGGTAACCTTCACCCGCTTCAGAATGCCGTCGTTGAAGAACATCCGGATCATATCTCCGCTGGAATAGTTGATGCCTGAAGGTTTACGTTCATTATTATAGAGGTGATAGAGGCTTTCCGCCTGAGAGGTAAGGGTAATGCCAGTTATTTTTGAGTTGTCGTTGAGCAGAATAACCATAGTCTTTCCACTGAACTGGTCATAGACAATCGGGGAAAGGGAAAGAGTGTCCTGGGCAGCAAAAAAAGCATGGCCCTGTACCTGTATTTCATCAATACTTTTGCGTTTAACGCTTTTACCGGCCTCCTTGAGATGCAAAAGGATAATGTCGCCGCTGATCTGCTGCCGGTTATGCCAGGCAATAGCGTCATCGTTGAGCCATATCTGGCTGGTTATTTTATTGACTACAGCTTTTTTTGATTTGCCGGCAAGGGAGTTGTCGAGCATCCGGCCATGGACGTTGCCGTTTAATTCTCCCATTTGCCGGTCGGTGTAGTAGACTCCATTTTCACCAAAGATTTCAACGCTTTTATCGGTCATGAAGACGTTTCCTGTGAGCACGATTTTTTTTTCCTGCTCATAACTGGTGGCGCGGTCACATTTCAATGTTAAGTTGTCATGCAGAAATACAACATTGCCTATGACAGAACGGTATGATCCGGTTTCGGTCTCGCCGCCTTCGATAACATCGGCGTGCTGGAGAATAATTTTCTTTTTTTCACCATGGAGTGTATAATGGTTCAGAGCAGGGAGCATGATAGTCTGAAGTGCCAGAATAGCAGCAGTCAATAACGTCATTGAAATGTCTCTTCGCATTGCGGGCAACAGATTGATGGCGTTCCGGAAAGTGTTTTCGTTAATCATGTTTTAATGTAACAAAGCTTTGTTTTTACTGTGAAAAAATTACTCCTCGTTGGCGGCGGCAGACTTGGCAATCTTTTGCTTGCCCCTTTATATGACGCATTGAAAAAAAATAAGGCATATCAGCCTGTGGCGCTTTTTGTAGCCCCGGAAGGAGTCGAACCGGTCAGCAGCGATCTTGCAGCCTGCTTCGGTCTAAACGAAGCAGAGAAAACCCTTGCCATTTTTCTATCTCAAGGCTCTCCGGTTGAACAACTTGCTGCTGTAATGACCGCTATCGAGAAAATTCTTGTCGACAAAAAACCCGATCTGGTAATGGTTTGCGGCAGTGATAATGCAGCCCTTGGGGCGGCACTGACTGCGGCAAAGCTCGGCGTGACGGTTGCCGCGGTTGATGCAGGGCTTCGTAGTTATGAGCGTTCGGATAGTGAGGAGATCAACCGTATTGCCATTGATGCCATGGCCGAATATCACTTTGTCAGTGAGCATAGTGGAGAGTACAACCTGATCAATGAAGGGGTTGCCGATGAAAAAGTCTTTTTTTCCGGCAACCTTTCAATCGACAGCCTTGTCAAATTGATGGAGCAGGCAAACCTGCAGCCAGTATCCAGAGCTCATGGATTTCGTCCGAAAACCTACGCACTGGTGCTCCTGAATCCTGCAGGTCATTTTTCCAGGAAAGAGCCTTTTGAGATGATGCTCAGGCTTCTGAAGGATATTTCCGGCAGGACAACTGTTCTTATACCGCGGATTGACGGGCTGGATGCTGCATTCAACGATATTGAGAACGTGAAGATTCTTGAATCTCTTTCTCACGCCAGCCTGCTGATGCTGCTCAGAGATTCGTTGATGCTTCTCACCGATACGGAAGAGCTTCAGTCGGAAGCCACAGTCATGAATGTGCCCTGTCTCACGATGATGGAGTCAGCATCGCGTCCTGTGACTATCGAGATTGGCACCAATGTTCTTGTCGGCCTCGATGAGGAAGATATTATCAGTCGCGTTCACGATATCCTTCATCCCGGAAAGCACAAGCATGAATCAAAACGCTCCAGAATTCCAGAAAAATGGGATGGTGCCGCTGCAGCCCGCATTGTCGCGGTGCTCGACCGGATATTATAGCCTGCTATAGGCAGTATGGTGTCTGACATATCGGCACTATGCAGCAATGGTGATCGGGTGTCATTTCGACCAAAGGGAGAAATCTATCGACGCAAGCCAAGATGCCTGTGGTTTATTGCTCTCTAAAAGGGAGATCGTAAACAATGGCATCGTTCTGATTGCGGATCACCATTCGATTTTTTTCAAGTTCCACCAGGCCGCAGGTCAAGGACTGGTGCTCAATACGGTTCACAAATGCCGGAAGTACCACAAAGTGTATTGCATCTTTTAGAGCGTAGCCGCCATAATGATAATGGCCGCTGAGGCAAGCCTTGACTGTACTGGAGGATGCAAGGATTTTGACTATCTCCTGATGGTTCCAGAGGAGACCGTGTTTGGTGTCAGTCGTTTCGGGTAAGAGCGGGAAGTGGCAGATGACGATTACCTTTTCACCCACGCGCTCAGCAATGTCAAGCTCCTCTTTCAGCCATGCTTTTTGCAGGGTACCCACTGCTCCGCAGTAGTCATGTTTGTCCGGCTGGGCAAGGAAGTATTCAAGTGTCTGGCGGTCTTCAGATTTTTCAGGCTCATTATGTATTGATACATCCATTCCGTCAAGCACGATAAAGCGGAACCCTTTTTCTGAAAAGGAATAGTATGGGGTTTGCTGACCAAGTGCATTTAGTAGTGTCTTACGTGGTAAAGCAAGGCAGTGATTTCCGATGACATGGTGGATGGTTCCAGAAAACTCTTTGAGAATGGAGCTTGCTTGCCGGAGTTCTTCCCGGTTATGTTCATCACTCCCTTTGATCAGGTCGCCAAGCTGAAACAGAAAATCTACATTGTTATTTTTGCAGTTTTCAAGCCATGTTCGAAGGTCTGCGGCAGTAGTCTCAGCTGCCGCAGGTTCTGTTGTTGTTGAGAAGTGAATGTCGGTTATGATGCCGAACTTAAGAGTGGAGGTGTTGCAGGTTCTGGACATCAGTCGCCGAATTCTGAGAGATATTTTTCCATGAACTCATCAAGATCTCCGTCCAGGACGTTCTCCACATCGAACCGTTCGTAATTGGTGCGATGATCCTTGATTCTCCGGTCATCAAGCACATAGCTTCGAATCTGGCTTCCCCACTCAATCTTTTTCTTTTTGCCCTCTATCTCACGTTTTTTTGACTCCTCATCGTCACGCTGCCTCTGGTAAAGCTGTGCCATGAGCATTTTCATGGCGCGTTCCCTGTTCTGGAACTGCGAACGCTCTTCCTGGCAACCAACCACAATTCCCGTTGGGATATGCTTAATGCGGACGGCAGTCTCTACTTTGTTGACGTTCTGGCCGCCTTTACCTCCGCTGCGGAACGTTGAGAGTTCGAGATCCTCCTTGCGGACGTCGATTTCAACGTCGGGAGGTGCTTCGGGGTAGGTGAAGACGCTGGCAAAGGAGGTGTGACGTCTGGCGTTAGAGTCGAAAGGTGAAACTCGAACAAGCCGGTGGACTCCGTTTTCAGCTTTCAGATAACCGTAGGCATAAGGGCCTTCAATTTCGAGAGTTGCGGTTTTTATGCCTGCTCCATCACCTTCCTGGTAATCGTCTGTATAGATTTTAAACCCTTTGCGTTCTGCCCACCGCATGTACATGCGATAGAGCATTTCCGCCCAGTCCTGTGCCTCGGTGCCTCCTGCTCCTGCATGAATGGTAATGAGTGCGTTGCCGGCATCATCCTTTCCTGAGAGCATATTTTTAAACTCAATGGCAGCTATGTCGTGCTCGATTGACGCGATGACTGTGTTGAGTTCATCGGTGAAGGATTCGTCTTCGAGTTCTGCGGCAATGTCGAGCTCATCCTGACAGATGGATGCCTTCTTGGCAATTATTTCGTATCCATCGGTCCATGACTTATGTTCGTTCAGCTCTTTTAATACTTTGTGAGCCTCTTTCTGGTCGTTCCAGAAGGTTGGATCGGCTGAAATTTTTTCAAGGTCATAAATTTTTTCTTGGCGTTGATCAACGTCAAAGATACCCCCGTAACTGTTCGAGGCGACGATGAATCTCCTGCAGTTTTTCTTTTTGTGGTTCAAACATTGTTTTATCTACTGATTGTTGACAATAACATTGGTATGGCTTTCTCAAAGAACAATTTTTTTCGGGAGAAATCAAAAGGGGGATCAATGTTTAAGTTTTAATGGAGCCTTTGAAATTAGAAGAGTATCTAAGCAAAAAAGTAACGGAGTTTTCATATTTTCCTATCTGTTAAAAAAAACAGAGAGCCCTACCGGAATTCGTTACGCTTCGTTTAGTGCTGGCAGAACTATGACCGGGATCACCCCGGGCACAAATTAGAGAGATCCTGAAGATGAAACATACATTCAGACGGGCGGTTCCCCATTATAGCGATCAACAGTTTGATGGTCGTCAACGCGTTGTTATAGAAAATGTTTCCCCTGAACTTGATGGGGGTAAGTACCTTGCAAAAGCAGTTGAGGGTGAACGTATCGTTGTTGAGGCAGATATTTTTGTTGACGGTGCCGATACAATTTCTGCTGAACTCTGTTTCCGGCCTGCCGGTCGAGCTGAGTGGCAGCGCTCTCCGATGACGTCGCAAGGCAATGACCGATGGCAGGGTTTTTTTACCGTTGGAGTTCCCGGTATCTATGATTATACGATTGAGGCATGGGTAGATCATTTCCAGACATGGAAAAAGGGTTTGTCCAAAAAGATCGGGGCGGGTCAGGAGGTTTCACTTGATTTGCAGATTGGTGCGCTTTTTGTCAGCGATGGAGCTGCAAGAGCTGGAAAAGATGATGCGGCAAAGCTTACTGAATACGCAGCTCTTCTCCGATCAGAGGAGAAGCATGAGGCCGCTGCCGCCGCGCTTGATGGAAATCTCGAACAGCTTATGGGTCGCAATCCCGATAAGGCATACTCGGCCGTTTATGAAAAAGTTCTCGGGTTGACGGTGGAGCAGAAAAAGGCCGGATGCAGTTCCTGGTATGAACTTTTCCCGCGCTCATGGAGTACCAAGCCCGGCAAGCATGGGACGTTCAACGATTGTATACGGCTTCTGCCTCTTATTGCAGGGATGGGGTTTGACGTCGTCTATTTGCCGCCCATTCATCCGATAGGCTATACCAAGCGAAAGGGAAAGAACAATGCTCTTGTTGCTGCACCAGATGATCCTGGAAGCTGCTGGGCGATTGGCAACAAGGATGGCGGGCATAAGGCCGTTCACCCGGAACTTGGTACAATCAGGGATTTTACTGCTTTTGTGGCTTCAGCAGAGGAACATGGTATTTCTGTAGCCCTTGATATCGCCTTTCAGTGCTCGCCTGATCATCCCTATGTGGAGGAACATCCGCAGTGGTTCAAGTGGCGTCCGGACGGCACTGTGCAGTTCGCTGAAAATCCGCCAAAACGATATGAGGATATTCTTCCCATTGATTTTGAATCAGCCGACTGGCAGAATCTCTGGATTGAGCTGAAAAGCATTTTTCTGTTCTGGATTGATAAAGGTGTGAAAATTTTCCGAGTTGATAATCCTCATACCAAGGCTTTTCCATTCTGGGAGTGGGCTATTGCCGCGATCAGGGCGGAGCATCCTGATGCCGTATTTCTTGCCGAGGCGTTTACCAGACCGAAATTAATGGCCAGGCTTGCCATGGCGGGCTTCAGTCAGTCTTACAGTTACTTTACCTGGCGTAATACCAAGCATGAGCTTCAGGAGTACCTGATCGAGCTTACCTCATCATCACTGAAGCATTTCATGCGGCCTAATTTCTGGCCGAATACACCTGATATCCTTCATCATGAATTCCAGACGGGCGATAGAAGCAGGTTTATTATCCGGTTGCTGCTGGCTGCAACTCTCTCATCGAACTACGGCATGTATGGCCCGGCTTACGAGCTGTGCGAGCATAGTCCTGTTCCCGGAACCAATGAGGAGTATCTCAATTCCGAAAAGTATGAAATCAAGCAGTGGGATCTCGATCGGCCCGGCAATATCCGGGCAGAAATTACGCGTATCAACAGGATCAGAAAAGAGAATGTCGCCCTTCAGCAGACAAATGACATTACTTTTGTACGCATCGAAGTTTCACCGGGTCAGGAAAACGACCAATTGATGGGATATGTCAAGCGCTCCGATGATGGCAGTAATATTATACTTGCTGTTGTCAGCCTTGATTCTGCGAATACCCAGGGTGGCTGGCTGCGCTTCCCCCTTGAGCTGTTCAACCTTGCGCACGATTACCCGTTCAAGGTTGAGGATCTGCTCACTGGTATTCACTATGACTGGAATGGTGAATGGAACTATGTAGCAGTAAATCCGTGGATCATGCCTGCTCATATTTTCAGGGTAACACTTGCCTGAGGGAGTTTTTTTTCAGGATCACTTATTAACTTATTATCAATATTCACTTTATCTTTAACTGACCATATTATCATGTATCAACCCGAAAAGCTCTGGTATAAAGATGCCATAATTTATGAAGCACACGTCAAGACTTTTTTTGACAGCAACAATGACGGCATTGGAGATTTTCAAGGATTGCGCCAGAAGCTTGGTTATCTGGAAAGCCTCGGTATTACTGCTATCTGGCTGCTTCCTTTTTATCCTTCACCGCTGCGTGATGATGGCTACGATATAGCTGACTATATGACTGTTAATCCCGACTACGGTACTCTGGAAGATTTTAAAGCGTTTCTTGATGAAGCCCACAATCGTGGCCTGAAAGTTATAACCGAGCTGGTTGTGAACCATACTTCCGATCAGCATGCATGGTTTCAGCGTGCGAGACATGCGCCGGCTGGTTCGCCTGAGAGAAATTTCTACGTCTGGAACGACGATCCGAACAAGTACTCTGAAACCCGTATTATTTTTCAGGATTTTGAAGCTTCCAACTGGACTTGGGATCCTGTTGCCGGTCAGTATTTCTGGCATCGCTTCTTTCATCACCAGCCCGATCTGAATTTTGAGAACCCTGAAGTTCATCAGGCACTTTTCGACGTGCTTGACTTCTGGCTGGGCATGGGCGTTGATGGACTCAGGCTTGATGCTGTTCCCTATCTCTATGAGGCCGAAGGCACCAATTGTGAAAATCTTCCCCAGACCTACGAGTATCTTAAGAAGCTGCGTTCCTACGTTGACGAGAACTACCCAAACAGAATGCTGCTTGCCGAAGCCAATCAGTGGCCTGAAGATTCCGCAGCCTATTTCGGTAAAGGCGATCAGTGTCACATGAACTTTCATTTTCCTTTAATGCCAAGGATGTACATGGCCCTTGCCACCGAGGACCGCTTCCCCATTATTGATATTCTTGATCAGACACCTGAAATACCTGAAGGGTGCCAGTGGGCATCGTTTCTGCGCAATCACGATGAGTTGACGCTTGAGATGGTGACTGATGAGGAGCGTGATTATATGCGAAGGGTCTATGCCAACGATCCGAAGGCTCGTATTAACCTTGGTATCAGGAGAAGGCTTGCACCGCTCATGACCAACGATCGTCGCAAGATCGAGCTGATGAATATCATGCTGCTCTCACTGCCCGGAACTCCTGTGCTTTACTATGGTGATGAGATCGGTATGGGAGATAATTACTATCTTGGAGACCGTGACGGTGTTCGTACGCCGATGCAGTGGAACTCTGATCGTAATGCCGGTTTTTCGCGAGCCAATCCACAGCAGCTTCTTTTACCGGTTATTATTGATCCGGAATACCATTATGAGGCTGTCAATGTTGAGGTACAGGAAGCGAATGTCAACTCTCTTCTCTGGTGGACACGCCATACTATAGCAACTGCTCGCCGATACAAATCCCTGAACAGCGGCACTATAGAATTTCTGCAGGTGAGTAATCCAAAAGTACTGATCTTTATCCGAAGGTTTGAGGATGAAACAATGCTTACGGTGATTAATCTTTCCAGAAATGCCCAGGCGGTGATGATAGATCTGTCTCGCTTTGAAGGCTTTATTCCGGAAGAGGTATTCAGCATGAACCGGTTCCCGAGAATCAGGAAAGCTCCTTACATGGTTGCCTTAGGTTCCTTCGGGTATTTCTGGCTGAACCTTGTCAAGGATACTGAGGATGTTGTCGGACGTTCTTATCTTGAGAGGCCTTTTGCTAACGTTTATCGCTGGCCGAGCCTCTTTTCAAGCAAGAATCGTCAGCTTCTTGAAACGGAAATACTGCCCGACTATTATAAGGCAAGTCGCTGGTTTGGCGGCAAGGCCCGAAATATCATGCGCATTTCTATTGTCGATACTATTCCTGTTGTTGGAATGGATCTGGCGAAACTGCTGATGACGGAAGTGCGCTATTCAAGCGGTGAAAACGACCTCTATCAGCTGCCGGTTTGTTTTGTGCCGCTTGCAGCAGTTAACGCCTCGGACGATAATTTTTTCAAAAAGGTTATCGCGAGAGTTATTGTGGGTGATCATGAGGGGTATCTGTGTGATGCAACCTTTGATAATCGCTTTCTGAACTGCCTTTTTCACCTTATCATGGGCAAAGAGGGATGGCAGGGAAAGTCAGGCCTTGTTTCAGGCTTGAAAGGCAAGCTGCTTGATGACTTCAGTGATAAAACTGCTCATGTTGAGCCGGAGCCTGCCTTGATGGCTGTTGACCAGACCAATACCTCGATCAGATTCCATGACTCTCTTTGCCTGAAGCTTTATCGCCGGATAGAAAACGGGGTTTCTCCTGAGGTGGAAATGTGCAGTGCGCTCAGTGAGCGGACTACCTTTAAAAATCTGCCAGGCTATCTCGGCTCTCTGAATTATGAGCAAAACCGATCAAATCGTTATTCTATAGGCATTTTACAGAACTATGTTCAGAATGAAGGTGATGCCTGGCAGCTCTCGCTCGGCCAGGTACAGCGGTATTATGAAGAGGTTCTTGCGAAAATAAATACTGGCATTGCACAGCCTTCGCTTCCTTCCCTGAGTGGTAATCCTGTAAAGATCCCTAAAATCATGCATGAGCTTCTTGGTGAAGCATACCTCGGGATGATTGAAAAGCTGGCTGAACGGACGGCTGAAATGCACCTTTCACTTGCTTCGCTCGACAGCGATCCTGCGTTTGCGCCTGAACCCTTTACCACGCTTTACCAGCGCTCTATTTATCAGGCAATGTGCGAACAGGTTAAACGCACCGTGATCCTTATCCGTGAAATAATGCACTCCCTGCCTGTTGAAAACAGGGAGCTTTGTGCCCTTCTTTTGCAGAAACAGAAAACAATCCTCCAGCAGTTCGACCCTATCAGACTTGAAAAAATTGAGACGTTGAAAATCAGGATCCATGGTGATTATCATCTTGGCCAAGTGCTTTTTACCGGCAAGGACTTTGTGATCATCGATTTTGAGGGAGAGCCGGCCCGACCAATTTCTGAACGCAAAATCAAACGCTCGGTTTTTCGGGATATTTCAGGTATGCTCCGCTCATTCAACTATGCGGCTTTCCATGTACTGAAGCAAAGTCAGTCGGTGTTCCGTACTGAAGACCGACTGGCTCTTGAACCTTGGGGCGATCTCTGGAGCTTTTTTGTAGGCCAGCACTTTCTCGATACCTATTTCGAAAAAACCAGAGGCAGCAGCATAGTGCCTGAAGACCCGAAACAACGAGAGCACCTGATGCGGGCTTACCTGATGAACAAGGCGGTTTACGAGTTGAATTACGAACTCAACAACCGTCCTGAATGGGCAGGGATTCCACTCATGGGCATATTGAAACTTCTCGAATTGTAATTTCAGCTTGAAGGCTGGGCCTGCTGCTCGCGTGGCAGGCGCTGTCCTTTCAATGCCGGACATATCTTGTAACCCGTTGTCTATGCAGGAATACAATATTCGGACTTTAGTAAACGGGAGATACCTTCTGCATTCACCATCACACTCCGGTACTGCCCCGCTTCTGGCGGGGTTTCACGGTTACGGTCAGACGGCAGAGGATGAGCTTGCCCTGCTGAACGCCATTCCTGGATCGGGGAGTTGGCTTTGTTGTTCCATTGAGGCACTTCATCCTTTCTACACGCACGGAGGCGATCCTGGAGCAAGCTGGATGACCTGTCGCCAGAGAGAACAGCGAATTGCAGAAAATATGTACTATATCGATGCGGTGATTAAGCGAATCAGGGAGTCATGTCCAGTGACTGACACTCTCTGCTACCATGGGTTTTCGCAAGGGAGCGGAATGGCGTGTCGCGCAGCTCTGCTTGGCTTACATCCGTCAAGCGGCCTTATGCTGCTCGGAGGCGATATACCTCCTGAGCTTTCTATGCATGGAAGCGTGGGCAAAGTTCACCTCGCTCGCGGTAACGGAGACAGGCTATACACACGGGAGCAGTTTGAAAAAGATCGTGCGCGTATTTCAGAAGCCGCTCTCCCGTTTACCTCAACTCTTTTCAGCGGTGGCCATTGGGCAAATGATGAATACTTTAAAGCTGCAGGGAAGTTTCTGGCGACAGTATAAAGAGTGCGGCAGGTTATCTATTGCACTTTTGCCTGCTGCCATAGCTCGTCAAGCTCTTCGGCGGTAAATTCCTGCCATTTACGGGCTGAGAGCTTAACTGCGTCTTCAATTTTTTTGAACCGCTCTATAAACTTATTGGTTGCTTTCCGGAGGGAGTCCTCAGGGTTGGCGCCGAGAAAGCGGCTGTAGTTTACGATGGTGAAGAGCAGGTCGCCGAACTCCTCTTCCTTTTCTTCTTTATTTGCAGCATTTTTCAACTCTTTGATCTCTTCAGCAAGTTTATCCAGGACCCCATCGTCGCTGGGCCAGTCGAAGCCGACACCTGCAACTTTTTTCTGTACTCGGTAAGCTCGAAGAAGTTCCGACATGGAGTTCGGTACCCCATCGAGCAGGCTCTGGCGACCTTCTTCAAGTTTCAAAGTTTCCCAGTTTTTCAGCACATCCTGTTCGGTTTCGGCTGCTGTATCGCTGAATACATGTGGGTGGCGGCTGATGAGCTTGTGGCAGAGAGCTTCGAAAACATCAGCAAACGTGAACGTTCCTCTCTCCTCGCTGAGCAATACCTGAAAAGAAAGATGCAGAAAGAGATCGCCAATCTCTTTTTTCAGTTCGATTTCGTCATGCTGGTCGATGGCGTGAACCAGTTCATAGCTCTCCTCGAGAAGCAGATGGGCAAGCGATTCAGGAGTCTGCTTCCTGTCCCAGGGGCACTCCTGTCTCAGGACTGTTACAAGACTCAGTACCCGTTCGAACTGTTCCTGCAGAGTTCTCTTTTTTGCGGCGACTATATCGGCTTTTAACTGCTCAATCGAAAGTTTTTCAGGCATAGGTCAAAGGGTGTTGTTCATTATCTTTCAACGTGACTCTGAAGTTACTCTTTCTTGATGGTATTCCTTATACTTCCCAGAGTGTATCGTCAACCATTCAACGCTTGACACGATAAAACCCTGTAATAGAATTGCCACTATGTCCACACCACGCATACAGCCCGAACAGGGTGAACCGATTGCCGCTCTTGCAACACCGGTTGGTATTGGTGCACTCGCTGTTGTTCGAATAAGTGGCCGTGGAATTTTTGGTATAGCCCAGCGGGTATTCCGTAAAAAGAATAATCCTGTCTTCCTGTTTTCGCAGTCAAAAGGGTTTCGAGCGCATTTCGGGATTGTGTATGACCGTGAAGGGCTGATTGATGAGGTGGTCGCTCTGGTCTTTCGAGCGCCAAACTCTTTTACCATGGAGGATATGGTTGAGTTCAGCTGCCACGGAGGGCCGGTTGTTGTCAAGCATATTCTGCAGGTTCTGCTCGACGAAGGGTGCCGACTGGCTGAGCCTGGAGAATTTACCCGGCGCGCTTTTCTCAACGGTCGCATTGATCTCCTGCAGGCGGAGGCAATCGGCGAGATGATCCATGCCCGTTCGGAGTCAGCATTCCGGACTGCGATAGCGCAGATGCAGGGTATGCTTTCTCTGCGTCTGGATTCAATGCGGGAAGAGCTTTTGCGTTCCTGTGCCCTTCTGGAACTTGAGCTGGATTTCAGCGAGGAGGACGTTGAGTTTCAGAGTCGCAGCCAGCTGCTGAAAGAGCTGACGGTTTTGCATGAAGAGATTTGTCGTCTTGTAGAGTCCTATCAGCAGGGCCGGCTTTTGAAGGAGGGGGTTGCAACCGTGATAGCAGGAAAGCCGAACGCAGGCAAGTCGACCTTGCTCAATGTCCTGCTCGGCGAAGAGCGCTCTATTGTGAGTCATATGCCAGGCACGACGCGCGATTATATTGAGGAGTGCTTTCTTTACGAAAAAACCATGTTCCGCCTCACTGATACGGCTGGGCTTCGTGAAGGGAGTGAAGATATCGAGCACGAAGGTATCCGCCGCAGTTACAGAAAAATATCCGAGGCTGACCTGATTCTCTACCTCCTCGATATAAGCTGTGAAGACTATCTTGATGAAGTTCCTCAGATCCTTGGCTTTCTTGAGCGATACAGTAATGCACGCATGATTGTGGTTGCCAATAAAACCGATCTTGCGTACGAAAGCGTCGAAAGGCAGCAGCAGCTTCGTGGAGTGACCGGTTGTGAAGTATGCGGGATTTCAGCTGCGAAAAAAGAAGGGGTTGAGGAGCTTAAGCTACTTATGAGCACTATGGTGGAAGGGCTTGACAAACTGCATGAAGCAAGCGTACTTGTCACCAGTTTGCGCCACTATGAAGCGCTCAGAAATGCCTCGGATGCTCTCGAAAATGCACTGCAGCTCATCACCAGCTGTTCGGGTACCGAGCTTATTGCTTTTGAACTTCGTTCCGCGCTTGAGTATGTGGGTGAGATCACCGGCAAGGTGGTTAACGAAGAGATCCTGAACGTAATCTTCGACCGCTTCTGCATTGGAAAGTGAAGCTCAGTCAATCAATCTGCATTGGCAGTGTTGAGTCGAAACTATTGCAAACCTTGGTTAACCGTCAGAGTATCTGAATCTTAACATCTTCTCCATCTCTTCATCAGATCAGTCTTCAATAGCATCTGGTGAAGTTTCAGCAGTGTTTTCAGTAACCTTCGGAGAAGAAGGGTTTAACCTGTCTATGAATTTTATTATACCGATCACTATGCCGATGAGTACAGCAATTCCAAGCACCAGCTGAAAAAGCGAGAGTAGGACGGAGAAGCCAAAGAGAGCTACTATGATTATCAGAAAAAGGGCGCCTAAAATTATTAATTCAACCATATCCTGATGTTTTTTAATTCTTTATGTTCATACTGATGGAAGATGACAACCACAGACTGCACTCATTTGATATTGTTACTTTTGTTGTCTATAGAGTTGTATTATGGTTGTTTATGCCACGAACAGTTCAGGGCAGAAAGTGATTGATAGCCAGTACGGCAATGGATGCACTCAGGCAGTAATAGCCGAAAAAGTGCCATTTGCCATGTTCCAGCCATCCGGAGAGCCATTTCAGTGCAACCAGCCCGGCGATAAAGCTGAAAACCATTCCCAGCAAACTTGGCCAGACGATGCTTACAAGGTTGTTTGTAACAAGGAGCGAAGCTTCGTGTGACTTGAATAACCGAAGGCCCTCTTTCAGGATTACAGCAGGAGTCAACACCACGGCCAAAGCGAAGCTGAACTCTTCAGCACGCATCTTGTCCAAACCAAGAAACATTCCTGTTGAAATTGTCGACCCGGAACGGGAGAGCCCTCGGAAAGGAAGGCAAATTCCCTGGATAACTCCAATCCATGCCGATTCGCGCACGCCGAAATCCTTTGACGTATCAATACTCTGCTGCTTTGCAGAAATTATGATCATTACCCCGACCGTTGCAAGGCCAGCTGCAATTACATACGCATTTCCGAACAGATGTTCAATTTCGGTATGCGCGGATCCATGAAAAATGACCTTCTCAATGAGCGTCATCAGTGTAAGTCCGATAATACCTGTACATACGGTTGCCACGCTCACCTGTTTTGCAAACTGCCAGAAGATTTTGGATGAGGCAAAGTAACGCTCTTTCCATGAACTCCAGAAGTAGACAATGACCGCGAACATTGTTCCTGTATGGAGCATGACAAGAAACAATGTCATTTCAGGTGATGTCGGGTCGAGCCCCATAAGTTTTTCAGCAATAATAACGTGTGCCGAACTCGATACAGGAAGAAGCTCGCAGACACCCTGAACGAATGCGAGTACAAGAATAGAAAAGAAATTCATCGAATAGCTCCTCAGCAGTTTTTTTCAGGAGTTAAGTAAATAATCAACAAGGTATTGTATGATTTTTTCAGGATTTCCTGAAGCGTAAGTATAATGCCCACCAGATAATGCATAGCTCAAGTACAAAAGCCCAATGTGTGAAATAGTTCAATCCCCATGAGTTATACTCCAAGTCTGACGATACAAAAGAAAATGGTGTGTTCAAAAATGGTGCTAACCAGAATATTTCGCCTGTAAAGGTATCTAAAAGCATATGCATTATCCCCCCGAGAGCAAAAATAAAGGCAAATGCTGGATTTTGGCTATGATTGTCACTCACACGTAACCATAACATTGACAGCAGCAGGAGTGTCAGCCACAAAAATGGTAAGTGGGTAAGATAAGTATGGTGGGGATGTTGATAATCATCGATCGTGTAGTAATAAAGCAAATCGACATCGGGGGTTATAGCACCAAGCATACCCCAGAACATAAACGCCTTATAAAAAACGGTGCGGCTGTCAAATGTTTTAAATAATAACTTTCCAGTAATGTACCCGGCAGGTAAATGTCCAAAGAGCATTGGCGTTCCTGAAATGGGTCTTTTTTAGTGAGGAACCTGTCAGACTTCCGAAAAGACGGAGCCTTTCTGTTCTTCTGCTGAGAAAGCACCAAGGACATTACTGTTTTTTATTGCTAAAGAGGCTTTTATCTGCATGGAGAGATTATCCATCATGGCATAACGTCTATGATACATGGCCCTCTTGTTCGACTTCATTTCATTATCTGTCCGTCGTTCAGTCATCATGGGCAGCCTGAACCAGCCATCCGGTTCTGAAACGCCACCCAATTCCTTCCAAAGCGAATCATAATCAAAGGTTGTGTTGTGTATTAAAGGCAGGTGAATCAGATATTTTTGATGATGAGGGTGTATAGTATTGCCAACACCAAAAAGATGTGTCAAATTTAAAGCACTTATTATCTCCTGGACAATGAATAACATGACGACATGCGGTCTCAGCCCATGCATTACTTTCGTCAATGCTTTAATATCATCTTTATTGGCTCGCCCCTGGAGGCAACCGATATAACAAACTCTGCTTGTTGTTGACTTCTGTTCAAGAGAAAAGGCTATTTGAATAACTGGTTCATTCAAAAAAGAACATTTCAGTGACACCATCAATACGCCTTCTTTACGAAGACTGTTATCATAACAAAGAACAACATTGAGAACGCCATATCCGTCCAGATTATAACTGGCAAGGGTAAAGCCCTCGGTGTTAAGAATAGCCTCTTGCAGAGGCCCTCTGAAAGTCCGGATAAAACTATAGGTATCTTCGATGACTTTTTTTCTGTGAGCAATGTTCCATTTCGTGGACATAAAAACACGCATGGGTTTAAATGTCAGGTATGGTATTTGCCTTAAAAATAAGCGCATATCTTTAATATGCAACCTGTTGAACCAGTCTAATGACTCGCGTGGATTCAAGGCCGCCATAACCGCCCAGCGAATATTATTTTTTGAGCGCAAGGCGATTCCTGATGAGCTGTATATGGAATTGGATAAGGCCCAGGCAGTTAACCCTGCTCTCAGAGAGCGAAAAAGCATAGGGTTGTCAGGTAAAGTGTTTACAACCTTTCAGCTGTTGTTTTAATGTTTCGTTCTATAGTTTTACGTAATATCATTATAATTCCGTGGAAGTGAAAATCCATCCATTTTTTTACGGTGCATCCTGCAAAGCAGATGCACCGATTGGTGTTTTGTCAGCTTTGCGTATAGGTGTGTACACTGTTCTGTGCTGAAGGAAGATAGTTCACTCCGAACCAGCAGACAAGAAGTACAAGAAAAGCAAGAGCCAGATACCACTGCAGCTTGCTCTGGTCTATCTTGTATCGGAATGCATGAAGGTAGCCCAGATAGGCAAGCCAAGAAAGAAACGCCCATGTCTCCTTGGGATCCCATGTCCAGTAATGACCCCATGCTTCTTTTGCCCAAAGAGCGCCGAATATGAGTCCGAAGGTCAACAGTACAAAACCAAGGAGGGCCAGATAGTGTGAAACCGACTCACCTGCATGATTTTCTTTGGATCTTAGCTGCAGGGAGACATTGTGCAACGCTGTTATAGAGGACGCGGCAAGCAGAACATAGCCGACAAGATAGACGACGACGTGCGGAACAAACCATGGGCTTTGCAGCGCAGGCATAAGTGTCTTGTCGAAGACTTCCGGATGAAGCATGTTGATGCCGAGGAAAAATGCAGCGAGCCCCATACAGTAATACTTCAGCCATCCGATTTTCCAGCGGTACTCAACAAGAAAACCGACAAGAGGAATGAGGGCTGCATACCAAAGACGAGTCTCGCCAAGTGTTCTGAGAGGTGGACGGTCGAGAGCCGACCAGTAAAAAGCAATAAACCCGGCCATTACTGCCGAACCAGCAAAACAGAGAACAAAAGCAGGAAATTTAAGTGCTGGTGTTCGACCTGCAAAAAGACCAAGCAGTGAACCAGTAGCCCAGCAGGCAATGGCAAGTTCAGCCGCAGTGTTAAAATCCATTATCATTTCTAAACCTCTTTTCGTTTAATCCCATTCCAGAAAAACAGAATATTCGCCGCCATTATCATGAAAAACCCAAGATAAACCCCTGGAAGCCATGGATCATGGATAACCTCTATCAGGCTTAATTTTGACCATCGTCCTGCTTTTTCATCATAGCCCATCTGATAGAGTTTCCATCCCATAAAATTGACAGGATGGTTTACCTCAAGATTTGCCATTGTTTCATGGCCTTTTTCATCCTGCACTGTTACTGCTGAACGGAATGATTTTGGCGAGCCTGGCACCATGATTAGATAAAAGCCGTCCAGTTGAGCAGCATCAGGTTTCAGTAAGGGGCTGCCGGTGCTGATCCAGGCTTCGCGCATTGCAGATGCGGTTTTGATCCTGACTTTTGCAAAAGGGATGCCTGTTGCGCGCTCTGCCGGCTGAGGTACCCCCTCTTTTCCTGGAAGAGCATAAGGCAGATAATCGAGTACAAGAACCTCAATTCCCTGCCATGTTGCGGTTGTTCCCTTCCTTACCTCCAGAATTGCCTGCGACTTGTTCATCAGGAGCTTGTCGTTATGCGGGTCGTAAAGGAGCAGCTGCGGTGGATACTCTTCAAGAGAAAAGTCATGCAGAAAAATAGAAAACGGCAGCTGCTGCGGAGTATCGCTTTCCATAGTATAACCAAGGTTATTTGCCTTCCCTACATTGATTGGAACAACAAGTCTTTGAAGGTCGGAACTGCCGACAATAGCACATGACAGGGCAATCCAGAACCCGGCATGAAAGAGGATGAACTGGATATTCTGAAGTTTAAGCGGTATAAGTTTCCACGAAAGCGAAATGCCGAGGTTGGCAAGAAAGAGTAGAACGGTGACTGCAAAGGGCCAGCTTGAAAAAATCTGATTCAAGCCCAGCGATGCTGGCAGTGAGCTTTTTGCTGCGGTTTGTTGAGGTATCACCCCGCCAATCAATGAGAGAACAGCGATTGCCAGAATCAGGCAAAGTCCAAGAGGAATGCCTCCCAACCATTTGACAGCGGGAGTATTCCTGAAGGCCAGGCCGGTGCTTAACACTATAACAGCTAACAGCAACAGCGCTATTGCATTAAAGGGTAACTGAGGCATTGCTATGCCGTTGCCTGAAGATGCAAATTGAATGATAAAGCCTGTAGTTACAGTACATGCTGTAAAAAGGGCAGATTCTCTGAACTCCCATGGAGCCTGAAACAACCGACGCCGGACAACCACCATAATGACAACCTGGATTAAACTTATTTTAATAAATCCTTATGCATGAGAATACAATGCTTTCAGAATCACAAAACACAGACGGAAACTTTTGCAGACAGAGCATCACTTTACAATCAAAGCATGTTTTCCTGTACCGGTTATCAGTTAACCTGAAGTAGCCGCTATTCGTTGAATGCCAGTTCAGGAGATATGGGTGCATTGAAATAACAGGCAAAGGTACATCATAACAGCCGCTAAATGCCTGCAAATTCAGTTATTTGCGGGTGATTGCATTGGAATTGCATGGTGCTGAAGCTTGCAAATATAACAGTGGGACAAGAGTTAAACAAATATCAGGAGCTTCCTTTCTTTTCATAAAGGTGTGCTTGTGTATTAGATATATCAGGTCTTTCTGCTCTGTCTATGAAATATACACATCAAACTTGTCGCATTGTCTGATATAGTAATACAAAAGAGGGGCGACATTATGCGCTGTTAAATGGTTAAATTTTTTTTCTTGGTTTCTTACTTCAATAGAGTTTAAATGTTTGCTTAAATAGTAAAGGTTACGTAAATACACCCAAATTTATGTTTGCTGCCGCCTAAGGTCGACGTTATATATGCGTAATAGTTGCTGTCAAGATATTTTTTAGAGAAAAAGTTTTAACAATTAATTAACAATCGTTATAATGTGCTTAATTGACGCAGGAATAATGTGTAGTTGATGTTAGGGCAGATTAAAGTCTCTCCATGTTACAATTGTAGGCAGGGTGGAGAAGCTTTTTTTGTTGAAAAGCAGGAAAATTTTTTAGAAAGAAAAAAATTTTCTTTCTAAAAAATTTATACCATATTCAAGGTATCCTTTGTCGATACATACTGATTTGTTGTTAGCGTCTGGTTTGATTTGTTGATACGTTGTGCAAAATTTCTATGTGGTTGTTTTCGATTTACGGAGGCGAATATCATGTATGAAAACATATTGATGTCTTTCATTCCGAATTCCCTCATATAATACGTTTTTTCTTTCATGCATTCCGGTGAGGATTTATTCCTTCTGGTTATTAGTCAATCATAAGGTATGAGGTGCCTGATACTGGCATCTTATATAGATGTGCCTTAATGTATTGCCTCGGAATTTTTTGTCTCTTGTTTTAAAAACCCAATCGTAACAATAAATCAAAAGAATCGATCTTTGAGATCTATGAGAAAATCGACATTTGCATCAATTGCATCGCTCTGCATGGTACCTGCTCTGTTCTGGAGTCAGGATAGTTCAGCGGTACCGGCGTTTGCAAGAAAGTATCAGACATCTTGTTATACCTGCCATTCCGGTTTCCCGAACAGGAATGCTTTTGGTGAAGCTTTCAAGAATAACGGGTATCGCTGGCCAGGTGGAGAGGAAGAGGATCATGCAAAGCAGGAACAGACAAAAATGGGCGCTGCGGGCTGGAAAGAAACTTTCCCTAATTCGCCTTGGCCTTCTGATATTCCCGGTTTTGCTCCTTTTGCTTTATATGTTACAGGGCCACTGGTCAATTATGCTGATCAGGTAACGAATAATAAAGGTGTGGTAACAAAGCAACAAACGTTTTATCAGGGTGGTCCTATTGATGCCCGTATTTTGTTTGGCGGTACAATTGGTGAAAATCTCGGTGTTGTTGGTGCGTTGGAGAACTTTGTAAAGGGTGCAACAACAACCAACCTCAGAGCAACATGGTCGTTTGCTCCGGGTGTTAATGTTGGTTTTGGAAATGGATTCAGTGCATGGTCAGGTACAGCAAGTCCAATTTCGGTATACACAGGTGTATTTCCTGGATCCGGAACAAGTACAGAATTGAATTACACAACAGGGAAGCAGGGTGGGTTCAATTTTATTGCTGGTGTTGCAAGTGCGCCTACATCAACAGCAACAATTCCCACTATTACTACCAGCAAGCTTGATGATACCCGGTATGTTAGGGCAAAATACAAATTATTCGGTGCTGGCTTGCTGAGCGGTGCAGGCGGCGTATACGGCAATGAGTATGTGGGTCTGGATAACAGTCTGGCGATTGGCGTTGGTCTTGTCAATGCAAATAAAGGTATCCTTTCAAGTAATTATGCGAATGAGACGTTAGTTTACGGCGCAGATATTGCCGGAAACTATGGCAACTTGACCGCCGGTGTTGCATACAGTAAGGATAGTGATCTGCAGCTCAATAACTATGCTCTTGATGCAGGGTACTATGTTTATCCATGGCTTCTGGCAAGGGTAAGGTACGCTAATCTTGGGGTGGCAGGTGTTGATCAGAATAACCCGACGGTTACATCTTCGGTTACAGCATGGCTCAGGGCTAATGTTATCTGTAGCTGCATCGTACAAGCTTTTCACCAAGAGCACTCTACCAACATCAACAAGTGGTGAAAACAATCAAAACACCTTTACGTTGACCACCGCGTTTGCTTTTTAATTGGTGAACTATATGAGGTAGCATTGTAATAATACAGAAAAGGCAGGTTTATTCTCTTCATGATGTTATTGAGAGATTTGAACCTGTCTTTATCTGAGTGGATTAAATGTGTTGTTGTGGGTGGTTGAGGTGTGCTTGCAAAAAGGGGAATGTATTTTTATTTTAGAAGGACTTTCCTTTTTGTCAGCATGCCTTTCTTATGCACTTAAAAACAACTATGTTATTTGATTGAGAGTAGAGGTTTCAGTTCAGAAAAGATCTTATTGAAAGCAAAAAAAAAGCTGCTATGCAGGATGACAGAGAGCTCGTTTCAGAGCACCAGGAAGAAATCATTAGCCGAGAGAATTCTGAAGGCGGTCAGGCTGAGTCCAGCAACCGACGGAAATTTCTGACTCGTGTTGGATGGGGAGGCGTTGTGGGCTTCCTTGCGATAAACTCAGCGGCCTTTTTACGGTTTTTTTACCCAAGGGTACTGTTTGAACCTGCGTCGCAGTTTAAGGTTGGACTTCCGGCAGACTATCCTCTCGGAACGGTCAACTCCCAGTATCAGAGGGAGTATCGTACATGGATCATCAGGTTGCAGGATGGTGCATTTTTTGCACTTGAGTCTAAATGTACTCATCTGGGATGCACGCCAAACTGGATGGAAGCGCAGAAAAAGTTTAAATGTCCATGCCATGGCAGCGGATATTATATAACAGGGCTGAACTTTGAAGGCCCTGCACCGAGACCTATGGACCGCTTTAAGATCAGTATTGCTGAAGACGGTCAGATGCTTGTAGACAAGACAATACGGTATCCAGGTGTTCCCGGAAAGGAGTCTAACGAAGTTTACCCTGAGAGTTTGTTGAGAGTTTGATTGGCATTCGATAATTGAAATTGTATGAACATGGGAAGTGATCGAAATATAACAGCGCTTCAGGAAGAGACCCCGCTTAAGAGAGTCTCCGGAGCTCGAAAACGTGCAGCAGCAAGAGTCATCTCAGAACTCTGTACCGGGTGCAGGATTTGTGTTCAGACATGTCCATCGAACTGCATAACAATTGTTGAGTCCGATTTGAATTTTACGGGCATCGCAAAAGTTGATGAGAGTTGTACGGGATGTAATATTTGTGCTATAGATTGCCCTTGGACCGGTGTGGAGATGATTAATCCGGACGGTTCGCGGAAGGATGAAGCCGAATACGAGAGGCAGATGAAGAGGCTGCGCGGATATCAGTAAACTGTTTAGCAAATAAAACGTGAAGTGACTATGAAAAGCCTACCAGAGATAACTGACAAGGTTAAAAAGAATCTGATATGGAAATCCATATTCAGAAGGGATTACCGCAATACTGTAAGAGATCGCGCCCAGGCTGTGTTCGGCAATGTTTTTCTTCACCTTCACCCTGTGCAGGTTCGGGAAAGTGCCGTTAAGCTGCGCTTTACCTGGGGAATGGGTGGGATTACTTTTTTTGCCTATATCCTTCTTATAATTACCGGTGTTGTGCTGATGTTTTATTACCATCCGTCAATTGACCAGGCTTATACCGATATCAAGGATCTGGAATTCCAGGTACCCTTTGGTGTCATCCTCCGAAATCTTCATCGTTGGGGAGCCCACTTCATGGTCATTGTCGTGATGATTCACATGTTCCGTGTCTTCATGACAGGTTCTTATAAAGCCCCCCGTCAATTCAACTGGGGTGTCGGTGTTATTCTGCTTGTTCTAACCTTTCTTTTGAGTTTTACCGGTTATCTTACTCCCTGGGATCAGCTTGGGTTCTGGGCCATCACTGTTGGCACAAATATGGGCGCAGCTACACCGCTTCTCGGTTATCAAGGCCCATTCAGTGAATTTCTTCATATAACTCCATTCAATGATGTGCGTTTTGCGCTTCTTGGAGGTGCTCTCGTCGGTGGAAATGCGCTTCTCAGATCCTACATCTGGCACTGTGTCGCTATTCCACTTGTTGCGACCATCTTGATGTTTGTTCATTTCTGGAGAGTCAGGAAAGACGGCGGAATTTCAAAACCTCAAAAATAACAGACCGGGCTTAGTCGATTATGAACCCTTTTATTGAAATCATTACCCAGCCGGATAATATCGCCATTGTGATCATGGTCTTTATGGTGACGTTTTTCATGGTATGGGCTTTTCAGCAGGCCTTTCACAATGACAGGCTTCTTGCTGCTGGACTTCCCGTTGACGGCGAAACCGATAAGTTTGTCGATACATTCAAGCCTCTTGTCCGCATCGAGCTTATAATTGCGCTCGTTGTCATGGTGGGTCTTACGATATGGTCTATAGCGGTCGATGCTCCTCTGGAGGAGATCGCCAACCCTACCTTGACGCCAAACCCTGCCAAGGCGCCCTGGTACTTCCTTGGTCTTCAGGAGTTGCTGGTTTACTTTGACCCCTGGCTTGCCGGAGTTGTGCTGCCGTCACTGATTGTTGTCGGGCTTATAGCAATACCGTATATCGATATCAATCCAAAGGGAAACGGTTACTACACGTTTACAGAGAGAAAGTGGTCTATTATCATCTTCTCATTTGGCTTTTTTGTCCTTTGGCTGCTTCTCATTGTCATTGGCGTTTTTTTCAGGGGACCGGGTTGGTTATGGTACTGGCCATGGCAGGAATGGGATCACGCAAGGGTAGTTTTTGAACCGTTCAGGGATTTGAGTTCCGTTGTGGGTGTTGACTCGCGCTCCCTGGCTGGATTTATCATCGGAGCAGTTGTTACAGGCGTCTATCTTGTTGGCGGCATGGTTGCTCCATACCTTTACTGGAAGAAGAACCATCCTGAGTTTCTGACACAACTGGGTATGATCAGGTACATCACAATTGTATTTTTATTTATAACCATGATGTCAATACCGATCAAAATGGTTCTCAGGCTCGTTTTTCTTATCAAGTATGTATGGATAACTCCCTGGTTCAGTATTTGAGTTTTCCTCAATAAGTCCCGGTATACGGTAACAGGTCATTCTAAAAGCCCAAAAAACTCTTGAACATGGCGAATGAGAATAAAAACAATTCATCCCTCAGAGTCTACCTCTTTGTTTTTTTCAGTTTATTATTGTTTGCACTCTCCGTATGGGTTGTGTGGGACGACGAGTTTGGCCTGCGGCCATGGAAAAAATACCAGGAAGATTATAAAACGCTGAAGCACGATAAACTTGAGCGTGATTACAGGAAAGCTGTCATTGAATTTGAGCGGTCAGGGGGGCATAAAAAGCTCGCTGAGCTTGAAGCAAAGCTGGATAAAGCCGAAGCTGCCTTTCAAAGCAAGGAGACTCAGGAAAAGTATGCGAAGCTGAACAAGCAGCTGGATACCGCCCATGAGGCTTTGACGGTCACCCAGCAGGAGCTTCGTAATTTGAGGGGCCAGTTTCTTGAGACAGAATACTACTTCACCAAAACCCAATTGCCTGAATACAAGGCTAAAATGGATTTGTTACAGCGTCAGATTGATGCAGTTGGATTGCGTGTAGCTGCGCAGCAGAAGAGTGAGGAGGCTGTTAAGCTATCGATATCGGCACTGACTGCTTCAAAAGCTGCTATACAGGGTGAAATCGTGAAAATGAAAAACCCTCTCGAAGAGGCAAAAGAACGGACAGCAAAAAACGAAACTGTCTCTGTTGAAATCAAACAGGTTCACATCTCAGATGTAGATAAAGCAGATCGTTGCCAGTCCTGCCATATCGGTATTGATGCTAAAAGCCCGGTTTCATCTGTTCAGCCGTTTACAAAGCATCCTCTTAGCTTTATATATCTTGAACGCCATGATCCGAACAAGTTTGGTTGTACCTTCTGTCATCGTGGTCAGGGTCGTGCGACTACCTCAACTGAAAAGGCCCATGGAAACATCAAGCATTGGGATGAACCGATGCTTGATGGTGATATGACCCAGACCTCATGCCTGAATTGTCACGGTGATATAAAATCGCTTCGTGGAGCTGAAAAAATTACAAAAAGCACAGAGCTTATAAAAAAATACGGTTGCTATAGCTGCCACAAGATTCCGGGCTATGAAACTGTTGGTGATGTCGGACCGATTTTGACTGAGGTAGGCAACAAGGTTAATTATTCCTGGGAAGTGAAATGGCTCATGGATCCAAAGTCGTATTCATCCATAGCCAGGATGCCTAAATTCTACTTTACACAGGATCAGGCAGAATCTATTGCTGACTATCTGTTCAGCATGACAGGGACGACACGTCATGATGTGGATTATACAAAAACCAAGCCTGATGCCAAGCTGGTTGAACAGGGTAAGGCATTATGGGCTCAGTCACGTTGTAATCTATGCCATGTGACAGGAGGAAGGGGTGGCAACAATGTCAAGGTTTATGCACCTGAATTAAGTAAAGTAGGCGGGAAAGTGAACAAGGAGTGGTTGTTCAAATGGATTAAAAATCCAAATGCTTATAATCCTGGCACCAAGATGCCGAGGTTCCGTTTTACTGATGAAGATATTAATTCATTGGTAGCATACATTACGAGCGAGTACCAGGATGAAGATATGGAGTTCAAATATGTTCAGCCTGAAGAAATTAAACCTGCATCTATTGCAAAAGGAAAAGAGCTTGTCCAGAAATACGGATGCTATGGATGCCACAAAATGCTGGGCATGGAGGATATGGTACAGGTTGCACCATCATTGAAGAAACAGGGGGTTACCTTCCTGAGAAATGCAGAGATGCGTGAAAAGATCGGGATGGAACTATCATCTATTGGAAGCAAGCCGGTTGATATGCTTGATTTCGGTAAAATGAAAAAAGCAATTTCCAACGACCGTTTGACCTATATCAAGCAGAAGCTGAGAGATCCAAGAGGGTATCGGCTTGGATTACGGATGCCTAATTTCCGCCTTGCAGAATCTGAGATTAATGAGTTGGCCTCTGTTCTTTACGGCTTTACCGATGCGAGTGTGCCTACCCGTTTTCTTGTCCCTTCACGACAGGAACTGGACAGGATGGCTGGTGTACAGTCCTATAAATTTACAGGTGACTTTGCCAAGGTTATTGCTGATGTTAAATGCACAAACTGTCACTCAATCCGAGGTATCGGTGCCGATTATGCTCCTGATCTCTCATTTGCAGGCAGCAAGCTGCAGGAAAGCTGGATCCGCAATTTCCTTGCGAATCCGGATGTGATAAGACCGCTCCTGCAGCAGATGCCCAAGTTCGGGTTGACGTCTGGAAAACCACTAGCCAAGGTTACGATGCCAAGGTTTAATCTTGGTCAGCAGAAGGTTGAGGACACGAACAAAACTGATGTTGATGTTGTGATAAACTTTTTCCAGCAGGAGCTTCTCTCAAGCGATATTCCAAAAGCAATACCGACTGTTGCTTCTGTGACTTTACCAGATCAGATTGTCAAGGGTAAGCAGCTCTATGATCTCAAGGGGTGCAGGGCCTGCCATCAGATCGGTACAGACGGTGGAGCTCTTGGACCTAATTTGACGAATGTCGGTAACCGCTTGCTTCCTGGATTTATTTTCAAACATCTTGAAAATGCCCGGAAATTCAAGCCGGATATCGTTGAGCCTAACTATGGTTTCACCGAGACGGAAAGAATTTACTTAACAAACTTTTTGATGACCCTGAAACTGAATACTAAGTGATGCAAAAAACCTTAAATATCAGGAAATTCGCCGCTCTGGCAGTACTCTCGCTGCTTGTGATTGCCGGATGCGGCAAGAAGCCGGGCGCATCAGGAAAGGCCGACCTTAAGAAACCGATGACTGCTGCTGATTCAGCAGTCACCGCTACAAAGGTACCTTATGCTCTGAAAGAAGGCAAGAGGCTTTTCTCTCACTATTGTGCAGTCTGTCATGGAGAGACAGGTGATGGAAGCGGTCAGTACTATGGTTTGACTCCTACGCCGGCTAACTTCACCGATAAGGCCTTTATGAAGACTATGACAAACGAAAGGCTTTTTAAGGCGATCATGGAGGGTTCTGCCTCTGTAGGTAAGTCCAACATGTGTCCTCCATGGGGTAAATCTTTTCATGGAGAGGAACTGGAGTTCATTGTTGCCTATATCAGAACCCTTGCCGGCAGCTGAACGTTACAATGATATTTTTTGTTGTAAAATTAGGTGGTTTCATTAAAAACATAAAATGTATGGAGCAGAAAACTATGAAATGTAAAAGCAACTTCTTGAAAACCGCGATGTTAATGACCGGGTTCGGCCTTGTGGCTTCAAATGCTTTTTGCGCTGGAACAATTACGGGTACGGTTGATGCCAGTATACCAAAATACAAAGCGGATGCCGTTGTCTACCTCTTGGGCGTAAAGGGCCCAGTTGTACCTAAGCATGAATCTATTGATCAGAAAAGTCTTGTTTTTGTTCCACATGTTACTACTGTGCCAGTCGGTTCAACAGTTGACTTTAAAAACAATGATAAGGTCAATCACAATATATTTTCAGCATCAGCAGCCAAGAAATTTAATCTTGGCACATACAATCCAGGAATGTCCAAACCAGTTACCTTTGATAAGACAGGTGTAGTGAATTTGCTCTGCAACGTTCATTCTGAGATGTCCGGCTGGGTTGTCGTTACAGAAAATCAATATGCAGCAGTGACCGAACATGATGGTAAGTTCACTATCAATAATGTTCCTGCCGGAACATACAAGATTACAGCATGGAGCGAAAAACTCAAAGCACAGGAAACCACTGTTACCGTTGCAGATGGAAAGACTGCTACTGTTGATATCAAGCTGGCAAAATAAGTCTCCGCAAGTAAGACTCAATAGTAATGAGGAATCTGTTGTAAAGCAGATTCCTCATTGTATTTTCTCCCTTTCCCTTCCATCCTTTCTTCAATTCTTCAAAACTTATGGCCGTGCAATTTCTATACAGAAAGGCAGTTTGCCAAATCCCGTATTGAGGAAAACATTACCTATCCGCATTATTAAGACTATTTTAAGAATACCTTAATGTTGCATTAAGGTACTATTGAGTAATCTTATAATGTTAAATAACAGCTTTAAATCACGGTTATGTCGGTGAGATTAAATCAATAATTCAAGGCATCGATCAATGACCTTGCTGGTAATCACTTCAACGGTAACATTTCTTACGATTTTACAACTGATCAAGCCCCCGTTGCTCCAATTCCAGTCCAAGCTCCTGTTACAGTGCATGGTAACAACGATACTGCACCTGTCGTAGTAGGCGTGGGAGTATTGGGTATCCTGTCATGGGTTCTCTTATAAACTGAGGGCACGTATTTTATTGTTTGAGCAGGCTGAAGTAATCAATAGAGTATGGAGGGGAATTTTGTTTTTGGATACAGAGTAATAATAGTTAAGTTTTGAGTGTATCTGTAATTGTTCATAAAGGCAAATGGCTATTGCGGTTATAGATAATAAGCTGGCGAAGATGTTTCGCTATGAATGAATATCTTTTCTCGCTTTATTGCTCCCCAGTTATAATTTTTATCGTGTATGATTACATTTGCCGAAGGCGTTGGCTTCAGGCGCAGCAAGCAATTGATGATGCAGATGCACTACATCTAAATCTTAACATTCATCAAAATTATGAGATCAGGTTCTACAACAAAGTCAACAGTGTTTGGTACGGTTCTTCTGACTGCTGCTTTGGCATTGCCATCTGTGGAGTTTGCCTATGCCGATGCAGTGCCGGAACGAAGTATAGTGAGTTTTAAATATCTTAATTATCAAGACAATCAGGGTCTACTCAGTCAGTCTGGCAGCAATACCAATGGGCTCAATACAACATCCGGAGCATCTTCAGCTGTCACACCCGGCACCTCAGGATCCACATCGTCTGGATCTCAGGACAGGATAGGTGTTAATGCATATTCAGTCATGGCTTTGGTACCGGTTGCCGGTGAATGGTCCGTAGGCACAACATACACGTCTGATTCGGTATCCGGTGCATCCCCTACTTATCATTCTTCCGGACTGGCAAAAATGACTGATCTGCGGCGAGCCATTGATGTCGAGCTTACCCGTTATTTTTCAAGGGGAAGCGTAAGTGTTGGCACCAGCTATTCCAAGGAGATCGATTATATCTCGCGTGGTTTCAATATTCAGGGAAGCATGTCGACAGAAGACAAAAACACAACATTTACTCTGGGAGGCAGCTTCAACAATGACTCCATCAATCCTGTTATTCAGCCGAGTGTCGATGAGAAAAAGCAGGTCGCCTCAGGATTGATTGGAGTTACTAGGGTGTTGACCCCACAGGATATTGTGCAGCTTAATGTTAGCTATTCAAAAGGGACTGGCTATTATTCTGATCCCTACAAACTTTATGATAACAGACCGAGGCATCGCAATAGTGTGACGGCGTTAGCTCGATGGAACCATCATTTTGATGATAATGGTACAGACGGGACTGTCCATCTCTCTTATCGGTATTACTCCGATTCTTTCGGCATTCGGGCGCATACGCTTGATGCTGAGTATGTTCAGCCGTTATATAAAGGCTGGACAGTTATTCCCCTGCTCCGGCTCTACGCACAAAATGAGGCTGATTTTTATGTTTCTGTTGGTGCTGCAGAGAATGCAGATCCAACGCAACCCACTCCCCCGCCTTCAGATGCTGTTTATTATTCCGAAGATCAGCGACTGTCGGGTTTTGGCGCAGTCACTCTTGGTGTTAAGGTAAGTAAACAGATTAATAAAGATTGGCTTGTTGATGTTAAATATGAGCACTATGAGCAGCGTGAACAGTGGAGCTTGTCTGGTGATGGAGATCCGGGACTAACCCCGTTTAAGGCAAGAAGTATTCAGGTGGGTGTTTCAAGAGCGTTCTGAGCGCTGTAGAGCTGCTTCTTGTTACACTTGAATTATGTTTAGGGATTCTTCTTTTCGTTTATTTTGCAATCAATTTTATTAATCCAAATTGCTGTCTGTATGGTAAATGTTATGAGTAAAACAATTACGGGATTCCTTGTTGCCTTTTTCGTCTGTATGAGTTTCAGCAGGGTATCATACGCGCTTGAGGCAGGTGGTAATGCACCGGATTTTGAACTGCCTGGAGAGCAGGGTTCGGTGAAGCTATCTAAAACGGCTGGTTCTGTTGTTTATGTTGATTTCTGGGCATCTTGGTGCGGCCCCTGCAGACAGTCGTTTTCATGGATGAACGATATTCAGGAAAAATATCGCTCTCAGGGATTGAAAATCATCGGTGTCAACCTTGATGCGAAAAATGATGATGCTAAAAAGTTTTTATCTCAGTTACCTGCAAAATTCACTATTGCTTTCGATCCAAAAGGAATGGTTCCAAAAACTTATGGCGTTAAAGGAATGCCGACCAGTTTTCTTATTGGTCGTGATGGTAAAATAATATTCCAGCATTTGGGGTTTAAAGAGGCGGATCGTGAAAGTCTCGAAAAACAAATTAAGGTGGCACTGGAGGCAAAGAAATGAAAAAATATGAAATGCAAAAACCGCTTTATGTTCTGCTGTTGATGATCATGCTTGCCTTGTCAGGCTGTGCGGTTGGTACTGCGGTTCAGCCATGGGAGAAAGAGACTCTTGCCAGGCCTGAAATGACCTTTGAGGGCGACAAGCTCGATACCGCCTATACCGAGCATATATACAGCAGCAAAGAGGGGGCTTCCGGCGGCGCAGGGGTTGGTGGTGGCGGATGCGGCTGCAATTGATGTAATATTTAATGACTGGCAAAACTATGGTTTCAGTTGCAACAACGAAATCAACTGTTCTGGCTACTGCCCTTGCAACAGCAGCGATTGCATTACCATCCCTGCAGTTTGCCTTTGCGGAAGCCGCTCCGGATCAGGGAGTGGTAAGCTTTAAATATCTGCATTATCAGGACAGCCAGATTGGGAATGGGGTAAATGTTATAACCGGCGCATCTTCGGCAGGTTCGTCAAGCCGGATGGGAGTCAATGCATACTCAATGACAGCATCAGTGCCTGTTGCCGGTGAATGGTCGATAGGAACAACGTTTACCTCAGACTCAGTTTCCGGTGCATCTCCAATGTATCATTCTTCGAACTTGACAAAGATGACGGATTTACGTCGCGCTATCGATGTTGAGCTTACACGGTACTTTTCAAGCGGAACGCTGAGTTTCGGTACAGGCTATTCAAAGGAGTCCGATTATCTTTCCCGCAGCTACTCTTTTCAGGGGAGCCTCTCGACGGAAGATAAAAACACAACGTTTACTCTTGGTGGCAGCCTGAACAGTGATAACATTTTTCCGGTTACCAATCCAAATGCTTATTACTCTAAGAAGCTCTATTCAGGTATTTTTGGAATTACAAGGATCTTAACGAAGAATGATATTGTACAGTTCAACGTTGGATACTCTAACGGAAATGGGGATTTTTCTGATCCCTATAAGTTCTATGATAACAGGCCAACCAGGCGGAACAATACAACGATTTTAACCCGCTGGAACCATCATTTTGACTGGACTGACGGCACAGCTAAACTTTCCTATCGCTATTATACCGATACGTTTGGTATTAGAGCACATACACTGGAAGGTGAATATGTTCAGCCTCTGAGCAATGGATGGACGGTGACACCTTTACTTCGCCTCTATAGTCAAAGTGAAGCTGACTTTTATGTTGCTGTTGGTGCTGTTGAAAAAGCAGACCCGACACAGCCGACGCCTCCGCCCGCAGATGCTGTCTATTATTCTGAAGACCAGCGCTTGTCAGCTTTCGGAGCAATAACACTGGGCTTAAAGGTCAGCAAGTCTTTGAATCAAGATTGGCTGGTCGATCTTAAATACGAAGAATATGAACAGCGTGGTAAATGGAGCGTCTATGGTAATAGTGACAAAGGATTGGCGCCGTTTGGTGCAAGAAGCATTCAGGTTGGGCTATCGAGAAAACTCTAAGGGGTTGAATGTATCATGAACAGTAGAATGGATAGCTTTCATTTTCGATTTGAAGCATTGGGAAGTGGATGTGAAGTGGTTATCGGATCTGGCAGCAAAAAGAATGCGCAATCAATTGCCGGATGTGCTATAGAAGAAGTATCGAGAATTGAGTGCAAGTACTCTCGGTACAGGACAGATAGCCTTGTTTCTCGGATTAATGCCGCAGCAGGTCATGACTGGGTTGAGTGTGATGAGGAAACGCTATCCTTGTTTCAGTATGCTGATACATTGTACGAAAGCAGTGGTGGGCTGTTTGATATTACAGCTGGTGTTTTGCGCCATGCATGGGATTTTGGAAATGCAGTTGTTCCTGGCCAGGACGTGTTGTCAAGGCAATGCAGCTTGATTAATTGGCAGAGTGTCGAGCGTCAGGGCAATTCCGTTCGTTTGCCTGTTGCCGGTATGGAGTTCGATTTTGGAGGCTTCGGAAAAGAGTATGCTGCTGACCGGGCTGCGGCTTTGGTTTATAGGAAAGGTGTCAGGAATGGCTACGTAAACCTTGCCGGGGATATAAGGGTCTTGGGCCCCAAGCTTGACGAGACTCCCTGGCTGATTGGGATTCAGGATCCGCGTCATAAAAGCCGTACAATTGCTTCGATTCCTCTCTTTACCGGAGCGTTAGCGACAAGCGGCGATTATGAGCGTTATTTTGAAGTGGACGGCCATAGATACTGCCATATAATTCATCCACGCTCAGGGTATCCGGTTACATACTGGCGTTCAGTGACGGTTGTGGCTCCTTTAGCCATTACGGCAGGCAGCTGCTCGACCATAGCAATGCTGAAAGAGGCAGACGGATTAGCTTTTCTGGAAGATTCCGGGATGGGATATCTTGCTGTGGATCATCTTGGAGAGATGTATTGCAGGAATACGTCAAGTGGTTTCTGAAGCACCTTATAATTCTTTTTCGATTACTCAATGAATCATTACTTTATTAAGCGGTACGCTGCTTTTTTTGTTGTTCTTATTGCCCTTTTTTTTAGGGTAAATGCTTGTTATGCGACTGATTTTCTTGATCCGGAACAGGCTTTCAAAGTCAGGGCAGAGCTGTACAACAGTCACTCAGTTGTCCTGCATTGGGATATTGCCAAGGGGTATAAGCTCTATCGAGACAGAGTGAAGGTCGGTGTTGAAAGCGGGAGTGCTGAATTGAAGCCTCCTGTTTTACCGAAGGGCATCAGAGTTACTGATTCTGCAAGCAGCGAACAGATTGAGATCTACCATGATCAACTGACGGTAGATGTGCCTCTTGTCAAGGCCGATGGCCTCTTTACACTGAATGTTGAGTACCAGGGGTGTGCTGAGGATGGTCTCTGTTATCCGCCAATGACTCGTCATTTCAAGGTAGATCCTGAAAAACCGGGGGTTCTCTTGCCTGCTGCTGAACAGGGGGTTACGGGTGCACCTGGAGCTGAGAAACCGATGACACAGGGAGCGGCGAAAGAGAGTCCGGCTGACAATGATCTTTCTCTAGCCAGAACCACTCTTGCGGGTGGAAGTTTGTGGAAAATCTCTTTTGCGTTTCTTGCGTTCGGTCTGCTGTTGTCTTTTACACCTTGTGTTCTGCCGATGATACCTATTCTTTCTTCTATTATTGTTGGAGAGGGAGATGTGAATCGACGCCGAAGCTTTTTTATGGCGGTCGCATATTGTTTGGGAATGGCGTTAGTTTATACCAGTCTTGGTGTTGCGGCGGGATTAGCTGGTGAAGGGCTTGCCGGGGCACTCCAGAAGCCTTGGGTCCTCGCAGTGTTTGCTGTACTGCTCGTGGTTCTTTCTCTCTCGATGTTCGATGTTTATCAGCTGCAAATGCCGATCTCCATCCAGAACAAACTTAATAATACATCACGCCATTTAAAGGGTGGCCGTTTTGCAGGGGTATTTATCATGGGAGCTTTATCAGCGCTTATTGTCGGTCCCTGCGTTGCTGCTCCACTTGCCGGTACTCTGGTCTATATCAGTCAGACGCGTGATGTGTTTCTCGGTGGCCTGGCCCTTTTTTCGATGGCTATTGGAATGAGTGTTCCTCTGATGCTTGTCGGCTTGTCTGCCGGCAGTCTGCTGCCGAAGGCAGGAGTATGGATGATCGGAGTTAAATATCTGTTCGGGCTTATGTTAATAGCAGTGGCCATATGGATGGTTTCACCGATTCTGCCAGCTCAGGTTTTCATGCTTTTCTGTGGTGCTTTTGCCATCCTCTGTGCGGTATTTCTGGGCGTTTTCAAAGCATCGCCCGACAAGCTTTCCATTGCCCAGCGTTTTGGAAAAACGTGTGGTATAGTCTTGTTTTTTATAGGAGCATTTGAACTTGTCGGTGCAGCTTCAGGTGGTACTAATGTGCTTGAACCACTCGCGCAATTTCATGCAGCATCGATATCGACGGCCGGTTCAGACGAAGAGAAAAAGGTGAATTTTACCCGTATCCGATCGTCAGCGGAACTTGACCGCGCGCTTCAATCTTCAAATAAACCTGTTATGCTTGATTTTTTTGCCGACTGGTGTGTGGCATGCAGGGAGATGGATCGGTTTACCTTTCATGACCCGAAGGTTATTGAGCAGCTCAAGAGCCTGACGCTGCTCCAGGTGGATGTCACGGCCAATACTGATGAAGATCGGGCGTTAATGAAGCGTTTTGGGCTTTTCGGGCCTCCTGGAATAATTTTCTTTGAAAAAAATGGTCATGAAATTCCTGAAAGCAGAATTGTTGGTATTCTTGATGCGAATAAATTTTTTGATCATGTTGCCAAGTATTTGAAGACTAATTAACGATGCAAGGGCAACATGTCATTTTATTCGGATTTTGCGTCTTATTATGAACTGGTATTTCCTCTCAGGGGAGAAGTCTATTCTTTTCTCCGAAAACATGCGGTCAGATCCGAGGGAGCTGTTCTTGATGCGGGATGCGGACCTGGCCACTATTGCGGCATGTTTTTGCGTGATGGTTTCCGGGTTACAGGGATTGATGTCGATCGGATGATGATTGAAGCTGCGAGAGCCGCCTACCCGCAGGGCGTATTCCAGTGCATCGACGTAGCTGAGATTGGTTCCCTTCAGGGTTCTTTTCAGCTTATTTATTCGATAGGTAATGTAATAGCCCACCTTCCTTATGAAATGTTAGAGGCTTTCCTTGTTGATGGTTATGCAGCTCTTGATACTGCTGGGTTCTGGATTGTTCAGGTGGTGAACTGGGACTATCTGTTGACGCTTAAGGAGTATATGTTTCCAGTTAAAACCATTGCAGATGGAACAGTGACCTTTTATCGTCGATACTCTCAGATCTCGCATGAAAGTGTAACTTTTGAAGTTGAGCTTATTGAAGAAGGAATAACTGTCTTCAGCGATCAATCCCAGCTCTATCCGCTTACCTCGGACACTCTTCTTCGTCTACATCAGGGAGCAGGATTCTCCCTGGCAGGTGTATTTGCTGGCTTCGATAAATCAGGGTACATAAAAGATCTCGATTCTGGACTTATCATGGTTTTTACTAAACTGTAAGACTTCCCTAAGTTACATGCCTCAATACGAACGTTAGATGTTCCGTTGCCAAAAAGCACTATCTCATCAGCCGAAGTAACTTATGCTGATGGTTCTGGTTTAAGCGTCTCAAGTTTTACACGCACAGTTCCTGATTGCATGATTCCTATTGCTTTTGCTGCATCTACAGAAAGATCGATGATCCTTCCTTTGACAAACGGTCCGCGGTCATTGATGCGGACGACGACATCTTTGTCATTGTTCAGGTTAGTTACTCTTACCCATGTACCGAATGGCAGGGTAGGATGTGCTGCCGTCAGTTTATGTATATTGAAAGTTTCGCCGTTTGCAGTTTTTTTCCCGTGAAACTCATTGGCGTAATACGATGCTTTGCCTTCACCAACCAGAAAAAGGTCGTCGTTTTGTTCTGAAAATGTTGCCGTAGTGATCTGATTTCCTCGCTGGGCTGCTTCAGCAGAGTTGAAGAATGGGTTGAAGTGCTCGGTTATGCTTGAAAATCTCATGCCGTTCTGTGTTACTGAGAAACCAATTGCGATAAGGATTGCAATAAATGATAACGAAAATAATTGATTGTTATACTTCATAGACTCATGGGTTTAAGGTGCTGTTCATGAAACAGTACATAGAAAATAGCAGATGAAATGAATAAAAATCAACATGCCATTCAGTCTTGATACTATGGTTAATATAATAAAAATAAAACCAGGCAAGCAATATTTACAGAAAACCCTGTTTTTAAAGGGGTTATCCCCTGTTTCGAGGTTGAATAAGCATAATTCTCACTAATATTTTTTTGTTGATCGCCATTTTTGATCTTGAGGTTTTGATGTTGAGTAATCGGAAATTTATTCATAAATTTGAATAATATTTATTTTTCGAGGTGGTGTTGGGATAGGTATGCTGTGGCGTTGTGCCTCCTGTTGTGAGGTGAGATAGTTGATTCACCTTTAATAATTATTGGCTATATTATCCGGTGATTTACTTAAAATTATATTAATCTGTATATATAATATCTCAATCAGGCACCTTAGAACAATGGTATTGATGAACGAATCTCCTCATTCTTTCGCTTCAAACAGCGGATTTAGTCAGCGCTTAAGGGAATACATTCTGAAAAAACATGGTTCAATCAACTCTTTTTGCAGAACAACCGGGATAAAATATCCGGCTCAAATGACTCCCTATCTCAAGGGGAAATGCCAGCCGGGCAAAAAAATGCTTGCGCGCCTCGAAAAAGATGGTGCTGATATCCAATGGTTGCGGAGTGGCTATTCAAAAGGGGATGCGCTGGTTCCGCTCAGTAATGCCCTGGTATTATCGCGGTATCGTGTTGAAAGCGATAATCTGTTAAGGCAGGTTCGTCTTCATTCCGGAAGGGGTGTCGATATGTACAAACCTGAGATTGATGCTTATGCGGTCGTGGATCATGCTGGACGTCTTGTTGATTTGACTGGAGCGATCGAGGTGTTTTTAGGGTATGAAAAAAATGCGTTATCAGGAGTTGGCTTGGTCAGTTTAATTCATCCGGAAGATTGTGTTTCTGTTGAGAGCGCACTACAACAGCAAAGGCTGGGAGATGATATTGTTTCTTTTCAATCGCGATTCAAAAAGGGGAATGGGACGTATATTAATGTTGAATGGTGCTTGTATATCAAGAGTAAACTGATGTCAGAACTGAGTGAATATACCATAATTCTGAGGCGTACGGACAGTTAGTGATTATTATTGTTGCCGGTACTGCTTTATTTCTTCTTGTCAGGCATTGTCGGGTATCCGATTCTATACAGAGCCCCCTTTTCTTCACGGTATTCAGCAAAACTATTGTATCCGGATCCGGGATATAACGGGAGAGTATCATAATCAGATAAATACTGAGGAGTTTTTATGCGGCTTATTCTCATGACTGGTAAGGGTGGAGTTGGGAAGACCTCTGTGGCTGCCGCAACAGGGTTACGTTGTGCTGAACTTGGTTATAAAACGCTTGTCTTGAGTACTGATCCTGCTCATTCACTTGCCGATAGTTTTGACTTTGAGCTAGGTCACCAGCCGAAGATAATTTGTGACAATCTTTGGGGGGCAGAGCTCGATGTTCTTCAAGAGCTTGAAGAGAACTGGGGAACGGTCAAGCGATATATTACCGAAGTGTTAAAAGCAAGAGGGGTTGATGGTGTGCAGGCCGAGGAACTGGCGATTCTGCCTGGAATGGATGAGATTTTTGGTCTTGTCAGAGTGTTTCGCCATCACAAGGAGGGTCATTATGATGTTATGATCATTGATTCAGCACCAACGGGGACTGCCCTGAGGCTTTTGAGTATCCCTGAAGTAGCAGGGTGGTACATGCGGCGGTTGTACAAGCCACTTGAAAATGTTGCAATCTATCTCAGGCCGCTTGTAGAGCCGATTTTCCGTCCTCTTGCTGGTTTTTCGCTTCCTGACAGGAAAATGATGGATGTTCCCTACGAATTTTATGAACATATCAATGAACTCGGCAAGATTCTGATTGACCATACCATTACTTCTGTGCGTCTGGTAACCAATCCTGAAAAAATGGTGATAAAGGAATCTCTCCGAGCTTATGCTTATCTCGGTCTGTATAATATTTCAGTTGATCTGGTGATCTCCAACCGGATTATTCCATCAGAAGTGCATGATCCCTATTTCCGATATTGGAAAGAAAACCAGAAAATTTACCGTCAGGAAATCATTGACAATTTCACTCCCCTTCCTGTTAAGGAGGTACCCCTCTATACCCGTGAAATATGTGGTCTCGAAGCTCTTGAAAAGCTCAAGGATCTGCTCTATGGAGATGAGGATCCTGCTCAGGTATACTATAATCAGACTACCTTCAAGATCAGTCAGACGCCAGAAGGATTCGATCTGGAGCTCTATCTTCCGGGAATTGCCAAAGACAGGATTGAACTCAGCAAAAGCGGAGATGAGCTGACGATAAGTATTGGAAATCACAGGCGCAATATGGTTCTTCCTCAAGTGCTTGCAACTCTGCATACAAATGGTGCAGAGATGGAAAATAAATATCTCATTATCCGGTTTGTTGAATAACTATCTGAGAATAAATAAGTTATGGAAAAACAAAAAAATAGTATTTTAAGATTTTATTTGTATAAATAATAAGTTGAATCAATAATTATAACGTTCGGCTATCGGGTCGGAAAGGAGGTCGAGATGATACAGTTCAGGGTCGGGGACAAGATTGTTTACCATAAGCCGAAAAGCTCTTTTCGCCCTGGTCCCAGGGCAAGGCAGGTTTATCCTCTCGAACATGGTGAGGATTATCATTATGTGGTAGACAAGTTTTGGAAAGTTATCCGGGTCAATGATGACGGTACCCTTGATGTGGTTACCCGGACAGGAAAAAAACACAGGCTTGAAGCCACGGACCCCAATATTACCAAAGTTCGCCTGCTGCAGTATATTCTGTATCGAAAACGCTTGCTTGGACTGAACGAAGTGGTTTGATTGTCAGATACTGGTGATCTCAATTTTTGTCCACTGCAGAATGGAGTGTTATTTCGTCAAGTTTATAAATTTGGCTTCTTTCAGTGTTGCCCAACCAGATGTAGCCTGTTTTCCTGAAGGAAGAGTCGTAAGTGGTGAGAGTGTTGCATTCTTGAAATTTGTATCTGTGATATTAGCTCCCTTCAAATTTGCACCCTCAAGATTTGCGCCTTCAAGATCTGCATCAAAAAGAGATGCACCTTCAAGATTGGCTTCGCTCAGGTTCGCACCGGCGAGCATAGCACCGTAAAGAACAGCATCGGAAAGATTGGTTTTGCTGAGGTTTGCGCCTTTGAGAAAGGCGCGATCAAGGTTTGCTCCCCGAAGGTTTGCGCCCTGCAGTTTGGCAGACTTCATGTCGGCTTTGTGGAAATTGGCTTTGCTGAGATCTGCACCTGCCATATTGGCGTTATCGAGAGAAGCTGCTTCAAAACTTGATCCTGCAAGAACAGCCTCTTGAAGATTAATGCCTTTCAGATGGGCGTTTTCCAGTTTTTCTTCTTTCAGTGTTATGCTTACTTCAGGGTTTTTGGTACGCATCTTATTCCATGATTCAACATCTTCAGGTATCAATGCCTCCTGTTTTCTGCTTTCGGTTAAAGGTGTGACATCAGTTCGGGCAGGCGGGGTAACGGAGCTATTCACATTTTCTGCGAGCTCAACCGTCGGCGGTGTGTCATAGGTGAAGGGGTTCATCTCAGGTTCACTGAGAAATTTTGCATTGTGTCGGGCACTCCACGACAATGAAGCTCTTTCCCCAGATGGCAGAATGGTATTATTGGACAGTGTTGCCCCTGCAAGATTAGCCTGTTCGATGAACATGGCGTCTTTGAGGTTTGTTCCTTTCAAGTTCGCATTTTCAAGATTAGCCTCAAAAAGAATGGTATTAGCCATGTTAGCCTTGCTGAAGTCCGTGTTTTCCAGCATGGTCCATCTCAGGTTGGCACCTTGAAGGTTTGCTGCAGTCAATTTAGCACCTTTCATGAACGATCTCTTCAGATTGGCCTTGACAAGGCAGGCTTCTGACAGGTCAGCACCTTTCAGATTTGCTTTTTGGATTAACGCCATCGTGAGGTTTGACGCCCTTATGTCTGCCATATTAAGCATTGATCCGCTGAGTTCCGCTCTGACAAGAACAGTTCTGCTCAGGTTTGCCCCAGTCATGTTCGTATTGTCAAGTTTTGCCTTGTAGAGGTCAACGATTTTTCCGGGTTGTGCAAGACGCATGGTATTCCATTCCGAAACACTTTTTTTTAACGTATCGAGAGCATCAGGATCATAGGCAGATGCAGGTTGAGTCATCAGAAGCGTCATACCGTAAAATAGAGTTGCTATAATACGCTGTTGAGGTGTCATAGGTGTTTTTTTGGATTGAAGCACGTAAAAGCGTTATCAGATCTCTTATCAGAGAGAGAGAAAAAAACGATTCTTATTAAAAAGTAATGAAATAACTGCTGTGTAGAGAAAATTTATTATGGCCGCAGGTGGTTTATCTATTAATGCATTATTAAATAATAAGTAATTTTTTTTCCAATCGTTTAACATCTGTATCATGGGTGCTGCAACAGCATATAAAGGCAAGGTTCTTGTTGCCGGGGCAACTGGAAAAACAGGGCAATGGGTCGTGAAAAGGCTTCTGCATTACGGGATACCTGTAAGAGTGTTCTCGAGGGTGAGGGATAAGGCGTGGAGTATGTTTGGTGAAAGCGTTGAAATTATGACTGGCAAGATTCAAAGTGCTGCTGATATTGCAGATGCGGTAAAGGGATGTGAGGCGGTTATTTCTGCGCTTGGATCCAGTGCGGTTACAGGTGAGTCATCTCCGGGTGATGTGGACAGGGATGGAGTGATCAGGCTTATTGATGAATCGGCAAAGAGAGGGGTGAAACATTTTGGAATAGTCAGCTCTATGGCCGTTACAAAGTGGTATCATCCACTTAATCTTTTTGGTGGTGTACTGCTTAAAAAATGGGAAGCTGAAGAGCATCTTAGAAAGGTATTCTCAAGGGAAGGTCGATCGTATACCATTGTAAGGCCTGGCGGATTGACGGATGGCGAACCTTTGCGTCACAAGCTCCATGTCGATATCGGTGACAGGTTGTGGAGCGGTTGGATCAACCGTTCTGATGTTGCAGAGCTTCTTGTTTTGTCATTATGGGTTGAAAAGGCAAAAAATAAAACATTTGAGGTGATCAATGAAGCTGAGGAAGAGCAGCTGGGTCTTGAACATTATTATGACAGCCTTAATCAATAAAATGATTTTTTCCCTTCACACCAAATCAGCGTGTCGGACCGATCGCCAGATATTGTGTTCGTGACGGTTACAGATTTTTGACGGCGCGTATCAGTTCTTGGCTGCTGAAGGGTTTTTTAAGGGTGGTGTGCGCTCCGAGGGCATCGGCAAGTATCAGGAAGTTTTCTGGACCAACTTGTCCTCCGCCGGAAATGGCGATTATTTTTATTGATGGATAATGTTTTTTTACCTCAACAATTGTTTCAATACCCTCCTTTTCAGGCATGATGAGGTCAGTGATCATCAAAGAAATATCTTTTTGCTCCTTCAGGAGCAGAAGGGCGTTTATACCATTGTCAGCTTCGTAAACCGTATAATTTTCTCTTTTCAGTATGGTGCAGATAAATCTTCTTACAGCTGCGTCATCTTCAACAACAAGAATGTTCATGATGGAAAAGTTATGTAAGTGGTTCCCAGCTTCTTTTTTTTGCGAAATTTTATGAAAATACGTGTTTTCTGAATAAAACGTTCATTGAGACTCCGGAGATCTTTTTCTAAAAAAGGTCATATCGATACCGGTGGTTGCCAGAAGATTGACAGTAACCGAAACAGTAATATACCAGGTCCAGGCAAGTCCTAAAAATTTCAGGACGAAGACAATGCCCATACTGGCCAGCAGTCCAATACCAAGACTTGCAGGATGAAAAGCTCTTTTGCTTTTTGATAACAGAAAAAGCCCAAGGAGTCCACCATAAGTGAATGAAGCGATTTCAAGACCGACCATGACTATAGCCTTGTTGCCAGTGTCAAACTTAAGTGCAATGATCATAAGCAGTATTGCCCAGCAGAAACTGATGAGCCTTGAAAAACCTAATGAAGCCTTGCCTCCAAGGATGTCGTTCACCGTAGAGGAGGCTAGGGCATTAATTGCAGAACTGTGGGTGGACATGGCTGCTGACAACACGCCAGCTATCAGCAATCCCTTCAACCCTGCAGGGAGGTAGTGAACTATAAAAAAGGCAAATTCCCGATCTTTCTCCAAAACGGCACCATGCATGAACACTGAAATCAGAGAGCCTGCGAGCAGAAAAACTGAAAACTGGAAAAAAACAAAAAATCCACTGCCAATCATTGCTTTTTTTGCTGAACCTAGATTTTTGCAGCCGAGCACACGCTGTACCATCATATAGTCAACCCCGTGCGAAGAGAGTGAGAGCAGAATACCGCCGAAAAATGCGCTGAAAAAGGTAAAGGGATTGGTGAAAATATGTGTATCAGTATTTATCATGTTCAGTTTTCCTGTGCTGCCAAGCGTCGCAAGTATGTCAGGGAGACTCCTGTCTATGTTGTAAAGCAGAAACACGATAGAGAGAATACCTCCGAGGAGGTATAGCGCAAACTGAAAACTTTCAAGCCAGATAACTGCCTTAATGCCCCCTGAAAGAGTGTAGACAAGGGTGACAATACCGATAATCATGATGGAAAGTGGCAGGGTCCAGCCTGTGACGACCTGCACAACCACACCGGCAGCGAGAAACCTGACTGCATCTCCAAGAGTTCTTGTGACAACAAACACCATTGCCGCCAGTTTCTGCATGGCAGGCCCAAAACGGATGCCGATGATTTCATAAATAGAGCTGACACCGTGTTTGAAATACATGGGCAAAAGAACGAAACTGACAAGGATCCTGCCGATGATATAACCTATTGCAAGTTGAAGGAAGCTCCAGTCTCCCCTGTAGGCGAGACCGGGAACACTGACGAAAGTCAGTACCGAAGTTTCGGAAGCGACAATGGAGAACATGGAAACTATCCATGGCAGATTGTGACCGCCGTGAAAATAATCTCTGGAATTATTATTGTTTTTACCATGCCATAGACCGAATAATGTATTGCCGACGAGAAATAGAATAATGATGGCAAGATCGATGGTCTGCATGGTCTGTAAATGCATGGTTAATCGTAGAGGTGAAAGCCTTTTTTTATTTCTGAAAATTCAGCTTCATCATCATGCCATGACGAGATAATGCTCCCGATATCGCACCCATTGAGTATCATGGTGCGGATATGACTGTTGCCCGCCAGAAGATCGAAAGCCGGAAGGGTTTCGTTGAATTCATAGACGCCTTTAAAAAAGTGCAGATGTTCAGGGTAGAGCTCCTGAAGTGCAGCAGTCATGGCAACCCCAGTTGCGAATGATCTGAAGCGTGAGTGATCGGTAACCTGCAGCCAGATGCCACCGATAACTTCCCCGCAAAACTTGTGAACTGTCGGTTTGAACCATACCGGACGGAAAAGAACCCCTTCGAGTCCGTACCCTGTACAATGTCCAGCTAGTTCGTAAGGCTTGATGAACGGTGCTCCGGAAAGTTGAAACGGAGTTGTTGTACCTCTTCCTTCGGAAACGTTCAATCCCTCGAACAGGCACATTCCAGGATAAACCTCTGCTGTTGCAAACGTCGGCATGTTCGGTGAGGGCGGAATCCAAGGCAGGCCTGTTTCAGGGAAGAGCATAGAACGGCTCCATCCTTCCATAGCGATAACGCTCAGGTTGATATCGAGTTTTTTGACAACACGGTAGAGGTTGGCAAGCTCCCCCGCGGTCATTCCGTGACGGACTGGTATTGGAAAGATACCTACAAACGAGTGGAATGCCGGATCAAGCAGTGTACCTTCGATAATGCTTCCTCCCAGAGGATTCGGGCGGTCAAGTACCATGATTTCTATATCCATGCCTGACACAGCTTCCATAAACAGTGCCAGGGTGTTGATATAGGTGTAATAACGTGAGCCCACATCCTGAATATCAAAGAGTATAAGATCGATGTTGTCAAGCAGTGCCTTCTCGGGAAGGAGTGATACAGCGGAGTCGCCGTAAAGGCTGACCACATCAAACTCCATTTCCGGCTGGGAACTCACTGCAATCTGATCCTGTTCGGTAGCGAAAAGACCATGTTCAGGAGAAAAAATCTTTCTGAGATTCAACCCTTTTTCTTTCATAATGTTCCACGAGTAGTTCAGTTCTGAAGTCACAGAGGTCTGATTGGCAATGAGCCCTATGTTCCTGTTATGAAAGCTGCTGGCATTTCTCAGCAGAATGTCCAGTCCAGTTGCTACCATGTGTGTTCACTGTTTTGCTTCTGTGGCTCAATTACTGTAATACTGAAGGGGTCGACCACGGCATTTATGATTGCTGTTCCAGGTTTGACCGTTACTCCCGGCAGAAGTACTGACTTCCTGATTGTACAGTCTGCTCCTATGTGGCATCCTTTCCCAATAACTGAGCATGAAATCTCAGCATCTCTACTGATAATCGTTTCAGGAGAGATTGCATGCGGACGCATGCCGATTGCATTGTTCATTCGGTCAGAAATACCGGCTATCTCCAGGGTTTTGTCGAGATTTGCCTGCAAGTAATTCGGCATGGAACCGATATCCTTCCATAGCCCCTCATGCCGGTAATAGCTCAGGCCCCCGTTATCAATAAGTCCAGTAAATCCTGTATCAACAATTCCCGAAAATTCCGTTTTTAAAAACCTGAAAATCTTCGGACTGAGGACTGCAGTGCCTGTGTAGATATACGAAGAAACAAGACCTGTAGTGCGAATGTTTCTGAAGTCTTTGACAAGTGTATCATCAACACCTATATATCCAATGGTTGCTGCTTCCGGTGTTTCATACAAAGAAAGGGTTCCTGGTCGGCCAGATTGGTGATGGTGGCGTATAAGTGCCCTGAAATCAATATCAGTAATAATGTCGCTGTTGACCAGAAGGAATTCGTCAGTTCCAAGAAGGTTTTCGCATTTTTTCAGGCCGCCTCCTGTGCCGAGAATTACTGGCTCTTCAGAAAACGTGATCGTAAGACCAGGGAGGTCGCTTGCTTCTATAAAGCGCCTGATCGCAAGAGAGTGATGGTGGATGTTGCATATAATCTCAGTGATTCCCGCCTGTCGCAACAGAAAAAAAGTATAGAAAAGGCTCGGAATATTTAGAATCGGGATCAGCGGTTTCGGTATGTGATCGGTTAATGGACGCAATCGGGTGCCGAAGCCCGCCGCAAGGATGAATGCTTTCATCTGGCAGCGCCTTCAAGGAGAGTATGGAGAATGTTTCCTGCTGTTTTCAGCTCTTTTCGTGCGTTTATGTAATCGGGCAGGTAGTTGAGTGTCGGTGCAATCGAGTGTTTGAATGTACTGTTTTTTTTTACGCTGGTCTGGTAGCAGAAGGTACCTAAGGCTTTGATATTTCGTTGAAAAGCCATGATATCAAAATAAAAAAGATATTCGTCTAAACTCATGGTGGTCAGCCCATGGCTGCAGAGAGCATAGTAGTGATATTCCTTCAGTTCTTCGGTCAACGTGGGGGTAAGCTTAATATAAGAGTCCCGTATCAGTGAAACTGCATCATATTGCGGCAGGCCCATACGTGCATCCTGAAAGTCAATAATCACGGGTTTATCATGGTGAACAAGAATATTGCGGCTATGAAAATCCCGGTGGTTTAATACAAAGTGTTGGGGTTTGACAAGGATCTCTGCAATGGCTTCAAATTCATGTCGTAATCTGCCGGCAGAGTGCCGATCGAAAGCAGGTGAAAAGTAGTCGAGGAGAGCGTGTGTGATAAAAAAATCAAATTCAAACATGAGCTTGTCATGATCAAAACTGATGCTGAACGGAATTTTACTTTTGTCAGCATGTATATTCTGAAGTTGTATAAGGAGATCAATGATCTCGCGGTATCGGACAGGAACAGTGTGCTCTAATGATGAACCGAACAGGTTCTGCAGGAGGAGATCTCCGCAGTCTTCAAGAAGCAGAAGACCTTTTTCGGCATCAATGGCTATTAGTGCGGGAACCGGAATGGCATGACGTAATAAAAGGTTGTGCAGTATCAGAAAAGGGTAGTTTTCGGGGGTTGATGCTTCAAATGCAGGATCGTAACAGGCGATGGAAGATCTGTTACTGCCGGTTACCCTGAAATACTGGCGACTTGAGGCATCTCCCTGTATCTTTGTGATTGAAAGGGTTTTGCTGCAATGTGCACTGAAAAGGGCTGTAATTTTTTTCTGGATGGTCATACAGGCAACCTTCTCTGTCGGTGTCATTTGAAACGCGGCCGGCAAAAAAAAAGCACCCTATACTCAGGTATAAGGTGCCTTTTTTAAAAAAAGCATCTCTTACTTTTTAGAAATAGCTGAAGATACAGACTGCAATACCTGAGTCAATGCATTTAACAGGCTGCCTGCAAGGTCTGTTGCTGTTTTTCCAAGAGGTTCAATAAGCGATGTTGCTGTTTTGATTCCGCTGTTCAGCAAATCTACCTGGGACTGGGCAAGCTTTCCCACAGTCTCAAAAAGATTGCTGATGGCGCCTGATACATCATTTGTTCCGTTTGACATAGCTGTTTTGTTTAGAGTTTTGAAGAAAGATATTTACGCAAATATTAATTCCGGTAACTTATTACCGATTTTTAATCAAGTTAAAACATTTTCGACTTCAGAGCAAATAGAAAAATATGGTACCAGGAGTTTCAGTACCGGTTGGATTGATGATCAGGTTGATCTCGTATGCCTATGAACATGCAGTATCGCAGGCAGGTGGCGGTTTGCCGGCGTTACAAGCAGGCAGTCCAGCGGCAATTAAAGTATCATGAGTGGAATCAATGGGCTTGGGACAAGGTACTGAAAGCAAACATAAGGATTTTCGACAAGTGAATCTTACAAGACAAAGGACAAAAAGCAGCCAGCTCAGCAGTTGCCGCAAGGTGCTTGTTGTGGTAACAATAATAAAAATACAACTTACTTTTTCGGAGCAAGAGCAGAAGAGACATTCTGCACTGCCTGGCCAAGCGCACTCGTCGTGCTGCATACAAGGTCACCAGCTGCCTTGCCAAGAGGTTCAATTAATTGCACAACACTTTTGATCAAGGTGCTCAGCAGTTCAAGGGATTGCTGAACAAGTGTGCCACAGGCATTGAAAAGATTGCTGAGTGCAGCAGCAAAATCGTTGTTCGTTTCGTTTGCCATGATTGCAACTATTTACAGATTAATTTAAAGAAGTACCATACAAAATGAGCAGCCAATGGAGAAAAAGTCTATAACAATAAATTACTCTATTGAGATAACATAAACTAAACTAACCAATAGATGCCCCTCTGTCATCCTGGCCACCCGCCAGCCCCTTCAAAGAGCGCGCAAGAGCCGGCACAGATTCAGCTGTCGCTCCAAAATATGGCATCAACTGGCCGACAATAGGCACAGACAGAACTTTATCAGCTTTTCTCGTCATTGAGCGTTATATTAATAATACTATCATAATAATATCGTTGCGTCTCGTTGTACCATTGACCCTCCCCACATGGTAAAAAAACAGCACAGCATCAGACCCGCTGTCCCTTCAGACCTGCGCTCCCTTGCGGAAGAGCGCCTGCATCAAAAGAAGTTGATCATACCCGATCAATCCACTTCACAAGACACCATGATGCGGATGGTCCATGAACTGGAGGTTCACCAGATTGAACTCGAAATGCTGAACGAAGAACTCATGCTGTCACGTGATGAACTGGTTATCTCCCGGAACAAGATGACGGAAAGTCTGGAACGCTATACCGAACTTTATGACTTTGCACCAGTTGGCTACCTCACTCTTGCACCTGATGGCCGGATACTCGAAGCTAACCTGATGGCATCCAGTATCCTTGGAGTTGTACGCACTCAATTACGGGATAATAACGTACAGAATTTTTTCATTCCCCAGTCTCTCTCTCTTTTCAAAACAATGCTCGATGCTGTTTTCATCCGGAAAGAGCGCGGATCATGCGAGGTTATGCTTATGGTTCCTGACCCACAGCACCCTCAAGACCACCATGACCCGTCAGCACATACCGTTCGCCTTGATGCTGCAGTCAACGATAATGGTCAGGAGTGCCGCGTCATTCTCACCGATATAACTGAGCAGAAAAAAATGTTGGCAGAGCTTATTGCCGCCAAAGAGCACGCAGAAGAGAGCGACCGCCTGAAATCAGCATTCCTTGCCAACATCAGCCACGAAATACGCACCCCGATGAACGGTATTATCGGCTTTTCAGAGCTGCTGAAAGAGCCGCACCTCACCGGAGAAGAACAGGTCGAGTATGTCGACCTCATTCAGCAGAGCGGCCGGCGCATGCTCAATCTCATTAATGACCTCATCGATATTTCGCGCATAGAAGCCGGAGAAACAAAGCTTCAGATCACACCAACGCCGGTCAACAAGGTTCTCCGAGATCTCCATGCCTTTTTCATGCCCGCAATCAGCCAGAAAAAGTTGCAGTTACGCTCTACCCCGGGACTGCCGGACGCCGAAAGCATTATTGAGACCGACAACGGGAAGCTTGCCCAGATCCTGACCAATCTTCTCCAGAACGCCCTGAAATTTACCGTGACAGGAAGCATCGATTTCGGTTATACCAGGCAAGGCACCACACTCGAATTTTATGTTATCGATACCGGAATCGGCATTCCCGACAAAATGCAGGAGAAGATATTCGACCGCTTCCGCCAGGTCGACAACACTCTAACGCGAAACCATGAAGGTTCAGGTCTTGGATTAAGCATCACTAAAGCCTACGTGGAAATGCTTGGCGGCAAACTCAGTGTCCGATCAGCTGAGGGAGCAGGAAGCATCTTCACGTTCACCCTGCCGTATAACCCGGTGAAGACATCCGATCTCTCATCTCCTGTCCAGCCCTCACTACTCAACCCTAAACTTTCAGGACTTGGCACTCAACCCTGTATTCTCATAGTAGACGATGATGCGGTTAGCAGAGTTCTTCTTGTAAAAACCCTGCAGAGAGAAAATATGACCGTTCTCACAGCCGTCAATGGACAAGAAGCAATCGATCAGGTTCGGCACCATCCCGAAATAAGTCTTGTCCTTTTGGACCTCCAACTCCCGCTCTTAAACGGATATGAAGCAGCAACAGCTATTAAACAGCATCGTCCCGAGCTCCCTGTGATCGCCCAGTCAGCCTTCACCTCCAAAGAAGACAAACAAAAAGCCCGGCAAGCCGGCTGCAACACCTACATTACCAAACCCATCAACAAAACCGAACTCCTGAATCTGATAACCGAACTCCTCAAATGCTGACTGATTGACAGAGCACCCGGAAAGCCGATTGGCCGTGAACAAGCAAATCGACAAATATTTCCTGTCAGTTCAGATTGAACCCTTCGGACTTCCTGAATATATCAAGGTTAAGCCTGGAGAGACCGGGCAATTTCCCTGATTTGTATGCAACCATACTGCATAATGCTGTCTTGAGACAAATATTTTCACACTTCAAAAAAAACTATTCCGCCAGTTTCTTAACTTACCTAATAAAATATAGATGGTTCAAAAAAGGGATTATTGAGAAATTTGTAAAATATTTGTAAAGGTGTGGCTGATAGTAAGGGGTTCTATTTGTTCTAAGTTTTATTAAAATAATGATATAAGTAATTTCTCTCAAGAAAATAAAATGAAAGCTGTTATTTTATATGATAGCAGAACGAAAAGTGGTTCTACAGAAGCTATTATTGATACCATGGGGCTGAAACTGGCGGAAAGCGGGGTGTATGTGGAAAAGGCAAAATGTAAAGCACTGGCAGATTACAGCTTCCTCCGTGATTTTGATCTTGTTATTCTTGGTGCCCCGGTTTACTATTTTCTCGTTTCATCACAGTTATTGGGTGCCTTGAATTATGGGAATCTGAAACAAAATCTGCTGAGGAAAAAAGTGGCGTTGTTTCTGATATGCGGCAGTCCTGAATCCATGGCAACGGTTCTTTATCTTCCTCAGTTAAAAATTCACTTAGTCCGTAACAAAATTTTAGTCGAAAAAATTTTTCCATCTAATGTCCTTTCTGAGAATATTGTTATCGATTCGTTTGTGCTCGATGTTCTTCATGAGTATAATAAAACTTTGAAATCCAGATTTTTATTGGCTAAATGGACAGTTGAAGCCCAGGAATGGCTTGATAGTGTCCCTTCCTTTCTTCAGGGTAAGATTAAAGAAGGGGCTGAGAAGTATGCTGAAGCAATGGGATATAAGGAAATTACCTGTGAAATGCTTGAATCGGCCAAAGGTGAATTTGGCGGTTGACAGCAGAAAGGTTTGAGACGATAACATGCATGATATTTTCAACTTCCGGTTGTTACCTACTTCAAGGTTTATAGCAGGAACTCTCTGCCAATAGCAAACGTTAAAAATCCACAGTTCATTTGTGGCTTATAATTATTATTAAAATTATGGAAGTTGTTGGTAAAAGCAATGCGCACATTGTTCTTGACTCTTGCTTGCACGAGTCAAGCATTTATTTTGCAGATCATGAAAAACTGATCAAGTGTAATCCTTATTGCACTAATGTGAAGTATTTTATGGAGTTGGATATTTTTCAATGGGTGTTTCAGGTGGCCGATCCACGAAACAATCCGATTACTGCTGTTTTTTTTGTTCGTCAACAGGAGGAGATTTTTTCTCTTGATGATCCCGCAGATGACTATGGAAAGAATTTTGTTGCAAAGTTGAAAAACGGATCACACTTCCATGCTAAAGCAAAGCGGATCCGGTGGAGTCCTGTTCATGAATATCCTGAATTTGTATCAGACAGCCCCAATACATTTATCGGGAAGGCGAGTTCCGAAATATGTCTTCTTCATCAAAAAGATGATCGGACTTCCGTTTATTTTGATACCGATATTTTTCTTGATTTTGAGCTCTCTTTTCCTTTGAACCTCATGCCGGAAGGTATCCTCAAGTTCATGACCGAAACCATCATGTCGCAGATCATGCAGAAGGCAACCGAAAGCATGCTCTGTCAGGTGAAGTCTGATATCTGCTGCTCTGCGGCTGATATGGCCGTTGCAGGCGGCGGGAAATAACTCTTTGCCTTTCCTGTCGCGTGTGCAATGTTCCAGACAGAATATAAATCTGTTTGCTGTTCATTTTTTTTTAGATCGCAATACCTGTATAGGGTATAGTTTTCACTTTGAATACTACGATGATGGTTACAGAAAGAAGTTCTATGGTCGACGTGATTCTTAGGTTGAAAAGGGTCGGGGGGCAGGTTGAGGGATTGATCAGGATGATAGAAAGGGAGGAAGAGTGTGCCCAGATTATTACGCAATTTCAGGCGGCAAAGGCTGCTCTTGATAATACCTTTTCGCTTGTACTACAGCGCAATCTGAAGGAATGCTTGAGTCAGGACGATTCGAAAAGTGTAGAAAAGATTTTAAAACTTATTACCAGGCACTAAAACCATAACTCTCCGCTTCCGGATGGAAAAGGAATGATCCGGACAGAATAAAACCTGTGCCGATCATTTTTACCGCTTGTAGTTGTGCCTTTTATTCATTTATTAAACGGGCTGAAAAAACACTCAATAATCGTACAAATACCCGATGATTGTCGAACAGTTTCGTACAGGCGGTGACAGGAACTTCGGTTATCTTGTTGCTGATCAGGCTTCCGGCGAAGCTATGGTGATCGATGCTTCTTTTAATCCCGGCGTGATTGTCAGGTTTGCTGCTGACCATGGCTTTTTCATCCGGTTAATTTTTTCAACGCACGGTCATGACGATCATACTAATGGAAATGACGCAATCAGGCATCTGACAGGTATCGCTCCCCTTCTCTATGGTGATACTTGTTCCCGAACAGGTATCAGGGTTGACGACGGTGCTCTTTTTCCGCTTGGTGCTCTTGTTGCCCGAATCATTCATACCCCAGGGCATACAAAGGATTCTTTCTGCATTTATATCGGGGATGCTCTTTTTACTGGTGATACCCTCTTTACGGGAAAGGTTGGGGGAACCGGTACCGAAGAGCAGGCTTTAATGGAATACCAGTCACTGCATGACAAACTCATGCTGCTGCCCGACCTCACAAAAGTTTATCCAGGACACGATTACGGTGTTTCTCCAGTCTCTTCCATCGGCTATGAGCGCTCATCAAATCCCTTTCTTCTTCAGAAAGATTTCAATGCATTTCTCTTGTTGAAACAGAACTGGGCGGCTTATAAAACAATTCATGGTATTGCCTGATTCCTTTTTTGAGCAGGCGGTTTTTGCAATTTTATTGTTTTTTTTATAAATTAATGTTTATGCCAGTTTTACAGGTGCTGGCTGACGGATCCCGCCTTATTCAGCTTTCAGAAATAATATAGGTGCTCTATTATTGTGATTTTACTTATGCATTAATAGTGGCATTCGGTGTTTTTATAATATTTAAGTAACCTGACGATTATGGATCAGCTTATTACATTACGGACGCTGCCGGTATCTGCACTCATGCAGAAGGATTTTCAAATTATTAAAGGAAGCTGTACTGTTGCTGAAGCGCTTCAGATTATGAAAAAGACTAACGAGAGCGGCCTTGTTGTAGAGCCGAGGAATGAGGATGATTGCTATGGTATTGTGACAGAAAAAGATATTCTTGAAAAAGTAATCGATCCTGGCGAGGATGTTCACCGAGATCCCTGGAATACGCCTGTTTTTCAGATTATGAGCAAGCCGGTTATCAGTGTCAATCCCGGCCTCAGGATTAAGTATGCTCTACGCTTGATGAAAAGAACCAATATCAGGCGTCTTACCGTTATGGAAAACAATAAGGTATTGGGTATCCTTAACATGACTGATGTGCTTCATGCTGTCGAGGAGCTTCCGATTCATGACGACCATGTCGCTATCTGAGCACTCTGTACATCGTCATAAACGGTTTGAGTAAAAGCTAGGATGCAACGTTGTTCAATGCACTCAAATTCGTATCAGGGTTATAAAATTTCTGGCAGTCAGGTTCTCATGTACTGCATTCCTCAGTAATACCAGAAAGACAATTTCAACGAGCGGGGCACTGCCGCAGCAGTGCTCTTCTGTTTAATCAGTGAGGCATCCTTTAGAGCTTCATAAAGAGATTTGAGCGTATGAAACCATTTGATATTGTTATTGTCGGAGGCGGGGGTGCAGGACTGTATGCCGCTATGGAGGCTATGAAAACCAATCCTGCACTGAATATCGCTGTTCTTTCCAAAGTCTATCCTAACCGTTCGCATACCTCTGCAGCTCAGGGTGGAGCCAATGCCGCGCTTGGTAATAAGGCAAAGGACGACACCATTGAAATGCATATTTTCGATACCATCAAGGGCAGTGACTATCTTGCTGATCAGGATGCTGTTGAGGTTCTTTGCTCTGAAGCTCCTAAAATTATCCGCGAACTTGAAAATATAGGAACACCCTGGTCAAGAATGGAGGACAATACCATTGCACAGAGGCCTTTCGGCGGAGCAGGTCGTCCCCGGTGTTGTTACTGCGCAGATAAAACAGGCCATACCATTCTTCAGACACTTTACGAACAGTGTCTGAGAAAAGGGGTACTTTTCTTTAATGAATATTTTGCACTGAACCTCTCAGTCAATGGTAGTCGTTCTCGGGGTTTGATTGCCATGAATATGAAGACAGGGAAGGTTGAGGCTTTTCCTGCCAAAACGGTGATTTTTGCAACCGGCGGCTATGCCAAGATGTACTGGAATCGATCAAGCAATGCCGCTGGTAATACAGGCGATGGCCAGGCCATTGCATATAGGGCAGGCATACCGATGAAAGACATGGAGTTTGTTCAGTTCCATCCTACAGGTTTGAGAAAGAGCGGCCTGCTTGTTACTGAAGGGGCAAGGGGTGAAGGCGGCTACCTTATCAATAAGGATGGTGAGCGTTTCATGGTCAGATATGCTAAAGAAAAGATGGAGCTTGGTCCGCGGGATCTAGTCTCACGCTCGATTGAAACGGAAATTCTTGAAGGAAGAGGGTTTGACAGCCCGGCTGGTAAATATATTCATCTTGATCTCAGGCATCTCGGAGCGGATCTCATCAAGTCGAGGCTTCCGCAGATACGCGAGATGTCATTGAACTTTGAAGGAGTTGACCCTATTGAGGAACCGATACCCGTCAGACCTACCGCGCATTACTCAATGGGAGGAATCGATACTGATAATTTCGGACGTACGATAATGGATGGCGTCTATGCTGCAGGTGAGTGTGCCTGTGTTTCAGTCCATGGAGCAAACCGCCTTGGCGGAAATTCTCTGCTCGACATTCTTGTGTTCGGACGAATTGTTGGTCACACGGCGGCTGAAGAAGCTGGAAAATTTGCTCCCGCTACAATTTCGGAGCTAGAACTTAAAGAGAGTGTCGATGAACTCAGAAATCGCATGCAGCCTTCCGGTCATTATGAAAGGTATGGCGCACTGCGTGAAGAGCTTGGTCAGACGCTTGCTTTAAATGTCGGTATTTTCAGAGAGTCTTCCCTGCTGCATAAAGGTATACAGGATATTTCAGGGCTTAAAGAACGATTCAAAAAAGTCCGTGTCTTTGATTCGAGTGATGTTTTCAACACAAATCTTATGCAGGTGCTTGAACTGAAAAATATGCTTGATCTGGCCGAAACAGTTGCCGTTGGCGCATTGGCCCGTGAGGAAAGCCGTGGTTCTCATACCAGGATAGATTTTCCTGTCAGGGATGATGAAAAGTGGCACAAGCATACTCTGGCAACCCTTGTTGACGGTAAAGTCCTTCCAGGTGAAAAACCGGTAACGATGGGACGCTATGAACTACAGGAAAGAACTTATTAATCATTCTCTCTCATGACGGAAACAATAGATCAGCATCAGGAAGGGAAAAGAGATGTAACCTTTCGAGTTTTTCGCTTTAATCCACAGGTCGACAGCAAGCCGTACTTCGATGATTATACCATTTCGGCTGAAAGAGGTATTACGGTGCTCAGATCATTGAATTATATCAAAGAGCATGTTGACGCTACGCTCAGCTTCAGAGCCTTTTGTCAGGCCGGAATCTGCGGCTCCTGCAGTATGCGCGTCAATGGAATATCAAAGCTTGCCTGCACAAGCCAGGTCTGGGAAGAGCTCGATAAATGCCGGGAGCCAGGTATCATCAAGGTAGAACCTTTGCGCAGTATGCCGATGATCAAGGATCTTATTGTCGATATGGATCCGCTCGTCGATAAAATGAAGCGTTATGCGAACTGGATCGAGTCGACCATGCCACTTGATGAAATGGGAAAAAAAGAATTTCTTGTTTCAGAAGAGGAGTTTCATCGGTACGATAAGGCAACCGACTGTATTCTGTGCGCATCATGTGTTTCAGAGTGCAGTATTTTAAGGGCAAACAAAGAGTATGTATCTCCAGCTGTACTGCTGAAATCCTACCGTATGAATGTCGACAGCCGGGATTCAATTCATGATATACGCCTGGCCGAACTCGTCAAGGATCATGGAGTCTGGGACTGCACGCACTGTTACCGATGTCAGGAATCGTGTGTGAAAAGTATTCCTATTATGGAAGCAATTCACGCTATACGTGAAGATGCCCTTGAGTGCAGAGGGCCGAAAGATACCAGCGGCGCTAAACATGCCGAAGCCTTTATGGAGGATATTGAAAAGAAAGGCAAGCTGGTCGAAGCTACCCTTCCAATACGAACCAACGGTATGATCTGGACTCTGCGGAACCTGTTGCCCATGGCTATGAAGATGATTGTGAAACGCAGAACGCCACCGCCTCCGCCGCTTGTGAAATCTGCTAAAGGTATAAAGATATTCAGGGCGATGTTCAGGGAAATGACCGAACATGTAAAGCAGGATCATCAGAAATCTCATAAAAAATAATAAGGGAGAACTGCTGGATGAAGCGATATGCATATTATTTGAGCTGCATCAATGAGTCCATGACGAAAGAGCTGGACCGTTCAATCGATTTTTGGCAGAAAGACCTTGGGCTTGAGTTTGTCAAACTCCATGAAGGCACCTGCTGCGGGGGCAGTAATCTTGACTATGTCAGCCCGAAACATTTTGCTCTGGTCAATGCACGCAATATTGCACTTGCCGAAAAAATGGGCCTTGATCTTATCGTCTCCTGCAACACCTGTCTGATGACAATCCGCACAGCCAAGAAAAAACTTGATGAGACGCCGGCACTAAAACAAGAGGTCAATGATATTCTGAAACAAGAAGGGCTTGAATATCGTGGGACTTCCGAGGTGCGGCATCTGTTGTGGGTACTGGTTGATGATGTCGGTCTGGAATCAATAAAGGCCAAGGTAACTGTTCCTCTGAAAAATTACCGGATCGCCCCTTTTTATGGCTGTCATATTCTCAGGCCGTCAACAGTTCTCGGAAGGGATAATCCCCTTGCACCCAGCTCACTTGACCAGTTGATTGAGGCTCTGGGTGGACAAACTATTCCCTATGAACATAAAAACCGCTGTTGCGGCTTTCACACCCTTCTGGTTGCAGAGGAAGAATCCCTCAATGTTGCGGCCGAAGCGCTTGAAGAGGCGATCAATGCTAAAGCTGATTTTATTGTAACTCCCTGCCCGCTCTGTCATACCGTGCTTGATGGCTATCAGTCAAAAGCGCTCAAACAGGCAAACATCGACAGCTCAATTCCTGTTTTTCATATTTCAGAGATGGTCGGTCTGGCTCTAGGCTACACAGCAAAGCAGCTTGGTATTAAAAGGCATATTGTCTGCTGAAACGGATTGATGCGATGGAAAGAGTGAGGTATTGATCACTGATCTGCCGGAAAGTTTTAATAAAAGGTTGAAAAAACGTAACTTTGCACGTTACTTTGCTCTCAGCCGGTAATTTACCGGTTGTTATGAGGGGGATCTTGTTTGTTTAAACCATCAAATTATTGCATTGCATGCTCAAAAATGATCTTTTTCTCCGGGCATTAAAGCGTCAGCCATGTTCCCGGACGCCAATCTGGGTAATGAGGCAGGCCGGACGTTATTTACCGGAGTACCGTGCTGTTAGAGAAAAAACAGATTTTTTAACCCTCTGTAAAACCCCAGAGCTGGCAACAGAGGTAACTATTCAGCCCGTTGAACTGATGGGTGTGGATGCAGCTATTATTTTTTCTGATATTCTTGTCGTTAATGAAGCCATGGGCATGAATGTCGAAATTATCGAATCAAAAGGAATCAGACTGACTCCTCCGATCCGTTCGCAGGCCGACATCGATAAACTTATTGTTCCTGATATCGATGAAAAGCTTGGCTATGTGATGGATGCACTCCGTATGACCAAAAAAGAACTTGATAACCGTGTTCCTCTTATTGGTTTTACTGGAGCAGCCTGGACACTCTTTACCTATGCAGTTGAAGGCGGAGGTTCAAAAAACTACGCTTATGCCAAGCAGATGATGTACCGTGAGCCTGCAATGGCCCATGCGCTTCTTGGCAAAATTTCAGGCGTTATTACCGCTTATGTGCTGAAGCAGATCGAAGCAGGAGCAGATGCCATCCAGATTTTTGATTCATGGGCAAGTGCTCTTTCCGAGGATGACTATCGCGAATACGCTTTGCCCTACATCAAGGAGACAGTACAGGCGATCAAAGCCAAACATCCTGATACTCCTGTTATTGTTTTCTCAAAGGATTGCAACACCATTCTTTCCGACATCGTTGATACAGGCTGTGATGCTATGGGTCTTGGTTGGGGTATTGATATCGGCAAGGCACGAGCTGAAACCGCTGATCGCGTTGCTCTGCAGGGTAACCTCGATCCGACCGTGCTTTATGGTACACCAGCCAGAATCAAGGCAGAAGCTGCCAAAATTCTCAAATCTTTCGGTCAGCACACCGAACATTCAGGACATGTTTTCAACCTTGGTCACGGTATCCTGCCTGATATGGATCCCGAACATCTGAAGCTGCTCGTGGAATTCGTTAAAGAAGAGAGCGCTCAGTACCACTAAGCGTATCAGTCTTCTTTTCCTCCTCTTGACTCGGTCTTATGTTATGCATAAGGCCGGGTTATTGTTATTTGTGGTTTCGCCTGTTGCTAAGCTACCAGCCGGTAATTCGTTGACGATCGGCGGATGAAATTGTTTTCAGCCACTCCTTGATGTAATCGATATGAGCTGTTGTGGGTTGGCCATTTGCTAGCCTTACTGATGAGACCCTCACCATCAGGATGTCGGGCAGCTCTCCTCGAAAAAAGCTGGGCAGATACAACAACTGGAGAAATTGACGAACAATCGGGTTTCTTTTGTCAATATCTCTTTCCCGTATTCCATCAATAACCATCCAGTATGCCACATCATCCTTTCTGGCATCTTGGCTGGCAGTAAAAGCCCTCGCCTCTATGCTGCCAGTCCCAGTCAATATCGAAACAATGTGCAATGGACTGACTTCAAATCCGCTGGCTTTGTAACACACTTGCTGCTCGTGGATCTTCTGAAAGTTCAACCCGTTTCCGCTCCATGCCATGACCACCGAAACCTTCCTGCCATCGGTATGTTGGTAGGTTCTTGTCGCCACGATATCGTGTTGAGACAAAACCGATTGGCCCCAGGAGAAATCATCAATCCGCTGATGGCCGACCATCTTCCACCCGGGGGGATGCTGGCTGACAAGCCTTTCAAGATCTGGTTTTGTAGGTGTTGTTTTTAAATTAATCCAAACTCTGCCCAAGAGCAGCGAAAACAGCATCAAAAATCCCAGTGTCAGGGAAAGAAAGCTATGTTTACTTATCCGCATCAGTTGATAATTTTGGAGATTTGATGCTGGAGTAGGCGAAAAAAAGACAACGATCGATAACTGCCAGCTGGAAAAGAGCTAAAACAAACGCCATAAACCCAGCTGTTTCATGAAAAAGTCCCTCGGCAAAACCGACTCCGACATACTGAATCGCCAGCACATGCAATATCACCCGCCCCAGATTACTCAATACGGCAACAGGAATAATAAAGGCAACTAACAACGCAATATGCCAAATGGTACGTCGTGCACCTACCCTGAGGTAAATGATACAGAGGGCTGTCAATGAAAAAATCGAATTCATTCCGGAACATCCCTCTGTGACTATAACGCAATATCTGCCAAAATAGAGCATGACCCCTTTAGCGACGACAGGAAAAAGTGTCGCGTTCAACACTGTTGCGCAAGCGGATGCGATTGCGAGAGCAAGTTCAGAAGACAGAATACTTGGCGCAACCCACCCGATCATCACGACAACGGTACCTGCAAACGCTGTAAAGTATGCAGATCGAATATATTCTCGCGGTGCCAATGCCGCCAGCAATCCGGCTGCCAGGAGAAACAGGCTCCACACATCCATAGTCACAGATTCGTAAGGATGACCGACAGCATAACCCAGACAACCGGAAATGATAAGAACGGAACCGAAAAAGACAGAACCTGTACCATTGCCAAGCCAGGATGCTGCGATAGCCTTATGTTCTGACCATAAAACAATTGCAATAACAGCGTATAATAATGCCTGATCGTTTTTTTCGGGAGATGGCGGGTAAAATCTGATATATCTTTCTAACGAATAGGTGAAAAGCAGGCAAAAAACCAACCATGGAAACCATGATACACGTGGCCTGAAAATCATAAGCGAAAAATAATTATGTTTGCGCTGACAACGATTAAAATCCACTATGATCACTTAACTATTGCGGATAAGCAAAGATCATACTTCTTACCCGATTGCGTAATCGGGTAAGAAGTCATAAAACTACTGAAACGACATCAAGATGTATGTGCCGATGATCTCAAAGATTTCTTTCTCAACCAGTATGCCCCCAAAAGAGCTCCTCCGCCTAAAAGCACCATAATTGGTGGTTCTGGCGCTGGAGATACAACTACTGAATTAATGCTAATCCCGGAGCCCTGACCAGCACCGTTTCCTTGACCTTGACCATTGCCCGACCCAGTGTTAACCGCAAGAGCATTGCCGTAAAACATCAGCATTGCAAGTGCCGTTAATCCATAATACATTATCTTTTTCATATTTTCTCCAGTTCAAGTGTATAGTAAGAGGGTATGATATTTTAGAATTTTTCCCTTAAACATAGACTACAATTATTGTGCCATCATGAAACAGCATTACACTTCAGAGCATAATCAGCTGACCGGCTCAGGTTAAATGTTCACTCCTCATTAAATATGCGCTTTGCTCCTGCGGATACGTAATTATCAACTATCAAAATCCTTACCCGAATGCATGGCGCAATAAAGGAAGAGGTAATAAAACTACTGCAACGACATTATGATGTTTGTGCAGCAGAAATAAGAGATTTCTTTCTCAACCAGTATGCCCCCAAAAGAGCGCCTCCGCCCAAAAGCACCATAATTGGTGGTTCCGGGGCTGGTGACACAACTGATCCATTATTACCATTCCCAAGGCCCTGACCAGCACCGTTTCCTGGACCTTGACATTACCTGGCCCTCCGGCCCCATTACCCACGCCACTCACTGTATTAGCATTTCCCCCAATGTCTGCTCCAGTGTTATCCGCAAGAGCAGTGCCGTAAAACATCAGCATAATTATGACCATTAATCCATATATCATCTTTTTCATATTTCCCCCAGTTCCAGTGGATTTTGAAAATATACCTTAAATATTCACTGCAATTATTGCGCCATCATGAATCAGATAACCTCTATGGATGTCCAGACTAATGGAATGATGTCTATTATCATACTGATTTATTGCAGCTGGTTATTTAACCTGCATGATTTTTTTAAGAAATTGCCAAGCCGGGAAAATAGTCCGTCTCAATTAAAAACAAAAACAGTTGCAGTTGTATTGTATTGAGTCGAATGGGCCCCGGAGTGGGGAAGATCTGCTTTCATTTCAAGTGGAAAAGTTGGCCAAACCCATTGTTCCAAAATCACATTTTAATTGAAGCGGAAAAATGGGTGTTGGTTTTATTGTTTTGATTGAAATTATGTCATAAGGTATGGTACTCGTGATTATATTTAATAATAGTGCCGGTATTCACATTTTTTTAACCTTGTATTTATGACCAGGCAATGTCGGTGTTCCGACGGGTTGACCGATCGGACTCGTTTAGAGGAACTCGTACTCGATACCATGCTCTACAGTGCACGACTCAAGGAGAGTGTGGCGCGGAAGGATAGTGCGGTTATTGTTGCGATGGCAAAAATGATTGCCGATACGTTTGAGGCGGGCGGAAAAGTGCTTCTCTGTGGTAATGGAGGGAGTGCTGCTGATGCCCAGCATCTTGCGACGGAGTTGACTATCAGGTACCGCAGCAGTGTTCAGCGTCCGGCACTTCCGGCTATTGCACTCTCAACCGATACATCGGCAATGACGGCTGGGGCGAACGACCTTGGTTATGATGCGGTTTTTGCCAGGCTGGTTGAGGCTTATGGTCGTAAAGGGGATATTCTGCTTGGTCTTTCTACCAGCGGAAACAGTAAAAGTGTGGTGAATGCTCTGGACTATGCTCGGGAGCATGGGATGAAAACCATTGCTCTCCTTGGTGGTGATGGCGGGGTGATGAAAGGGGTGGCTGATCTTGAAATTATTGTCCCCCATTCAGACTCTGCAGACAGGGTGCAGGAGTGCCATATTACCATTGGTCATGTTATCATTGATCTTGTGGAGCGGATACTTGGGTATTGCCTTTCTTAGAAATAACATAAAAAAAGTTGGCTATGACGATTAAGCAGATTGAAGGAGCATTGAGTGCCAGGGATATCAGGTTCGCTCTGGTTGTGTCGCGCTTTAACGATTTTATAGGGCAGAAGCTTGTTGATGGTGCTCTGGATTGCATTCGCCGTCATGGAGGATCGGAAGAGAATATTACCATTCTGCGTTGTCCCGGTGCTTTTGAACTCCCTTTAGTTGCTAAAAAGGCTGCCGTTACCGGTAACTATGACGCGATCATTACACTTGGTGTTATTATAAGAGGTTCTACGCCTCATTTTGATGTCATTGCTGCCGAAGCCACAAAAGGTATTGCTCAGGTTGCTCTGGATACCATGATACCTGTTTCTTTTGGTGTTCTCACCACGGAAAATCTTGAACAGGCTATTGAGCGTGCAGGAACGAAAGCAGGCAACAAGGGATTTGATGCTGCCATGACTGTCATAGAGATGGTGAATCTTTACCGGCAGATCTAGTTGTTGCTGTAACGGGTGAGATTGTTTTCGATGATCCTTGATGACACATCACGAAGTTCTTCAACACTGTTGAATTTGGCTGGTTGAAGAGGGGGGGCAATGATGATCCTGATTTTTCCCTTGTTGATTCTCAGGCTTTTTTTCGGGGTGATCAGATGACTGCCTATGATAGTGACTGGCAGTACGGGAACTCCCCCTTTTTGGGCAACAAGAAAAGCACCTCGCTTGAATGGCAGCAGTTTCCCATCTACCGATCGGGTTCCTTCAGGGAAAATATGGACGGAACGCCCGTTTTTTAATACTTCACTTGCTGCCAGAAGGCTTTTCAGTGCTTCCCTGTTCTGTCCTCGTTTGATCATGACAAAACCAGCCTGTTTTATGACATGACCGAAAATCGGTATTTTTCCAAGTTCTTCTTTGGCAACAAACCGCAGGTTGAGGTGCATTGAGCCAAGCAGCAGAGGAATATCGGCCATACCCGCATGGTTGCTGATGACAAGGTAGTTGTGATCAGGACTGTAATTTTCCTGACCGGTGACCTCAATTGAAATACCGAAAAGTTTTGCGCTGAAACGGCCCCACCATGCGGTTATTTTATGGAAGCTGTCTCCGGTGGGATCGATGATGTTGACAAGCAGGGAATAGAGTAACCCGAAAAACATCACTGGTATCAGGACAAAAAAAAATAAAAGAGTTCTGAAGTTTATCCCGCGATTGTTCATGGCGACTGTTTGAGCTCGTTGAGAAAGGAAGCGAGTTCGCAGTACTCTGAGCTGATGATGGTCGCACTTTTCTTTTTTTCGAGTACTTCCAGCAGGCGTGAGGGGATCTCTATTTCTTTGTCAAGTGCATCCTGAAGAACCTCAAGGAATTTTGCCGGATGGGCAGTTGACAGGACAATGCCTGCTTTTTTTGCATGGCTGCCTGAGGCTCTGTAAAGTTCAAGAGCACGGAAAGCGACGGCTGTATGCGGATCCATGATATAACCGAATCGGTCGTACACCAATCTGATTTCTGCAAGCGTTTCTTCATCCGAAACAGCAATACCTGTGATATCTTTGCCCATAGCGGTATGGTCGTTGCCGTAGAAATAGTTGAGTCGTGCGAAATTGCTCGGGTTGCCTACGTCCATTGCGGTTGAGCGGGTTGTGATAGTTGGACGAGGGTCGTAGCGTCCCTCGTTGAGATAGCGGGTCACGCTGTCATTGGCATTTGAAGCAGCAATAAAGTGACCAATCGGAAATCCCATCCGCTTTGCAAGCACACCCGCAGTAAGGTTTCCGTAATTGCCGCTTGGTACAGAAAAGAGTGGCTCATTAAAAGCATAGAGCTCTCTGAGTTGCAGGGCTGCCCAGGCGTAATAGAATGACTGTGGGATCAGTCTTGATATATTGATCGAGTTGGCCGAGGTGAGTGTCAGTCGTTCTTTCAGATCAGGATCGATAAATGCCTGTTTTACCATACGTTGGCAGTCGTCAAAATCGCCTTGCACTTCAAGTGCATGAACGTTGCCTCCGGCTGTAGTCAGTTGCTGTTCCTGCAGGTGGCTGACTTTGCCTGAAGGATAGAGCAGAACAACCCTTGTGTTGGGAATATCCTGAAATCCGTAAGCGACCGCGCTTCCTGTATCTCCTGATGTTGCAACAAGCACGGTAATCAGCTTTTCCTCTTCTGCAGCAAAATAACCGGTCAGCCGGGCAAGAAACCGCGCTCCGTAATCCTTGAAAGCCAGGGTCGGCCCGCAGAAAAGTTCCTCTATGAAGGTTTCTGTATCAAGCTTGACGATCGGGGTATCAAAGGGGTAGCAGCTTTCGATCATATCGCTGAGCTGGTCGAGGGGAATTTCGCCACCGATAAATTTTTTTGCAATGGCAAAGGCGACGTTGTTAAATGTGGCGCCTTCAAGAAGAGCTATTTCTTCCGGAGAGAAGTGCGGAATTGCAGATGGGATGTAAAGTCCTCCATCGGGCGCAAGTCCTTCAATGGTGGCTTTCTTTATAGATACAGGTATAGATGATTTATTGGTGCTGAAATAGATCATGATTGATAGAGCTCTTGATTAAAATTTGTTACAGTATTCTTGCACCTTCTTTGCAGATAGGCGATACCCACATGTCGGATTCAAGGCGGGCTTTCGAGTGCAGGAATGCCTCTTTCATGGCCCGACCTACTTCAAGAGCTGTTTTTTCAGAAGAGGAAAACGCAAAAAGTGAAGGGCCTGAGCCAGCGATGCTGCATCCGAGGGCACCCGAATCAAGAGCTGCCTGCTTGACGTCAAAAAAACCGGGAATCAGTGGAGCGCGCTTCGGTTCAGCAATAACATCAACCAGAGATCGTCCGATAAGATCATAATCGGACGTGAGCAGGCCGGTAACAAGAGCCCCGACATTGCCCCATTGCTGGGTAGCTGTTTTAAGCGGAATACTTGCAGGCAGTACCGAACGGGCATAGGATGTGCGCAGTTCGGTATGGGGATGCACCAGGGAACAGTAAAGGTGTTCAGGTGAAGGGATTGTAATGAGATCGAGTGGTGTATAGCTCCTTATCAGGACGAAATTACCCAGAATTGCCGGTGCAGCGTTGTCGGCATGAGCTGATCCGCAGGCAACCCGCTCCCCTTCAATAGCAAAGTGCACAAGCTCCATTTTTGAACAGGGGTGACCCATCAATTCGTTTGCCGCAACCAGCGCAGCGGCAGCGCTTGCAGCGCTGCTCCCCATACCGCTGCTGAGCGGCAGGTGCTTTTTAAGCTCCAGGGAGATATGGCCGGTAAACTCGATCTGCTTTTGGGTACGGATATATTCAAGAAATTTCAGAACGACGAAGCTCGATGTGTTTTTTTTAGGGTCAAGAGGAAGCGCGCCTCCATCACCCGTGATGCTTGTAATGGAAACCGGTGAACCCGATTGTATTTCATCGGAAAGCGTCAGAATGACTTCATCGCCGGGTTCTGTAATGGCAAATCCCAAGACATCAAAGCCGCAGGCAACATTTCCGACGGTTGCTGAAGCGAATCCTTTGACAGTTTTCATACCGTTTTCTGCGAACAAAATTCCTGAAGGTGCTGAAGTAGGATGTAAAGCTAATAAAAAGAGTATAGGTTCAAATGAGAGAGAGACAGAATTTGAATAACTAAAAGCTTTTCATTAAATTTGAGTTTTATTCTTTTGGAATGGTTGAATATCCGAGCTGAACTCTAAAAAGAAGTTAAGCAGAATCTTTCTCTTTTCTTAAACAAATAACCAAGCGGAATAAGATATGTCTATAACAGTCAGGCCTGATGAGGTTTCATCTATACTTCGCAAGCAGCTTGCCGGTTTTGAGTCAGAAGCAGACGTTTATGATGTGGGAACCGTGCTGCAGGTTGGTGACGGTATTGCCCGTGTATACGGTTTATCGAAGGTTGCAGCAGGAGAGCTGCTTGAGTTTCCCAATAAGGTAATGGGAATGGCTTTAAACCTTGAGGAAGACAATGTCGGTGCTGTATTGTTTGGCGAATCAAATCTGGTTAAAGAAGGCGATACGGTTAAAAGAACCAGCATGCTTGCTTCAATCCCTGTTGGCGAAACGATGCTTGGCAGGGTCATCAATCCTCTCGGTGAGCCGATTGATGGCAAGGGTCCCATTGAAACCCAGATCCGACTTCCTCTGGAACGCAGGGCACCAGGCGTTATTTACCGCAAATCTGTTAATGAACCGCTTCAGACTGGTCTCAAGGCTATCGATTCCATGATTCCGATCGGTCGGGGACAGCGCGAACTGATCATCGGCGATCGTCAGACAGGAAAGACAGCTGTTGCGCTTGATACCATTATCAATCAGAAAGGCAAAGGGGTTTATTGCATCTATGTAGCGATTGGACTGAAAGGTTCGACCGTGGCCCAGGTTGTCAATACCCTGGAAAAATATAACGCGATGGAGTACACCATCGTTATTTCTGCGACTGCATCTGATCCTGCGCCACTGCAGTTTATTGCACCATTTGCCGGTGCTACTCTCGGCGAGTTCTTCCGCGATACCGGTCGCCATGCTCTTGTTGTCTATGACGATCTTTCAAAGCAGGCTGTTGCCTATCGTCAGCTTTCCCTGCTTCTTCGTCGTCCGCCTGGACGCGAAGCCTACCCTGGCGACGTTTTTTACCTGCACTCCCGCCTGCTTGAAAGAGCTGCGAAAATTACAGACGATATTGATGTTGCAAGGAAAATGAACGATCTTCCTGATGTTCTTAAGCCCATAGTGAAGGGAGGCGGAAGTCTTACTGCACTGCCGGTTATCGAAACCCAGGCTGGGGACGTTTCTGCATATATCCCGACTAATGTGATCTCTATCACTGATGGTCAGATTTTTCTTGAATCGAACCTTTTCAACTCTGGACAAAGGCCGGCTATCAACGTTGGTATATCGGTATCCCGTGTTGGAGGAAGTGCACAGATCAAGGCAATGAAAAAGGTAGCCGGTACCCTCCGTCTCGATCTTGCACAGTTCCGTGAGCTTGAGGCCTTCTCGAAATTTGGTTCTGATCTCGATAAAACCACCAAGGCCCAGCTTGACAGGGGTGCAAGACTTGTCGAAATTCTTAAACAGGGTCAGTATATCCCTATGCCTGTTGAAAAACAGGTTGCCATTATTTTTCTCGGAACCCAGGGATTACTCGACACGGTTGATTTGCGCTTCATCCGCAAGTTTGAGGAGGAGTTTCTTGGTATGCTTGAGGTCAAGCACAGCAATATCCTTAAAACTATTGCAGAGAAAGGCACTTTGGAGACCGATGCGGCAAACGCGCTCAAGGAGATTGCTGTCAAGTTTGTCAATACCTTCAAGGAAAAAAATAAGGCGTAAGAAAAGATGGTTTTTAAGTAATTTATTAACAGTCCCGTAATACATGCCTACATTAAAGGATATACGTGTACGAATCAAAGGGGTAAAGTCTACTCAGCAGGTCACCAAGGCGATGAAGATGGTGGCCGCTGCAAAGCTGAGAAGGGCTCAGGAACGGGCAGTCATGGCTCGTCCTTATGCCTCGAAGCTGAAGGATATGCTGGGATCCTTGTCGGCAAAGGTAGATACTTCTCTTAATCCTTTGCTTTCCGGCCGTTCTGAGATTAACAAAGTTCTTGTGATTCTTATCACTTCCGACAGGGGCTTGTGCGGCGCATTTAATACCAATATTATCAAGCTTGCGTACAAGACCATTCATGAGGACTTCACCGCTATTCACAGCAATGGCGGAGTGAGTATGATTTGTGCCGGTTCCCGTGGATTTGATTTCTTCAGGAAAAGAGAGTATAAGATTGTCAAGGGATACCCTGCTGTTTTTCAGAGTCTTGATTTCAGTACTGCCAAAGAGATTGCTGATACCGCATCCGGTATGTATCTGCGAGGCGAGGTTGACAAGGTGATTGTTGCTTACAATGAGTTCAAGTCGGTGCTTGCGCCGAACCTGAAAGCTGAAGTACTCCTCCCTATTGCACCGGAAACTTCGGGGAAGGAGAGCAGCAGTGACTATATTTACGAGCCCTCCCCATCGGCGATTATCGACGTCCTGGTGCCCAAGCATCTCAATACCCAGATATGGAGAATGATGCTTGAATCGAATGCGGCAGAGCAGGCCGCCCGAATGGCGGCTATGGATTCTGCTACCGAAAATGCAAAGGAGCTTCTTAGGACACTCAACATCAGTTACAACCGTGCAAGACAGGCTGCCATTACTACAGAGCTTAGTGAAATTGTTGCAGGCGCTGAGGCATTGAGCAGTTGATGGGGCAATTCAAGATATTAATGATTTAAAGCGCCTGCAAGGGCGCTTTTTTTTTATGGTTACAAGGTTACAGATGTCAGTGTTATGCAGTTCATCAGGAAATGATTTATATTTTATCCGGTAATGATGGAAGTTAAGTCTCATTTTATTGATAAAGAAAGTATGGGCGGAAGCATAAAGATCTACAAGTTTGGAGGAACCTCTCTGGGGTCAGCCGGACGAATAAAAAAAGTTGCAGCTATCATTGCCGCTGCATTGGTACATAACAAGATTGTTGTTGTTGTTTCTGCCATTCATCGGGTTACTGATCTTTTGCTTGAATCTGCTGCCAAAGCCTGCAGCGGTGATAGCAGTTACCGTGTTACCCTGAATGAACTGGATCATCTCCATCACTCAATAGCTGGTGAACTTTTTTCCGGAGACATCTTCGAAAGCGTTACCGTGTCGATACGTTCCGAACTTTCCGAGCTTAATGATTTTGTTCATGGTGTTTTTCTGCTCAGGGAGCTTTCTGAAAAAAGTCTGGCGCGGGTGCTGAGTTTTGGTGAACGGTTGTCAGCCCGGTTGGTCAGCAGTTATCTTCAGGAGCAGCATATTGCTTCATATTATCTTGATGCCCGAGATGTGATTGTCACCGATACTCATTATGGTGATGCCCTTGTTGACAGTCATGCGTCCGAACTGAAGATCAGAAAACGCCTTGCATCGTTTGAGGGTGTGCCTGTTATCACCGGATTTATCGCTGCAGCGCCTGATGGGACAGTAACGACACTCGGTCGAGGCGGATCTGATTATACAGCCTCAATTATCGGTGCAGCAATCAGTGCATCAGAAATCTGGATATGGACCGACGTTGATGGCTTTTTCAGTGCAGATCCAAAACGGGTTCGTGATGCGAGGATTCTTCCCTATATCACTTATGCTGAAGCTATGGAACTTTCTCATGCAGGGGCAAGAATCCTGCATCCTCTTGCTGTTCAGCCGGCCATGAAAGCAGGAATTCCTGTATTGATAAAAAATTCATTCAATACTGCTGCTGAAGGGACAAGAATTGAGCGCTCCATGCCTCCCGATATCCGCAGGACTTTGCCGGTGACAGCTCTTTCTTCAATCAACAAAGTTGTTCTTCTGAATCTTTCAGGAAGCGGGATGGTGGGGGTTCCAGGCATCGCATCACGTTTGTTCAGTTGTCTTGCTCTGAACCGGATCAACATTATATTCATATCACAGGCGTCCTCTGAACAGTCTATCACTCTTGCCATAAATCCCTCGCAGGCTGTAAAAGCAAAAAAAATCCTTGAGGAAGAGTTTCAGAATGAAATTGAATTCCGTGAGATTGATCCTCTTGTAATCCGTCGTAACCTTGCCATGATCGCTGTTGTCGGCAATAACATGTCAGGTCATCCGGGTGTTTCTGCGCAGTTGTTTGAAACACTTGGTAAAAACGGCATCAATGTTATAGCGGTGGCTCAGGGTGCCAATGAAATGAATATTTCTATTGTTATCGACAGCCATCATGAGGATAAGGCCCTGAATTGTATTCATGAATCGTTTTTCCTTTCTCAGCGCAAGGTGCATCTTTTTATAGCTGGTACGGGCACCATTGCCAAAAGCCTGATTGGTCAAATCAGCGCCCATCGTCACAATCTGCAGCAAGATAATGACCTTGATGTGGTAGTATGCGGGATGGCCAATACCGGCAATATCGCGCTGGATGATAACGGAATTGACCTTCAACATTGGCAGTCAGCTCTGTTACCGAGAATTGAGCACCATGACATTGAAGGTTATCTGCATCTTATCAAGGAAAGAAACCTGCACAATACCATTTTTGTCGATTGCACGGCAAGCGCTAAGGTTGCAGAAATGTATCCTGACATCCTTCTTGGGAATATTTCTTTGGTAACTGCAAACAAACTTGGTATGGCGGGACACTGGTCGCTCTACTGCAGGATAAGGGATGCTCAGCGGAAAAGCAATGCCCGTTTTCTTTTCGAAACCAATGTGGGCGCTGGGTTGCCCATCATCAACACACTGCACGACCTTAAAAACAGTGGTGATAAAATCATCAGTATCGATGGTGTTCTCTCAGGAACGTTAAGTTTTATTTTTAATGAACTTCGCAAAGGTGGCCGGTTCAGTGAGATTGTTCGCCGTGCGCAACAGGCAGGCTATACTGAGCCTGACCCGAGAGATGACCTCTCAGGTGCTGATTTTGCCCGGAAGTTCTTAATTCTTGGTCGTGAACTTGGGTATACAATGGAGTATGATGATGTTGTTTGCGAGAGTCTTGTGCCCCCGGAGTACCGTGGCCAGATATCTGTAGCAGATTTTCTTGACCGGTTATCAAGCGTTGACGAGTGGTTTACCGCAGAAACCGAAAATGCCGCCAAGGATGGAATGACTATAGCTTATGCTGGTGAGATTCGGGCTGGAAAGGCAAGCATCGGGGTAAAAAGGGTTCCGCTTTCAAGTCCTATTGCAGGTCTCAGCGGGTCGGAAAATATGGTTGTCTTCACTACTGAGCGCTATCGGGCGACACCTCTTGTTGTGCGCGGTCCCGGTGCAGGCGGAGAGGTTACCGCAGGGGGTGTTTTTGCCGATATTCTGCGTATTGCAAGCTATCTGGTTTAGGAGAACGAACCATGCGAGCAGAAATTGTTTCTATTGGGGATGAACTTCTTAAAGGTCAAAGGGTAAACACAAATGCAGCGTTTATTGCCGCAGCTCTTGCTGGTATTGGTGTGCCTGTTGGAAGAATCGTCTCATGTTCTGATCTTGAGCATGAGATGGTTTCAGTGTTTACCGAATCGCTTGAACGGGCCGACATTGTACTTGTTACAGGTGGCCTCGGGCCGACTAGAGATGATCGGACACGAAAAGCTGTGCAGGAACTTCTCGACAGGGGGCTTGAATTGAGCGAGGATGCATACGTTAATCTTGCCGACAGGATGAAACAAAGAGGAGTGGAGTTATCTGAGTCACTCCGCGATCAGGCAATGGTTATCGAAGGATCTCATGTTATTGCAAACACCAGGGGAACAGCTGCGGGGATGATTATTGGCTGTGGAGAGCGCTTTCACCATCATTATCTGGTGCTGATGCCAGGTGTTCCCTCAGAAATGAAGGCCATGATGGAACTTACTGTGCTTTCCTATTTTGCGGCACTTTCAACTACAGCCATTCGTCATACGCCAGTAAAAACACTCGGAATTGGCGAATCGACCCTTGCAGCAATGATTGTTGACATAGAAGATCATCTTCCGCAGGGAACGACCCTTGCCTATCTGCCGCATGCTGCAGGTGTAAACCTGATGATCAGTTCTATAGGCCGAAAGCAGGAAGAGGTTGATAGCGATAATCGCAGCATTGTTGATGCCATTCTGAAAAGGGCCGGTAAATTTATTTTTGCGACCAGCGATGTCACTCTTGAAGAGACGATAGGCGCATTGCTCTCTTCCAGAGGGATGACTGTAGCGGTTGCCGAATCCTGTACGGGGGGACTTGTTGCCAGCCGGTTGACTGATGTGCCCGGTTCATCATTGTATTTCCTTCAGGGTTTTGTTGTGTACAGCAATCAGGCAAAACAGAAGACGCTTGGGGTGAACAAAGATCTTATTGAGTCTTTCGGTGCTGTCAGCGATGAGGTAGCACGGGCAATGGCAAAAAGATGCCTGGAAATTAGCGGAGCCGACATTGCTGTTTCAACAACGGGTATAGCCGGGCCGTCAGGAGGTTCCCCTGAAAAACCTGTCGGCATGGTTTGTCTGGCGATTGCCACAAAATTGTCAGGGACAGTACTTTCTAAAACACTTTTTATGCATGGAGATCGTGAAAGCAACAAGTTCCGCTTCAGCGAAGCTGCCCTGCGTGAATTGTGGGAGTACCTGCGAGATCAGGAATGAACGCTTCCCTTTTTTCCATGCATCAGCGAATCCTTGGATGAGCTGGATGAAGAGTGTCAAATCAAAAATTTATTCTCATTTTCTCAAAAAAGAGATTGTATTATTGGTAACTCATCAGATGAGTACAATATTTCACATGGTTTACGATAAGCACATAGTTCACATGATAGCGTATGGCAATAATTGCAAGATTACCTGATATAGTAGCGAACAAAATTTCTGCAGGGGAAGTTGTACAACGCCCGGCCTCAGTGGTTAAAGAGCTTATTGAAAATTGCATTGATGCTGGTGCAGATAAAATAACTGTTGCTATAAAAGATGCTGGAAAGGGACTGATCCGGATTGTAGATAATGGTGCAGGGATGTTGAGGGAAGACGCCCTTTTGTGTGTTGAACGGTTTGCAACCAGTAAAATTACTGGCATTGATGATCTTGACTCTCTTCAGAGCCTTGGTTTCAGGGGTGAAGCACTTGCAAGTATCTCATCGGTCTCGCATTTTGAATTGAAAACCAGAACGGCAACACAGACGCTGGGTTTGCGGCTCCGTTACGAAGGGGGAATCCTTGCCGAGGAATCAGGGGTACAGGGAGAGCAGGGGACGACAATCAGCGTCAGAAACCTTTTTTTCAATGTGCCTGCCAGGCGGAAGTTTCTGAAGTCAAACGCCACCGAGTATCAGCATATTTTTGAAATCGTCAAATCGTTCTCGCTGGCATATCCGGAGATTGAATGGCGAATGTATAGTGATGACGAAGAGCTCTTTCATTTGAAAACACCGGTTATCCTGGAACGGCTCAATGTTTTTTATGGTGACGATTTTGCCGGCAGCATGATTAAGATTTCTGAGGAAAACGACTTCCTCTCTATCAGGGGATTTCTCGGAAAACCCGTCATGCAGAAGCGTCGAAAACTGGATCAGTATTTTTTTATCAATCGTCGGCTTGTCCAGAATAGAATGCTGTCTCAGGCTGTTCAGCAGGCTTATGGGGACTTGCTGGTTGAGCGTCAGACTCCTTTCATCCTGCTTTTTCTTGGCATTGATCCTTCCCGCGTCGATGTCAACGTGCATCCTGCAAAGCTTGAGATCCGTTTTGATGATGAGCGGAGTGTTCGCAACATGTTTTATCCGGTTATTAAGAGGGCTATCCAGTTACAGGATTTTTCACCTGACATCGAAGCCAGGGAAAGCGATAACTTCTCTTCTCAACCTTCCCGGGAATCGTCATACAGAAAGCTTGCATTCCAGGATATACCGAACCGTTCTATCTCAACAAGCGACCTTTATGCAAATTATCAAGCAGGTTCATTTCATGAACATGTCGCTCCCCGGGATTTCTCCTTGAAGCATGAGGAAATGCTTTCGCCTCACTCTGTTTCTGGAAATGTTTTACCGGAGCGTGAGCTGAAGGAAGGTGATGAAGGGCTTTCATCCCTGCTGCTTTCTCGTCTCAGTGACGAAGAAGCCGTTCCAAATCCGAAAGGGGCCGAACCGAAAATATGGCAGTTGCATAACAAATATCTTGTATGCCAGATCAGAACCGGGTTGATGATCATTGATCAGCATGTGGCGCATGAACGGGTCTTGTACGAACGAGCTGTTGATGTGATGCACCAGAATGTTCCAAACTCCCAGCAGTTGCTTTTTCCTCAAAAGGTAGAGTTTCGTCTGTGGGAGTACGAGGTTTTTGAGGAAATCCGGGAAGATCTTGACAGGCTTGGTTTCAATTTGAGAAAGTTCGGCAAACAAACGGTTATGATAGAGGGTGTTCCACAGGATGTTAAACCGGGAAGTGAAGTCACCATCCTGCAGGATATGATTGCTGAATATCAGGATAACGCATCAAGGCTTAAGCTCGAAAAGCGTGACAACCTTGCAAAATCATACTCGTGCCGCAATGCCATAATGGCTGGTCAAAAGCTTACTCTTGAAGAGATGCGGACACTTATTGACAACCTTTTTGCTACTCGTGAACCATATTCATGTCCTCATGGCAGACCCGTTATTATCAAGCTTTCACTTGACCAGCTTGACCGGATGTTCGGGAGAAAATAACAAGGTGGTTGCAAGTTTGTCCAAAAATAGTAAATTTGAGCCCATGCCCTTGTAGCTCAGTGGATAGAGCAACAGTTTCCTAAACTGTAGGTCGGCGGTTCGAGTCTGCCCGAGGGCACTTTTCCTCCCCTCCAACCGCAGGGGTGGATGATTTTCTGGATACAATTATAACACATACTCTGCTTTCCTGTACAAAACTTATCTATTGACGCTCTTCAGATCCTCATTACTATTTCGATGTACAGGTCGTTGCATGTCATTCATATTTGGTATTTTGCAGCCATACGTTTTTTTTCATGGTAGACGTTAATCGTTAAAAAGATGAAGGTTGCCAGAATTATAATCAGCATTCTCTTGTTGCTTTTCTTTGCTGATATTGCACGATACTTTGTTTATCCCGATATAGGAAAGCTTGTTGAAGAAAATCCGGTAAAAACAGCTTTTATGGAGTCCCGTGAGGCTGAATGGAAGGAGGAAGGGCTCGACAAAAAAAAAATACATCAGCAGTGGGTATCGCTGCACAATGTTTCTCCGAACCTTATCAAGGCGGTTCTGATTGCTGAAGACGACAAGTTCTGGAAGCATGGGGGATTTGATTACCAGGCGATTGAGAGGTCGATCGAAAAAGATATTGCGGCAAAAAAATTTAAAATGGGTGGCAGTACCATCAGCCAGCAGCTTGCAAAAAATCTTTATCTCTCCTCTTCAAAAAACCCGGTTCGCAAAATCAAGGAGGCCATTCTTACATGGAGAATTGAAAAAAAACTTTCAAAACGCCGGATTCTTGAGCTTTATGTGAATCTTGTAGAATGGGGTGATGGCATTTTTGGTATTGATCAGGCTGCGAGGCATTATTATGGTGTCAGCCCCGCCCGTTTAACGGCACAACAGGCATCAAAACTTGCATCGATACTGCCGAATCCGATTAAATTTTCCCCTGTCGGTTCTTCTTCCTATGTTCGCAATCGTTCGAGAATAATCTTTGCTATCATGCGAAAGAGGGGGATATTTGTACCTGACTACAAAGAGGTTATGACCGTTAAGCCTGACGTCGTGCCGGTGGATTCGGTTGTGATTGGTGTGCCGGAATATCTAATTGATCAGGCAGTTTCAGCTGATAGCACATCAGAAAAAGGTGCTGCAGATCAAAGTGTCCTTCCGCCTGGAAAAGGAGACACGGGTGTTTCCGAAACTCCATCAGGTGCAGAAAAGCCTTGAACATAGTTGAAAAAGGTCAATAAAAGCAGAAAAACGCTCTGAACACGGAGCGTTTTTCTGTATCTGGCAATGTGTGATCTGCTATTTTATTCGTTGTAGACTTCAAACAATGTTTTGTCAACTCCGCAGACAGGACATACCCAATCATCAGGGAGACTCTCGAATGGAGTTCCAGGTTCAATTCCGCTGTCTGGATCGCCAAAATCAGGATCATAGACATAGCCGCAAGGTACACAAACCCATTTTTGCATAAAATTTTTCTCCGGTTAAATTAAGAGTTATCTCAGTTGTAAATGATGATACAAAAAAAAGACCGATTGAGTATGATATGTTTGTTTGGATGTCTTTATGCTGAAACAAAGCGAAAGTGCTTTTAAAAAGTTCTTTTGCATGCATAAAAAAGTTGCCGGTGCCATTGCTTAAAAGGACAGGCTATCCGGTTCTGACAAAAGATGACATTGTCGTCAGGTGCTGACGAAGTGAGATTCCGGGGCGTGTTGCCTGATTGCAAAGAGATTGTTTTAGCACACAGCCGAATACGGAGATTGGGGAGAAGCTTATGAATAATCCTGAGCTCTGTAACAAATTTGTATTAACTCACGGGAAGGGTATGAAATGAACTGGAAAAGGGCACTTTATGTCTGGCTGATGATTGCCGTTGCCGAATCCGTTCATGGAACCTTGCGGCGCCTCTTTCTGGTTCCCCGGACAGGTGAGCTGCTCTCTCACCAGATTGGGGTGGTGATCGGCTCCGTCATTATTTTTACCATTGCATGGCTCTGCATTCGGTGGTTTGGTCCAGGCTCACACCGGCAGCAGCTTCAGGTAGGCGCACTGTGGGTGGTGCTTACCCTTATCTTCGAGTTCACTCTCGGCTTCTTTTTCGGATATTCGCTGGATCGCATCCTTTCTGACTACAACATTGTTCAAGGCGGATTGATGGTGTTCGGCATATTGTTTATGCTTTTTTCTCCAGCCTTTGCAGCCAAAGCGCGGGGTTTGAACGAGAATATCGGCGGAAAGTGAATTTAATACCATCCTCTCAGTTTCATAGCATCTGCAACTCGTTTGACAGCAACAATGTACGCAGCCAGACGGTTATGGACCTTATAGGTCTGGCTCGTTTGCTGCACAGCCAGAAATGCAGTTTTCATTTTGTTTTCGAGGCGTTGATGAACCTGTTCCTCATCCCAATAGTATCCGTAAGCGTTCTGTACCATTTCAAAATATGAAACGGTTACGCCTCCTGCATTGCAGAGGAGGTCGGGAATGATATAAATACCTTTATTATAAAGAATGGCGTCGGCTTCCGGGGTGATTGGTCCGTTTGCAAGTTCTGCGATGATTTTCGCCCTGATATCAGGAGCATTTGTCTTTGTTATAACCGAATCAAGGGCTGCAGGAAAAAGAACTGCCACATCAAGTTCAAGAAGTTCTTTGTCTGAAATAGCAGCAGCCCCTGGAAAAAAGGTTACCGAACCAGTCTTTTTTTTATGTGCCATGAGCGCGTCATAGAGAAATCCATCCGGGTTATAAATGCTTCCTGATGAATCTGAAACTGCAATCACTTTCATTCCGAGAAGTTGAATGGCAAGCTTATGGGCGTTAGAACCAGCATTGCCGTAACCCTGGATTGCAGCTCTTTCTCCAGCAAGGTTCAAACCCAGCGTTTCCGAGGCATTCCGTACGCAATAAATGCCACCTCTTGCCGTGGCATCACCTCTTCCCGCAGAGCCGCATAGTGCGAGAGGTTTTCCGGTGATGACCCCGAACGTGTTCTTGCCCTGCATGATGGAGTATTCATCAGCCATCCAGCCCATAATTTGTGACGTTGTGTAAACATCCGGGGCTGGAATGTCCTTTTCAGGTCCGAGAAAGCTTCCGAGCTGGCGAATGTAGGCACGAGATAAACGTTCAAGTTCACTGGTTGACATGGTTTTCGGATTGCAGATAACTCCACCCTTTCCTCCACCGAGGGGAAGATCCATGACCGAGGTTTTCCAAGTCATCCACGAAGCCAATGCTCTTATAGTATCAATAGTTTCATCAGGGTGAAAGCGGATTCCTCCCTTGTTCGGCCCTCTTGCATCATTATGCTGTACACGGAACCCTTGAAAAATTTTAGTTCGGCCGTTATCCATTTTAACAGTCATAGTGACATGGAGTTCCCGTAAAGGGCGGCGGAGAAGTTCATAAGCAGCAGGGTCGAGCTCAATGATGGCAGCCGCTTCTTCAAGCTGCTTCTGAGAGGTGTTATAAGATGTTTGTGCGGATTGGGGTATCTGTATCATAAAAATAGTTGCCGAGGGTGCGAAGGTTTTTTTAATCAATGGTAAAACTGCCCTTGTAGACGATTTTTGCAGGTCCGGTGAGGAATACCTCATCCATTGCCTCATTGAACTGAACATCAAGGATATCTCCGCTCTTCACAGTGACGTGTACCGTTGTACCTGAAGTTTTGTCAAGCCGATGGCTTATCAAGGCTGCCGCAACCGATCCCGTGCCGCAGGCAAGGGTTTCATCTTCCACCCCGCGTTCAAACGTACGGATAGAAAGAGAGTTAGGAGCAGTGATCTCAATAAAGTTGACGTTGGTGCCTTCAGGAAAAATATCGGTTCGGTGCCTTATGGCTCGTCCGGTTCCGGTAACACTTGCGTTGTGCAGGTCTGGGGTAAAAATAATTACATGCGGCGAGCCGGTATTGACAGTGTGGCAGACCAGCCCCTCAATTACCATATTGTTCCGGAACTCTTTTGGGACAAGCATCCTTAGTCTGACGGTCTCTGCCGCTGTAATCCATGCATCATATCGGTTGCTGTTTGCTTCAAAGACATAGCCGTTGAAGGACGAGGCGGGAATTCCTAAGGTGAACGCAAAATATGCAGCACACCTTCCTCCGTTTCCGCACATTGATCCAGGATAGCCATCGGCGTTGAAGTATTTCATACTGAAAGCATGTGCAGAGGATGGTTCTATGAGAATAAGACCATCAGCACCTATCCCTGTTCTTCGGGTGCATAACATATTGATCTGCTCCGGAGAAAATTTTATGGACAGGTCTCTGTTGTCGATAACAATAAAGTCATTGCCCGCACCGGACAATTTGCTGAACGTGATCTCCATAGGGTTACAAATATGCCGGATTTAGAAATTTTACTTTGCAGTACCGTGTTCGAAAATGCTTGAAGCAAGTGCTTTCATGCTGTATAATAAAACAATAGCGCATGAAAGCGCCTGTAAAACTATTTATTATTAAATAAATTTTCTTATTTTAGTCAAGGGTATACCAGTTGATTTGTTTGGGTAATTGCCTTTCTTCTTAAGTTGACTTTTAAGGTTTTTTCTATAGATTTTGAAAGTAATCATATGCATTGCGTTACAGGATAGATAAAAGGATGCTGTTTTTTGGCTGCTTTTCTCCCACATACTGCCGCTCGGCTGTATTGTAAGTTATAACGCAACGGTTTTCTTTTTGGTTTCTTTAACATGAAATAGGTCCAAACAAAGGAGAGAATACAATGGCTGAACAAGTGAATCCGGCAGGAGTCAAGCCAAAGGGCACTGTCCCACCTCCCAAGGGGAACGCTCCTTCTCCGAAGGTGAATGGTGCTCCAGGTGCGCCATCGGTTATCAAGGAGCAGGATGCGTCAAAAATGAGGAGATTTCTGTTCCAGCGAACAGAAACGCGCTCAACAAAGTGGTATCAGATTTTTGATACCGAGAAGGTTGATGACGAACAAGTCGTCGGAGGTCATCTCGCGCTGCTTGGAGTGTTGGGTTTCCTTATGGCAATCTACTACATCTCAGGGATTCAGGTTTTTCCTTGGGGTGCACCAGGTTTCCATGACAACTGGTTCTATCTGACTATCAAACCAAGAATGGTTTCTCTTGGTATTGATACCTACAGTACGAAAACAGAGGATCTTGAATTTGCAGCCTCAAAACTTATAGGCTGGGCGTTATTTCACTTTCTTTCTGGTTCCATCCTTCTTTTCGGTGGATGGCGTCACTGGACGCACAATCTCACGAATCCTTTTACCGGACGTGCCGGTAATTTCCGTGATTTCAGGTTCCTTGGCAAGTTTGGTGATATAGTATTCAGCGGAACGAGTGCGAAAACCTACAAGGATGCGCTTGGACCACACACTATTTATATGTCGCTCCTTTTCCTTGGCTGGGGCTTGCTGATGTGGTTGGTGCTCGGGTTTGAACCTATTCCCGATTTCCAGACCATCAATTCAGAGACCTTTATGTCTTTTGTGTTTTTTATCATCTTTTTTGCTCTTGGTATCTACTGGTGGAACAATCCTCCGAATGCGGCCATCCACTTGAATGATGATATGAAAGCTGCCTTTTCAGTTCACCTGACAGCAATCGGCTATATCAACATCGCACTCGGTGTTATTGCCTTCGTTGCTTTCCAGCAGCCTTCATTTGCCGCTTACTACAAGGAACTCGACAACCTTGTCTTTTATCTGTATGGTGAGCCGTTCAACAGGGTGAGCTATAATTTCGTTGAGGAAGGCGGTAAGATTATATCTGGTTCAAAGGAATTTGCTGATTTTGCTCCTTATGCCATTCTTCCAAAAAATGGCCACTCTTTCGGTATGGCAAGAGTTGTTATTAATCTTATTACCTTCAACCATATCATCTGCGGCGTTCTCTATGTTTTCGCCGGTGTCTACCATGGTGGTCAGTATCTCCTTAAAATTCAGCTTAACGGCATCTACAACCAGATCAAGTCTATCTGGATTACTAAAGGACGTGATCAGGAAGTTCAGGTTAAAATCCTTGGTACAGTAATGGCTCTCTGTTTTGCCACTATGCTTTCGGTTTATGCAGTAATCGTCTGGAATACAATCTGCGAGCTGAATATTTTTGGTACGAATATCATGATGTCTTTCTACTGGCTGAAACCTCTTCCGATTTTCCAGTGGATGTTTACTGATCCAAGCATCAATGACTGGGTAATGGCTCATGTTATTACAGCCGGTTCGCTCTTCTCGCTGATCGCACTTGTTCGTATTGCATTCTTTGCACATACCTCACCACTTTGGGATGATCTTGGTCTCAAGAAAAATTCCTACTCTTTCCCGTGTCTTGGCCCGGTATACGGCGGAACTTGCGGCGTATCGATTCAGGATCAGCTGTGGTTTGCAATGCTTTGGGGAGTCAAGGGTCTTTCTGCAGTCTGCTGGTATATTGACGGTGCATGGATCGCTTCCATGATGTATGGTGTTCCAGCTGCTGATGCAAAGGCATGGGATTCCGTTGCAGGACTTCACCATCATTATTCAGCCGGTATCTTCTACTATTTCTGGACGGAAACCGTGACGATTTTCTCAAGTTCACACCTTTCGACCATTCTTATGCTTGGACATTTGATATGGTTTATCAGCTTTGCTGTATGGTTTGAAGATCGTGGTTCACGCCTTGAAGGTGCAGACATTCAGACCAGAACCATCCGTTGGTTTGGCAAGAAGTTCCTTAACAGAGATGTTGAGTTCAGGTTCCCGGTATTGACCATATCAGATTCCAAGATGGCAGGTACGTTCCTTTATTTTGGCGGAACCTTTATGCTGGTATTTCTTTTCCTGGCCAATGGGTTTTACCAGACTGATGCGCCGCTTGCTCCAACTGTCAGTGATGCATCTGTATCTGGTCAGGTTATGCTGACTCAGGTTGTTGATTATCTGTTGAAGCTGATTGCTTAATTCCGATCATACACGAAGGAGCATTGAGGCTCCTTCGTGTATGATATTTTTGATACCCAAGTTTACCATGTAATTAAAGAGGAGGGTTTTTATGGCCGATCCTGTACGACAGCCAGATATAGTGTCACCACCTGCAGCCAAAGCACCACCTGCCGCCCCGAAAGCGGTAGCACCGGCAGCAAAGCAGGCACAGGCAAAACCAAAAGAGGCTCCGCAGAAACAAACGGGGAAGCCTCGACTTGCATCACTGAATACAAATCTCGGGAGAAGCGGTGTACGTCAGGAATCTGCTCTTCCGGTAAAAAAGGTTGCTCCGAAACCTGCACCTGGGGCTAAGCCTGCACCAGGAGCCAAGACGGCGCCAGGTGCAAAACCGGCAGCACCTGCGGCAAAGGGATCGCCTGGCGCACCAGCTGCTCCAGCACCAGCAGTCGGGGCTCAACCTGTTGCGAAAAAGGCAGCACCAAGAGCAAAGTCCCACTATTTTATTATTGAGAACCTCTGTGTGGGATGTGGACTCTGTCTTGACAAGTGCCCGCCGAAAGTCAATGCCATTGGTTACAAGTTCTATGGAGACGTTCAGGAAGGCGGGTTCAGGTGTTATATTGATCAGGATGCCTGTATTTCCTGTTCTGCCTGTTTTTCTGCAGATGAATGTCCTTCGGGAGCATTAATCGAAGTGCTTCCTGACGGTGAGGTGCTTGACTTTACCTATACACCACCTGAAAGGCTTGATTTTGACCTCAGATTTCTCCACAGATTTCACAGGGAAGCGAGATAGGACAAGCAGGCTTCTCATGTTATTGACAATATTTTTTTGAAAGCATTGCTTAACTGAAGCAATGCTTTTTTTTTGAAGATCTTAATCTGCCATGTTGGAGCAAAACAACGCAGGATTGAACAATCTGGAATTCAGGCTCAGTGAAGAAACAGACTCTGCATCCAAGGCGCTGATTATTATACCCACCTACAATGAGGCTGATAATATAGCAAGGTTGTTGAGCGACCTTGCAGGACTCTATCCATCCTCTGTTGATATCCTTGTTATAGACGACAACTCGCCTGATGGAACCATAGATATTGTCCGTTCAATGCAAGCAACTATGAGAATGCTGCATGTTATCAGGCGGGAGAGAAAATTAGGGCTGGGTACAGCATATATTAGCGGTTTCCATTATGCCATGCAGAAGGGCTACCAATACATTATAGAGATGGATGCTGATTTTTCGCATGATCCTTGTGAAGTTCAGCGCTTTCTCAATGCCATGAAGGGAGCGGATCTGGTTATAGGATCCCGATATATGAACAATACGGTTAATGTTGTTAACTGGCCGCTTGGCAGGTTAATTCTATCAAAAATGGCCAGTATTTATACGCGGTTTATTACTGGTATGCCTGTTGACGATCCGACAAGTGGTTTTAAATGCTTCAGTATAGAAGTATTGCGTGCCCTTGATCTTGCAATTGTTAACTCGCAAGGGTATTCATTTCAGATTGAGATGAATTTCAGGGTTTGGAAGAAAGGGTTTTCCATTAAAGAAATTCCTATTGTATTTATTGACAGATCGGTAGGGAAATCAAAAATGACCAGAAAAAACATACGTGAGGCGATCTGGATTGTGTGGTGGCTTAAAATAAAGTCAATGTTCGGTTGTCTATAAATCAAGATGCCTTGACATTTGTCGGATATAATAGGAAAAGCCCCGGAAAGTTCGGGGCTTTTCTGGACACAATGTTAAGATTCTTTTGCTTCTTTTGCTGCGATGATCTGATGAGCGATATCTGGCGGTGCCTCTTCATAATGGCTGAAATGGTATGAGTACCGTGCCCTGCTCTGGGTCAGTCGTGTAAGGGCATGATGGAATGCAGTCAATGCTGCCTGAGGTATAAGCGCTCGGATAATCTGCAATCTCACATCGGAATCCATGCCAAGAATTTTTCCACGTCTGCTGGAAATGTCACCGACTATTTCACCTGTATACTGTTCCGGTGCATTGACAGTCAAGGAGTAAATCGGTTCCAGCAGAAATGGTCTGGCTTTATCGAATGCATTTTTGAAGGCCATGCTTGCTGCGATTTTAAAAGCAAATTCAGAACTGTCCACAGGATGGAATGAGCCGTCATACGCAACAGCCTTAAGATCTACTACAGGATAACCGGCAAGAATGCCTTTTTCAATAGATTCGCGAAGTCCTTTTTCAACAGCAGGCAGATAGCGTGTCGGGACAACTCCACCCACAACCTCGCTTGCGAAAATAAAGCCGGTGTCGCGTGCCAATGGTTCCAGCCTTACCCAGACATCACCATACTGTCCACGTCCACCTGATTGTTTTTTATATTTTCCTTGGGCGGATGATGTCACGCGAATAGTTTCGCGGTATGGAATTTTGATAGGTGCAATCTCTACCTTGACGTTGAACTTTGCCTGTAAACGGCTGATAATGATATCAAGGTGGGTTTCACCAAGAGTTTTTAAAATGGTCTGGTTGAATTCAACGTCATGGTGGATGGTAAAACTTGGATCCTCTTCATGCAGATGGTGAAGACCTGCGGAAATTTTATCTTCATCCCCCTGGGTAACAGGAATAATAGCAGTTGCAAGCATAGGTACAGGAAAAATAATGGGGCTTATCCTGCAACTGGTACCTTTGTCGGCAAGGGTATCATTAGTATGAGCATCTTTGAGTTTGACAACCATACCAATATCTCCGGCAAGCAATTTGTCAACTGGGTTTTTTTTCTGTCCAATAATAGTGTATACCTGACCAGGCTTTTCAAGTTGTCCGGTCTGGACATCTATCAGTTCATGACCTGTTTCCAGATGGCCTGAGTAGACTCTGAGATAGGAAATTTCACCGACTCGCGGTTCGGACATTGTTTTGAAAATAAAAGCAACCGTCGGGCCCTCAGGGTCTGGCTGAAGAAGGTTTCTGGTGTCATCAGCGGTACAGATCGAATGCTCGGGACCGCGTTCAATCGGAGATGGACAAAGGTTGACAATGGCATTCAGCAGCCGTTCTGATCCTATGAGATGAAGGGGTGATGTGCAGAATACAGGAAAAAAAGTTCTGCTGACCAGTGCTGATTTAATTCCAGCCCTGAGTTCATCCTCAGTAAGGGTTCCAACGTCAAAAAACTTGTTCATCAGCTCCTCATCAGTTTCAGCAATTGCCTCAACCAGCTGCTGATGCAGATCTTCTGCTTGTTTCAGATGGAGGTCGGGGATATCGGAGATGATCATGCCTCCGGTTTTGTCGGGGTTGAAGGTTAGTTGCTTCATCAGCAGGACATCAATAAGTGTATGGTGGCCGATACCCTCTTCAGCAGGAAACTGTATAGGGGTAACAAGATTGCCGAAATGATCTCTGAGGCCCTGTACTGTAGCGTTGAAGTTGGTTCGGTCGGCATCAAGTTTGGTTAAAATGAATATAGTAGGTTTATAGTACTCCTTGGTATACTCCCAAATCGTATCAGTACCGACCTCTACACCGGATGCTGAGTTTACAGTAATCAGTACGGTATCGGCAACCCGCATTGCTGATTTTACATCACCGTGAAAATCAAGCAGGCCGGGAGTATCGATAATATTTATTTTACGGTCATTCCAGAATCCATGGATAAGGCTGGTGTTGAGGCTGTGTTTTCTTTGAATCTCATCAGAAGAGTAATCGGATATGGTGTTTCCTTCGTCAATACTTCCGAGGCGATTGATAACGCCCATAGTCAAGGCAAGTGATTCTGTGAGCATGGTCTTGCCACTGCCGGCATGACCTGTAATGACGATGTTTCGCAATTGATCCGGTTGGACGGCTTGCATAGCAGAACTCCTTTATTGGATTAAAAATGGCCTTGTATGCCACTGAATACAAAATACACGGTTGCTGATTTCGTTGAACGAAAACAGCTTAACATATAATTAACAAAAAAAAGTCTTATTTGCTGTGATTTCAACAATGAAATGGAAGGGAAAAAAAGATATATTTTCAAATTATGGCAGAACAGCAATTCCCTATCGCTTCCATTGCGTGTTCAAAGCATAGAACAACTATAAATATATTTTGATATGCCTATTATTACGAAAATTCTTGCCCGGCAGATCCTTGATTCAAGGGGAAATCCTACGGTTGAGGTGGATGTATACTCTGAAAGTTCATTCGGTCGTGCCGCAGTTCCAAGTGGTGCATCGACAGGTATTCATGAAGCTTCTGAACTCAGGGACGGAGATGCAAATGTCTATATGGGCAAGGGAGTACTTAAGGCCGTTGAAAACGTCAATACGGTGATCAACGATGCTTTGACAGGAATGCTGGTGACTGAACAGCAGGAAATCGATGAAGCGTTGATTACACTTGACGGAACACCAAACAAATCCCGGCTTGGTGCAAATGCACTTCTTGGTGTTTCACTGGCCTGTGCAAAGGCTGGCGCTGAATATACCGGACTCTCTCTTTTCCGATATATTGGCGGTACAATGGCTAACACCCTTCCTGTGCCGATGATGAATGTTCTTAACGGTGGTGCCCACGCAGATAATACTGTTGATTTTCAGGAATTCATGATCATGCCGGCAGGGTTCAATACATATTCTGAAGCTCTGCGTTCCGGAGCAGAAACTTTTCATGCCCTCAAGGCTTTACTTAAAAGCAAAGGGTTGAGCACATCGGTGGGTGATGAAGGTGGTTTTGCACCTAATCTGCGATCAAACGAAGAGGCGATTGAACTTGTTATTGAAGCAATTGGCAAGGCCGGTTATAAAGTTGGTTTGCCGACTGATAAAGGCGGGCTTGGAGATGCACAGGTCATGATTGCCCTTGATCCGGCAAGTTCCGAATTTTATGATAGTCAAAAGAAAAAGTATGTTTTCAAAAAGTCATCAAAACAGGAGCTCACCTCTCTTCAGATGGCTGAATACTGGGAAAAATGGGCCAGCGACTACCCGATTATTTCAATCGAGGATGGTATGGCTGAAGATGACTGGGAAGGCTGGAAAATTTTGACTGACAAGATCGGTTCAAGGGTTCAGCTTGTTGGTGATGATCTTTTTGTTACCAACAGTAAAAGACTGAAGGACGGTATTGGACGAGGCGTAGCCAATTCAATTCTTATCAAGGTCAACCAGATCGGGACGTTGACCGAAACGCTTCAGGCAATTAATCTTGCAAAATCCAATGGGTACACATCTGTCATAAGTCATCGCAGCGGTGAAACCGAGGACAGTACCATAGCACAGATTGCTGTTGCAACCAATGCTGGTCAAATCAAGACTGGCAGTCTGTCGCGTTCAGACCGTATGGCAAAGTACAATGAACTGCTGCGTATTGAGCAGGAACTTGGCGATCAGGCCCGATACCCGGGCAAAAACACTTTCAGGGTATAAAGAATTTTAATAGAAGCTCGTTTCACTCAGGTTTTCCTTGTTGCACGGTAGCTGCTGTATCAACGGCAGCACCTGGCAACACAAAGCGTTATGATGCGTGAAAAAAATTATCGATAGAATCTGGGAGTATATTCGTTTAAACCCTAAAAAGTTTTTTTTTCAGGTGGCGTTTATTCTCTTCTTATTCTGGATTTTTTTCGATGATTATGGTGTCCTGAAAAGAATACGTATGGAAGCCGAATACCGCACGCTGCTTGAGCAGGATAAAATAGAGCAAAAAAAGATTCTTGATAATGAGCTGCGCATACAGCATGCCCATGAGCCGGACAGTATCGAAAAAGCTGCAAGGGAAAAGTATAATTATCGAAAACCAGGTGAAACCCTGTTTATCATCAGATCGCATTAGTTTTTATTCAACAGTTATACAATGTAATGTATCAGTACCGCCGTCGTTTAACCCGGGAAGTTTCATTCGGCTCCATTTTTTTAGGAGGGTATCAGCCGATAAGGGTTGAGTCCATGACCAATACGCATACCATGGATACTTTGGCCACCGTGGAACAGTGCAGGAAACTGTATGAAGCCGGTTGTGAAATTATCCGCCTTACTGTTCCAACCGAGAAGGATGCTGAAAATCTCAGAAACATACGTGACAAGCTCCGTCGTGACGGCATTGATACTCCACTTGTTGCCGACATTCATTTTTCAGCACGCGCTGCACTCAAGGCAGTTGAATTTGTTGAAAATATTCGCATTAATCCCGGTAATTATGCGGTCCGGCAGAAGTTTTCCAACAATGAATATACTGAAGACGAATATCTGCAGGAACTTGATCATGTCCGGTTAGAATTTTTACCGTTGGTTGAAAAAGCCCGACAGAATGGCGTTTCGATGAGAATAGGCACCAATCATGGTTCTTTGTCAGACCGGACTGTCAGTCGCTATGGGAATTCGCCTGAAGGCATGGTTGAAGCTGCACTTGAGTTTGCCAGGATCTGTGAGGGGGTTGGATATCACGATATTCTTTTTTCAATGAAATCGTCTAATGTCCGGGTGATGATTCAGGCATACAGGCTGCTTGTTCAGAAGGGTGATGCAGAGCTTCTTCATGCCTATCCTCTGCATCTTGGGGTGACTGAAGCAGGAGATGGCGATGAGGGTCGAGTAAAATCGGCCATGGGCATTGGGGCGCTCCTTGAAGATGGTCTTGGTGATACGATCAGAGTCTCCCTGACAGAAGATCCTGTTCATGAAGTGCCTGTGGGTTTCGCGATTGTTAAAAAGTATAACGACTTTCATCTTATCAAAGGTGACAGCGGGCATCTCCCTCTCAAGCATGTTGTTGAAAGCCGTAATCAGAAGACGGTCATCAATCTTTCCTCCAATGAACCGCAGCCCTTCAATCCTTATAGCTATAAACGCAGGGTTTCCGCACAGCTTTCAATTGCAGGTCTTGCTGTTGGGGGAGACAATGTACCGAAAGTTGAAACTGAAGTTCATGCTTCGCTCACGGAATTTGAATCGGTTTTAAAAGAGGTTGTGCAGCGTCTTGCACCAGAAGCGCACCCTGACGCCATTCGTTCCGAGTTCGTTTCTGTTCGCGTAAACACTTCGGCAGACATTGAACTGCTTGATGATTTACTTGTTTCCCTTGGAAATGCCCGGCACTTTATTGTTGCATCAACAAGCGATGCATCACTTGCCCTGCAACTGCTCGATAAAGTTTCTAAAGTCAGGCTTGATGTTATTGAGGGAGAACAGCTGGGAGTTGATTTTCTGAAGCATCTCGGCAATGATCAGGCTGGAGCTTTGGAGCTTTGCTTTATGCATGAGCATGCTGGGTCATCAGTTCCTGCTGAGGTTCTTGCCCGTCTTGCGGCAAAACTTCGGAAACAGGGTGTTCAGCGCCTGTTGTTTTCGATTATCACGAAGAATACCGTTTTTGCCTATCGCAGGCTTGTTCAGGCATTTAACACTTTATCCCTCGATTATCCCCTTGTTGTACGCTTCAGGGGAGATAGTTCAAAGAGACTTGAGAGTTTTATAGGCAGTTCGATTCAGACAGGGACACTTTTTTGTGACGGCATTGGCGACATTCTTTCGCTTGATACCGGACTTTCTGCTGCTGATGAGATTAATCTGGCATTCAATATTCTTCAGGGTGCAAGAATCAGAATGTCCAAAACCGAATTTATTTCCTGCCCCGGCTGTGGAAGAACCTATTTCGAGCTTGAAAAAGCAACAGCAGCAATAAAAGAAAGGACTTCCCATCTTAAAGGTTTGAAGATTGGGATTATGGGCTGTATTGTTAATGGTCCCGGAGAGATGGCTGATGCTGATTTCGGCTATGTTGGAGCAGGAAAAAACAGAATCAGTCTTTACGTCGGCAGGGAGTGTGTGGAAGAAAATATTTCTGAACAGGATGCCGTTGATTGTCTCATAGGGCTTATCAAAGAGCGGGGGAAATGGGTTGATCAGGCGTAAAGCATCGATACGATTTCATGACAGCATTATAACCGGGTGCCTTTGATATCGTTATGTTTTATACGTTGATAACCGGGGCTTCCATGGGGATCGGTGAGGCTTTTGCCAGAGAATTTGCTCGTACTGGCCGTAACCTCATACTCGTTGCCCGTTCAGGTGACAGATTGCAGGCACTTGCTGAAGAGCTGCGGCAGACGAGGAGTGTTGCGGTGGAAGTTTGTGTTGAAGATCTGAGCGATACAGAAAGTCTTGGCCGGATTTACGATTTTTGTGGTCTCATGAAGGCGGATGTTGATTTTCTGATCAATTGTGCCGGATTATCCTGCGCAGGGGATTTTGCAGTAATACCCTATAAAAAACTCGAAGAGATCATCATGGTCAATGTCATGGCAACTGCCAGGCTAACCCGCCTGTTTCTTAAAGAAATGGTCGTACGACAAAACGGCTGCATTATTAATGTTGCTTCTTTAGGTGGCCTTCAGGGTGTTCCGGGGCTTGGACTCTATACAGCAACAAAGTCATTTATCATAACGCTGACCGAATCTCTTCACGAAGAACTGAACGGGACAGGAGTTAAAATTGTAGCGGTTTGTCCCGGTTTTATCAATACAGGTTTTTTTAAACATTCCGGCCACAATGCGGCAAATCTCCGTTTACCGATGTACGGAACAGATGTTGTTGTCAAAGCAGCAATTAAAGGCTTGAAGCAAAACCGTATACGGATATTTCCCACGTTAATCGATAAAATGCTGGCTTTTTCGCAAAGACTGGTGACGAGAAGTGTCGTAATACGGGTTGCTGGTTTTTTTGCAGCGGTAAAGGATAATTAATATATTAATCCTTTTTTTCTTTGTATTTTATTAAGCTCTCATTATATTACCAGCCCTGTTTTTTGAGTTTGAGCCGCTGGTGTAGCTCAATTGGTAGAGCAGCTGATTTGTAATCAGCAGGTTGCGGGTTCGAGTCCCATCACCAGCTCTGAAAGTCAAGGGTAGGTAGCGAAGTGGTTAAACGCAACAGACTGTAAATCTGTCGACTCTGTCTTCGGAGGTTCGAATCCTCCCCTACCCACAGTTCTTTGCGTGTCAGGCTGATGTAGCTCAGTTGGTAGAGCACTTCCTTGGTAAGGAAGAGGTCATCGGTTCGAGTCCGATCATCAGCTCGGTTTTTGGAGGGATTGATTGATACGTCAGTAGCTTAATTGGTAGAGCAGCGGTCTCCAAAACCGCAGGTTGGGGGTTCGATTCCCTCCTGACGTGCACTCAAAATAGATTTTTACTGTAGCTTATTCGAGGTTTTTCTCCATGATTAAATATATCGGCAAAGCAAATCAGTATTACAACGATGTGATCGGTGAGATGAGGAAGGTTGTCTGGCCGAGCAGGGAAGAGATCAAGGATTTGACGATTGTTGTATTAACGGTTTCGGGTATTCTTGCATTGTTTACGTTTCTTGTCGACTGGGTCATAAATTTTGTTATGGGAAAGTTATTGTAAGAAACAGTGTTAAGGTTGATTTGAATGAGCGCTAAGAAAAAAGAAGTTGAAGTTCAGGGTATTCCGGTTGCGCGCTGGTATGCACTCAGGATTTATTCGGGTCATGAGCGCAAGGTTAAGGAGTCGATTGAAGCTGATGTTCTCCGTTGCGGCCTTAGTGATAAGATATTGCAGATCTACGTTCCTTATGAGCGTTTTGTTGAGGTGAAAAACGGTAAGAAAAGAAGTTTAACTAAAAACGCATTTCCTGGTTATGTGCTCATAGAAGCCGTGCTTGACAAACAGACAAGAAATCTTATACTTGATATTCCTTCTGTGATGGGTTTTCTTGGAGTCGATGACGTTCCTACACCGTTGAGACCGGATGAGGTTGAAAAGATTCTGGAACCTGATAACTCTATCGAACATCGCTCTATTGTTGATTCGCCGTTTAAAATCGGTGATTCTGTCAAGGTGATTGATGGACCTTTCAGTTCGTTGACAGGTGTGGTGCATGAAGTGTCTACTGAAAGAATGAAGGTTAAAGTTATGATAAGCTTTTTTGGTCGCAGTACGCCGACAGAGCTTGATTTTTCACAGGTTAAGTCAGTTTCCCAATAATTAGGGCTTAAGTAATGTTAAGCTTCTGAATTGAAATAGTTTATGGCAAAAAAGGTAATCGGTTTTATCAAGCTTCAGATCCCAGCTGGCGCAGCAAACCCTGCTCCTCCTGTAGGTCCTGCTCTTGGTCAGAAAGGTGTCAATATCATGGAGTTTTGCAAACAGTTCAATGCAAAAACCCAGTCTGAATCAGGGATGATTATTCCGGTAGTCATTACGGTATTCTCTGACAAGTCGTTCACGTTTATTACTAAAACCCCTCCGGCCGCAGTTCTTCTTCTTAAAGAATCAAATTTGAAGAAAGGGTCAGGCGAGCCGAATCGTAACAAGGTTGGTTCCGTCAGCCGTGAGCAGGTTCGTCGGATAGCTGAACAGAAAATGCCCGATCTCAATGCTGTCGATATCAGCGGAGCAGAAGAGATGATTATGGGTACGGCCAGAAGTATGGGGATTATAATTCAGGATTGATCGTTGTAATGTTTAAGGCTGTGGGAGGCTGAAAAGCCGCTTTATTAACCACTTTATAAGAGAAATAATGGCTGGAAAAAAATACAGAAATGCCGCACTGAAGATCGATCGTTTTCATGAATACGATCTGATTGATGCTGTGGAGAAGGTCAGGGAAATTACTGAGGTTAAATTTGATGCAACGGTTGATATAGCTGTAAAGCTTGGGGTTGATCCCCGGCATGCTGATCAGGTTGTCCGTGGAACGGTAATGCTCCCGCATGGTACAGGTAAAACTGTTTCTGTGCTGGTTGTATGCAAAGAGGCCAAGGCTGAAGAAGCCAGAGAAGCCGGAGCAGATCTTGTAGGTTTCGAGGAGTATATCGAAAAAATTCAGGATGGATGGACCGGTGTTGATGTTATTATTGCAACTCCTGACGTTATGGGACAGCTTGGTAAAGTTGCCAAGATCCTCGGGCCTCGCGGTTTAATGCCTAATCCGAAATCCGGAACGGTCACGATGGATGTGGCCAAAGCGGTCAAGGAAGTCAAAGCTGGTAAAATAGAATTCAGGGTAGACAAGGCGGGAAATATTCATGCTCCTGTCGGCAAGGTTTCGTTTCAGCCCGACCAGCTGGTTGCCAATATTGGAAGCTTCCTTAAAGAGGTTATCCGTTTAAAACCATCGGCAGCCAAGGGTCAGTATGTGCAGGGAATAGCGCTTTCAAGCACTATGTCCCCGAGCGTGAAGGTTAAAATGGAAAAATTTGTCGCCTAATAAAAAACGGTTTATACGATGAAGCGAGATACAAAAGAGAAGATAGTTCAGGAAGTTGCTGAGCAGATCAATAAGTCACAGGGTATATATCTGACCGAATTTCAGGGATTGAGTGTCGCAAAAATGGCGGATCTGCGTCGGGAATTCAGGACTGTAGGAGTACAGTATCGTGTTGTAAAAAACACGCTCATAAAACAAGCGCTGAAAGAGCTTGGCGTTGCTGACAAGCTTGCATCAGGGCTTAAAGGAACGACGGCATTAGCGTTCGGATTTGATGATCCGATAGCACCGGCTAAAGTTATCAAAAAGTTCAGCAAAACCAATGATGCCCTTAAGTTCAAGATGGCGGCAATCGATGGTGTTGTTTTTGGCGCTGACTCTCTTCCGCTGCTTTCCGAAATGTTGACCAAGACGGAAAATGTCGGTCGTGCAGCAGGACTGATCAACAGTGTTGTCAGCTCTGTTCCTATGGTTGTCAATGCGGTTATGAGAAACCTTGTGTGTGCTCTTGACCAGATAGCCAGGCAAAAGCAGTAAGCAATACAAATCTATTACGCACTCGACAAATTATTTTAATTGTAAATTATTAAACAAGAGAGGGGAATAATGTCTATCGAAACACTTGTAGAGCAGATTGGTAAGTTGACTCTGACGGAGGCTTCAGAATTGGTGAAGGCTCTTGAAGAGAAGTTTGGTGTCAGTGCAGCTCCTGTTGCAATTGCCGGTGTTGCTGCAGCACCTGCTGGTGAGGTAGTCGTACAGGAAGAACAGACTGAGTTTGATGTTATATTGACAGCGGCAGGCGAAAGCAAGATCAATGTGATCAAGGCAGTTCGTGCTATTACCGGCCTTGGTTTGAAAGAAGCCAAGGATCTTGTTGATGGTGCACCGAAAACTGTGAAGGAAGCCATAACCAAGGACGAGGCCGAAAAAATTGCTAAAGAGTTGAAAAATGCAGGTGCATCTGTCGAGTTGAAGTGATCTTTAAAAAGAGTCATTACTATAACAAGCTCCGTTTCAATATGAGACGGAGCTTTGTCTGTTTGTGTAAGTACCGTATTGATGAGAGTTTCTGTGATGATACGATTAAGGTTCAGTCTGACATTATTAACTGTCCGGCAAGATATATGTGGATTTTTATAAGGACTTAATCTGTAAGTAATTCATGCAATTGATAAAAGCGAGGTGCATGTGAAAGCGGCCGATGCAACAACACCGTATATTGACTTTTCAAAAATCCAAAGTGTTATAGAACCTCCCGATTTATTAAAAGTTCAGTTAGATTCATTTCATAATTTTATACAGGATAGCGTACCTCTTGCCAAAAGAAAAGATCAGGGTCTCGAACGCGTTCTCCGCGGCGCTTTCCCTATCACCGACACGAGAGGGCTGTATCTGCTTGAGTATATTACATATAGCTTTGATAAACCGAAGTACACCGTTGAAGATTGTATTGAACGGGGACTTACCTATGACGTCTCTCTGAAAGTCAAGCTCAAGCTTTCATACAAGGATGAGGCGGATGAGACCGACTGGAAAGAGACCATACAGCAGGAAGTCTATCTTGGTAGAATTCCTTATATGACGGAGCGCGGTACCTTTATTGTCAATGGTGCCGAAAGGGTTGTGGTTGCCCAGCTTCACCGTTCTCCTGGAGTGGTGTTCAGTGAAGCCATCCATCCGAACGGCAAGAAAATGTATTCGGCCAAAATCGTTCCGACCAGAGGCTCATGGATTGAGTTTCAGACTGATATCAATAATCAGATATTTGTTTATATCGACCAGAAAAAGAATTTTCTGGTCAGTGCACTTTTACGAGCCATAGGATTTGCAAGGGATGAGGATATTCTTGGTTTGTTTGACCTGGTTGAAGAGGTAACACTGAAATTCACCAAAAAAGAGCAGCTTATCGGGCAGTATCTTGCTTCAGATATTGTTGATATGCAGACGGGTGAGGTGGTCAGTGCAAGAACGGCGATTACAGAGGATATCTTTGAGCAGATTCTTGCAGCCGGTTACAAAAGTATCAAGATAATGAAGTCTTACTCCGGCGGAGACAAGGGGCCGGACAAATCGATCATTATAAATACCATTCTCAATGATAATTCCGCGACGGAAGAAGAGGCTCTTGAAATTGTTTATGAAGAGTTGAGAGCTAATGAAGCTCCTGACATCGATGCGGCGAGGAGTTTCCTTGAGAGAACCTTTTTCAACCAGAAAAAATATGATCTAGGCGAGGTTGGCCGTTACAGAATTAAGAAAAAGCTTGCTAAAGAGTTTGATGATCTGACAGAATATCTTTCAGGGAAACCAGAACTCAAACAGCTTTCTGATACCATATACGAAAAAATTCTTCAGACCATACAGTCCTTTTCTGATGAGCCTAACGGTGAGGATATTCTGGTATTGACGCATTACGATATTATTTCCGTCATTTATTACCTCATTAAGCTGGTCAACGGGCTGGCTGATGTGGACGATGTCGATCATTTAGCGAATCGTCGTGTACGCTCTGTAGGTGAGCAGCTTGCAGCCCAGTTTGTTATTGGTCTGGCCAGAATGGGCAAGAATGTCCGTGAAAAGCTCAACTCCAGGGATTCCGATAAAATTGCTCCTGCAGATCTAATCAATGCCCGTACCGTGTCGAGTGTTGTTTCGAGTTTTTTTGCTACAAGCCAGCTCTCACAGTTCATGGATCAGACGAATCCGCTGGCTGAAATGACAAACAAGAGAAGGGTTTCCGCCCTTGGCCCTGGTGGTCTAACCAGAGAACGTGCGGGTTTTGAGGTTCGTGACGTTCACTATACGCATTATGGAAGGCTATGCCCTATCGAAACTCCTGAAGGCCCGAATATCGGTCTTATTTCTTCGCTCTCAGTTTATGCGGAAATCAACGATAAGGGTTTTATACAGACACCATACAGAGTTGTTGAAAAGGGCCATGTGACCGATACTGTTCTGATGCTATCAGCAGAAGACGAAGAAAACAAGATTACTGTTCCTGTCAGTATTCCACTTGATGAGAACAATATCATTGCTTTGGAGACTGTACAGGCAAGAACGAAAGGTGACTATCCTGTTGTAGCGGCAGAGGATGTTAATTTTATGGACGTTTCACCCGTTCAGATTGTCAGTGCGGCAGCGGCCTTGATTCCTTTCCTTGAGCATGATGATGGTAATCGCGCACTTATGGGTGCAAACATGCAGCGCCAGGCGGTTCCTCTTTTGACTTCCGAAGCTCCTGTTGTAGGAACTGGTATGGAAGCCAAGGTTGCCAGGGATTCCCGTTCAGTGATTATTGCCGAAGGACCAGGAGTGATCGAAGACGTGACGGCTGAATATATCCAGGTTCGCTACGATCTCGACCCCGACAATAATGTGTTGTCGATGCTTGATCCGGAGGAAGGTCTTAAAACATACAAGTTGATCAAGTTCAAACGATCAAACCAGGATACCTGTATTTCACAGAAACCTCTGGTGCATATCGGTCAGCGAGTTGAAAAAGGTTTGATACTTTCTGATAGTTCATCAACTGATAACGGTGAACTTGCACTTGGAAAAAATGTTCTGGTAGCCTTCATGCCATGGCGTGGATATAATTTTGAAGATGCTATCATTCTCAGCGAAAGGCTGGTTTATGATGATGTTTTTACCTCGATTCATATTCACGAATTTGAGGCGAATGTTCGCGACACTAAACGTGGCGAAGAGCAGTTTACCCGCGACATCTATAATGTCAGTGATGAAGCACTCAGAAACCTTGACGAAAACGGTATCGTACGTAACGGTGCTGAAGTCAAGGAAAGGGATATTCTTGTTGGAAAAATAACACCGAAAGGTGAAAGCGATCCGACGCCCGAGGAAAAACTGCTGAGAGCGATTTTCGGCGACAAATCAAGTGATGTCAAAGATGCTTCAATGCACGTTCCTGCGGGAATGAAAGGTATTGTCATAAAGACAAAACTCTTCAGTCGCAAGAAAAAGGTTGGTATGGACTCCAAGGAAAAGATTGAGGTTGTCGACAAGAAATACGACTATAAAGAATTCGATCTTAGAAAACGGTTTGCCGAATGGTTGAAACAGCTGCTTCAAGGCAAGGCTTCAACCGGTCTGTATAATGAAAAAGGCAAACAGCTTATAGCAGAAGGAGCGCTTTTTGATGCTGCAGTTCTTGCGAAATTCAGTGCCATGCCATTCCTCGAGTCTATTGATTTTTCAAAAGGTTTGACCAACTCTCCTAAGGTGAATGATAATGTTATCCGTCTTGTCAAGGAGTTTCGATTCAAATTGAAAGATCTTTCAGATGAGCGGGAAAACGAGAAATACAAGATCAATGTCGGTGATGAACTCCCTCCGGGGATAGAGGAACTCGCCAAGGTCTATATCGCTCAGAAAAGGAAAATTCAGGTTGGCGACAAGATGGCCGGCCGGCATGGGAACAAGGGCGTTGTAGGTAAGATTCTGCCGATCGAGGATATGCCGTTTATGGCAGATGGCACCCCTGTTGATATTGTTCTAAATCCGCTGGGTGTACCAAGCCGTATGAATATTGGCCAGCTTTACGAGACATCGCTTGGTTGGGCGGCTAAAAAACTTGGAGTCAAGTTTAAAACACCAATTTTCAATGGTGCAACATATCAGGAAGTTCAGCACGAACTTGAAAGAGCTGGTCTTCCAGTTCATGGCAAGGTCAGTCTTTTTGACGGACGAACCGGTGAGCGTTATGATGATGAAGTGACAATTGGCTTTATTTATATGCTCAAACTGAGCCATCTTGTTGATGACAAGATTCATGCTCGTTCAACAGGTCCATACTCACTTATCACCCAGCAGCCTCTCGGTGGTAAAGCCCAGTTTGGCGGCCAGAGGTTTGGTGAAATGGAAGTATGGGCGCTTGAGGCTTATGGCGCTGCTAATATCCTTCGGGAAATGCTTACGGTTAAATCCGATGATGTCATTGGCCGGAACAAAACCTATGAAGCAATTGTTAAAGGCCAGAACTTGCCGGAACCGGGTATACCGGAATCTTTCAATGTCCTTATCAGGGAATTGCAGGGGCTTGGTCTGGAGATTCGTATTGACGACAGGGTTCCTTAGTAATGTGATAATTTGTGTGTACATCATTAACGGACATTAAACAGAGTCGTTTAACAAGAGGAATTGACTATGATTTTTTCACAGGGAGCTTCGCCTTTGAAAGGTGATTTTTCAAGGATAAAGTTCAGTATTGCATCGCCAGAAAGCATTCTTGCTCATTCAAGGGGAGAGGTACTGAAGCCGGAAACAATAAATTACCGCACGTTCAAGCCCGAGCGTGATGGGTTGATGTGCGAAAAAATATTCGGCCCCACCAAGGACTGGGAGTGTTACTGCGGCAAATATAAGCGTGTACGCTATAAAGGAATAATCTGCGATCGATGCGGTGTCGAGGTTACAACCAAAAGTGTTCGCAGGGAGCGCATGGGACATATTTCCCTGGCGGTTCCTGTCGTGCATACCTGGTTTTTCCGATCAGTACCAAGCAAGATCGGGGCATTGCTCGACCTTTCGACCAAGGAGCTTGAAAGGATTATCTATTATGAAGTCTATGTTGTCATCAATCCCGGTGAACCTGGCGAAAAACAGGGCATAAAGAAACTCGACCGATTGACGGAAGAGCAGTATTTCCAGATTATTACGGAGTATGAGGATAATCAGGATCTTGAGGATTCAGATCCCGGCAAGTTTGTTGCCAAAATGGGAGGCGAAGCTATCCACATGCTGCTTAAGAATATTGATCTGGATTCATCAGCGATACATCTGCGTAAAGTGCTCAAGGAGAGCAATTCTGAACAGAAAAGAGCTGATGCGCTCAAAAGACTCAAAGTTGTCGAGGCGTTCCGAAAAAGCTATGAACCGCATAAGAAAACCCGGAAAAAACCACTTGGACTGTTTCCGGAGGACGAACTTCCTGAGCCTTATGTTTATGAAGGCAATAAACCAGAGTATATGGTGATGGAAGTAGTTCCGGTCATTCCTCCTGAGCTTCGTCCACTGGTTCCGCTTGAAGGCGGCAGGTTTGCTACATCCGATCTTAATGATCTTTATCGCAGGGTTATCATCAGAAACAACCGGCTTAAAAAACTCATCGACATTCGAGCACCTGAAGTTATTCTGCGTAACGAAAAGAGAATGCTGCAGGAAGCAGTTGATGCCTTGTTCGATAATTCCCGTAAGGCCAACGCAGTTAAAACAGGCGAATCAAACAGACCGTTAAAATCGCTTTCTGATTCCCTCAAAGGCAAGCAGGGCCGGTTCCGCCAGAACCTGCTTGGCAAGAGGGTTGACTACTCAGGCCGTTCAGTTATCGTTGTCGGTCCTGAATTGAAGCTTCACGAGTGCGGCCTTCCAAAAAGCATGGCTATCGAGCTTTTTCAGCCGTTTGTGATCCGCCGTCTGGTTGATCGCGGTATTGCCAAATCGGTGAAATCAGCAAAGAAACTTATTGACAGAAAAGATCCGATTGTCTGGGATGTGCTTGAAAAAGTCATTGACGGAAGACCTGTTATGCTCAACAGGGCGCCAACTCTTCACCGTCTTGGTATTCAGGCTTTTCAGCCGGTACTGATAGAGGGCAAGGCTATTCAGATTCATCCGCTGGTCTGTACAGCGTTCAATGCCGACTTTGATGGTGACCAGATGGCTGTTCATATTCCACTCTCGCAGGAAGCGCAGCTCGAGGCATCATTGCTCATGCTCTCCTCTCATAATCTTATTTTGCCTCAGTCCGGCAAGCCGGTCACCGTTCCTTCACAGGACATGGTACTCGGAATGTATTTTCTGACCAAGTCACGTGTTGGAGATATTGGTGAGGGACAGATATTCTACAGTGCAGAAGATGTTATAATCGCCTTCAATGAAGAGCGAGTAGGGCTTCATGCACAAATATTTATGCAGTATTCTGGGGATATCGATCAGAAATTTGATCCGCTCAGGGTGCTTAATACCATTGTAGAGCCAAATTCCGAAAAATCTCTCTGGCTTAAATCACAGATTGAAAAACAGTCAATACTGCTTACTACAGTTGGCAGAGTGATTTTTAACCAGAATGTGCCCGATGAAATCGGGTTTATCAACCGCGTTATTGACAAAAAAGTAGCCAAGGAGCTTATCGGGCGTCTGAGCAGTGATGTCGGAAATGTTGAAACAGCCAAATTTCTTGATAATATCAAGGAGGTCGGGTTCCACTATGCCATGAAAGGCGGTCTTTCGGTTGGTCTTTCTGATGCAATTGTCCCTGAAACAAAGGTCAAGCATATTAAAAATGCGCAACGCGAAAGCACCAAGGTTGTTAAAGAGTACAATCGAGGTACATTGACAGACAATGAACGTTACAATCAGATTGTTGATGTCTGGCAGAAAACATCGAATATTGTCGCTGAAGAGTCCTATCAGAAGTTGAAAAAAGATCGAGATGGCTTCAATCCACTCTATATGATGCTTGATTCTGGAGCCCGTGGTTCCAGAGAACAGGTTCGTCAGCTGACCGGTATGCGAGGTCTTATTGCCCGTCCACAGAAGTCCATGTCGGGACAGCCGGGTGAAATTATTGAAAACCCGATTATCTCGAACCTTAAAGAGGGGCTTACTGTACTTGAGTATTTCATTTCAACACATGGTGCACGGAAAGGTCTTTCCGATACATCGCTGAAAACAGCTGATGCCGGTTATCTGACCAGACGACTCCACGATGTTGCACAGGATGTCATTGTTACCATTGATGACTGTGGTACAACCCGAGGACTCTATGTTCATCGCAATATTGAGGAAGAGACAAGTGGCCAGATCAAGTTCCGCGAAAAAATCAAGGGGCGTGTTGCTGCCCGAGATATTTACGATACCCTGAACAACAAGGTTATCGTAAGCTCTGGAGAGATCATTACCGAAGAACTTGCAGAACTTATTCAGGAAACTGCAGGTGTTGAAGAGGCTGAGATCCGTTCGGTGTTGACTTGCGAGTCAAAAATTGGGATCTGTTCAAAATGTTACGGAACTAACCTTTCGGTTCATGAACTCGTTGAAATCGGCGAAGCAGTAGGCGTTATTGCAGCCCAGTCGATTGGCGAACCTGGAACTCAGCTTACGCTTCGTACCTTCCACCAGGGCGGTACTGCTCAGGGAGGTATTACTGAAACCGAGACCAAGGCATTCTATGATGGTCAGATCCAGTTTGAGGATATCAAGTCAGTTAAGCATACGGCTATTAATGAGGATGGTGTCGAGGACCTTAGGATTATTGTTATTCAGAAAAACGGTAAAATCAATATTGCCGATCCTGATTCCGGCAAGATTCTGAAGCGATACATCGTACCGCATGGTGCTCATCTTCACTGCAAACATGGCGACCTTATTAAAAAAGATCAATTGATGTTCAGCAGCGAACCAAACAGTACGCAAATTATTGCTGAGATGCCTGGTTTCATTAAATTTGCTGATATTGAAAAAGGCGTTACGTACAAGGAAGAGGTTGATCCGCAGACCGGTTTTTCCCAGCATACCATTATCAACTGGCGTTCCAAGCTGAGAGCTACTGAAACAAGAGAGCCGAGGTTGGTGATTATTGATGAAAACGGTGAGGTTAAAAAAACCTATCCTGTACCGATCAAGACAAATCTTTACGTTGAGGATGGTCAGAGAATCGCTCCAGGTGATATTATAGCCAAGGTCCCCAGAAATCTTGACCGTGTCGGCGGTGATATTACCGCGGGTCTTCCAAAAGTTACCGAACTTTTTGAAGCCCGTATTCCTTCGGATCCCGCAATTGTTACTGAAATTGACGGGTATGTCAGTTTTGGTTCACAGCGAAGAAGCAGTAAAGAGATTAAGGTTAAAAATGATTTTGGCGAAGAAAAGCTCTATTACGTTCAGGTTGGTAAGCATGTGCTTGCTAATGAAGGCGATGAAGTCAAGGCCGGTGATCCGTTGACTGATGGAGCCGTATCGCCGCAGGACATCCTGCGTATTCAAGGTCCTAATGCCGTGCAGCAGTACCTTGTGAACGAAATTCAGAAAGTTTACCAGATCAACGCAGGCGTTGAGATCAATGACAAGCATCTTGAAGTTATTGTACGCCAGATGCTCCAGAAGGTACGGGTTGAAGAATCAGGCGACACCAATCTTTTGCCCGGCGATCTGATTGATCGGAGTGCCTTTGTTGAGTCTAACAATGGCATTGCGGAAAAGGTACGTATTAGTGATAAAGGCGATGCTCCGGCAAGGATTCAGGATAGTCAGCTTCACAAATTGCGTGATATTACCAAACTGAATCGGGAGCTTCGTAAGAACAATAAAAAAATGATTGCTTTCGAACCAGCCCTGCAGGCAACCTCTCATCCTGTACTGCTTGGTATTACCAGTGCAGCCCTTCAGACTGAGAGTGTAATCTCCGCTGCATCGTTCCAGGAAACCACTAAAGTGCTGACCGATGCTGCTGTTGCCGGAAAGGTTGACTATCTTGCTGGTTTGAAAGAAAACGTGATTGTCGGAAAACTGATTCCTGCAGGAACAGGGCTGAAGAGATACAAGACAATAAAACTGACCGGTGAGGGTAATGACTCTGCTGCTGATAGTGAGAACAAGGTTGAAGAGGCTCCGACGAGAGAGGGTTTTGCAAATGAACGTTAGACCTCATGCACTTTTTCAGATGAGCCAAAGAAAAGGGAGATGATCATCTCCCTTTTCTTTGGCTATTTCTTTTCGTACCTGAAGGATTCGAGAAAACTTGTATCGAATTCCCCACTCTGAAAAACAGGAGAATGCATCACCTGTTTATGGAAAGGAATAGTGGTTTTTATCCCGACCACAATAAATTCATCAAGAGCTCGTGACATCCTGGCAATAGCCTCATCTCTCGAGTGGGCTGTAACGATAAGTTTGGCAATCATGGAGTCGTAATTCGATGGGATCACATAGCTCGCATAAGCATGCGAATCAACCCTTACACCGTGCCCGCCAGGTGTATGGAAAACCTGAAGCTGTCCTGGTGAAGGACGGAACGACTGCTCAGGATCCTCAGCATTAATCCGGCACTCAATTGAGTAGCCTTTTGGAATAAAAGTTCTGCCTTCAATTGATGCACCAGCTGCTATGAGAATCTGTTCCTTGACAAGGTCAACATCATAGCGTTCTTCAGTAACCGGATGTTCAACCTGAATACGGGTATTCATCTCCATGAAATAAAAATCCTTGTGCCTGTCGAGCAGAAACTCAATGGTTCCGGCACCTTCATAGTTGATCGCCCGTGCTGCGGCTACAGCGGCATCACCCATTTTTTTCCTGAGAGCGTCATTAACAACAGGTGAAGGAGTTTCCTCAATAAGTTTCTGATGCCGTCTCTGAACCGTACAGTCACGTTCTCCGAGATGGACAGTGTTGCCGTGCTGGTCTGATAAAATCTGGATCTCAACGTGACGAGGGTTTTCAAGATACTTCTCGATATAGACGCCACTGTTGCCGAAAGATTGTTCAGCCTCGCTGCGCGCTGTGTTCAGTGCTTTTTCCAGTTGGCTCTCCTCTGTTACTACCCGCATTCCCTTACCTCCGCCTCCGGCGGTTGGCTTGATGATAACAGGGTAACCGGTTCTTTTAGCTGTTTCGATTGCTTGTTGTAGATCGGTAACCAGGCCGGGGCTACCAGGAACAACAGGAACTCCAGCAAATATCATTGTTGATTTTGCTGTGTTTTTATCGCCCATCTGGTTGATCATTGTAGCTGTCGGGCCGATAAACTTGATATTGACCGAGGCGCATACTTCTGCGAAATCTGCATTTTCAGCCAGAAAACCATAGCCGGGATGAATCGCATCAGCATTCGTTACTTCAGCGGCAGCGATGATACGTGGAATGTTCAGATAACTCTCTCTTGATAAAGCAGGTCCTATACAGACAGCTTCATCGGCGTATTTGACATGCATTGACTCAGCATCAACTGTAGAATAAACTGCAACAGTACTGATCCCCATTTCGCGGCAGGTCTGCATAATACGCAAGGCAATTTCGCCGCGATTTGCAACAAGTATTTTATTGAACAAGGTTTTCTCTGATGAATGTTTATGGTTTAATCCTGAAGAGCGGTTGATCATACTCTACCGCCTGTCCGTTTTCAACAAGAATCTCAACAATAGTACCGGAAACCTCTGCTTCAATTTCGTTCATAAGCTTCATGGCTTCGATAATACAGAGAACATCACCTTTTTTTATGGTGTCATTGACGGCAACAAAGGGCGGTGAGTCCGGGGATGATGACTGATAGAATGTTCCGACAATTGGAGAGCGTGATTCGATCAGACCCCATGTCGGCTCCTCATTGTGAACAACCTGAACGGTATGTAACACTGGGGGAGGAGGTTGTAAAGCAGGTTCTGCAGTCGCTAGAAGATTTGGCTGGGGAATCCCTGTAGTTGAGGGAGCTCTCCTCATAATGATTTTAAAGTCACCCTGTTCGATGATTGTTTCCTGAAGATCTGAGCTATCGACAATGTCAATAAGCTGTTTGATTTCGTTAAAGTTCATGATAATGTTACTTAAGTTTAAAACAAACATCCTGATCAATCGCAAAAAAGAAAATAACTACTTTTTAACTCTTTCAATGTACTCACCGGTGCGGGTGTCGACACGAATAATGCTTCCAGTCTGGATAAACATGGGGACGTTGACTTCTGCCCCAGTTTCTACTACTGCAGGTTTTGTTCCGCTTGTTGCCCTGTCATCCTTTAATGCGGGACTTGTTTCAGTGACCTCAACTTCAACAAATGTGGGAAGTTCAACCCCAAGAATAGCGGCATCATCAGAAAATACAATCGTGACAATGATACCATCCTTGACAAAACGGGATGCGGATCCTATTGCGGCTTCAGGAACATTGATCTGGTCAAAGGTGTCGTTGTCCATCATGACAAAGTCACCGCCGTCTCGATAAAGATACTGATACTGTTTTCTCTCTGTAACAATCACATCAACTGATTCTGTAGCACTGAATCGGTATTCTACATTCCTGCCGGATTTCAGGTTTCTCATGTTTGCCTGATAAAATGCCCTCAGGTTTCCAGGAGTACGGTGAATAAGGCTTTCAATACTATGTGGTTCTCCTTTGAAGCGGATAATTGAACCTTTTGAAACATTGCTGATAGAAATCATAGACAGGAAAAAATTTGTCTTGAGCGGTTTGTATTATTATCAAACGAACCTGAATATAACACAGTACTGAACCAATACAAATCACCATAACAAGCAAAGCACGATAATGCTAAAAAGCCATTGCATGTTTGTAAAGCACTGTTTAAATTCATTTAATGAATAACGGTGAAAAAAAGTTTGTTTTACTTCAACAATAATAAACATGTCCTATGTCAAAAGCTGAATTAGTAGAAAAAATCGCCGAGCAGGCAAAACTTACAAAAGTTGATGCCGAGCGTGCTGTAAATGCCTTTATTAATGTTATAACAGCATCACTGAAGGCTGGGGAAGACGTAACGCTTGTCGGCTTTGGTACGTTTACCACTGGTGATAGGGCGGAAAGACAAGGACGGAACCCCCAGACAGGTGAAGCAATTACCATTTCAGCAAAAAAAGTTGTTAAATTCAAGCCAGGGAAGGCCTTAAAGGAAGAGGTCGGCGGTTGATCATTGTTGTTTGATTCTTAATCCTTTCTTTGAAAGTCCATCATTATTTTCTGCCTGGTGGACTTTTTTTATCATTTATATCCATCACTATGGCCACGAAAGTTGTCCTTGATTTTGAAAAGCCACTCTTTGAGCTTGAAGCCAAACTCAATGAAATGCGTCAGTGCCTCAGGAGCATTACAAGGGAGCAGGCGTCCTCTGAAAGCGAGCTGCTCAATCATGAAATAGAGACGCTTGAGCTGAAAGTTGATGCGCTTCGACGTTCCATCTACAAGAATCTTACTCGCTGGCAGAAGGTACAGCTTGCGCGCCATCCAGAAAGACCGTTTACGCTTGATTACATTTATATGATGACCAAAGAGTTTGTCGAACTGGCAGGTGACCGGTATTTCAGTGATGATAAAGCCATTGTCGGTGGTTTTGCCCGTATTGAAGAGAGTTTGTCAGATTTTTCCCAGTCAGTTATGATCATCGGTCATCAGAAAGGTCGTGATACCAAATCCAATCTTTACCGGAATTTTGGTATGGCACAGCCTGAAGGATATCGCAAAGCGCTTCGTTTAATGAAACTTGCGGAGAAATTTCGTAAACCGGTCATTACTCTGATTGATACTCCGGGAGCATTTCCCGGTATAGAAGCTGAGGAACGTGGTCAGGCTGAAGCAATTGCACGGAATCTGTTCGAAATGGCAAAGTTGACTGTTCCGGTAATCTGTGTCATTATCGGTGAAGGTGCCAGTGGAGGAGCTATTGGCCTTGGTGTCGGTGACCGGATTATTATGGCTGAAAACAGCTGGTATTCAGTGATTTCTCCTGAAAGCTGTTCATCCATTCTATGGAGAAGCTGGAACTATAAAGAACAGGCGGCTGAGGCGCTTCAACTCACCGCAGAGGATCTTCTTGCTCAGGGTATCATCGACAGAATTATTCCTGAACCGCTTGGTGGGGCACACACTGATCCTGATGCAATGGCCGCTGCCCTGAAGAGTATATTGATCGAGGAGCTGAAAGCACTTCTACCAAGGGATCCAGGTGAACTCGTTCATGATCGGATAGAAAAGTTTTCCTCCATGGGCGTATGGAAAGAAGAGGTATAAAAAAAAAGCCGGCTTGAAGGCAGGCTTTTTTTATAAATTTCTTTTTTGGTTTACTTGATGACGTAGGAACTCTCTCCCTTGAGCAGATCTTCAAGGGTTGCAATTCCGTTTTTCTGGGCTTCACGGATCTGATCGGTCAGAGCATCTTCATAGGTTACCCTTTCCTCAGCATAGAAGACACCAAAAGGTCTTGGCAGAACCTCTTCCGTTTGAGCACGATCATCAGCAAAGCGGGCAAGAATGGAAGCCTTGTTGATATCAGCCTCATTGTGAACCCAGAGGTCAGAGGTTGACAGACCCTCTTTGTCGAGATCGACAACAACCGGCGTAAATCCATCTAGCCTGATTCCTTTATTTTTATCTTTTCCGAAGACAAGAGGCTTGGACTGTTCAAGATAGACTGTGTTATCTGCCTTCTTATCGGGTGTGGCAAATGCTTCAAAGGCTGCGTTGTTGAATATGGGACAGTTCTGGTAAATTTCCACCAGAGATGTTCCCTTATGCAGTGCTGCGCGTTTCAGGATCGACCTCAGGTATTTGCCGTCGCGGTCAAAAGCTCTTGCAAAGAAAGAGCCTCCCGAACCAATTGTCAGTGCAGCAGTATTGAAGGGTTGATCAATGACCCCGGATGGAGAGGTAATGGTTCTTAAGCCGATTTTTGACGTTGGTGAATACTGACCTTTCGTGAGCCCGTATATTTCATTATTAAAGAGTACAACGTTGAGGTCTGGATTTCTTCTCAGGGTATGAATGAAATGATTGCCGCCAATCGATAACGCATCCCCATCACCGGTAGCTACCCAAACACTCAATTCAGGGCGAGATACTTTCAGCCCGGTTGCCATTGGGAGAGCTCTGCCATGAATACCGTGAACGCCATAGGTTGCCATGTAATAGGGGAGACGCGATGAACACCCTATACCGGAAACAAACACGACGTTTTCCGGTGCAACATCCAGTTCAGGCATAACGTTTTTAAGCTGTTGCAGTACGGCATGATCGCCACACCCGGGACACCATTTAGGCTCCTGGTCCGACGCAAAATCCTTTGCCGTATGCACCGGTGAAGCTATTATTATTGTATCGTTGTCAGTCATAATTAAATCTCCTTGATAAGGTCAGTGATTTTAGCAAGAATTTCCATTTCATTGAACGGCACTCCCTGCACTTTGCTGTAGCCGACAGGGGCAATCAAAAATGTATCACGGATAAGATGGATAAGCTGTCCGCTGTTCATTTCTGGTATCAGCACCTGTTTAAAGCTGCCGAGAATCTCTTCAAGGTTTTTTGGGAACGGATGGATGTAACGGAGATGAGCGTGGGCAACACGGTAACCCTTTTCAAGGGCTTGTTCGACAGCGGTTTTAATTGCTCCATACGATGAACCCCATCCAAGAACAAGCAGATCTCCTTTCAAAGGTCCGTTGTCGATGGACTGAAGCGGAATAGTGTCAGCAATCCGTGCAATTTTTTCAGCACGAAGCTTTGTCATCAATTCATGATTTTCAGGATCATGTGAAACATTCCCAGTCTCATTCTGTTTTTCAAGTCCGCCAATACGGTGTTCGAGGCCTTTGGTTCCAGGGATAGCCCAGGAACGAACCTGACGATCGTCACGTTTGTAGGGCAGATAGGGAGGATCTTCCGGTTTTCTTGCTTGCTGAAAACGGGGTTTTATATCCGAAAGATTATCAGGGCTTTCGACCTTCCATGGTTCAGAGCTCAGAGCGAGATAACCGTCAGAAAGACAGATCACCGGAGTCATATGTTCAACAGCAATTCTTGCTGCTTCATAAGTGGTATAGAAACAGTCAACTGGAGATCGTGCAGCTATAACGGGCAGAGGCGCTTCACCATGTCTGCCGTACATGGCCATGAACAGATCAGACTGTTCCGGTTTGGTTGGAAGACCGGTTGAGGGGCCGCCACGCTGGACATTGATGACAACAAGCGGCACCTCAAGGATGACCGCAAGGCCGAGTGCTTCAGTTTTCAGTGCAAGACCCGGACCGGACGTGTTTGTAGCGGCAAGTGCCCCGCCATAAGCTGCACCGATACTGCTTACGATACCGGCAATTTCATCTTCAGCCTGAAAGGTTTTGACTCCATATTTTTTCTTTTTTGCCAGAGTCTGCAGGATCTCTGTTGCCGGTGTGATCGGGTATGAACCAAGAAAGAGTTCAAGACCGGATTTTTTTGCTGCGGCTGTCAGAGCTATGGCGCATGCTTCGTTACCGGTAACTCGTCGGTAGGTGCCGTGTTGCTTTTGTGGAGCAATATCAAAACGTCCAAGATTTGCAAAAAGCTCTGTTTCATCACCAAAGAAATAGCCTGCTTTCATCGCTTTGATGTTCGCTTCTGCCATCTGAATATTCTTCTGGAACTTGGCTTGCAGCGTCTCAATGGTTCCTTCAAGAGGAAGGGTGTAGAGCCAATAGAGCAACCCTAAAACAAACATGTTTTTACAGCGGTCGATCTCCTTGCTGCTTAGTCCGCTCTCTTTGAGAGCTTCACGGGTTAGCTGCAAAACAGGGACGGGAAAAACGATATAGTTATCAAGAGTACCGTCCTCCAGAGGATTGGCGCCTTCAGGATAGCCGGCGAGCTTCAAATTCTTCTCATCGAAACCCTCGGTACCTGCGATGATGATGCCGCCACGGTGCAGATCTTTAAGATTTGCTTTCAGTGCTGCCGAATTCATGGCTACCATGACATCAAATCGTGCACCCGGTGTATACACAGGCTTGCTGCTGAATTGAAGCTGAAACCCTGAAACGCCAGCAATTGTCCCTGCAGGTGCCCTTATTTCAGAAGGAAAATTAGGGAATGTATTCAGTTCAGACCCACGGACTGCCACGGTATTGGCGAACTGGGTACCGGTCAACTGCATCCCGTCACCTGAATCTCCTGCAAAAAGCACGGAAACACTGGTTTTAGATGTAACATTGACCTGTCGGGTTGATTTGTTTGTATCAGTCATTGTCCTTGTTAATTACTTTTCAAAGTTAGTGAACAGCAATAAAAAAAACCGTGACAATGAACATCATGGCACGGAAGTCATTGGCCTGTTATCTGGTGAAATGTATTATTGGCGGGTAAAGTAGAAGACAAGAACTTAACAGCACAGTCCTCTGCAATAAACGAAATATAAAGGATGCGCAGGGTTAAAACAAGTTTTCGACCGTTTCAGCTAAGAATTTTTTTCAATAACAATATTGTTTTTTGACAGATATTCCTGCCATTCCTGCTCTTCCCTTATCGGGCAATCAGGAGCTAAGTCACAAAAGTCACAGCGCAGCATACCGTACATCTGTTCCATCCAGCAACCAGTAGTGCTTTTATGTACTTCATTGACATGGTTGGGATTGTTTTTCATGATTCTGGCTGAAATCTCCATCAGCTCCATAACCCCTTCTCTCCGTCGCTGATTTTCCACTCCCCAACTCATAACAGTCTCCCTGTTTATAATGGAAAAATAGACAAGCTTTGATGCCCGAAGCATAATGTTCTAATATAATTCTTTTTTAAAAAGAACATACTTCATTGATCACTTCCGCAAAACCTTGAAACATATTGTAACTCTTGAGCGGAAAGGTGATAAAATTAAGTTGGCAACAAGCCTTAAAAAAGAGTAAATTTGGGGCCGTAAGAGGCACAAGTTCTGCAGGTAAAGGCCTTATTGTATGCATTGAAACAAGATGATAATCTCTATGAAATCCCGAGAAATCAGACAATCTTTTTTGGATTATTTTGCTCAAAAAGGTCATAATATTGTTCGGTCCGCCCCGGTTATTCCGGCAGATGATCCTACCCTGCTCTTTACAAATGCAGGGATGAACCAGTTCAAGGATGTTTTTTTGGATAAAGGGACAAGGCCTTATGTTCGGGCAGTTGATACCCAGAAATGCATCAGGGCTTCAGGCAAGCATAATGATCTGGAGGATGTTGGCCGAGACACCTACCACCATACCTTTTTTGAAATGCTCGGCAACTGGTCTTTTGGTGATTATTACAAGGTTGAGGCTATAACCTGGGCATGGGAACTTCTGACAGAAGTATGGTCGTTACCGAAGGATCGTCTTTATGCAACTGTCTATCATGACGATGATGAGAGTTTTCAGATATGGCAGAAACATACAGATATTGATCCGGAACATATCATTCGTTTCGGCGAAAAAGACAATTTCTGGGAGATGGGTGAAACAGGCCCCTGCGGTCCATGTTCTGAAATTCATATTGATCTTACCGAAGATGGTTCGGGCCTGCGTCTTGTCAATGCAGGAGATTACCGTGTCATTGAACTGTGGAACCTTGTTTTCATCCAGTATAACCGCCACAGCGATGGACGCCTTGAACCCCTCCCAAAGAAACATGTCGATACCGGAATGGGATTTGAGAGAGTGGCTGCAGTTTTACAGGGGAAAGGTTCAAACTACGATACCGATGTTTTCAAGCCGCTGTTCGACCGTATAACCGAAATTACCGGTGTTGCTTATGGTGCGTCCATGGATGCCCCTCTTGATATTGCCATGAGGGTTATTGCCGATCATGCACGTACCCTGACTTTTGCGCTTTCAGACGGCGCCATGCCATCCAACGAGGGACGTGGTTACGTGCTTCGCCGCATTCTTCGCCGCGCCCTGCGCTACTCTAAAAATCTTGGTTATAACGAACCGATTCTTCATCAGCTTGTCGCTACGCTTGCCGACTCTATGGGCGATGTTTTTCCTGAGTTAAAAAAACAGCAGGATACGGTAAGAAAAATCATCAGGGCCGAAGAGGAGAGCTTTATCGTGACACTTGACCGGGGAATTGAGCTATTCAATGATGTTATCAAAAAAGTCCGCTCAGCGAACGGTAATACCATCAGTGGTACAGATGCTTTCAAGCTTTATGACACATACGGCTTTCCTTTTGATCTGACTCGTCTTATGGCCGCTGATGTTGGTTTTGAGGTGGACGGCGAAGGCTTTGAACACGCTATGCAGCTGCAGAAAACCAGAGCAAGAACCGACCGCAGGGAAAAGCAGCATGTAGAGGATGATGGAGCCCAATGGCTCTGGTTCAGTGACGTGCATCGTACCAGATTTACCGGTTACGATCATCTTGGGATGCCGGTTATCATTACCGGAGTCAAACATGTCAAAGGGAAACTTCTTGTCGTGCTTGATCAAACCCCATTCTATGCTGAAAGTGGCGGTCAGGTGGGTGACAGGGGATGGATAGAGACAGGTAGATACCGACTGCAGGTGACCGACACCATCAAGGATGGCGATGCTGTTGTTCATGTCATCAGCGCTGTTTACGACAAAATTCTTGATACAGCCCTCAATCCGGATGATCTGACGATTGATAGTGTCGAGCTTTCTGCTGAAGCCTCAGTCGACAGGCATCTGCGCCAGAATACGGAGAGGAATCATACAGCAACGCATCTGATCCATGGGGCTCTCCGCAGGATTCTCGGACAGCATGTTCAGCAGAAAGGATCGTTTGTCAATGCCGAACGTCTTCGTTTTGATTTCAGCCATTTTTCAAAACTTACTGAAGAGGAGATTATAGCTGTTGAAATGGAGGTGAACGAACAGATCAGGCAGTCAGAACCTGTGCTCAAACATGCCGATGTTCCTTATGACGAAGCAATTGCAAAGGGAGCCCTTGCTTTTTTTGGCGACAAGTACGCCGACCTTGTAAGGGTCATTGAAGTGCCGGGTATCTCGGTGGAGCTGTGCGGCGGTACTCATGTCGACAATATTGGCCGGATTGGGCTTGTCAAGATTATCAGTGAATCCTCTGTAGCCGCGGGAGTCAGGCGTATCGAAGCGCTTACAGGAAAAGCGGCTGAAACGCTGATGTGGAAAGAGTACCGTGAAGTTCAGCAGATTCGCCATCTGCTGAAAGCAAAAGGGGACGAGTCGCTGTCAGAGAGGGTTTCCGAATTGATGGAGGCAAAAAAAGAGATCGAAAGGCAGCTTCAGGATGGAAAGATTGCTTCGCTTCTCAGCACACTTGCGGCTGAACTTCACGCATCTCCAGATATCGGCGGTTGCCGGATCATGACAAAAGTTGTCGCAGAGGTTGATGCTGATACACTGCGCCAGGCCGCTCTTGCCCTGCGAGAACTGCTGCCCTGTTCCGCAGCCCTGCTCTGCAGTGTGGAAGATGGAAAAGTATTGCTGGTCAGCTTTGCTTCCGACAATGCCGTCAGAGAACTTGGTCTTGATGCAGGAAAACTGATTCGCGATGCTGCGCAGTGTGTGCAGGGCGGCGGCGGAGGCAAGCCCGAGTTTGCAACGGCAGGCGGCAAGAACCTTGAAGGAATCCCCAGAGCCCTTGAACTCTTTGCTGTCTCGGTTAAGGCTGCGCTGCAGGGTTGAACAACAAACGATTCATCGGTTATGCTCGTTATTGACTGCTTTTTCGGGCGATGCTCAAAACCCTCATGCGAACGCTGCGCTTTTCAGCCTGTCCGTTCACTGCGCATCGCGCTCAAGTCGCGTGCGCTCCAGAAAAAAGAAGACCCATCCTTCGGAGCTGTCGGTTTGTGGGATAAGCTCGATACAGCAACGCCCCACGCCAGGGTGACGCTTCAAAAACAGGATGCGTTAAAAAAACGGAAACGGCTGATCGCTCCAAGGGAGACGATTGCGTGGTATCCGACCATCAAACCGGAGCTTTGCAACGGTTGCGGCGACTGCAAGGTCCTCTGCAAACCGGGCGTGTTCGAGTTGGGCGCGCCAGATCCCACAGGCATCCACCGTCCGAAACTGATTGTCGCACATCCGTTTAAGTGCCTCGTACTCTGCACCCGGTGCGTGCCTGTCTGTACCTCCGGAGCTATTGTTCTCCCTCCGAAAGAGGAGTTCGAACATTTTGTGGAGTATCTGGACTGACCGAGAGGTCGTCGCGGTCCCTGAATCCCATCAGGTACAGAATAGCGTCCAGACCAAGGGTTGATATGGCCTGTTTTGCGCTCTCCCTGACAATCGGTTTTGCTCTGAAGGCGATACCGAGTCCCGCTTTTCCAAGCATTGGCAGGTCATTGGCACCGTCACCGACCGCAATGGTCTGCTCCAGCCGTATATTTTCCTTTTTTGCAATAAGCTCCAGCAGTTCAGCTTTTCTTTTTCCGTCGACTATTCTGCCAAGTACCTTACCGGTCAATCGACCCTCTTCTATTTCCAGCGTGTTGGCAAAGACGTAATCGATATTGAGTTTTTTCTGGAGGTAGTGGCCGAAATAGGTGAATCCGCCGGAAATAACAGCGGTTTTAAATCCAAGGTTGTGCAGGTTATGGAAGAGTGTTTCAGCCCCTTCCGTCAGCTGCAGCCTGTAGGCTATGGTTTCAAGAATATGTTCGTCAAGCCCCTTCAGCAGGTAAACCCTTTTCAGAAGACTTTCGGTAAAATCAAGCTCCCCACGCATAGCCTGCTCAGTAATTGCCGCAACCTTCTCGCCGACTCCGGCTTCAAAAGCAAGTTCATCAATAACTTCGGAGGTAATGAGGGTTGAGTCCATATCGAACACGACCATTCTGCGGTTTCGCCGAAAAATATTGTCTTCCTGAAAAGCTATGTCGATTCCAAGACTGTCTGTTATGGCAAGCATCTGCTCGCGGAACAGGTTTTCGTTTTGCAGAGTACCCCGTATTGAAAACTCTACGCAGGCTTTGGTGTGACCGCTCTGATCGTGTTCAAGCGGAATTCTTCCCGAGAGGCGATTGATGGTATCAATATTGAGAGTATGTGACGCAATGATCGACGAAACCCGTTCAAGCTGTTCAGCAGTTATTCTTCTTGCAAGGAGCGAGAGCAGATATCTGGGTTTTCCCTGTTCATGCACCCACTGTTCATACTCTGTGACGGATACAGGTGTAAAAGTGATCTGGATACCGAGTGTATGGGCGCAGAAGAGAAGATCTTTCAGTATGGGGGATGAAGCTGATTCTTTTAGTACCTCTACCAGCATTCCAAGCGAAAGATGGTTGTGGATAACCGCCTGGCCGATATCAAGGACCGGTATTTTATAGCCAGAAAGGATTGAGGTGATTTTCGATGTCAAGCCAGGTTTATCCGGGCCTGTAATATTGATAAGGAGAAGCTCTCTCATACCTTATTGAGTTAAAGAGGTTCGTGTTCTTTACTTATAAATCCCCATTTCCCTGTCTCACCATTACCTATTATGACTGGCGCGAGACCTTGTGAAAAGTTGCCAACAGCATCAAACTGCGGATTGATGACCATCTTGCCCTGTTTATCAATAAAACCCCACTTTCCTGTCGCTGTATCACCAATTCTTACCGCAGCGAGTCCTTCCGAAAAGTCACCTGTTAAATCAAATTTCTGGGTGATGACAACTTTGCCCTGTTTGTCAATAAACCCATATTTTCCTTTATTGCCTTCTCCAATTTTTACGCAGGCAAGACCCTCTGAAAATCGGCATTTATCATTAAATTCCGGGTTGATGACCATCTTTCCCTGTTTATCGATAACCCCCCACTTCCCTTTATATTTATCGCCAATCCGTATAACTGCAAGACCATTGTTAAAAGGTTCAGCATAGTCGAATTGCAAAGAGATAACAACCTTACCCTGTTTATCAATAAACCCCCATTTTCCAGCTTTTTCACTTCCCATTCTTATTGGCGCCAGACCTTCTGAAAAGTCACCCACCAGATCAAATTGAGGGGCGATGGCATAAACTCCTTGTTTATCAATAAACCCCCATTTTCCTGAAATGGCATCGCCAACTCTCATTGCTGCAAGACCCTCTTTAAAACCGTTTTCAGCATCGAATTTCGGGGTGACTGCGACTTTCCCTCGTTTATCAATAAATCCATACTTGCCAGTAAATTCGTCACCATCCCTCATCAGAGCAAGACCTTCCAAAAAGTCACCTACAAAAATAAATTGAGGCTTAATGACCATTTTACCGCTCTTGTCAATAAATCCATATTTCCCATCAGTTTCATCACCAATTTTCACAGCAGCGAAACCTTCTGAAAACTCATGGACTTTATCAAACCTGGGGGCGATGAGCATTTTTCCCTTCAGGTCTACAAAGCCTTGTTTAGTGGAAAGTGAATCACCAATCTTTATTGCAGCAAAACCCTCTTTAAATTCTTCGACAGCAAAGAATTGTGGATTGATGACTATTTTGCATGTTTTGTCGACTGAATATTCAGACGAATTCTTGTTACATCCAGCAAGAAAACTTAAGAGGCAGATGCTTGCAAGAGTTATTGCACTGTGCATTGGTGGTTTCATGATAGATTGGAATTGATCATGACAAACCAAAGATGCATCCATTCAAATACTCATCATGTACTGTAACAACATCAATACCATCAACAAACAGGCGCTTGTTCAGGAATGAGTTGCAAACTGCCATTCGGCAATGCTTGTTCATGCTTTTCAGCATAAGTGCTTATTAAAAAATAGATAAATGAATCAGTCTTATTCCTGAGAAATACCAAAGGTTTATTTTGAAATGTATCAGACCTTCTCCAGATATGAAATATCAAAACATCCAAAATATTCATTAAAAGAATGATAACAGCGTGTAAAATTTACTCGGCCAATATTGTTCACTGATAATACGTACGCGGTTAATAAGGCATTCCGCAGCATTACAACTCATTGTAGGGATAAAAACCTCAACTGCATCAGGTAACTGTGTATGTTCCTTGTTTATCTTACAGCATTAATACAAGACACATTTTTGTGCTTCGTGAAAAAAAATCATTTTCTTCTTGGAGTTTTTTTTTATGCAGGACTGCTGAATGTTCCTGCCTCTGCTGCTGAACCCTTTTATAGCAGTGCGAATACCGTGGGATCTTCAAATAGTGACATAACATCATATAATCCAGCTGGACTTAGTATACCTGCTTTTTCAGGAATAAACTTGACGAGCATCTTCTGTAAGAGTTTCAAAAATATCAGATTTGAGGTTGAAACAGGCTATCAGCGAAACGATGCCGACAAAATCATCATTGATTCCGGAATTTTCACTTTCAGGGGAGATCGTTCGGTAACGTCATATATGGCAAATGGTTATTACGATTTAAAAACCGATCCCGTTCATCCATTTATTATCGCTGGTCTTGGGCTGGCACAAGTCAGCATCCACAATGAAGTCAACCCGCTTAACACGATTTCTGAAACCTATTCAGGGCTTGGTTATCAGATTGGCAGCGGTATAGCCATTACAGTGATCCAGAATATTTCCCTTGATTTACGGTATCGCTACTTTGGAACTTACCCGGTCAGCCTCAATAATCATAAAGAATATTATAAAGTACCAGGTAACAGTGTTCTGCTCCGTGTGATGGTCGGATTATAAAGCATACAGATATTGATCAAAAATGCATCTGATTTTACTGATGTATCAACAAAAATATGCTTCTTCATCACTTTGCAATCCCATAGAGGTAATGATCGTAATTCTCAGCAAAATCGATCCTGCCGGTATCAACTGCAATTTCATCAATATTGAGGTTATCCCATGAATCATCTGACAGCGTCTCTGGCTTTAGTTCCACAGCAATACCTTCCTGAGTAAAGACAGCTTTCACTTTATTAATAACCTGCGATATTTCATCCGGCAGAATATCAGGTAATGTAATTGTCAGTTTCATTGATAGTTACTGTTTCGGAATTTTCAGGCCAGCCCATATCTGCCGGCTAAAAGTTACGCATTTATTCATGATGCTCAAAGGCTGTGTTTCTCCGCATGTACCAGGGGTTCAGTATTCAGGAAGCTTTTTTCATCAGGGAGAGCAAACAAGCTTTAGGCTCGTATAACTGGTAATATATATTACCAGTTACTATATTATCCGGAAAGAAATCAATCCAGATAAAAGAGCATGATTGAAATATTGAAAGAGATAATCCTCGATTTTCAAGAGGCTGATCTGTCGACCGGCGTACCCCGGAGAATTGAAGTTACGCCTGTTGCGGGCAAAGCTACAGTCTACATTGGTGTTCGTAGAAGTGGCAAATCGGTCTTTATGTTCCAACTTATCAAGCGACTTCTGGATGCCGGAATACCACGGCAGAACATCCTCTATCTGAACTTTTTCGATGACCGTCTGTACAGCCTGCAGCACGAAAATCCTGGTGTTATTCTCGAAGCTTATTTCTCACTTTATCCGGAAAAAAAGAGTACGGAAAAGGTCTACTGCTTTTTCGATGAAATACAGGTTGTTTCTGGCTGGGAGCCGTTCATCGACCGCCTGATGCGCACAGAAAAGTGTGAAGTCACTCTTACTGGCTCTTCGGCACAGATGCTCTCAAAGGAGATAGCAACCCAGATGCGTGGACGCGCTCTTTCCTGGGAGATTTTTCCTTTTTCTTTTCGGGAGTTTCTCGATTTCAAGGGAATCATCAGTGACGGCCCCCTGTCGACAAAAAAACGTCTTACCATACAGAAAGCCTTCGAAGAATATTGGGAAACCGGAGGCTTTCCCGAAGTAGTCGGGCTCGACAGAATGCTGCGGATAAAGATTCATCAGGAATATTTTAACGCAATGCTGTTTCGCGATCTTGTCGAACGTCACGACATTGCTCACCCAAAAGCTGTCAAGGATCTTGCCCACTGGCTGGTAGAGAACACAGCAGCCTTGTATTCGATCAACAATCTTACTGGTTATCTGAAATCACTTGGGCACAACGCTCCGAAATCGGCGATTTCGGATTATCTTGAATGGTTCGATGACGCTTATATTCTTTTCACCGTGCGCATCTTTGATGCTTCACTTGCACGCGCCAACACCAATCCTAAAAAAATCTATTTCATCGATCATGCGCTTGTGACCTCGGTCAGCTCAGGCATTCTTGTCAATTCTGGTCACTTGCTGGAAAATCTGGTTTTCATAGCCCTTCGCAGGATCACGCCAGATATTTTTTACTATAAAAACAAGTCCGGGCGGGAAGTTGATTTCATCGCCCAGCGGCCGGATCGCTCCCGTATCCTGGTGCAGGTCTGCGAGTCGATGGCTGACCCGCAAACCCGTAAACGGGAAATCACAGCGCTTTCAGAAGCCATGACTGAGCTGGGTTTGAAAGAAGGAAGCATCGTAAGCCGTAAAGATGAGGAGCAACTGCACGTTGAATCAGGAATCATCAATGTGGTGCCAGTGTGGCGTTTCCTTCTGAGGGAGACGTTGCGTCCGTAATGGCGCGACTCGCATGCAATTTGCGCAAGTCAGCCGACAGCCATTACTCCCACTCAATAGTGGCCGGAGGTTTTGACGATATGTCATAAGCCACTCTGTTAATCCCGCGTACTTCATTGATGATGCGGTTTGAAACATGGGCAAGAAAATCATGCGGCAGCTGTGCCCAGTCGGCAGTCATGCCGTCCGTGGATTCAACTGCCCTCAGCGCGAGAACATTTTCGTAGGTGCGTTTATCGCCCATGACGCCAACCGACTGGACAGGAAGAAGCACCGCAAATGCCTGCCACACCTGTTGGTAGAGTCCGCTTGATTTCAGCTCTTCAATATAGATTTCGTCAGCTTCGCGAAGGATATCAAGTCTTTCTTTGTTTACCGATCCGAGCACCCTTACCGAAAGGCCGGGACCTGGAAAAGGATGGCGCATCAGGATATCTTCGGCGATGCCGAGTTCGCGCCCTGCGGCACGCACTTCATCTTTAAAGAGTTCCCGAAGTGGCTCAATCAGCTTAAGCTTCATGCGTTTCGGTAACCCTCCTACATTATGGTGTGACTTGATGGTTTCGGAAGGGCCATTGACGCTGACGCTCTCAATAACATCAGGGTAGAGAGTGCCCTGCACAAGAAACTTTTCATGAGCCATCTGCTCTTCAAAAACCTGTATAAAGGTTTTTCCTATTATTTTACGCTTCTTTTCAGGTGATGCAACATTTTTCAGTCGTTTCAAGAAAAGATCAGAAGCATTGACGAGAGATACTCTGAGCCCGATCGTTGAGAGAAAGCTCATTACTTTTTCAGCTTCATTTTTTCTCAAAAGGCCGTTATCAACAAAGACGCAGTGCAGTCGCTTGCCGATGGCCCGGCTGACCATTACAGCTGCAACAGTTGAATCCACTCCGCCGCTTATGCCGCAGATAACCGTATCATTGCCTGCTTTGCGTCCGATCTCTTCGATCTTGTGTTCGATAAAGCTTTTTGATGACCAGTCAGGCTTGATGCCCGCAATAGTGATAAGAAAGTTTGAGAGAAGCTGTTTGCCGTAGAGGGTGTGCTGAACTTCGGGGTGAAACTGAAGCCCATATACTTTCAAGGCACCTTTGCTGCCGAAGCTTTCAATAGCGCACATTTCAGAATTTCCACTGCTGGCCGTTACTCTGAATCCCTCAGGAAGTTTGGTTACTTTGTCTCCGTGGCTCATCCAGACGTCAGAGTCGGGAATATCGCGGAAAAGCAGACTTTCATGTTCATCGTCATGAGAGACAATAATTTTAGCGCGTCCGAATTCGTGTTTTAAAGAACCGGCAACTTCTCCACCGAAATGTTTGGCTATAGCCTGCAGGCCGTAGCATATACCAAGTACAGGAATACCGAGCGAAAAGATACCTCCATCAGGCAGGATAGCAGATTCTTCGTAGATACTTGTCGGCCCACCAGAAAGGATGAGTGCTTTGGGGTTGTGCTCTCTGATGGTCACCGTTGAGGCATTGTAGGGAAGTATCTCAGAATAAATACCCAGTTCACGGATACGACGAGCAATTAACTGTGTGTATTGTGATCCAAAATCCAGAACTAAAACCGATTGCATAACAAAGCGATTGTGTGTTAACGAAGCAAGAAATCAGTAGATATCTTCTAATTTAGGACGTACTGCCGGAACAGGGTTCTGTGGAGGTAACGCTCCATTGTCGTTTCCGCCAGCGCCGCTGCTGCCTTCCGCAGGGTTGTTTTTCTCATCGGATAATGGACCCGGACGGGATTGATAGTATTTAAAGCCTTTCGGAGTATAGTATTCAATATAGACGTTATTGCCGAGCAGATCGGAAGGCGTATTGGTTTGACCGGATATTGGAACGGCAATAACCGTTTCAGGAATATGAAAATACCTGTTTTCAAGTTTCAGTGACCGGTCGCTGTAGCAGCGTTTCATAAATCCTGCCCAAATTGGAAGTGCAGCTCTGGCACCCTGGCCATACTCCATCGAGGTAAACCTGATTCGCTCGTCATCAAATCCAGTCCATACAACAGCAACAAGCTGAGGGGTGAATCCTGCAAACCATGCATCCCTCATACTCTGGGTTGTGCCGGTTTTGCCTGCTGCTTCAATATCAAATCCGTATCGGGCACGAACTGCTGCACCGGTACCCTTCGTGATAACATCCTTGAGCATTGAAACCATCACAAAGTTGGTGGTAGAGTCAATGGCAAAACGCCTGTTTGGTTTATATGCCGATAAAAGGCGGTTATGCTTGTCCTCAACCTTCAAAATTGAGACCGGTTCATTCCAGAAACCGTTGTTGGCAAAGGTTGAAAATGCTCCGGCTAATTCAAGCGGGGTAACTTCTGATGTGCCGAGGGCTAATGACAAATTGGAAGATAACGGCGAAGAAATGCCCATTCTTTTGGCATAGCTGATTATTTCCGATGTGGAAAGGCGTTCATAAGCAAGCCTGACGGTAACCTGATTCAGTGAGTGGGCCAATGCTGTACGGAGTGTGGTCATCCCGCCCGATGAACCGTCGGAGTTTCTTGGTGACCAGACTGTGCCGTTACCGCTGTTAAGGGCAAGTGGCTGGTTAAGCACCTGAAAGTTAGCCGGAATCCCCTTGTCGATGGCAGCCGTATAGACAAAAGGCTTGAAGGTCGAACCTGGTTGACGTTTGGCCTGCCAGACATGGTCAAACTGATACTTGTAATCATCAGGTGAAAACTTGTTGCCCCCAACCCATGCCTTAACATGGCCGTTGGTCGGGTCGATAGCCACAAGGGCCACCTGTATTCTGGTTTTAGACTCAAGAAGTTCGTTAACCCATGCTTTGTCAGCTTTGACTTTAGCCATTGCCTCCCGGTCAGATAGCCCATCCTCCAAGAGGCTCTTAAATCGCTCACTTTCCCTTATGATCTGGTTTTTTAATGGATCTGGCCATCTCCATGATCGGTCAAATGCAGCCTGAAGCTCAGCAAGATGTTCGGCTGCAGCCTGCTGAGCATAGTTCTGCATTCGGCTGTCGAGCGTTGTCTGAATGGACAGGCCATCACGGTAGAGGTCAACGCTCCCAAGCATTGTTGAGGGCTTGATGGTCTGCCGGATATACTCAGTAAAGTAGGGAGCCAGGCCCTGATGGTTTACCGGTGTATATTTCAGCACTAGCGGGGTTTTCTGGGCAGTTGCCGCCTGTTTTGGCGTAATGAATTTTGCCTTTTCCATCAGAGAGAGAATAAGGTTCCTTCTGCTCGCAGAACTTGAAGGATCTTTCGCCGGGCTGTAAGTGGTAGGGTTTTTCAGTGTCGCAATAAGCGTGGCGCTTTCAGGCAGCGTCAGGCGGGATGCTGGCTTCCCAAAATAGGTATAGGCGGCAGCTTCTATGCCATAAGCACCGGATCCGAAATAGACAGTGTTGAGATAGAGGGCAAGTATTTCATCTTTGGTGTATGTTTTTTCCAGCTCAATGGCTGTAACAAACTCTTTGACTTTTCGGCTGACGGTACGTTCCTGGGTCAAATAGAGGTTTTTGGCAAGCTGCTGGGTAATGGTACTGGCTCCTTGCCATCGGGTGCGTCCCTTGAGGATATTTTCACCCATAGCTAGCGTAAGTCGTCGGAGATCAACGCCCCAGTGCTGGTAAAACGCGACATCTTCAGTAGCGATCAGTGCGTAGCGTGCAGAAAGCGGAATGGATTTAAGAGGAATGAAAGTGCGGTTTTTCAGAAAAAACTTATGGAGCAGGATGCCATCTTCTGAATAGACAAGAGAGGCAAGTTCCGGATTTGGATTTTCAAGTTCTTCAAGGCTCGGGAGACCCAAAAAATTTTGTATCGCATATAACTTGGGGCTTGTGAAAGTTATGGTGATCGACAAGGCAAGAAAGAGAAGCATGCCTTTGGCAAATATTTTACTCACAGTATCTGTTGATCTTTAGTGTTTTATTTTTTTTATAACAATAGTAACATTTGTGGTAGTCATGAAATCATCTGTTATGCATTGGCTGTATTTTCAAGCGATCTTTTTTTTATAAAATTGTTCAGCAAATTCAAAATGTTTGTTAAGCTCCCTGGCAAATTCAGCAGTCTCTTCAAGCATCGGCAAATGGCCGAGATCGGGGAATTTTGCGAGCCTTGTGGGTGCGGATGCCTTAGCTCTGCGTTTTTCATAAAGCGATATGGTTCCTTCAGGGGGAATGGTATGATCCGCCATTCCTACACAGCATAATAACGGTGAAGAAATATTGATAACATGTCGGGTGTAAGCCCTCAGTGCCTCAGGGTCGATGGAAAACTTGCCGACAGCATTGGTAGCATCTTTATCAGACTGAGTGAAATCTTCAATAATGATATCATGGTACTCTTTCGGAATCTCTTTGGATGCAGCTCTTTTGATAAAGAGACTTTTCAGCGGTTCATGTTGGAAAATGTTGCGGAAATTCATGGAAAAATCAATCAGTCCGCCAAGAAACATGAGGCCAAGTGAGGTAAAAGGCGTCTCTTCGAAAATACCGCAGGCAATGATGGTTGCAGACACAAGCGCCTCACGATAACGGATGCAGAGTTCAGTTGCAACCATGCCTCCCATTGAATGACCGACAATATGCAGCTGTTTTGATGTTTGCAGTCCAAGATGCTCAATAAGCGCACCTGCCTCATCGGTAAAGCCCTGAATGGTAAAGGCTGGTTTATAGCCTGTGATAATGGTTTTTCCCGTGCCGCTCTGGTCATAGGTAATACATCGGTAGTTCGTGGAGAGTACATTGACCAGTGGTTTCCAGTATCGGGAGGATACTGCCCAGCCGTTCACAAACAGCACTGCTGATTTCTCCTTGCCGGATGGATCTGAATCCGCAGTGTCTTCATAGTAAAGTCTACAGCGGGTGGACTCTAAATAACTCATATGAGTTGCATGGTTTATTATGGAGAGTAATACAAACCTAATATATAACAATAATAACTTATCTCCTGCCTCCCCGAGCTTGGGCCCTTTGCGCTATTTTGCGACTCATCGGTTCAATGAGTACATTACATTGGCTTAAACAGAGATTTCAATATTTATGAGTTGGCACAACATGGATTATTCTTTTACCGTTCTCATTACTTCCCTTGCAGACTTTATTCTCCATATTGATACCCATCTGCAGCTCCTTGCTGCACAGTATGGACTCTGGCTTTATGCCATTCTTTTTCTCATCATTTTCTGCGAAACAGGACTTGTCGTTACGCCCTTCCTTCCGGGCGATTCTCTGCTTTTTGCGGCTGGGTCAATTGCAGCCATGCCCGACTCATCCCTCGATCCCAACCTGCTTTTTATTCTTTTTTTTTCAGCAGCTCTGCTCGGCGATAACCTCAACTATCTGATCGGCCACAAGCTTGGACCAAAAGTGTTCAATTATCAAAAATCACGCTTTTTCAATCCCGAACATCTTGTCAGAACCAATAGTTTTTTTAAAAAACATGGAGGCAAGACGATCATCATCGCCCGGTTTATTCCTGTTATCAGGACATTTACTCCTTTTGTTGCTGGTATAGGTGCCATGCCATACAATCGCTTTATTCTTTTCTGTATTACTGGTGCGCTGTTTTGGGTGGGATTGTTTTGCTACGGCGGTTATTTTATCGGTCAGCTTCCTTTCGTGCAGCAGCATAGAAAGCTGATATTCCTGAGTATCATTGCTCTCTCCCTTTCACCTCCTTTTATAGGGTATCTAAAGCACCTGGTTGGTCGCAGGCAGGATACTCCGGATTGTTGATGGAATGTTGATAACTTGTTGGCACATTGGCCATTTGCTCATATAGTCGACAGTGGTGAAGCCTGCTTTAAGGGTGTTATTCTATTGATAACCGTATTTTATGAAATAATTTATGGACTTTTTTCAGGTTCCGCCCAAACCTGTCGTAACGATAATTGGAATCTTTAAACATTCGTGAAGTGGTACTGAGAGTGTGGATAAGTAATAACAAGAGAATGAAATGCGGCGTGGAAAACTCCTTTGGGAAAGAGGAAGAAGAATGCGAAAGCGCGAAATAATATTATTATAATCAATAGAATTTTTTATAATTAGTACCTTTTCAGTTTAAATCGGCGTATAGCGCAGCCTGGTAGCGCACTTCCTTGGGGTGGAAGGGGTCGTGGGTTCAAATCCCGCTACGCCGACTCTCCTGCCCGCACTCTCATCAGATTATTCCTTTGCACATCATATAACCATTGTGGTTCAATCTTGCGTTTAGCAATTCTCAAGCGGATTATTGGTGAAGAACTTCATAAGGATATCGGTGGTTAGTTGATAAGGAAAAGAGAAACCAGAGAGTAATAGCATGGAACTGCAGAATCTGAACGTTGTCGTGATTGGGGCGGGAGTCGGAGGGCTTGCTGCCGCAGCGTTGCTTGCCCGGAAAGGAGCAATGGTTACCGTGCTTGAAGCGCAGGACTACCCCGGCGGATGTGCGGCAACATTTGCTCGAGAAGGTTACCGTTTCGATGCAGGAGCTACGATTGGCTGCGGGTTTCATGTTGGCGGGCCGATGGACAGGCTCGGCAAAGAGCTTGGCATTCTCTGGCCGGTTTCACCCGAACCAGTTGCCTGGCAGTATCATCACAACTCGCTTCATCTTGATCTTCCTCCTCATCGTCTTGGTATTCTGGAACGCTTTCCAGGTTCAGCAACCTTCTGGAGGGAGCAGGCAGACATAGCCAAAATACTCTGGCATCTTGCCGAAGGGGGGCTTTCATGGCCTGTAAAAGGGGCGCGTGATCTTGCCCGTCTTGCCCGTAAAGGTATCGCCGGACTTCCCGGATCGGCCCATCTGCTTACATTTTCTACAAAAACAGTTTTAGAATGGCTTGCCTCCCATGGTCTCGACAGTGACCCGGATTTTGTCCGCTTTATTGATGCCCAGATTCTGGTTTCAGTACAGACCACCTCTCGGTATGCCAATGCCGTCAATGCCGCTATCGCGCTTGACCTGCCCCTTTCGGGTGCCTGCCGTGTTAAAGGAGGGATCGGAACGATTGCAGAGTTGCTTGCCGGGGCTGTTGAGGATAACGGCGGGGCTGTTCTTTACCGTAAAAAGGTTATTCGTATCGATTCAGTTCGTCGACAGGTTTTCGGTCTTGAAACTTCAGATGGCAGCGCTCTTGCTGCTGATTTTGTAATTGCAAACCTCCCGCCTGAATCTCTTGCTCTGCTCACTGGATTGGAGAACAAACCCGAGATTGTCATAAGCGAGAGTAAACAATGGAGCGCGTTTGTCCTCTACCTCGGCATGGATCTAGACCTGTTGAGTCCTTTGCCGACACATCATGTGCAAATTGTCGGAGCCAGTGGTGAGCTTGCAGAAGGGAACAGTATTTTTGTCTCATTTTCACCAGCTGAGGAACCAGGTCGTGCACCTGAAGGGCTTTGTGCAGTCACGATTTCCACCCATACAAGGCCTGAACAATGGTTTCAAGCGAAAGAGAAAGGGAGCGCTGTCTACAAGGAGCTCAAGAGTGCTTTCACCGAACATCTGCTTGATGTGCTTTCAGAACAGTTTCCTCAAGCCCGTGATGCAGTGCGAAGCATAACTGCCGGAACGCCTGTTACCTGGAAGCGCTATACCGGACGCTTTCAAGGCCTGGTGGGAGGTTATCCCCAGACCTCGCTGTTCAAGGTTCGTGGACCGGCAACTTCATTCGACAATCTTTTTCTTGTTGGCGACTCAATCTTTCCAGGGCAGTCCCTTCCAGGTGTTGTGACCGGAGCCAGACGAGCCATAGAATTGCTTTTGCAGTGGAACGACAAAACAGAGCGTGAGCAGTAATCTACTTTTATCCATCCGTCTTCTCTTTCTTTCTTCACTATATTTCACCCATGGATACCAAGGCGAAATTGCAGATTCTTTCCGGTGCAGCGCGTTACGACGCCTCGTGTGCTTCCAGTGGAAGCAGGCGTGAGGGGCCCTCAAGTGGAACCGGCAATACATCCACCAGCGGGATCTGCCACTCATGGGCGGATGATGGCCGCTGTATCTCTCTTCTGAAAATTCTGCTTTCCAATGACTGCATCTATGACTGTGCATACTGTGTGAACCGCTCCACTAATCCAGTTGAGCGCGCTTCATTTACAGCTCGCGAAGTGATAGATCTTACTCTTGAATTCTATCGTCGCAACTATATCGAAGGGCTTTTTTTAAGCTCGGCTGTCATGCAGAGCCCCGATCACACCATGGAACGTATGGTCAGGGTTGCCGAAACTCTCCGTACCGAAGAGCAGTTCGGTGGTTATATACACATGAAAATCATTCCCGGCTGCAGCAGTGAACTTGTGCGAAAAGCAGGGCTCTATGCCGATCGTATCAGTGTCAACATTGAACTGCCCTCACAGGCTTCCCTGCAGCGGCTTGCCCCTCAAAAGCATAAACATGCGATTCTTGAGCCCATGGCGCTTATCGGGCGGGAGATAGCAACCAGTCTTGTTGAACGCAAGGTTTGTCGACATGCTCCCCGGTTTGCACCGGCAGGCCAGAGTACCCAGATGATTATAGGGGCAAGTCCGGAAAACGATTTTCAGATACTGCGCCTTTCCCAGGGGCTCTACAAAAAAATGAATCTCAAGCGGGTTTATTACTCTGCTTATGTTCCAGTTACAGCGGACAACCGCCTTCCCGCACTTGCAGCGCCACCTTTACGACGCGAACACCGACTCTATCAGGCGGACTGGCTGTTGCGCTTTTACGGTTTTTCCGCCGAAGAGATTCTTTCGGATGAAGCCCCCCATCTCGATGAATCGTTTGATCCCAAGACTGCCTGGGCTCTGCGCCATCCGGAATTTTTTCCGGTCGAGGTTAACCGTGCAGACTATGCAACACTGTTGCGTGTGCCGGGAATCGGAGTGGTTTCAGCCAAGCGCATTGTCGCTGCCCGTCGATTTTCACCCATTACTCCTGAAGGCTTGAAAAAAATCGGTGTAGTTATCAAACGGGCAAAATATTTTATCATCTGCTCAGGCAGGTCATCTGAAAAACCTGATCAGTCCCCAACGGTGATCCGCCAAAGACTGTTGCTTGGTGCAGGTGGCGAAACTGCTGTGTCGGCTCATCCTGAACAACTGGTACTGCCCGGTCTTTTCGCATAATGTGATGAACAGCTACCTTTACGACGGTACTGCCGACGGCCTTTTGTCTGCCATATCGTGGATTCTTGAAGAGGAGGCAGATCCCGAAAAAGTTACGCTGTCAGAGCGTAAAGACACCCTTTTTGAAGAGGGATTTACGATCAGCACTGATGCACCCCGGGCAGAATCTCTTTTTTTTCGGCTGAAGCAGCATGCACCCGATGCAGCACATACCCTCTACTCTTTCATGCTCGCCGAAAAAGGGGAGATGGAAACCAGCCTGCTGCATTATGTTTCGCTAGCTTTCAGGCATGGCGACCAGGTAAAGGGTTATCTTACTCATCCAGCAATACGTGATATTGTCAACGTTGCAAAAAAAGCAGGACGGGAGCTGCACCGAATGAAAGGCCTTCTGAGGTTCGAAAAACTTCAGGATGGCGCCTATCTCGCGAAAATGGAACCCGACTGCAATATCATCCATCCCCTTGCCTACCACTTCAGCCGCAGGCTCAGAGCGCAGCACTGGTTTCTCTACGACGTCAAACGCCGCACCGCCGCCCGCTGGAATAACGGTTCACTTCAGTTCGGTACCATCGAACAATTCACCACCCCGGCACTCTCTGAAGATGAAAAAAAGGTGCAGGCACTTTGGCAGGCCTTCTTTAAAACCATCTCTATACCTGACCGCAAAAACCCCCGCCTCCAGAAATCAAACATGCCCATGAAGTACTGGAAATATCTTGTGGAGAAGCAGGGAGAGTGACGGCAGTTGCCAGTTGATTCCTTGCCAAATGTTGATCTTGCTTTGATGGAGGAGGGCTGAAGAATGCAGCAGCATCGTGCAGTTCGGAAAGTGCAGCTGGTGCAATGACGAGTTTCATTTCAGTGCTGCGCGAACCTGTGCAAGTGCATCAGCGATAGGAATGACATGGGTTGTGCCACTCTCGATCTCGGCAATTCTTCGTTCGGTTTCGATAGCCCAAGCTTCCTCAATTTCGGTATCTTCGTTTAAACTGGCGAGTAAAAGCTGGGCAAAAACTGCACGTTCAGCTGATGACAGTTTCATTGCTTCAGCTTCAAGTAATTCGAGTTGATTTTCCATAGTTCTTTTGCCTCCCTGTAGTGATCATAAAATTTGTAACTTTTCAAAGATATCAGGTTTTGTTGCAAAAGTCACAATCAGCTTATTACAAACACCAGACTGGATGAAAATAACAAACGGTGCAGGTATATCTTCTCAATGTATTGATGAGCTGAGTACCGTGGAGTAACAGCTCAGTGATAAATTAATTCTGAATCCAGATTGTTTATATTTGATATTGCAAGAGCTACCAGATACTTCTATGAGCCTGACAGAAACAGCAGAAAAAGCAATTGCCGCCTATGGCGGACGTGCGCTTTGGCAAAATGCCAAAACTCTGGAAACTGAGATAAGTGCTTCCGGACTGGCGTTTACCCTGAAACGGCGACCGTTTTTCCGCCATGCCAGAATGATTTTGGATGTTCACAGGCCATTTTCCAAATTGACCCCGATTGGCCGAAACCTTGGCATTACGGGAGTGCTTGATGGTCTTGATGTCCGTCTGGATAATCAGGAAGGCAAGGTTCTGTCAGAGCGGAAGAATGCTCGGAATTATTTCAAAATTGGCAGAAGGTTATTCTACTGGGACGACCTCGATATGTCCTATTTTGCCAACTATGCATCCTGGAATTATTTTACCCTTCCGGCGTTGCTTATGCGTGAGGACATCGTCTGGAAGGAGCTTGAACCGGGTTTGCTGGAGGCTCGATTTCCTGGTGAGATTCCTACCCACAGCAGGGTTCAGCGATTCAGGTTTGACCCCGAGACCGGCCTCCTGATGCAGCATGACTATACTGCAGATATCATCAGTCCGCTTGCAGCCGCATCCAATGTTGTTCTGAAGCATGCGCAAAACAGCTCAGGACTTGTTTATCCCTCAATAAGGAGGGTAACCCCGAAGGGGCCGAAAGGCAAGCCGCTCGGAGGGCCGGTCTTGATTCACCTTGACATTCACGATTTCTGGCTGATTTAGGCAACGCATGAATAATAAAGCATGGCAATTCTGGCAATCGATCAGGGCACAACAGGAACCACCTGCATACTCTGTGACACGAAGGGTGGAGTTGTTGCGAAAGCGTACCGTGAGTTAACCCAGCGTTATCCCCAGGCAGGGTGGGTAGAGCACGATCCGCAAGAGATCTGGCAGAGCGTTGTGCGGTGTGTGAAGGAACTGAAAGCTCAATGTTCGCAACCTATTGCCGCCATTGGCATTACGAATCAGCGTGAAACCACCATTGTCTGGGACAGGATAACCGGCGAACCGGTTCATAATGCCATTGTCTGGCAATGCAGAAGAACCAGCGAACTGTGTCGTCGATACGAAGCGGAACAAGAGAGTATCACAGCAAAAACCGGACTGCCGCTTGATGCCTACTTCAGCGCAACAAAAGTCCGATGGATTCTTGATCATTGTTCATCTCTCAATCCAGATAACCTTCTTTTCGGTACAGTTGATACCTGGCTGGTCTGGAAACTGACCGGAGGCAGGGTACATGCAACCGATTTCACCAATGCATCAAGAACTCTGCTCTTTAATATCAGGGAGAAAAAGTGGGATGAAGAGCTGCTTGCACTTTTTGAGATACCTGCATTGCTTTTGCCTGAAGCCAGAAACTCAATGGATGATTTCGGCAGGGTGACAGCTTTGGAAGAGCTTGATGGTGTGCCGATTGCCGCTGTTGCGGGCGATCAGCAGGCAGCTCTTTTTGGACAGTGTTGTTTCGAACCTGCGTCAATCAAGAATACCTATGGTACCGGCTGCTTCATGGTTATGAACACGGGTGATACTATTATTCAGTCGCATAACGGCCTCCTGACAACGCTTGCAATCAATGCGGCGGGCATGCCATGTTACGCTCTTGAGGGATCGGTCTTTATCGGCGGAGCAGTGGTTCAGTGGCTGAGGGATGAGCTGAAGCTGATTAAGAACGCAGGGGAATCCGAGACAATGGCGCGTGAAGCCTCGACGAATGCAGGGGTTTATATCGTGCCAGCTTTTGTAGGTCTTGGTGCACCCCATTGGAAGATGGAGGCACGGGGAGCCATGGTCGGGCTGACGAGAGGCACTAACAGAAATCATATAGTCCGCGCAGCCCTCGAATCGATAGCCTATCAGTCCTGCGATGTTTTCCAGGCTATGGTGGCTGACACAGGAATCGTTCCGAAAGAGCTCATGGTTGATGGAGGGGCAGTGAACAACTCATTCCTTATGCAGTTTCAGGCAGATATCCTGGATGTTCCGATCTTGAAACCGGCAAATATCGAATCGACATCGCTCGGCGTTGCGTATCTTGCCGGATTGCAGACAGGAATATGGAAATCAAGCCATGAGCTTCTGGCGTTGCATAAGGTACAAAGCATCTACACACCTGCCATGGAGCAAGAAGCAAGAGAGATGCTTTTAAACGGATGGCAGAAAGCTCTGCGCCAGACTATGGCTGTATAGCTGAGAATTCATTCAATCATAAATCAATGAAATACAATGACAAATTCCATCGATCAGACAACCGACAGCGGAAAAACCGTAACCTGTCCTCAATGCGGAAAATCGTTTACCTGCAGCCTTTCGCCAGCATGCTGGTGCGCAACAAGAGTCGTTCCGATTGAAGTGAAAGAGCATCTTGCCGAACGCTATACAACATGCGTCTGCAGCACCTGTCTCGACGAGTTGATTGCAAAAGCCGGTTCAGGAGAAAGTGCCTGAGGTTTTTTTACCGGACGAAAGGCTAAAACTCAGGCTGAATTCTGTTGAAATGCAGCAACCGATCCTGTACATTAGCTCATTGAACTAGCGTAATCGCAAAACACTTTCATGCAAAAAGAAACCATCACTATTCTCGGATGCGGCTGGCTTGGACTGCCACTGGCAAAAGCGCTTGTTAAAGCTGGCTATCTGGTCAAGGGATCGACGACGAACGAAGAAAACCTTGAAACACTTCGTGATGCAGGACTTGAACCTTTTCTGGTTGAGCTCGATCCGGAGGTGACCGGAGACGATATTACCGAATTTCTGCACAGCGATATTCTAATTGTCAACATACCGCCTGAGAGGCGCGACGATATTGTTGAGTACCATATTGAACAGTTTTCTTCCCTTATCGATGCTCTTGGCCAATCGCCTGTTCGCTCGGTGCTGTTTGTAAGTTCGACGTCGGTCTATCCATCCCTCAACAGGGAGGTTACCGAAGAGGATGCTGTTGATCCTGAAACCCTGTCAGGCCAGGCTCTGCTGCTTGTCGAGGAGATGCTGATGCAGGAGAGCGGGTTTCAGACTACTGTGCTGCGCTTTGGCGGTTTGATCGGTTATGACCGTAACCCGGAAAAGTATCTTTCCAGCATGAAAGAGATTGTCAATCCAGATCAGCCGATGAACTTCATACATCGCGATGATTGTATCAGGATAATCTTAGAGATCATTCGTCTGCAGCAGTGGGGCGAGGTGTTCAATGCCTGCAGTCCGGTTCACCCCCTGCGACGAGATTACTACACTAAAGCTGCGGAAGAAAACGGCATATTATTACCTCCCTTTGCATCTTCTACAGAGCCTGTTTCTTATAAAATAGTTAATAGTACCAAGCTTACCAGTGCCTTGCACTACCAGTTTCTCTATTCGGATCCGCCAGTTCAGCAGGAATAGCTTAGCGGTATCGTTTTTTCAGCCCAATCGATGATAACAGTGAAGAATGCATGGGGAGAGTGTATCGCAACTCCGGTTTTCAGAACAGGAAATGCCATAGATTCTTTACACTCTTTACAGCATAAACTCCAGATCGCACCCTTGTGCTTTTGATTCCTCGACAAACTGCTTGAGATCGACAATAAAAGCAAGAAACCTTGCCGGATCAATGTCACGGAAGTAAGCTGTCCGCAACGGTTGATCCTGCCAGCCGAGCAGGATTATTTCCTTGTTTTCCGGATTGATTGAAGCTGTGCATTCATCGATAATGCCGTTCATCAATTCAAGCCTGCTGTTATGCAGAAAAGCCTCATCCCAGCTGTCAAGTCCGTTGTTGCTTTCAGAAAGGAATGGCAGTTTGTTTAAAGCCTCAGCCATGCCATAATGGAAAAACGCGGCATAGTCGTGGCTGTCCATTGCAAGGGAGCTGTATGTTGTGTAGGTTTTGTCCTGAAGCCTTATCCTGTTTACTGTTCCGGTCCGGTAAATTGATAATTCACGGTGCTCGGGATTACTGTCGTTGATAAGGATATGCTGAACATTCATAGAGGATCGAGGAAAGAAAGAACCTTTAACCGGTCAAAAGAGTTTTCTGATTTATGGAATTGGTTTTATAAGTAGCTATCTTTATGAATAAATCTTTTTAGTTCATGTTTTCAGACACAGAGAGCAGAATATGTTTGATACAGGATATTCATAACAATTATACCGATAATTAAAGAATGGAAGGCAATTTTTCAAATAGAGTACAGGATGTCATTCGCCTGAGTCGGGAGGAAGCGCTCAGGTTAGGTCATGACTATATCGGCACCGAGCATCTTCTTCTTGGTCTTATAAAGGAAGGCGAAGGTATTGGGGCCAGGATATTGAAGAACCTCAAGATAGATTTATACAGCCTCAAACAGAAAATTGAGGAAAGCACTCATGCTAAGGTTCCTGCAACCCAGATGGGTAATGTGCCTCTTACGAAGCAGGCAGAGAAGGTTCTGAAAATTACCTATCTCGAAGCAAAAATCTGCAAGTCAAGTGTGATAGGAACTGAACATCTCCTGCTGTCAATCATGAAAGGTGACGATAATATTGCCGCGCAGATTCTTGAACAGTTCGGCGTTACCTACGATCTCGTAAGGGATGAACTCACGAATATTACCAGCAGCAGGAGTGAGTCCGACGAGCCGCCAATGGAGGGAGCATACTCGTCTGGGGGGGCAGAACGTCAGCCAAAGAAAGCAGATCCGCGAAAAGGCGAGAGAACCAAGACCCCCGTACTCGACAACTTTGGTCGCGATCTTACCCGTCTTGCCCTTGAGGACAAGCTTGATCCTATCATCGGACGTGAAAAAGAGATCGAACGTGTAGCACAGGTTCTGAGCCGCAGAAAAAAGAACAATCCGGTCCTTATAGGAGAACCTGGCGTTGGAAAGACTGCCATTGCTGAAGGCCTTGCGCTCAAGATTGTACAGCGTAAGGTATCGAGAGTTCTCTACGACAAGAGGGTAGTTGCCCTTGACCTGGCTGCGCTTGTTGCCGGAACCAAGTACAGAGGTCAGTTTGAAGAGAGGATGAAAGCCCTCATGAATGAACTCGAGCGGTCGCGCGATGTGATTTTGTTCATCGATGAACTGCATACCATTGTCGGGGCCGGTGGAGCTTCTGGTTCACTCGACGCAAGCAATATCTTCAAGCCCGCACTTGCACGTGGTGAACTGCAGTGTATTGGAGCAACCACGCTTGACGAATACCGACAGTTTATTGAAAAAGACGGCGCTCTCGACCGGAGGTTTCAGAAAATCATGGTTGAGCCGACCTCGGTTGATGAGACCATCCAGATTCTCAACAATATCAAATCGAAGTATGAAGCACATCACCATGTGAACTATTCTGAAGACGCTATCGAAAAAGCAGTAAAGCTTTCCGAGCGTTATATCACAGATCGCTTTCTTCCCGATAAAGCCATTGATGTTATGGATGAGGCGGGTGCAAGGGTTCATTTAAGCAACATACATGTTCCTAAGGAGATTCTTGAGCTTGAAAAATCCATAGAGGAAATCAAGGCAGAGAAGAATCAGGTCGTGAAGATGCAGAATTTCGAAGAAGCTGCAAGGCTTCGCGACAAGGAGAAAAATCTTCTTGATGCCCTTGATCATGCCAAACAGGAGTGGGAAGACAGGGCGTCAGAAAGCATATACGATGTCACAGAGCCCGATATTACCTCTGTTATCGCTATGATGACCGGTATTCCGGTAGCAAGGGTCGCACAGTCGGAATCAAAAAGACTCCTCACCATGGAGGCAGATCTTACAAAAGAGGTTATCGGTCAGGATGAGGCAATTAAAAAGATAACCAAGGCAATACAGCGTACACGTGCGGGTTTGAAAGATCCCTCGCGTCCTATTGGATCATTTATTTTTCTAGGTCCTACCGGTGTCGGTAAAACAGAGCTTGCCAAGGCATTGACCCGATATATTTTTGACACTGAGGATGCCCTTATCAGAGCCGATATGAGTGAGTATATGGAGAAGTTTTCGGTCAGTCGTCTTGTTGGGGCGCCTCCGGGATATGTCGGTTATGAAGAGGGCGGTCAACTGACGGAAAAAGTTCGTCGTAAGCCCTATTCAGTCGTTCTTATCGATGAGATTGAGAAGGCCCATCCCGATGTGTTCAACATCCTGCTTCAGGTACTCGATGAAGGCGTGTTGACAGATGGAATGGGTAGAAAGGTTGACTTCCGCAATACCATCATCATCATGACATCGAACATTGGTGCTAAAGACATTAAAAGTTTCGGTGCAGGATCAGGCATGGGCTTTACAGCTCCTGATGATTCCACCGGAAACTACAAGGCCATGAAGTCAACCATCGAAGATGCTCTTAAGCGGGTGTTCAATCCAGAGTTCCTGAATCGTATCGATGATATTATAGTGTTTCACCCGCTCGAAAAACAGCATATTTTCAAAATTATTGATATTACTGCCGGCAAGCTTTTCAAGAGGCTCCATGAAATGGGTATCGAGGTCGAAATCGACGACAAAGCCAAGGAGTTTCTTGTCGATAAGGGCTATGACCAGAAATATGGCGCACGTCCATTGAAAAGGGCCCTGCAGAAATATGTGGAAGATCCACTTGCCGAAGAGATGCTCAAAGGTCGCTTTTCTGAAGGCAGCACGATCAGGATCGCCTTTGATGAAAAGGAGAATGAGCTCCGTTTTCTTGATGGAGCCACTCCTGCAAAAAAAGGCAAACGCGAGGAAAAGCTTGACATAGAATAAGTCTTGACAATTAAATAGGAAATAAAAAACCCCGTTTTCCGGGGTTTTTTATGTATAGCTAAGGCTGCTGCAGCGGCCGAGGGTGGTCTTTCACTGCGGCAAGAGAGTGCTGCAGGAGTTCTTCGGGCAGCGGGTAATCATGGAGCTTCCCTGAAAGGAAGGCATCATAACCCTGAAGATCCATAAGTCCATGGCCCGACCAGTTCATGAGAATCACCTTCTCCTTTCCTTCATCTTTTGCTTTTCTTGCTTCACGGATAGTCTGTGCAATGGCATGTGACGTTTCCGGGGCGGGAATAAACCCTTCGGTATGGGCAAAGAGCAGAGCTGCCTCGTAACACTCCGTCTGTCCAATGGCAGTAGCATCAATCAGACCAAGCTGCTTGACATGGCTCACCAGCGGGGCCATACCGTGATAGCGCAATCCTCCGGCATGGATGGCAGGAGGAATAAAGCCGTGTCCAAGACTGTGCATTGGCAGCAGTGGTGTCATTTTTGCTACATCTCCGTTATCATATATGTAGGGGCCTCTGGTGAGAGTCGGGCAAGCTTCCGGTTCTGTTGCAATGATCTGCACTTCTCGTCCGTGAATTTTATCACAGATAAAAGGAAAACTGATGCCTGCAAAATTCGAGCCTCCGCCAGCACAACCAATCACGATATCAGGATAAAGGCCAACTTTTTCGAGCTGTTTGCGGGCTTCAAGGCCTATAATGGTCTGGTGCAGCATCACATGGTTTAAAACGCTTCCCAGTGCATAGCGCGTATCATCATGCTCTACTGCTTGCTCGATAGCTTCGCTGATCGCAATGGCAAGGCTTCCCGGAGTATCCGGTGTTTCACCCAGAATCCTGCGTCCTATTGCGGTTTGATCGCTTGGGCTTGCAATGCAGTCGGCTCCCCATGTTTTCATCATGATTTTGCGGAAAGGCTTCTGGTCGAAGCTGATACGTACCATAAACACCTTGCAGTCGATACCGATAAGCTTGCAGCTCATGGCAAGTGCACTTCCCCACTGTCCGGCCCCGGTTTCAGTAATGAGATGTTTTATGCCGAACTCTTTGTTATACCATGCCTGGGCGACCGCAGTATTCGGCTTATGGCTGCCGGCGGGAGAAACACCTTCGTTTTTATAAAAAATCTTTGCAGGAGTTTGCAAGGCAGCTTCAAGCCTTCTAGCCCTTGTCAGCGGTGAAGGTCTCCATAGTTTCAGGATAGCCTGTATCTCCTGGGGAATATCGATCCACCGTTCAGTGCTCATTTCCTGCTCAATCAGGTTCATCGGAAAAACTTTCGCAAGGGCATCCGGTCCAACCGGCTTACCGTCCGGACCTAAAGGTGGTGGAAGCGGTATAGGCAGATCAGCCTGAATGTTATACCATTGACGAGGCATTTCGTCCTCAGTCAGCAGGATCTTCGTGAAGTCAGAACTCATGTTGGTGACGATTTGTTTTTCGTTGCAATATTACTGAATATCGGAGAAATTGGGTAACTATCAGGAAGATGTGGTGCCGAAGACGGGAATCGAACCCGTACGTCCATTGCTGAACACAGGATTTTAAGTCCTGGGCGTCTACCAGTTCCGCCACTTCGGCCTTCATAACATGAGACATGGGCAAGCAATTTACTATCTTCAACGTGTTTCCCCAAAAATAAATAGTGCATGCTCAACCCTTTTTTTCAAGCAAAGGGAGCGGTTACGAGCTGAAATGATCAAATCCCTTGATTGAAGTGAGATCAATGGTCATACCGTAAATATCGCTCAGCAGCAGACCTTCTTCCGTGTCGGTCGTTTCGCCGATGACCGATATCTCCTTATTATCGGCAATTGCCTCATACTCCTCTTTCGGAATTGTAAAAAGCAGCTGATACTCCTCGCCACCCGACAAAGCCCAGGTAAGAGCATCATCCTGAAGCTCATCGGCAATGCGTCGAGTGCTGGGATGGATAGGGATACGGCTTTCATGAATCAGCGCTCCTGTATTTGAACTTCGGCAGATATGCTGGAGATCCGGGCTCAGTCCATCGGAGATGTCGATCATCGAAGAGGGACGGATATGCCTGGAGTGCAATAACCTTACGATATCGATGCGTGCAAGAGGCAGCAGATGGTGTTGTATTGCATCGCTGTACTCTTTCAGGTCGGCCATCACGCTCTTATCATAAGGCTCGTTGTTTTCAATATGCTCCAGCATGATCTCTTTTTCACGCATAAGCAGTTTAAGCCCGGCAGCGGAACCGCCAAGAGTTCCGGAAACACAGATAAGTTCTCCCGGTTTGGCACCACATCGACGGGTTAGCTGCTCACTGGAAACCTCCCCGATCATCGATATTGAAATGACAAGTCCCGAACGGGATGAAGAGGTATCGCCTCCGGCAATGGCAAGTCCGTACTCCTTTGCCGCATAGCTCATACCCCCGTAAAGCTCCTCAATCATTGCAACTGAAAAGGATGAGGGAATGGCAATGGAAACAAGAGCATAACGAGGCAGGGCATTCATGGCGCAGATGTCTGAGACATTGACGCTGATGGATTTGCTTCCGAGAAGTTTCAGAGGTGTCGTCAAGAGATCAAAATGTATCTGGTCGACAAGCATATCGGTTGTTGCTACCTGCAAAAGCCCTTCGGAAGGTTGATAAACAGCACAGTCATCCCCGATTCCTGCCATCACTTGTGTTACGGCATGAAGGGTGGGTTCCGCAATAGCAGCGATTTTGTCTATCAGTCCGAATTCACCGATCCCTGAGATAGCTTTATATGGCATATTTTTACGTAAATTAAATTTTTCTCTTAACTATTCTCTGGCATGCTTCTTTTTCATTAACGCAGCAGGTGTTTCAATATTTCAATAACGTAGATGGTAATATCTCCTTTTTATGGGTTTTTTTGACAAGTTCAAAATATCAAGGCTTAAGGAAGGGCTCGAAAAAACCCGGGATACTCTTCGTGACAAGCTTTCAATTATTACAAAGGGTAAAACAGAGATAGACGACGAGTTTCTTGAAGAACTTGAAACGATTCTTGTAGCAGCCGATGTCGGTGTCGAAACCACACTCGGGATTGTCGATGCAATCACTGAGCGGGCAAAAAAGGAGACCTATCGATCGGAAGAGGAGCTGAACCGGATGCTGATGGATGAGATTCAGCAGATGCTTCGTGAAACAGGAGAGGAGCATCCGCTTGATTTTGAAGCTGTGCTTCCGGCAAAACCCTATGTGATTTTAATTGTTGGAGTGAATGGCGCCGGAAAGACCACCAGTGTTGCTAAACTGGCACATAACTATGAAAAAGCAGGCAAAAAAGTCATTATAGCTGCTGCTGATACCTTCAGGGCCGCTGCTTATGAACAGCTGAAGATATGGGCTGACAGGGCAGGTGTTCCTCTTATTGGTCAGGGTCAGGGTGCTGATCCGGCATCAGTGGTTTACGATGCTGTCAGTGCTGCGGTATCCAGAAATGCCGATGTAGTGCTGGTGGATACTGCTGGCCGTTTGCATAATAAAAGCCACCTGATGGAGGAGCTTGCCAAGATCATGCGGGTAGCGACGAAGAAGATTCCGGAAGCTCCCCATGAAGTGTTGCTGGTGCTTGACGGTACAACCGGCCAGAATGCAGTGCTGCAGGCAAGGGAATTCACACGTTTTGTCAAGGTGACCGGGCTTGTGGTTACCAAACTTGACGGAACGGCAAAAGGCGGGATTGTGCTCTCCATTTCACGAGAGCTTAATCTGCCGGTTAAATATATCGGTATTGGTGAAAAAATAGATGACCTTCAGCTTTTTGATCGAGCTGAGTTTGTTGAAGCCCTTCTGGGTCGATAGCTGTACTCACATTTCAGGTGAATCAAACAAGAGCGGAATGTATTGCCTGAGCTGCTCAAGAGTCTTTTGCCAATCGGCGACACGGAGAAGATGAGTGCTGTTCGGTGTATCCTGAGCGCCAAGGCGGGGTGCAAGTTGAGAGGTTTCATGGAGCGAAGCGAGAAACTCCGACAACTTGTGCTCCATTTTTTCAGGATTTCTTATGATCACGATATGGGTTATTTCAGTCTCGGTATGCTCAAGAAGATAATCGATATGCCAATGGAGTTTTTTGCCTGCGGCTTCAATGGCGCAGGTTCCAATACCATCATCGATGGAGAAAAATTTTAATAGTGCTGCCCGAATATTATGTGGCTGCAATCCGTTGGAACGCGAGGCGTGTCTGATAAGCCTTCTGGCAAGCGGATTCCCCGATCTGCCCTGAGCAGAGCCTACATAGATATAATCGCCGTCAGCTATGGTAAACTGCCTGGATTTCTGAAACCTGCCGAATGCAAGCTGAAAAGTGCTGTAAATCCGAATGAAGAGGATATACGAACCCATAGGGTATTTAGTGCCGAAAATGGTAAACTGCGAGACAGACATTGTTTTTTGTTGATTTTGATGCAATATTAGCGTTCTGGATTGGCGAACAGAAAACCTGTTCATGTTGATTGTAAGATAAGTGTTTCGGGATGTTTTCGATTGGTAACAGCACAAAGCGAGTTCTTTCGATGAAAAAGTCGGAACAGCTTCTGGAGCTCAGGCGAAGGGATATGGTTGAAAAATTGAAAGCGTACGGTATTGCTGACCGTCGCGTACTTGATGCTTTTCTTGAAGTTCCCCGCCATCTTTTTTTTGACAGTGAAGCTCTGGAGTTGGCATACAACGATGCAGCATATCCTATAGGGTTTGGTCAGACTATTTCCCAGCCCTACACGGTTGCTTATATGACTACCTTGCTTGTTGAACGCTGCTCTTCAGGAAAAGTGCTCGAAATTGGTACGGGATCCGGTTATCAGGCGGCAATTCTTGATGCCCTCGGTTATTCGGTCTTTACTGTGGAACGGATTTTTGAGCTTTATGAAAAGGCAGAGAAACTTTTTTCAAGACTTGGTCTGAATATCACCTGTCGCTTTGGAGATGGTACGCTTGGATGGATTGATGAGGCTCCTTTTGATGGTATTATAATAACGGCAGCATCTCCAGGGGAACCGCAGACGCTTTTGGATCAACTTGCCCATAACGGATGCATGGTTATTCCTATAGGAGACTCCTGTTCACAGCAGATGACAGTTATCTGCAGATTGGATAATGACTTCAGGAAAGAGGTATTTCAGCAGTTTTCTTTTGTGCCGCTGGTCGGCAGGGAGGGGTGGAACGATACTGGTTTTTAACAACATCTTAACGAAGGGATAAGCTATGGCTGTAATGTCCAGCTTGCGGGATAAAACTCATATTATATTGTATACCCTTTTGGCAGCATTTCTTGCGCTGATTGTTTTTGAGTGGGGTATGAATTTTTCCGGATTTACCGGCAAGGCCAATCAGGCTGGGAAAATCAATGGAAAGTCTATTCCATTCAATCAGTACGATGAGGTATACAAGGAGTATACCGAGAATTACAGGAGAAATAATCCTGGCGCTGAAATGACGTCTGAAAGCGAACTCGGACTTCAGGAGCAGGCATGGAATACGGTCATTGACCAGACCCTGCTTGAAGAGCAGTTTGTGAAATTCGGCATAGGACTTCAAGACCAGGAAGTTGTCGAAGCACTTGACAGCCCGAATCCTCCTCTGGTAATTCGTCAGAATTTCAGTAATCCGGCAACAGGAGCCATCGATCGAAAAAAATTGGATGCTGCCCGTCGTGATCCGCACAGTAAGGAGTTATGGCTGCAGGTTGAGCAGATTGTCCGCAGGGAACTTAAGATCAACAAACTGATCAGAGCTCTTCAAACCCTCGATCGTGTAACCGACAGGGAGATAAGCGATATCGTCAGCAGGCAGTTTTCACGTTTTTCAGCCTCTTTTATTCCGTTTCCTTTCAGCTTTGCAGGAGCCGACAGCAGCTTTCCGATAAAGGAAGAGGAAACAAAAAAATATTTTGATGACCATAAAGAGCTTTTTAAACAGGTTCCTTCCAGAAAAGCCGATTTTGTTTTTTTCCCTCTGGCTCCTTCATCAAAAGACAGTCTTGGAGTTCGCAAAGAACTTGAAACAATCCGAACAGAGTTTGCCGGGCCTGTCAACGACGCCGATTATGTAAAAGTGCAGAGTGACCGTCCGACAGGTATCAACGTTACCTATAGTCGTGCTGATTTTTCTCCATCAGCCGGCGAGACTGTGTTCAGCTCTTCAAATTTAAAGCAGGGAACCATTGTCGGCCCGATAGCTGATCGGGGTGAATATCGCTTGATAAAGATCAAACAGCTCACCTCTTTAGCCCAGCCTGTTGCCAGGGCATCGCATATTCTTTTGCGTTTCAATCCTGCAAGCAGGGAAGATGTACAAAAAGTGCGCGAACTCACCATGATTATCTCCAGACAGCTTCAGGCAGGTGTTCCCTTTGAAGAACTTGCAAAAAAATATTCAGCCGACATTGCCAGCGCCGTCAATGGTGGCGACGTAGGATGGTTCAGCAAAGACCGAATGCTCCCTGAATTTTCTGCGGCTGTTTTCAATGCGCGTCAGGGTTCGATAGTCGGCCCGGTTCAGACACAGTTTGGGCTTCATATTATCAAAGTTACCGGTTTTGATCAGACCGCAGTTGTCTGTTCGGAGATAGTCAGAAAAATAAAGCCTTCAACGGAAACGGTAGATAGCGGACGTCGTCTTGCTATGGTTTTTCAGCAGAACGCCAAGGAGAAAGGTTTCGACAAGAGCGCTGCAAGTGCCAGGTTGACAATTAACAAAACTGCTGAATTCGGCAGACACATGCCTGTCGCACCGATTGGTTACAGTGAAAAAATTACAGCATTTGCCTTTAAGGCGCAGGAAGGCGACCTTTCGGATGTTCTTGAGACCGAAAAAGGTTTTTTTGTCATGCGTCTGACTGGTAAGAATGATACCGGATATCGCTTGCTTGACAATGAGCTGAAATCGAGGATTAATGCCGAACTTGTACGTGAAAAGAAAAGTGCGGTTCTGGAGAAAAAACTTGCTGTAATGGCAAAAATACCGGGTCAGACCCTTGAAAAAATTGCAGAACAGAATCCCGCTCTGCATGTGGTCACCGCTGATGAAATTCGTTGGAGCGATGGATTTATTCCTGGATACGCTGTTGACAGGCCTCTGGTTGAGGCAATGTCGGGACTTGATGCAGGCAGGCTCTCTAATCCGGTGAAAACATCCGATGGTTATGCCCTTGTAATGCTGAGCAGGAAAACTCTTCCTGCCGGGCTTGACCTTAAAGCAGAAAAAGCCGGTATAGCACCGCAATTGCTCCGTGCAAAACAGGAACAGTTGTTTGCTGAATATTTTGCTTCAGTACGCAAGAATGCGAAAATAGAGGACTTGCGCCCTTGAAACACTCGTTCGATATCTCGTCAATGATCTGCCTGGAAGGCTTCCAGGCGGGCTTTGATCTTTGAAGAGGTATCCAGTTTCAGGCACTCTATAGCAAGAGCTTCAGTTTCGGCAATTGAGTAGCGGGAGACCAGTGATTTAAGTTTCGGGATATCTGAGGTGACCACGCTGAATCTTCTCAATCCGCATCCTAAAAGGTATGGCAGAGCAAGAGGGTCTGAACCCATATCTCCGCAAATTATAACTTTGCAGTGGTTTTTATTGGCAGTCTGGATGACGCGGTGCAACTGTCGGATAATTGCAGGATGGAATTTTTCAAAGAGACTCTGTACAATGACATTGTTTCTGTCAACTGCAAGTGTGTACTGAGTGAGGTCATTGGTTCCTATGCTGATGAAATCAGCACATTTTGTGATCTCTTCAATAAGCTCTACAGCCGCCGGCACCTCTACCATTGCACCGACTCCAGGTTTTTCAATCTCCCACTCCCCTGCTCTGGTTAATTCCGAATAATGTTTATCTACGGCTGTCCGGACATGCCGGATCTCATCGACCGAAATGATCATGGGAATCAGAATAGCTAAGTTACCATGGATATTTGCGCGTATTATAGCCCTGAGCTGGTTATCGAGTATCTCCGGTAAATCAATCAGGATTCTGATGCCTCTCCATCCGAGGTTGGGATTTGGTTCCTTGACCGGAGAGTAGATCAGTTTGTCCCCTCCAATATCAAACAGGCGTACATCAAGGGGCATGGGGCTGATCATTTCAGCCATTTCCAGATAATAGGAAAACTGTTCGGACTCTTTGGGTACGTTATTGCCATTGGTAATGAGGTTTTCGCTTCTGAACAGTCCTACCCCTTCAGCTCCGGCAGGACTTACGGCGTGCAGCTCTTCCTTGAAATCAATATTAGCGTTAAAAGTGATTCTTATTCCGCATTTTGTTGTAGCTGGGAGCATAGCCGTAAGGGATGTATCCTCTTCATATTTTTTCTCGGCCTCTTTTTTGCTGATATATTGCGCAATAGTTTTTTCTTCAGGATTTGTGATCACCGTTCCGGTACTTCCGTCAATGATCAGTTGCATACCGGTTGTTATCTTTTGTGAGAAGTTGCCAAGTCCTACGACAATAGGAATATTGAGAGACTTGCATATCAGTGAAATATGCGACGTACTTCCTCCTGAATCGGTTACAAATCCCTTGATATTGTTGCGGCTGAAAAGAATAATATCTGCAGGGGAGAGGATATCTGCTGCAACAATAACCCCTTCCGGCAGCCATGAGTTCAATTTCTTGATGTGAAGGTTTCTGATAATCCGGTTTTTGATATCTTGCAGATCATCGGCCCGTTCCTGAAAAATCACATCATTGGAATTGACAAATTTTTCCAGATAGTGGTCGAACTCTTCTTCAATAACCAGATGCGCTGGTTTACGCTCCGAGCCGATACGTTCGGCAATGGCATCAATCAGCACAGGGTCGTGAAGCATCATGATCTGGGCCTGAAACAAATTGGAATATCCCTTTCCAAGTTTTCTTATGGTAACCCGTTCTATTTTTTTCAGTTCCTTTTCAGAGCGGAGAAGGGCTGTGAAAAACTTTTCGATCTCTTCACTGATATTTTTTTCATGCAGCTCCTTGATGTTATGATCACCCTTTTCTTTAACAAATACATAGCACTCCCCGATCGAAATACCTCTTGATGCACCAATCCCGGTATAGCACTCTTCGTTACTGTTGACCGGAGGTTCTGGCGTTATTGACCTGCACGAAGTGGAAATCAGTGGGTGATTGTTTTTTGACATAATGGAGGTTTTAAAAAGGTGCGTCGTCATTTGTGATGAATGCGCCAGCATTCGTTTTTTCCTGTTCCGGCAATGAAGGGATATAATGATTCAGTTCCTGAGCAGCTCCTGATCCCTCCCCGCCGGACACATAACTGTTGGTCGTTGACTTAAAGCGTCCATAATTTTTCAGGAATAATAACCGTATATCTCCGATCGGGCCGTTTCTCTGTTTGCCGATGACAATTTCAACAACATCTTTTGTTGATGAACCGTCTTCAAATGTTGTTTTGCCATACATTTCCGGCCTGGAAAGGAACATCACAACATCAGCATCCTGTTCGATAGAGCCGGACTCCCTGAGATCACTGAGCTGGGGCCTTCTGTCACCCGAGCGTTGTTCGACAGAGCGGTTAAGCTGTGCAAGGGCAATGACTGGAATATTCAGTTCCTTGGCCAGTGCTTTCAGCGAGCGGGATATCTGTGCGATCTCCTGTTCCCTGTTTGTTCTGCCATCCCTGACAGGTGTCACCAGCTGAAGATAATCGACTACAACCATACCGATATTGTGCTCCTGCTTCATCCTTCTGGTTTTAGCGGCAAGCTCCATAATGGAAATACCGGCAGTATCGTCAATAAAGAGTTTCGCTTCATTGAGTTTATCCATACTGTTGATGATTCTGCCCATCATTTCAGGAGTTATCCGTCCGGTTCTGACAAGCTGGGATTCAACATAGGCTTCGGCGCACATAAGCCTGATCGCCAGCTGCACCTCCGCCATTTCAAGGCTGAAAAAAAGCACCGGAGTATCGAAATCAACAGCAGCATTACGGGCAACAGCGAGCGCTAATGCGGTTTTTCCTGCAGAAGGTCTTGCAGCAATAATAATCATATCGGATGGCTGAAATCCGGCCGTAAGTTGGTCTAATTCAGAAAAACCGGATCCGATGCCGGTTACAGATGACTGTGATGACCTCAGGCTCTCAAGCATCCGGATACCGTTTTTGACAAGTTCTTTTATCAAAGAGGCTTTCTTTTTGATTCCGGCCTGGGAAATGTTAAAAAACTGCTGGGATGCATGTTCGACCAGATCAAAAATGTCCATCGAAGAGTTGTATGCCGCACCGGAAATTTTAGCTGATATCGAGATCATCCGCCGGTAAAGAAACTTTTCCTTTGCCAGACGCGCATAGTACTCAATATTTGCCGCACTGATAACTTTGCCCGAAAGTTCGGCAAGGTAGTGCCTTCCACCGATAGCTTCAAGCTCATTCATTTTCAGAAGCTCTTCACTGACCGTGATGATGTCAATAGCCTGCCGTTTATGGTAGAGCTGCAGCATCGCTTTAAAAATGAGCTGGTGGCGTCGTTCATAAAAAATCTCCTCGCTGTTCTCGCCAAATATCTGGATGACCAGTTCAATTGGATCATCTTCAAGGAGAATACAGGCAAGAACCTCCTGCTCAATTTCAGTGGAATAGGGCGGAACGCGACTTTCCTTGCTGAAATCAATATCCTTGCTGAAGTCTATGGGAACACTGGCTTGCATATTCATCGTTCACTCCCCGAAATCCGTTCGTAATGGTGCATCATCAATTGGATATCCTGCCAGCACCCATGTTTCCAGTCTGGGTTACGAAGCAGAGCTGCTGGATGATAGGTAATAAAACAGTCAAACTTGTTCCATCTTCTTACTTTCCCCCTCATTGACCCTAAAGAAAGATTGTTGTCAAATAAGGCATTGGCAGCAACCTTGCCAAGAACAAGAATAATTTTTGGGTTCACAATCTGCAGTTGACCGAGCAGCAAGGGCATACAGCACTCTATTTCATCGGCGAGCGGGTTACGGTTCCCGGGTGGCCGGCATTTGAGGATATTGCAAATGAAAACCTTCTCGCGGGCAAATCCGGCTGCCAAAAGGATTTTATCAAGCAGCTGACCGGATCGACCCACAAAAGGCCTGCCGGAAGCATCTTCATCTGCACCCGGAGCCTCTCCAATAACGACAAGATCAGCACAAGGATTTCCTTCACCGAAAACAAAATTCAGTCTTGTTTCAGCAAGCCTGCATTTGCGGCACTTTTTAGCTGTATTGTACAGCAGGGTCAGTGCTTCTGATGATGATTCTGTATGATGAACCGGAACAGGAGGAGACAGTTCATCCTGACTGAATAAAAAACCTTGCATGACAATTGAACGTTTTCAGGAGTTATTGCCGGGTTTTAACGTAGAGCTGTTCTATAAGGTCAAGAAGTTTGTCAGCGGCGTCATCCTTCGGTAGTTGCGGGAGCTCGGTAGTTAATCCCTCGTTATCTATCAGGGTAAGAATATTTGTATCAACTTCAAAACCTGAGGTATTACGGTCAAAAAAATTTAACGCGATAAGGTCAAGGTTTTTAGCGCTCAGTTTATTGCGGGCATTGTCGAGACCTGCATGTGTTTCAAGTGCAAAGCCGACAGCAAGTTGACCTGGTGCTTTCTGCATGCCGAATTCAGCAAGGATATCAGGATTTTTTATAAGGGTAAGCTCAATTTCAGGCTTCTCTTTTTTCATTTTTCCCTCAAAAGATGTTGCCGGTCGATAATCGGAAACAGCCGCTGCGCCAATAAAAATGTTGCAGCTCTTGAAACAGCTCTTGGCGGCATCATGCATTTCCATTGCGGTTTCAACATCAAGTCGCTTCACTCCCGAAGGTGTCTCCAGATAAACCGGTCCGGTAATGAGGGTGACCAGAGCTCCTCGTTCTGATGCAGCGCGGGCAATGGCAAATCCCATTTTTCCCGAAGAGTAATTAGAGATAAAGCGCACGCCATCAATTTTTTCCCGTGTCGGTCCTGCGGTAACAACAACCGATTTGCCACAAAGCGGAGAAGAGGGTACAGTGGATTGCAGGGCCTTTTCAAGAGATGAAACAATGGATTCAGGTTCCGGCATTCGGCCAACTCCGATGAGTCCTGAAGCGAGTTCACCGCTCTCAGGAGTGATCAATCTGCATCCTTGACCGGATAGGATAGCAATATTTCTCTGGACAGAAGGCGACAGGAACATCTGGCCGTCCATAGATGGAAAAATCATTACAGGTTTACCGGGACGCAACGTTAAAAAAAGAGCGGTAAGCATGTCATCACAAAGGCCTGCACTAAGCCGGGCAAGTGTATTGGCCGTAGCCGGTGCGATCACGAAAGCATCAGCCCATTCCCCAAGGGAGATGTGACGGGTATAATCAGTACCGGTGGTATCTGCAGGGGGAAAGAGAGAACGGTACACCCTTTCTTCAGAAACTGTAGCAAGAGCAAGTTCACTCACAAAACGGGTAGCGCTTTCTGTGAGGACAACCCTGATAAAAGCCCCGCTTTTTTTTAACAATCGTACAAGCTGAGGCGTTTTATAGGCCGCAATTCCTCCCGAGATGCCAATAATGATGTTTTTTCCTCTCAACACGTTATCCATGATGTAATGCACTTTGTTTTTTCAGGCAATGTACAAAAACAGAAGGACTTATTTTTTTTTGTCGGATGAGGGAATAAGTCGTTTCCAGAACTGATCCCAGGTTTGGAAGCGCTCTCGATAGGATACGCTGGCACCCCATATTTCCGAAGGTGCCTGTAGATTGGTGCTTGATGTTCCATTAGCGTTAAGTCCGTAAGAACGGTATGTTTCAAGGTAGATTTTTGGAGTCACCCGATATTCAATTTTCTGTTCGGTGCCATAATAATTTGAGAGAGGTGAATCCTTGAGGGTAGGGGCACTTCCAGAACCGATAAACCGCACCTTTCCATCTGTGCCAGGGACACTGAGTGCAACGTAAAGGTCAAGTCCGCTGAGGGTGCCTCGTTTATCCATCCCGACATTGACATTAAAGCTTTCAAGACCGGCAAAATTTTGAATGACCTTAGAAAACTGTGACGAAAGCAGGCCTGACCCAGCGGACATCCCTACACTTGAAACTGCAATATTGGAAACCTGTCCGTTGCTCCCTGGTCTGGCATACCACTGTTTGGAAAGCAGCATGGAAATAACGTTCAGTTCCGCATTAGGGTCTATCTGGCTTGATTTTCCACCAATCATATTTGACGATGCATAGGGCTGAGTTTGCTCATTAAGATAATAGCCCATGGTGACCAGCGGTTCATTAAGCGTACCGGTAATGGCAATAAGCAGTTTTACATTATCCCGTTCACTGGTCAGCTGGTTTGTTGCGCTCAAATACCTGTTTCCATAAAGGTTATCCATAACAGCACTTCTGATATCAACATTGTTCCAGGTGATTTTTCCTCCATCCTGCAAATCAAAGTTTGTATTGGAAAATTTGTATTTACCACCAACGACATTGACTGACCCGAACAGTCGATATTGCTGATTGCTTTTGTTGACAACCAGGGAAAGATTGTTGATTGAAGTTTCAAGCTGTTCACCTCTGATGCGGTCAAAAATAACCGTATACTTAAGTGGTTCAACACTGCTGAGCCTCAGATTTTTTATCTGCAGAATATCGATCAGCGAATGGTAAAACTCTGTCTGTTTTGCCGGTTTATTCAAAGCTTCGATACCTTGAGCATTGACGACAGGGTTCCGTGGAACAAAGTCGATGAATTTGTCAATACCGATATACTTGGTGTTTACATTCGCTCCCGTACGGTAGAGTGAGTAGTCCGCAGCATTGACTCTCAATTCCCCTTCGGCCATTGGTTCAGAGAGAGTACCTCGAAGCCTGAGGTTATTCGATGTTGCGGTAATGGTTCCGAACGAGGTTTCATCTTGCCTGTCTTTTTTATTGAATAAGAGAAGATTGTCAAATTTGCTATCGAGGTATAGGCCCATCGGTTGCAGTTTTTCAAGTTTCACAACGCCGTCTATTTTTCCTGATCCATTCAGATTGTCATTAACCGATATATTTCGCATTTCTATACTGTTCGGGGTGACATAGACCTCCCCGTTAAGCACGTAGGAAACCTGTGTAGGTTCTACCTTAATCTTTGTATTACGAAGATGGCTGGTCAAAAAAATGTCGGGCTTTGGAGTTTTTCCCTCGATCTTGAGGGTTGTCGGTATAATGCCTTCTGCTGATTCAAAAAAAGGCAACAGGGTAAGGCTTTGTGCTGAAAGATTATCCGAATGCACAGATATGCTGATTGCCTGCTGTTCGGGCATCCTGAACTGAAAGGGATAAAAGTTGAGAACAAGAGGAATTGTTCCAGCACCATCGATAGTGTTCATTGATGGCAAACTGCTATGCAGGTCAAAGCGAAGAAAGTTACCATTGTGAAGAGCATTGCACTGCAGGGTACCTATGAGAAATTTATCATAACGAACGCTCTTTCCGCTTACGTTGAGTGAACTTGTTTTTGCGTTGGGGTTACCGCTTACCGTCAGGGAAGCATTGACTGTGCCCGACAGCTTTCCAAGAAAAGGAGTAATGGAAAACCGTTTCAGTTCATCGAGTTCCACATTTGACAAAACACATTGAAAACTTCCCGGCAGTAAATTGCTGAGCTCACCGTCCAATACAGTCTCCTGCGAACCCTTTGCTATCGTGAAACGGTTAAACCTCGCTGATGTTTTGCCAATTATGATACGTGAGTTTTCCGCAGCTTTCCATACACCTGGTGTGTCTTTTATCGCCAGCTGCTGAAAAAGCAGGTTATAGCTGTTGCTCTCTCTCGTGGCTGAAAATTTTGTTGAAAAACTCTGTTCAGGATTGGGAAGAACCAGCTCAAGGGCTCCATCAAGTTGTGATGGTGTATAACGACCCGAAAAGAGTGCGGTACCTGTTTTTTTTCGACCAACTGTTATTGCAGATGTTTTTCCGCTTGCCGATGCTTTTTGTGTTCCGTTGATGCTGCATTCCATTGCAGTGGTCATGGAAAGATTTTCAAAAAGAACATCATTCCGAAGCTGCAGTCGAGCGATACTGATTGAAGAACCGATTGAACAGAGTCCGTTACGGTAGACGGCACGTCCGTCAGCACTGCCCTGAAGGGTCAGGCCCTTATAAGGGAAAAGCATCTCCAGCGGAGCAATATCTTTTACTGCAATACGGTAGTTGACGGTGAACGGCTTTGTAAGGGTATGCAAGGCAGCGGTCGGCCTTGGAAGAGCAGAGTTCCAGATATTCTGTGTCGAAAGCTCTCGTGATATACCTGAGCCTGCAAGTTTGCCAAGCTCGATCAGCTCTTCAAGCGAATAGTCACCATCAGCAGAAACATCAAGAAAATCGCTGCTGATGCTTGTCCGGGAAGAACCAGCAGTCTGGGTAATGTCGAACGCTGCTTTTGAGTGCTCTTTAAGTTGGAACCCGTTAATGGTGGAGGGGGAAAACTGCAGAACAGCAGCAACATTCATACTTTTTGGATCATATCCTGATCCCTGCACTGCAAAGACACCGTTTAAGTCACTTTTATAAGCATTTGACCCCACTATGGTCGAAAGATCAAGTCCACTGGCTTTCCCGTTAGCGTGGTAGCGGGGCGTTGTATCGCTAAAATCGATTGCTGAGTCAAGATTGAAACTGGTCGCTTTGTTTTTCAGAAACAGGGCATTATTCAGCAGTTTACCGTTATACTTCAGAGAAAGAGAGCCTTCACTCACCTGTTGGGTTCGCCAGAAAGAATTGGCCAGCTTGATGTCAGCCGTTAACAGGTTTATTTTTTTACCGGCAACTTTTCCTTCAAAGCTGCCCGAAGCGTTTACAAGACTTTTTTCACTGCTTCCCGTCACAAAAAGCTTATGGGGTTGAAACCCTTTCAGCACAAACTTGCCTTTACTGGTCAGTTCTCCCGATTTTGTTTTAGATGCCTCTGCACTCACAGATACCTCTCCGAGAGAGGAGAGAGTGGTTATATCTGTTTTTACTGCATTCAGGTTTCCCTGCGCATGTCCAACAAAGGTAATATCGCCGGTTTTGCTGGCTATTTCCTTGTAAGGGCTTTCTTTCAGAAGTGACTCAAGAAAAGGTGCGGCGATTCTTGAACTATCGCATTTCAAGCGGTAACCGAGGGCATTGCTGTTGTCCAGGTTAAGCAGTTCACCCTTCAGGTCTATATTGCTTTTGAGGTGAGTTACTTTCGCTTCAAGGATTTCGACGTTATCCCTTTTTCCTCTTGCGTTACCTTTAAAGGTATAGATGCCTGCCGGAAGAGTATATGCCGGGAACAATATCTTCAGGTCATCACTATGAAGGGCCAGCTTCTGCACAGTGAGAAATGAAGTGCTGCGGGCCAGTTGTTGTTGCCATTGACGGGAGAAAATATTGAAACGATCAATTGTGGTTGAGAGCTCAGCGCTGCTTTTATTACTCACAGCTTTCAATCCAAGGAATTCAGATCGGTTTTCAGAAAAGTAAAATTGCCCTGAAGCCTGCCGCAAAGAAAACTGAGACGAGGGAAAGTTGAACTGCAATGCATCAAGAGTCCCTGTCACAAGTTTTTTCTTGATGGTGAATTTGGAGAGTTCAAGATTTATATGTTGCACCCCTGCCTGCAGATTTCCAGAATGAGTGCCTCCGGTATAAAAAAGTCTGCTGTTTTTAATCTGCAGATTTTTGCAGAAAAAATGTTCCAGCTGTGTTTTTGTTGAATCGGGGTCGCGGGAAGTAAAAATCAGTTCAAGATTGAGTTTGCCGTTTTTTTGTGTCGTAATTCGTGCATTGAGAGAATCGGCGGTAAGCCGTCGCAGATATATCCTTTTGATCTTAGGCTGAAGGAGAGTGAGAAAGTTGAATTTCAGGGAAACTGAGGTGGCTTTGAGAGCGGGTGTATTATCTCCTGGCCCGTAAATACGAGGATTGATCAGAGTGACCTTGTTGGGAAACTGAAGATGAAGCTCCTGCAGTTCAAGCCGACCGAACAGCTTATCGTTAAAAAGTGCAATAGCCTGATCTTTAGCCATTCGGTCAAGCAACCCGCTGTTCAGGACAATCAGTGAGGTGAGCGACAACACAAGCACAACAGCGGAGCATGCTGACAGCACGATGAGGATATGACGTTTAATCCGTTCCACAGTCGATTGATGATGTTGTATGGAGCTGAATAATTTTTTCGATGATACCGGTTGTTGAGCGCCCCTCCAGCAAAGGGAGTGTCAGAACAGAGCCTCCATGCTCCAGGACAGCCTTGGCCCCGGCAATCTGTTCGACCGCCCAGTCCGATCCCTTGACCAGAATGTCCGGCAGCAGGATCTCGATCAGCTCTTCCGGAGTATCTTCATTAAACAGAGTGACGCCATCGACCACCTGCAATGCTGAAAGCACCGCTGCACGATCACTTTCACAGCACACTGGTCGATGTGCTCCTTTCAGCCGGCGAACCGAATCGTCACTGTTCAGACCGATAATAAGCACATCACCAAGGGTACTCGCAGCCGTCAGGTACTCAACATGCCCTGCATGAAGAATATCGAAACAGCCATTGGAAAACACAACTTTTTTTCCCGCAGCCTGCCACACCCGGACTTTTTCAAGAGCCTCTTTTCGGTTCAAGAGTTTATTTTGATTATTCATATATCATAACTTCTTTGAATGAATGAGCTGAAAGAAGGATAAGAGTTTCATTGCTGATATTTTTCACAATTTAGCGTATACTCTCCGATTGTCAGAATATGATAAAAGATAGCCGATTTCTATGAAGCGCAGCTGGGATGAAGACGATAACATTGCCGACAAGGTACTCTACGCTCTTATCATGATGCTTGGCGTACTCGTCAGAAGCATAAGCCGTAAACATTCAACAGCAGTAGCGTATGTTATTGGCGATTTTCTCTATAACGTTCTTAAAATGAGGCGTCCGCTTGTAGAAAACAACCTTGCACTCACCTTCCCCGAAAAAAAAAATTCTGAAATAAAAGCCATTGCCCGGCAGGTATATCGCCACCAGGCCGAAAATTTTATCGAAGTGCTTCGTCTGCCCATGATCAAAACTGCCGGGGATGCGGCAAGGCTTATTGATATTGATGCCCTTGATTTTCTTGCCAAAACCATTGATCGCAACAAAGGAGTGGTCTTGGTATCAGCACATTACGGCAACTGGGAACTCATGGCCCATTGCATAGGATTATTGATGGCACCCCTGACTCTTGTGGTAAGGCCTCTAAAAAATCATGCAGTCGACCGTCAGATCAATAGATGGAGATCCATGAGCGGCAACCGTATTGTGTATGACGGGCAGGCTCTTCGAGAGGGACTCAGAGCTCTTAAAAACAGAGAGATTTTAGTACTTCTCGGCGATCAGTCAGACCCCGTTGGGGGGTTTTCAACAGAGTTTCTTGGTCGCAGCTCATCAGTCTTTCTTGGTCCGGCCTATCTTGCCCTTAAAGCAGGGGTACCACTCTTTGTCGGTATGTCCCGAAGAGATGGTAAGGGCCTTTATTCAGTGGATTTTCAAGAAATTGACCAGACAGGTCTCGGAACCACCAAGACCGACGCCGAAGAACTTGCCCGCCGCTACACCAAAGTCCTTGCCCGCCACATCTATCAACACCCCGAAGAGTGGTTCTGGCTCCACAACCGCTGGAAACTACCCTGGACTCGACCATTTTCGAAGAGTAAAAACGGCACCACAATAAGCTAAAGCTACTTGCCCCACACAAGAGGAATGATTTAGGGGACAAAGATTTAGGGGACGGTATTCATATCGTACAGTAACATCATTTATCGTTATAGCAACAGCTACAGATGCTCTTTTTATTGAGGATAAGCAAAACTTTCCTGTAAATTGAAGTATAATTTATGTAAATTATTATTTTTTTTAATTGTTGACAGCGTATGCCAAGAGGTCCGAGACTTGATTCCCCTGGTACTCTGCATCATGTGATGGTCAGGGGAATAGAACGAGGCCCGATTGTGATTGACGAACAAGACAGGGAAGATTTTGTGTTTCAAATGGGCCGGTTATCAAAAGCTACCGGAACGGCTGTTTATGCTTGGGCTATCATGACCAATCATGCCCATATTCTGCTCAAAAGCGGTGCAGATGGGATGAGTAGCTTCATGCGCAAACTTCTTACCGGATACGCCATCAGGTACAATAGAAAGCATCATCGGCACGGATATCTTTTCCAGAATCGTTATAAATCAATTGTTTGCCAGGAAGACCTATATTTTCAGCAGCTTGTCAGCTATATCCATCTTAATCCATACAGGGCAGGGCTTGTGCATTCGCTGAAAGAACTGGACACTTATCTATGGAGTGGTCATGCTGTTATCATGAAACTGCATGATAATGACTGGCAGGCTCGGGATTATGTGCTCCAGTATTTTGGTCTGCAAGAAGGTCAGGCACGAAATGCTTATCGTTCATTTGTTGAGGCAGAGAGTCGTATTGGTAAAAAGTCTGAATTGACAGGTGGGGGTTTGATTCGGTCACTTGGCGGTTGGTCAGAAGTTAAAGCTTTGAGGAAGCGTGGAGAACAACAGCTTGGAGATGCGCGGATTCTTGGTGATGGGGATTTTGTTAAAGAAGTGCTTGATCAGGCTGAATACAACGTAAAATGTCAGTTAAGCACTTTGGATAGAAAGCGGTGTGCTGTTGTGGAAGTACAAAGGCAATGTGAAGCAAGAGATGTTTCGATCGTTCTGCTGCAATCAGGAAGTCGGCAGTCGGGGTTATCACGATTGAGAAAAGAAGTGGCGGATACGTTGGTTAGGGAATATGGATTATCGTTAGCCGAAACGGCAAGGCTGCTTGGAATATCCACCTCAGGAGTTGCCGAAATTGTTAGAACAGCAGTTCGGACTGTATGATATGAATGTCGTCCCCTGATCGACTATGATGTAATTGCTTTTTTATCTACTTTCAGTTAAGGTGTTTTTTTACGTTCGTATAAATTTGAAGCCTTTCAGTCAGGAATGCTGTGTTACCGTGAATAACGCATTACATGGTAGTCAGTTCGATACCCCACACATTTTATCTTCATAATACTCTTTGCAAAATCATGAGTACATGAATGAGTTATAATCTTGTATCTCATAATAATCCAACAAGGAGCTATCATGTCTGGAGAAGCCAATGACTTAACAACCCTTTTCACTGCTGATTTCAATAATCCATTAGATTCGGCTGACTGGGATTTCAACCATTGGGCAGCTGTCAATAATCCTTCATTTAATGGACAAACTCAATATATCCAATCGCTTCCGTCAGTGTCAAATGGCATATTACCGCTCTTGCTCTATACATATAACCCCACCAACGGCCCCGTGCCTTCCTTCTATGGTACAGAAGTAGTCACCACCAAGACATATTCGCCTGGAGTTTCTATTGAAATTAAGGCTAATTTTGCAGGCATTTTACATGCGGGTATTGTCGGAGGAATGTTTCTCTACAATTACACAGATGCTAGCCATCATGACGAGATCGATTTTGAAGCGTTGTCTAGTCACCCAAACCAGATTCAGACCAACGTCTATACGAATGTACCCCTTGGCACAGGTAATCCTCAGTCTAATCAAATTTATAGAGCATTAACTGAAGAACACACCTATCGTATCGAATGGTTCCAAAATGCAATACGATGGTTTGTTGACGGTCAGTTGCTTCGAGAACAGACCTCGAATATTCCACAGAATCCGATGGCACTGCATTTGGATATTTATGTTCCTGCGTCGAATTGGGTGTACGCTTACGATCCAGCACTGCATCCAGTTATTAATGCAAGTGCTGATACAACCTATGCTTTTAATATCGATTCTGTGAGTATCGGACAGCTTCCAACAATTCAAACTGGTACTTCAGGTAACGACATTTTTAATGGTAATACAGGTGTCAAGACCGTTCTTTTTTCAGGAAATGAAGCCGACTTCACAATCTCACAATCTGGATCAGGATTTTCAATCAAAGATAATGTTGGCACAGGAGGTGCTGACACGGTTATGAATATCGATACCCTTCTATTCAGTGACCATACGCTTTCAATTGCAGCAACGCCTACGTTACATCTTTTGGAATCATACCGGATATATAAGGCAGCTTTCGACCGTGCCCCAGATTATGGCGGGTTAGGGTATTGGTTTAATGTTATGAATCATGGTACATCTTTAACAGAGGTTGCAGGAGATTTTATTAATAGCAGTGAGTTCAAAGCGATGTATGGTTCAAATCCTACAGACTCAACTTATGTAACTCTTCTTTACCAGCATGTACTTGGTCGCACTCCCGATCAGGGCGGATACGATTACTGGATTAATGCCCTTCATTCAGATTCCCGAGCGCATGTTCTTACACAGTTTTCTGAGTCATCAGAGAATATTGCAAATCTTGCTGGTGTCGTTGCTAATGGGATCATCTATGAAGCGTATGGCAACTAAAGATTAGGTGGAACTTCATGTTCTCAAAAATCGAACAGTGGAGATTATTGTTTCCCAACGATACGAGCCTGGTTATGACTTCGAAGCATTGCTTCATGGGTACTTTCGGATCCATACGGTAAAATCAACATTCAAGGAGGTTATTGGTGCTATGGCCTGCTTGAATGTTGATTGTATTGGCAAACACAGGGTATCAGCGTCAGAGGGAGGGAAATAGTTTAGGTCAACAGCTAACAAAAATGCACTTCACCTCAGCATCATGTATATTCCATGCGAAGCAGAATAAATTTATTTTTTTCGCCGGCAACAGTAATAATGCGCGGAATATATACATCTTGTAAAGGGAAAATTCTTAAGGGAAGCTCGTACTGTACGATATGCATGTCGTTCCCTAATTATCGAATTTGAGTATTATGGATTCCAATAATCTGCCCCATCTGCCGCGTCTTGACCATGTGCGTTTTTTTGCTGCTAACCTGGTTTTTCTGTTTCATGTCCTTCACTACTACTACCTTCATTGGCAGCCGCTGATTGGCTATCCGTGGATGGGTCTGATCAGTGAAGGGCATACCGGCGTTGGTCTCTTTTTTACGTTGTCAGGTTTTTTATTCATGTTGATTGCCCTGCATAACCCTGTGATTGATTATAGACGTTTTATACGTAACCGATTCTTGCGGATTTTCCCAATGTTTTTGACGGTGTTTTTTATTGCGATTTCTATTGGACGTGATGATTTCAGGGCACAGGATATTCTCTATCTTTTTTTTTCCAATCTTGGTAAAGCTCCTACATCCATTCATTTTATTACGGGTGCGGCATGGACAATTTCCCTGGAGTTTACTTTTTATCTGCTTTTTCCCTTTCTAGGAAGGTTTGCCCGTGAAAAGGGGCCTGGCTATTTGCTCAAATTGTTGCTGCTGATGCTTTTGTTTAAGCTGGGCGCCTATGGAGTCACCGAGCGAAGTACGCACATGCTATACTCTACGCTGGTTGGGCGGTTTGATCAGTTTCTTATTGGAATGCTGGCAGCCCTGCTTTACAACCGCAATAAGGAATATTTGTCTCAACGTGGTTCCCTCCTCATGCTGCTGGCGTTTATTGTGGTTTTAATCAATGCAGCTGTTCAGGCAAGGTATGCCAGCTTTTTTCTTGTGCAGCCAAAGCAGGTTTTTTGGATTTTCTGGTCGATGCTTGAAGCGGGAGGTTGGGCTCTATTTATTACAGCCTGGGTGTCGGCAAGGTTTGAATTGCCAAAATGGCTCGACAGATTTATGCGGCGTGGCGGTGAAATCAGTTTTTCTTTCTATCTGATGCACGCGTTGGTTATTTACTTGACTTACCAGGCCTTTGGTGTATTGAGACTCACTGGTAATATCGTTGCAGATGGGATTTTTACAGCTGTTGGGCTTTACATTTTAACTTGGACAGCAGCCACCCTGAGCTATGAAACCATTGAAAAACCATTTCTTGGACTTCGCAGCGGATATGGCAGGCCACAGCAATAACAGTGATGAAAACGGATATGAAAGCAACATGTTCATTGAAATGAACTTCGAAATATAAGATAAGTATCCCCAAGAATTAAATGTGGAGATATTTTTTTATGCGTTTGCGAATGGAATGAAGCTGACTTAAATAAAATTTTTTAAGCTGCCAGCTTTTTAAATTAAATAGTTGAAAGTGTATAGGGGGAGGAGGTGATACCTGCTCATGATTGGAATACCAGCTTATGTAGCTGGGTTCATTTGTGGAAAATGGGTCTGGAAATGCTTTTTTTAAATCTTCTCTTGATCGGTATAAACTGCGGGCATCTACCGATATAATTTTTCCGTTGTCATAATAGTCATATTTCCATTTACTGAAATTACTATGACCGTGATCTGCGTTTTCAAGGTCTTTTCGATATTCATCCCAGATTTCACTCGCTATTACCTGATCAGCTGCGTATTTATTTAACATGACAAGACCTTCTCCACTGTCATATCCGGTGAAATGGTAAAACCGTAAAGGTTTGGAGCCTGCAAGAAGAGTATTTTCGTTGTTTCTGCTGAGAGGTCGGTGAAAAATATTCCAGGTAGCAACATTGTATCCTCGGTCTCTGACTATATAAAGTCTGTCGAAAAAGACTGGTGCAAGATCACACCATCTCTGGTCAGTAAAAAGCCCATTGGGTATGTCATTGGTACAAAAATGATACAAGCGGTTTGCCCACCACATGATAAAGTCTAATCCCTGACCAGATGTTTTGGCAGCAAAAAATCCGAGATTAAAGATACCGTGTTTGAGTGAGCAGATCTCATTGTCTATAATTGCATCAAGCTTATCTTCAGAATCAAGCATATGAGGTGTTAATAAAATATCGTATGTGTCAAGTAGTTTATTTAGAGGTTCTAAAGAATTAAATACCTTGATGTCAGGGTCAAGATACATTATTTTATCATGGTTTCTTTCCTTGGCAAAAAATTCAGCTGCAGATCCTTTCACTGCAGTGCAAAGCTCAACGACAGTATGTCCGTAAGTCCATGATTTTAGATTTGGTAAAGGCAATTGCTCAAGGGTTAATATTTCATCGAAAGGTTCTTGAACAAGATCGAATCCAGAGGGAATACTATCTGCTAACACAAGGATAAAAAACCAATCAGGATGGAATTTTTTTAGTGATTTTGCTAAAACTCTTGCTTTTGGAATATAGCTGTTTGTTACAGATGTATAGATAAGCATTAATTAATTATTATTGTTGAATAACAATATTGATTGAATTTATAAAAATTGATTTAACTGTATTTGTGTTATTATATTTATAATTGTCATGCGCAGTGCCACTCTCTTAATAGAAAAGTATTATACATCTATTGCCATACTACAGGTAGTTGTGATATAGTGAGTTATTTCATCAAGTGCTGTTCTTGCGTCAATTTTAGAGATAATCAGAGCTTTGTCATAATTTATGGCTCTTTCAGCAGGTGCGCCTATATTAAACACTGCCAAAGGCAGATTCATCTGCATTATTTCTTCAGATGTGTATGAAAATGTTTCTGGCCAAATTGCAGGCGTCAGGAATATATCAATATTATTTTGAAGAATAATATGTTGCAAACGATCATGAGTATATTTTCCTGTTACGGTTAGATGTTTGCTATTAACTGAAGTTGCGATCTCTCCAATGATAATGATTTGAATATTTCGTTGTTCTTCTTCTATTATAGAAAGCATTTTTTCGACAATGGCTGCACCTTTAGGAATCTGTATATTACCAAGGATACCGATGCTGATGGTGTATTTTTTTGACGTATTTTTTTTACTTAAATCTTTTTCTAACAGCCAACTGTTGAGGTGATCAGTGGTGTGAGGTATAACAAGTATTTTGTCATGCGAAATATTGATGTAGGCCTTTAATAGGATCTCTTTTGATGAATGTGAGAAACAGATGATTTCATGGCTTTTATCCAGGATATACTTCCATTTTCTCCTCCAGAAAATTATATCAGGGTTTTTGTAGAATATGCGAAACTCTTGATTGTTTTGAGGTAAGCAATTCAAACAGTGTGAAATATTGTCGGGTGGCCCGCAGAACGTATCAGTATGATCAAGCAAAGTATAGCAAGGGCAAATGCAGAAATAATCGTGAATGAGCGTTGTCAGTTTTGCATTGTGTGACTCTTGTAAGGAAAGAATTAAGTCCAATAAGGTAGAAATTGTTGGGAAACTCACGGTTTCACTTAAAATTACCCTATCAATTTTAACGTATTTTGTTAAAATATTTTTTATTTGTTCAATGTTCTTGGTGTAAAAAGAGAGATTATGCTTATTGTAAAAAAAACTTAAATCATAAGTTTTCCTGTGAAAATTAAAGGTGAAAAGTAAAATTTTATTTCCACTTGACACTTCTTTTTTTATATAATTATTCCGATAAAGGTTTGCCCCTCCCCCAAGATCATGATCAATGAAAAGAATGCAATCGGATTGACTTATATAAGTCGATAAAATATTAAGCTTAAGGAATTGGCATATCTCTCTCAATGGATAAGTCCGAAGGTATTTGTCTTGAGGTACCTTATTTTTGTATCGCATCGATGCAGAAATGGAATCAGAGAATGTTCTGTTTCTGTGATTATAGATAAAAAGATTTGGGACAAGGACGTTCCGGTATCCTTTTTTAAAGGCATTGAGGCTCCATTCCATTTCATCGCCATACTCCTTTCCGTAAAATTTAGTGTTAGATATATTGATTTGGTTAAATATCTTTTTGTTAACACCCATACAAAAGACACCTCCCGATGAAATATCAGGATAGTTATTTATAGGAGTCAAGTTCTTAAAGAAGTTGTCAATATTATTTCCCGAGAAGTTGATGCCGTGAATATCATCATTCAACGATTCCAATGCCTCATATAAGCTATTATCATTGGTAAATGGTGTTGTAGTGGCAATCAATGTATTTTCTATAATAGGACGCATGAGTCTCTCCAACCAACCACGTGGAAGCTCACTGCATGAATTTAATATAACGAAGTGATTTTCTGATGATTTGGCGGCATGATTGACTGATTGTAAAAATCCGATAGTTGAAGTATTTCTTAAAAGCACAATTTCTAATTGTGGATGTTCGTCTTTGAATTGTTTCAAAAATGGGTATACCTGTTCGTCTGTGCTGCCGTCATCGATTAACATAAGACGATATGGAGAAGATGTATTATCAACTATGTTTTTGCATAGTGTCTGCAAAAGGTCAAGTTGATTGAATACAGGAATGATAATATCAATGGTTACATCAAGGTGATTTAATGAGTATCCATCAGATAATAAAAATTCGTTATATAAATTTGCAAAGTTGCATGAATGATCATGACTTCCTGTTGTGTTGTGATTTAAGTCAGTTGCCTTAGATTTATTAAAAATATAACTAATTTTTCTTGATCGCTTTATGACTGAATTCGAAAGATTTCTTATTGGCTTTGTTATTCGCCAGCTACTGGAATTTTCCATTTTATGTATTGCAGAATCAAGAGTATCAATACGATCCTGAAGTGTGCCGATATTTGTATATAAAATATCAATCGTTGTTTGTAGTGTATTGTTATCATGTTCTTTCTGGCTGACAGAAGTTATAAGCTGATTAACTTCATCATCTAAGTCAAATATCAGGGCGTATTCCTCAGGAAATAAGGCATGAATAAGGGATTTCCTATCTTCAATAAAAACCTGATCATTATTATTTGAAGAATATCCATGAGGATTATATACGGCAATGGTTTGATCAAGATAGTTTATCCGGATATCTTTTCTGAAAAACCATCGCATATTGAATACCCAGTCAGCGAGAACTTTGTACTTTGTCTCAAACCTTCCTAACTGCTCAAAAAGGTCTCGTTTAAAGAATAATGCCTGATGGCAGATGTTTTTTTTCAGAAGCTTGAGCGGTGTGAATTGTCCGTCATAAAGATGCCCGTTTTTTCCCCACATAACATTTCCGTACATGACATTGTTTTGCTCAATTTCAGCAGAACAGAAGATGCGTGAAAGAACATTATCGTTAAAAAAAGTGTCATCACTGCCCATAAAATAAAGCCAATCGCCTGAGCACTTTTCAATACCCTTATTCATGGCATCATAAATACCATTGTCTTCTTCTGAAATAAGTCTTATATGCGGGTATTGAAGGGAATACTTCCTTACGATTTCTACCGTCTCATCAGTAGACAGATTATCGATAATCAGGTGTTCTTTATGGGTATATGATTGCTGTGTTACGCTCAGAATGCATGTTTCAAGATATTCAGCAGAGTTGTAGGTTGGTGTAATAATAGATATTTTTGGGTAATTCATAGAACTAGTACTCTTATTTGAAGCCTTCCATTTCTGCTTCGATCATTTGTAAAACCACATCCGCCAAGTCAGTCTCAGCTTTCCATCCCATCAAACGCAATGCCTTCCGGGGATCACCGCAGCCGTATGGAATATCGGTAGGTCGGAATATCAAAGGGTCAATATCGGTATGATCCTGCCAATCAAGACCAAAATGCCGAAATGCAAGGTCCGCAAACTCAGCAAGAGAATGGCTTTTGCCAGTTGCTATCACAAAATCATCACCGTTCTCTCTCAGCAGCATGCGCCACATTGCTTCAACATATTCAGGAGCCCATCCCCAGTCACGCTGAATGGTTGTGTTGCCTAAATGAAGTCGCTCCCTGCTTCCACTGGCGATACGGCATGCAGAAGCAATAATTTTTCGGGTAACAAACCGTTCAGGACGCAAAGGCGATTCATGATTGAACAGGATTCCCGTACAGGCAAACAAGCCATATGCTTCACGATAATTGGAAACTTGCCAGAATGCAGCGGCTTTTGCAACGGCATAGGGGCTTCGTGGCCGAAAGGGTGTTTCTTCATGTGCCGCCTCCTTCAGGGTATCCCCGAAGCATTCTCCTGATCCTGCGTTATAGAATCGGATAGGTCTGTCAAGAAAACGAATGACCTCCATCAGGTTGATGGTTGCAGACAAGATACTTTCAAGTGTTTCTACCGGTTGATCAAAAGAGAGTCCGACAGAACTTTGCCCTGCAAGGTTATATATTTCATCAGGTTGAGTTCTGCTCACCACCTGAAGGACACTCCTGAAATCATTGAGTGCCATCGACTCAAGCCGAACATTATCCCGTATGCCTAATCGAACAAGGTTACTGAAACTGCTGATCTGGGCATCCCGAGAGCTGCCCACAACCTCATACCCCTTTTCAAGCAGAAAACGGGCAAGATATGCTCCATCCTGCCCTGAAATACCACATATCAACGCTCTCATTAATATTCGTGTGTCACCAGTTTCAATGCATTATTTTGTAGAAACCATTTTTCCCGCCCTGACCCTTTAGGCCTCAACCCTCAACCTGAGCAATGCTGATCAGTGCCTTATTGCACGAAGGGTTACATTACGGATCATCCAGGCAGCCACTCTTTGATCACCATTTCCAAGAGGAGTTGCACTCCCATCAGTTTCGAGAGTAATAGTCCCTATGTCCGCCGGCAATACATCAATAACCTTATCGAATAATCCCATTTTATCTCCGTTGCTGTTCAGGAGGTAATCAATACTGGTTCGATTTCGTTTAATGACATGCAGATGTAACGTCTGTTTTCCTCGTGTATTGTACTCGAACCGCAGTTCAGTCAGCGAAGCAATGTCAGAGTTACCTAATGCCTCAACCGAAAAGTTTACGGTATGCTCCACCCAATGCCACCAATTCTTTCCATCACTTTCACGTTCATAAGCTCCCGTTATCGACCTGATTCTTATCACATCGCAACGATCGTCGATAATCCCCACACGGAATGGACCAATTTGTTTTCCCTGACTCAGCCAACGGTTTTGTCCGGCGATGGGTTCTATAACCAGGCCTCCTGCATGCAATGTATTTGTTCTTTGTATTTCGGGCAAGAGTTGATAGATGTATCCATCATCACTCCAGTCCGACGCCAGTTCTCTGTCAAACAAATAGAGAGTTGCCATTTGTCTGAATTTAAGGTGTTCGCCTCCAAGAGCAAGATAAATTTGTTTATTATCATGGCAAGATTGAAGGACGGTATTCCGTAACTCGATATAAAAGTGGCTAAGGTCTTGTATTCCCTGGTAATACCCCATAAGTGGCAGGATGCGGGAAATACTGCTTTTTGCTGTGCTCAACAGGGTTATGACGAAGAGTAATGGCAGCACCACATCCATCGTTTTTTTTATGGATGCCCGCAATGACGCCAGGGAAGATAAAACCAGTACCATAACAAATGGATGCGCCCACTCAGAGAGTTTGAACTGACTCCAACTTTGACCGGTTCCTTTCATGAAAGGTGACGGAACAACATATCGGTAATAAAGAAACCCTGTGAAAATAAACAACAGAAGAACCATGGTTGGCATAAGCACACCTCGAGAGTCTTTTTGCCACAGAAAACGTATTCCCCCAAGAGCAATTCCTGTCACCAGGATGAGCAGGAGTAAACCCGTAAAGAAAGAGACAGTCCAGGTGTTGTCCGGCGTTGACCATTGAAAAACATCCCAGGCCCCGCCATGTACCCCGAGCGCGTGAGCTATAAAACCAGAAAGCGACCACTCGACAAATGAGCCGACGACTGCACCTGATTGTACTTTCAGAGCAGAATAAGCGCGTAACAGCTCAGTGTTGAGCATAAGCGCCGATATCCCGAACAAGAGAGTGCAGTGCAGCAGCAGCTTGCTCCATGCACGAAATTGCAATGCCGAAACACATCCGCTGACAACTATCGTCGCTAAAAGAAACGGGGCAAATTCTGAATAAGCCAGGGTTGCCCCTGTAAACAACACTGCCATGGGAAGTGAAGCTTTTCCAATGGTAACATTAGTATTCCTTGAGCCGGAGACCCACTGGAACATTGCTCCTGCCGCAAACACCAGACCTGCACCCAATGCAAGACCGATGGTTTGCGGCATAAATCCATAATTGGCACCAAACACCATACCGCCGAAAGTAAATGCCGGCAGAGCGAGCAGCATTAGACGCTTCACGCGGTGCATAGACCGAAGCACTCGAGAGAGTGGAAAACCCATAGCAAAAAAACAGGCAGCAAGAGCAGCAATGACTATTGAAGGGTAGACTTCGTAGGACCAAGGGGCATGAAACAAAGCTTGAAAAAAGGCAAGAAGAAATGAACCGCCCATACGTAGATTCGCAACCTGATAGATCGCCATCTGGGAGTTTTGAGGTGTTACTGCTTCTGGGGTGATGATTTCACTGAAAGCATGTACCTGCAGCCAGTTACCGTGTACAAGATAGGTGAATGCATCATTATGAGCATCAAACGCTCCATACTTAAACAGCGGAACCAGCACGCTTGTACCGCAAAAAAGTCCGAAAAAACTTATTGACAATGCATGACGCAACGCTTGCGATTTATGCTTTTCCAGCAAAAGGGCCAAAAAAAGCAAACCTGTAGCCGCAAGAGGAACAACAGCCGATTTTCCCATAGGCAGAAATCGTCCGATAAGGCTGGCGACAATGGTCAGTGATGACAGACCAAGCACAGGCGCAAGATAAAACCGGGCTGTAGCCTTAAGAGGTGGAGGAAACAAAAAGCTCCATGCTCGGCCAACGAAAGTCGCCATAGAGAGAATTCCTGTTACGTATAAAATGGTTGACCAGAATATTCCTGTTCCGATACAGTTCATGCTGATGGGTTTGCTGATGTAATGATTGTCAAAACTTTTCTGGCAAGTGCCCGGCCCTGACGGATAGCGTAGTTTGTGCCCCTGTCCTCAGGATAGATTTGTGCCATGGAACAGAGATGAAATCCCGGGAGAGGCCCGACTTCTGGTGGAATAAGCTGACTGTAAAACTTTTCCACGACCGGCTGCGACCATCGGGCCTTCCAGAGATGGTGCTGGACAATCCAGTTGCGTTCCAGCTTTGGGAACATTTGCTGCAGATAAGGAAATGCGTAGTCGAGCATCTCAAGAGCATTCATCCCGTAAAGCGGATCGGTATGTGGCAGGTATTTTGAAAGATAGACAATATGCCGTCCACCGTAAGTCTCGGGACGCTCGAAATTGGTATGTTCAATTACCCCTACAAAAGGAAAACCAGGTTCGTTTACATTCAACCAGTACGTACCAGAAAGTGAATGGTCGAGTTCAAGCACAAGGCAGACATTCGAAAGATACTTTATTCGTTCCAGACTGTTAATGTACTCTTTTCCAGCCCAGTTGCGGATCATATCGGCCACCAGAGGAAGTGCCGTTGTTGCGATGACATGCTCTGAGGTAATAATGCCCTTTTGTGTCTCAACTGCCCATGATGTGCCAACGCGTTGTATTGATAAGACCTTTGCACCAGTTTCAATACGGCCTCCAGATTTCTCAATCCTTGCAGCCAAAGCATCCGCAAAAGCAGAGAAACTCCCTTTAAAATAGGCAAGACGCTCCTCCCCTCCTTTGCCGCGGCTGCCACCACGAAGTTTAAGCTTGTTCCAGAACCAGACTGCTGAAATTTCATCAGCCTCAGGTCCAAATTTCCCCTTAAGCAACGGCTCCCACATTACGCGATAAACTGTTTCACCTCCAAGCTCTTTGAGCCAATCGGCTGCGGATTTCCCTTCAAGTTCTATCCAGTTTTTTACACGGCGAGCCCGGAGCGTAAGCAGCCCAAGCCTTATCCTGTCAAGAATCGGTAATGGGGTAAAACGCAGAAGGTCCAGGGGAGTTGAGAGTCTGAACACAGTATTAGCGTAGTAGACGCCGGTATTTGTAGGGTTTATATCCACCCTGTTTTTCAAACCAAGCTCGTCGATCAGTTCCATAACGTGCCGGTCATTGGTAAACCAGTGATGATAGAATCTGTCAAGTTTTTCACCGCCAGCCTCATAGGCCGCGGCAAGACCGCCGGTTTCCGGTTCCGATTCCAGAATCGTTACTGTAACGCCTTGTTTTGCAAGGTCATAAGCCGCAGCCAAACCGGAAAACCCACCACCAATGATTGCAACTGTGGTCGAGTGAGAAATGTTCATGGATTCGGTTCCTTCCTCTTATCAGGTTTTTGTTGGATGCAACACAACATATATTCCGCCCGCTATTGTTGGCGGCAGCCAGACGAGGAGATGAACGAGAAGAGCATAAGCTGCACTGGACGGTACAGTATTGCCAAGAGCAACCATGGCTTTCATAGTGAAAAAATCAAAGGTACCAGCATAGCCCGGTGCACTGGGAATTAATGTAGCAAGAGTGCCGACCGGCAGTGCCAGCCAACCGGCCTCAGGTGCAATGATAGTCGGCAGCGATTCAGCTGCTATCCAGAACATGCAGCCCTCAGCCAGCCAAGCTCCCATTGAGCAGAATATCAGTTTTCCCATGATACTGGCACGCGTTAATTCCTGAAGTGTTAACAAGCCATTATCGACCTCTGTTCGCAGTTTTTGTCCGAATGTCGGAAACACTCTGGCAGGAAAGCCCGCTGCAAAGTGTACTGCGGGAGCAAAGCGAGCGGGGAACAGTAATACAGCGAGCAGAACAACTGCAGCGATGAGGAGGGAGATAGCACCAATGCCTGCAAAACGGTTTATATCAAGGCCAAAAGCGACTATGGCACAACCAAAGAGCAGGAACACCATAAGCAGGTCAAGAAGTCGTTCAACGAAAAGCGTTGCCAGGGAAGTCCCCGCGCTGATGCCAAGCCTTCCATTATAGGCAAAAGCGCGTAACAGGTCACCGGCACGGAAAGGAAGTACATTATTGGCGGCAAAACTTGCAAGAAGCGGCCCTGCACAGTTTGTCCAGCGCAGTTGAGGGTTGTCACTCAGCAGCATGATATGCCAGCGTGTCACCCTGCAGCCATAACCGATAACGAAAGTAATAAATGCCAAGCCGATCCTTTCTGGTCGGCTCCCTTTGAAAGCTCGAAAAAAATCAGTCGGATCAATCTGGCGTGCTGTAAGCCAGATGAAAAAAGCTGCAAATACAAATCCAAGGCCAAGTCGCGTTACTTGCTGAAGCTTCATTGCTCTGTCCTTTCCGGACTGCGGGAAAACACCGCACCTTTTTGAGTGAATCCTATATATTCGTCAGTAACATACATTGGTCGTTTTTTCATTTCGTTATATATTCGTCCAATATACTCGCCAAGTATTCCAACGCAGAGTAGTTGTGCCCCGCCAAGAAACAGAACCGCAATCATCAAAGCCGTCCACCCTTCAACCCATATATTGGTAAACAGCCTCAGCGCTATAGCATAGATGATTCCGATAAGTGCAATGGTAGCCGCAATCATGCCCAGTCCAATAGACATTTGCAATGGTTTGGTTGAAAACGACAAAATCCCATCGATGGCAAAATGCAGCATTTTACGTAACGGGTACTTGCTCTTTCCGGCAAAACGCCCGGAGCGTTTATAGGGAAGAGCTGTCTGGCGGAAACCTGCCCAGCTGACCATACCGCGCAAAAACCTGTCACGCTCCGGCATGGCACGAAGCGTATCAGCTACTGCTCTGCTTAACAACCGGAAATCCCCTGTATCAAGGGGGATTGGAACATCAGAAAGTTTGTTCAGAACCCTGTAGAAAGTGCGGGCAGTTGCGAGCTTGAATCTCGACTCTCCTGCCCGTTCGGTTCGTATGCCATAAACAACGTCAAACCCCTCCCTCCATTTTGATATCATGTCAGGAATAACTTCTGGCGGATCCTGCAAGTCAGCATCGATTAACACGACGGCATCCCCACGAGCAGCATCAATACCTGCTGTTACAGCAATCTGATGCCCGAAATTACGGGCAAATCCTATTACCCTGATGCGCGAATCCTTTTCAGCAAAGGTGCGGAGCAGTTCACGGGTGCGGTCCCGGCTGCCATCATCTACAAAAATAAGCTCAAAATTGCACCCTTTCCCTGCATCGCACACGCTCAGTAATCGGTTGATGGTCTCTGCTATCACCTCTTCTTCATTATAACAGGGAATGACGATCGATAATATTTCTTCTGTCAGGGTGACCATGCAATCATTGCCTTTGGTAGTTATCGGACAGCTGTCCAGAGAGGTTTAAAAGAAAAAAAATAAATATTACAAAGTACCATATTGAAAAATAAATCATGCTGTTCCCTGAAATTTGGCCCAGGAGCCTGGCTGGTGTGTTGAATGGAGGGTTATGGAATCTTCGAAAAGCTCCCAGTACTCATGGGCCATGCGCTTTTGATCTGAAAATTCCTGAGCACGGAGAAGGCCGTCTTTAATCAACGTTGTGCGTAACGGTTCATCGCTAGTCAGTGATACCATTGCCTGTGCGATCTCTTCAGGATTGTCAGGATTAAAGAGCAGCGCAGCACCGGAGGTGACTTCCGGCAATGCCCGGGTATTGCTGCATGCTACTGGAATTCCTGCTGCCATTGCTTCAATGACCGGCAGCCCGAACCCTTCATAGAGGGAAGGAAAAATCATGCCGGCAGCGTTTGCCAGCACTGCTGCAAGCTCATCGTTCGGCAGGTATCCCGGAAAGATCACTCGATCAGCAAGCCCGATGGCAGCAGACTTTTTGATGACAGCCCTTTGCCGTTCAGTAGGAGCTCCAGTGCAGACAAGTTTCATTTTTGAAGTCAGTCCATGACGGATTGCTATTGCAAAAGCTGTCAAGAGTATTTCGTGGTTCTTGTGTTGCCAGAAATTGGCAGGGAAGAGAAGATAAAGTTGTCTCTCAAGGTTAAGGCGCGCAAATAATTCGTCACTCTCATCTTTTTTCTGCTCGTTGCTTGACAGAATGCGATGTGCCATACGTAAAGAGATAGTGCGGATACGCGAGGGATTAATGCCGCTGTGGATAATGGCTGATTGTCGTGAATAGTCTGAAATCGCTGTCAGCTGAGTAGCATGGTGGCAGGCATCCATGAACACCCGCTCCCGATATGCAACCTCTTCGGGGGAAAAAAATTCCGGATAGGTTTTATATTGTAAATCGTACACCGTGCAGACTGCCGGAATGCCGGGTTCGGCATAATCAAGAGCGGTGAAAGGGCAGTAGAGCAAATCAACACCCATTTCACGCAGTGTTTTGTCTGAATCAGCTCTATCAGGTTTAATCCGTTTGATGCGTTTTTTGAAGCTTCTCTTCCAACCTTTTCCCGTGCGCTCTGCCCATGCCGAAAATCTCCTTATAAGGCCGGCTCCTTTTTCTGGCCGCTTCCCTTCAGTACTCGGCGGAGGTGTTGGATCGGCAGCTTTTATTACTCGTCGCATATTCCGGCGATCAAGATAAGCCAGCTCATTGTGCGAACTCTGCCTGGTGAGCAGAATAAATTGCGTATCAGGCTTCATTTCGGCAAGCAGGCGCAGCAGTTCAAGCATGAAAACTTTAGCACCTCCGTTCTCCCCGCCAGGCAGCACAAGAGTCAAATCCACAGCAATACATTTTGGCGACTTTCTGACAGGCTTATCCTCTGCAGCTTTCTTTTGTTGTGAAACAGGTTTCCAGCGGTAGATCCACTGGTCATAGCGGTCATCTGTCAGGAGGTGTACAATACCTGCGACACTCTCCTTCCAGGTTAGCCAGGGTATACCTGATGATTGGGGAGCTGAACCTTTTTTTAAGTTGCCAATCCATGATTTCAGCGATATTGCCAGTTTCAATGGAGAGTTTGCACTGAAATAAGCAGCATGTTCGCCAGCAACTTCGCGAAATATCGGCAGATCTCGGGCAAGAATTGGACACCCGTACTGCGCAGCCTCAATCAGCGGCAGCCCGAATCCCTCCCCCTCTGACGCCATCACCATGCCATCGGCAGCTTTATAGAGCCTCTGCAAAGCTTCATCGCTGATACCCTGATACCAGAAGAGGCGTTTCTTCAGTTGTTTATGTTTTGCCATCCGTTTTGAAATCTGTTCAACCATCCATCCTTTTTTACCTATAACGACAAGGTTCACTCTCATTCCCGTCATCCAGAGTATTTCAAAAGCACTCAGCACCAGGGCGTGTCCTTTTCGGGGTTCGACGGTTCCCACCATAAGGATCGACGGTGACTTGGCAAGTGTCAGCAGCTCCTTGTCAAACCCTTCCGGAAATCCCCCGGTCGGCAGGCTTTTTGCGATATCCGCACCAAGATGAAACCAGCCGATCTTGAAAGGTCTGCAACGATGAGGCTTCACCTGATCAAACCACTCCCTGAAATGATCAGCCACAGCACGTGAAATGCAAACAACTCCGTCGCCCTGTGCTGCCATGTTCATCCATTCTTTATGATCGCCATAAACATTTGGTGGAAAAAAGTGTGGAAACTGCAAAGGCAGGAGATCGTAAACAACAAAATAGACACGGCCGCCTTTCCTCCGGAACGATTCAAAAAATGTCAGACCGTGCTGGACATTATGACAGAGATCAAGTCCAAGAAAAATATCACCGGACAGGTAATCCACAGGTTCATCGCTGAACAGGGAGCAGGATTGTTCATCAGTCCCGAGTATGTTCAGGGTGAACTTTCTGGCATACCGGTAAAAAAGGCCCTGCTCACCCTGCTCCATAAAGACAGGTTCAACCCGGAATCCTTCAGGTGGATGTTCAAGCAGCTCCATGACCACACTGCGCACTACGCGCTGAATGCCTGTTTTCAAATCATTCTCAGCAAGAGCAGAAACATCAATCAACAGCTGTTGGCCGGAGCACTGAGAAGGGAAGGTTCCATGAATCGCTTCAGCTATTGAAAAAAGGGCAGTTTTGTCATCAGGAATGGTTTCATGGTGTGCAATCTTCTGAAGAAGTCTATGGCGAATTGTTTCAGGACTCTGTAAAAACTTTTCAATAGCAGCTGCATATTGTTCAGCTGCCTTTACGGGTGATCGTTCAGTATGCACAAAGGTACGGGCGTTATAACCAACTCTTTCTCGCAATGATACGTCAGCTCGAAGAGTTTCCAGCACCTTTTTCAGTTGCTCAACCGTTACATCATCAGGCAGCATCATCACGCACTCCGTGGGCAGTTCCGTCATGCTGCCATTGGCATTAACGATGGTGGCAAGGCCATAATTCATGCAGTCCAATGCTGAAGCAGAACTTTCACCCCTCGACAGTGAACGCAGTTGTACCCCGATATCCGCAGCACACAGGTAGCGGCGATATTCGTCGATCGGCACCCATCCGGTCATACGAATGCGGCCACCGCTTTGTTCAATATTGTTCTGCAATGTTCTGCCGTAATCGTTCAGAGGAAGTTCGCCCACAAACAGAAGCGTGCATTGATCGTCATCAAAAAGGCTTGATGCCTGCCATGCTTCAAGCAGTTTGTGGCTCATCTTGTGTGGGCCCGGCAATCCAAAGCTGCACACGACGACATCACAATGCCCGAATCCAAGAGCCTTACGTGCTTCAGAACGGTCATAGCTATGTGCTGGAGAGCGTAAAAGGGGAATAATTGTCGAACGTTCGAGCAGACGAGAGCCGTACCAGGTTGTTGCAAGTGATGCAGCATATTCGGAATGAAAAATTATCCCGATCGCATGTTGCAAAATGCTGAAGTTACAAGGATAGGTCGCAACCACGTCGCCCAATCCATGAACAGCTGCAGACAGACGCTGCATTGCAGGGTAGCCGTGTGAACGGTATATCTCGGACGGAAAGCTTCCAGGAGCGAGGCCTGAAGAATCTCGATACTCAAGGATATCTGAAAGGAAAAAATCATGCAGAACTGCTATTCCAGGCACTTCAGCAAGCAGATCAAACATGTGGAAGTGAAAAGGGGAGTTGCCTATGTGATAGAGTACTCTGTCGTACTTACTGGCGTTATTTGTAAACCAGCTTACAGGTCGAACAGCACAGTTTTCCCTGATCCACAGATCGGTCATTTTTTTTTGCGCTACAAAAACATCAATCTCGTAATAGCGTGAAAGCTCAGGCAGAAGCTCAGCGCTATAGTCGCTGATGCCGGAGTGCTCGGGCGGAAGGGGCGACAGATAGGCCAGCTTCGGGCGGAGCTTTGGCAGCAGTGAGAGTAAAGGTGCAGGCGCTGCCTGAGCATGCCACTTTTCAAGAGTATTAAAAGCCTCGCGGGCCTGCTGCTCAAGGTTGGTGGCAGTAGCATTTATGGTTCCGAAAGGAGCTTTAAAAGAGATAGGTCCCGCAACTGCAGCATCCTCCGCCTCCAGTACAATATCAGCTTGCAGGCTCTCCAGAAAACTATGGAGTATCATGTTTCCGATCTGACCATGCCAGATTGCATTACCTGCAGGCTTGTACCAGAGCCGAATGTTTTCCTGTGGAAGAATTCCTTCAAAAGAATTTCTGAGACAGTCAATTGCTTCGGTATAAAACCCGTCAAGGGTAAAGATGATGGTGTGGTTACCCCGATTGCTGCACAACGATTGAAAAAAATTCAGGTGTCTATGGCTCCAGACATGTGAGGGTGTCAAGGCAATAACAATGATCATCGCACAATGGTATGTATATATAATAATGCAGACTTGCTCTCACCGTTCATTCGGTGGCTGTTTCGTTTCAGCTCTCATCACTGCGGGTGAGGTTTCGATCGCCAGACAGCTGATGAAGAGCAGGGGTCAATAAAAGCAAAATCCCCCACTTGAGCAAAAAGGCTAAGATGTTTCATTCCCTGCCTCTATTCGTGATTTTATTAATTTATGGTATGTTTTGCGGAGTGCTTCCGGATATGCATTGAGGGAGTCGATACGGACTCCTGAGGTTATGGTATTCATGGGGTTTTCTTTCAAGGCACCAGAAGTGTCGGGTGGCAAAACAAACGAATCGTTAAGTCGGTTCAGGGCAGCTGCTGCCTGAAGCATTGCTCTTTCAGGCGATGGCGGTTTAAAGGCAATCAGGGCATAATCGGGTGCCTGCAGAACTCGGGAAGAGATAATATGCACCAGCTGGTTATAAAGCGCCGAACAAGCCTCATCTTCTGCCATAAGTTTCAATGGTGCCCCGACGGTATGCCGATTCAGGCGCGCAATCAAGGGCGAAGCAAACCCTGCCTGGATGGCAAGAAAGTGCATGAGCTGGGGTGGTACAGGGCGTCTATGGGTCGGGTCGATATAAAAATTGCATGAGCCGACAGTTACATTTTCAGGGTTTGGTGTTTCGAGGATAACCATACCGCCAGGTGTAAGCAGGCGAAAGATCGAATCAAGAAACCAGAGCTGTTTTTCGGGAGCTATATGCTCAATAAGATGAAAACCGGTAATGATGCTGAATCTCTGCTCTCGTTCAACAGACAAAAAATCAAAAAGGTCAGCCTCCTCAGCAGCGAGATCGCGCTCACGGCAGTACTCGATAAACTCTTGATGAGAGTCGATACCGATGCTGTTGATATAATTTTCTTCTAAAAGCTCAAGCCACTCCCCACGTCCGCAGCCGATATCGAGCACTGGTGGCATACGGAGAGGAGGTACAAGAGAAACTAAGGGAAGATAGACAGAGAGTCTTTGTTTGATCTCCTCCCGATTGCCTCTGAAATAATTTTCAAAAGCACTATAGCTGAAGGTGTGTTGTAAGGTGTTCGTCAATACAGGTAGAGATAAATATTGAGTAGGTATGATTATTACTGATATTATACTGAGTCGCGCAAGATAAAAGCCTATTCCCTGTTATCTTATGTTTGTTAATGTCCTGTTATAACGTATTTTAATAATCATATAAGGGGAAGTGTGTTTATTTTTCCGTAACTATAGCGAAATTAAGGTATGATAACAAATCTGCTCTTTGACTTTTCTTTAATATTCTCGCTTGCCATAGGTAAAAATACATATTAGAATTTGTTTGTTTTTTTTTTTTTGGTTAAACTGCATTTATTATGTTAAAATGAGCCATTGAGAATATGCGTGCATTAAGGTTTATAATTCTTAATAAAGAGGAGCGATGTTAACATTGTAGCCCTGTTGCTGAAAAAAATATTTCTTTTCATTAAAAGTTGATTTATCAAGACCAACCCAAAAAAACAAAATAATACTATGGCAACTGATTACACTTCCCAGATTGAGCAACTTTATGTTGCTTACTTTGATCGCCCCGCAGATGTGGCGGGATTAGCTTACTGGAACAATGCACTTAACGCAAATGGTGGCAACACAGCAGTTATCAGTGCCCAGTTTTCAGTTCAGCCTGAATATACCGCTACCTTCAGTGGCCTTACCAATGATCAGATCGTTAATCTGATTTATGTCAACCTGTTTCATCGTTCCGCAGAGAGTGCGGGATTGAGATACTGGAGTGATCTTCTGACTGCCGGAAGTATCACGGTCAGCAATATCGTAACCCAGGTTATCGCAGGTGCGCAGAATGCTGATTTGGTATCCATCAATAACAAGGTTCTTGCTGCTTCAGCCTTTACAGCGGCACTTAATGCCAACAACGCAAGTACCTCCTACGACGGCACAACAGCTCCGCTTGCCAAAGCATGGCTTTCGGGGATTTACGATGCAACTACCGAAGCTGCCGCAGTTGCGCCAGCAGCTTTGAATGCAACCGTCGCTACACTTGTCAGCGGTCATGATGTCTTCACACTCACTCCGAGTACGGATATTGCAACAGCGAACGTATTCAATGCTGGATTGGTTTACACGCCTGGAGGAGACTACCGTGTTAATACCCTGCAGGATGAGGATGTGCTGACTGGCAGAGGTACAAACCCGACGCTTAACGCTACTCTTGGTTCAATAGACGGCGCCAATGCTGGAGCTCAATCTCACGTTGTCACCCCTACATTGAATGGTGTCAGTACTCTTAATCTGAATTTCACAGGAAGTGCTTCCTATCCGGGTGCGGTAAATGTTTTGGATTTACAGAACTCAACTGGTGTTCAGACGGTTAATATCGTCGGTATTACTGATCCTGACAACAGCGTAACAGTCAAGAACTTCACCGCTGTTCCTGCAAATCTTTCGGTTTCGAATACAAGCAGCCCTGCAGGTACTGTTGCATTCTCAGTTCTGGATTCTGCTGCCGCGGGCAAAGCAGACACAACTACCCTGACGGTGTCCAACGTCAATATCAAGGTCTTGGACTTGAACTCAGGCAATGCAGCTCTTGCTCCTGGAGCGGGCATCAGTTCCCCGTTAGTCAATGCTAATGGTATTGAGTTTGTAAATCTGGTTACATCTGGTGCCGGTGTTAACAAGATCGGAACATTCAGTGATGTTGATCTATCCAAACTGACGATTACTGGATCTCAGAATCTTACGATAGGTGCAATAGACTATGGTAATCAGGGCAAGTTCACAACGATCGATGGTTCAGGAGCCACTGGCAATCTGACCTTGACTTTGGATTCTCTACAGGCCGCTGCAACTGCTACCAATTTTGGTACGACTGGCGGCGATGTTGCTTTCACTCTGACAACTGGATCTGGCGCCGATACCATCAATTCCACGATTGATTTTGGTAACGGCAATGACGTTGTGGATGCAGGTTCTGCTCCTGCAGGTGGAGTTGATACTCTGGCATTGAGCAATGACGGTTCAAGGAGTTTTACGGATTTTGCTACGTACAATAACTTTGAAGCTGTGACTGTAACTCGTACAGGTTCAGTGGGTGGCGCTGCAAGTCTGACGGTTGATTCTGCTCACATCACTGGAGATCAGACATTCTTTCTCGTCAATAAGGCCACAGTTGACGCGCCTACTACATATGTCCTTAAGAATCTGTCTGCTGCAGAAGCAACTTCCATCACTATCGCGCACAGTGGTTTGAATGCTCAGAGTGCAGTCAACGACCAGCAGGGTAATAACATCATTGATGTTGTTTCAACATCTGGTAAAACGGTTGGTGTGACTATTGTCAATGGCCTCAATTCTGATCCTCGGTTTAACTTCACGCTGACAGCTCCGGGTGTTCCAAATATCACCATTAACGATAATGACACTGAATCCAACACCGTTTACCTGACTGATGCTCATACAGGAACCATTACTCTTGCAGGTGGCATAGCTGGTCAGTTTTTGAACCTTGATGCAGAGGTTCAGGTTACCCAGGGCAATGGTTATGACCTTGATAATACCGGCCTGGCAAATGACGGTTTATCCTGGGCAGGGCAGGCTGGTGATGCTGTTGACAACACAGCTTCGTTTAATGGAGTGTATGGTGCCGGCGACTATCGCAACCACTTCTTCTCTTATGCTGGTGGTGTTTTATTGACAGCCGCAAATATCAATGCAACTGGTGAAGCCAGTGACGTTATTATTCGTGTGGGTGCTGCTGACCAGAACATTCAGCTTGGTTCTGGCAACGATACAGTGATCTTTGCTGATCGCTCGGGCATAACTCATAGTACCTCAGGTCTCACTATTGCTGATACGGTTGTTGGCGGTGGCGGTCAGGATACCATTGTGCTTGATGGTTCAGGCCCGCAGTATCTTGGCGCATCCGAGTGGACAAACCTGAGTGGAATAGATGTTATCCGCTTGGCTGGTGTTGATGGAACACATACACCGGTTAGCGGATATCAGCCTTACTATTTAGCTTGCTCATCAGGTAGCGGGTCCTCTATTTCTGGTGCGGCTGCTCTCTCGACAGTCACTACCGAAACGCCTTTCAACCTGACTGTAACCAATCAGCTTGTAGGTCAGACCGGTACGAACCGGATCACGATTCTTAACAATGATGGCGATCTCAGCTATAATTCAGAAAACTCTTCAACGATCAATCTTCGTCAGCTTGATGGCAGCCATTTTGTCACCTTTGTCGGTCCAAACGGAGATGGTACAGATAGAACACCGCAGGCGACACAGATTGTTCAGTTGAGCGATGTCAGTGCCAACAGTGGTGAAATTCTTGACGGTGGTAATCCAAATGTCGGTGTTGCTAACGGAAACATAAATATCCTGCAGATCTTTAATAATGCTACAGTAACTGTTGGTGACTTGGTAAATACCCGGAACTTCCAGACTGTTCAATTCTGGAATGATACGACAACGGCGCAAACCCTTGCTCTTACCATTGATAATGCAACGTTTGACAGACTGGCTGACGCAGCAACTCTCTATGTACGTGCTGTTGACAGTACTACGGTAACGGGTGCTTATGCAGAGCTTGATCTTGAAGCAGGAAGTGTGTCTGGTAACCGCAACTTTGTTGTCTGGGGTAGCCAGGGTGCAGATGTTATCAATACAGGTGCAGGAAATGACGTGATCCTTGCATACAACCCGACAAGCCTTAATAAAAATCAGGGTGGTGATCAAATTAATGGCGGTGGCGGTACTGACAGGATATATCTGAATGATACATATGGGTTTGGAGCTGACACCCATTTGAATCCTGATACTGTTACAGTGAATACAGCTGGTGAAACTGTTTACATTTACGGTCTCCAGACTCATGATAACGTCTATATCAGTGCCGATTCGTACGTCTGGTCAGAACCGGTATCGCCAGGTGGTCATGGTCATGCTGTGGAGTGGAATATCAGCGGTGGCAATGTATCTTTGGTCAATGCCTACTTGGATGATATAAACGTGACTGGTGGTACTACTGTTCTTTCAACGACGATAGGTGGTGCCAACAATAATAATAATGTTTATATCCATGGAAGCAGTACAGTCAATTTGGGTGCGTTAGGGCATTTAAATGACCATGTCTGGATTTATGATGGGACAGATTCGTTGATAAATTCCTACGGTGATACCTTAACAGTAAGTGGTGGTAATACAACACTTAGCACTACTGGTGGCAGCGGTTATGGTGGAAACGAACTTGTGAATATCATTGACAGTAGCTCACTGGATTTAGGCATTGATCGTACCCATGGGTGGGATACTATCAACGTCTCTGCAAGTATATCGACGACTCTTTCACATTTACTTGCCCAAGATACCTTGAATGTGACTGGAGGTACTATTAATAACTATACTTCAGTTACACTTGTTTCTTCTACAAGTGACAACATTAACTTTCTTGATAATTCCACCTTTGGATACAGTGGAATTAATTTGGGAGCCGGGCATACACAAGACGTTATTAACATTGGCTTAAACAATGGTGTAGTAGTTAATAATGCGCTTGTTTATGATCAGACGCTTGGTCAGATTCAACAGGATACCTTCGTATTTGGAACTACCAACGCTGGATGGGCAGGGAGTTACACTGGAGCGAATGTGGTTCCTGGTGTTACTACGACAACTGTTAATGCGAATGGTATTATCACATTCTATGGTGGTACTAGTGGAACTACTCCAATTACACCTGCATTTACAACACTTCTGGCAGCTCAAGTTCTGAATGAATTTGAAACAGGTACATTTTTTAACTTTTTCCATGTTAATGAGCACAATCGTATTTTGATCTACAATGATGGTGCTAATGCATGGGTATTTGATCCTATTAGTGCTACCACAGGGAAGTTTGTAGAACTTGTTGGTATTAACAACGTAACCGGAATTACTTCTGGTGTCTTAACTGGAGACCATCAGGTGCATGTCGCTTAATCTCCATCTGGAGAATACTCAACGCTTAAATAGTAGAGAGTATAGGTAAAACCTAAAAAACCCCGTCTCACACAAGGAGGCGGGGTTTTTATTTAGAAATTTAATTGAGGTATTTATTTTAATTCAACAAACAGAAAAACTATGAGCCAGGAACCAACAATCAGTATTGATAACGTAAGCTACCCAGTATCAGATCTTACAGATAATGCGAAGATGCTGTTATCAAATCTACAATTCATCGATAACGAAATTGCCCGTTTGAACACCCTGCTTGCAGTAACAAAAACAGCGCGTGGAAGCTATGTTCAGGCACTGAAAAGCGAATTGCAGCAACCAAAGCCATAATCAATGCCTGCAATGCATTTAAATGTTGTGTGCTGATTAAGTTCTTGCGATTATTCTACACTCTCCGAAATGGAGGCTGTTTCAATTGGTGGTGTGGCAGGGTACATATGGGCACTGGATGACAGTTTATAATTTCAGAAAGGTAGCTCAAAAAAAGAAAATCATGGAAGAGCATCAGGAGGAACTGCAACGAAAGCCACGGATTGTATGGGCCACGCCATATTGCTTGCTGGATACTTCGAGCGGAGCATCAATTTCAGCAAGGGAGATGCTTCGTCAGCTTGTGGTTAATGGATATGAAGTTTCCGTGTTTGGAGCGACGGTATTTGACTCTGAAAGCGGACTCACGAAGTTCCCTGATAACTGGAAAACACTCATTGGAAAGGAGGAGATTATTCTGTTGAATGATCCACCTCTTGAGCATCGACTGCTCGTGACGGTAAGCACTGTTCGGTCGCTCATGACAGCTTATGAAGCTGACAGGTGGTACGCCCTGTATGTAGGACTCCTTGATACCTTTAAACCGGATTTAGTCTTGTTTTATGGTGGGATGAGTCTTGATCTTCTTATTTCAGATGCTGCAAGAGAGAGAAAAATTCCCTGTGCTGCTTATCTTGCAAATGGAAATTATTCCGGAAAAAGGTGGTGCCGGGATGTTGATCTGATTATTACAAACAGCCAGGCAAATTCAGATTATTATGCTCGTAAGGAAGGCTTTACATCGATACCGGTTGGCGTTTTTATAGATCCGGCACCTGTTGTATCACTCGAGCATACAAGAAAAAATATCCTCTTTATCAATCCATCACTGGAAAAGGGTGCTGTTATCGTTATACAATTGGCATTGCTGCTTGAAAAAACAAGACCTGATATAAAGTTTGAAGTTGTGGAATGTCGCGGCAGCTGGCAGGAATTGGTAAGGCAGGTTACAAAGCATTATGGAGAACAACGGGAAGCATTGGATAACGTGATTGTGAAGCCGAATACCAATGATATGCGACCTGTTTATGGTCGGGCACGCCTGCTTCTTGCACCAAGTCTGTGGTGGGAAAGTGCCGGACGTGTTGTCGTTGAAGCAATGCTCAATGGCATTCCCGCCATTGTTACTGATCGTGGTGGTCTCCCCGAAACGCTCGGTATTGGTGGTATTAAGGTGCAATTCCCGGAAGAATGTTATGAAGAGCCATATACATATTTTCCCAAACTCGCAATATTGGAGCCGCTGGTGGAAAAGATTGTGCAGTTCTATGATGACGATGTTTTCTACAACGATTATGTTGCCAGAGCCCTGCATGAAGGGAAGAGATCACTTTCAATGGAAGAAAGTACGAACAGGTTGATGAACGCCTTCAGGCCTTTTATTCAAAAAGCTTACATGATGTCTGACAGGCACACTACGCCAGGGTAACGTATAATAATATTTTTGTATATGGATACAGGAGAGGTTTCGTTGTAATGAATCCAAAAATATCAGTCATTTTTCCTGTAGGTAATCGCGAGGCGTATCTGAAAGAGGCTGTTGAGTCAGTTTTAGGGCAAAGCTTTACAGAGTTCGAATTATTGATTATAGAGGATGGGCTGTCGTCACAGGTTGCATCGATTATCACTTGTTATCGTGATGAAAGAATAAAGATTATAAAATTCCCCATGAATATGGGTATTAGTGCTGCTCGAAATGCGGGACTTTTGACAGCGACAGCACCCTATATTGCGTTGATGGACTCGGACGATATTGCTTTGACTGATCGGTTTCAAAAGCAATACGCATGGATGGAAAGCCATCCTGAAGTGACAGTTTGCGGCAGTAATTTCATTACGATGTTTAATGATGAAAATAGAATGCCGATGCGATATCCTGAATCGGATGGCATAATCAAATCCCGTTTCCTTATTGTTGATTCGGCAATTCTTAATCCTACAGCCATGATTCGTACAGATTTCGTCAGAAAATCGGGATTGCAGTATGATGCCAATTTCCCAAGGGATCATGATCATCGATTTTATGTGGAAATTATGCGCAATGGCGGGAGTTTTTATAATCTGCAGGAGGAGCTTTTACTCTACCGTCGTCATGATGGCAATGCAACCCGAAGCCGTTCAGGGGTGGATATTGAAAAAACAAAGGTGAGGGAAATCTTGATACCTCTCTTTTTTCCAGAGTTGACTGGCGAAGAAGCTCGGGTACTGCTTAAAGGACTTTGCGAAAATGTGCGTATGACGATGATTGAGGCTTGCTTTTGTCTTGTGGTTATGACCAAAGCAATGCGTGAGAGTAGAATATTTACAGGTGAAGACCGAGATGAACTTCGAAAAATCCTACGGTTTTATTATGAGAGCTTAGTGAAGATGGTGAATGGGGTAAGTAAAAATGTACACAAGTGTTAGTGGGTGGTTTGTATGATATGAATATTGTCCCTTGAATTTAAATGTTAAGAGTTGTGGTGTCGCTTACGAAAGTAACTTGTTTTTATAGCGCATTTGAGGATCGTATTTGTATGTCCGCTATGCTGAATGAGGGGGAGCCTGTTGTGTTCTGGTTGACTCAGCGTCTTTCTTGTCTGCTGGTTCGTGCGCTTACAGGCCATCTTGAGCGGTCTCTGTCACAGACGGAGCTGATTGATTTGGGCTTGTTGCTTTCCTGCAGGCAGCGAGATGCCGAGTGGCAGCAGGAGTCTTCAGAGCCTGTAAACTTTAAAGCAGCTTCATTTCAGATCTTACCCGAAAAAGTCGACATGTCGTGTTCGGATGATAGTGCAGCTTTGTTGTTTCCAATGGGGAATGGAGAGGATGCAATGCTGCAGATGAGCTTGCAGGAGTTGCGCCAGTGGCTGGCGATTATGCATCGGCAGTTTAAAAGTGCGGGTTGGCCGATGGGTGTTTGGCCAGGATGGTTTTCCCTTGCTGAGCCTGGTAGGAATTAGGGTAGGTGATGCGTATTCTTTTTATTCATCAGAATTTTCCAGGGCAGTTCAAGTTTCTTGCTCCAGCTTTGGTGCAGCAGGGGCATGAGGTGACGGCGTTTACCATTCAGACGTCTGTTCCTGCTTGCTGGCAAGGCGTACGGATGATTAATTACAGTGTTGCTCGTGGTACAACGACAGGGGTACACCCTTGGGTAAACGATTTTGAGACGAAAACGATCAGGGGCGAGGCGTGTTTTCGGGCGGCGTTGCGGTTGAAGGCTGAGGGGTATGTTCCTGAAGTTATTATTGCTCATCCTGGCTGGGGTGAGAGCTTGTTTCTCAAAGAGGTGTGGCCATCGGCAAAACTGGGGATGTACTGCGAATTTTACTATCACCCGGAAGGAGCGGATGTGGGCTTTGACCCTGAGTTTCCTGTAAAGGATGAGGGAAATGTTTGTCGATTACGGTTAAAGAATCTTAATAATATGCTGCATTTTGAGAGGGCTGATGCAGGTATATCGCCGACAGTGTGGCAGGCGAGCACTTTTCCTGAATTTTTCCGTAACAGAATTACGGTTGTGCATGATGGAATAGATACTCGGTTCATTACTCCGAATCCGATGGTCAGTCTTACGCTTCAAAAAAAAGAGACGCTGACGAGGAAGGATGAGATTATCACCTTTGTTAGTCGTAACCTTGAACCTTATAGAGGCTACCATATATTTATGCGTGCACTGCCGGCCATATTGAAGGAAAGGCCAAAGGCCAGGGTGTTGATAGTAGGAGGAGAAGATGTGAGTTACGGAGTTCGACCCGCAGAAGGCAGGACGTGGAAGGAGATTTTTATGAGTGAGGTACATTCGCAAATCAGCAGTGCTGATTGGGGAAGGGTGAGTTTTTTAGGGAGTATCCAATACCTTCATTTTATTTCGCTTTTGCAGCTTTCAACAGTTCACGTGTATCTGACGTATCCCTTTGTTCTCTCTTGGAGTTTGTTGGAAGCGATGAGCGCGGGGTGTGCGATTGTGGCGAGCGACACGCGGCCGTTGCATGAGGCGATTCGACACAATGAGAATGGGCGATTGGTGAATTTTTTCGATATTCCCGGATTAGTTGCAGAAATATGCTCCCTGCTGGATGATCCGGATGGAAGAGCAAGACTGGGTGCATCTGCCAGAGCTTTTGCGCAAGCGCACTATGATTTGCAGAGCATCTGCCTGCCGCGTCAGCTGGCGTGGGTTAATGAGCTCGTGTGATGCAATATAGAGATGAACATCCTTAAATCGAAAGGGAGAATCCACTTCAACTATACGGTATGAATAACGTCCCCTATTGTGAACTATTTTACCGGAGTTGTTGTTTTCTGATCGTGTTATCGGTGTGATGGGGGTTCTTAGTTTTATATAAAATCATTATATTATTTAATAATTATATTCTAAAAATAAATGAAAGGAGCCAGACATGAATGCCGTTAAACCTATGATGAGAAGTTTGTTTATTCCAACAATGATGTTTCTTGGTGCCTGTTGCTGTGGTGGTAAGGATGTTGTTAAAGTATCAGCTCCTACGGCATTACCCCCTCCGCCAGCTCCTATTGTTGAAGCCAGTCTCAGGGATGTATTTTTTGATTTCGATAAATCAGGGCTCAGGAGTGATGCTGTTGAACAGCTGAAACTCAATGCACAGTGGTTGAAGGAAAATGTATCAAGAAAAGTTATACTTGAAGGTCATTGTGATGAAAGAGGCACGAATGAGTATAATCTTGCTCTTGGCGAGCGTCGTGCCAACAGTACAAAGGATTACATGGTTAATCTTGGTGTTGAATCTGGACGTCTTAAGACCATAAGTTATGGTGAAGAAAAACCCTTTGCGGAAGGCCATAACGAAGCTGCATGGGCTCAGAACAGAAGGGTTCACTTTGTCGCAGAATAATTGGCTTGGTATACGGCTTTAATTAACTAAAACCCCGGCACATCACCGGGGTTTTACGTTTAGTATAGAGCCAGACATCCGACAGACAGGAAAATATTTGTTTCTGAACAGTAGGCAAATCTATTGAACTATTGGAAGACTTGTATACTCTTTTGTATATTGCATTATATTATAAAAGTTAATTTTGTATTGTTTTTTGGGAGATATTATCAAAAACAATAGGAAGCTAAAGGGCGATGTAAAACCGTCGATCAACGAAAAACCCGGGAAAAAGCTGTGGGTTGTTATAGGTATAGCCTCTTTTTTAGTGATTGGAATTTCATCTCTGATCAACCCAATTATGAAGGCTGAAAGAGTTAAGGTCTACACCAGCTCATCTTCTTCAAGCTCATTTGCAGAAAGCTATTCATCTGCAAACTCGTCAACAGCAAGCTCGTCAACAGCACAAGAAGTTTCATCCGGCAATATTTCTTATGGTGAATATAAGTCTCGCACTTCAGGTACCGATGAGTTGGTTGTTAAAACTGCATCAGTAAGAAGCTCAGGGCCCATACGACTTGGGGTACCTTACACGGGGGATAACTATGGACGGCTTTCTGTCAGGAAAACAGGATATACCACAGATATAATATTCAGTGTGGACAGAGGTAAAATCAAGAGCACCCATCAAGGATCTGGAATTAAGGTAACATTTGATAATAATAAAACGCTATCATTTTCAGGTGCTGTGACAGCAAAAGGGAGAGCATCAAACATCATCCTTACTGATTCGAAAACTTTTTTACAGGCATTAAAAAACGCCAGGAAACTCAGAATTGAAGTAGATTTCTATAGTGAAGGGAAAAGAATGTGTGAATTTGATGTGTCAACACTTGATCTTAGCAAAATAGGGTTATAGGAACTATAACCCTGACCTGTTTTAAATACTTGAGATAATACAAAAACTTATATACCATTACAATATATCAGCATGATTAAGAAAAATAGTCTACTTGTTGCAGGAATAGCTGGTATGCTTTTTAGCCTTTCCTATAGTAATGGCCGGGCTGATACGCATATCAGCAATGAGAACAGTGTGCATTTTGCTATTGATGAAAAGACGGGTTTTATTTTTATACCTGGCTATGGGTTTTCAGTTTCAGTAAATAATCCTTATGACATCATATTCTTCGAGAACCTGTACTATCTTTTTCGTGATGGGGTTTGGTACCGTTCTGCATTTTACCGTGGACCGTGGGATGTCATCCAGAAGGATGGGGTTCCTTATAACATCAGGAGTCATCGCTGGGATGATATAAAGCAATTTAGAGACAATGAATACCGACGTATGCGTAACATAATGTATTGGGAGGACAGTGACCGGCACAGGAACAAGAACAGGAATCAAATAAATCAAAATGAAATACAGGATCAAAAGATAATAAAGGGCCAGTCCAATAAAAACAATCAAGAAGGTAACTTTCTTATAGAAAACAGTAACTATAAAAAATAAGAGTATAATCTATTGTTCTATTAAATATTCAATACCTTTATTCAATACCTTGTTCTTTCAGTTCACGGAATCGGTCACATCCTTCTTGAAATCCGTTATCACATGCCTTTCCAAACCAATCTTTGGCTATATGTTTATCAGGTATAACACCTTGACCATTTGCGTATATTAACCCTAGGTTGTACTGAGCTGGTGCATAACCTTGAAAAGCAGACAATTTATACCATTTCAAAGCTTCATCCATATTCTGGGTGACTCCCTGTCCTGTAGCATACAAATAACCGAGATTGCACTCGCCACCAGCGTGTCCCTGGGAAGCGGCAAGACGGTACCATTTGAAGGCTTCAACTATATCTTTTTTGACGCCCTGGCCATTAGCGTACATGACTCCAAGATTGTTCTGAGCGCTGGCAAGGCCCTGAACAACTGCCAGATTATACCACCTCAATGCTTGTTCAAAGCTTTGACCTACGCCCTGACCATTGGCATACAATGCACCGAGATTACATTGACCGAGTGAATAACCCTGATCAGCCGATTTCCGATACCATTTCAAGGCTTGGCGTAAATTTTGAGCCACCCCCTGACCATTGGCATACAATGCGCCAAGATTGTTTTGAGCTGCGGCATTTCCCTGTTCAGCTGAGAGCCTGTACCATTTTATGGCCTCTTCAAAATTTTGCGTTACGCCCTGACCTTTTTCATACATCATCCCGATATTGCACTGACCAGCAGGATTACCCTGGGAAGCTGAAGATTGATACCATTTAAATGCCTCAGTATTGCTCTGTGCAATTCCCCGTCCTTTTTCATACATTGCACCAAGATTGTTCTGGGCAGAGGAATTCCCCTGTGAAGCTGATAGTCTATACCATTTCAGCGCTTCAGTATAGTTTACCCTGACTCCCTGGCCTTTTTCATACATCTCACCGAGATTGTTTTGAGCATCTGCATATCCTTGATCAGCCGCAAGGCGGTACCATTTACTGGCTTCAGGGTAGTTTTGGCTTACCCCTTGACCAGCGGCATACTTTTGACCAAGCTCGTATTGAGCAATGATATTGCCCGCCGCCGCCGCATTCCGTTTCCTTTCAATCTTATTAATAGAATCTGCATGAGCTGTTCCAGCAACAAGTATCATGCATACAATAAAAATCAGAGCTTTGTTTATCATGGTATTCATGAAGCGATGAGATAATAGACGGATTCGTATGGTTTGATCGATAATAAATTTACAAAAAGGATGAACTACTCGGAAACTATATTATTGCTTAAAAAAAAACCAATGGAGTATCACTCCATTGGTTAAAGGCTGTCTTGGATGAAAGAAAAACAGCTTAAGGTATAACAACTGTTGTGCTGTGTCCACCGCCACCACCAGAAGTTGTGGTTGTAGTAGTTGTACCAATCAAACCACCGGCTGCTGATATAGTCGGACCGTTTGATGATGTTGTGTTATAGCTGCTGACGTTAGAATTGCCGATAGTGTTGAGATTGGAAGATGAATTTGATGTGGAAGCAGTTACGGTTCCAAAACCAGCTCCGCCAGCTGCAGCAGCACCGCCAGTTAAAGTAGTCGTAGTAGTTGAAGAATGACCTCCACCTCCCCAGTTGTTAATTGTAATGCTGGCCATCGCTGGAGAAGCCATACCAACTACTAATGCTAATGAAAGTATAGTTTTTTTCATAGTATTATGGTGTTTAGTTTGTTAGTTATATAATTGCCTCTTTGTCACAAATTTAACCACCGAGGCCTTGTGAGTTAAATTTATTTATCAGAAAGGATAACAGTCAGGCTTACAATCGGTACTGCCTCTGTTGCCCCTTTATTACCTCCTAAAGCTCCTGCAAGGCCTGAAACTACATTGCCGGGAAAGAAGCTTGCAGATGACATTGCTTGAGCAGCTAAACCTTTCGAGTGTACGCCAAACGATGATGCTGCCCAACTTGATTTAATGTAAATATTCAAACCATGATATTTATTACATACATAGGTCTTAATATCTGATTTAAGTGTTGAGCCGTCAACTTCATCACCTTTATTTAAATGAGGAGAAATCGTAATAGATCCCAAACCCGGAGGTACAGGCGATTTTTCATCAAGGAAAATAAAATTGTTTGCACCCGCCCCCTTATATTTTTCGATATTGTAATCTGTTACGCAAACGATAGTTGTTTTGCAGCTTTTTCCATCAGCAGTGTCTCTGTGATCGGGTGACCAGGATTGAGCAAGAAGGAGATTGAGATTGGATGATTGTGCCATTCCTCCCTGAATAGAGTATAAATGGGGATTATCAGTCTGTGCTACAGTTCCCAATAACTGTTGCGGTACAATTGTATCTCCAGATTTCAGCACAAGCGTGTTACCGCCATTTACCGATGTCGATGCACCTGTACTTGCTGTTGATGCACCTGTGGTTGCTGTTGATGCACCTGTACTTGCTGATGATGTTCCGCCGGTAGCGTTTCCGCCGGTAGCATTTCCGCCAGTAGCATTTCCGCCGGTAGCGTACGAACTTCCACCAGACCCGCCAGATGCATAAGAAGTAGAATAGCCTCCAGCACCTCCAGCACCACCGGCAGCTGTATTAACATTACCTATCCCATAAGAATAAGCTGATGCAACACCCGTGGCGCTTACACTTTGTGTAGCATTTGTCGTTGCAAATTGCGTTGCATTTGTGTTGTAAACATCACCGTATGCTTTTGAAACCACGCAAGACAAACACATGATTAACAGAGATACTTTTTTCATACTATTATTTGATAGGCACGTTAAACCCTAAGTTTTATCTTAATTTCTAATTAAACATATGCAAATAAGATGAAAGAAAAAAAAAAAAACAATCTATTTATTGTTGGATATGTTGTAATAAGCGTATTAGCGCTGTGAATAGATGTTGCTATTGATAAATTTGCATGATTCTTAAAATTAGCCTAAAGTAATATTTTCATATTCAATTATCAGGATATACATAAACTCATATATTATGCATTGAATTGCTGCGAATACGCTTAATATGCTTTTATCTCTAAGGGGGCAAATTCAATGAATTTCCTTTTGTTAAAGAATCGATAGAGAAATCAAAAAATATTGGTTGTTAACGAAAAAGATAGTGCATCAGCCATGATCTTTAAGGACTTTCGCCGAATTGTTAAAAAAGCACGTAACCATTACAATGAAGGAACGAACAGAATCCGATCTTGCGAAAGAAAAGTCAGAGTTAGAGAAGTTCATCAGTATTCTTGAAGAAAAGGAGCGTGCTTTTAATGAACTAGCCGTCACCTTCGACCAATTTAAGCAGCGTTATTCTTCTGCAGTTGGTCGCAAGCAGCTTGAACTGAACAGGCTCCATGCAGAGCTTAATGAGTTAATGGCCAGAAAGGTTCCTTATGGCCATGGCCCGAAACAAAAAATTTCAGGGATTTCATCACCACCATTAGATAATTCTGCCGACCAATACAGCGTTGCAAATCTTAAGACACAGCCTGCATTGCATACTTTTTCAGAAGTAAAAGAAGTAAAAAAAGTGTACAGAAAGATTGCCTCAATTATTCATCCCGATAAGGCAGCAGAAGCGAGGTCGCGCCCGCTCCGTACTAAACTGATGGCTGAATTAAATGAGGCTTATGCATGTAAAGACACAATGAAAATGCAGCGCATCCTTCAAAAATGGCACGAAAGTCCGGAGGCAGTCGCAGGCGATGATATTGCCGCTGAGCTGATCAGGACACAGCGGGCGGTAGCAATAATAAAAAGAAGGTTAATGGAAATAGAGACAAGCACATCGAAGATAATAACTTCTGATATGTATGTGATGATGGTAAAAGTGCAGGAGGCTGAAAGGGTTGGGAGAGATATTCTTGCAGAAATGACAATTTCAATTGATGCAAAGATAAAAGATGCTCAGAACAAGCTTGTGATAAGGATGTTTGGTTAGATTTTGAACAGGGGAATCACTTTTTGTATTTTGCAGATCTTTAATAATAATCTTATAATACCTGCCGTTGAGCCCGAAAGGGTAAAAAGTGTTTTAAATGGATATATATAAGAATAACGGAGCAGTATTTTTATGGCTAAAGTCAAGAAAGAAGAGCCTGTTTTAACAGTAAACGGAATCAGGTATCTTGTTGCTGATCTTGCGGATGAGGCGAAAACTCAGTTTGTTAATATTCAGGCGGTTGAAGCTGAAATCAATCGGTTGCAGACTCAGCTTGCAATTGCCCAGACTGCACGCAATGCTTATCAGCAGGCACTGATTGCAGCTCTTCCTGCACAAGTATAAGTATAAAGTTTATGGTAGTTGCATTGTAAATACTTTGATGGTGCTTGATGGCAAAGATAAGTTTTCGTTGTAAAATGTTGTATTATTATGAATTTCAGTTTGCTTTTTTGTGAAAATCGCTAAAGAACTGTCCCCGTTGCGCGCTGCACTTGCCGCATTGTTTCCTTCTTTCAAGCATGTTTTTTTTTTCAGTGTGTTTGTCAATGTGCTGATTCTGGCCCCCAGCGCCTATATGATGGAGGTTTACGATCGTGTAATCAACAGTCGCAATCATACAACTCTCTTGATGCTGACCATTTTGGTGGTATGTGTCTATGTTCTGCTCGAAGCACTGGAATTGGTTCGTCGTCAGGTAATGCATGATGCGGGACAAGAGTTTGATAAGAGGTTGCGCGCTCGCGTTTTCAGTGCTCTTTATTCCGCACGACTTATGAACTTCCCTGTCGGGGGTGCGCAGGCATTGAGGGATCTTAAAACCATTCGGGAGTTCCTTCCTTCGCCGGCATTTCTGGCCGTTGTTGACGCTCCTCTTGCACTTCTTGTGCTGGTGCTGCTTTTTTGGATGGCGCCAGGTCTCGGTTGGTTTGCCGTGGCTGGTGCTCTTGCGCAGTTCGCTATAGGCGTGGTTAATGAACGCCGTATCCGTCAGCCGCTTATGGCTGCTAATCGAAGTGCTGTAAGTGCTCAGGGATATGCTGATGGAGTCATCCGTAATGCGCAGGTGATTGAGTCAATGGGGATGCTGGGAAATATTCACAAACGATGGATGGATCGTCAACAGGAGTTTCTTCTTCAGCAGGCGATTGCATCTGACCATGCGGGGACAAATTCGGCTCTCTCAAAGTTGGTACAGAGTCTTTTAAGTTCACTGTTGCTTGGGATGGGATGCTGGCTCACGTTGAAAGGTGAACTGCATGGTTCAGGGATGATTGTAGCGTCCATTCTTGGTGGCAGAGTTCTGGCACCGCTTGTTCAGATTATCGGGAGCTGGCGTCAGGTTGAGGGTACTTTTGAGTCATTCACCCGTCTGGATACACTTCTTAAGGAATTTCCCCCGCCGCTTAAAAGTATGGCATTGCCGGCACCTGCTGGATTTCTTTCTGTTGAGGGGGTTATCGCTGGTGCTCCGAGAAGCCCGATACAGATTATCAGAGGGGTTAGTTTCAGGGTTGCTTCCGGAGGGTCGCTTGCGATTGTCGGGCCGTCAGCTTCAGGGAAAACTACACTTGCAAGGCTTCTGGTGGGTATATGGCCATCGATGCAGGGCAAGGTGCGCCTTGATGGGAATGATATTTACCAGTGGGATAAAGAAGAGCTTGGTCAATATATAGGCTATTTACCGCAAACTATAGAGTTGTATGAAGGGACAATTGCGGAAAATGTTGCGCGATTCGGCGACCCTGATGAAGCAAAAGTGATTGAGGCGTGCCGTATGGTTGGTCTTGACGGGTTTATTAAGCAGCTTCCAAAGGGGTATGACACGCAGATTGGCGACGATGGTTCGTTTCTGTCGGGCGGGGAACGGCAGCGTGTGGCTCTGGCACGAGCATTGTATGGAATGCCCAGGTTTGTAGTGCTTGATGAGCCGAATGCAAGTCTTGATGAAGCGGGTGATGCCGCATTGCTCAATGCAGTCAAGATGTTGAGGGCTCAGGGTACAACGGTGATTGTGATGACGCATCGTTTGAACATTCTTGGGGCTATCGAGCATATGCTTGTGCTGGTTGATGGGCAGGTTCAGCGTTTCGGGACTTGTCAGGAGGTGTTGGCTGCTTTGCAATCGCCTCCTCCTCAGGCCACCTCTTCTAATTCAAACCATTAGCCGCACTGCTAATTCTTATCAGGAAGAAGATTTTTCAATGAAACCTTATTTTTTTGATCGTAGTGCGTTGTCTCGCCAGCTCTGGATCTTTCGGAAAGAGTTTGTATGGGTAGGCATTTTCAGTCTTATCGCCAATGTGCTGATGCTCACGCCGACAATTTACATGCTCCAGGTCTATGGTCGTGTCATGAAGAGCGGCAGCGAATTGACACTGCTCATGGTGACTTTTTTTCTGTTGTTCTTTTATGGAATAATGGCATTCGCGGAGTGGCTCCGGTCTCGCCTTTTAGTGCGGGTTGGTGTCAGGCTTGATGAAGCGCTTAACTCGCTTGTATTCAATGCAAGTTTTGAGGCTTACCTGAACCGTTCATCGAACAACGTCGTTGAGGCTTTTTCTGATTTAACCAATATCCGTCAGTTTTTGACGGCTAATGGTATGATCGCGTTTTTTGATACACCGTGGACTCCTGTCTATATTGCCGTTATATTTATACTGAGTCCTTTTCTTGGGTGGCTTTCCATAGGTTTTGCCATTATCCAGCTTGTTTTAACCTGGCAGAGCCACCGGTTGAGTACAAAGGAAATAGAGAGCGCGGCTGAAGCAGGAAACGACAGTTACCGTTTTGTACAGGATAAGCTTCGTAATATTGAGCCGCTTCATGCAATGGGTATGGCTGGCAATTTTCGTGAACGGTGGTTCAGGTTGCATGATGCTTCGCTTGCTAAAGCTGATGCTTCTTCTGAAAGGCAGCATCGCCAGCAGGCGTTTGCAAAATTTGTAAGATACAGCTTGCAGTCGCTGACGCTTGGTGCTGGTGCATTAATGGTTATTGAAGGTAAGATGTCAGCTGGTTCGATGATTGCTGCAAATGTGCTGATGTCGAAGGCGCTTCAGCCTCTTGATCTTGTGATGGCTACCTGGAAGCCTTTTGTGCAGTGTCGTACGGCGTTTGTTCGTCTTGAGAAACTTCTTGAGGAATTTCCGGAGCGTAAACCGGGTGCCAGGCATCAGGATCCTCTGGGGGAGATCAGGCTTGAGGGTCTTTCTGCAACTGCCGAGAGTCGTCCAACTCCTATTTTGCATGACATTAATGCTGTATTTCCTGCTGGACGGATAGCTGTAGTTGTCGGTCCTTCAGGATCCGGAAAATCAACACTTGCTCGCTGTATTGTCGGTGTTTGGCCGCAGCGGCAGGGGCGTGTTCTTATTGACGGGGAACCTGTAGAGAGCTGGGACAGGATAGAACTGGGCCCTCATATTGGGTATCTTCCTCAGGATATTGAGTTGTTTGACGGTTCAATTGCTGAAAATATTGCTCGTTTTGCCGAGATTGATTCCTTGAAGGTTATTGAGGCGGCAAAACGTACTGGTATTCATGATATGATTTTGAGATTTCCGCGCGGTTACGATACTCAGATAGGCGAGGCTGGCGGAATGCTTTCGGGAGGTCAGCGTCAGCGGCTGGGGCTGGCCAGAGCGATGTATGGCAATCCGGCAGTTATTGTGCTGGATGAGCCGAATGCGAATCTTGATGATGCAGGAGAACGCTCTTTGCTTGAAGCGGTCGTTGATTTGCGAAAGGCTGGTAAAACGGTCATTCTTATTACGCATAGGCCAAGTATTCTTGGTGCGGCGGATCTTTTGGTGGTGATGCAGGATGGAAAAATTATACGTTGTGGCCCGCGTGATGAGGTGTTGGCGGCTTTGCGTCCTGCGAGTGTGCAGCCTGCACTTGCTGAAGCCTGATTGAAATTATTTTGAGAAAAGTTTAAAAGATAGCAATGAGTAATCGTGATGTCTTGGCAAAGAAGACGGCTGTTACAGTCAAGGGAAATGGCGGGGAGTATCGTGATACCCGCAGCCCGATCCGACTGGGTATTTGGGTATTGCTTGTGGGATTTGGCGGATTTTTGCTGTGGGCGGCTTTAGCTCCTCTTGATGAGGGGGTACCTTCTCAGGGAGTGGTGAGTATTGCGACTAAGCGCAAGGTTGTGGAGAATCTTCGCGGTGGAAGAATTGAGAAGGTTTATGTCAAGGAAGGTCAGTTAGTGCAGCAGGGTGATATTTTGATGAAGCTTGATACTCAGACGGCTAAGGCACGCTATGATGAGGTGCATCAGCACTACCTTGGTACGAGGGCGATGGTGGATCGCCTGCTTGCTGAGATGAATGGAGCTGGTTCAATCAGTTTTCATAAGGACTTGCTGCTTGATCATGATCGGGCATTGTCTGAACAGAATATGAAGAATCAAAAGCAGCTTTTTTTGTCGAGGCAGATGACGTTGAAGATTTACAAAAATCAGCTTGCTGACATAATGGCATTGGTGAAGGAAGGTTATGCTCCGATGAGCCAGCAACGTGATCTTGAGCTGAGAATTGCGGATTTCAAGACGAATACTGCTTCACAGCTGGCGCAGGTACAGCTTGAAGTGGAGGCTGATGCAGAAAAAACGCGTGCTCTGGCCGAGGAACTTGCAGACACGGAGGTGCGATCCCCGGCTACAGGGCAGGTGGTCGGGTTGCAGATACAGTCTGTAGGGGCTGTAATTCAGCCTGGCCAGAAGATTATGGATATTGTGCCGCTTCATGAGGGCCTTCTCATTGATGCAAAAATATCGCCGCAGTTTATTGACAGTATTCATAATGGACTTTCGGTTGATGTGAGTTTTTTTTCTTTTGCCCATTCACCTCAGCTTGTTGTAAAGGGAGTGGTTGAATCGCTCTCTAAAGATATAGTGACTGATCCGGGGGTTAACCCTATGGCACCCAATGCATCTTATTACCTTGCTCGTATTCTGGTTACGCCTGAAGGGATGAAAACTCTTGGAAAACGTCAGATGCAGCCAGGTATGCCGGTGCAGGTCGTCATTAAAACCGGTGAACGTTCTTTGCTGACATATCTTCTCGATCCATTGATCAAGAGAATTACGGTTTCAATGAAGGAGGATTAGAAGCAGGAGAAGCTGGTTTCGTTGTTACTTAACATTCTATGATTGATTCTGATATGAAGCTGTTGGTTCGTTTGATGGTTGTTGCTGGCTTGTTTGCAGCTTTGCCGGTATGTGCCGAGCCGGTCAATTTATCCATGGCTTACCAGAAAGCCTTGGAATATGACGCACAGGTTCGTGCAGCAAATGCCGATTATTTGGTTTCGAAGGAAGAGATTGCGAAGGCGAGGGCTGAATTTCGTCCGAGAATGAACATGAGTGCATTACAAGGGAGGGATGAGACGAAAAGCATTGCTCCCGGGCCATACGGTGTTCCTCTTCAGCAAGACCAATTTTACAACGCCAGAACCTACGATCTTTCTATTCGGCAGCCGCTATTAAATTTCCTGAGTTATGCGGATTATAAACAGGCTAAGGCTGTTGTGGCTAAAAGCGATGCACAGTTGCAGAAAGAACGGTTTAATTTGATTGTCAGAGTCACTGAAGCATATTGTAATGCGTTATATTCTGAGGATAATCTTGAGTTCAGCCATGCTCATATCAAGGCATCAACTGAACAGCTTCAGATGACGAAACGTCGATTTGAAAAGGGTTTAGGTACGATTACCGAAATTAATGAGGCGCAGGCTGACTATGAGCTGGCACTTGCAGAGGGGGTGGATATTGTCAACACTCTGGATTTCAACCGGAGGGAGCTGGGGCGACTGACTGGTGTCTATTCTGAGGAACTGTCAAAACTTGTACCTGAGAAAATGGTTTTGGCACGACCTCAACCAGATAATGTTGATTCGTGGATAGAACTTGCTCATGCAGATAATCATGATGTGGCTGCTGCGCGACAGGAGATTCAGATAGCCAGAAGGGAGGTTGAGAAACAGCGAGCTTCAAGGTATCCGACAGTGGACCTGGTGGTCGACAGAAATTACTCGCAAAACGGGACTAATTATACCATTGATCAAACCTACGGAACAAATTCCATTTCATTGCAGATGAATGTTCCGATATACAGTGGTGGTTATGTCAGTGCTTCGGTTCGCCAGGCTCATGCAAAACGCTTGAAAGCTCAGGAGCAGCTCAGTTGGCAGGAGCGAGGAGTTGAATCAGATGTGCGTAAATATTATAACGGTGTGATTACAGCTATTGCACAGATTAATGCCTATGAACAGGCGGTAAAGTCGCATGACATAGCTTTGACTGGCACAAAAAAAGGATTTGAAATGGGTCAGCGCAGCAACATTGATGTGCTTAATGCCCAACAGAAGCTGATTGAAAGCAAACGGAATCTTTCGAAAGCACGTTATCAGTATGTTCTGAATCTACTGCAGCTTAAGGAAAGTGCTGGTAATTTGTCTCCAGGTGATGTTGATGAGATAAATGGCTGGCTTGGCGATTCAAAGAAATAGTTGGTGTTTATTGAAGCGTCGATGGGTGGAAGACGAATCTCATTGCAGACAGGCTTTTTTATGTTCTTGCACTGCTGCAGGGTATTTTCTTGGAAAAGTGCATACGTGTTTCGTAACCGAAGCAGGCACTCTCCCTCTCTTAGGATAACTCATATCGTATAACACACTCTGCTCTCACTTCTGCAAGCACATGCAGCTCCTGTAATTCTCAAACAAAGTATTACCTTCTGTAAATCTGGTTGTGACCGGTGCATCCGCATTTGCGATGCAGGTGTGGAAAACATACATATAACCGATAGTATCAATACGTCTCAACAATATGGAAGTATCTGTTTCTGCAATAATTGCTGTTTATAATCCCGATCTCTCTTATTTTGAAAAAGCAGTTTTTTCTGTACTAAATCAGTCTTATCGAGTTCTGGAACTTATTCTTGTTAATGATGGTGGAAATGAAGCATTTATAGGCAAGCTTCCGGATGATCCACGAATAAAAGTGTTTTCAAAGCAGAACGAAGGTGTGGCAGCAACAAGAAATTATGCTATTAAGCAATGTCGTGGTGATTACCTTGCATTTCTTGATCAGGATGATTACTGGTATCGGGATAAGCTGCAGGAACAGTTTGATATGATCCCTGTTCATGGAGAAGTCTGCATGGTTTCCTCATCAGTCGATATCATGGAACATGATGGATTTAATTTAAATAAACATTCAAAATCTATAGTTGATATCTATCGCAGAAAAACAAGTAATAAAAATATACTTTTATGCTTAGCAGAAGGCAATTTTATTTATTCCTCTACTCCTCTTATTCATAATTCTATTTTTAAAAAAGCCGGGTTATTTGATTCATGGACTCAACCGCACGATGATTGGGATATGTATCTAAGAATTATGATTGCCGGATTTCCAGTATATTTCTACCAGAAAAAATCACTTTCAGTCTGGCGGCAGCATGAACATAATGAATCTCATGACAGTGAGATAATGATACGGTCAAAGTGCAGAGTAGAAAAAAAAATGATAGATACTGTTCTGGATGAAGACGTTCGTCAGGTTGCATCGATAAATTTGTTAATTGATTACTTGGAAAGGGATAACCTGCTCTATGAGAAACAGCAGTATAAACGGTTTATGAAATTTATTAAATACCACCTGCATCGGTTGCTCATTCAAAAAAGAAATATCAAAAGCGAATCTGGGACTCAAGTAAAAAAAGTCATGTCAAAACGTGCACGTAGAATTGTGCTGAGGAGTGCCAGAAGATATGTTGCTGCAATGTTATTACAATGATATGATGTATATAGTTGATAAAGTGATGAATATGGGTTATTAAGTTATGGAAAAAATATCATTAATAATCCCGTTTTATAATGGTTCAGGATATATAAAGGATGCGATACTTTCTGCTATAAATCAAACAGTGCCTTTTAGTGAAATTATTGTTGTTAATGATGGTTCTAACGAGCAAGAATCAAATTTTGTAAAAGGGCTTGCGGATAGATATAAACTTAATTACAAAATTAAACAAAATGGAGGGCAGAGCAGTGCCCGAAATGCCGGTGCAAGAATTTCCAAGTCACAATACCTTTGCTTTTTGGATCAGGACGATATTCTGCTGCCAGAGCATAACCAGGTATTGATTGAGGGTATAAAAAAGCAAGCGGAGTATATGCAGGGAGTTGTTTATGCAAATTTTTGCCGTGCAGAAGCTGATATGAGTATATACTCCAGAATGTCACGACCAAAAAAACTTCTCATTGATGTAAATGACAGGAGTATATATTCTTTTTTATCTCAAGACATACATATATTACCATCAGCAATGATAATATCACGAAATGCATTTTTTGATATTGATGGTTTTGATGAAAAGTTTCGGGGGTATGAAGATGATGACTTGGCTTTACGCATTTTTATACGTGGCTATCATATCACATATGTAGATAAAGAGGTTTATGTGTGGCGTAGACACAGCAATCAAACTACAAATTCTGAAGTTATGATGAGCAGTAGATTAAATTATATTACTAAATGGTGCGATTATTTATATGATAATACAGTTGATATAAAAAAAGTAAGATTTTTGTTATACAAACGATTTAGATCAGCAATATATCATGATCTTGTTAAGGCATCTTCACCGAGTGAATATATTATAGCAAAAAATATTGCCGAACTGTTTTATAATAAATTTGCCGATTTACAAAGTATTATATATAAGATAAAATATCTGTATTATTATAATAAAAGTTCGAAAAAATGGACTGAAAAATAAAAAAATAATGTATTATTATTTTTTTATTGACAAAAATAAATTTGGTTTATTCACACGAACAGCAATATTATTGATTAGTTTAAATTTGGAAAAATTATTATGGATATAACTGCTGTGTTTAAATGTAGCTCTCAGGAAGTTATGTTGACGCATCCATGAGTCTACCTTTTTTTCGAAGGATTCTCCCCCATGCCTTGGATAGCGCTCAGAAGCCTTGTCATAATATTCATAGATGCGTTGTTTAAAGTCGGCTGTACGGATTAAATACATTTGATCTGAAAACCCATATCCATAATAGCATGTACTATCTTCATATTCAGACTCTTCTTTTGCTGCTTTGTAATCATGATTCCATGCGAGATTAAAAACTTTAACATCCTTATTAGCATTTAAAACTTCAATACCTGAAGATAACCAATTTTTTTGGACTTCAAGAGCTGGCATCGTATCACTTGAAAAATGTAATAAGTATGTTGTTTCGGTTAAATATATAGAAACCAGTTCCGCTATTGAGTAATAATATCCTTTCCCTAATATATTTTTGCTTAAGTTAAAATAATCAAGTGCCGATTCTGAAAATTCATCAACATTTATATATTTATCAATAATACCATTCTCAATCATTTTATTGGCAGTATTTTCAACCAATAAACGATTATTAACATTATTTATATATAAAACCTTATCATCAAAGTTGTAATGACAGAGATTAATTGTCTCCTGGAGACGTGTGGTATTCATGATCAATTTCCAGTCATTTTCCCAGACTTTGGTTTCAAACGTAACTGACATACAAAGATATCGTAGTTCTGAGTTGAAAAGACACTGCGTAATTATTTAATATCCGGAGTTTTTGCAATATAATCGAGATAAGATGTATTTCTGCTTATGAAGAAGCGCTTTAGAGTATCTTTTGCTTTATCTATCAAGGAGTACCTGTTTTCCAATCCTTGAGATCCTGATACACCTCTTACAATGGGTGCAACAGGAAGCATGAAATGCTTTAGCTCTTTTGCAATAATGATATCCCTGAAGCAATGTTCGAGCCAATGCCGTTGTGCTTCTCTGACGTTGAGGTAAGCTGATGAAAAGTGATCAATATAATAATCTTTATTAACTATATAAAAGGAAGTATCTACCGATTTAAACCTCATAAATTTATGGCTTTTCATATAGGAAAAATAACAATCACATAAAAAAGTTCCATTCCAATATTGGAGACATTCAAAAAAATTATCAACCCAGAGCTTGGATGTGCATTTTACAAAAAAATCAGCATTTTTCAGGAGGACTGATTGTTGCAGTGCATAGTTTATAATCTCACCTTCGCCATAGCCTTTCCCATAACGTGCAACTAATTCGCTTTTGTTATTGAAAAATAGGCACTCGATTTGTTGGCCTGGAAATTTATTATGTATTATATTGGAAAAGTTGTAGTTAGATCCATCACAGATTACAATTTTAAATTCTTTTGAAATACTGTTCCATTTTTCGATTGCTTTAATGGTTAATTCAATACGGAGAGTTCGATCTCTGATTTGTGTGTAATTTGCAGAAACTCCCACACAGGATGTCAGAAGTAAAGGAGGTATGTTAATCATAACAGCAGAAAATATTAATGCAGAAGATCATTGATGGCATGTATAATATCAGCTGCTGTGATATTATTTTGCATACGTAATATATCGACTGTTTCTGACAGCTTTTTGCTTCCAAAAATCTTATTATAATAATACTCATAGTTGTTAACAACATCTATGATTAGAAATGGTAAATCTTCAAGAGCAGCCCAAAGAACATATTCGTTATATAATAATGTCTCTTTTAATGGAGCACTTTCACAGATGACTATTGTTCCACAGAGTAATGCGGGTAATATTCGAAGTTCTTCTAAAGTGTGATGAGTATATGTCTGTCTGATATTTATGAGGATTTTACTTCTGCGATAAATTGACTCTACATTATTAAAGGAATTATTGATATTTACAGGATGGATCCCATAGGCCTTTAGAATGGATATAAAGTTTTTTCGATAGGGTTCGTCCGGATTTCCAAACATAGTTATTAAATTGAGGTCTCTGTATTGAGATTCAAGTTCAAAAGGTTTATATTTGTATAATAAAGGCCAGAAATGAAAAAGCTTATCCGAAAGGTCATTATATAATCCGGAACTGTTGATATTAATGATATTTGGTCGACTGTAATCAATAACAATGTCGGCTTTAATAAGTTGTGTGTAGTCAGCAATACGGACAAGATAGGTTTTATCCTTATTGTCACATAAGGGAATTACACCATATTCTGCACCAGCAGAGTGTCGTCCGCCCCGTTTAACAAGAGTATGCTCGGACTGAAGGCAAATATTTATTGTCTTATAATTATTGGAAAACGTCCATTCATAGGGGCCAAAAATAATATTACATCTAACTGAAAGAGATTTAGTACAGCATATTTGATCTACGCAATACAAGTAATAATCTCTGACAGTTTTATTATATTCAGGGTAATAGGCAATAGCTGTATTATTAAGCAGCTTGGTATGCAACTTTTTTCTTCTGAATGAGTTGCGTATAATGCTGTAAAAAAATAAAGCAATATTTCCTGTTTTGTGCAGCAATTTCATGAGCAATAATCAGGATCAGCATCACTCTTTCGATATATTCAAATAATTTATCAACTCTCTTTGCTTACCGAGATACAGTACCCGTGTGTTTTCAATAATGCCTGTCTTTTTGCAATGTCAAGGTCGTGCTCGATCATCTCTTTTATCATCTTCTCAAGGGTTATTTCAGGGACCCAGCCAAGGTCGGATTCAGCCAGCGATGGATCACCAAGAAGCGTTTCAACCTCTGCCGGACGGAAGTAGCGTGGGTCAACCATGACAATAACGTCATCCACATTGACGGCAGGCGCTTTGTCGCCTTTTATTGCAGTGACAATGCCTCTTTCCTTTTTCCCATTCCCTTCAAAGGTAATGGTAATCCCGATCTGATGAGCTGCTTTTGTTATGAATTCGCGGACACTATACTGAACTCCTGTAGCAATGACATAATCTTTAGGATATTCCTGCTGCAGCATCATCCATTGCATGCGGACATAATCCTTTGCGTGTCCCCAGTCACGAAGAGCGTTAAGATTACCGATATACAGGCACTTTTCAAATCCCTGGGATATATTTGCAAGGCTGCGGGTGATCTTACGAGTTACAAAAGTTTCACCCCTGCGAGGAGACTCATGGTTGAAAAGAATCCCGTTGCAGGCGTACATGCCATAAGATTCACGGTAGTTTACCGTTATCCAGAAGGCGTATAGTTTTGCGACAGCATAAGGACTTCGTGGATAGAACGGTGTAGTTTCACGCTGTGGAATTTCCTGCACTAATCCATAAAGTTCTGACGTTGAAGCCTGATAAAATCTGGTTTTCTTTTCCAGTCCGAGAAAACGTATTGCTTCGAGGAGTCGCAACGTCCCCATGCCATCGACATCGGCAGTATATTCCGGCGATTCAAAGCTGACCGCTACATGGCTTTGCGCTCCGAGGTTATAGACTTCGTCGGGATGTATTTCTGCAATTATACGAGTCAGATTGCTGCTGTCAGTGAGGTCTCCATAGTGGAGGAAAAAGTTGCGATGGTTTACATGCGGGTCTTGATAAAGATGATCGATGCGTTCAGTATTGAGAGAACTGGCACGGCGTTTTATTCCATGTACTTCATACCCTTTTTCAAGCAGGAGTTCAGCTAAATATGATCCATCCTGTCCGGTTATGCCGGTAATGAGGGCGACCTTATGTTTTTTCATCATAATGTGTATGTGTTAAAAAATCGTTATAAGCCAAAGAGAGCCCCTTTTCCAGAGTGACCTTGGTTTTCCAGCCTAAAGTGTTAAGACAGGTGCTATCCATCAATTTGCGTGGTGCACCGTCTGGCTTGCTGGGGTCAAATGTGATCTTTCCCTGAAATCCTACAGTATCGGCTATTGTTTCAGCAAGTTCACGGATAGTGATGTCTGCACCATAGCCGACATTGATGTGGCTTTGCATGGGGTGAGTGTGAGCTGCAAAAGTGGCATACTCAAGGTTCATCACATGCACGCAGGCGGCAGCCATATCGTCGACATAAAGGAACTCCCTGCGCGGATTGCCTGAACCCCAGACAATGACTGTGGGCGAGTCATTTATTTTGGATTCGTGGATACGGCGGATAAGTGCAGGGATGACATGACTGTTTTCGGGGTGGTAGTTGTCACCTGGCCCGTAAAGGTTGGTCGGCATGACACTGCGGTAATCAGTGCCGTGACTTTGACGGTACTGTCGGTTATAACTTTCACAGAGTTTGATGCCTGCAATCTTGGCAATGGCATAAGGTTCGTTTGTGGGTTCAAGTGTGCCTGTCAGCAAAGAGCTTTCGTTCATGGGCTGAGGCGCGTGTTTAGGATAAATGCAGCTGGAACCAAGAAAAAGAAGTTTTTTTACACCCGCCTTCCAGGCCTCATGAATAATGTTCGTCTCAATCATCAGGTTGGTATAGATGAACTCGGCTGGATAAGTATTGTTGGCATGAATGCCACCGACTCTTGCCGCAGCCAGATAGATCTGATCTGGTTTTTCAGCTTCAAAGAAAGCACGGACAGCAGCTTGATCAGTAAGGTTCAGATCAGCACGGCTGCGGGTGATGAGGTTGTTCCGGCCATTCTGGAGGAGTGTGCGGACAATGGCTGATCCTGCCATACCCTGATGGCCTGCCACGAATATTCTGGGTTGCTTATCCATTAACAAAGAAGGTTTCGACAATGATCCGCATATTATTTCTGAAAATAAGGAAATGAATGAATTTATATGGCATTACCAAGGAGATTGCGAATAAATTCTCGAAATGGTTCAATTGATGGTGCAGTAAGCAGTAAAGGCTGTTCTACATAAGCTGTCAACTGTTTTTCAGAATGTAAAAACTCATGCAATACATCGAAATTTCTCCAATCGATTTGCTCAAGATTAAGAAAAGCCTTCGGGTTGAAATCTGCTGACACGTTGCTGTCTGTCCAGGTCAATGGCAATGACTCTCCAAGAAAGGCTTCAGGGATTTTTTCAGTGTAGTAACCGGGATATAATTTGTTTTCAGGACAGAGGTTAAATGCATAGTCATTGAGAATATGAAGTTTTTCAAATCCGCTGTTGGTGTGGTTCGTGATTTTTTTATCAAAATATTTGCCGAATCCATCGGTAGCAATGACTTTTTTAATTGCGAAAAAAATATGTTTTCTTGGTCCATTCAGGTGAGATGCAAAGATTACTGCTTTTCGAGGCTTGGATAAAAATTTGCGTCCAAGTGGCTGCATCATTCTGCTGATGCTGAACAGTTTTCCGAATCTTTTATTTTTATTTCCCTGCAAACCTTCATGCGACCAGTCAACCATTTCCATCCAGTAAGGCAGTCTGAAATGCTTGTTTGTTTCTGATGAAAAGTCAAAAGATATCGAATAGTCTGTTTTGACGCTGTCATGACGTAAGTTTTCACAGGTGTGAAAGAGTGTTAAAGGTTTATAGTGTCTGCTATTGATATATTTATTGATAAAGGTGTGGCAGTGATCGGGAAGAAGAACGGATGTCCCTTTTTTTAAAATCCATTTCAGTGCATTCATTGGTTTGCCAATGATCAATACATCGCATTGATCAGGATCAACCCACACAATATCGTATCCTAAGCTGGAAATAAGCAGAGGTAATAAAGATTCATCCTTATAGGTGTAATATTGCCCTATCGTTGACAGTTTTATTTTTTTCATTGAGTGACAGGTTTGATCGTGAACCCATCTACCAGGGCAAACCACTCTCCGGATTCATGCCGATGAACATCGACGGTATGCATACCGCCCCGGTTCCACCATTCATTTCCTGGCTGGACCACAGGCTGCTTTTCAGGGGGGGTTTCCTGATAGCGATCTTCTGTAAGTTCGGTAATCCGAATCGCCCAGACTTTTGTGCCGTAGTTTGGGGTTTCATCCTGTGCGTATCGGTATAATCCGCCATCATGGATGATTACTTTACCACCTGGACGTGCAAAATGCGGACTATTGCTCACTATCGGGCTTTTTGGGTGTTCTTTCCATGGGCCGGTAAGCGTATAGGAGGTAAAAAGATGGAGGTTTTTCCTTTTTGGCGCGTAACTGAAGAGATACCAATGGTTCTGGTAGTGGATAATGGATGGGTCAACCAGTGCTGAGTAACGGCCACGGCTTTGAATGATGGTAGTAATGTGTTGCCACTGATCAGGAAAACTCTGAGCCTGGTAGAGTTGTATACCTCCTGAGTCGTTACATTCCGGTATCATGTAATAGTGGTTTTTCCAGAAAAAAACAGATGGGTAGGAGAGGTGGAAGCGTTCTTTGAGAACGACGTTGCGGTATTGCCATTGCATCATGTCATGACTGAAGGCATAGGCAATTTCGCCAGTGTTTCTCTTGTCATTCAGTACCTCGAAGAAGAGATAGTACCCGCTCTGGTTTTTGATCATGAATGGATCGGCAACGAAACGGGCTTTGATGTCTGTAACATCTTTTGCGCTTAGTATCGGGTTGCAGAAGCTGTTTGGGGAAAAGAGCTGTAGAGGTGAAAGACCTCTATAGATGCCGATTGCCCAGGTTTCGCGACTCCGGCGATCTCTCTTTTTATTGAGATGCTTTCGATAGCGTGCAATGACGGGCAGAGTTGCCAACGTCATAAGAATCAGCAGAGTGGTGGTTATGAGCATGACACAGTATACGCAGGAGTTGTGGGTCAGGCAGTTGTCAGTGATTCCTGAGTTGTTGGTTTGACTGCAAACTGTATGTCATAGAGCATTTTATAAACGCCGTTTTTTTCTATAAGTGTTTGATGGTTGCCGGATTCCATGACGTTGCCGCGCTCCATGACTATGATTTTGTCGGCGTTTTTTATGGTGGAGAGACGGTGAGCTACCACAAGGGCTGTTCTGTTTTCCATGGCATTGTCTATTGCCTGCTGAACAATTTTTTCGGATTCGTTGTCCAGAGCACTGGTTGCTTCGTCAAAGATCAGAAGCTCAGGGTTTTTTACCATGGCACGGGCAATAGCAATCCGCTGCCGTTGACCTCCAGAAAGCTGAAGCCCGCGGTCGCCGATTAGTGTCTGGTATTGCTGGGGTTTGTCCTGAATGAATTCGTGGGCATTTGCCAGTTTGGCTGCCTGTTCTATTCTTGGGTGGTTGATTTCATCGTGAACGCCATAGGCAATATTCTGTTCGATGGTATCGTTGAACAGTATGACTTCCTGACTTACAATACCTATCATTTGCCGAAGCTGTTTATAGTCAAAATCACGGATATCAATACCGTCAATGGTTATGCGTCCTGAATCGACATCATAAAAGCGCAGGAGAAGATCAACGGCAGTGGACTTACCGGATCCGGACTGGCCGATAAGTGCGACCATTTCACCTTTCTTTATCTCGAACGAGACGTGGTTGAGAACATTGGGGGCGTCAGGTTCTTTGTTGTATTTAAAACAGACATCTTCAAAAGTGATATTGTTTAAGAAAGTGTTGATTGAACGGGTGCCGTTGGTAACATTGGTGTTGGTATCGAGCACTTCGAAAAGGCGTTCAATAGAAATCATGCCCATTTGAATAGATAAATTGGCATCGCCCAGCATTTTAATCGGTCCCATGGTGGAGTAGAGTGTAAAAGCAAAGACGAGCAGTTCATTGGCGGTCATAGAGCCTTCGAAGACCTGGAGGCCTCCGAACCAGAGTACCATTGCAATGGCTGCAATGAGGAGTGTTTCGTTGAGTGGACTGATAATATTGCGAATCCTTGACATTTTGATACTCAACTGCCTGAAATCATTGGTGAATGACATGAACTTTGCGAGTTCAATTCCCTCAAACGCCGTTGATTTGATAACTTTGATGCCGTTGAACTTTTCCTGCAGAACGGAGTTCATATCGCCCATTTTGGTCTGGAAGCTATGGGCAAGGCCTTTGATATTTCGGCCCATAAAATTGATAACGTAAAAAATCGACAGGGAGGTTACAGATGCAAAAGCAGTCAGTTTCCAGCTGAGAGCGAGAAGAACTCCGATATAGACGAATATCGAAAAGGGGTTCTGCAGGAAATTGACAAAGGTGGAACTGATGCTGTTATTGACGTTTTCTACATCATTATTCACGTAGTTCATCAGGTTGCCAACCCTGTTTTTGTTGAAATAATCCAGATGCATTTCGATGATGCTGTGAAATACTTCGTCCCTGAGCTTTTTGGCTGTTTTGGTCTGTATCCTGAAAATAATTTGACCATTCAGGTAGATGAAAAAATTTTTGAGGGCAAATGCCAGAATCAGGAAGAAGCAGATTTTCAGAAGCGCCAGTTGTTTAGTTGGTGCTTCGAACATCCGCTGAAATTCAATCAGCGCCCAGTTTTTCAACTTTTCAGCACTGGTGGTATTTTTTGAGAGCTGAAGCGGTTGCTGTACAGGAGCGGATGATTTGGCAGCAGTGGCATGCTGGGCTGCAGGTGCTGATGAAAAGACTGCATTCAGCAGCGGGAGAATGGAGTAGATCGATACGACGCTGAACAATGAGGTCAAAACGCTGACAATAACCACCAGAATAATTTTACCCTTGGACGGGGCCATGTACCGCAGCATCCTCATCAATATTCCGAACTTCATAAGCACCCTGATCGTGTTGTGTTTATCTTGACCCTTAATATAGTGTATAAATAAGAATAATCAGTTTCTCGCCTCAGAACTGAGTACTTCTAACATATGGTGGAGTGCGGCTGTTACTTGATGGGGGTCGATATCGATGATGTCGGGTGTTGGGGATATGATGATATCCTGAATGGTGCTCAATGGGCCGAATTGGGTTCGATCAGCGAGGTATTTGCGATAAAGGGCGATGATTGGTGTATCGGAGCATGCCGCAATGTGGACAAGGGAAGTGTCGGGAGTGATGAGGATCTTGAGCTTTTTGACAATTTCGCCGACTTCATAGATGTTTTGTGTTGAGGGTGATCGCAGGACGTTGCTGTGCGGTTGTTCAAGCTTTCTTTTTTCTTCGAGTTCTTTGGGAGCTGAGAGAATAATAAAAGTTTCGTCAGTGAAACTCTTGATGAGTTGAGACCATTGCTCCAGGGTTCGGTGTCCGCCGATGTGGCCGGCACTGATGTTGATGCCTATAGATGTTCCCGGCTGGAGAGTTTTCAGAAATGAGGCAGTTTCAGTGCAAACCGGCATAGGGGGCAGGTATGGTCTGCATTGCCCCACTGTTGTTGAACCGATGGCACTCAGGAGAGAAAGATTTTTGACTGATTCATGGGTATTGGGTTCAAGAGTGATGAGCTGGTCAAAAAGTCCTTCATGATTTGGGTTGTAGTGGCCGATTTTGTGTCGGGCGCGGATGAGCAGTGAGTGAATGAGAAAATGGGTTGAAGGGTGGTCTTTAGGATTGAAGAGGAGATCAAACTTTTTTGAAAGGATCCCCTTGTAGTAGCGTTTCATGTTTCTTTTGGCATGATAGACCTCCGTGACGTTAGGGTCGGCACTGAAAAAGTTGAAGATGATCCGGCTGAAGGCGATGATGTATATTGACAGCTCAGGATACTCTATTCGCAGGCTGCCGATAAGAGGTGTAAGTAAGATGCAATCTCCATAGCATTCCCTTGCGAGAATGACGATGCTTTCGGGAGCACCATGAAGCATTGGTTTCGTCTGACCTCTTTTTCCGATTAACTGGAGGGTGCGTGCAAAGTTTTTTCGGAAGAGAGTGTGATCTTTTTTTTTCGCTGTCATGTTCCAGGATGAGACTTGATGTATTGTGTCGATTTTTCCAGGAGTAGCTCGTATTGGGTTACGACTGTCTGGAGTGCAAACTGTTCTTCGATAATTGTTCTTGCTTCTCTTCCGGCTTGTTTATAATCAGATTGTAAAAGCGTTACAACGCCATCGGCTAGTTCTTGACTGTTGTTCGGCTTGACAATCATACCTGATCTGTTATTGACGATTATGTCGGCCAGTCCGCTGCCGGATGTTGCTACTACCGGCTTGCCGGATGCCATGGATTCTAAAGCGCTCATTGACATGCCTTCCTCGGGTGACGGCATTATGGTTATATCAACACCGGCAAGGATTGCAGGGATATCGTTCATGAAACCGGTAAAAATCACTTTTTCGGACAGGTTGAGTTTTGTTGTCAGATTTTTAAGTTGTTGTTCAATACAACCAGTGCCGACGATAAAAAAAAGAATAGAGTTGATTTTTTGAATGATGTACGGGATGGCATTGATAAAACATTCCAGGCCTTTGTTATCGTCAAGCCGGCTTATGACTGCAGCTGCATATTGTTCAGGGTTTACCAGGTTGTTGTTTTGCTTTTGCATGCTGAACAGAAGGGTATCTATGCCGTCATAAATAACCGTTATTTTATCGTCAGGGATGTTGAAATCTTCTCTAAGTTCACGTTTGATTTTATCTGAAATGGCAATAATTCGGTCAACAAGTGCAGAGTAAAGAACTCTGTTGATGTATTTTTTGATTCCCTTTTTCCGGTACGGAACATTGCGCGTGAGAATGATCGTTCTTTTCGTTATTCTTCCGGCCAACGAAGCGATCCAGTAAAAATTGGGTGAACAGATATCTATAATATCAATCTTGTTCTTTATGATAAGCTGTATAAGTTTCGGGATGATAAGCAGGTTGATGTCTGATTTCGGGTTAATTATGCAGAAGGGAATGTTTTCTTCAGGGAGTCGGCTCGATAGGCCACTTTCCGGCAGACAGCATACAGTGACGCGATGGCCACGTTTTTTAAGTTCTTTACTGTATAACAGGATTCTGTTTGCTCCGCCCGACCAGTGCGGTGTTGCATCAAATATCAGGATGTTCATTGAGAGAACATGATTGTTGTATAGTTAAAAACGATAAAGTATCACATTCTCAGAAATTCATTGTAACGGATATATCCAATCAATGCAGGTAATTTCTTCTTTTGATCCTTTTGCAGCAAGGCGCCTCACCTTTATTGCCAATACATTGTTTTTGATAGGCATTATGGTGCTTTATCCGCTTGCCGGTGCCCTGCTGTTTTCTTTTGTTAACGCGGGGGTTTCTTTATCCCATGTTGACAGAACCATGCTTCCCTCCATGCGCATTATTCAGGCTTGCGGACAGATTCTTGTTCTTGCTGTGCCCGTTATCCTGCTTGCTGCCAGGCATACGGGCAGGAAAAATCCATTTTCTCTGGAAAGTCTTGCTTTTTTAGGGATACGCAGAGATTTCAATCTTGGTGCTGCCGGCTTGGCAGTTGGTGGCATTTTTCTTCTGCAGCCGTTGTTGTATACCATTAATGCATTGCAGGATTTGTATCTCTGGCCTGCTCTTGGAACTGCCGGGACGGAAGTTGTCCGGCAGCGTGATCTGATGGACTCCTTTATCAGTGAGCTAGCCTTGGTGCGTTCGGTTCCGGAATTTATTTCAGTAGCTGTTGTTCTTGCTGTTATTCCTGCAGTTTGTGAGGAGTTGCTTTTCAGGGGTTATATTCAGCAGAATTACAGCAGGTCTATGGGGTCGAGTGGGGCAGTCCTTTTGACAGGGTGCGTGTTTGCTTTTTTTCATATGAGTGCGGCAAATCTCGTTCCTCTGGTTTTGCTGGGGTGGTATATTGGCTATATTTACAGTAAAACAGGGAATTTGGCTGTGCCTTTTTTTGTTCATTTTGTTAATAATTTTGTTGCTCTTCTTCTCCTTTTATTGACAGCAAGCGGGAATTTGCCAAGTCAGGTTCATCCGGAATTTTTGCTTGAAGCATTGTGGTGGTGGCTGTTTGTCGGGGGTAGTTTGTTACTGTTTGTCATGGTTGTCTGGCGGTTTTCTGCTGATCAGTTTTTCAACAATGGATAATGGGTAAGCTTTTAAGCGTTAATTTATTGCAGAGGGTCATAGTGGCTCTTGTGGGCATTCCCGTTCTGCTTTGTCTGATCAAGGCGGGTGGGGTTTGGTTTTTTTGCTTTTTTTCACTGTTGGCACTGTTGGCTGTTTTTGAGTTTCATCGTCTGGCACTGCATAAGGCTCAGCCCCCGGCTCTCTGGATTGTTCTCATGATAACGCTGCTTTTCCAGGTTAATTTTTATAGACATTTTGCTGAGGTATGGGAGCTGTTGCTGGTTGTTGTGCTCGCACTTCTGGTTATGGAGCTGTTTTTGAAAGATGGTTCTCCACTGCTTAATCTTGGGGCGATTTTTCCCGGCCTGCTTTACGTTAATCTTTCTTTTGGTTCCCTGTTGAGACTTCGTCTCGGAGAGGCTGGTGGAAATGGGGAACTTATGGTTTTTCTGATGTTTTTTTGTGTCTGGTCAGCTGATATTTTTGCGTATTTCGGAGGGAGTACGTTAGGTGGACGTTTTATCCATCGGAAATTGTTTGAGCGCCTGAGCCCTCATAAAACATGGGAGGGTTTTTTGAGCGGGCTGGTCGGAAGTGTTTCGGCGTCGATGATGTATGGGAGTTTTGTTCCGCAGTTGCCGTTAAAGAGAGCGTTGTTGACAGGATTGTTGATTGGCCTGGCAAGTCCTGCTGGGGATTTAATAGAATCGATGTTTAAAAGGGATGCGGGTGTGAAGGATTCTTCAGGTTTGATCCCCGGACATGGCGGTGTGCTTGATCGTTTTGATACTATCATGTTTATATCGCCATTTATCTATTTTATTACGTTGTATTTCTAAGCTGACAGAGAGGATTTGCCCGCTGGTGGTATGGATAAATGTTTTTTTATATTACCCGTTGAAACGGGCAGGAGTATTAACCGCAAAAGGTTGAAATAATGAAAATTGAAGGTCTTCTTTCCGAAAAATATATCGCGTTGAATCTTGAACTGGCTCTGAAAAGTCAGGTCATTGAAAAAATGCTTTCACTTATAGCCGATCATGCTGGAGTTAATGATATCAGCAAGCTTCGGGAGGATGTATTGAAGCGAGAACAGGAGATGTCGACAGGTATTGGCAAGAGTATAGCTCTTCCACATGCCAAAACTGATGGAGTTACCGAGCCTGTGATGGCTTTTGCTACGCTCCGCAATGAGATGAATTTTGATTCCATTGATCAGGAACCTGTTCGCCTTGTTTTTCTGCTTGCAACGCCGGAGGAGATGCTTGCGGAGCATTTGAAGCTTCTTGGCCGTATTACCAAACTGGCAGGTCGGGAAGATTTTCGTCAGAGTCTTCTTCTTTCAACTTCACCTGCCGCAGTGCTTGAGCTTTTCAGGGAATGGGAAAAGGATTTTCCGCAGATATAATTTAGAAGTTACCATACAGAAGGATTGTTATTGTATGTCGCAGTATCAGGCTGTCAAGGGCACGAGGGATATTTTCCCGGAAGAGGCTGCTCAATGGAAATATGTTGAAGGAGTTGTGCATTTTCTTGCATCTCTTTACGGGTTCAGTGAGATTCGTACGCCGGTTTTTGAGTATACTGAACTTTTTCAGAGAGGGATAGGTTCGACGACGGATATTGTTGGAAAGGAGATGTTTACGTTTCAGCCTGATCCTAAAGGGCGTTCACTGACTCTGCGTCCTGAAATGACTGCAGGTGTTATGCGGGCGGTGCTTCAGAACAATCTGCTTGCTTCGGCTCCTGTGCAAAAGCTTTATTATATCAGTGAGTTGTTTCGCAAGGAGAGGCCTCAGGCAGGCAGGCAGCGTCAGTTTTCCCAGTTCGGAGCGGAGCTGATTGGCGTCTCTTCGCCTGCAGCTGTTGCTGAGGTTATGACCCTCATGATGCAGGTTTTTGAGTCGCTTGGTCTTCATGGTTTGAAGCTGAGAGTGAATACTCTTGGCGACACCCAGGACCGGCTTCGATACAGGGAAGCTTTGCAGGGTTATTTTGCGCCTTATCACAATGAGCTTGACGAGGCGTCCAGGGAGAGGCTCGAAAAAAATCCGCTGAGGATTCTTGATTCAAAAAATCCTGCCGTACGGGACATTGTTGCAGAGGCTCCAAGGTTGTATGATTATCTCAAGGAAGCTGCTGTCCAGGATTTTGAGAAGGTGCTTTTTTACCTTGGAGAACGCGGTATAGCTTATGAAATTGATCACAGGCTTGTCCGGGGGCTTGATTATTATTGTCACACTGCTTTTGAAGTGACCAGTTCAGAGCTCGGCGCACAGGATGCCATCGGTGGAGGCGGGCGATATGATGGTCTGGCCAGGGAGTTTGGCAGCTCTTCGGATGTGCCGGCTTCAGGGTTTGCTGTGGGTATGGAGAGGCTTTTGATAACCATGGAAAAACAGGGGCTTTTTGCAGCACTTACTCCTTGCGGTCCGCTTGTTTATGTTGTTGTGCAGAGTCAGGAACTTGGAGATCATGGGTTGCAGATTGCTTACCGGTTGCGCAAGGCTGGTATTATGACGGAGATAGATTTGGCCGGAAGGAGCATGAAGGCGCAGATGAGGGAGGCAAACAGGATAAGGGCCTCTTATGCACTTTTTATTGGTTCAACTGAAGTTGATACAGGGTTGTATGCATTGAAGAATCTTGTTACTTCTGAACAGACGTCACTTTCACTGGAGGCGGTGCTTGAAATTCTTCGGGAACCGGCTGCTAAGGAGTTGCTTGACTTATGACTCTGACACGGCATAAGGTGATGCTCTATGGAAAAAAAGAGTGTTGTTTGTGTGATGAGGCGATGGAGGTGCTGTTGAAGGTTGCTGCTGTTGTTTCGTTCGATCTTGAAAAAATAGATATTTCCGATAACCCTGAACTGCTTGCTGAGTTCGGGCTTAAAATTCCGGTTGTTTTTATAGATGGGGTTAAGGTATTTAAGTATCGGGTGAATGAGAGCCGACTGCTTGCGTTGCTGAGTGCTGAGGATGAAGAGAGTAGGCAGTAGGGAGAAAACTCCAACGAGGGGGCATTCGTAACGTATAGTTACCCGACAAACCCTTACCACTCAGCTCTTTCTTCCCCCTCTACCCTGCCAACTGCCGACTGCCAACTATCAAGAAGGATTAAAGCGATGTTGAGATTTATTTTTTTTGTTATTGTATTTTTTTTGGTCATGCGTGTGGTTTTGCGTGTGTTGAAGTTTGGTTTGCGTTTTTTCATTATGGGTAACAGTAAACGTTCTCAGGGTTCACCGGCATCTTTTTCTTCCGGAAAAAGTATTCAGGAGGCTGATTATGAAGTGATTGAAAGCAATCTCAACGATAATGAGCGGAAGGTGGGGAAATAAGGTTTTTTGCTGTTGAAAGGTTTTTTTGTACATTAGTCTACTTGATTTGACGACGGTTGGCATTATCTTATCTGAGAGTGGGGATTCCCCACTTTTTTGTTTTCTAAAAAAAGTTTGTTTGAGGTTTTCATGCAGGAGCGCGTCAGAAATTGTGTTTTCCAGATTATTGCTGATTCAGTCGGAACTCGGGGTGAAGGTGCTTATTTTATTGATGTTAAGGTTAAAGGTTCTCTGAAGAGCCGGAAAATTGAGATTCTGGTTGATGCTGATGATGGTATCCGCATTCATCAGTGTGCCTATCTCAGCAGAAGGATTCGGGAGCGATTTGAGGGTGATGATGAGCTTCTTGATCTGATTGGGGAGAATTTTGATCTTGTTGTCTCTTCTCCCGGTCTTGGTGAGCCGATCATACTGCCCCGACAGTATTTACGGCATGTCGGAAAATTTATGAGGGTTACTTTTACCGATGCAAACGGCGATCAGATAGAGTTGAATGGTCATCTTCTGGATGTATCGCTTTCAGAAGATGAGAGGTCATGGATTGTCATGATGCCGGAAAAAAATAAAAAGAAGGGGCATCAGCCGATTATTGAAGAAATCAGAGTTTATCTCGATCAGGTCGTTCGTGCGGTTCCTGATGCGGAGATATAGAGCAGAGATACTGGTTAGTAAATTTTCTTTTCAACATGCACAATAAAGAGAGAGATGGCCAAAAAGAAGATAAAAGATGAGGGTCAGGACAGGAGGTTGCAGATTTCAAGTGCTTTTGGTGAAATCGAGCAGTCCAAAATCTTTCTGGATAAGCGAACGGAAAGTGCGGCTGTCAAAATGGATATTGCCGATCTTCTCAAGGATATTATCCAGAAGCAGCTCAGGAAGGATTACGATCCTGAAGTTGAATCCAACATTTTCATCAACCCCGAACGCGGGGACTTTGAGGTCTATATTCTGAAAAAGATTGTCAAAGAAATAGACATTGAAAGTATTGAAATCACGCTTGATGAGGTTAGAAAAATTGACGACTCCCTTGAAATTGGTGATACTTATGAAGAGGGACCGATCAAGCTTGAAGATTATTTGAGCCGTAAATCCATACAGATTATCAAACAGTCTGTACAGAAAAAAGTCCGTGATCTTGAGCGTCTTGTCGTTTATGAAGAGTGTCTTGAAAAAGTCGGTGAAATAGTTGCTGGTGAGGTATACCAGATTCGCGCCAATGAGGTTATTTTTACCTATAACACGTCGAAGGATCATCGTGTTGAGCTTGTTTTGCCGAAGGCGGAGATGATGAAAAAGGATAATCCCCGACGTACGCCGAGAATGAAACTGTATGTCAAGCGTATTGAGCGCGAAAAAGCGAAAGTCAGGCTTGAAGATGGCAGTATGATTGAGCGGGAGAAAGCTGATGGTGGTATGAAAGTTATTGTTTCGAGAGTTGATGACAGGTTTTTGTATAAACTTTTTGAACATGAGGTTCCTGAAATTCTGGATGGTCTCATTGTCATCAAGGCGATTGCAAGGGTGCCGGGTGAACGGGCAAAGGTTGCTGTTGAATCCACCAGTGCAAGGATTGATCCGGTTGGTGCGACCGTCGGATATCGGGGCAAGCGTATTCAGAGTATTGTCAAGGAGCTGAATAACGAAAATATCGATGTTATCTATTATGCTGATGAGCCGGAGATATATATTTCAAGAGCAATGCAGCCGGCGAAAATTGATCCTCTGACGGTTCATGCTGATGTAAAAACCCGGAAAGCACGGGTGATGCTCAAGCCTGATCAGATCAAGTATGCCATCGGGAAAAATGGCAATAATATCCATCTTGCTGAAAAACTTACTGGCTATGAGATCGATGTTTATCGTGATGTTATTGACAAGTCGATGGAGGATCCAACGGACATTGATATTATCGAGTTTCGTGATGAGTTTGGTGATGATATGATTTACCAGCTTCTGGATAGTGGCTTTGATACGGCTAAAAAAGTCCTGAAAGCAGGAGTGGATGAGATAGAGCAGGCGCTTCTCGGGCCCGCTAAACCGGAAGAGCAGACAATTTTTGGTAAAACGTTTAAAACTGGCGTGAAACCGAGAGAACGAAAAGTTACCGAAGAAGAGAAGCGCTATTGGAAGAAGATTGCCGAAAATATCTATAAAACCATTAAAGAACAGTTTACCGAATCGGATTTGCAGGGTCTTTTTGATGACGATGCTGAACCGGAGAAGGATGATGTGGCAGTGGATGAATCATGAACACTGTCATGTGACGGAACATTGGATAAAGAGTTAAGAGTTTTAAAATCCAGAGGAGGATGTAATGGCCCTTGAGGACATGGAAAAAAAGTACCGAATAAGTGATATTGCAAGAGAACTGCAGGTGAGTCCGCAGGATGTATTACTTTTTGTCAAAAGGGAAGGGGGCAAAGTAGCCTCTACATCCTCTATGGTAAGTGAAGAGATGCACACCAGAATATTTGGTCATTTCAGCGTTGAAAAGAAAATGGTCGATGAGACCAAAAAAATAAGAGAGGAAAAAGAGAAACGCTTATCAAGGCTTGAGGAGCAGTCAAGAAAAACCTATGAGAAAGAGAAGCATCTCAGCGAAACGCTCAGTCCTTCCCCAACCCCTGCAGTTGTGGTTGCCGAAGAGAAAAAAGAGCCTGTTCATGATGTAGCTGCTGCGCAAGTCCTGGATCTTGTTCAAGAGCCGGAAGTCTCAATCTCCGAAGTTCTTGAGGATACTGATGATGCTGATGATGCTGAACTTCCCGAATCTGAGTCTCAGAATGAGGAGCCATCGGTCAACGAGCATCTGGTTTCTTTTGACATTCCGCAGATGATGGGAGGTCTTACCGTTATTGGCACACTAGATATCCATGCCGGAAGGAACAAGAAAAACCGTAAAAAGAATTTCAAGGAGCAGGCAGCTGCTTTGAAAGATGAGTTTGTACCGAAGGCAATTGAGGATGTTCATGTTGAAGAGAAGGTGGTCGCAGCTAAAAAGCCGGCCAAGGTGGTCAGTGATGTCAAACCAAAGCAGGTAGTGGCCGGGGACAGTTCCGGCATGAAAAAGAAAAAAGGCAAGAAGAAAAAGAAGCCTGAGATTGATGACAAGGTCATTTCAGCGAATATACAAAAAACGATCAGTGGTATTGAAGAGCGCAGCAGTATAGGTTCACGCCAGAAATTCCGCAAGATGCGCAGAACAGAGCGGGAGCGCGAGCATGAAGAGGATGAGGCTTTTCGTGAATCTCAGCGTATGGTTGTCAGGGTTACCGAGTATGCATCACCGCATGAACTTGCGGAACTTATGGGGATTACTGCCAAGGAGATCATCCAGAAGTGTTTTGCTCTTGGCAAGTTTGTAACCATCAATCAGCGGCTTGACAAGGAGTCTATTGAGCTGATAGCTCTTGAGTTTGGCTTTGAGGCGGAGTTTATTTCTGAGGTTGAGGCAACTGCGGTTGTAGTTGAAGAGGATGTGGAAGCCGATTTGCAGACTCGCCCTCCGGTTGTTACCATCATGGGACATGTCGATCACGGAAAGACTTCGCTGCTCGATTATATCCGCAACAGTAAAGTTGTTGCCGGTGAATCCGGTGGTATTACCCAGCATATTGGTGCTTATGAAGTATCGGTGGAAGGTGGCAGGAAAATCACGTTTCTTGATACACCCGGTCATGAAGCGTTTACCGCCATGCGGGCCAGGGGCGCACAGGTGACTGATATTGTTATACTTGTGGTTGCGGCTGATGACAGTGTTATGCCTCAGACTATCGAGGCAATTAACCATGCCAAGGCCGCCGGAGTACCGATTGTTGTAGCTCTTAATAAAATTGACAAGGCCGAAGCTAATCCTGAGAAAATTAAAACCCAGCTTTCCGAAGCAGGAGTGCTTGTTGAAGAGTGGGGCGGAACCTATCAGTGTCAGGAGATTTCGGCCAAGAAAGGTATCGGTATAGCCGAGCTTATGGAGAAAGTGTTGACCGAAGCTGAAATGCGGGAACTGAGGGGGAACTACTCTCCAGAGATCAATGCAAGTGGTATTATTGTTGAATCTGAACTCGATAAGGGAAAAGGTGTTATCTCAACAGTTCTCGTCCAGCGTGGAATACTTAAGGTAGGCGATCCTTTTGTTGCCGGTAATACTATGGGTAAGGTTCGTGCCCTTATGGATGAGAGAGGCAAGAGAATTCTTTTTGCAAACCCGTCACAGCCGGTCAGGGTGCTTGGATTTGAGGATCTTCCGCAGTCAGGCGATGCCTTGACGGTTATGTCGACTGACAGGGAGGCCCGTGATTTGGCGCAGAAGCGGCAGGTTATTCGGCGTGAGCATGATTTCCGTCGCAGTACTCGTGTCAAGCTTGACAGTATAGCACGTCAGATCAAGGAAGGCTTGATGAAAGAGCTGAGTGTCATTATAAAGGCTGATACCGATGGGTCGATTCAGGCGCTGGCTGATGGACTGATGAAAATTCAGAACGATGAGGTCAAGGTGCAGATTATTCATCAGGGTGTTGGGCAGATCACTGAAACTGACGTTCTGCTCGCTGCGGCTTCGGATGCCATTATTATAGGCTTCAGGGTGCGGCCGAATGTCAACGCCAAAAAACTGGCCGAAAAGGAAGATCTTGATGTCCGCTTTTACAGTGTTATTTACCATGTGCTTGAAGATGTTGAAAAAGCGCTTGAAGGCATGCTCTCTCCGGAACTCCATGAAGAGAGTCTTGGTTCTCTTGAGGTCCGTCAGATATTTAAAGTTCCTAAAATCGGTAATGTCGGTGGATGTTATGTGCTTGAAGGGAAAATTTTCCGTGATTCGAAGGTACGTCTGCTCCGGGATGGTGTTCAGATCTACGAAGGAAATCTTGCTGCGCTCAGGCGCTTCAAGGATGATGCCAAGGAGGTCGATGCTGGTTATGAGTGTGGCATGAGCCTCAAGAATTATGATGACATCAAGGTTGGTGATATTGTCGAGGCCTATAAGATCGTTGAGAAAAAAAGAAAACTTTGAACAGTTTATTGTTGATTTATGTCGATACGGACAGATAGAGTTGCTTCCCTTCTGCAGCATGAACTTGGGGCAATCCTTCAGAAGGAGCTCCCTCGTGGAGGTCCGATTGTTACCATTGTTGAAGTCAAGGTTACCGGTGATTTAAGCATAGCCAGGGTCTATGTTTCTATTATCGGTACAGATAAAGACCAGGAAACCGCAATTGCATTTTTGCGGGATGAAACAAAAAGTATAAGAATGATTCTTTCATCGAAGATCCGGCATCAATTCAGACGTATTCCTGAACTTGAATTTCATGAGGATCACATGTATGAGCGTGCCAGCAGGATTGAACAGCTTTTGAATGGAGTGAGAAAGGGCAGTGTTGAGGAAAATTGACTGACATAACCGACAGTATCATTCATGATGAGGGTGATTTTCTTCTGATTGACAAGCCTTTTGACTGGACATCGTTTGATGTGGTAGCAAAAATCAGAAATACTTTCAAGAGTGCTGGTTTAAAGCGCAAGGTGGGTCATTGCGGGACTCTCGATCCAAAGGCCACAGGTCTGCTTATTCTGGCTACGGGTAGAAAAACCAAAGAAATTGCCGCTCTTGAAGTGCTTGACAAGGTTTACGAAGGGGCAATAAAGCTTGGCGTCGTGACGGCAAGCCATGATATTGAAACCTCTGAGTTTGGTCATTGCAGCGTAGATCATCTGACGGAGATGCAGATCACCTCTCTGGCATCCGGATTTGAGGGAACACACCAGCAGCAGCCGCCCATGCATTCGGCTGCCTGGCACAATGGAAAAAGGCTCTATGCTCATGCCCGTAAAGGAGTTGTCATCAAGGATCGAAAAACAAAAGAGATTGTTATTCACCGTTTTGAAGTTACCCGCATAGAGCTCCCGATGGTTTATTTTTTGCTTCATGTCTCCAAAGGCGCTTATATCAGGGTAATTGCCCATGAGTTCGGTGCTGCGCTTGGCGTAGGTGGATATCTGGCATCTCTTCGGCGTCTCTCTATCGGTAATTACCATTTGAGCTCATCGAACACCGTCTTGGAGACCATAGAAGCAATTCTTCATCAGGCATCAACCACCCATGAGGGTGAAGGGAGATAATAAAGAGGTATGCGTATTGTTGAATATGACAATGACCTTGTTTGCAACTATGGTTTCCGCTCTCCTGTTGATCTGTCATGCACCCCTTCTGCAGTAACAGTAGGTTCTTATGATGGAGTGCACACAGGGCACCGCCAGATTATAGCCAGAATGGCGGCTATAGCCCGATCACGCTATCTCAGAAGCGTGGTTGTTACCTTTGAGCCCCATCCAAGAAAAGTACTCAAGGGGGCGGTTTCAGGACCGCTTGGACTCCTGACCACTTTTGAAGAAAAAATAGATCTTCTTGCCAGGGAAACAATCGATCTTCTTTTCGTTATCCGTTTTACTCCTGATTTTGCATCACGCACCTCCGATGATTTTATCAGGAATGTTCTGGTCAAGCTGCTGGGTGCCAGAACCATCATCATCGGTTATGATCATGCGTTCGGTCGTGACAGGAGCGGGAGCCGGAGAACCCTGGATTATTTGGGACTTGAGCTTGGATTTGATGTGGAGGTTGTCGAGGAGATACTTATGGGCAAGGAACATTTTTCGAGCACAAGGATAAGGAGGCTGCTTGAAGTCGGAAAAATTGAAGAGGCCAATGCATTTCTCGGCTATCCCTATATGATCAGTGGAAGGGTGGTGGATGGGGAGAAGCGCGGACGAAATATCGGATTTCCTACAGTCAATTTGAAGCTGTCCGATACGGACAAGCTGTTGCCTCGTCCGGGTGTCTACCATGCTCAGACTGAGGTTAATGGCAGGCTCTATAACGCAATGATGAATGTCGGGGTACGTCCTACAGTCTCTTCAGAAGGGATGACAACAGTGGAGGCTCATATTCTTGGATATAACGGCGACCTGTATGGAGCAACCCTGAGGTTCACCCTGCACAGGTTCATCAGGGAGGAACAGAAATTTTCGTCTTTGGAAGAGCTGAAAATGCAGCTCGAAAAAGATAAAAAAACGGTGGAGTTGTATTGTTAAATAATATTATATTACAGATCAACCGATTTAATATAACAAACGAAGATATATGAGTCTGACAAAAGAATTCAAAGCAGAAGTCATCTCACAGTTTGGCGTTTCTGAGAAGAATACCGGAAAATCCGAGGTTCAGGTTGCTTTATACACCCGCCGGATAACCGACCTTACCGGTCATCTTCAGCTGCATCCCAAGGACAGGCACTCCCGTCGCGGATTGCTTATGCTTGTTGCCAAGCGAAAGAAAATGCTGAACTACCTGAAAAATATCGATATCGATCGTTATCGTAAAGTGATCGGTGAACTTGATCTTCGCAAATAAGAGCGTCGAAGAGAGCGGTATCTTTTTTACAAACAGAAGCAGCAGGGGATACTATGTTGGAAAGCATGACCGGATACGGCAGCGCAGAGTCAGTTGAAAGCGGTGTAAAGATTCTTGCTGAGTTGCGTTCTGTTAACAACAGGTTTGCTGAGATCAGTGTCAAACTTCCCCGTCAGCTTCTCTCTTATGAGCTTGAGGTGCGTGAAATGATACGGGCACATTTTCAGAGAGGTAAGATCTCTGCTTTTGTTCAGATTCAGCTTGGTGAGGAACAGCCAATCTCTCTGGTTATCAATGTTGCTAAGGTAAAAGCATATAAAAGCCTGCTTGATACCCTCAATAAAGAAGCTGAGCTTGATGCTCCTCTTCACCTTGAGCATCTGCTCCGGTTTCCTGAAATATTCGATAATGGAACTGCATCGCTCGACAGTTCTGAGAAGCTGTGGCCCTCTGTCAAAAAACTTCTGCAGGAAGCTATTGACCGCCTCAAAGGAATGCGTCGCAGGGAGGGAGAAGAGCTATCCATTGATTTTAGCGCAAGAATAGCCGAAATTGAAAAAATTCTTGCAATTGTCACCTCTCTTGCGGCTGAAAATCTTGAGACTGTAAGGAAAAGGCTTGCTGCAAAGGTCGAGGCTGTTGCGGGCAAGGATTTGGTTTACAGCCGTGACCGTCTTGAAATGGAGCTGGTACTCGCGGCTGACAAACTTGATATTACTGAAGAGCTGACCCGATTTGCCAGTCATAACAAGTTTTTTATCGAGGAACTGAAAAACGATGAAAGCGGTACCGGCAGGAAACTGAATTTTCTTCTTCAGGAGCAGTTGCGCGAAGCTAATACCATAGCATCAAAATCGCAGAATGCCGAAATTTCCCAGAAAATTGTACAGATCAAGGAAGATCTTGAAAAAATCAGGGAACAGCTGCAAAATATAGAGTAATTGTAATGGTTGAAGAGCGGAAACAGCGGGGAAAACTGATTGTCTTTTCAGCTCCGTCAGGTACCGGTAAATCCACAATAGCCAAACTGGTACTTGAGAGAATACCGAACATGAGATTTTCGGTGTCAGCCACAACAAGGCAGAAAAGAGCAGGAGAGGCTGAAGGCCTCACCTATTATTTTCTCAGTAAAGAAGCATTTGAAGAAAAGATCTGTAACGGTGGCTTTATTGAGCATGAGTATTTTTTTGGAAACCATTACGGTACTCTGCTTGATAAAACCTATGAAGTGATCGATTCAGGCACCAATATGCTGCTTGATCTTGATGTCAAGGGTGCATTGAATCTCAAAAGGATTTTTCCTGATAATTCATTATTAGTGTTTATAAAGCCTCCCGGTATGGATGTTTTAAAACAGAGGCTTCAAGGGCGGGAGAGTGAAGATGAAGAGAGTCTGAATGCTCGTATGGAAAGGGCAAGGCTTGAGCTGGGCTACTCAGACCGGTTTGATCAGGTAATCGTCAATGATGATCTTGAGACGGCGGTTGAGGCTGTTACAGCGATAATTACCAAATTTCTATCAAACACGTAAAATAACGTCAAATGTCGGTTAAACCCGTTGACCTTAATCAGTTGAGAAGTGCGCACTCGAATTTATATGAGACGGTGGTCGCTATTTCCAAAAAAGCAAAAAGACTGCATGATGAAGAGCGTGCGGAACTTGAAGACAAGCTTCTCCCTTATAAAGAAATGATACGCAATCCAAGCAGCGAATCTGAATCGGACAAGATATTTCCTGAACAGATAGCGATAAGCCTTGAATTTGAATGCCGTGAAAAATCATCGCATAAAGCTGTTGCTGATTATTTTGCGCATAAATACGATTATACAATAGAAAAACCTGTCGAAAAAAAGATAGTCCCAACTGAAGAAGATGATGAAACTGACGGGGATTAATCAGATTACCCTTCGTGTCAATGACTTGCGTCTTGCCGAGGAATTTTACGGTGGTGTTCTTGGCATCAAGCTTGATCACAGGGTGGGTGCCAATATTTCCTATCTGCGTCTTAACTCGGATATGCTGGTGCTTGTGAAGGCTGAAACCCCCGGTTCTCTCCAGGCAAGGGATATCAGGGTTGATCATTTTGGATTCAGACTTTCTTCAGATGCAGAAGTTGATGCGGCGGTTCACTATCTGGAAGAAAGAGGAGTCCATATTGTTACCCGACCGACTCATCGTCGGGAAGGACGAGCTTTCTTTGTCATGGATCCTGATGGCAATCTTGTAGAGTTTTATTCCATGCATGATACCGGCATACAGAACGACAGCGAGGATATTGATCTTTCCTCTCCGAATGTTCATGCTCTACCAACCCGGAAGAAAATGGTGGATGAGATGGAGTCCAAAAAAACCCGTCGTTCCAGGAAATAATTGCAGTTCAGTAATCGTTTTAAGAGCGAAAAAGAAAGTAATCCATATTTCAATAACGCACTTGAAGAACTCTTGCTGCTTCCTATTCTTGTTTTTGACGACCAGCCTGCAGTAAGGTCTTTTGTTTCCTTGGCGCGCAAAAAAAATATCGATCTCTCTGATCTTTTAATAGCCCTTGATACTCTCTTTTCCGGTTGTGACAGAGTGTTAACTTTTGATAAAAGAGCGGCTGAATCAGATTTATTCACTCTCCTTGAAAAACAGGATTCTTAAAGAATAAATTAAACTTCTAGAGGTACCACGGTATTTTAGGACAGGCTTTTGACTCTCTTCTTTCTTTTATGTGTCGTGCCGTATGTACTCCTGCATCAGCCGTTCTGCTTCTTTAAGCTGTTCAGGGGTGTTGATGCCGATTATTTCGTTTGGATTGTCTGTTTTAAAAGCGCATACACGCTTGCCGCTCTGGAAACAGATACTGAAGACATCGGTCAGATAGTATTCGTTCTGAGCATTGTCTGTAGTGATTTCTGCAAGAGCTTCGAAAAGTATCCGTGCATTGAACACGTAAATACCGGAATTTATTTCCCGGACGAGAAGTTCTTTTGCGGAAGCATCCTTTTGTTCCACAATTTTAAGGACGGTGTCACTGTCGTTCAGTCGAATAACTCTTCCGTATCCAGTCGGATCATCCATATCTGCGGTCAGAACAGTTGCCGCAGCATTTCTTGAATGGTGAAATGCAATGAGATTCTGCAAAGTCAGGGCATTGACCAATGGGGCATCTCCGGAGAGGATGAGCACCTCTCCTTCAAAATTGCCGAGCTGATTTTCTGCCTGCATGACGGCATGGCCGGTTCCCAGCTGCGGCTCCTGCAGTGCTGTGCTCAACCGGTACCTTGCAGTTGCAGCTTTTACCAGTTCTGACTGGTGTCCGATTATAAGGATAACTTTTTGTGGCTCGAGAGCGTATGATGTATCAAGAACATAGTCGATAAGAGGACGTCCGTTTGCCTTGTGCAGCACCTTTGGGAGGTCTGAAAGCATTCGAGTGCCTTTGCCGGCAGCCATAACGATTATTGCAAGTGCCATTGATTGTTTAAAAGTGGGGGTGTTGTGGAATTACTGTAACTGTTCACCTTGTTCACCGACACGGTGTCGACTTTTCGGATTGTTTTTTTTATCGACAATAAGAACCATCGGCTTATGGATGCGTGCTTCTGCAGGGTCCATGGTGGCAAAGGTCATGATAATGATTTCATCACCGACAAGGGCGCATCGGGCGGCTGCGCCATTGAGCTGAATTTCCCTGGAGCCATGAGCTCCCTTGATAATGTAGGTTTCAAATCGCTCCCCATTATTGTTGTTGACAACAAGCACTTTTTCATTGGGAATCATATCAACCATTTCAAGAAGCTCATTGTCAATGGTAATGCTGCCTTCATATTCTAGGTCGCCGCTGGTAACGATAGCGTTGTGAATTTTTGATTTTAAAACATGTAATTTCATGAACAGACAGACTTCAGAATTATTTTATAAATGCGTTTCCGCTTCCCCGGAATATCCGGTATTTTTTTAAGGATTGATCACTCTCAAAACCCTGGCCAGTGATGGTTTGATCCGGTTTGATAATGGTGACAAACCTGTCTGAACGAATCATTTTATCTTTGCTTGTCCTTTTGACATACTCTGTTTTTATGACCGTTGAACCACCGGAAGTAATAACAACATCTCCTTGAGCTTCAATATCCTGATTATCGTGAATAACAGCCTTATCGGCAGTTATGGTTGTTGAAGGATTGCCAGTGATGTCAAAGAGAGTAACGTTGATTCCATGATCAAGATGATGCTCGTTCCCGCTGGTAGTTCTGTATGCCTCTCCGTGTCCGGCTTCAATTATTCCTCGTTTTACACCGGATTCAGTAATGGCAAGGCGGATAGTCCAGCTTTCCTGTACGGGATGGCTGATGCCGATAAAGTCTGTTTCGGGAGAACGGCGCTCCTTATGCGGATCGCCGCATCCCGATGCCATGATAACGATAACATTCAGAAAAAGAACAGCAGCTCTTTTCAAAACAGGAGATAATTACTTGATATTCAAATGGTTCAACACCTTGAAAGTTAGATCGTGTTCAGGTGTTACATAGACTGCAGCACTTTTCTCAATAACAAGGGTGATTCCTTCATTTTTTGCAATTGATTCAATAGCTGACAATACTTTCTGGCGAATCGGTATTAAAAGCTCCTGCTGTTTCTTTTCCATAATACTTCCACGTCCGAATTTTTCCTGCTGGTATTTTTCAAGTGCCTGTCCCTTCAGGTTCAGCTCCTTTTCTTTCTGGTCTCTTGCTGCTTTTGACAAGGAAGCCGCTTGCTGGCGGTAAGCTGCAACTGATTTCTGATAGTCCTGGGTCAAACGGTCAAGCTCTTTCTGGAGAGGTGCAGCGGTTGATTGTAATGTGGCTTCTGCCTGTTTTGTTTCTGGCAGCTGCTGCAGAATTTTGCCGGAATCAACAACGCCTACTTTTCCACTTTCCTGTGCAGCAAAAGAACGGGGAGCAACCAGCACCAGGCTAAGGGCAACTGCCATAATGATACGGCGGGACATTGTCATAAATCTTTTTGAATGCTTCATCAATATTACATGGTTAAGGTTATCATTTTACTATCACGATATCGTATAATGCTGAAGTGCTCGCAATTATACAATCAAAGGTAAGAATTCCCAGTTAAAAAACTATAAAAAGCTGAAACCCCTTCATATCATAAAGGCTATGAGTGGTTAACATGTTCTGAAAATAGAAGATAAATTCAGAAAGTTTTTTTTTGAAAGAACTGTCCAGGTTGCTGCACTATGGCAGTTTTCATTTCCAGTTCAAAAAGGTGTACCAGAAGTGAGGATATATCAATGGTGGTCGTGGATGCAAGTGCATCAATATGAATGGGTTCTGTGCCCATACTCTGCAAGATGGACAGTTCCTCAGAGGTAAGGTTGGTTAGAGGCATGTTTTCATTCCGATCCTTTTTTGGTGAATGACTTTTTATGAATCGATTGCCAAGTTCGGTTATGATATCCTCCCCATTCATGACTGCTTTTGCCAGCCCTTGCTGTATAAGCCTGTTGGTTCCCCTTGATGTTCGGGAAAAAATGCTGCCGGGTACTGCAAAAACTTCACGATTCTGCTCAAGAGCCGCAGCGGCTGTGATAAGTGATCCACCTTTCAGATCCGATTCCACGACAATGGTTCCGGCAGATATTCCGGATATAATACGATTCCGTTTAGGGAATTTTCCCGGAGAGAGATCTGAACCAAGCCACTCTTCTGAAATGAGCGCTCCATGTTCAATGATTTTTGGCCAGAGTTTTCCTTTAGGGTCGGTATAGATGGTATCTACGCCGCTTGCTAGAACAGCAACAGTCTGGCCCCCGCATTCCAGAGCTGCGGCATGTGCTGCCATATCGATGCCATAAGCCATTCCGCTGTTGATGCTGATTGAGTTGTTGACCAGTTCACGGCAAAGCAGTTCCGTGCTTTGCCGGCCATAGAGCGATGCATGTCTGGTGCCTACAACAGCAAGACCTGGAGAGTCTGCGGGTGGAAGCGTTCCCCGCACAAAGAGGCAGGGTGGGGGATCATATATTTCCCTTAACAGTGCAGGGTAATCCGGGTCAAGAATTGTTACTGCTGCTGCGTTAAGGCGCTGAAGTCCGGAAATCTGCTCTTCAACGGCTTTCTCTGCTGCCCTGCGGGTTCCTGTATGGTGAAGAAAAGTATAAATCTGTCTGGCAAGAGGTTCTCCGATTCCCTGTACTTGCATAAGGTCTGCAACATCAGAGTGCAATACATCTGTCAACCTGTCATGCAGATGCTCAGTGATAGCTTTGATTCTTGCAGTACCGATGCCTGGAATCAGGGACAGGAGCAGCAGAAGAGTGTTGTTTTCCATGAACATTGCGGTTATAATGAAGCATGGAGGGTTAAAAGTCTCTTTTCATGAGAATGTTGGCAAAGCCTTTCAGGTACTCTCTTCCTTCGGCATAGGGAAGGTGATCAATTGCCGCAAGTGCTTCTTCAGTATCACTGTTGATCAGTGCAGCAGTTTCTTCAAGGATTCCGCAGCGTTCATAGACCTTTTTTACATTTGAAACCTTGTCGGCACTTATCCCTTTATTGACGATGACGGAGTGCAGAAGCTCATGATCAGCGCCTGTTGTCAGTTCCAGAGATCGGAGAAGAAGGTAGGTCTTTTTGCCGTTGATGATGTCGCCTCCAGCCATTTTGCCGGATTTTCCATTCTCGGCCATAATGTCAAGATAATCATCCTGTATCTGGAATGCCCTTCCGATTTTTTCGCCGAACAGCACCAGAAGGTGCAGTTGATCATTTGTTGCATTACCGGCAACACCGCCGGCTTCAAGTGCGGCTGAAATAAGACGCCCGGTTTTTTTGGAGATCATGTCGAGGTAGTCGGCAATGGTGGCATCTTGCTTCTCTTCAAGTTCCAGATCGAGAGCCTGCCCTTCACAAATGGTTATATTGGCATGACTGAGGATATGAATCAGTTCCTCGTGCCTGTTGGTTCTGGCCTGCAGGGCGAGTTCGAATGCATAGGCAATCATCATGTCTCCAGTCAGAATGGCAGCATTGATGTTCCACTGTTTATGAACGGTAGGTCTGTTGTGTCGGAGTTCTGCCTGGTCCATGATATCGTCATGTATCAGGGTGAAGTTATGGAGAATTTCAACAGCAAGCGCAACATTGAGAGCGGTTTCAGATGAACCGCATACAGCTTCTGAGGCAAGAAGAGTCAGAAATGGACGGATTCTTTTGCCATTTCCTTCAAGAATATACCGGGCAGGCGCATAAAGGGTTTCCGGGAGCTCCTTTTCGAAACAAGCCCCGAGAGCACTATTTATTCTCGAATGGTAGAGACGGTACTTTTTTTCTACAAGCTCCTGTGTTATTGGCATATTCATCATGAAATTGGTCATTGTTTAAAGATAAGGCTTTTGTTGCGAAGCTGCTCTATGCTGGCGGAGCCGGTAAGGAACATGACAGCCCTGAGGTCGTTCAGCCAGGTTTCTATCGTAGCTTCAAGAGCTTCCTGGTGAAGCGCTTTGAGGATACAGTTGGCGGAAGCGGCAAGCTGCGCTCCAAGTGCTAATGATTTAGCGATATCAGTGCCGCTCTGTATTCCTCCTGATGCAATGATTTCAATGGTGCCGAATTCCGGATGTTCTTTTTTGAGTGCACTGATATCAAGCAGGCATTGAGCAGTAGGAATTCCCCAGTTCAGCAATTCTTCAAGCCCCGTCATGCTGAAACGTGCATCGTGCCCAAACTGTCTGGTATAGCGGATTTCTTCAACTTTCTGCCAGCTTGTTCCTCCCGCACCTGCGATATCAATGACTTTTACTCCAGCCCCAATAAGCTCGAGAGCAGCCGATGCCGAGATGCCGCATCCGACCTCTTTGACAATAACCGGTACCGGGATTGTAGCGGTGATGATGGAAAGCTGTTGAAGAAAATGTTTGAAATCAGTATCTCCTTCAGGCTGAAAAAGTTCCTGGGCGGCATTCAGGTGTACGATCAGTCCATCGGCTTCCAGAAGTTCGAGCATGATGTTGATCTCCATGTCAGTCAGGCCTTTTGCGATTTCCGGTGCTCCGATGTTGGCAAAAATCTGTATAGAGGGTGCGTACTTTCTTACAATAGCAAAACTGTCGCGGTATTCACTGTTTTCAAGTGCCTGCCGCATGCTTCCAACGCCAAGGGGAATCCGGAAATGTTCAGCGGTTTCTGCAAGGCGTTTGTTTAAAGTTGCAGCCTCGCTGTATCCTCCAGTCATGGATGATATCATGAACGGAGCATTGATTCTTTTGCCGAGAAAAGTTGTTGAAAGGTCAATATCGGAGAAACTGATTTCAGGAATCGCATTATGCTCAAATTCGAACCGTTCAAAACCTGTGGTTTTGCGGTTAAAGGCAATATCGCCATGCAGGCATATCTCTACGTGGCTGTGCTTCCGTTCCACGATTGTATTGCTTGTTCTGTCGCTCATTCCTGCCCTGATAGTTTTTTTGTCAAGATGCTTTGATACTTTATGCCAAAAAAATCAACTTAACAAAAATATTCCACATTCATGAGCACACAATAACAGAAGAGGCCGTTCCGCATCTTTTGCGTTATTTCGGAAGAGCGAGCAGGCTGGTTATAAGGTGTCAGCGGGCTTGAAAAAAACGAAAAGTGTTTGACCAGACGATTGCAGAGAAATCGGACTATTAACCGGAAAATACTGATGTAAAAAAGCGTTTATTATAGTTTTTAAAGGATAACAGGATAGTTTTTAATATCAAAGGCAACTCATACAGATTGGTCGCTAAATTTAATTTTGAGAAACAATGGATTTTTATTCGATTTATTGGTACTCATCAAGAATATGAAAAGATTGATGCCAATATAATTTAACGACGATAACCTATGAATATTGAACCGATAAAAACAGAAGATAATTACCTGATGGCATTACAAAGATTGGAAGTGATTTTTGATATGCCAGTTGGAACAGAAGAGAGTGATGAGGCAGATATACTGGGCTTGATGATAGATGGTTATGAAAAAAAGCATTATCCTGTAGAGGCTCCAGACCCGATTGAAGCTATAAAGATTCGAATGGAGGAAATGCAATTAACGCAGATTGATCTTGTTGATGCATGAGGTGGGAAACATAAGGCTTCTGAGGTACTTAATCGCAAACGAAAGTTGACTGTTGAGATGATCAGAAAATTGACGCCAGAATTAAATCTTTCAGCAGATTTATTAATTCATGATTATCAATTGATGAGATAACTATTTTCATGCTGAAAACATTGTTTGCTATAGCTGTGCGTCATCTGCTTGGTCGTCGACGCCAGACGCTGACTACTGTCTTTGGTGTTGCCATCAGTACTATGGTGCTGATTACCACCAACTCTCTTACCAGGGGTTTGCTCGATTCCTTTATTGAGACCATTGTCAATGTGGCGCCGCATATAACGGTTAAGGGGGAAAAAATGCGTCCCATGCCGGTTAATATTCTTGCAGGCCAGCGCGCATCAGGAGTGGCATTCGTTGATAACAATATTCATAAGCAGGAGCCCGAAGAGGTGCGGAATTATCGTCAGATTCTCAGTGTATTCAGTTTGCCGGAATATAATAAACAGGTACTTGCTGCATCGCCTTATGTTGAGTCACAAGTTATGGCTGTTAAAGGAAGCCGCAACCAGCCTCTTCTTCTCAAAGGCGTCCTGATTGACAGGGAAGATGCCATCAGTGGTATCCGGAAAAAACTGCTTGCTGCGGACATCGCCATGTTTGAAAAAACGACCAATGCGCTTCTTGTGGGACGTACAGTGGCGAGGGATATGAATCTCAAGTTCAATGATGATGTTATTATTATACCTGCTTCAGGAAAAAGCCGACAGTGTAAGGTGGCCGGTATTTTTTTTACCGGAATCAACGCAGTCGACAACTGTGTTCTGGCCGATCTCAAGCTTGCACAGATCATTGCAGGATTGCCGGCAAACAAAGTTTCAGGCATTGCGCTGAAAGTAAACGATCCTCTTGACAATACTCTTCTGGCAAGGGATCTCGAAAAAATTACCGGGTATCGATGCATGACCTGGCAGGAGGAAAATGCAAGTGTCCTCTCCCTCTTCGCCCGTATTGGTTATATCGTTTTTTCTCTTGTGGCTTTTGTCGGCATTGTCTCAGGGTTTGGAGTGGCAAATATTCTGGTTACCACTGTTTTTGAAAAGAGCAGGGACATTGCCATTATGAAGTCGTTGGGATTTTCAGCACTCCAGCTCGTCAGCATGTTTATTCTAGAGGGATTTATCGTTGGTTTGGCCGGGGCTGTTGCTGGTGGAGTACTTGCTATTGGTTCGATCAACTTGTTTGCCAGTTTACCGATTGAAAGCTCCCAGGGCCCAATCACCAAAACAGGCTTCAGTATGTCCTATAATCCGCTCTATTTTTTTCTTGTTATCGGTGTAACCGTTATAATAAGCACACTGGCTGCAATTCTTCCGTCAGCAAGAGCCGCAAAACTTGAACCGGTCAGTGTTCTCAGAGATAGCAGTCTGTAAATGTTACTCTTGTATGGAGATGGTTTGCTCGGGATGCTGCAGCAGGTAGAGTTTGTAGTAGAGTCCCCTGTTTGCAAGCAGTTCCTGATGATTTCCTGTTTCTCTGATGACCCCTTTGTGCAGCACAATGATTCTATCCGCTTTCTGAACGGTAGAAAGTCGGTGCGCAATAATAATGGAGGTTCGGTTACTCATGAGGTTGGCCGTTGCTGAATCGATAAGGGTTTCGGTTTCAGTGTCGACAGAACTGGTGGCTTCATCAAGGACAAGGATTTCGGGATTGTAGAGGAGCGCCCTGACGAAGGCTATCAGCTGTTTTTGTCCGGATGAAAGTCCTGTTCCGTTTTCAAGAACCTTATAGTCGTACTTGCCGGGAAGCTGATCAATAAACCGGTCTGCTCCGACAATTTTTGCCGCTTCCCTGATGGTGTCGTCAGAAACTTCAGGATTGCCGAATGCAAGGTTTTCTTTTATAGTTCCGGAAAACAGAAAAACATCCTGCATGACGACACCGACAAGTTTTCTCAGAGAGTGTTCATCTGTTTCCTGCAGCGGAATACCGTCAATGGTAACAGAACCCTTATGGAAGGGATAGAGTTTGGAGAGAATATTGATAAGAGTAGTTTTTCCGCTTCCTGTTGCGCCTACAATGGCAATCTTTTCACCATGCCGGATTTCAAACGAGATATCTTTGAGTATCCAGTTTTCCTGATCATAAGCAAACCAGACATTATTGAACCTGATATTCTCTCTGAATGCGGCAAGATGGTGCAATCCTGACGGGTTTTCTATGCCTTCGTGTTCATCAAGCAGTCTGATAATGCGGTCTGAGCTGGCAATAGCGGTCTGAATAACATTGAATCGGTCTGAAAGATGTTGCAGTGGACGGAAAAAAAGCCAGATATATTGAACAAATGAAATAACTACTCCAATGGTGAGATCTGCCTTGAGCAGTCGTATACCGCTGTACCAGATGACCAGACCTGCTGCTGCCGCGCTCAGTACCTCAATCAGCGGATAATAGATGGAAAAATATAAGACAGTTCGAATATTAGCATCTCTGTGGTCGGCGTTTATTTCGGCATATTTCCTGGATTCGCGTGCTTCACGGTTAAACAATTGAACAATTGTCATACCGGTAATATGCTCCTGAAAAAAAGTGTTCAGCCGGGCGAGGTGGGTGAGGACATCCTGGAAAGCCGCCCTCACCTTGTTTTTAAACGTTATTGTTGCATAGATCATCAGTGGCAGAATGCTCAGGACTATAAGGGTCAGCTGCCAATCAATCCATACCATAAGAACAACAATGAAAAAGAGCTGCAGAAGGTCGCCGAGAATGGTGATTATGCCGCTGGAAAGCATTTCATTCAGCGATTCCACATCATTGGTTGATCGTGTTATCAGGCGTCCAATGGGGTTTCGGTCATAAAATCTGGCAGGCAGTTTCTGCAGGTGAGTGAAGATATCCATCCGGATGTCGAACACTGCTTTCTGGCCGATAATCTGTGTCATCCATGTGGTGATATACTGCTTGATACCGTCCAGAAGAATGGCTCCTGCAAGAAAGATACTGATTGTTGCCAGCCCATGGAGATCACCTTTTGCGATATAATCGTCTATGGCAATTTTCGTCAGGTAAGGTCTTAGCGGACCCAGAAAGGAGCCGGCGATTGTTATCGCGATAGCAACGCCAATAAGCGTTTTATAGGGTTTCAGATAGGCTAGCAGGCGAGAGACAATGTAGAGGTCAACCGAGCCCTTTCTCTTTTTTTGAAGTGTTTCATCCTGCTGGGGCTTGAAACTTTTTTTTGTCGGGTCGTTACTCATAACATTTTGCTGGAGCATGTATACTGTTGTCGGGCTGCTTAATCCTTGAGTGTTCGTTTCTCTATGTCGTGCTTCAGCTCGCCTGCAAGCTCTTCAGCCTGTTCCCTCGAAGGCGCTTCGGCATAGATTCGCACAATGGGTTCGGTATTTGACGGTCGTAAATGAACCCAGCTATCGGCAAAATCAAGTTTCAATCCGTCAAGAGTGTTTGCTTTTGCGGTATGGTAGTGCAGGGCAATATCCGTAAATACCTTTTCAAGGGAGCTGCGGTCTGTTGAGCCAAGCGTGATTTTCTGTTTTGACATAACGTAATTGGGGAAATGCAGTCTGAATTGAGAGAGTGATCCGCCCTTGTTTTTGGTACGCCAGAGGGTGAAAGCCTGGACGAAAAGTGCTATGCCGGCCAAAGCATCCCGCCCGTAATGCAGCTCGGGAAGAATAACCCCACCATTGCCTTCACCGCCAATGACCACATCTCTGTGTTTCATCACCTCAACAACGTTGGCTTCTCCCACCTTGGCGCTATAGCACTCCACACCGTATTTTTGTGCAATATCACGCAGGGCGCGACTGCTTGAAAGGTTGTTTGCGACGGGTCCGATGTTATGTTTCAAGTAAAAATCAGCGCAGGCGACAAGTGTGTACTCTTCGCCGAAAAGTGAGCCGTCCTCACAGATAACGGCAAGCCGGTCAACATCCGGATCTACGACAAGGGCAAAATCGCATTTGCTTTCTCTTAGAGCAGCAATGGTGATGGAAAGATTTTCCTCGATTGGTTCCGGGTTCCGGGGGAACAAGCCGGTGCCGCCGCATGCAAATGGCACAATGCTGTCTATACCGAGTTTTTGACAAAGTTTCGGAACAATGGAATATCCGGCACCTTCAACACAGTCAACAAGAACATGGAAATGCTGTGCTGCAATGGCCGACGGATCAATACATGGCAGCTGAAGGACTTTTTCAATATGCAGTTCATCATACTGGTCATTTTGGGAGATTGTGCCGATGGTGTCCCAGTGAGCATAGACAAAGAGCTCTTTTTCAGCAATCTCAAGCAGCTCATCAACCTCGCTGCCGCTTAAAAATTCCCCCTGGTGATTAAGCATTTTCAGTGCATTCCATGCGACAGGGTTATGCGATGCTGTAATAATAAGTCCGCCATCTGCACATTCGTCAGCCACAGCAATTTCAACGGTTGGAGTGGTCGCTATGCCGATATCGATAACATCGCACCCGCAAAGGACGAGAGTATTGCTGATGAGATTTCCGATGGCTTTGCCTGTCGGTCTGGTATCCCGGCCGATGACGATTCGGGGCCTTGTCTTCAGGTGATGATGATTATGATCCTGTTTTTTTTGTAGAATCCATGAGGCAAAGGCCATGGCAAATGTTGCAAGATTTTTTGGGGTCAGGCTGTCACCGACAATCCCCCTTATTCCGGATACGCTGATCATGAGGCTCATAATACAAGTCATTATCATGAATGAAAATTTGGCGCAATATAAGCAAAAGAAGGGATAGGTTCCTCTCCTGACTGGTTGACAGATCCTTTTCCGATTTCCCCTGAGTTACTTTTTGATTTGTAACTTGATTATTTTATATTGCAGACCGTTTATTATTCAAAATTATTTTATCCTAACAGCAACACTCTATGCCTTTACACAAATCGGCTGAAAAAAGACTGCGGCAGTCTGAAAGAAGAAATGCCAGGAACAGATCAAGGAAAAAAGAGCTGAAAGTTCTTGTGAAAAACATGCAGAAACTGATTGATACCAGTGCAGACAAAGCTGTTGTTGAAGTTGCCTACCGCTCAGCTGTCCAGAAACTCGATAGACTTGGTGTAAAAAATTACATTCACGCCAATAAAGCATCCCGTAAAAAATCTCAGTTGACACGTCTGTTGAATAGTTACGTTAAGGCTTAGTTAGAGAGAGAAACGTCTTGATACAGCGAAAATATTGAGCCTTGACGTTTTAGCCTCAGGCTTGAAAAGAAGGGGAAGATATTTTATAAAGTTTGAGAGCCGGGGTTCCATTAAATTGTTTTCATGTTTGCATATTTTCGCGGCAGGCTCGCTTTGCTCTTGCCAGAAGAAGCTGTTGTGGAGGTTTCAGGAATCGCATACAGGTTTCTGATTTCCGCAAGCACACATCGCCAGTTGCCCGAATCTGGCAGCGAAGTACTGTTGTTTTCTCATCTTATTGTCAGAGAGGATGCTCTCCAGCTTTATGGCTTTTCCAGGGAAGAGGAACGTCAATTGTTCCGTCTGCTCCTGCTTACTTCCGGTGTAGGGCCAAAGCTTGCTTTAGCGGTACTTTCCGGATTACCGGTTCAGGATATTCATGAAGCTATTCTTGCCAATGCCCCTGAGCGGCTTTACGGTATCACGGGTGTCGGGAAAAAAACCGCAGCAAGAATAATTCTTGAATTAAGAGATAAAATTCTCAAACTCCCTGCGGTGGACGGTTTAGCGGTATCCCCTGTGCTTCAAACGACCCGTTTGCGTGCAGATGCGGTCAATGCTCTTGTCACCTTAGGGTTTTCCAGACTATCGGTGCAAAAAGCAGTTGTCGGTATTCTTGAACAAAACCCTGAATTCACTGTCGAAGAGGTGGTTAAATCAGCACTTGTTTCCATTCATAACAGATAGCCGCAAAACATTGACCTACCAGGAAGCTCTCGATTTCCTTTATCCTCTCCATCGATTCGGAATTAAACCCGGTCTTGATCGTGTTTATACCCTGCTGGATTCTCTCGGTTCGCCGCATAAGCGATTAGGGCTGGTAGTCCATATTGCCGGGACGAATGGTAAAGGAACCGTTGCAGCTGCACTTGCTTCGATATTTGAGGCCAGCGGGAAGAAGACAGCACTCTATACCTCTCCTCATCTGGTTGATTTTACAGAAAGAATAAGAATTAACGGGAAGCAGATATCACGGGAGAGGGTTGCTTATTATTGTTCACAGTTCAAGGATGCGGTCATCGAAAACCATGCCACATTTTTTGAAGCGACTACGGCTCTCGCATTCGCCTGGTTTGCCGATGAAGCAGTAGAGGTTTCCATCATAGAAACCGGCATGGGCGGGCGGCTGGATGCAACCAATGTTGTGGACAGCGCTTATGCAGTGATTTCAAGTATTGGTCTGGATCATACAGAGTGGCTGGGAGGAACTCTCTCCTTGATTGCAACTGAAAAAGCGGCCATTATACAAAAAGGGTGCAGGGCATATACCGCAGTGACTGACCCGGAAGCTTTTTTTCCTGTACAGCAGCAGGCTCAATTGTGTGATGCTCCGTTGTCTGTAGTCGGAAGAGATGTGATGACCAGGGTATCTGCTGCTGAGCCGGGAATGCTGGAGCTTGATGTCAGGAGCGCATTAAGAGATTACCCTGCGCTTAAAGCGCCGCTTACCGGATCATTTCATGCATCCAATGTCTCTCTTGCTGTTATGGTTGCTGAAGATGCAGGTATTGGGGAAAAAGATATTTATTCAGGGCTTGAGCGTTTATTGCAGACAGGTTACAGAGCCAGGCTTGAAACGATCTGTACGCATCCAGCAGTGCTTCTTGATGTATCGCACAATCCTGACGGTATGCGTCAAACCGTAACGACACTTCTTTCATTCAGGGACAGATATCGGAGAGTATATGTTATTCTCGGGCTTGTCTCGGATAAGGATGCTCCAGCAATTATCCGTGAACTTCTTCGTTTGAACTGTTCTTTTTATCCTGTTGCTCTTCCTTCTGAACGTAGTGTTCCGGCTGAAGAACTGCGCGTTTTATGTGAACATGAGGGAGGAGAGGCGACAGAATTCAGTACCGGACATGAGGGGCTTGTCTACCTTCGGAAAATAGCATGTGAGGATGATCTGATTCTTGTGACTGGATCTTTTTATCTTGCCGGTGATATTATCACTTCCTTTATATGATGAAGCATTGCGTAGAAAAGCGTTTTTTTATAGAAAAATTTTTATATTTATTTCAAGCCATCAAAATTCTTCATGCATGTAAGGGCATACCTCATGCCATAAAATCTTGTAGTGATTATCCCTTTATTTCAATTATTGATTTCCTCTGTCATATTCTTTTTCCAGCTTTCATGTTACATGACAAAGCGTTAAAGGAAATCCCCATTAATGATTCTTTTCATTGGGATCTGCCACTTTCATCCTTTTCTTTACACATAATAAGCGTAGAATACAATTACAATGTCTAACAATTCGGTTTTTAAAGGTCTGGACATCAATATGCTCCAGAAAAAGAAGGTTTATGAATTGCATGCTTTAGCCAAAGAGATTGGCGTGATGGCTGCCGGCTTACGGAAGGAAGAACTGATTTTCAAGATTATTGAGGCCCAGTCACAGAAAAATACGGATTCTGAAAGTGGCAATGTGATGGTTAACACCGGTGTTCTTCAGGTCATACCGGAAGGTTACGGCTTTTTACGATCCGCCAATTATAACTACCTGTCTTCTCCGGATGATATATATGTTTCTCCCTCGCAGATCAAGCGGTTTAATATGCGAACCGGAGATACGGTATCAGGTCATGTAAGGGCTCCAAAAGAAGGAGAGCGTTTTTTTGCTTTGCTGAAAATCAACACTATCGACGGGAACGATCCGGAAATTACCAGAGAAAGGCCTTATTTTGAAAATCTGACTCCGCTTTTTCCTCGTGAACGTCTCAAGCTTGAAACAAAGCAGTCGGAAGCGTGCGGACGTATTATGGATATTTTTACTCCTATCGGTAAAGGACAGAGAGGGTTGATTGTTGCACAGCCGAAAACAGGTAAAACGATGCTTCTGCAGATGATTGCCAACGCGATCATAAAAAACCATCCGGAGGTTTACCTTATCGTTCTTCTGATCGATGAGCGTCCTGAAGAGGTTACCGATATGGCTCGAAGTGTACCGGCAGAAGTGGTGAGTTCGACCTTTGATGAGGATCCTGAACGTCATGTTCTTGTGGCCGACATGGTTCTTGAAAAGGCAAAGCGGCTTGTGGAGGTCGGCAGAGATGTGGTGGTACTGCTCGATTCCATTACCAGACTGGCAAGGGCTCATAACACCATCATTCCTCATTCCGGAAAAATTTTGTCGGGAGGTATCGATGCCAATGCGCTTACCAAACCGAAACGTTTTTTTGGCGCAGCCCGCAATATTGAAGAAGGCGGCAGCTTGACTATTATTGCTACGGCGCTTGTTGATACCGGTTCGCGTATGGATGATGTTATTTTTGAAGAGTTTAAAGGAACGGGCAATATGGAGCTTCTGCTCGATCGCCGGCTTTCTGAACGCAGGATATTTCCCTCGATCGATATTCTTCGTTCCGGTACCCGCAAAGAAGAGCTGCTTTTTTCACAGGAAGAGCTTTCCAGAACATGGCTTCTCAGAAAGTATCTTGCCGACAAGAACCCGATCGAATGTATGGAGTTCATGCGTGAAAAAATGGCTGATACCAAAGACAACAAGGAATTTTTCAAATATATGAATGCATGAGGTAATGTTTGGATTTTCAATATAATGCTGGTTTCGGACAGGTATCCATTGGCGACAGGACTGTAACTCGTTATAAGAGAAGAATGTGTGTTATTAATGAATTAGGGTTTGCGGTTTTGTAAAAACTTTCTATATTATCTGCCTTTAAAACAAGAGGAAAGACACTTACTATATGCCCTGCGGAAAAAAGAGAAAACGTCATAAAATGGCGGTACACAAGCGTAAGAAAATGCGCCGTAAGAACAGGCACAAGAAGCGCCAGAGATACCAGAATAAGTAAGTTCCGGTACTCCTCTCCTGTACCTTTGTTATAGGTTGAGAATATAGCTCAGTCGGTAGAGCATCTGCCTTTTAAGCAGAGGGTCGAAGGTTCGAGTCCTTCTATTCTCACTGAAATATATTGTTTGTTTCAGAACATTGACAAGCCCGAGTGGTGAAATTGGTAGACACACTATCTTGAGGGGGTAGCGCCGAAAGGTGTAGGAGTTCGAATCTCCTCTCGGGCACTTGTTTTTTAAAAAAGCCGCTTAAAAGCGGCTTTTTAATTTGTAATCAGAAATAACATCTATGAATATTGCTGTATGTGTCTGTCAGGTGCCCGATACGGCCTCTCTGATAGGATATGTTGATGGAGCAATAGATTATTCAAGAGTGAATGAGGTTATGAACCCTTATGATGAGTATGCCCTTGAGGAAGCTGTTCGTCTCAAAGAGCGCTTTGGTGGATGCGTCATAACTGTTTTCAGCGCTGCTTCTGATGCTGCAAAAGAGGTGCTTCGCAAAGCTCTTGCCTTGGGAGCAGACAGGGCTGTGAGGGTAAGTTGTTCCGCAGAGGTATCAGACCCTTTTCAAACCGCTTTGGTGCTGAGTCGGGCGATAACCGATTTTTATTCACCTGCTTTGCCTGACCTTGTTTTTTGCGGGAAGCAGGCTACTGATTTTCAAAGTGCACAGGTTCCTTCGATGCTTGCAGAGATGCTTGGTATGGCTTCGGTCAGTGGGATCACCTCCATGAATCCTTCTCTCGACTCCCTCCGGATAAACAGGGAAATTGAAGGAGGAATTGAATATATCGATGTTACCTGTCCAGCTTTGCTCAGTACCGAAAAAGGCTTGAATCAGCCTCGTAAAACCAGTATCAGGGGAGTAATGGAAGCGAGAAAAAAAACTGTTGGTACTGTACAGGTTAGCCTTCATGAGGCGCCTTATGTAGTCATGAATGCTCTTGAGCCTCTTGAAAGAAAAAAAACATGTTCTTTTGTGCCGGATGAAGATGATCTGATCAGGATTCTCAGCCAAAAACACAATCTGTTGTAAAAGAGTGTCAACCGAACAGTACATGCGGTGATGAACAAATTTCTGGTATTTCTGGAACAAAGAGAGGGTGTTGTTAAAAAAAACTCTATTTCTACATGGAACAGGGTTCAGGAGCTTGCTGCTTTACGAGGGAACTCTGTTGTGTCAGGAATTCTTGTCGGGCCGGCAGAAATCCGTCAGCTTGATGGAGCGATGGCCGGCAATGGAATGATTTACCATGCAAAAGAGGAGAGGTTAAGGTTATACTCTCAGGAGTATTATGCTGGAGTTGTGGCGGATACCTTTAAACGCGAAGATTGTACAGACTTGTTTTTTGCCGATACGGTTATGAGCAGAGACTTGGCTCCAAGACTCTCTGTGCGTCTTCAGGCCTCATTACTCAATGGATGCATAACGTCCGATGCAGAGGTGGATGGGGTCTCACGACCGGTCTATTCAGGCTCGTTTCTGGCTTCGTTTATTCCAAAACGTTATCAGCGTATATTTATCCTTTCTTCGGATGCACAACTCTCTTCTTGCTCTGCTGGAGGTAATATCGATTTCATTGATGTTGAACCTCGGAGCTTTTCAATAAAGGATATTGTTCCGGTGGTTCGTCAGATTGTGATGCGTGAGGGAATGCCTGATGTGTCTGAGGCCCGGATTATAGTTGCTGGAGGAAGAGGTATGGGTGGCGCGGAGGGTTTTACTCTCCTTGAGCAGCTTGCATTGCTTCTTGGGGGAGCAGTCGGAGCGAGCAGAACGGCGGTTGATGAAGGGTGGCGTCCCCATGCAGAACAGATCGGACAGACAGGAAAAACAGTGGCTCCAGCACTATACTTTGCATGTGGAATATCGGGTGCTGTTCAGCATCTTGCAGGTATCGGGTCGGCCGGTATTGTTGTAGCCATAAACTGTGACCGGCATGCGCCGATTTTTGATGTTGCCGATTATGGCCTGACAGGCGATGTGCACATTGTTCTGCCGAAACTGCTTGATTCGTTAAAGGAATTTTTGAAGACGCAATGATTAACGGTACTTTATTGTTTATAAAAAGGGTTGTATGAAATATACCCATGGAACGTAACTTTTTTTTTTCAGCCGATGCGTAAACTGCAGGTAGATATTCTCGGGCTTTCAACAAGTCCACATACGAATGGAGCCTATGCTCTTATTCTTTACGAATTAGAAGGAAAGCGCAAGCTTCCGATTATTATCGGTGGTTTTGAAGCTCAGGCAATTGCCCTGAAGCTTGAAAATATAAAACCGCCGAGACCCTTCACCCACGACCTTTTTAAGAATATAGCAGATGTTTTCCACCTGCATGTCAATGAAATTATTATCGATGAACTGCACAATGAGACCTTTTATGCCAAGGTAGTCTGTGAAGTCAATGGTGAAGTTCATGAAATCGATGCGCGTCCAAGTGATGCCATCGCCATTGCCGTGAGATTTAATGCGCCATTGTTTGTTACTGAAGAAATCATGAATGAGGCGGGTATAAAGGAAGAGCACAAAGACGAAGGAGAAGAAGAGGCACTGATTCATGCAGAAGAGGTTCCGCCTGGTGCACTTGCTCCGAATATGCGGCTTGAAGAGCTGCAATCGGCACTCAATGATGCCATAAGCAATGAAAACTATGAAGAAGCCGCCCGGTTGCGCGATGAGATTACACGATTGAAAAGCAGTTCCTGAATGGAGAAACCTATAATAAAAAAGGAGGCTTCTGCCTCCTTTTTTTATTATAGGACGAGCAGTTGTTAATCATTAGCCCCGCCGAAACTGAAGGTAAAGCTGAATCCCTGCTGCTTTTTGTTTGGAATACTGTCAACGGCATTGAAACCATAGCCGTAATCAAGCCCGATTTGACCGATAATAGGCAGGTAG